>Ga0209373_10000191_pt1 | contig 130362 bp, 139 predicted proteins | sample Higcelweek5metaG_FD_187173 | JGI IMG/M metagenome (GOLD analysis project Ga0209373, IMG submission 187173) | Freshwater pond sediment microbial communities from the University of Edinburgh, under environmental carbon perturbations - High... | ecosystem: Environmental > Aquatic > Freshwater >... | reverse complement strand
CGCCATAGCCCTGTCTATTGTCGTGCTGAACCTGCGTAAGGTTCTTTGCGCCCTTTTTCAAGTTTTATGTGGTTGGTTTGCTGATTTGAGGAAATATGAAAAATGGGCATTTATTCAGTAGACATTATTTATCCTAAAAGATACGGCTGCAACTAAAATAGTGCAGCCGTTATATTTTTATTTATTTTCAACTATTGAAACAACCATATTTTCAGGCGCCAAATGCGTTTTAATAACATTTTCAATATCTTTAGCAGTTACCTTGTCAAACAATTCATATTGCTTATACATATCAAGCCCTAAGGCCATATGCCTAGCGAGATTGCTTACATACTCCTCGGGGTCGTCAAATATATAAAGGCTTTTGCCGAAAAGCTTTCTTTTTGTTCGTTCAAAATCATCCTGTGAAGGCTTATAATTAGTTATTGCTTTTTCTATTGAATCAATTACAAGCGGGATATTATCGCATTCATCCGAAATTTCAGTAAATGCATAGCTTTCCTCGCCTGAATAATCAAAGCCGAAGCTGGGCGTAATAAGCCCTTTTTCGTATAAATCATTATAGAGCGCGGAGCTTTTGCCCATAAGCATATTGAGAGCTATATTTACTTCAAGACGTCTTTTTTCAATATTATTTTTATCAAGAGCTGTGTTATCCTTAAACCCTATACAGTAAAGAGGCCTTGACACGCTTAGCTTTTGAACTATATCTCTTTTCGCCACCTCGGCAGGCTCCTGCGGATAACTGCGTTTTACCTCATCAGTTTTGGGAATAGGCTTTAAAATGCTGTTTAAATAATCAGAAATATCCTCATGATTAAAGTCGCCTATCATACAAATTGTCATGTTTGAAGGATGATAAAACGTATTGTAGCAGGTATACAGCGTTTCCTTCGTTATTTTAGAAATACTATCTATTGTTCCCGCAATATCTCTGGATACGGGATGTTTAACGTATAAACCCTGCAGCATATTGAAATAGCAGCGCCAGTTGGGATTATCCTCGTACATTCGGATTTCCTGCCCTATTATCCCCTGCTCTTTCGCAACGTTTTCATCGGTAAAATAAGGCGTCTGCACAAAATTGACCAAAGTTTTTAAATTTTCTTTGAAATAATTAGTGCACCAGAAATAATAAGCGGTCATATTAAAGCTTGTAAAAGCGTTAGCATAAGCTCCGTATTTGCTGAACATATCAAAAACGTTTGAATTATCAGGCTGTTCAAACATTTTATGTTCCAAAAAATGCGCAATGCCGTCGGGAACTTCTATCATTTCATTTTGCCCGACCGGCGCGAAATAATTATCAATTGAACCGTAGTGCGTGGCAAAATATGCGGTTGATTTGCTGAAACCCGGTTTTTCTACTATATATACATTAATACCGCTTGAATGTTTATAATAATATATTGTTTCATTTACTGAAGAATATTTAATATTATCCATTATTGCACCGCCCCCTTCAAAAAGTATATTGTGTCGGGAACGACCATTTTTGCCGCATTTATAATTCCCTCTTTAGTTACCCCGCTGATGTTTTTAATCATTTCATCAATACCTTCCGCGGAGCCTGCCACAATTGCGCTGATATAATAATCCTCTAAATTCATCGGAGTATCGCCAAGCGATTTATAAGCGTTGATAAGCCCATTCTTTGCGGCTTCAATCTCAAAATCAGTAATATTTCCGTTTTTCATTTCATCTAATTGATGGAAAATTTCGGCTTTTGTCTGTTCATATTTATCAAATTCTATCCCGGTACCAACCATAATAATTGATTTCTGGCGAATCAGCCTTGAATAAGCATAATAAGCAAGGCTTAGCTTTTCTCTTACATTATTGAACAGCTTGGAGTGTGTGCCTGCGCCGAAAATCGAATTAAACAGCACCATATTATAATAATCCTGACCTACTATAGGACAATCGGCACGCATACCGATAACAAGTTTACCCTGGTTAACATCCAGGCTTTCTTCAATTGTCTGCATATTTTCTCTGGCGGGCAAAACATTTATAAGAGGCAGCATATCGGTACTGGCTGCATTGTCAAAAACGCTTTTTACAGTTTCAATATCGCATTCTCCCGAAACAAAAATATCAATTTTGCTGTCCTTTAAAATGTTGTCATAATGCAGCTTTAAATTTGCCGCATCAAGCTTATCAACATCGGCAATAGTACCCAGCTCATATATACCAAAAGGCTCATCTTTGCACATTTCGGATACGCAACGCTCCATAGCATATTCCTTTTTATCATTCAAAAGCGCGTTTATTCGGTTTTTAAGATTTTCCTTTTCAATTGAAACCGATTTAGCGTCAAAGCCATCGTTTATAATATTTGGATTAAACACTATCTCATATAAAAATTCAGATAGCTGTTTTGCCATATCCTCGCCTGTGTATTTGTTTGACGGCGCGGTTACCATATAAGACAAAACCTGCGTTTCACCTTTTTTCCTTATTCCGGATAAGAGCGTTCCGCCGTAAAGCCATTCAAGATGTTTTTCAATTTCAATTTTAGTAGGATAGTTCTTACTGCCGTTTTTTAAAACGCCGGCCAGGAGCGAATTGGCGCTTGCCTCCTGCCCCATTGGTCTGTAAATACATAGGCTGACAGAAATTGTTTTAAATTTTTCTGTTTTAAGATAATATAAATCAATATTATTTTTTAACTCATATTTGTCCATACTTAGTCTCCGTTCCACCGATTTTTTCAGACATTATCCCCGTTTTCATTTTTGTCTTTTTTATTAAATAAGTTTGCTACATCGTTCTGTTCTAAAGGCTCAACATAATCAAAATCTTCCTCTTGTGTTTCGCCGTCTTCCTCGTCCTTATAGAAATCTTCTTTTTCCTCAATATATTCTTCCTCAGTTTGTTCAACTTTATCCAACATATATTTTTTTATTGTAGGATATGCGAACATTTCGGAGATTAGTCCGTTTACGGAAATAAATATAAGCGCGCATAAAATTATTGAAAATATCGGATTTAAAACGGTAAAAAACAAAAGCGCAAAAATCGCGAGCCGTATAATAATACCGCCGACATTTCTCGGAAGCGCAAGTATCGAAAGCAGCAATGAATTTTTGTATATCTGTTTCAGCTTTAATTGGAAAGTTATCATCATAGTCCATATAAATGAGTGCATGATAGCGTAAATTATAAGCAACATTGCAAATACCACGCCCAGAATCATAAACCCTAAGTTAACATTTGACATTATTAAATAAAATCTAACGTTAATTAAAATGATAGTCATTAATAATAAATCAATAAAAAACGCGGCAATTCCCTGTTTAAAATTCTTTTTCGTATGTTCAAAAAAGTCACTGAATACCCATGCATGCTCTTCCCTGACATAGTTTCTTAGAATATAGGTATAGCCTGTTATAAACGGGCTTCCCGCAAAAAACATTATTATAAGCATTGAAACCATCGCCGCAATTATCAATACCCCTGTTGCAAGATCAAGCGAACCGTTATTTAAAACAACATCCTGCAGCAGCCAGCTTACGATAAATAAGTAGTATAAAAATGCCGGAATACAGGTAATAAAATATAATATATTCAATTTCATATAATTCCAGAATTTCCTGAAGAAAAGCTCAAAAAAACGGGCTATACCTTTTTTCTCCGGTTCATCCTTATTAACCCCTTTACCGGGTTTTGTGTAATCAAAAAATCCAAAAAATCCTGCCATAATTGTCTCCGTTCCGCCGATTAACTCAGCTTTATTAATTTAATTAAAAAATTAGAATCATAAAAATATTTTGCAATGTGTGAATATATAAGATTCTCATTTATCCATAAGTTATGAGGATAGCTTGCTGCAATGAACAATATTGTAGCGGCAATAAAGCAGAAAACAACTCCGTTTATTCCTCCCAGCACTCCGCCTAAAAACGAATTCAGCTGTTTAATTATAGGCAGCTTTGTTATTACTCCCATAACGCGGATACACAATGCTATGCCAAATTTAATAACAAGTATAAAGGCAATCAAAAGCCCGGCTGAAAACACTAAATCGGAAACGGCTCCCGCTATTGCCATATTCCCTTTTTTTATAATATCCGCTGAAATAAATGAATTTAAAAATTGCGGCAATTGGTTTTGAGTCCGCTGCGAAATTACCGGCAAAACAGCGTTTGTTATACCTGCTTTTATATTATTAATCGTTTCCGCCGCCTGCGGAATAGAATAAAGCATATGAGTAAATGGCTGGTATAAATATATTGAGGCAATAAGCCCAATAAACAGCGACACCACACCCATTGCGGTCTTCACAAAGCCGCGTTTTGCGCCAAACCAGATACAGAATAATAAAATCGCGGCAAAAATTATATCTAAAATCAAAACTATCGCCTCACTTCATCAAAAATACTTCTGCAAAACCACCCTCATCTAAAAATACATAACCTCCGTTTTTGTACATATAACCGTTATATACTTCCTTTTCAGATGTGAAAGCAGCTTTCCTTTTTCCGCTTTTATTTATTATTACACACTCATGCATTGAAGAAACGAGTATTCTGCTATCTGTTGTACTTATATTAATAATATTACCCTCGTATTCGTATTCTCCTTTTACTCTTCCTGATAAATTCAAGCTTTTAATCTTCATATGCCTGTCAAGCGAACTGCCTCCGGTTACTAAAACTAAATTATTATTTTCCGATATATCAAAATAATTCAATACTTCATCATTAAATTTATATACCCATTTTTCTTTGCCGCCCGAGTCAACCATAAAAAGCTGCTTGTCGCTGGCTGCAATAATCGAAGAATTATTTGCCCATCTGATACTTGAAATCAAATTATCCTCATAGCTTTTTATTGCATATTGTTTTTCTTCGGAATTTATATTAAACAGCAATATATTACCGTTTATATTCATATTTTCTGTATCAATAACAGATACGGCAAGCTTTTTCCCGTCAGGCGAAATTGCCGCGTCAATTAAATCAACAGTTCCTGCTGACCATTTAAAAAGAGGAACTCCCTTTTTATTGTATACCGTTACGCATCCGTTATAACTTTTTTCATCCAGAATTGTAACAATATATCCATTTTCCCCCATTTTTATATTTTGTATAGGGCTTTCTGTTTCAAATTCCTCATATTTACCATCGCCGGTTATATAATAAATAAATTTTCCGCCTTTGGATGACACCGCGATATATTCATTTGAAATTGCCATAATCGGATTATCTATATTTTCATTTATTCTCCATTTTTCCGAGCCTTTTTTATCAATTGCGACGATACTGCTTTTAGTGCATAGCACCATTAAATTTTTATAAGGAATACATTTGCGCACATCCGAACTATTGATTAAATATTTATGTATTGCAGTATCACCTATTGGCAATGCCTGAATCAAGGAATCCCATTTTAAAACTGAAACAATAACCAGAAGCAATACCGAAAGAATAAAAATCAGCAGCGATATTTTACTTTTTGGTTTTTTTACAGTTGCTTTTTGAGCTTTATATTTCTTTTTGGTTTCTACCAATTTGTTTCACCACCAGTTTTAATATGTATCGCAAGCAAAAGCCCATCGCTTAAACTAACATTTGCTTCATTCCGGATAAATACATTGCTGATTCCGCGTGGCATATCATAATATAAGGTTTCTCTTTTAAGTGGATATTCAAGCCCGCATGTCAATACGCCACCGGCATTCCCCGCTATCGGAAATAACGACAGAATATCGCCTGTTTCACCTTTAATCAGTTTACTGTCCTTTATTAAAAACATTTCTTCGGGCGGGCTTACGATTTTCAGGTTTACTCCTTTTTTCAAACCGTAAGAAAGCAGCATAATATTAGCAAAGGCATGGTCATATCTGCCTCCAAGAGCGCCGAACAGCAAAACATCATCAATTCCCTTTTCCGACATATAGTCAATACATAACTGAGTATCTGTTTCATTCTTCTTTATGTTTACACGGAGAATTTCAACATCATTTGGAATATGACTTATGGAATCCATATCTCCTATCAGAACAGCGGGTAAAATTCCGGCTCGTTTAGCCGAATCATATCCGCTGTCAGCGCAAATTATAAAAGCATCTTCTGAAATATACTTTTTTATCTCGCCGCTAATCTCGCCGCCGGAAAAAATAATACCTTGCAAATATCTCACCCCTGTTTAAGAATGCCAATAACCTTTTCCCTGTTTTCCGCTCCGAAAATGCTGCTGCCCGCAACTATAACATTTGCCCCCGCGTTTTTGATAATTTCGCAGTTGTCAGTATTTATTCCGCCGTCCACTTCAATGTCAAAATTCTCACCGGCATAGCTTCTTATTTCTGTAATTTTACTTACGACCTCTTCCATAAACTTCTGGCCGCCGAATCCCGGATATACGCTCATAATCAGAGCCATTTCTACCTGATTTACAAATTTAAGATAAGGCGTTGCGGGAGTATCGGGATTTATTACAATTCCCGCTTTTTTACCTAAGCTGTGAATTAAATCAATGCACATTTGCGTATCGCTTTTTGATTCTACCTGCACTGTTATAATGTCCGCTCCCGCGTCCGCGAAAGGTTTAATATAATCAATTGGATTTTCCAGCATTAAATGTACGTCGAAAATAAGCTTAGATATAGGGCGCAATCCCGCGACTACATGAGGTCCGAACGAAAGATTCGGCACAAAATGCCCGTCCATAATATCTATATGCAAAAGCTCCGCGCCTAAATTTTCTACATCTTTTACGTCTGCCGCTAAATTTGTTATATCCGCCGCAAGTATAGACGGCGCAATTTTAATCATTTGTCCCATTCTTTAATCTCCTTAAGCTGATTATATAATAATGTATAACTGTCATATCTAGATTTTGCAATTAAACCGCTAGCCACTGCATTTTTTATACTGCAGTCCGGCTCGTTTACATGGCTGCAGCCTCTGAACCTGCAGCTTCCTATATACTTTTCAAATTCGGGGAAATACTGCTGCAATTCTATTGCGGTTATTCCCGATATTTCCAGGCTTGAAAATCCGGGGGAATCACCTATATAACCGCCGTTTACAGGGATAAGCTCAACTTCCCTTGTTGTATGCTTTCCTCTGCCTATTTTTTCGCTTACATTACCTGTTTTAAGCTCTCTGTCAGGCAATATACAATTTAGAATACTGGATTTCCCAACCCCTGAACAGCCTGTAAAAACAGAAATTTTACCCTGCATAAAGTCTATCAGTTCATCCACGCCTTCACTTGTAATTGCCGAAACGCAAAATACTTTAAATCCGGCTTTAATATAAACGTCAGAATAATCAACGGAATCTTCAGATGAAAGGTCGGTTTTATTAATTATAATATAAGGCGTTGTATTTTGCTTCAGAGCAATTACCGAAAGCTTATCAACAAGCTCAGGAACCGGGCTTGGCGTCGCTACGGAAAACACAATGAACATACAGTCTATATTTGCTATCGGCGGACGTACAAAGAAATTCTTTCGTGGCATAATTTTTTCAATATTACCTTTAAAATCAGGTAAAACCTGTATTTCGCAATAATCACCTGCAAGCGGAGAGATATTATTTTTTCTGAAAATTCCTCTCGCCTTGCATTCATAAATTCCCTCATTTGCTTGTATATAATAAAATCCGCCAATTCCTTTGGTAATAATCCCTTGACAATTCATTAAAAATCTCCTATTATTCAGACTTAGCCTGCAGTTAATACGGAGCCGCAGTATTCATGTTTGTTCTTGGAGTTGATGCAGGCCTTGGAGCCTGCACAGACGGAGTTGCCGTAGGTTGATTTTGAGTGTCCGGCGTCGCCATGCTTCTTCCTTTACTTACAGAAAATGATATTGATGTGCCTGCATTAACCTGAGTATCAGCAGTTATAGCCTGCGATACAACTACGCCTTGGTCCGCGTTATCAGGCACTTCCTTTATCTCACCGGCTGTAAGCCCCACTGCCTCAAGTGTTCTTACCGCGCTTGATTTCGATAATCCTGTTAAATTAGGAACCTTAACTTTTTCAGTTTCCGCCTGACCGGTGCTTACATATATTGTAACCTTATCAGCCTTTTTAATTACGCTGCCCCTGCCCGGCGACTGTCTGAAAACAGTATCCTTAGGATAAGTCTTATGAGGTTCATATTCAAAACTTATATTTTCTATACCGTTTTTATTTAAATCAGCCTTAACTTCATTTACATCCTTGCCTTCGTAATTCGCTAATGTAATGCTTGATCTTCCCTTGCTTACAGTAACATTAATTTCACCGTTATCAGGCATTGTACCTGTCTCCGGATTCTGTTTTATTATAATATCCGTATCATATTCATCAGAATATTCACTGTCTTTTAAATTAATTTTAAAGCTCGCGTTTTCGTATTGCTTTAGGGCTTCAGAGTATTTCACACCTATAAGTTTAGGCACCTGCATTTGCTCTCCGCCTTTAAGTAAATTCGGATTAAAGGCAAATACAATTACAAAAATTGAGGCGATTAATACAACAGCCGCAACAATCCAGGCAAAAACCGTTCCTTTTGATTTTTCCTTTTTCTCAGGCTTTTCAGGCTTTATAACATCAGGCTTATTTATTTCCGGAGTTACAACCGGAATAAACTGTGTGGAATCATCATCGCGGATTCTGACGCTGTCAGGCGATACCATAACCTTTTTTAAATCCTGACCAAAAGCGGAAACTGTCTGATATCTCATTATAGGCTGTTTAGCCATAGCTTTAAGTACAATATCGCTAACGCTTTCCGGAATTTGAGGTGATAATTGAGATGGCGGGGTTACAGCGTTATCTACGTGCATCTTAGCAATAGCAACAGGATTATCGGCGTCAAACGGCAAACGTCCTGTAAGCATTTCATACAATACGACGCCTATAGAATAAATATCGGATTTAAAATCCACAACACCGCCGCAAGCCTGTTCAGGTGAAAAGTAATGCACCGAACCTATTACGTTTCCGGCTCTGACTATTGTTGACGAGGATACTGCACGCGCTATTCCAAAATCTGTTACTTTTACAACATTATCATGAGTAATCATAATATTATGCGGTTTTATATCCCTATGCACAATATTCTTTTTATGCGCATGCTCAATAGCGTTGCAAATTCCGACAGCATATTCGCAGGCTGTACGCCAGTCAAGCCTTTTCGACTGAATAATTTCCTTTAATGTAACGCCGTCAATATATTCCATGACAAAATAATCCATCCCGTTTTCCTGCCCTACGTCGTAAACCGATACTATATTATGGTGATTAAGGCTTGCCGCGGACTGCGCTTCTACCCTGAAACGCTCAACAAATTCCTTATCGTTTTTAAGCTCATCTCTCAGCATTTTTATTGCTACATATCTATTAAGCAGCCGGCATTTTGCTTTATAAACAATTGCCATTCCTCCGCTGCCTATTACCTCAAGTATTTCATATCTGTTTCCTAATATTGTACCTATCATCTATACTCACCTCAATTAATTGTAATAACAATTGCAGTTAAATCATCATTGCTGCCCGACTCCTGTGCCTTAACGCACAAATTTTGCGCAGCATCTTCGACATTATTTTCAAGAGCGATTTTTTTCAATTCTTCGTCTGTCAATACATTTGATACCCCATCAGAACATATCAATATAATATTGTTTTGTTTTAGTTTAATTTTTACAATATCAGGCTCTATATTTTCCATTACTCCGAGCGCCTTTGTAATAATATTTTTCATGGAATGCTTTTTTGCTTCCTCTTCGGATATTTCACCTTTATCAACCAACTGCTGAACATACGAATGATCACGGGTAAGCTGTAATATAACGTTATCTTCAATTAAATATACTCTGCTGTCTCCGATATGCGCAATATAAGCTTTATTTCCGTCAACGCAGCACATAGCGAGCGTAGTACCCATTCCCTCATAAGCTGATGATTTTTTGGATTCATTCAATATCTCGCCGTTAGCTATGTCTATTACATCGGATATGTTTTTTTCACTGTATTTTTTTAAATTTTCGCTTATTAAATCTACGGCTATTTTGCTTGCGATATCTCCGGCCGCATGTCCGCCCATACCGTCCGCAACAATAAAAAGCCCGCTTTTTTTATCAAAATCAATATAGTAACTGTCTTGATTTTTTTCATGCTTAAGCCCAACCATTGTATAAGCTGCTCCAACCATAATCTATCACTTCCCCGACTTTGATTTTGCCCGCAATTGTCCGCATGAAGCGCTGATATCGCCGCCCAGCGTTCTGCGTATTGTTACATTTACGCTTCGTTTTTCCAGCAGCTCTTTAAATTTATGAACATTATCTACGCTGCTGCGTTTCATATCTTCTCTTGCTTCATTAACGGGAATAAGGTTTACATGACACTGCATTCCTTTAATAATATCAGCAAGCTTTGAAGCGCACACAGGTGTGTCGTTAACTCCCTTAATCAGCGTATATTCAAAGCTGACACGCCTGCCTGTGGTTTTTATATAATCTCTGCACGCCTGAATTAACCCCTGTATATTATATTTATTACCTATAGGCATTATGCTACTGCGGATTTCATCAGTAGGAGCGTGGAGAGATATTGACAATGTAACGGGCATTTTTTCCTCTGCTAATTTGTAAATTTTATCTGTTATGCCGCAAGTTGAAAGAGAAATATGGCGGTAGCCTATATTTAGTCCCTTTTCATGACCTGTGTTTTTCAGAAACTTTATTACGTTATCGTAATTATCAAGAGGCTCGCCGATTCCCATCAGTACTATATTGGAAATTCTTACGCCTAAATCCTTCATTGCGAATATAACCTGGTCAATAATTTCACCTGCCGTTAGGTTTCTAACCTTGCCGCCCACCGTTGAGGCGCAGAATCTGCACCCCATCGCGCAGCCTGCCTGAGTTGATATGCAAATACTTTTGCCATGTTTATATTCCATAACAACACTTTCTATAAACTCGCCGTCTGAAAGCTTCCATACATATTTAACAGTGCCGTCCTTTGAGATATATTTCGCCTCAATTTCCGGCACGCTTATAAAGGTATTTTCGCTTAGCTTATCGCGAAGCGCTTTTGAAATATTAGTCATTTCGTCAAAGCTTCTAATACCTTTATAAAGCCATGTATAAATCTGAGCGGCATGAAAAGGTTTTTCGCCGTAATCAGAAATTAAATTTATCAGTTCCTCATAGGTCAGGTCTTTTAAATTTATCAAATTATTACCTCTTTTTTTCTAAGCTTTGTAATGAAAAATCCATCTGTATTAAATTGCTGCGGCAATAGCTGAATATAATGCTTGCCGCCGTTTATACATACAGGCTCAAAATCTGTATGTTCGCTTAAAAACAATTCTATATTGCTTTCATTTTCCTTTGGACTTATTGTGCAGGTTGAATAAACCAGCTCGCCGCCCGCTTTAAGATATTTTGACGCAGTATTTAGTATCTGCCTTTGCAAATCCGATAATGCTTTTATATCATCAGGAGTCTTATTAAGCTTTATTTCGGGCTTTCTGCGCAATATTCCAAGCCCTGAACAGGGGGCGTCAACAAGCACCTTATCGGCAGATTCTATATAGCTTTCATTTAATATTGAAGCGTCCTGAATTTGCGCCGTTATAATGTCTATTCCAAGCCTTGCGGCTGTTTTTTCAATTAAATTTATTTTATGCTCGTAAATATCGAAAGCAAGGATTTTGCCGCTATTTTGCATAAGCTGCGCCATATGAGAGGTTTTCCCTCCCGGAGCCGCGCACATATCAATTACGGTTTCGCCCGGCTTTGGATAAAGTATAACAGCCGGAAGCATTGAGGCTTCATCCTGAGGATAATATAATCCTTCTTTATACAGGCTGTCCTGCGCAACGTCAATTCCGCCCGGGAGTATAACTCCGCTGTCGCATAGCTTAGTTCTTTCTCCGCCTGTTTTCGATATAAATTCCTCAACTGAGGTTTTAAGGGTATTTACCCTCACTGTAAACGGCGGAGGCGTGTTGCCTGCTTTTAAAAGCTCTTCTGTTTCCTTTCCGTATATTTCATACCACATTTCGCAAATCCATAACGGATATGAATAATATACGCTCAAAAATGTCAGAAAATCTTTTGGATAAGAAATGTTTTTATCCTTCCTTATAACTCCTCTTAAAACAGCATTCACAAAACCGCACGCTGAGGTTTTCTTGCACTTTTTTACTAATTTTATGCTTTCGTTTACGATTGCATAATCAGGAACTTTGTCCAAAAATTCTATTTGATAAACGCCGATCCTTAATATATTTAATATATCGGCGGATATTTTCTTCATCGGTAGCTTAGAATACGCCTGAATAATATAATCTAATCTAAGCCTGTTTTGCAGAACTCCATAAATAATATTCGTAATAAATCCTTTTTCTCTGCTTTCCAAACCCGCAAGCTGTTTATTAAGCTCCAGATTTGAATAGCTTCCCTTTTCCTCAATATTCATAAGAATATCGAGGGCTGTTTCACGTTCTTTCACGCTATCTCTCTTTCCTAATCACGGTTACGTGATAATAAAACCAATCTTATTAAGCTCATTAAGCTTGTGAGCATAGCGGCAACATATGTCATCGCTGCCGCGCGAAGAACTTTTTTTGCGCCTTCAAGCTCATAATCTGATAAAATACCAGCGCTTTCAAGCACCTTTATAGCTCTGTTGCTCGCGTTAAATTCAACAGGCAGGGTAACCACCTGAAAAAGCACAACCGCAGAGTATAACAATATACCAACATTAATCAAAACATGTATGCTTAAAAATATACCCAAAATCGCAAGAGGGAGCGCCGCGGTTGAGCCTATCTGCGCTACAGGCAATATAGAATTGCGTATTTTTATCGGAACATAATTATTGGCATATTGAATAGCGTGCCCTGCCTCATGTGCCGCCACGCCGATTGAAGCTACCGAGCTTGAACCGTAAACAGGCTCGGAAAGCCCGATTTTATTTGTACGGGGGTCAAAATGGTCGGTAAGCTGTCCGCCTATAGGCTCAACATCAACGCTTGTTATGCCCTCACCATTTAAAATTCTTCTTACTGCTTCATTACCCGTAATTCCTCTTGAACTGAAAACCTGCGAATATTTATTAAACGTATTTTTTACTTTATACTGTGCATACATTGCAAGAATAAGCGCCGGAATTACAAGCATAATATAATAGCTATCCATAAAATACATAGGAATTATTCCAAATAACATAGGTATCACTCCTCTATTTCGATTTTATGCCCTCTTAAAACTTCATCAATCTGCATAATTCTTTTCCCCTGAAGCTGAACTAAATCAAAGGATATACAGCCGTCGGTCGTCTGAACTATAAACGCGTTTTTATCTTCTAAAACAGTACCTGTGGGGTTCCCGGAATTTTCACTAATAACACTAGCTTCATATACCTTTAAAACCCCTTTATTTGTATTTATATATGCAACAGGCCACGGATTTAAGCCTCTTACTAAATTGCGGATTTCATTAGCTGTTTTCTGAAAGTTTATTTGCCCCATTTCTTTTTTCAGCATAGGCGCGAAGGTTGCAAGCGAATCGTCCTGAGGAGCCGATTTTACCGTGCCGTTTTTAATTTTGTCTATAGTATCGCAAAGAAGAATTGCTCCCTGCTGCGCCAATTTGTCAAACAACATTCCCGCAGTTTCATTACCCTGCACCTCTGTTTTATACACATCTATTATATCGCCAGAATCAAGCGACTCCGCCATATACATAGTTGTAACTCCGGCATATTTGTCGCCGTTTATAATTGTCCACTGAATGGGAGCGCTGCCTCTGTATTTCGGTAAAATTGAACCATGAAGATTTATACAGCCGTATTTCGGATAGTCAAGAATATATTTCGGTAAAATTTTACCATAGGCGACAACCACAATAAGCTCCGGTTTTTCTATATTTAAAATATCCTGAAACTTACCGTCTTTGAGCGTTTCGGGCTGATAAACAGTAATTCCGAGATTTCCGGCATATTCCTTTACAGGAGGAGCCGATAGCTCCATTTTTCTGCCTTTGGGCTTATCCGGCTGACATACCGCGCAGGTAACATTTTCATTATGTTCAATCAGGGCTTTTAAGCTGATTTCGGCGAAATCAGGCGTGCCCATAAACATTATTCTCATCTGCCGCCTCTTTTCTTGCCGTCGGAAATATTTGTCGCTTTATCAATAAAAAGAATTCCGTCTAAATGTTCTATTTCATGGCAGAACGCGCGAGCAAGCATATCGGAGCCGCTTTTTGTGAAGGTATTGCCGTGTCTGTCCTGCGCTTTTACCTCAACATATTCAGGGCGCGTAACATCGCCCCATTTGCCCGGCACGCTTAAACAGCCTTCCGACTTTGTTATTGAACCTCTTTTATCAATAATTTCGGGGTTTACAAGCTCAATCAAGCCGTCACCCGTATCAATAGTAACTACACGCTTTAAAATTCCAACCTGTACCGCCGCCAGCCCCACTCCGTTCGCGCTGTACATAGTTTCCTTCATATCATCAAGCAAATTGTGCAGACGCTTATCAAAAACCTCTACAGGTTTACATTTTTTATATAAAGTTTCATCACCTATTGTTAAAATTTTGCGTAATGCCAATATTGTCAGCTCCTCATAATATACTGTTTGGATTTATGCTAATATCCACAATAAATTTGGTTTTATTCTCAATATGCTTATAATATACTTTTTCTAGAATATTATAGATATAATCATCACTTGCAACCTTTAATAAAATTCTGTATCTGAATTTATTTTTAAGCCTTGTAATAGGCGCCGCATCCGGCCCGTAGTACGCTGTGCAAAGCTGCCTCGCCGAAGATAACTCATTTTGCAGCAAATCGCTTATATAACCAGCGTATTCCATTGTTTTTTTATTAATATCTCCTGAAATGAGTATATTTATTATTTTTACAAATGGAGGATTTAAAAAAGCCTCGCGCATTTTTATTTCTCCGCCAAAAAAATCCAAATAATCCTGTTTTGACGCAAGCCCTAGTGTTGGGTCTGCGGGGCTGTAGGTTTGAATAATCGCTCTTCCGGGAATATCGCCTCTGCCCGCTCTTCCGCATACCTGCGTAAGCTGCGAAAAGGTTCTCTCGCCCGCCCTGAAATCATCCATATTCAAAAGTATATCGGCGGATAAAACTCCAACAAGCGTCACCGAAGGAAAATCAAGCCCTTTAGTGACCATCTGCGTGCCTAAAAGCACATTTATATTTTCATCCTTAAACTGCGCGAACAGCTTTTGATGTGATAATTTCTGTTTTGTTGTATCTGCGTCCATCCGCAGTATTGAAATACCGGGGAATGTCCTTTTCAAATCGTCCTCTACCTTTTGTGTTCCTGTGCCGAAATATCTGATATACACGCTTCCGCATTCCGGACATAAATCCAGATTGTTTGTTTTGTAACCGCAATAATGGCAATGCAGTGAATTACCCTCCGAATGATATGTAAGGCTTATGCTGCAATGAGGACATTTCGCCACAAAGCCGCAGTTTCTGCAGGATATAAAGGTTGAATATCCTCTTCTGTTTAAAAATAAAATTGTCTGTTCGCCGTTTTGCAGATTTTTATAAATCTCATCAGCGAGTCTGCGGCTGATTACGGTTTTATTTCCTGCCGCAAGTTCCTGTGTCATATCAACTATCTCAACAGACGGCATGGACTGATTATTATGTCTGTTTTGCAAGGTTAAAAGCTTATATTCGCCTTTTTGAGCCTTGTAAAAGCTTTCAACCGAGGGTGTTGCGGACGCCAGCAATACAATGCTGTTATACTGTTTTCCACGAAATAAGGCAACATCAATCGCGTTGTATCTTGGTGAGGATTCGGATTTATATGTATTTTCATGTTCCTCATCCACAACAATTAACCCAATATTATCAAACGGAGCGAAAATTGCCGACCTTGCGCCGACAACCAAATGAACATCGCCGTTTTTTATTTTTCTCCACTGGTCATATCTTTCACCCATAGAAAGTCCGCTGTGCAGCAGCGCAACGTTTTCGCCGAAACGGCTAACAAAGCGTTCAACCATCTGCGGGGTAAGCGCAATTTCGGGAACAAGAATTACAGCGTTTCTGCCGCTGTTAATACAGCGCTGCGCAGCCTGAAGAAATACTTCTGTTTTTCCGCTGCCTGTAACTCCATATAAAAGCATATTTTTCTGAATTTGCTTATCCAAGTAATAATTTATAGTATCTAAAGCTGTTTTCTGCTCCGATGTAGGTGCGTAATTTTCTGTTCTCTCAATGTCAGACTGAATCGGAGAACGAAAAATTTCTTTTATCTCAATTGTAACATACTCTCTTTTTTGCAAAACCTCAATTGAAGAATAGCTGCAATTTGCCATTTCAAGCACGTCGCTAACAGGAAGGCTTTCATGCTCCGCGATTACTTCAAACGCTGCCGCAGCGGCTTTAGCGGAAGCCTTTAAATCCTCAAGAGCGGCGCGGGCTTCCTCCTCCTCAATTGCGAGGCTAACAAATTTACGTGTTTTTTCCTTTGCTGAACCTATGGTATTTTCTTCAATCTTAACTATTCCCTTTTTCTCCAGTCCTTTTATAACGGTGGAAGATTTAACGTTTGCGGCTTCCATGAGTTTTTTCATCTCAACATATCCGCCTGCCGCCTTTAAGGTATTTACGGTATTCGTCTGCAAGGGTGTAAGCTTATCTGTAAAATTAGGATTAATGAGCTTAACCTTAAGCTCCACCTTGACATGAACCATTGGCGGCAAAAGCAGCCTGAACGCTTCGGACATGGAGGAAAGACAGGTTTTTTTAATATACCTTGCAAGCTCAAACCCATATTTCGAAATCATAGGCTTTTCATCTATTACCCTGATGATCTCTTTAAGATTTTTAAACTCGCTTTTTTCAACAAAGCCTGTAAAGTAGCCTATCATTTTGCGGTTTCCGTAGCCAAACGGCACTTCAACCCTTACGCCCTCCTGCAGATTTAAACTTTCATCCGCAAGATAATGGTAAACCTTGTCTAAGCTTTTAACCTGTGTATTTATAATAACTTCTGCTATTTTCATAATTTAATAATTTCCAGCGCTTTATCCAAAATTATATTAGCAAGCTCGGACTTCGGCATATTTTGAAACTGGTCGCAATATCCATCCTTCCCTATAATACAAGCTGTGTTATTGTCCGACCCAAAGCCGGAGCTTTCCTCGGCAACATTGTTAGCCACAATAAAATCCGCGCCCTTTTGAAGCAGCTTGGAATAAGCCTGCTTTATCAAATCGCGCGTTTCCATGCAAAAGCCTACAACCACGCCGTGAGTTTTTTTCTCGCAAACCTCCTGCAATATATCGGGATTTTTAACAAGTTCAATAAACGGAACATCTTCCTTTTTCATCTTATGCTCAGAAAAGGATGCCGGCCTGAAATCGCCGACAGCGGCGGATTTAACTATAATATCAGCGCTTTCTCTGTTTTCCATAACGGCGTCGTACATTTGCAAAGCCGTATCCACATAAACCATGTTGACGCCTTCGAGCGGTTCAAGACATACCGGCCCCGAAATAAGTGTTACCTTTGCACCCCGTCTTTTAGCGGCAAGCGCAATTTCATAACCCATTTTACCGGACGAAGGATTGGATATATAACGGACAGGGTCAAGATATTCCCTTGTCGGACCTGCTGTAACAAGCACGTTTAAATCCTTCATATTCTTTTCAAAACAAATTGTATCTGTTATTATTTCCAATATAATTTCATTATTAGCAAGCCTGCCTTTGCCGCTTGTGCCGCATGCAAGCCTTCCCTCTTCGGGCTCGGCAAAAATATAACCTCTTCCCTTAAGCTTCGCTATATTCTCCTGCACAATTATATTTTCATACATTACGTTATTCATTGCAGGCGCGAAAATCACAGGAGCTCTTGTAGCCATAATTGTTGTGGATAACATATCATCAGCAATGCCGCCTGCTACCTTACCCAAAATATTAGCTGTTGCGGGAGCAACAATAAAAACATCGGCTTTTGCGGCAATCGAAATATGCTCAATATCCCAGTTTACAGGCTCGTCAAACATACTGCATACCACAGGATTTCCGCTGATACTTGCAAATGTAAGCGGGGTTACAAATTCAGCCGCCGATTTTGTCATAATCACATTAACATCCGCGCCTTGTTTTTTAAGCCTGCTTGTTAAATCTACCGCTTTGTATGCCGCAATTCCGCCGCATACGCCTAAAACCACGCACTTACCTGTTAACACGTCATCCACCTCTTTTTAATATTCTGTATTGTAATCGTCTATAAATACATTCTCCGTATTGTCTTCAATTGCCATTACATCTCTGTCCGAAGGAAACGCCTTAACATTATTCTGACTTTCATCAGCATTATAAATTTCATTTTTATTCAAAACAATTATTTCATCGTTAATAAGCTCATCCAAAGCTTTTATTATCGGCTTCAAAACCTTTTTACTAGGCTTTTTTTCCATTCTTTCTTTTATGCGCATTTCCAGAACGCTCATTTCGCCCGGTTTTTCCTTTTCAACGGTTTTTTCACTTTGCGCAATTTCCCTTGCTCTTTTAGCAACTGCAACAACTAAACTATATCTGTTCCCGGTCTTTTTAATAAGCTCACCAATCGGTGGATAAATCATCTTGTACATACCTCCCTAATTAATTCTACATTTCTCTTTGTCTTTGCCTTTTCAGCAGCTACAATAGCCTCCAGCTTTGCTGTCGCTTCCTCAATAATATCATTAACTAAAATATAATCATATCTTGAAATCAACTCGAATTCTTCAAGCGCTCTGTTTAAACGTTTTTTTACAATGTCCATGGTTTCTGTGCCGCGGTTTATAAGCCTGCTTTCAAGCTCTTCAAACGAAGGCGGAAGAACAAAAATATAGACCCCGTTTGCGTATTTTTCTTTCATTTGCATTGCGCCCTGAACTTCGATTTCCAGAATTATATCATCGCCGGCATTTAGCCTTTTTTCAACCTCATCACGCAAGGTACCGTAATAATTATTGCAAAAAGTTGCGTATTCCAGCAGCTTATCTTCTGCTATAAGCCGCTTGAATTCTTCCTTGGTTTTGAAATAATAATTAACGCCGTCAACCTCGCCCTCTCTCGGGCTTCGTGTAGTCGCGGAAACAGAATAATACACATTATTGTTTCGTTTTAAGAATTCCTTGCAGATTGTGCCTTTTCCAACACCCGCCGGACCGGACACTACCAAAAGGAGACCTTTATTCTTCATCCGAATCAACCTCCAGCAATACTCCTCCATCCTTGCCATACAAGCGATGAGCAACTGTTTCGGGCTGGACAGCAGATAAAATTATATGGTCGCTGTCTGTTACAAGAACCGCCCTTGTACGCCTGCCGTAAGTAGCGTCAATAAGCATACCGCGTTCTCTGGCTTCCTGTATTGTTCTTTTTATCGGCGCTGATTCAGGGCTTATTATTGCCACAAGCCTGTTTGCCGATACTATATTGCCGAATCCGATATTGATAAGTTTTATTCCTTCTGCAGCTTTCACAACGTTTCATCCTTTCAACAGAAAATTTATTCAATATTCTGCACCTGTTCTCTTAGTTTTTCTATTTCACTTTTAACCTCAACCACCAGTTTTGAAATAGAAAGCTCGTTAGCCTTGGAGCCTATAGTATTAATTTCTCTGTTCATTTCCTGAATCAGAAAATCAAGCCTTCTGCCAATGGGCTGATCCTGGCTTAGCATTTCTTTCAATTCTGAGATATGAGATTTTAAACGTACAATTTCCTCATCTGTACAAATCCTGTCCGCAAAAATCGCAACCTCGGTTAATATTCTATTTTCATCAACCGAAATTTCACCCAGCAGCTCCTTTGTCTTTGCAGTTAATTTCGTTCTGTAATCCTCTACAGTTCGAGGCATGATTTCTTCAATTTTATCTACTACGGATAATATATACTCCGCTCTCTCATTCAGGAACACGCCTATTCTTCCGCCTTCACGTTCTCTTGTTGCAATAAACTCTTTGATTGCGCCGCCTAACGCTTCACCAACCTCAAGAGCAAGCTGCTCTTTGTCCTCCTCAAGCTTTTCAACAGTAAGCACGTCCGGAAAACGCGCAAGAATACTTGCCGAAGCGTCATTTAACACGCCGCTTTGTTCCGAAATCAGCCTTAACGCTTTACTGTATTCCTCAAGCAAAAAAATATCAACTTTTACCGCCTGATTTTCGCAATTGTAATTATCAACCGTAAGGAATACATCTATTTTACCTCTTGATATGCTTTTTAAAACATTTTCACGAATAAATTCTTCCAAAAATATATATGACCTTGGCAATTTTATGTTCACATCTGAATATCTATGATTTACAGATTTTATTTCAACCGTAATTTTACGGTGTATGTTTATAAGTTCGTTTCTCCCGTAGCCTGTCATGCTTCTTATCATGTCGCCACCTCCTCATCATATATTTTAACCCTTAATATAATAAATGTCAAATGTTTTTTTGATTTTCGGCATATTTTCTCTGTTTTTCTCGAATTATCTTCAGTTTTCATATTAAATTAATATATATTAACTAAAAAGGACGGATTTTCTCCGTCCCCTAAAATTACTTATCTTTAATATTTTCCCATGCTGACTTTAGCTGTGAATCCTGCTCAAGCGTTAATTCGTCAAAATTCTTATTTTTGTACTCCTCAGGCATAGATATATTTATGTTAGGTTCAATACCTTTTTTGTGAATACATTCGCCGTTTGGTGTAAAATATCTTGCTGTTGTAATATAAATAGCGGTTTGCCCTTTTGCTGTTTTTATAAAAGGCAAAACTGTCTGCACGATGCCTTTGCCGAAGGATTTTTCACCTACAAGAATACCTCTTTCGTGGTCACGGATTGCACCCGCCAATACCTCCGACGCGCTCGCGCTGGAACCGTTAATAAGCACTGCCAAAGGTATATTTAAATATGACTCGTCAGATTTATATTCCTTTCTTGTTCCGTCTTTATATTCAAAATACGTTATAAGCCCTTCGGGAAGCAGTTTATCCGCTATTTCTTTAGTAGAATCTATAATGCCGCCGCCGTTGTTTCTAAGGTCTATAACGAGCCCTCTTAGCGAATCCGCGCCTAATTTATTTAAATGCTCATTAAATTCATCAGCGGTTTTTGTATCAAAGCTAGTTATTCTTATATAACCGATATTGCTTGGCAGCATACGGGATTTAACGGTTTTCAAAATAATCCTTTCACGTTTTAGAATAATTTCCTCCGTATTTTCTTTTCCGGCGCGTTTTACAGTGACAGTAACGTCCTTGCCTATATCGGTGCTAGAACCGCGGAGCATATTAACTGCCTCCTGATAATTGCTGTAACCCACAGCTGTTTCATTTATCGCGATAATTTTATCTCCGGCGGAAAAGCCGGCTTTATACGCAGGAGTGTCCTCAATAGCTGAAATAACTGTAATTAATTCATCGGCAGGGTCTATTGTAACATAAACGCCAATACCGCTGTATTCGCCTTCCAAATTATTCTCAAGCTGGTTATACGATTGTTCATTGACAAACCAGCTGTATTCGTCGCCCAAAGAAGCCATCATACCTTCAATAGCGCTTTCATACATTTTTGATTCGTCAACATCCTCATAATATGAATTTTTTATTATCTCGGCAGCTTTTTCAACCGCAGCTTTTGAGTATGATCCGCTTGTTGCAATGCCAAACTTTGAAGGAATGTCGGACATATATACATACATACCGCACGCTGTTACTACAAAGGTTATTATAGCAGTTATAAGTGCAGTTTTTGCGACAATCTTTTTATTGTCCATCTTATACCGTCCCTATCTAATTATATTTTGCACTCTGTTCGGTCCGACGCCTATCATTGATACCTTTACCCCTGTAAGCTGCTCAATTCTAAGTATATAATTCCGCGCATTTTCGGGCAGCTCTTCAAAAGTACGCGCGCCGCTGATATCGCCGCTCCAGCCGGGCATTTCTTCATAAACAGGCTTGCAGCCTTCCAGTTCTTCAATCGCCGGCGGGAATTCATCAATTATCTTACCGTTTTTCTCATAAGCAACGCAGATTTTAAGCGTTCCCAAATCGGAAAGCGTATCAATTTTATTGATAGCCAAAATGGTCAGCCCGCTTGTTCGCACACTGTATTTTAAAATAACTAAATCAAGCCATCCGCAGCGGCGTGGTCTGCCGGTTGTCGTACCGAATTCTCCTCCGCGATTACGAATCATATCGCCGAATTCGTCCAAAAGCTCCGTAGGAAACGGGCCTTTGCCAACACGAGTTGTATAAGCCTTCGCAACCCCGATGCAATCATCAATCATCGTAGGGCCGATGCCGCTTCCAATGCAAGCTCCGCTGGTTGTAGGATGCGACGAGGTAACATAAGGATATGTACCTAAATCTAAATCTAAAAGCGTACCCTGAGCCCCTTCAAACAATACGTCCTTGCCTTCCTTAATTGCGTTATTAAGCAAAACAGTTGTATCATCAATATATTTTTTTAAGCGTTCCGCATATCCGAGATATTCGCCGATTACGCTGTCTGCGTCTATTGGATTGCCGTCATAAATTTTGCAAATAAGCTTATTTTTAAATTCTATATTAGCTTTTGCTTTTTCTATAAATAGTTCCTTGTTTATAAGGTCATATATTCTGATACCGCTGCGTTCAGCCTTATCCATGTAGCATGGGCCTATTCCTCGTTTTGTTGTACCTATATCGCTTTTGCCTCTTGCCTTTTCACTTAATCCGTCAAGTTCAATATGATAAGGCATTATAACATGCGCTCTGTAATCAATTTTAAGATTATCGGTTGGTACACCCTTTTCCTGAAGCATATCTATTTCTTCAAGCAATACCTTTGGGTCGATAACAGTGCCGTTTCCAATAATACATAACGTATCTTTATTTAATATGCCGGAAGGTGTGAGGTGCAGCTTATATTGCACTCCGCCGGCTTCAACAGTATGACCGGCATTATTTCCGCCCTGACTGCGCACAACCACCTGAGATTTAGCCGCAAGTATATCAGTTATTTTGCCCTTGCCCTCATCTCCCCACTGCGCACCTATCAATACTCTCGTTGACATAATTAATCTCCATTCCGCCGCAAAATCGGCATTTATTTTTATTTTATACAAAGGAATAGCCTGCCTAGTGCAGAAATATACAGATAGGCAGACAAATACTATTTTTAACATTAAGATAGTATTTTTAATTTCCGTTACTTTCTAAATAATTATTGATTTTATTTACAAGCTCGGTGCTATCCACACCATGAACCATACAAGCCTGCTCTATAGATTCACCGCTTGCAGACGGACAGCCAAGGCAGTGCATTCCTATTTCAAGAAAAAAAGGAGCTGTGCCGGCATCCATACGAAGAACATCCATAATTATAGTATCTTTTGTAACTTTTGCCATATCAAAAACCTCCAATTAAAAATATCATAATACATCATACCTTACTATTATACATCATTTATATATAAAAATGCAATAGTTTCATAAAATTTCTTTAAAATTTCATGAAGTTAACAGAAAATTAATATATATATAATACAGAAATTTTAAGTTGAGGTAAAGATTATGTATTATGCGTATGTATCAGCAAATGAAAACAAAGCTTCCGGCTTTTGCAAAATGCTGAAAAGATATAAATCCACAAAGGAACTTCTGGAGGTAACTGAGGATAGCGGAGTGTATAAATATATTTTGCCGCTTTGCGCCGCAGAGCAAACTTCAAAATACGCAGTCGCCTGTACGCAATACACAATTTTAGAAATGAAAAAGCATGGAATTTACAGTGTTGTAATCGATAAGGAATTAAGCTCCCTTATACCCATATTTATTTCTTTAGGAATAGAAAATATAGACGGGAGCAATCTTCATAAGCTTATGCTTCCGCAGATTTTAAAATTACTTACAAAAGATAAAAATATAAATTTAAGCGGAATACAAATTGCCATAAGCTCTCCAAGCGAAAATGATATTATGTACTTAATAAGCAAGCTTTTCTATCTTGACGCGGAATTTGTGCTGATTGGCGACAGCAGGCTTGAGCCAGTCGCCGATAAAATATTTGAGGAATACGGAATTCCGGCAAGAGTTACAACAACGCTGCGGCATGGAATTTTATTATACCTTGGCGGCTTTATTCCGCAGATTTCAGGGGGCGTTGAAGTTATCGATTTAGGGAAAACTATGATAAAGAAAAGCTTTACCGACATAATAATAGACACAGGCAAACTGCCCGTGTCTAACCTAACCGAAAGGCCAACCATAGCTGTAACCGAAATGTTTTTGCGTCTGACATATAAAATGCCGCTTTCAGACGCTTACACAAAATCAGGCTGCAGAGTAAAAGGAATCAAGTACAGATGATTCCTCCTCCAACCAAAATATCTCCATTATAAAATACTACCGACTGCCCCGGCGTAATCGCGCGCTGGGGCGTTTCAAATTCTACTCTGACGCCGCCGTTTTCAGGCGATATAACAGCCTTAGCGGGCTTTGCCGCGTACCTTATTTTAGCCGTAACCTCCACCTGCTTTTCAAGCTTTTCAAACGGCTGAAAATTAACATTCTCCGCAAACAGAGTATTTGAAAATATATATTTTTCATCGTCCAGTACGACTGTGTTATTTATATAATCAATATTTGTTACATATATCTTTTTATCCGACGGCACGCCAAGCCCCCGCCTTTGTCCTATGGTATAGCAGGAAATTCCATTATGCCTGCCCAGGATTTTACCGTTTTTATCAATGATATTACCATCTGCAAGCTGATCGGGCGCATTTTTTCTTATAAACTGTTCAAGCTCCATACCCTCTAAAAAGCAAATATCCTGACTGTCCGGCTTTTTAGCTGAAACAAACCCGTTTTCCTCCGCAAGTGTGCGGATATTTTCTTTTTTATAATTCCCCAGAGGCATGATTATTTTAGAAATCTGCTCCTGAGTCAGAGTGTAAAACATATATGTCTGGTCTTTTTTCTCATCAACACTTTTTTCAAAATGATATCGACCGATGTTTTCATCAAATACAACCTTTGCGTAATGCCCGGTAGCGATATAATCGGCTTTATCCCTGATATAATCAAGCATTGCGCCGAATTTTATATATTTGTTGCAGATAACGCACGGATTGGGAGTTCGCGCGTATTTATATTCACTTAAAAAAACGTCAACTACCTTTTCCTTAAAGGTACTTCTTAAATCAATTATAATATGCGGTATCCCTATTTGCTCACATACCTTAGCGGCATCCTTAACATCATTATTATCTCTATCCCATAAATCAAGAGTAAAGCCTGTTACGACATAACCCTGCAGGTATAATAAAAGCGCCGCCACAGAGCTGTCAACACCGCCGCTCATACCGACATATACACGCTTGCTCATTTTAAGCTCCATTCCGCCGCCAAATACCGGCGGCACAAAAACTAATGAAATCTCTTACCCTACCCGCCGGTTTTGGCATAGGAATGATAAGAGCTTAATTTCGCATCTGCCTGTTTGCGAATATACGCTTTCGCAAACATATGGCAGGCGATTTATTTATTTAGTTTGAAAGAATATACGGTTTCTTTTCAAACTACCGCACCTGACCGTTTCCGTATATAACATACTTAAAGGTAGTAAGCGCTTCAAGACCCATAGGCCCTCTCGCGTGCATTTTTTGAGTGCTTATGCCAATTTCAGCACCGAACCCAAATTCAAAGCCGTCCGTAAATCTTGTAGAAGCATTTACATAAACAGCCGCCGCGTCAATTTCATTTAAAAATCTCTGCGAATTTACATAGCTGTTTGTAATAATTGCCTCGGAATGCATTGAAGAATATTTAGTTATATGCTCAATCGCCTCGTCTAAACCTTCAACAACCTTAACCGCTAAAATATAATCCAGAAACTCCGCCGCGTAATCTTCATCTGAAGCTAAAACCGCGGATTTAATATATTTCCGCGTAACAGGGCAGCCGCGAAACTCAACATTGTATTTTTTCATTGCCTCTTCAAGCCTTGGAAGAAATTCGGCAGCGACCTTTTCCGATACTAAAAGAGTTTCCATTGCGTTGCAAACAGCGGGTCTGGAGCATTTCGCGTTAACCGCTATATTTACCGCCATCTCCAAATCCGCGGTATCATCAATATAGGTATGGCAGTTGCCGACGCCTGTTTCAATTACAGGCACTGTGGAATTTTCAACCACCGTTCTGATAAGTCCCGCTCCTCCTCTTGGAATCAATACATCAATATAATCAGTAAGCTTCATTAGTTCAACAGCTGTTTTTCTGTCCGTATCCTCGACAAGCTGCAGGGCTCCCGCAGGAATTCCCGCTTTTTCAATTGCATTTCTCATTGTATCTACAATTATTTTATTAGAATTTATAGCTTCGCTTCCGCCTCTCAGAATTACCGCATTTGAGGTTTTCAAGGTAAGCGCCGCGGCGTCCGCCGTAACATTAGGGCGCGCCTCGTAAATAATACCGATAACTCCGAGGGGAACTCTTCTTTTGCCTATCTGAAGCCCGTTCGGACGGGTAATCATTTTATCAGTTTCACCAATAGGGTCGTTAAGCCCGGCAATCTGCTCAATGCCCTCCGCCATTTGCATAATACGTTCAGGAGTAAGCTTAAGCCTGTCAAGCATTGAAGCAGATATCCCCTTTTCCTTTGCATTCGCAACATCGACAGAATTATCCCTGATAATTTTTTCAGTGTTTTCCACAAGCGCTTTTGCCATTTCGAGCAGGGCATTATTTTTAACGGCGGTAGAAACCATGCAAAGCTTTCTTGCCGCTTCTTTCGCTTTCTTGCCTTTTATTTGTAATTCAGTCATAGTCAAAATAATCTCCATTCCGCCGTCAAAATCGGCATTATTTATAAAATTATAATCTCTTTTTTCCATCCGATTTTGCAGAGGAATGATAGAGATTATTTTTCGCATCTGCCTATTTACAAATATATGGTTTTGTAAATTTATGGCAGGCGATTTATTTTATTAGTCTGAATTTATTCAGACTCTCCTTTAATTAATGTTCCGACAGGTTTTCCGTCCACAACATCATATAATTTCTTCGGACGGCTTCCGTTGGTTATAATGGTATCTATTCCGCTGGCTTTTGCAATCTTTGCCGCAACCAGCTTTGTTACCATTCCGCCCGTGCCTTGATTGCTGCCAGCTCCGCCGGCAACATTCATAATTGAATCTATATTATCAACCACACTAATAAGCTTAGCGTTTTCATCATCTTTAGGGTTACAATTGTAAAGACCGTCGATATCCGATAAGATTATTAAAAGCTGCGCGTGAACCAAAGTCGCGACAACAGCCGAAAGTGTGTCGTTATCGCCGAATTCGGCCTCTTCTGTGGATATAGTATCATTTTCATTCACAATCGGAATAATGCCGTACTCAAGAAGCTTTGTAAATGTATTTTTAGCGTTCTGTTTGGATTTAGAAACCTCAACAACATCCTTTGTTAAGAGAATCTGCGCAACCCTGTGTCCATACTCGCCAAACATTTTGCTGTACATATTCATAAGCTCACATTGTCCAACCGCCGCGGCTGCCTGTTTTTCAACCGTTTCCCGAGGTCGTTCACGAAGGCCCATTGTGCCCGCGCCAACGCCAATAGCTCCCGAGCTTACAAAAACAATTTCCCTGCCCATGTTTTTAAGGTCTGAAATTACCTTTACAAGTTCCTCAACTCTTCTGATGTTCAGCCTGCCAGTTTTATGAGCGAGAGTTGATGTTCCGACCTTTATAACAATTCTGCGGGCTTCCTTTATTTTATCATACATGTTGCAGCCTCCAAAAAAAATATGTGATATAAAGCAATTATATCACAATATGTTAATAAAATCAATAGAAAAAAAACAGCGGCATTTCATTAATACCGCTGCTGAAATTTTCAAATCAGATATTTATTGCAAATCCGCTTTCCATAATCCGTGAAGATTGCAATATGCGAAAACGGCCTGCGGCTTATCATCTTCAGTAAGAGCAAATTCGGCATATGGCGCTTTGCCGACAACCAAAGCTTTACGCTGCCCGCCCTCCGAGGTTTGAAGGTATATCCATACAATATGATGTTCTTCTATCATAGGATGATCCACACTGCCGACATTAACTTTTACAATATTTCCTGAAACTTCCGCAACCGGAACATGTTTTTCCTTTGCGGCGTCAGTGGTATTAGCTTCAAGCTCTGTCATAGGGTCGCCGCAGCAAACCATAATTACGCCGGAGCTGTTAATCATACCCACTAAGTTACCGCAATGCTTGCAAATGTAAAATTTTTGATCTTTACTCATATTCTCTACCTCCATTTTAATTTTTTATTTAATTATATAATACAATTTGTAAAATATCAAGTAAAATTTAAAATCTTGACAAAAGTTTTAAATCCTGTAGTTCTATAACTCCTCTGGATTGTATAATCGCGCCTTCATTTTGAAGATATTTAAGCAGCCTTGACACAACCTCTCTTGCGCTGCCCAGGTCGTTCGCTATATCAGCGTGAGTTATATGCAGAGTGTTTGATTCCTCCAAAGCGCTGCGCTCAATAAGATACTCGCAAAGTCTTGTTGTCATTGGCGTAAACACTACCTTTTCCATAACCCACATAACTTCGGAAAAACTTCCTGATACCAGTTCCAGCAAATAGTTTTCAACTGCGGAATTCTGCTGTTTCAATGCTTCAATAACATCGGCGCGAATCTGCACAACCTCTGTTTTCGCTTCAAATTGAATCAGAACATCAAAATTAAGATTATGTATTATACAAGAGGCGCTAAGCACGCAAACGTCTCCCGGCAGCAGCCTGAACAAAGTTATTTCCTTGCCCTCGTCCGAGGTCATATATACCCTTATTTGTCCGCTTATTATATATAATAGCCCATGACATTGAGAGGAATTTGCCTCAATAAAGCTTCCTTTATTAAAAGTAACAATTTTAGAGCCGGATTTTAACATATCTTTTTCAGCATCATTTAATTTATTATAGAATTTAAACGCCTCATGCAAATATTGGTCTGTCATTTCAGTTCCTCCTTGCGGCTCATATATAATATAAATATTGTAACATAAAAGTTTGGTAATTTCAATATGTTTAAAAAATTTAGCCGCCTGATTTTATCAGACAGCCGAATTTAGAATTCCATCGCATATTGTATAGCATTTATCCGCATAGCTTATATGCTTTTGATTATGTGTTACCATTAAAATTGAGATACCCTTATGAGATAAATCTTTTAAAATATTCATAACGCTTTCAGCGGTTTTGCTGTCTAAATTACCGGTCGGCTCGTCCGCGAATATTATTTTCGGCGAGTTTGCCATAGCCCTTGCTATACAAACGCGCTGACGCTGCCCCCCCGATAATTGCAAAGGAGTATGAAGCATTCTGTTATCCATATCAACCATCGTGAGCAGATTTCTGGCTTTTTCATAACGTTTTTCTTTGGAAATCCCTGCGAAAATCATGGGCATCATAACATTTTCCAATGCCGATAAATGATTATGCAAATAAAACGACTGAAATACAAAGCCAATGGTTTTATTGCGAAGGATTGCTTTTTTGTCATCACTTAAAGTATTTATATCACACCCGTTTATTATTACCTCTCCGCATGTCGGAATATCAAGGCAGCCCGCAATGTTCATAAGCGTTGATTTTCCGGAACCTGATTCGCCGATAAGCGCCGCGAATTCCCCCTGCAATATTTTCATATTGACATTTTGCAATGCTACTACCTCTGTTTCAATACCTTTATAAATTTTTGATACACTTTTAAGTTCCAGCAAAAAAACCACCTCTTCCTTTGGTTATTCTACCAAAATCAGGGTGGTTTTATACAATATGTCTGTTAAAGCTTTCCTAAATTTATAAGCTCTCTCGTTTTGAGAATTCCTATTACTGTTTTGCCGTCTTTAATTTCACCGGATAAAATCATATCCATTACTTCTTCCTGCGTAAATTCGGCAACGTCTAAAAATTCATCCTCATCCGGATTAACCTGACCTGATTTAAGATTGTCAGCATAATAAATATGAATTTTTTCATTGCAAAACCCCGGCGTCGGAAAAAAATAACCCAGATATTCAAATCTGCCTGCCGTGTAGCCGGTTTCCTCCTCAAGCTCCCTCATGCCGCAGGAATAGTGGTCCTCCCCGTAATTCAGCTTACCTGCGGGGATTTCCCATATTTCATCTTCAAGCGGTTTTCTGAACTGCTTGACAAGTATAATTTTCCCGCTGTCAGTAAACGCAACGATACCAACCCCTCCGGGATGCTCGACTACATCACGCGTTGCTGTTTTACCATTGCATAACTCAACAGTATCACTCCTGACTTTTATAATATTCCCTTGAAAAATTTTTTCAGATTTAATCGTTTTCTCTAAATATTTCATTTTCCGCCTCACTTACCGGAATAAAATCAATATCTCCCGTCGTTCTGTTGACTGCATCAAGCAGCACTCTGATTTTATCCCCTATATTAAATGTCCTTCCTGTTTTTTCTCCCCTTAAGCTGTATGACCCGGGAATAAATTCATAATAATCATCCTCAATATCCGCAAGCCCAACTCTGCCCTCCACTGTATTTTCAAGCTCAACATAAAAAGCTGATGCAACTATAGAGGATATAATTCCCTCAAATTCTTTTCCGATAAATTGGTGCATATATTCGGCAACCTTAAGCTTTACGCTCATGCGCTCGGCTTCTTCCGCCACAACTTCGCGGTCACTTGCGTTTTCGGCGGCTAGGGCGGCAAATTCGGTGAATTTTTCGATAGTGCTATCATCAATTGTGCCGTCAAGGTTTGCCTTGATTATACGATGAATGGCTAAATCCGCAAGCCTTCGTATAGGTGATGTGAAATGGCAGTAATATTTTGCCGCAAGCCCGAAATGCCCCAAATTTTCCGTGGAATAGCGAGCTTTCATCATTGACCGAAGCATTACCGTGCCTATAACCCTCTCATACTGCTCGCCTCTGATATTTTCAAGCACCTGCTGCAACGCTTTTGGGTGAATTTCATCAATTCTGCCTTTTATGGTTTGACCAAAAATTCTAAGAAGCCTCATAAGCTCAACCATTTTCTCGTCCGAGGGCTGTTCATGCACACGGTAAACAAACGGCAGATTAAGCCAAAAGTAGCGTTCCGCAATTGTTCTGTTTGCAGCCAGCATAAATTCTTCTATAATTATATTCGAAATTGTATATTCATATTTCTGAATATCAATAACCTTTCCTTCATCATCATAAATAAGCTTTGGTTCCGGGAAATTAAAATCAATGCTGCCTTCATCCATGCGCTTGTTTCTTAGTATTTTCGCAAGCTTGCGCATATCCCTCAGCATCGGAACAATATCAGAATATTCCTTTTGCAGCCTTTTATTATATTCTAAAATTTTTGTGACATTGGTATATGTCATTCGGTGCGCGGTTTTAATTACGCCTTTATAAAGCTCATGTGAGATAATTTCGCCTTTAGGAGTAACCTCCATATCAATAGATAACGTAAGCCTGTCCTGTGCTTCGTTTAAGCTGCAGATTCCATTGGAAAGCCTTGGCGGCAGCATAGGAATAACGCCGCCTGCCAAATATACGCTGGTACCTCTTTTAATAGCTTCCCTGTCTATATTGCTTCCTGCCTTGACATAATTGCTGACGTCCGCAATATGAACGGAAAGAAGCCAGTTTCCGTTACTTTTAGGCTTTACGCTTACGGCGTCGTCCAAATCTCTCGCGTCCTCGCCGTCAATCGTGATTATAAGCTCGCCGCGCATATCTCTTCTGCCTTTTAAATCAGCCTCTGATATAGTAGTCGGGATAATTTCCGTTTCAGCCATAACAGCAGGCTCAAAATCATCGGGAAGCGAAAAGGTGCGCATTACGCTGAGCATAGTAGTTTTAGGCGAATTTGCCCAACCTAATATTTCAACAATTCTGCCCTGTGCGTCCTTGCTTTCTTTTGGGTATTTAGTTATTTCCACAACAACCTTCTGCCCTTTTTCCGCACCCATTGTATCAGCAGGATTTATCATAATATACTGCCATATTTTCTTTGTATCGGGTATGGCATAGGATTTTCTGAAATCCTTGACAAATGTGCAGATAAGCTGAGTGTTGGTATGCTCAACAACCCTTATAACCTGTGCTTCTGTGCGGCGTCCTTCGGTTTTTGCCGGAATAACTTTTATTACTACCTTGTCGCCGTTCATGGCGCCGCCCGTATTTTCATTAGTAATAAAATAATCCTCGTCCTTACCTTCAACGCTAACAAAACCAAAGCCTCTGTCGTTGCCGGAATATTTGCCGATAATAAGCCCCATATCCTGTGATTTTAAAAATCTTCCCTTTTTGCTTTTTACGATAAGCCCGTCTTTTTGCAATTCTTCCAAAACCGATTTAAATTCATTTTCATCTTCTTTGGGAACATCAAGAACTGTAAACAATTCTTTCTCCATTAACGGAACATACAAATCGTTGTTTATAAAAGCATAAACTTTCTCTTTTCGTGTCAATATAGCACCACCTTAAACCTTTTTCAGCTCATCTGTAAGCAGCTGATTTACCGTCTGCGGATTTGCCTTTCCTTTTGACGCACGCATAACCTGCCCTACCAAAAAGCCAACCGCTCTGTCTTTTCCGCCTTTGTAATCTAAAACGGACTGAGGATTCTGCTCAATTACCGTTTTGATAATTTCAAGAATTGCGCCCTCGTCATTCACCTGTTTTAAACCTAATTCCTCAATAATAACATCGGGGTCTTTTGAGGTTTCAAACATATTTTCAAGCACCTGTTTTGCCGCAGTATTGCTGATTACACCTTTATCTATACTTGCTATCATCTGCGCAAGCTGCTTTGGCGTGAACGGCAGCTGTTCTATTTCAATATATTTTTCATTCATAATGCGCCATATATCACCCATAATCCAGTTGGAAGCCGCCTTAGCGGAAGCGCCGCATTCTATAACCGCTTCAAAAAAATCCGCTGTGGATTTAAGCTGCGTCAGCTGCTCGCTGTCATATTCGGGTAAGCCGTAGTCCTGCATATAGCGCTGCTTTTTATTATGCGGCAGCTCCGGAATCTGCGCTTTCAGTTCGTCAATATGCGCCTGTTCTATTACAATCGGCATTAAATCCGGCTCGGGGAAATAACGGTAGTCATGAGCGTCCTCTTTGCTTCTTAAAGGAACGCTTTCACCCTTCGCGTCATCCCATCTGCGTGTTTCCTGCACAATTGTGCCGCCCGATTCCAATATTTGGGTATGTCGTTTAATTTCATATTCAATACCTTTAAGTGCACCGCTGAAGGTATTTACATTCTTCATTTCGGAACGAATACCGTATTCCTTTTGCCCGACAGGCCGAACAGAAACGTTAACATCACATCTGAGCGACCCTTCCTGCATTTTACAGTCGGATACTTCGATATATTGTAGTATTGCTTTTAAAGTATCTAAATATTCCTTGGCTTCCGCCGCTGAACGCATATCCGGCTCGGATACTATCTCAATCAGCGGAACGCCGCAGCGGTTATAATCAATAAGCGAACTGTCCTCGCACGCGTCATGCTGGAGTTTTCCAGCATCCTCCTCAATGTGTATTCGTGTAACTCCTATTCTTTTTTCTATTCCGCCGGCTGTTATGTCGATATAACCGTTTTCGCATAAAGGAAGGTCAAACTGCGAAATCTGATAAGCCTTAGGAAGGTCGGGATAAAAATAATTTTTTCTGTCCTGCTTACTGTTTTTCGCAATTTCACAATTCATGGCAAGCCCGGCTTTTATCGCGAAATCCACAACCCTGCCGTTTAATACCGGCAGAGTGCCCGGCATTCCCGTGCATACAGGGCAGCAATGCGTATTTATTTCTCCCCCGAATTTATTTGCGCAGCCGCAATATATTTTTGTTTCCGTTGATAATTCCGCGTGAACCTCTATTCCGATTACCGCTTCATAATTCATATACCCGATGCCTCCTGTTTATGAAAATCCGTTGCTGTTTGATATGTGTACGCAGCCTGCAATAAGGTAGGCTCGCCGAATGCTTTAGCCATAAGCTGCAAGCCTATCGGCATATTATTTCCGTCCGCGCCGCATGGCAGCGATATTGCCGGAATTCCGGCAATATTAGCCGAAACCGTACAAATATCACCCGTATACATTTTTACGGGATCATCAGCCTTTTCACCTATTTTAAATGCAGTTGTCGGATATACAGGGCTTGCGATAATATCATATTTTTCAAATACCTCGTTAAAGCCCTGTTTAATTAAGGTGCGCACCTGCTGCGCTTTTTTATAATAAGCGTCGTAATATCCCGAGGACAGCGCATAGGTACCTATCATAATACGGCGTTTTACCTCATCGCCGAAGCCTTCGCCGCGGGTTTTGAAATACATATCCGTAATATCCGAATAATCCTTTGCGCGGTAGCCGTATTTAACGCCGTCGTAACGAGCAAGGTTGGAGCTTGCCTCTGCCGAAGAAATTATATAGTACGCCGCAAGCGCATAGTCTGTCGCGGGAATAGAAATTTCCTCCACGATTGCGCCCATGCTTTCCAGCAAACGCACCGCATCCATTATTTTTTGAACAACGCTACTGTCCGCTCCTATAAAATATTCCTTAGGCAGAGCAATTTTGATTCCCTTAACGTCAGCGACAAGAGCTTTTGTATAATCAGGTCTTGCAACGTTCAGCGAGGTCGAGTCCATATTGTCATAGCCTGATATTATGTTCATTACATTTGCGCAGTCAACAGCGTCCTTAGTAACAGGCCCTATCTGGTCAAGCGAGGAAGCAAAAGCCACAAGCCCGAAACGGCTTACCATACCGTATGTTGGTTTTAGCCCGACGGCGCCGCAGAAGGAAGCCGGAAGCCTTACGCTGCCGCCCGTATCGCTGCCGAGCGTAAAATACGCCGTATCAGCGGCAACCGCCGCGCCGCTGCCGCCGCTCGACCCTCCCGGAACACACTTACGGTTATGAGGGTTTTTTACAGTTCCGAAATATGAGGTTTCATTTGATGAACCCATAGCAAATTCATCCATATTTAATTTACCTATTAAAACTCCTCCTGCTTCCTGCAATTTTTCTGATACAAACGCATTGTACGGAGGCTTGAAATTATAAAGCATTTTTGAACCGCAGGTAGTTAAAATATCCTTTGTGCAGATATTATCCTTCAACGCATAAGGCACGCCCGCAAGAGACGAAAGTGTTTCACCGTCCGCTATTTTTTCATCTATTAACAACGCCTGCTCAACCGCCACGTCCTCGCATATTGTAATATAAGCGTTGATTTTCGCGTTAACCTTTAGAGCGCGGCTTATCGTATCCTTCGCAACCTCAACCGCCGATACTTCCTTTGATTTAATCTTAGCCGCAATTTCGGTTGCTGTAAGTTTATTTAAATCCATTAGTATGTCAATTCCTTTCCGTTTATTCTACAATTTTAGGAACACAAAAACAGCCTGCCTGTTTTTCGGGCGCGTTAGAGAGAATGTCATCTCTGCTGTATGACTGTTTTACCGAATCTTCGCGGAACACGTTCTGAACAGGTATAGCGTGCGCTTCGGGAATAACTCCCGTTGTATCTATTTCGGACAGCTTATCCGCGAATTCAATAATCGCCGCCATATCGCGCGTAAGCTTTTCCTTTTGTTCATCTGAAATATGCAGCCTTGCAAGCCTTGCCACATATTCAACATCATTTTGTGTTATTTTCATTGCTCTTCTCCTATCATATTTATAAATTCATCTTCTGAAATGACTGTAACTCCCAAACTCTGCGCTTTTGCAAGCTTGCTGCCGGCGTCCTCGCCCGCAAGCACATAGTCTGTTTTTTTGGACACGCTTCCGGCAACCTTGCCGCCAAAGCCTTCGATGATTTCTTTAGCGTCATTTCTTGTATATTTTTCCAAACCTCCGGTCAAAACAAACGTTTTTCCGGCAAACCGCATATCGCTTTTTTCTGTCTGCGGCTGTGTCATATCCACGCCTGCTGCCTTTAGCTTTTCAATTAGTTTAATATTATCGCTATTATCAAAATACTGCTTTAAGCTTGCCGCCATTTTATCGCCTATTTCCGGAATCGCCGATATTTCCGTGGTATCCGCGTAAATAAGCTTATCAATGTCACCAAAATGTCCCCCGAGCAGCTTTGCCGCTCTGCTCCCTATAAGCCTTATTCCAAGCCCGAAAAGCACTCTTGCAAGCCCGTTTGCCTTTGAGTTTTCTATAGCCTTAATAAGATTATCGGCGGATTTTTCGCCAAGCCTTTCAAGCACTGCTATATCCTGCTGTTTCAGCGCGTATAAATCCGCGACGTCGCTTAGCATTCCATTATCAATAAACTGTTTTATAACCGCCGGGCCGAGGCCTTCTATATTCATAGCGTCACGGCTTGCAAAGTGGATTATATTTCTAAACCTCTGCGCAGGGCATTCACTGCTGCTGCACCGAACCGCCGCTTCATCCTCAATTCTTATAACCGCCGCTCCGCATTCAGGGCAATGTGAGGGCATTTCAAAAATCTGCTCATCACCTGTTCGCTTTTCGGGAAGCGAGCGGATAATTTCGGGAATTATATCCCCCGCCTTGCGGATTATAACCTTATCTCCGATTCTTATATCCTTATCTCTTATATTATCTATATTATGAAGCACCGCTCGGCTGACCGTGCTGCCCGCGATTTTCACAGGCGCCAGCATCGCGTTGGGAGTTAAAACGCCTGTACGCCCTACCTGTACATAAATTTTCTCAACCGTAGTTTCCTTTTCCTCCGCCGGAAATTTATAAGCAGCCGCCCATTTTGGACTTTTTGTGGTGCTGCCTATGCTTTGGCGCAGACTAAGGCTATCCGCCTTTACAACGCTGCCGTCAATATCAAACGGGAACGTGCCGCGCATCTCTCCGATTTGCGTTATTTGATTAAATATTTTCTCGCCATCATTTAAAACCTTAATTTCAGGAACAACAGCAAAACCGCATTTTTTCAAATATTCCAGCGATTCATAATGCGAGTCAAATTCCATACCTCTTACCTGCTGAATATTAAAAACAAATATAGAAAGACCTCTTTTAGCTGTAATATTATAATCAAGCTGGCGAAGCGAACCTGCCGCGGCGTTTCTCGGATTAGCAAACAGAGGCTTGTCCTCAAGCTCCTGCTGCTCATTTAAAAGGTTGAACTTTTCTATAGGCATATAAACCTCGCCGCGAACCTCCAAAAACTCGGGAGCGTTTTCTATTTTGTGAGGAATACCTTTTACTGTTTTCAAATTCTGCGTTACGTCCTCGCCAGTAATACCGTCGCCTCTTGTTGAGCCTCGCACAAAAATACCGTTGCTGTATTCAAGGGCAACGGATAGTCCGTCAATTTTAGGCTCAACCGAAAAATCCACCTTATCGCCAGCAAATTTTTCAACCCTGGTAATAAAGCCCAAAAGCTCTTCCTTGGAAAATACATCATTAAGGCTTTGCATAGCCACATTATGGGATACAGGAGTGAAAACAGCAGACCGACTGCCGCCCACACGTTTTGTCGGCGAATTTTCATCGTCATATTCGGGATGCCTGCTTTCCAATTCTTCAAGCTCCCTCAGCATAATATCATATTCAAAATCCGAAATTTCCGGGCTGTCTGAATTATAATACCTGTCATTATGATAAATAAGCTGTTTTCTTAATTCTATAATACGTTCATATACCGTACTCAATTATATCATCCTTTAATTTGTCTTTTTTGTTGGTTTCGGAGTTGGTACCGGAGTAGTTTTAGGAGTTGCCTTTGGTACCGGCGTTGCTGTCGGCGCAAGCGTTTGCGTATGCGTCGGCGAAGGAGTATTCTTTGCCTGTTCAATCTGTATTTGCATAGATTTTATATTTTTTTCAAGTTCACTGTATTTATTATCAAGTTCAGTATGCTGAAACATTAAATAAATAAACGCAATCATAAGCAAAATAAAAACAACCGCATAAATTTTATTCTGCGCCGCAAGCTTTTTGTTGATTTTATTTAATACCTTAGTTCTATATTCAAATTCCTGATTAACAGGCCTTGTGATGGAATCTTTCAGCTTTAAATCAACCGGATTGTCGCACTTGTCATATAAATACATACCGCTCAGTTTCTTAAATTCCTTATTGTAAATATAAACGGCTTCGGTATTTTCAATTGGGTCAAAAACAAACAGAATACTTAAAGTTCCATTAAAAAAGCTTTGCTGCATAGCAAAATCCATTTCATCATAATCGGTACTTGCATGTGTGGAATACTGACCTATAATTTTAAGATCAGAGTAAAATTCCTTACTTTCGCTGTTTATCCTGCTCCATGACTGGCTTGTAAATGAAGGCGCTTCAAGCCCTTCATCACCTGTGTATAATGCCTCTAGGGCAACCTGCACATGAATCCCTTCATCATCTATCATGCCAAGCAGCACACCTCGTGTGCCGTCAACGCTGCCCGCTTTGCCATAGCGCAGAATTTTAAGATACGCGCCGTATTCCATATATACCTTTGTAGTATCAACTCCGCCGCTTAAAACCAGATTTTCTTGATTGTACATATTAAGCTCCATTCCGCCGCAAAACATATTAAATATTATTATTAAAATTTGCTTATATGCATAAATTATACTATATTACGAAATAAAATACAATACTTTTTTATACTAAAAATATAAAATTTATTGACTTTGATTGTAGAATGGTGTAAAATACAGTAGTGATGTTTTATTAATCACATAAGGAGGTTACTATGAAACATTATATCACAGTATACGTTAACGGCTCGAAGCAGAATACAATACTCCTAAATTCTCTTCCAGCTTTTAATACTGGAAAAATAACTATAGGACGCTTAGACACAAACGACATTATACTGCCGTATCCGTTTGTTTCCCGAAGTCACGCTGTGCTGGAAATTAGAAATAACATAGCGGAAATTGTAGACGCGGGCAGTTTAAACAAGCTTCGCGTAGGCGGAACTGCTTACGAAAGAATACGTCTTAGCAACGGAATGAACGTCACTATAGGAAATGCTGATAATATAATAACCTTAAGTTATAATACACTCGAGGACGCTGCTGTATATAATCCCCAGCAAAAATCCGATACAGCGGAATATGGCACGCCTAAAAGTAAACAAATTAAAAAACCCGAACCCGAGCCTTTGCAAACTACGCCGCCCTCAGGTTTCGGATTGCGTTTATTCGCGGGAATAATGGATTCTACTATTTGTATGTTTATGGGAATCGGCGCCGCTATTATAATTCTGCTTTTACTAAATTCGTTTGTGTCCGGTATTAAGATAATTGTATTATTAACCCTTATTATTTCAATATTTGTTGTTTGGATTTATTTTGCGCTCGGAGAATCGGGAGAATCTAAAGGAACTATGGGCAAAATCGCAATGGGTCTATGGGTTGTGGACAGTAAAACAGACGAGAAGATTTCTTTCAATAAAGCTACAAAGCGTTATTTTGCCAAAATTTTATCTGTGCTGATTATATTTTTAGGTTTTATACCTATGTACGGCAAAAAACAAACCCTGCATGACTACATAGCAGGTACTAAAGTAATAAAAAATCCAAGAGTAAAAGAATAGAATATAAGGATGTATTCATTTTGTAATACATCCTTTCATTTTTTATGTGAATGCATATGATGCATATCGGGCGAATGCTTGTGATTATGTGCAATTCTATTATGCGTATGCATATGGCTGTGTTGCCCTATGACAATAGTATTATGAACATGAATATGATGATTGTCATTATGTCCGTGGCTGTGTTCATGTATTATTTCTTCATGAACATGGCTGTGTTCATGCTCTTCCAAAACCGCAAAGCATACACCGGCAATCATTATTATTAAAGCGAATAAAAACATAATTGTTATTTGCTGTCTGAAAATTATTACAGATAAAATCACCCCAATAAACGGGGCTACTGCATAATATGCACTTGTACGCGCTGCTCCAAGATCCCTTTGCGATTTAATATAAAAATAGATACTTAATCCATAAGCTGCAAACCCCAATATTAACGCCAAAACTATATAAATAAAATCCAGACAATATTGCTTAAGTAAAATTGCTATTATAAGCGAGCCTGTACCAGAACAAAGACCTTTTATAGTTACAATTTGTAAAGGGTCTTTTAATGACAGCATTCTGGTGCAATTGTTTTCAAATCCCCAGCATATACATGCAAACAAAACAAATATTGAACCTATTGAAAATGCAAAGCTGCTCATATTTTCAAAAGATAAAATACAGCTGGATACTGTTATAAGGAAAATTGAAATCCACATTCTTTTACCGATAGCTTCTTTAAATATAAATAAAGCTATAAGAGAAGTTGACACAATTTCGAAATTATTTAATAAAGAAGCATTGGCTGAGGTTGTAAGATTCAAACCTGCCATCATAAAAATCGGCGCTGCAATATCTAAAATTATCATTCCCATAACAAACGGTATTTCATTTTTTGTGATCTTTGCTTCAGTATTTTCTTTTTTTATACTGTTAAAAATAAGCATTCCAATACCGGCGCCTATATAAAGCAGTGACGCCATAAAAGCAGGAGGAATTTTGACAAGCAGCAGTTTGGAAATCGGTGTGCTTATCCCAAAAAGAGCAGCAGCTAATAATGTATAAAGTATCGCAGATTTATTAAAAATTTTCAAAATGCTCATCCCTTTATATGTTACGAAAACGCTGCCTATAACCTAAGATACAGCAGCGTTTTCAATAATATTATGCTAAATTAAATTTATCATGAACCGCGGCAACCGCGCGTTTAGCGTCTGCCTCGTCAATTAAAACCGATACCTTGATTTCCGAGGTTGAAATCATATGGATATTGATATTAGCTTCAAAAAGAGCTTCAAACATTGTAGCCGCAACACCGGGGTTATTAACCATTCCCGCGCCGACAATTGAAACCTTTGATACATCGGTTGCAGTTTCAATTTTTTCAAAACCGATTGTTTTTTTATCTGCCTCAAGCACCTCAATTGCTTTTGCTAAATTTCCTTCTGAAACAGTAAAGCTGATATCCTTTGTATCGTTTCTGCCTATTGATTGCAGAATAATATCTACATTTATTTTATATTTCGCTAGCAGTGAGAATATTCTGAACGCTATTCCCGGCATATCCGGCAAGCCTATTAACGCTATTCTCGCTACGTCGTTATCTCTTGAAACCCCTTTTACCAACATTTTTTCCACACTGTTTACCTCCTTAACATAAGTACCTTCAACTTTATTGAAACTTGATTTAACCGCAAGATTTACATTATACTTTTTAGCCATTTCAACCGAACGGTTATGGAGCACATTCGCGCCGAGGCTTGCAAGTTCAAGCATTTCATCATATGATATATCATTTAATTTTCTGGCGTTCGGAACAATTCTCGGGTCCGCTGTGTACACGCCGTCTACATCGGTATATATTTCACATAAATCAGCCTGAAGCTCCGCTGCAATTGCCACCGCTGTAGTGTCGCTTCCGCCGCGTCCTAAGGTTGTTATATCGTCGTATTTGTTAATACCCTGAAAACCGGCTACAATAACAATACGGTTTTTGTCAAGCTCCATTCGGATTCTTTCACCGTCAATTTTCGATATACGGGCATTGCCGTAGTTTGAATCTGTTTTCATGCCTATCTGCCAGCCTGTAAGCGAAATCACAGGATAGCCAAGCTTTTCAATCGCCATTGCCAGAAGCGACATGGAAATCTGTTCACCGGTTGAGAGCAGTGTATCCATTTCCCTTTTTGATGCGTTAGGGTTTATTTCAGCAGCCTTTTCAAGCAAATCGTCTGTTGTATCACCCTGCGCCGATACTACAACCACAACAGAGTTTCCTTCTTTATAAGCATCCGTCACTCTGTTTGCAACATTAAATACTCTTTCAGTGTTGGCAACAGAGCTGCCGCCGAATTTTTGTACAATTAATGCCATATTATGTCCTCCTATATATTTATCAATCTTCTGCTATTCTGATTACCTGTTTCAAATCTTTCATAACAGCTAATTTATTTTTAAGCTCACTTTCCTTCATTTTTGGCGCAATAAAACCAAATTCATCCTTAAGGCCTATTGTTTCCACATCGCCGAACTGACATTTCACATTATCCATATCACCCGAGCCTATACGGATAAAGTTTACTGATTCGCTTTCGCCTAAATTCAGAATATAACCATCATTAGCTTCGCCCCACAGAATAGGCATACTGCTGCTTCCTTTGCAGGTAATATCTATAATATCCGCTACAACCGCGCTTGCCGTCGGCAGCTTTCCTGCGCCTCTTCCGTAAAATAAAACATCGCCTATAGCGTTTCCCTTTACCATAATCGCGTTAAATACGTCGTCCACGCCTGCCAGCGAATGCCCAAGCGGTATAAACATCGGACTTACTCTTACTACAACCTTATTTTCCACCTTTTTACTATATCCGATTAGTTTTATGACATAACCCATTTTTTCAGCATATTTTACATCAGTTAAGCTAAGCGAAGTTATTCCCTCTGTCGGAATTTTTTCTGGATCAACCTGCTCTCCGTAGGCAAGAGAAGATAAAATTGAGATTTTTCTGCAAGCGTCAATACCTTCAACATCCGCCGCAGGATTCGCTTCCGCATAGCCTTTTAGCTGAGCGTCCTTCAGCGCAACATCAAAATCCATGCCTTCCTTTATCATTTTAGTTAATATATAGTTTGTGGTTCCGTTAAGTATACCCATTATTTCTGTTATTTCATTCGCTGCTAAGCATTGATGGAGAGGCCTTATAATCGGAATTCCGCCGCCTACGCTTGCTTCAAACAGATAGCTTACATTATTTTCAGCAGCTATTTTAAGTAGCTCGCATCCGTGTTTTGCAACCAATTCTTTATTAGAGGTTACCACGCTTTTCCCCGCGAGCAACGCATCCTTTGTAAAATTATACGCAGGCTTAACCCCTCCTATAACCTCCGCTACAATATCCACCTCAGGGTCATTTAAAATAATATTAAAATCCTTAACAAAAAGTTCCTTTTCAGGATGATTATCAAAATCACGTATATCTAATATATATTTTAAATCAATGCTGCTGCCGGATTTACGTCTTATGCTTTCGGCATTGGTTCTAATAACCTCGTATACGCCGGAACCTACAACGCCGTAACCGAGTATTGCAATTTTAGACATTTTAAGTATCATTCCTTTCGCTGTGCTTCAAAACACATATATTTATTGTTTGAGTAACTATACCCCAGCGCAAAAATCCTCTATCCTTTAGCAATAATATCAATTTTCTTGACGCCATGCACTGTTTTAAGAGTTTCTATAAGGTCTCCTATATTTTCGTCCAGTTTAAAAGAAATTGTTATGTTCGCTATATTATTTACAGGTATGTTTTGATTAATTGTTAAAATATTCGCGTTTTGTTCGGCAAAAGCCTTAAGAATACCCGATAACACGCCCGGAACATCATAAACGATAAAAAATAAAGTAAATATTTGTCCGTTCGCCATTTCAAAAAACGGAAAAACATAATCCTTATATTTATAAAAAGCGCTGCGGCTGATTCCCGCCATATGCGCCGCGTTATTAATTGTGGACGCCACCCCTTCGCTTAAAAGCTTTTTTGCTTCCACTACCTTTAAAAACACTTTAGGCAATACAGCAGAACTGACTAACATAAGTTCATCTTTTTCGTCCATATAAGCCTCCATGCTACATATTATATTACTTTTGTACACGCACGGTGCACAAAAGTACCTATGATAAGTATATTATCACATTTAACAAAAAAAATCAAGTAAATAATTATAAAAAACATTTTTTTATTAAATACTATTAAAAATTCAGGTTAAATTGCTTGCTAATTGTATAAAATTATGATACTATATAATTAGACGCTTAGAGAGGATTGATACAAATGAAATATTTGGTTTTGCTCGGAGATGGCATGGCGGATTTGCCATTGTCCGAATATGACAATAAAACTCCGCTTGAAATTGCATGCACACCTACTATAGATAATTTAGCGAAAAAGGGAATTATCGGGCTTGTTAAAACGGTACCGGAAAATATGTCTCCGGGAAGTGACGTCGCGAATTTATCTGTGTTGGGTTATAATCCTGATATATATTATACCGGGCGATCTCCGCTTGAAGCAGCGAGCATAGGCGTTCAGCTTATGGATGGAGATATTACTTTCAGGTGTAATTTGGTTACTTTATCTGAAGAGCCTGAATATGAAAATAAAACCATGGTTGATTATTCATCGGACGAAATTTCAACCGAAGAAGCGGGCGAATTAATAAAAGCGGTAGGTGAAGCGTTTAATAATGACGATATGCAGTTTTACCGCGGTTTTTCATACAGGCATTTGCTTGTATGGCATAATACTGAAGAAAGCTTTAAACTAACTCCGCCGCATGACATATCTGACAGAAAAATAACCAAATATCTTCCAAATGTGCCGTTATTCCTTGATATGATGAAAAAGAGCTATGATATTCTTAAAAATCATCCTGTAAATATAAAACGCATGGAAAAAGGGCTTCGCCCGGCTAATTCCATCTGGTTATGGGGTGAAGGCTCAAAACCGTCGCTTACATCCTTTAAATCAAAATATGATTTAAAAGGCAGCGTTATTTCTGCTGTAGATTTAGTAAAAGGCATTGGCGTTTGCGCAAATATGAATGTTATTGAGGTAGAAGGCGCAACAGGAAATATAAACACAAACTTTGAAGGCAAGGCAAAAGCCGCTGTTGAGGAATTTAAAAAAGGCGCCGATTTTATATATCTTCATTTTGAAGCGCCTGATGAGTGCGGACACAGAGGTGAGACCCAAAACAAAATTAAATCAATTGAATATTTAGACAGTCGTGTTTTAAAATATATTATTGACGAGCTGAAAAAATTAAAAATAGATTATTCGTTATTAATCTTACCCGACCATCCTACTCCTCTTTCAATTAAAACTCACTCCCGTGAGCCTGTCCCGTTTTTACTTTATCGCAGCAATGACGAGAAGGACAATATAGATAATGAATATAACGAAAAAGCCGCCAAACAAAGCAGCATTTACATTGCAGACGGCTATACGTTACTTGATATGTTTATTGAATAAACCGGATTCTTACGACGAACCTTTTTTTGCATAAGCGTAAAGGTTCGTCGTTTTTTATTGATCATCATTATTTGCTTCCATATTATTCAGTTCCTGCTCATATTTTTCAATAATTGCCTTTTGAAGATTATCTCTCATTTCAGCATTAATAGGGTGAGCAACATCCTTATATTCGCCTTCCGGCGTCTTTCTGCTTGGCATTGCCACAAATAATTTATCCTGCGCTTCGATCACTTTAATATCGTGAACTACAAAAGCTTGGTCAAAAGTAACAGAGACAATTGCCTTCATTTTACCTTCTAAATTAATTTTCCTAATTTTGATATCAGAAATCTCCATATAATCACCACCTATGGAGTATTTTCCTCAATTTTTATTTTATTATACCAAAAATATATAACCAAGAGCTATTATTGTTAACATGTCCGGCTCATCCTCTGTTAATAAAATAAATATAAGTACTAAAATAAGAATATCGTCTATGTTCAAATCCAAAAATTTATCTTTTAAAAAAGCAAGTGATATATTATCTTTTTTAGGTATAATGGCTGTTACTTCCGTTTCATCATTATCATAGGTTGTAAAATATTTTTTATTCACACCCTCACCCGCCAAACATTTTATCTATGCCCAAGGTTGATGATATACTTACAAGCTGCATTACGGTAATAGCGCTGTCTATTTTTTCACGTCTTTTATGATTTAAATACGGACGCAGTGAGCGCAGCAATATTATTCTTTTATCCTCACATCCCACCATATTACTGTATAAGCTTTGAATATCCATATTCGCAAGCATTCCGGCAAGAGGACTGGATGATTTTTTTTCTTCTACTGATATTTTAGCGTCAATAATATCTCCGTCTTTATCCTCCTCGAATATTTCTTCTGTTACAATCTCCTCTTCGGTATTACTGTTTCCCAAAATACCAGTATTATTATCCAGCAGCCCACCAAGCAATCCTGACAGCGTTTCCTTTGCTTTATCATCAGCAAGCAGCTGTTTTAAAATTCCGACAGCCGAGCCAATGTCATTTGCCATAGAACACCACCACCTTTTTTGCTGTTACTGATTATTTCAGCTGATTTTTAATTTTTTCTATTAGCGAATCATCAAGGTTGCCAAGTGTATCAATTAACTTTGAGAAATTTTCCGGGCTTTTGCCCTGAATCTGTTTTTTGATTGAAGCAACGTCAATGTTTGATAACAGGCTTTTTAAAGCATTCCCATTTGTTGAGGATATTACGTTCTTTAATTTTCTTTCTATATCAGCATCACTCATTGCAGCTAGCTTCTTTAAATCTTCCGCACTTATCTTATTTACAGGTTTCATAACACCAATCCTTTCAACTTTGCTATGTTACCATTATATGCGGCTTTTCGAGTAAATGTACCATAAAAAAATAAAAACTCCGTAAGCGGAGTTTCTATTCGGAGTTTTTTTAATTAATTTTAATCATTTCGCCGCTTGAGTTGTCGAAAATTTCGCCTGTATTAGCGTCAAAATGAAATAAGCCGCGCATTGAGCCCCTATTACTCATTTCTGTTAAACTATCTGCGCCAAACGCAAATATTTCACGTTCAACTCCGTTAATATTTACTATAGTTGGCGTCGTTTGGTCGCTTGCAGGAAGAACAATTGCGTCAGCGCCGTATATTCTTTTAGCAACCTCCTGCGCAATTTTCATAGCTTGCTCATGTGTATATACGGTAGTTTGTGATACACTCAAACATTTTTTCTCATGCTCTGTTATTCTGGCTGCATTAGCGGGATTCATTATATAACTAAGCTCATTATCATAATTTGAACATAGTTTCCCGTTTATGCTTTTGATAACATTCCCTAAAATGATTTCATTGAAAGAATTATAAAATTTAAGTGAATTCCAGCCCATTAAATTTATCAATACTGTTTTATTTTTTGTTTTATATATATCTTTATCAATATTATAATAGGCCTGCGTTACTTCAACGTATGTATAGCCGATGTCCCACCAGCAATATAAGCCGTTTTGAGTTACTGAAATACCGTTCACATTACCATATACCGTATCATTCAACCATATTCTGCACCTATCGGCAGCTTCATCATAGCTTCCCGTACCGTAAATTGCCGCAATATCATCCGCATCAATATATACCATGTTATCGGCATTAATGGAAAATACCCTAATTCCGCTGCAATATACGGAAATATCACTGCTTAAAATATTGATTGAATTATTATACATATCTGCGGAAAAATCATATGGTTTTATACTCTTTTCTGTATTTCGGTCAATAAGCAAAGTCCGGTCATCATTAATCCAGCTAACATCAAAGCCGTAATCAGCTAAAATTTCTGCAGGAATAAATAATTTATCATTATATCTTAACGTCGGTATAGCATACCCATTAATTTCAACGATAGTCTTATTTGGCGACGTTTGCGCTGCTATAACACCATTTTCATAAACGCAAGCCGTTGATGAGGCGCAGCCTAACATTAATATTAATAATATTAAAAAAAATAACTTTTTCATGAATTTACTCACTTTCATATTAATTCGTTATCAGATTTGTATTAATATTATAACATATATATTTCCAAATTACAATAATTTTTACTATTTTTATTATTAATAAAGCCGGATTATCAAATGACAATCCGGCTTTTTACTAAATATCCTTTAATTGCAGCGGCATTGTAGCCACAACAATATGTTTATGCTTTAATAATTCCTTTTCAATAAAATATTTCGTATTATTGTGCATAAATTTATGCCACCACTTTTTTACCTTAAACTGCGGTAAAACTACAGTAATTATATCACCTTTTTTATAACTGTATTCTTCGGACTCTATGAAGCTCAGCAAAGGCTCAACAACCATTCGGTAAGGTGAGTATTCAACTTTAAGCGGTATATTAAGGTTCAGCTTTGAGTATTTTTCTTTTATTTCATTTGCGGCATTCTCATCAATTGCCACATTAAACGCCATAATGTTGTCTGATATAGTTTTTGCGTACTTCAGCGCCCTGACAGAAGACTTATTTATATTATCTATTGGTACAATGACACGGTTTTTATAGGTATGCCTGTCTATATCAATAAGCTCATATTCTTCTGGTTTTATTCTTAGCTGCTGATAAACCGAATCATAATGCCTTTTCACCTTTAATATCAGAAAAATCAAAAACGGTATTAGCACAACAACAACCCATGCGCCCTGATTAAACTTTGAAAACGCAATTACAACTACTACAATTGATGTTACAATCGCGCCAAACCCATTGATAAAAGCCTTTTTCTTCCAGTGTTCGCCCTTTTCTCTTACCCATTTAACGAACATACCCGTCTGAGAAAGAGTAAATGATATAAACACGCCTATTGCGTACAAACCAATCAGTGAAGTTACATTAGCCTTGAACAAAATTATAAGAATAACCGCAACTGCTGTAAGAAGTATTATACCGTTATCATAAGCAAGCCGGTCGCCTCTCATGCTAAGCTGTCTCGGTGCATATCCCTCTTTCGCCATAACCGATATAAGCATTGGAAACCCCGAAAATGCTGTATTTGCAGCTAAAACCAAGATTAAAAAGGTTATTCCCGTTACAAAATAATACATAAATCCATGCCCGAAAATTAATTCAGCCATAAGAACTATCATAGATTTTTCTTTCGGTACCACCCGATATATTGATGCAAGTACTGATATTCCTACAAACAGAACTAAAATTGTTAGTGATAAAAACAGCAAAACCATTTTTGCATTTTTTCTCGGCGGCGATTTAAAATTTGGAACTGCGTTGCTGACAGCTTCAATACCTGTCAAAGCTGTACAACCGCTTGAAAACGCCTTAAGCATAAGGAATATAGTAATAGATTGCATACCCAGCCCCACCTCGGGAGCAGGAGGAATATATCCTGTAGAAAGCTTATAAAATCCCATTACGATCATTGAAAGCAACGCAAAAATAAAAGCATAAGCCGGCAGACCGAATAATTTAGAGGACTCTCTTATACCTCTTAAATTTCCAATCATTAAAAGCAGAGCAAGCACTACCGCAATAATAACTGAAAAAGGTTTCAGCACCGCAATCGCTGATGTAATCTGCTCAACACCGGAAGATATACTAACAGCAACCGTCAGTATATAATCAGTTGAAAGCGCGGCTCCCGCCGCAACTCCCGCGATAGTACCCAAATTATCCTTTGATACAACAAAAGCTCCGCCGCCGTTAGGATAGTTGTCAATAGTCTGTCTGTATGATAACATAAGTAAGAATAGTATACCAATTATTGCAGCCGAAATTATCGGAATTTGGGTATATGCGCAAATCCCTATTGCAGGTATTAAAACCAATAACATTTCCTGCCCTGCATACGCTACCGATGAAATAGCGTCGCTTGACAAAATTGGCAGACCCCATAGAACGCCGTATTTTTCATCATTAATCGCACTATTGTTTAGCGGATTCCCCAGCAGAAACCGCTTTATCTTTTTTATCATTAAATTAGTCTCCCTTTATCATTAATGCTGTATATAAACATCTGTATAAGCTTGATGGAATTTTTAATAGATTAATTCTACACCTATAGCTTTAATAAGTCAATATTGATTTTCCATAATTTTTTCCTTAATCATATCAATAAATTTGTCAGCAGCGACGGATAAAAATTTATTTTTGTTATAAATTAGGCTGTATGGGTAAAACCATTTTTTATCTTTAATTTTAAGCTGTTTAAGCTGACCTATTTTCAGTTCAAGAGCAACAGCCGCCTTTGGCATTAACGATACGCCTAAATTTGCGTATACTGCGCGTTTAATTGCGTCAATAAATCCCAGGCTCATACTTGTCTTTTTTGGTATTCCCAATTCCTCTACAAAATGTGTGTAATAAGTATAAAGCTGCGAATCAGTCTGATGAACAATAAAGCTTAACTCTTTAATATCCTCCGTATCCAAATACGTTTTGCCGCAAAATTTGTTTTTGGGCGACGCAACTATTACAAGTTCATCATCAAGAAGTTTTTGTGTACAGATGTTTTCATTAAAAATCATATTTCCGCCGTTAATTGCAAAATCCAATGTTCCGTTATTTACAAAATGCCAGATTTCTGAGGTATTTGAAATTTGCAGATTAATATTAACATACGGATATTTATTTTTGAACTCGCCTATAATCTCAGGCAGAATATAAGTCCCGGGAGTATTGCTGCCGCCTATATTTAAAACTCCGCTTATAAATTCTCTTTCGTTTAAAAGCTTGTTTTCCGCCTCATCAATTAACGCGAATATTTTTTGAGCGTATTCATATAAAATTTCACCGTTTTGGGTAAGTGATATTTTATTGTGAATTTTATTAAACAGCTTTAAATTCAATTCTGTTTCAAGCTTTTTAATCTGTATAGACAGCGCCGGTTGGCTTATATGCAGCTGTTCGGATGCTTTTGTAAAGCTTCTGAGTTCAGCTACTGTTTTGAAAACCTTCATATAATGTAATTCCATTTTAAGCTCCATTCCGCCGCCAATATCGGCGGTACAAATATTTTTATGAAAGCGCTTATCCTAACCCGCCAAAATTGGCAGAGGAATGATAAGAGCGCGAGTTTCGCATCTGCCTGTTTGCGAATATATACGGTTTCTTTCAAATTAAAAAAATCTTTCGCTATAATTTTTATTTATACCAGCTATTTAAAATATATATTTGAAATTCAGCTTTATTCGAAGTATAATATAATTGGAGACAAAGTTAATTATTTAACAATATGTTATGTTAAACTTTGTACATTCTATAATTTAACAAGGGAGGTCTTTTAATGCTTACGTTAAATATAGTTATATATATTGCAGCTACAATTTTAGTCGGCTTTATATTTGTAATGAATATTAAGGCTGAATTACGCTGATTTTAAGAATGGAGGATATTTATGTCAACGTCACTGCTGGTACCGCTTCAGGTATTTGGATTGGGCTTTGTAATTTCAATGGGAATTGCCGTTTTAATCAAGGTAATGCTTAAAACCATAAGAATGTTTACAAAATCCGATACAAATCAAAACGAACAGAATTAATTATATATCAAATTCAAAAAATTGTCAATATATTTAGAAAGATAGGTGCGTTTGGTGAGTACTGTTAATTTGGCAAGCCTGTTCCAGGGAATATCAACGCTATTTGTTCAAGATCCCGGAGTTGCGATTTTCCGAATAGTGTTGATATTACTTGGAATACTGCTGGTTTATTTAGGAGTAAAGAAAATTTTGGAGCCTCTTATAATGGTTCCAATGGGTTTAGGAATGTCGGCTGTAAATGCCGGAGTTTTGTTTTTATCCGCAACACAAATCGGTAATATTTTTATTGACCCCATGCAATCCGATGTAGCGGGATTAATGAATATTCTGCAGATTGATTTTCTTCAGCCGATTTATACATTTACGTTCAGTAATGGTTTAATAGCATGTCTGGTATTTATGGGCATAGGCGTTATAACAGATATAGGGTTTCTTTTGGCATATCCGTTTACAAGCATGCTGATTGCCATGTTCGCTGAGCTTGGAACAGTTGCAACCTTTCCTATCGCGAAGCTGTTCCATTTAACTAACGGAGAAGCTGCCGCTGTATCAATTATAGGCGGTGCGGACGGGCCAATGGTTTTATACACATCTATGACCTTAGCTAAAGATCTGTTCGTTCCGATAACAATTGTAGCTTATCTTTATTTAAGCCTAACATATGGAGGTTATCCATATTTAATACGATTACTAGTGCCAAAAAAATTAAGAGCCAAAAAGGTTGTTTCTACTAAAGTGCAAAATATAACTTCAAAAGAAAAATTAATATTCGCGGTTTTGGCAAATACAGTTTTATGTTTGCTGTTCCCGGTTGCTGCGCCTTTGTTTTTAAGCTTCTTTGTAGGAATTGTAATCAGAGAATCCGGAATTAAACAATATACTCAACTTATTGAAAGTGTATTTTTATACGGAGCTACATTTTTCTTAGGGCTTATGCTTGGAGTTCTTTGTGAGGCAAGCACAATTCTTAACCCAAAGATATTAATATTGCTTGTTCTTGGTATGATTTCACTTCTGCTTTCGGGAATAGGCGGAATACTCGGCGGATATATAGTTTATTTCATCAACAAAAAGAATTTCAACCCCGTAATCGGTATCGCCGGAGTATCCTGCGTACCTACTACGGCAAAGGTTGCGCAGAAGGAAGTAACAAAAGCTAACAAATACAGCTTTGTAATGCAATACGCTTTAGGCGCGAATATCTGCGGCGTTATCACTACAGCTATTTTAACCGGTTTGTATATAACTATAATTCCATTATTAAAATAAAAATATTATATAAAAAAACTGACGCCGTATCAACCGACGCCAGTTTTTTTAGTTACAGGACGTGTTGCCCCATATATCTACACGCAAAATAAATTATCTTTTCAATATCTCCGTTAGCTGGTGCTGAAATTTTGGAAGGGTTTTTCTGATTATATTCCAGATAAGTACAAAATTTATTGTACCGTATTTATGAGCGGAGGTGTTTCTGATTTCCCTGAACTGGTCGAAGTCTACATTGGAATGCTTAAATTTAAAAGGCTTTGACAGAATTTTTGCCAGTTCCTCAATATTAATAATGCTCATCATAACGGCTTTTTTAAGCATATCATTTTCAAGAAAGTCATTAAGGTTATGGCATTTTTCTATATTTATGAAATAATATATATCCTCAATTTCGTCCAGCATTTCTTCAATTTGTATTCTATCACTGTTCATATAACAAAACAGCCTCCTTAAGAATATCAACTTCCATTTTCTTGTTTATGCTGCGATATTCAAGAATATCAATATCTTTGTTTAATGTTTTTGTAAGCTCATCTTTTAAATTTATATAATCCTCTAATACAAAATCCTCGTCAATTACAATAAGCAGGTTTATATCGCTGCCCGCGTCTGCCGTTCCTCTGGCATAAGAGCCGAAAACCGCCGCCCTGATAAGCCCGTATTTTTTAAAAACAGGCGTCAGCAGTTCCTCTAATTCTTCAATTTTATAAATGATATTCATGGTTACACCTCCATTAATCACTCTGCGGAATAATATTATTCCGCAATATCCCCTACTCCGCCTAAAATATATTTCGGACGGTAAGGGAAATTCGCCATTGTTTCTTCGCTTGTAACGCCGCTTAAAACCAAAACAGTGTCTATTCCGGACTCTATTCCGGCGATAACATCGGTATCCATTCGGTCGCCAATTATTGCGATGTCCTCGCTGTGATAGCCCAATTTCTTTTTAGCGTTGCGCATCATTAACGGGTTGGGTTTTCCCACAAAATATGCCTGTTTTCCCGTTGCAAGCTCAATCGGAGAAATCAGCGCCCTTGTAGCAGGCACAATCCCTGTTTCTGTCGGCCCTGTTAAGTCGGGGTTAGTGCCTATCAGCTTTGCACCCTTTAAAACCAAATGTACGGCTTTTTCTATTTTTTCGATATTATATGTACGGGATTCACCCACAACAACATAATCCGGATTTACGTCATTCATGGAAAAGCCTTCATCGTACAGAGCGTTAATCAGCCCCGCTTCGCCGATTACATAAGCGCTACCGTCAGGAATCTGGCTGCTTAAAAAGCTCGCTGTCGCAAGCGCGCTTGTGTAAAAATGCTCCTTAGGAACATCTAGCCCAAGCCTTTGCAGCTTTTGGCAAAGCTCATTGGGGGAACGCTCCGAGCTGTTTGTAAGAAAAATAAATTCCTTGCTGTTATCTTTAAGCCAGTTTACAAAGGCTACAACTCCGTTTAAAAGCTTGTTCCCGTGATATATAACACCATCCATATCGCATATAAATGCTTTTTTATCTCGTAAATTCTCCATAGTATTACCTCTTTTCAACATTAATACAATTACATTATATCAGAAATTTCAATAGATTACAATACTATAATTTTCATTTTCCAATTATATAAAATAATCAGGAATTTTTGGTAAATTTGTCGATTGTAATTAATGTATTGATGTGGTATAATTTGTTTGTAAATTAATTATACAAAGGAGATATAGTATGAATAATGATTTAAATCAAAAAATTACAGCAGAAGTTATAACTAAATTAGCAACTACAATTGCAGAGAACCTTTACACAAAAATCAAGAATTATTTTAAAGATGAAAATGCTAAAGAAAAAATAGATTTTAAAACTGCTTATGAAGAATATTTATATTTAACAAAAAACTGCTATGAAAAAATTAAAACTTTATTGTGTCGTCATGAACCTAAAGATTTATATTCTTTTTATGAATGTGTAGGCATTAAATTTGAAGAAAAAATAGTAGATACAAATTGTGTGAATAATATAATGAATATTGGGCATAAAATTATAATAACTGGCACAGGTGGAATTGGCAAAACTATAATGATGAAACATTTTTTTCTTAATTGTATTAATCAAGGAGAATATATACCAATTTTAATAGAATTAAGAAAATTGAATGATAAGGAAATTAAAGATATTATATTATCAGACTATATATATGAAGTTCTTAAAAGTTTTAACTTTGATTTAGAAAATAAATATTTCAAGTATAGTTTAGAAACGGGGTGTTATCTTATTTTATTTGATGGATATGACGAAGTGAAAAAAGAAATTTCTGAAAAGGTAACAAAAGAAATCTCTGACTTAAGTAATAAATATCCTGATAATTATTATATATTAACTTCAAGACCATTAGATGAATTTATAGGTTGGTGTGACTTTACAGAACTTAAAACAATGCCATTAACTAAAACACAGGCTTTATCACTTATTAATAAATTAGATTATGAAAAAGAAGTTAAAGATAAGTTTTATATTGAATTAGAAGAAACATTATTTGAAAAATATGAATCTTTTGCATCTAATCCACTTTTATTAACTATAATGCTAATTACTTTTGAAAATAGGGGAACAATACCAAATAAATTAAATGATTTTTACGAACAAGCTTTTTCAGCTTTATTTAATGCACATGATGCGACTAAAGGTACTTATAAAAGAGAGATACAATGCAAATTAGGTTATGAGGATTTTAAAAGAATTTTTTCATATTTTTGTTTTAAATCCTTTTTTAAAAGCCAATATGAATTTACTCATAGCCAAATTATAGCATATTTAGAAGAATCTAAAATTAAATTAAATATTAAATTCAATAGTGAATATTATTTAAATGATTTAGATAATTCAGTATGTATGTTAATACATGAAGGACTAAATTATAAATTTGCACATCGATCATTTCAAGAATATTTTGCAGCTATACACACTGTACAATTAGATGATACAATGCAAACGCAATTGATAACTTCTTGGTTAAAAAATGACGGTTTTCAACAATCATCATCAAATTATTCGTATATGTTATATGATTTACAAAAAGAAAGATTTATAAAAAATATTTTGCTAATAGGTTTGAAAGATTTAAAGAAAAAATTTAATAAAAATAATAATTCAATTGATTGGATAATTAACACTTTTTGCAGTAATATTTATTTACACAATACAAACGACCAAAACAAATGTGTTTGTATCTTTTTTGGAGATAACTATTATTCACAAATTGTATTATTAACTAGCAATCTTAACAATAAGCATTTTAATAAAATTCCAATTAGTAGTACTACCGAATTAGCCGAACTTATTATTAAAAAACTTGGTAATGAAACAAATATATTTAGCATTTATGAAATTAGAAACGTAGGCTTATATGATCATATTTTAAAATATGCACAAGACAAAATAGATAGATTTAATTATGCAATGGATTTTTTAAATGAATATAAAGATAATACAATAAGTAGTAAATCAAAATTTGAATCAATGATAGATTCTTTATAATCTGCAATCCATATATCCTTTAATAATATAAAATAAAAGTGTATAAGCTTCATGCCTATACACTTTTATTTATATCATTATTTACACTAATTCAATAATTGCCATTGGGGCTGCGTCTCCACGTCTTGGGCTTGCTTTGATAACTCTTGTGTAGCCGCCGTTTCTGTCGGCATATTTTGGAGCTATTTCATCAAAGAGCTTGAACACTATTTCTTTCTTAGTGATATAGCTAATTGCCTGACGTTTTGTGTGCAGGGTGTTTGCTTTACCCAAGGTAATCATTTTATCAGCCATTGAACGTATTTCCATAGCTTTTGCTTCTGTTGTCATAATTCTGCCGTTTTCGAGAAGTGCTGTTACAAGGTTTCTAAGCATCATCAATCTATGAGCAGTAGTACGACTCAATTTTCTTGTTCCGGGCATCTCAATCCATCCTCCCTTTCGTGAACATTATTTTTCGGATTTAATTGCGACAGCCTGAATTAATTCAGACTTATTCCAAAAAAGTTCCAATAAACTTTATTCTTCTTCTTTGCGTAGCGCTAATCCCAGCGCGTTTAATTTGCCTATAACTTCGTCCAGCGATTTTCTGCCAAGGTTTCTAACCTTAATCATATCATCCTCCGTACGGTTAATAAGGTCTTCCACCGTATTAATGCCCGCACGTTTAAGACAGTTATAAGCACGCACTGACAAATCTAACTCTTCAATAGTCATTTCAAGCACTTTTTCTTTCTTGTCATTATCCTTTTCGATAACGATTTCCGTGTTCTTAGCGTTATCGGACAATTCAATAAAGAATTTGAGATAGTCGCTCAAAATTTTGGCGCTGATACTAACAGCCTCATCGGGCGAAATAATACCGTTTGTCCAAACGTCTATTGTAAGTTTATCATAATCTGTCACTTGACCTACGCGTGTATTTTCCACAACATAGTTTACCTTGTGAACAGGTGTATATATGGAATCTATATGAATCGTTCCTATAGCGGCATTGGTTTTGTTACGCTCAGAAGGAACATATCCCCTGCCCTTGCTAACTACTATATCCATATATAGTCTGCCGTCTGAATTAAGAGTTGCAATATGCAATTCGGGATTTATAATTTCAACATCGCTGTCAACCTTTATGTCGCCGGCTCGGACAATGCCCTCGCCCACCGCGTCAATACGAAGTGTTTTCGGGCTGTCACCATGCAGCTTAATAATCAGCTGTTTCATATTAAGAACAATTTCAGTAACGTCCTCTTTTACGCCGTCTATCTTAGAAATTTCATGCTGTACACCGTCAATTTTAATTGAGGTAACCGCACTGCCTTCCAAAGACGAAAGCATAATTCTTCGAAGTGAGTTGCCTAAAGTTATTCCATAACCTCTTTCTAAAGGCTCAACTACAAATTTACCGTAGGTTCCGTCGGGGCTTAACTCCACACGTTCAATACGTGGTTTTTCTATTTCTATCATACTATACAAACCCTCCTGTCTTAAATTGTATTATTCTTTCACTCACTTTATTGAGGGTAATTCTTTGAATACTCAAACAATAGCAGCTATAAATATTATTTGGAGTAAAGCTCAACTATAAGGTGTTCCTCTATTGGCAAATCAATATCTTCACGCTGTGCGTATGCAAGCACTTTACCTGTTAAAGTATTTGCATCGAAATCAAGCCATTTAGGTTTAACTCTTGTCGTATTTGCTTCAATGTTATTTTTAAGTTTATCAATGCCCGTGCTCTTTTCGCACAAGCTAACTACATCACCCGGTTTGAGAAGTATTGAACAGATATTAGATTTTCTGCCGTTAATCTCAAAATGATTGTGTCTTACAAGCTGACGTGCTTCCGCACGTGACATTGCAAAGCCCAATCTATATACTACGTTATCAAATCTGCTTTCAAGAATAGCAAGCAAATTTTCACCGGTGATGCCTTTTTTCTTAGAAGCAAGCTCAAAATAATGAGCGAACTGCTTTTCAAGCACACCATAGAATCTTCTTGCTTTTTGTTTTTCGCGCAGCTGCAAGCCGTACTCAGACATTTTTTTACGAGCCATACCGTGTTGACCCGGCGCAAACGCTCTTTTCTGAACGCCGCATTTGCCAGAGTAGCATCTGTCGCCTTTAAGGTAAAGCTTTTGACCTTCCCTACGGCAAAGTCTGCAAACTGCTCCTGTATATCTTGCCATGTTGCAACCTCCTTTTTATAAATTATACGCGTCTTCTTTTTGGCGGTCTGCAACCGTTGTGCGGTATCGGAGTTGTATCTTTAATCATGCTAACTTCCAAACCTGCGGTTTGCAGTGCTCTTATTGCAGCTTCTCTTCCGGATCCGGGGCCTTTTACATAAACCTCAACGCTTTTAAGCCCATGCTCCATTGCAGCTTTTGCAGCTGTTTCTGTAGCCATCTGAGCAGCGAAAGGTGTGCTCTTTTTTGAACCTCTGAATCCGAGTCCGCCGGAGCTTGCCCATGAAATTACGTTGCCGGCAGTGTCTGTTATTGTTACTATAGTATTGTTAAAGGTTGAACGGATATGAGCCGCGCCTTTATCAATATGCTTTTTTTCACGACGTTTTCTAACTGTCTTTTTAGCAGCAGTTTTAGCCATTTATTCCGTCCCTCCTCTATTTCTTTTTATTAGCTATTGTTTTTCTTGGACCTTTGCAAGTTCTTGCATTAGTTTTTGTTTTCTGTCCTCTTACAGGTAAGCCTTTTCTATGTCTTACTCCGCGATAACATCCAATTTCCATGAGTCTTTTAATATTTAGAGCTACCTCACGACGCAAGTCGCCCTCAACCTTATATTTATCAATTATATCACGAAGCTTAGCTATTTCATCTTCGGTAAGGTCTTTAACTCTTGTGTCTGGGTTTATACCTGTTTCTTCAAGAATCTTTGTCGCACTGGCATTTCCTATACCAAAAATATAGGTAAGACCAATCTCAACACGTTTCTCTCTGGGTAAATCAACACCCGATATTCTCGCCATTTGATTCTGCACCTCCTGTTAAAGTTTGAAAGGTTTTTTATGTTAGCATTTGGGGCACAAATCCTTCAAAGGTTTTGCCAGCCGCTCCCCTTATGAACTACCTCAATAAATATTAACCTTGTTTTTGTTTGTGTTTTGGGTTTTCGCAGATAACCATTACTCTGCCTTTTCTTTTTATTATTTTACATTTTTCACAAATAGGTTTAACTGATGGTTTAACCTTCATTTCGGTTACCTCCTTCTTGTGACTTATTTCGCACGCCAGGTAATTCTTCCGCGATTTAAGTCGTATGGTGAAAGCTCAATTGTAACTTTATCGCCGGGAAGAATTTTAATAAAGTTCATTCTGAGTTTTCCTGATATATGGGCAAGAACTCTGTGCCCGTTTGGTAATTCAACTTGAAACATCGCATTGGGAAGTGATTCTATAACCGTTCCCTCAAATTCTATTATATCTTCTTTTGCCAAGGAAAAATCCCTCCTTTTACGGGCTCTTAGCCATAATATTCATATGGTTTATAAGCCTTCTTACAGATTTATCTGTTTGGGTTTTTATATCTATCAACTGCATATCAGCAATAATTAAATGCTTTTTGTTTTTTAATTTTGGCTTTGCCAGTTTTCTGTTTTTGCCATCGGCTATATAAACATAATTACCTTGCTTTTTCACAACGATAAAATGCTCGCCAACGTCATGCCCTCTGATGGATTTTACTATCATCCCTTCAATCAAAATACCACCTCAAAGCCCCGTTATTATCTCGCAATCACCATCATGCACAATTATTGTGTTTTCATAGTGAGCTGATAGTGTATTATCCTTTGTTACATAAGTCCAACCATCCTTAAGCGATCGCACTTCGCAGCCGCCCTCGTTTACCATAGGTTCTACAGCAAGAGTCATGCCTTCAAGAAGCCTTATGCCTCTGCCCTTTTCACCATAATTCGGTACATCAGGCTCTTCATGGAGATTGGAACCTATGCCGTGTCCTACTAATTCACGCACCACCGAATAACTATTTTCCTCAACAAAAACCTGTATAGCATTAGAAATGTCTCCGAGCCGCATTCCTTCTCTCGCAAACTTTATTCCTTCAAAGAAACTCGCCTTTGTTATTTCTATCAAACGCTGAGCTTCAGACCTTATTTCGCCTACGGGAAAGGTTCTCGCGGCATCCGCGTGATAACCGCCGAAGCACACTCCGCCATCTATACTTATTATGTCGCCTTCTTTTAATTTTCTGATACCCGGTATGCCATGCACAATCTCATTATTGAGCGACACGCATATACTTCCGGGATAACCGTTATAATTTTTAAAAGAAGGCCATGCGTTTTGTTTTGTTATATACTCATGAGCTATTTTGTCAAGCCTCGCGGTAGTGATTCCCGGCTGGATATTTTCTTCCAGCAAAGCCAAAGTATCCGCCAAAATCTTTCCCGCCTGCCTCATAAGCGTTAATTCTCTTTCAGACTTAATTGTTACCATTATACTTCTCCTAATGCCTCAAACATATCTTTTGTGGTGTCTTCAACCTTTTCTCTTCCTGTTACTTTGGTTAAGATATCCTTATCATTATAATATGCTTTTAGAGGTTCAGTAATTGAATGGTAAACTGATAAGCGTATACGTACGGTTTCCTCAGTGTCATCCTCACGGCAAGTAATTTTACCTTCGCACTTGTCGCAAATTCCTTCAACTTTTGACGGATTATATGTTGTATGATAAACACTGCCGCATTTTATACACTCTCGTCTGCCGGTAATTCTTTTTACAACTTCGTCATCCGGTATTTCTATCAGGATAACTCTATTTATTTGTATTCCCATTTCATCAGCCGCCTGAGCCTGAACAACAGTTCTAGGGAATCCATCCAGAATATATCCGTTCTTGCAGTCATCGGCGGTGATTCTGCTCTTTACGATATCAATAACCAAATCATCCGGAACAAGCTGCCCGTTATCAATAAATGTTTTGGCTTTAATACCCAGAGTGGAACCATTGCTTATTTCGTTTCGTATTATTGCGCCGGTAGAAATTGAAGGGATATTAAAATGTTTGGATAAATTTGCAGCCTGAGTTCCCTTTCCAGCCGCCGGCGGGCCTAATAACACTATTTTCATATTAAAACCCTCAATCAACAATCCATATCGGATATTTAATTAATCAAGAAATCCCTTATAGTTTCTCATTAACATCTGGGATTCTATCTGACGGTAAGTTTCAATCGCAACACCAACTAAGATAAGCAGTGATGTTCCGCCAAATCCTATAGACATATTTCCTTTGCTCATTAGGATTGGAAGCACAGCTACTAGAGCAATTGCAACAGAACCGATTACTGTAACCTTATTCATTACTTTTGTTATAAAATCTGATGTGGGTTTTCCTGGTCTGATTCCCGGAATAAATCCGCCGTTACTCTTTATATTATTCGACATTTCGATAGGATTGTATAACATCGCAGTGTAGAAAAATGTAAAGAATATAATCAATACAAAATACAATATTGAATATATCGGTGATTGCATGAAATTACTTATCCATTTAATATCACCTGATGTAAACAATTTTGCGATTGTCGCCGGGAAAGAAAGAATTGAGCTTGCGAAAATGATTGGGATAACACCAGCCATAGATACCTTAAAAGGTATATGTGTACTTTGTCCGCCATACATTTTTCTACCAACAACTCTTTTAGCGTATTGAACAGGTATTCTTCTTTCAGCATCGTTAATTGTAACAACAAACGCTGTAATTAAAAGACCTGCGATAACTATGAAAGTGCCTATCATCCAGTTGCTTTTCAGCGTTACCCACAATTGAGCAAGCATTTCAGGTCCTCTTGAAACAATACCTGCAAAGATAATGAGTGATATACCGTTTCCAATACCTTTTTCAGTAATCTGCTCGCCTATCCACATAAGGAACGCGGTACCTGCTGTAAATGTAAGCGAAATGATTATAAAGCTTAAAAATCCTTTATTCTGCAAAGAATTAGCATTAGCAAGAGCTACGTATAAGCCGGCTGACTGTATAAATGCTAATATAACAGTTCCGTAACGTGTCCACTTTGCGATTATTTTTCTGCCTTCTTCTCCCTCTTTAGCCAGCTTTTCAAGAGACGGAATCGCCACTGTCAAAAGCTGCATAATGATGGATGAATTAACGTACGGTGTGATACTCATTGCGAATATTGAAGCATTTTTCATCGCATTTCCCGAAATAATATTAACGAGGTCAAAAACTGTTCCCGAGCCTGAACCTATTCCCATAAGCTCAGCAAGTTTACCTTTAATAATACCCGGAACAGGAACAATTGTTCCAAGTTCAAATATAATAAGCATTATTAAGGTAAAAATTAATTTTTTCCTTAAGTCGGGTAATCTCCAAGCATTTAATAAAGTCTTAATCAACTTATACCACCTCGATCTTTCCACCTGCCGCCTCTATTTTGGTTTTTGCAGATTCTGTAAATCTTGCAGCTTTTACTGTTACTTTTTTTGTTAATTCGCCGTTGCCTAAGATAGTAATACCATCTTTTACTTTTTTGATAACGCCTGCCTCTTTAAGCGCTTGTGCTGTTATTTCGGCGCCGTCTTCAAATCTATTAAGAACTTCTAATTTAACTTCTACATATTCTTTTGCAAAAATATTAGTAAAACCACGTTTTGGAAGTCTTCTGTATAAAGGCATCTGACCGCCTTCAAATCCGGGTCTTACACCGCCGCCTGAACGCGCGTTCTGACCTTTATGACCTTTACCTGCGGTTTTACCGTTGCCGCTGCCATGTCCGCGACCCTTTCTTTTTGGTTCTTTTGTTGAACCGGGTGCTGGCGATAGTTCATGTAAACGCATTTGCCACACCTCCTTCAATTATATTTCGCGTACATCTACAAGGTGAATTACCTTTTGTACCATACCGCTTATTTGTGCGTTGCTGTCGTGAACCACAACATCTCTAATTTTTTTAAGTCCCAATGCCTTTAAAGTAGCAATCTGGTCCTTTTTGCAGCCAATGGAGCTTTTTATTTGTTTTATTTCTATTTTAGCCATTTTTGCTCCCTCCTTAACCTAAAAGTTCTTTAACGGTTTTGTTGCGTCTTAAAGCAACATCACCTGCACTATTGAGGTTTGCAAGGCCTTCTATTGTAGCGCTTACAACATTACGTGGATTATTTGAACGTAAGCATTTTGTTCTTATATCTTTAATTCCGGAAAGCTCTAAAACAGCACGGGCTGCGCCGCCTGCGATAACACCGGTACCGGGGCCGGCCGGCTTCAAAAGAACTTCGCCTGCGCCAAATTTACCGATTGTTTCATGTGGTATTGTTGTTCCAACCATAGGAACTGTAATTAAATTCTTTTTTGCGTCTTCAATAGCTTTTCTAACTGCTTCAGGTATTTCAGCCGCTTTTCCGTTACCGCAGCCTACATGACCGTTTTCGTCGCCGATTACTACGAGAGCGCTGAACCTAAATGTTCTACCACCCTTAACAACCTTTGCTACACGTCTTATACTAACAACTTTTTCTTTTAATTCCAAACTGTTTGCATCTATAATTTCCTGCATAGTGTTTCCCCTCCTTCTCAACTTAGAATTCAAGGCCGCCCTCACGCGCGCCGTCGGCCAACTCTGCTACTCTTCCATGGTATATATAGCCGCCACGGTCAAACACAACTTGTTTTATTCCAGCTGCTACTGCTTTTTCGGCTATCAGCTTCCCTATAGCGCGGGCCGCCTCTTTATTACCGCCATTTGACTCTTTTAAGCTACCTTCTAATGAGGAGGCTGATACTAGTGTCTTGCCGGCAACATCATCAATAATCTGCGCATATATATTTTTTGAACTTCTGAATACACATAATCTTGGACGCTCCGGTGTGCCGCTGATTTGCTTACGCACACGTTCGTGACGTCTTATTCTTGCTACGTTACTGCCCGGTTTACTAATCACTTTCGTGTCCTCCTTTCATTATTTCTTACCTTTTCCGCCGGTCTTACCTTCTTTACGTCTGATAACCTCGGTAGAATACTTAATACCTTTGCCTTTATAAGGTTCAGGCGGTCTTTTTTCTCTGATTACAGCCGCGAACTGACCAACTTCCTGCTTGTCTATACCTTTAACGATAATTTTGTTAGGAGCCGGCACTTCAATTTTTATGCCGCCGGTTTCTTCCATTTCAACCGGATGTGAATAACCTAAGTTAAGCACTAATTTATTTCCCTGTTTCTGCGCTCTGTAACCTACACCGTTAACATCAAGCTCTTTTGAGAATCCGCTTGTTACACCAACAACCATGTTGTTTAAAAGTGTTCTTGTAAGCCCGTGAAGCGATTTGTGTATTTTTTCTTCTGATGGTCTTTCTACTGTAGCAACCGAACCTTCAACTTTAATAATCATTTCAGGATGCAGCCCTTTTGTAATTGTGCCTAGAGAACCTTTTACGGTAACTACATTACCAGCGCCAATTTTTAAGTCTACTCCTGACGGAATATCAATTGGCATTCTTCCTATTCTTGACATTTTTTTACACCTCCGTGGGGTGATTGCATGATTAATATCACTTTTCCCCCTAATTTTGAATTATATAAATTCGTTTGTTTAGGCATTACCAAACATAAGCTAATACTTCGCCGCCTACATTTTCAACTCTTGCCTGTTTATCTGTCATAATTCCTTTTGAGGTTGAAATAATAGCTATTCCAAGGCCTCTTATAACCTTAGGAAGCTCTTCGCTGCCCGCATAAACTCTAAGACCCGGTTTACTAACTCTCTTTAGACCTGAAATTATCTTTGATTTATTAGCACCGTATTTTAAAGTGATTCTAATGATACCTTGTTTATTATCATCTATAATCTGATAATTTTTAATATAACCTTCCGCAAGTAAAATTTCAGCAACAGCTTTCTTTTGATTAGAAGCCGGAACGTCAACTGAATCGTGTTTTGCGGAAGCAGCATTTCTTATTCTTGTAAGCATATCTGCTATAGGATCAGTGATTTGCATCTGGTCTACCTCCTTCCTTACGGTATAACACTACCAACTTGCTTTTCTAACACCCGGGATTTGGCCTTTGTAAGCTAATTCTCTGAAGCATATACGACAAACACCAAATTTTCTGAGATAAGCATGAGGTCTACCGCAAATTTTACATCTATTATAATATCTTGTACTAAATTTCGGATCTCTCTGTTGTTTTAATACCATAGCTTTTTTAGCCATTCTTTTTTGCCTCCTCTCAGTTCGAGCTAAACGGAGCGCCCATTAATTTCAGCAGCTCACGAGCTTCCTCATCTGTATTTGCAGTGGTTACGATGATAATATCCATGCCCCTGATTTTGTCTATTTTATCATAATCAATTTCCGGGAAAATGAGCTGTTCTTTAACGCCCATTGCATAGTTACCTCTGCCATCAAAGGAATTAGGATTAATGCCTCTGAAGTCTCTAACCCTCGGCAATGCAACGTTGAATAATCTATCTAAAAATTCATACATACGTTCAGCGCGCAAAGTAACTTTAAGACCGATATTCATGCCTTCTCTAAGCTTAAAGTTAGCAACTGAATGCTTTGCTTTTGTAACAACTGGTTTCTGACCTGTTATAGCAGCCAAATCGCCGGCAGCAGCTTCAATTGCTTTAGGATTTTCCTTAGCTTCGCCCATACCGATATTAATAACGATTTTCTCAATTTTAGGAATTTGCATTGGGCTTTTATATGAGAATTTGCTCATGAGCGCCGGTGCAACTTCGCTTGTATACTTTCCAAAAAGTCTAGCCATCCTTTGGTAACCTCCTTTCGACGGTTATTAGTCTATTATTTCCTGACATTGTTTGCAATATCTTGATTTTTCGCCGTTTTCCAAAACTTTTCTGCCGATACGGGTAGGCTTGCCGCATTTTGGACAAACACGCATTACTTTGCTTGCGTACAGAGCAGCTTCTTTATCAAGTCTGCCTCCTATGTCTGTCTGGCGGCGCGGTTTTGAATGACGGATAACCATGTTAATTTTTTCGACAACTATTTTACCGCTCTTTGGTTCAACGGAAATAATTTTGCCTTTTTTTCCTTTATCTTTACCGGTAATAACAACAACGGTATCCCCGGCCTTTAAATGGAATTTACTCATTTCACTTTGCCTCCCTTTTGATTATAGCACTTCAGGAGCAAGTGATAAAATCTTCATATATTCCTTATCTCTAAGCTCCCTTGCTACAGGCCCGAATATACGGGTTCCTCTAGGGTTTTTGTCATCCCTGATTATTACCGCAGCATTTTCATCAAATCTTATATATGAACCGTCTGCACGACGTGCTCCTTTTACCGAGCGAACAATTACAGCTTTAACAACGTCGCCTTTTTTAACAACTCCACCGGGCGTTCCTTTTTTAACAGAAGCTATTACAACGTCGCCAATGCTGGCATATTTTCTTCCGCTGCCTCCTAATACTCTAATGCACATAATTTCCTTAGCGCCAGTATTATCCGCAACTTTCAGAAGTGTTTGCTGTTGAATCACGGTAGGTTCACTCCTTCCTATTACAACTTATTTAATTATTGAGCTTTTTCCAAAATCTCAACAAGTCTCCATCTTTTTTGTTTTGAAAGCGGTCTTGTTTCCATAATTTTTACTCTATCACCTATACCGCAAGAATTATTTTCATCATGAGCTTTTAATTTTAAAGTTCTTTTAATAATCTTACCGTATAACGGATGCTTTACGTTATATGCAATTGCAACAACGATGGTTTTATCCATTTTATCGCTAACAACTGTACCTATTCTGGTTTTTCTATCATTACGCTCCACAGACTGCAGCCTCCTTTCCACTTAGCCATCTCATTAAACTGTTTTCTTCAGTTCAATTTCACGAAGAATGGTTTTAACTCTGGCGATTGTTCTTTTAACATCCACCATTCTCATAGGATTATCTAATTGGTTGGTGGCATGTTGAAATCTTAAATTAAAAAGTTCAGCTTTAAGGTCTTTAAGCTTAAATTCTAATTCTTCTACAGTCAAATCACGAAGTTTATCAGCCTTCATTTGCGTCACCTTCCATTTCAGCGTTCTCACGAACTGCAAATTTACACTTGATAGGCAATTTGTGCATAGCACGTGTTAAAGCAGCTTTCGCAGTTTCTTCGTCTATACCTGCTATTTCAAATAATACTCTATCAGGCTTAACAACTGCTACCCAATACTCCGGTGAACCTTTACCGCTACCCATACGGGTTTCAGCAGGTTTTTCCGTTACCGGTTTGTCAGGGAATATTTTAATCCAAACTTTACCGCCTCTTTTAATGTATCTTGTCATCGCGATACGGGCAGCTTCTATCTGATTGCTTGTTATCCAGCCCGGCTCTAAAGCCACTATGCCGTAATCACCGTATACAATAGTGTTACCACGGGAAGCTCTGCCAGTCATGCGGCCTCTGTGTACTCTGCGGTATTTTACTCTTTTTGGCATTAACATTACCTTGCTCCTCCCTTCGATGCTCTTTTGTTTTCAGGAAGAACCTCGCCTTTGTATATCCAAACCTTTACGCCGATTTTACCATAAGTGGTATTTGCTTCATGAAAACCATAATCTATATCAGCTCTCAAAGTCTGCAAAGGAATAGTCCCCTCGTGATAATGCTCGGTACGAGCGATTTCAGCGCCGCCAAGACGTCCTGAAACTGAAGTTTTAATACCCTTCGCACCAAGTTTCATTGCTCTGCCCATAACAGATTTCATAGCTCTTCTGAAAGAAATTCTCTTTTCAAGCTGAGCCGCGATATTTTCTGCCACAAGCTGTGCGTTAATATCAGGACTTTTAACTTCCACTATATTAATAGCTACGTCTTTTCCTACCATTCCAACTAATTCTTTTCTTAGTTTTTCTATTTCCGAGCCGCCGCGCCCTATAACAATACCAGGTTTTGCAGCGAATATGTTAACAAACAGTTTATTAACCTTACGCTCAATTTCGATCTTAGGTACGCCTGCTAGAAATAATTTTTTCTTAATGAAATTTCTTAATTTATAATCTTCAACAAGATAGTCGCCAAAATCACTTTTATTGGCAAACCATCTTGAATCCCAATCTTTTATAACTCCTACTCTAAGTCCATGCGGATTAACTTTCTGACCCAAACCGTTACACCTCCTTTATTATTCTTTTTCTTTTAATACTAAAGTAATATGACTTGTACGTTTGTTAATACGAAATGCTCTTCCCTGCGCTCTTGGCATAATCCTTTTGAGTATCGGACCGGGGTTTGCATACGCTTCTGCCACATATAAGCTGTCAACATTCATTTTATGATTGTTTTCAGCGTTAGCCACAGCAGAATTTAATATTTTGATTAATATTTCCGAAGCTGCCTTTGGTGTGTTGCGGAGAATACCAATTGCAACTCCTACCGGCTTATTTCTTATAAGATCGTTTACTATTTTTACCTTACGCGGTGAAATACGGGCATACCTATGTGTTGCACGTGCTTCCATGCCTCGCTCCTCCTTTCTTCAGTCCCCAGAATTCTATTTTACCGAAGTCTTTGAACCTGAATGTCCCCTATAGGTACGTGTTGGCGCGAATTCGCCCAATTTGTGACCTACCATATCTTCTGTAATATATACGGGAACATGTTTACGACCATCGTGTACTGCTATTGTATGACCTACCATTTCCGGAAAAATCGTAGATGCTCTTGACCATGTTTTTAAAACTGACTTCTTACCTGATTCATTTAGTTCAATAACTCTTTTAAGGAGTTTTTCATGGACAAAAGGCCCTTTTTTAAGAGATCTGCTCATTATCCTTCCTCCTTGTTTTATTTAGACTTTCTTGTTTTTACGATGTATTTGTTAGTAGCTTTCTTTCTCGAACGAGTTTTAAGACCAAGAGCCGGTTTACCCCAAGGAGTAACAGGACTCGGACGTCCGATAGGAGATTTACCTTCACCACCACCATGCGGGTGATCGTTAGGATTCATAACAACACCACGAACAGTAGGTCTGAAGCCCATGTGACGTGTACGTCCGGCTTTACCTATTGATACGTTTTCGTGATCTATGTTGCCTACCTGACCTATTGTTGCTTTACATTCAATTCTTACAAGTCTTACTTCGCCTGAAGGAAGTCTGACTTGAGCGAATTTACCTTCTTTAGCCATAAGCTGAGCGCTGTTACCGGCTGATCTTACAAGCTGACCGCCTTTACCGGGTACAAGCTCGATATTGTGAATTATTGTACCAAGCGGAATATCTGCAAGCTTAAGCGCGTTACCAACAATAATGTCAGCGCCTTCGCCGGATTCGATTACGTTGCCTACCTTTAAACCGAAAGGCGCGAGTATATATCTTTTTTCGCCGTCTTCATATTGAATAAGCGCAATGTTGGCGCTGCGGTTCGGATCGTATTCAATAGTAAGAACGGTAGCTTTCATGTTATCTTTATTTCTTTTAAAATCGATAACTCTGTATTTTCTTCTTTCGCCGCCGCCTCTGTGACGAACGGTAATTCTACCATACGAATTTCTGCCGGCATTCTTTTTAATAGGTTCCAAAAGGGACTTTTCAGGAACATTTGTTGTGATTTCCTCAAAGGTTGAAACCGTCATGAATCTTCTTGCCGGAGAGGTAGGATTATATTTTCTTATAGCCATAATTTCTCCCTCCTAATCTTATGCCATGCCGTCAAAGAACTCGATGGTTTTGCTATTTTCTTTAAGAGTAACTATAGCTTTTTTCCAATCAGCTCTTTTGCCCATGTTTGCGCCCATTCTTTTGTATTTACCGAGGACATTCATGGTGTTTACAGCCTTTACTTTTACACCGAAAACTTCTTCGACTGCCTGCTTTATTTGGATTTTATTGGCTCTTTTATCAACCTCAAAGGTGTATTTTTTTTCTGCCATTTGCCCCATACTATTTTCAGTAATTATTGGTCTTCTTATAATATCATGTGCCAACATTACGCATACACCTCCTCGATTTTGGATATAGCACTTTTTGTTGTAACCATAAAGTCATATTTTAATATTGAATATACATTTAATGTATCAACAAAAGTAGTTTCAACATCCGCAAGATTTCTTGCCGACAAATAAATATTGTCATTCTTTTCCGGCAGAACAATTAATGCTTTAGCTGCAGCGTTAACATTGCTTAATATTTTCGCCACTTCTTTTGTTTTTATTTCATTTAATACAAGCTCGTCAAGCACGATAAGCTCGCCGTTTTGAACTTTTGATGAAAGCGCGGATTTCATAGCTAGTTTTCTTAACTTCTTATTTAGTCTGAATCTGTAGTCACGCGGTTTTGGCCCGAGCGCTACGCCGCCTCCAGTCCATTGAGGTGAGCGGATACTTCCCTGTCTTGCACGTCCTGTTCCTTTTTGTCTCCAAGGTTTTCTTCCGCCGCCGCGAACTTCAGTTCGTGTTTTTGTGCTTTGAGTACCTTGTCTTTGATTTGCCAAATAATTAACTACCACCTGATGCAGTGCGTTTTCGTTAACTTCTATACCAAAGATACTTTCTGATAATTCAAGCTGACCTACACTATCACCAGCCATATTAAATACAGCTACGTTAGGCATTGTTATTCCTCCTTTCGGTCAAATTATATATTACTTACCAACTTTAATCGTATTCTTTATAAATACAAGTCCGCCTTTAGGGCCTGGCACAGCGCCTTTAACGAGAATAAGATTTCTTTCGGCATCAACCTTAGCCACATCCAGATTCTGAATAGTAACTCTCGTGTTACCGTAATGACCAGGTAATCTTTTGCCTTTGTAAACTCTTGACGGGCTTGAGCAAGCGCCCATTGAACCTACGCCTCTGTGATAGCCGGAACCGTGGCTCATAGGGCCTCTGTGTGTTCCGTATCTTTTTACAGTACCGGTAAAACCGCGTCCTTTGCTCTTTCCTGTAACATCAACCGCTTCGCCTGCTTCAAAAACATCAGCTTTAAGCACATCTCCTACATTTAAAGAAGAACTGTCATCAAGCCTGAATTCTCTCAAATAATACTTGTAAGCGGCAGAAGCCTTATCAAAATGACCTTTCATAGGTTTATTCATTTTTCTTTCGGCTTTGTCTGAAAAACCCACCTGAACAGCGTCATAACCGTCTGTTTCAACTGTTTTTTTCTGAACTACAACGCATGGGCCGGCTTCGATAACTGTAACAGGTATCATTTTGCCATCCTCGCAAAAAAGCTGAGTCATACCAAGCTTTTTACCTAAAATTGCTTTTTTCATTCTTTCTTTACACCTCCATTTGGTTATTGGTTGACCGCAAGGTCAACATGACCGAAAACATACCATGACTGCACGTTTTCCTTTTGTTACAAATGCGGCGCTTATACAAGCTTGATTTCGATTTCTACGCCTGCCGGCAAATCAAGTCTTTTCAGCGCTTCTACTGTCTTTGGATTCGGTGAAATAATATCGATTAATCTCTTATGAGTACGAAGCTCAAACTGTTCTCTGGAATCTTTGTACTTATGCACCGCTCTTAAGATAGTGATTATCTCCTTCTTTGTAGGAAGGGGAATTGGTCCTGATACTTTGGAACCAGTTCTTTTAGCTGTATCCACAATTTTATCCGCAGATTGATCAATCAACGTGTGGTCATACGCTTTTAATCTGATTCTCATTTTTGGTGTAGCTGCCATAAATGTCGCCTCCTGAAAATTATTTTAGCTGTTTCATCTTATATTTGATTTCGCAACCAAATATTTGCGACAACAAAATTCTGCACACTAATCCGGGTGTGTCATGTTCACCCGTTTAAATAACCCGGTGGAAAATCCATCCGGGCACACAATGCAATATAAAACACAGGAAATGCTATCGCATGGCATAAAAAAGCCATTTCTGGCAATATGCCAAACCCATGTCTATAACCCGCGGATATAATGCCGCGCGCTATATGCTCTGCTTTTGTGTACAGTGACTCTGCCGCCCGGTTTAAAATCGGACAAATCTCCACGGAAATTCCCCATAAAATGAGGTGCAACCTCCCGCTTCATCGACCGCCTTTAGTCACAGCAATAAATATTATATTATATTTACAAAATAAACACAATATCTAATCTGTAGAAATTTTACTCAGCATTGCTGATTTTTTTATGTATTTTGTACAAACATTTTTTAAATATTCGGTTATTTATGAAGAAACATATAAAATTTGATAAAATTATCATATTTTATTGAAATATATTAACAATTATGTTATAATGAAATTAAAATTATTTTCAGAGGTGTTAATAATGCAGCATAAACGTTACAGCAAAGATAATATCAAAGAATTCAGAAGAAACTACAAATGTTACAGATGGATTAATAATCTTTTAATACTTGCAGGAATTTTATTTATCATATATGGTAAATATTTGCTCCCATCAAACACAGATTCATATGGATATTATAACGGAAGCAATTATAACTACATATGTAATTTAAATGATTTATTTTCACTGTTTATATTTTTCCCCTGCTTTATATTGGTTTTTATTATATATCAGCGTAGCATAAAAATAAAATTGAAAGATGAATATAATAAATATAAAGTTTCATGCTTTAACAGAAATATAAATAAACGCAAAGGTTTTATGATTAAAATTATATCAATTATATCTTTAATTATTACGTTTGCTTTATTAACATTATTTCAATATAATGATTTGACACATATTGTTTTAAGCGATACACATATAAATATTAAATATGATAAAAATGATATTAATGGTTCATATAGCCTTAATGATTTTTCAGAATGGTCAACATCTGTCAATAATTTCGACATACAACTGTCTTTGTCCGATGCAAGAAGCAGCAAATTCTCCTCTTTAATAGTTAACCTTGACGGGCCTTCTAAATATCAGGAAAAATTACTTATGCTTATGGACGAAAAAACCGATTGTAAATTTCACCTTTATGATAAAACACAGTATGAAATTAAAAATAGCATGATACGCTGAGGTGATTTTATGTTGAAAACAACATATTCTGATGAAGAAATTGAAGAGTTTAGAAACAAATATAAATATTACAGATGGATTTATTATTTATTATCAATAATGTGGCTCATTTTTTCTTTAATTAGGAATAATACTGACCATATTGGTACCTATTCATATTTTAATAATGGTTTTCATTATATTAACAGGATATTATATTTTATATTAATTATAACTCAAATATTATTTATTTTTATATATTTTATATATGATTATTTTATAAAAATAAAATTAAAAGATAAATATATTGAATATGAGGTTTCATTTCGCAATAAGAATATTAAACAATATAAATGGACGAAATATGTTAATTTTATTTTAATTATTTTAACATTTGCATTGTTTGTATTCGTTCCTTATTTTGCGTATAATAGTATGACGCATATTACCGTTAGAGATGATGATATTTATATTAATTATCATAAATACGGCGATAAATTATCGGGGTCATTCAGCTATGATTATTTTACTAATTGGAATACATCAAATTACGACTTATCCATTGCTTTATATTTAACCGATAAAAACGGTGAAAAATATTATATAGAATTAGGAAAATCCTCAAATCATCTTGATACTCTGTTTCAGCTTATGGATGAAAAAACCGACTTCAAATATCATCTGTATGAAGATTCAAAAACAGAACATAAATCTACAAATTCTTTAATAGAATAATATCTATTATCCTTTCCCCTGCGAATATTTTGGCGACCTGCCCAGTATCTTGCAGAATGTTTTATAGAAATTCGAATAATCGTTAAACCCTGCTGCCTCGCATGCCTCCGCGGCGGTTTTACCCTCGGAAATCATTTCGTCAGCGAGCAGTATTCTTTTATACGCAATATATTGATTAACTGAAAAGCCGGTAACACTTTTAAATATATGTGACATATAATACTTGCTTATAAAAAACTTTTCACTCAATGCGTCAAGCGTAAGGCTGCTGTTTAAATTTTCATTGATATATTTTAATATTTCGGGGATTTTATTATCATTCTCCAATTTAACAGAGACGCGCACATTTTCATCTATTACCCGATTAATCGCTACAAGCATCTGAATAAAAAGGCATTTCATCATGACATCCTTGCCTATATCATCGCCGAGATTGCATATTTTTATTTTATTAAAATAATCCGCGATATTTTCCCTTTGCGCAACATTTTTCGGAATGTAATTATACATTCCGAGTCCGCGGTTTTCAAACGCTTTCAGTATATTGAAGCTATCCGTGCAGAATGGCAAAACAAGCTCTTTGACGAAATGTATTACAAACCGTTCATAAGGCTTATTTATATCAAACTCTATTTTATGGAGTTCTCTGCTGTTGAAAATTATTATATCTCCGCTTTTCATATTATAACGGCTGCCTTCAACTACAAACGAAGCCTCTTCGCTCATCAGCATAAAAATTTCATAATACTTATGATTATGCTTTATTATACCGCAGTCATCACCTATGCTGACCTGGTGATGCATATTCAGGCTATAATCTTCTGAAATGAATTGCATATAAGTGGTTTTCATTTAACCAAATCCTTTAAATAAAATCACAGGCAGACCATAAAGCCTGCCTAATTTCTATTTAGCATTGTTAAAGATAGTCCTTAAGCTTTTTACTTCTGCTTGGGTGGCGAAGCTTTCGCAAAGCTTTTGCTTCTATCTGCCGGATACGTTCACGGGTAACATTAAACTCCTTGCCAACCTCTTCCAAGGTTCTTGCTCTGCCGTCTTCCAATCCGAAACGCAGTTTTAATACCCTTGCTTCTCTTGAGGTTAAGGTATCAAGTACATCAGTCAGCTGTTCACGAAGCAAAAGATAGCTTGCCGCTTCCGCCGGAGCCGGAGCTTCCTCATCGGGAATAAAATCTCCCAAATGGCTATCCTCCTCTTCACCAATCGGAGTTTCAAGAGATACAGGCTCCTGCGCAATTTTCATAATTTCACGAACCTTATCATAGGTCATATTAAGCTCCTTTGCAAGCTCCTCCGGTGTGGGCTCACGTCCGAGTTCCTGCAAAAGCCTTCGTGACTCACGAATTAATTTATTAATTGTTTCAACCATATGCACCGGTATACGAATGGTCCTCGCCTGGTCGGCAATCGCGCGGGTTATCGCCTGACGAATCCACCACGTAGCATATGTGGAAAATTTATATCCTTTATTATGGTCAAATTTTTCAACAGCCTTAATTAACCCTAAATTCCCCTCCTGAATCAAATCCAAAAACATCATGCCTCTGCCGACATATCTTTTCGCAATGCTGACAACAAGCCTTAAATTTGCCTCCGCCAAACGTCTGCGGGCCTCAATATCCCCTTCAAGCATAAGCCTGGCAAGGTCATTTTCCTCATCTATGGAAAGAAGCGGAACTTTGCCTATTTCTTTAAGATACATCCTGACTGGGTCATCCACACTGATTCCTTCAGGCAAAGTTAAATCAATCTTTTCTTCACCGTTCAGCTGAATTTCTTCAAGCTCTTTATCAAGATCGTTTACAACCTCAACACCGGCGGCTTCAAGCTCCTCATATAAATTTTCAGTTTGTTCTGCGTCAATTTCTATTTCACACAGCGCGTCTTCAATTTCTTTATATGACAGAACACCTTTCTTTTTTCCGAGCTCGAATAAATTCTTAATCGCCTGAGCTTTGCTTTCGTTAACTTCCATTCAATTTACCTCCTACGCAACCAAAAGACCATATATCTCCAGCATTAGCTTTTTTGTTTTTTAAGTATTTCAATTATTTTATTTAAATCTTCGGGTGAATTTATGTTCTTTGCACTGCTCACCTTTTTGTTTTTAATCGCGTTATAAATATCCTTTGCGGCACGAGCGGGATTTTCATATGGTTTCTCATTTGTAATGATACCCGAAAGTTCCTTTGCATATTCCTGAGGAAGAGAGGCAATAACGCTTGCCATATCCACTTTTACACCTTTTTGCTTATATTTCAAAACTTCGCTTATAAACGCCTTGCATGACGGAGTTGTAAAAAAGTCCGGCGTAATAAGCTCTTCCATTTCGGAATATGCTTTATTATCGGCGCTTATAATACTGGCAAGCAGACACTCTTCATTTTTAAGGCTGTCCTGAACCTTGTTAAAATCGGCTTTTGCCGCTGCTTTGTCATACGACATCTGCTGTTTTTTTGTCAGATTATGCCTTATCAGCTTTACCTGAGCAGAAATCGAATCGGGGCTTATTCCCATTTCGTTTGCGACATCCTTAATTAATACTTCCTGCTCAATCGGATTTTCAATAGCGGCGAAAATTTCCGCCATTTTATTTGTTAATTCGATTTTTTCGTCGACATTATCAATACTATATTGTTGCTTCAATTTGTTAATTTTATACAAAACAGCATTTTCAGACGAATTAAGCAGATTTTCGAACGCTGCTTTTCCTTTTTTTTTGATAAATTCATCGGGGTCTTTAGCGCCCGTTAAGGAAAGCACCCGAGTGCGGATTTTTACTTTATTTAAATGCTCCAACGCAAGCGATGTTGCCTTCTGCCCTGCGGCGTCGCTGTCATAGCATAGAACAACCTCGCCGGTATAACGTGAAATAATTTTGGCATGTTCATCTGTAAGAGCAGTGCCCAGACCTGCAACCGAATTTGTAAAGCCTGCCTGATGAAGAGATATAACATCCATATAGCCTTCACATAATATAAGCTGCTGATGACAGGTTTTTTTTGCGAAATTAAGCGCGAACAAGGTTTTGCTTTTATTAAAAACCAGACTGTCCGCCGAATTAAGATATTTGGGCAGCTCATCTCCCATAACCCTTCCGCCGAAGGCTATAACATTACCTCGTATATCTATAATAGGAAATATAATTCTATTTCGGAAAAAATCATATACTTTCCCGTTTTTTTCGCTTTTTTTCGCAAGAGAAGCATCCAGAATCTGCTGCTCGTCAAAGCCTTGCTTTATAAGATGCTTTAAAAGCGCGTCATAGCTGTCTAGCGCATATCCCAGCCCGAATGTTGTAATAGTTTTAGGGTCGATACCTCTTCCTAGTATATATTGTTTAGCACGTTCTCCCTCGGTTGAATTTAAGTTTTTATAAAAAAACTTCGCCGCTGCGGAATTTATATTATATATAGCCTGTTTTCTGTTATAAAATTCATCACCTTGTCCATCATTTTCGGGCAAGGCAATTTTTGCTCTTTCGGCAAGATACTTCACAGCCTCAACAAAATCAAGATTCTCCATATTCATAACAAACTGCAAAACGGAACCGCCTGCTCCGCAGCCAAAACAGTGATACAACTGTTTATCAGACGAAATATGAAAAGAAGGTGTTTTTTCACCGTGAAACGGGCACAAACCCTTATAGCCTCCGCCGCTTCTGCTAAGCTTTACATAGGATGAAACCACGTCCACAATGTCATTTGCAGAAATTATCTCATTTATTAATTCATCCGGATAGTACAATGCCATAATTTCAGGTTAACCTCCATATACACTATATATATTAAATTTTAGTTTATATTTTAGTATTCGACACAACATACATTAAATCCTTCTTTAAGTTTTTAATTTTTATTGACGAATCTTTTACTTAATTGTCCATGGATGCGGAAGGAACAAATCGCAAAATCTTTGCACAGCGTAACTGTCCGACATGCCTGCTATATAATCACATACCACCCGATTTATGTCGGATTTTTCAAGTAGCTTTATTTCATTCTGCGGCATCATGAGCGGATTGCAAATAAAATAATTATATAATTGCTCAATGATATTTTCCGCTTTTTTCTCCTCAGCCTTCGCGGCGGAATCTATATAAACTTTTTCAAACATAAAATTACGCAGCTCAGTTGCGGCATTTTCAATCTCGTGATCGGGCTTTAAATTATTCTCTATTAAATTTACCACAAGCGTATTAATTCTTTCACCATGCGTTTTGCCTAAAATTTTAGATATTCCGTTTGGTATATCCGTTTCGGATATTATTCCTCCTCTTATAGCGTCATCAATATCATGGTTTATATATGCAATTTTATCCGCATTTTTTACTACCTCGCCTTCAACAGTAGAAGGCGAAGTTGATGTTCTGTGATTTAATATTCCGTCACGAACCTCCCATGTAAGGTTTAATCCGACTCCGTTTTCAAGTATATCAACTACACGCAGGCTGTGTTCATTATGCGAAAATCCGTAAGGACAGATTTTCGCAAGCGTCCGCTCGCCCGCATGCCCAAAAGGAGTGTGACCCAAATCATGACCCAATGCTATCGCTTCAATTAAATCCTCATTCAGCCTTAATCCTCTGCCTATTGTACGGGCGATCTGCGATACCTCCAAAGTGTGCGTAAGCCTTGTTCTGTAATGATCGCCTTCTGGAATAATAAATACCTGAGTTTTATGTTTAAGCCTTCTGAACGCTTTGGAATGAATTATTCTGTCTCTGTCACGCTGAAATTCCGTACGCATATCGCACAATGGAATGGGAGTTTCTCTTCCCTTTGTATTGTCGGCATAAGAAGCGTTTTTAGCCAAGATCAGCCTTTCAATTTGTTCTGTCCGTTCGCGTATGGTCATAATCCATTCCTCCTTTATTTTTGTTAATTTTAAGATATCGGTTGAGGCATGTCTCAACCCTTATATTTCTAAAATTTATTTATTTTCCATTAACCGTTTAGCTACAATTTTTACTCTTTTTAAAGCATATTCGTCCTCGCTTGCGGGCCTTTGAGCGGCTATGCCGAAATGCCCCGCGCCCAGCTCCGGGTCAGCATCGCCTACCAGTGTCATACCTTCGACAAACATGATATTATGTATTGTGTTTAATGTGCTTTCCTGTCCTCCGTATTTAGTCGCGCCCACTGATACCGCTGCCGCTTTTTTGCCTATCCAGCTCTTTTCTGCTCTTATTTTACGGGTTTTATCAAAAAATGCTTTAAACTGCGCGGTAACGCTGCCGAAATAAACCGGACTGCCCATTATAACCGCATCCGCTTTTGTAACTTTTACAAATGCCTCTTCCAGCACGCTGCCTTTGTAGCATCTTGCGTCACAAGGCATACAGCAGTTTACGCAAAACGGATTTTTTACGCTTGTCATTATTTCATATAAGTTAAGCATTTCAACCTCCGCTCCCATACTTTTGCATTCATCCAGCACAGCACTCAGCAAAAATGCTGTATTCCCTTGTTTATTATGACTTCCGTTCAAAGCTACGATATACATTTATACCAACTTCCTTATAATTTATTTTACTATATATATACTCCATTTGATTTAAAAAATCCTTTATTTGAAAAAAAGTTTATATTATCACTTATTTTTTTTGTATTAAAGGGGATAATATTCAAATGAATATATACATATCCGAAAAATGACGGAGGTTAGTATGAAGAAAACAAAATTTTTAAATGAGCTTGCAGAAAATTACAAAATAATTTTTTCCGTATATAAACAGGTTTCCGAATTAGGGGAAGCAGGTCAGCGTGTCGCTCCGGCAACCGAATGGCTTTTGGATAACTTTTATATTATAGAACGTCAAATAAAAAGCATACAGTCTGATTATACAAAAAAATGGACGTCTGCCCTTCCATGCGGAATGGACGGACAGCTTCGAATATACAACATAGCCAAGGATATTATACAAAAAGCCGATGTAAAAATTGACGATGAATATATTATATCCAAAATAAAGGAAATACAGCAAGACTTTATACTTGACAGTAAAGAGCTTTTGTTCCTTCCTGTAATGCTGAAAGCAGGGATAATAAGCAGAATCAGCAAAATCTGCAAATCCACGCTAACAACGCAAAAAGCATATGCCGAAGCCAAAACCGACGCCTTAGCGCTTGAAAAAGGGATGAGCATAGATAAAATCCGGACTAAATTTACGAACAAGGTCACCAGCAGCTATGTTGAATATTTAATTTACTGCCTGAAACGCAAGGGCGGCAGGAATTTTGATATTTTAAATGAAATCGATTTTTTACTTTTCGATATAGACGAAAGCATAGATAAAATCGTAGCCCATGAATATGAGCATCAGGCAAGCAGGCAGATGAAAATGGGCAATCTTATAGGCTCGCTTACTCTTATTTCGAGTATGAACTGGATTAATCTTTTCAATGAAGTAAGCAAGGTTGAAGAAATTTTAAACACCGACCCTTCCGGAATTTATCCAAAAATGGACTACGAAACTAAGGAATATTACCACAGGGAAACAGTTAAGCTTGCCGAAAAATTTAAAAGAGCTGATTATGACGTAGCAAACATTGCAATATCGCTTTGTCAAAACAAAGATGGAATAGAAAGCCATGTTGGCTATTACTTAATTGATGACGGGCGAGAGCTTTTCTTGCAGCAGCTTACCGATAAACATAGATTTATTTTAAAACCTTCATTATATATAGCAACAATTAGCGTGTTCAGTTTAATAGCCTCAATATACCTGTATTATATTTCGGGAAGTTTCTGGCTTAGTTTAATTGCCTTGCTGCCGTCATCCAATATTATAATAAATATAATAAGCTATATTGTCAGCCACGTTGTTACCCCGAAAAAGCTTCCAAAACTTGAGGATTTTGATATACCCCCGACTTTAATTGTAATTCCCACGCTGCTGCCGGACAGCAAACGCGCTGTTGAAATGATTGATAATTTAGAAGTTTATTATCTGTCAAACAAACTTGAAAATTTATATTTTGCGCTTGCCGGAGATTTTAAAGACAGTGATAAAGAATTTGAGGATAAGGATAATGAGATAGTTGACGCGGCAACGGGGCGTATAGAAGAATTAAATGATAAATACGGGAAGGAAATATTCTACTACTTCAACCGCCGCCGAACCTTAAACAAAAATCAAAACAGATGGATGGGCTATGAGCGAAAACGGGGCGCTTTACTCGAGCTTAATAAACTGATAGCCGGTGTAAATGACACAAGCTATGTTTTTAGAACCGGAAATCTGCCTGAAATTAAATATGTTATTACGCTTGACGCGGATACTCTGCTTCCGAAAGAAGGGGCTAAAAAGCTAATCGGATATATGGAGCATCCGCTTAACGCGCCTTATATTGATAAAGAAAGAAACTTAGTAACAAAGGGCTATGGAATTCTGCAGCCTCAGGTTAGCGTAGATATTGAAAGCGCAAATAAAACTCTGTTTTCACGTATTTTTGCGGGTCAAGGCGGTATAGACCCTTATTCAGCTGTTTGCTCCGATATTTATCAGGATTTATTCAAAGAAGGGATTTTTACCGGAAAGGGTATTTACAGCGTTGAAGTATTTAACTGCGTGCTTTCACATACCTTGCCTGAAAACAGAATTTTAAGCCATGACTTACTCGAAGGCTGTTACCTTAGATGCGGGCTTGCAAGTGATGTTGAACTGATTGACAGCTACCCGGCGAAATACAGCAGTTATTCCTCCAGGCAGCACAGGTGGCTAAGAGGAGACTGGCAGCTTTTATCATGGATTTTCCCCAAAATTAAAAATGCTGATAATGAAACAATTTCAAATCCTTTAAACAGCTTATCCAAATGGAAAATATTTGATAATCTGCGCCGCAGTATGCTTCCCGTAGCTCATTTTTTATTGTTTTTGCTTTCCTTATCGCAAAGTTTAATTATATTCACATGGGTTGCAATAATCTCTCTTTTATTTCCCGCTATTATTCAGACATTGGATTATTTATTGCAACGCACCTACAAGAATGTTAAAACCAAGAGCTATTCAACTATTATAAGAGGCGCGACAGGAGCATTTCTGCAAAGCTTTATTCTTATTCTGTTATTGCCGCACGCCGCATATATAGCGGTGGACGCAATGCTGCGCGCACTGACGCGCACCTATATTACAAAGAAAAATATTCTTGAATGGGTAACAGCCGCTGAAAGTGAAAAAATGCAGACCGGCGGATTAATATCCCATTACAGAAAAATGTTTATAAGCGCAGTCGCAGGGCTTATAATTATTTTTATCGCTCAGTTTGAGCAAAGCATGATTCTTTGGGGTATGATACTGGGTTCGCTTTGGATAATCTCGCCATACATCGCATATCTGGTGAGTATCCCTTACAAAACAGATATTTATAAACTCAGCTATGAGGAAGTAATCTATCTTCGTAAAATCTCGAGAAAAACATGGAGATTTTTTGAGGATTTTATGCGGCCTGCGCATGGATATATCCCGCCTGATAATTTTCAGGAGAATCCTCCGAACGGCACTGCCGACAGGGCTTCTCCTACGAATATAGGTATAACCTTGCTTGCAATACTTGCGGCATATGATTTCGGATATATAGCAAAAATCAAGCTATGTTACTATTTAACCAATATTTTTAATACAATTGACAAGCTTGAAAAATGGAACGGACATTTGCTGAACTGGTACAACACAAGAAACTTAAAGCCTCTTCCTCCCTCTTATGTATCTACCGTTGACAGCGGAAATTTAGCAGGCTATCTTTTAACACTCCGAATGGGGCTTGAAGCGATAACAGATTTACCTGTAATAGATGATAAGGTTATACAAGGCTTAAAGGATACAGTCAGCCTTTTAATAAGAGAAGGCTATAATATTGATTTAACTCCGCTCAGTGAAGGTGACTATACTAAAGGCTGCGAAAAAATACTTACGCAGCTTGAGGAATATAAAGGCAAATCTGCATGGATTTCACCCTTGACTTCACAATTGAAAGAGATTATTTCAGCAGACAAAAATATTGAGGAAACAAAATCTGAAGAAATAAAAAATATAATAAAGCGAATAGATATTCTGATTGATAATATGGATTTTTCACATCTGTATTCAACAAACAGAGGTTTATTTTATATAGGATATAATTTAGCAGAAAGCAAACCTTCAAATTCATATTACGACCTGCTTGCCTCCGAGGCAAGGCAAGCAAGCTTTATAGCTATAGCAAAAGGCGATATTCCTGCAAAGCATTGGTTCAGATTAGGCAGAACTTTGGCAATCAAGGACAGATATAAAGGTCTTGCATCCTGGTCGGGAACTATGTTTGAATATTTTATGCCCCGGCTGATAATGAAAAATATTAAAAACACCTTAATGGACGAAACCTATAAATTCGTAATGACAGCGCAATTAGACTACGGTAAAAAACGGGGTGTACCCTGGGGAGTTTCAGAATCCGCATTTGCCGCTTTTGATATGCGGCTTGATTATCAGTACAAAGCCTTCGGCATACCCGAGCTTGGCTTCAAACGCGGGCTTGGCGAGGATACTGTAATCGCGCCTTACTCTACCATGCTCGCGCTGATGTCATCCCCTTCTCTCGCTGTTCGCAATCTTCATAAATTGCATGAGCTTGGCGCGGAGGGATTGTATGGTTTTTACGAGGCTGTCGATTATACTCCCGAACGTCAGCTTCGTGGCAGAAACTATTCTATTGTAAAATCCTATATGGTTCATCATCATGGAATGAGCATGCTTTCGCTCGACAATGTGCTTAACCATGATATTATGCAAAAACGTTTTCACAGCTCTCCTATGATAAAAGGTATTGAATATTTACTTCATGAGCGTATCCCTATTTACGCGGGAGTCGCAAACGGCAACCAAAAAACAAAGCCGCTCAAGAAAATTGATTATAAAAGCGAAGTATGCGTGCGTGATATTAAACCGACCTTTTCGCTTCCTGCTGTGCAGCTTCTTTCAAACAGCACGTTTTGCAGCATGATTGACCAAAACGGCTGTGGATATATGAAAAGCGGAAATAATATGATAACAAGATTCAGGCGCAGCAGCGACGATGAATTTTACGGTGCGTTTTTATTTATTAGAAACTGCAAAAATGGCGACAAATGGAGCGCGACTCCGTTCCCCATGGGAGAAAGCGTAAAGTTCCGTACTTTTTTTCATTCGCACAAAGCTGAATTTATCGGCGAATATAAAGGAATTACAAATGCTTTGGAAATTGCCGTATCACCTGAGGACGGGCTTGAGGTCCGCAAGCTTTTCCTCAAAAACAATACAAAGGAAACGATCACGCTTGAAATTACAAGCTATCTCGAGCCGGTGCTCGGCATGCTTAATGATGATTTAATGCATCCGGCTTTTGGTAAGCTTTTTATAAGCACGGAGTATTCTTCCGAGCAGTTAGCCTTGCTTGCAAAACGAAATGCGCGCAGCGAGGAGGATAAGGATAAATGGATGTTTCATAAGCTGACCTCTTCCGAAGGAACAATAAGCGAAATAAGCTATGATACTAAACGCAGCAGCTTTATCGGCAGAAGCCGGAATATAACAAACCCTGCCGCTATGGACGCGAATATGCCTTTATCCGGAGTTTCAAGCGCTCCTATCGACCCGATTCTTGCCCTGCGCTGTCATGTGACAATAGAAGCGGACAAAGCCGTATCACTCTATTATATTACCGGAGCGGCGTCTGACAGATTGGAAGCGTTAAATTTATGTTCAAAATATTCTGCTATAAATATCGCTGAAAATGTATTCGACGTATCCTTAACGCGAAGCAGAGTTGTTAATAAATATCTCAATATAAGCGCATCGGATGAGGAAATCCTATCAGATCTATTAAGCCTGATGATATATCCGTCCACTATAAAGGACAAATATCGTGATATTATGAAATCAAACACCTTATCGCAGGAATGTCTGTGGAAACACGGCATATCGGGCGATTTACCGATTTTCATTTATATTGCGAGCGCAACGGATACCGGCGATAATCTGGAGCTTCTTTTAAAAGCGCATGAATATTGGAGACTAAGAGGTTATTTAAGCGATTTCATAATTATTACTGCGGATACCGACGCTTATAACACACCTACCATGGGAAACGTAATGGACATTATTACAGTTTCTCCGGCAAGAGAACATTTAGAAAGGCATGGAGGCGTATTTGTTAAAGATAAAAATAAAATTGAACAGGAGGATTATAATTTACTGATAACTGTCGCACGGGTAGTGTTAAACGGTAAAACACCGCTGAATACACAAATAAAGATTGATGAATTTATGCACAAAATAAAACTGCCCGAAGCAAAACCTGATAAATACTCAAACAATGAAATAGTTTTGCCAGAACTTGAATATTACAACGAATACGGCGGTTTTGACACCTCTAATAATGAATATGTTATAATGCTTCGAAATAAACAAACCACGCCAATGCCTTGGTCTAATGTTATTGCGAATCACAAATTCGGTTTTATTACCTCAGAAAGCGGAGGCGGATATACCTGGAATAACAACAGCAGAGAAAATAAACTTACGCCTTGGACTAACGACACAATTACGGACAAGCCGGGTGAATATATATTAGTTCAGGATGATGATAAAAATATATGGACAACCACCAAGCAGCCTATAGATACAGGCGGAACTTATGTTATAAGACACGGCTTCGGTTACTCGGTATATCAGCTTAATAAATATGGCGTTGAGCTAACTCAAACCATGTTCGCGCACGTTAAATTACCGCTTAAATATAATATCGTTAAGGTTAAAAATTCGCAGAAAGAAAACCGGAGACTTAGGTTTATATATCTGGTAAAACCCGTACTCGGGGTTGACCCGAATATTACCTCAACTTATATTACAACAAAATTTTCCGGCGACTGCATGATGGCGCAGAATCTTTATCCTAATGAATTTAATGATAAGCTGTATATTTCCTGCAGCTTAAAAACCGACAACTGTTTTAATTTAGAAAACGGATTTCTGCATCAGAATACCTTTGCTATTTGCACCGATATAGTTCTAAGCGGAGAAGAGGAAAAAGAAATAATATTTACTCTAAGTACGGAAAAGGATTACGCGCTCAATTTTGACGCCGACAGCGCCTTTAAAGAGGTTAAAGAAAAATGGAAAACAAACTTGTTTGGAGTAAGTATTGAAACTCCTGATAAAAGCATGAACCTGCTCGCAAACGGCAGACTTTTATATCAGACCTACTGCTGCCGTATGCTTGCGAGAACAGGCTTCTATCAAAGCAGCGGCGCAATAGGCTTCCGCGACCAGCTTCAGGACAGTATGGCAATGCTTTATACTATGCCTGAAATTACGAGGAAACAGCTTTTGCTTCATGCGGAGCGTCAATTTGTGGAAGGTGACGTTCAACATTGGTGGCATAATAAACCTAATTCTACAGAGCCTCCGAGTATAGGAATAAGAACAAAATTCAGTGATGATTTGGTATGGCTGCCTTACGTTACCGCCGAATATATTGAAAAAACAGGCGATTTTGATGTGCTTAATGAAATTAAACCGTTTCTAACTCAGCCCCTTCTTCCCGATGATATTTCCGAGCAGTATTCCATGCCCGAGGTTTCAGAGGAAAAGGGCAGCTTGTATGAACACTGTCTTAGGGCTTTAAACAGAGCGCTGAAATACGGCGAGCGCGGCTTGCCGCTTATGGGCAGCGGGGATTGGAACGACGGAATGAACACAATAGGTCATGATGGCAAAGGCGAAAGCGTATGGCTTGCGTTTTTCCTGTATTCCACTCTGCGGAAATTTCTTCCCTTATGTGAAAAAATGAATGATGCTGATTCGGCTGTAAGATACAAACAGGAAATGGAGAATATAAAAGCAGGCGTTGAAAAATCCGCGTGGGACGGCGAATGGTACAGACGCGCATATTTTGACGATGGCACGCCGCTTGGTTCAAATTTGAGCGGCGAATGTAAAATTGATTCAATTTCTCAAAGCTGGTCGGTAATTTCGGGGCTTGCGCCCGAGGATAAGGCTAAAACCGCAATGGACAATGTTGAAAAATATTTAGTCGACCGTCAATATGGATTGATTAAGCTTCTCACTCCCCCGTTTGAGGGTGAATGGTGCCATCCCGGTTATATCAGCAGTTATATTCCGGGGGTGCGTGAAAACGGAGGACAATACACTCACGCGGCGATTTGGTCAATAATAGCCTATACAATGCTGGGCGACGGCGATAAAGCCGCCGGGCTGTTAGGAATGATAAATCCTATAAACCATACAACCACTTCGCTTGCCGTTTCCATTTACAAAACCGAGCCTTATGTACTCGCAGCCGATGTTTATGTAGGAAACGGAAATTCCGGGCAGGGCGGCTGGACCTGGTATACAGGCGCTTCCGGCTGGACCTGGAGACTGTGTATCGAATATATTCTAGGTTTAAAAAAATACAGTGATAAGCTTGAAATAAAACCCTGTATACCCGGCTGGTGGCAGGAATATTCCATAACCTATAAATATAAAAACGCTGTATATAATATTTCTGTAAAAAATCCCGATAAGAAAAATACAGGCATAAAAAGCCTTATTTTTGACGGAAAAGAAATGGATACAATCCCTCTTTTGGATGAGGGCGAACACCATATTGAGTGTATAATGTGACTAAAACAACCTCCAATGATAACATTTTATCATTGGAGGTTGTTTAACATTTTTACGGCAGTTTTACTTCTCCGTCATTATAGCCGTCATATCTTACCGGCTTTGGGTTATATTCCTCTTCCGTTTCCTTATTATCAAAGTTTACCGGAATTATTCCCCACCCCCATAAACGCCCTTTGCCGTCCACAACAAAAGTCGCGTTATTGTACGCTTTTATATAACGGATGTTCTCTAAACCCGTTTCTATTTTTTGAAATTTAGATTCAGTGTCAAAAAGCTCTGTATTCCGGCATACCCACAGAGATGAATCATTTTTTAACACAAGAGTTCTTTTATCACTTATTGATACCATATTGACATCCGAAATTCCATTTATCTTAGCAGGTTTGAGATTTTCAGTTTCACCAATTTTACCCCATGTATATAAATATCCGTCGTCTGTTCGAGCAACCGCACCAAGAGAATTTGTTTCTATGTCAACTATATCAGGAACTCCTTCTATTTTTACAGGATTTAATCTGTTAATATCCGTTCCGTCACCAAGCATTCCATGAATATTATTTCCCCAAGCCCAAAGGCTCCCGTCCTGATTTATGGCGAATGAACTGTTTTTCGCGGCTTTAACATATATTATTCTTTCAAGTCCTTTAACCTCCACAGCTTTTTCCGGATCTTCTCTGCTGCCGTTTCCAATTTCTCCATACTTATTATTGCCGTATGCTAATACCTTGCCGTCCTTTCTTATTCCCAGAATATGCTCGCCGCCCGAAATAAATAAAATATTTTCCATCCCATCTATATTAAAATGATAATTTATATAATCATACGGATCAACCTGTCTTAATCCGTTTCTTGCGCTGATAGAATTAGAATCGCCTTTTACTACAACGAGATCATCCGTGTTGTACTCTATTTCTAATTTATTAAACTTTAAAACCGGTTTTCTAAATTTTCGATTAGTTAATGTATATCCATCAACATTATATTTCATATTAATACCGTAAAAAACCTTGCCATCCTCCTGCAAGGCGGCAATGACGCCGCAGTCTCCTGAAATCGCGCTGATTTTCGTTTTATCATAAACGGTGCAATTCTCTTTTACGGCTCCTTTTTTATGTTTGAGCTTACCGTCGGGAGTAAGAAATACTACAGTTGTGCCTATATGTACCGGTGAATACATTTTCACAAGATTTACCGTATTTTGAGCAGCTTCTAAATTACTGAAATATACGCCTTCTTTAATCTGGGTTACAAATTCGTCGGGAAATTCCGCAACCTCGTCGCTGATTATAATTACGTTATCCTTATATCCCACCTGTTTCCCCAAAGCCTCGGCTATTGCACGCAAAGGAACAAATGTAATATCATTAATTATTTCGGGAACGGCGTCAAGAATTTTAGGTGTGTTATCAACGCTTATGCTCTTTTCGCCTATTGTCATTGAAATATTTTTACCGCCGGCAGTTATCTTTATACTTTGTGTTTCTTCAATCCATTTAACATCGGCGCTGAAATTTTCGCTGATCAATCGCAGAGGAACAAACACTCTGTCATTTTTTAAATAAGGAGCCATTACCGCCTGCTTTTGTTTACCGTTAATATAAAAGTTTTTTTCATTAATAACAAAAATAACAGCTTTGTTGTAATTCTGGGCGGTTATATTTAAGCATGATATAACCATAACCAGAATAATAAATAAAAATTTTCTCATTAATACCGCTCCTTTGCAAATGTTATCACACATACCATTATATAATATATTTTACCAATTTACAAGTAATTATTTGAATTTATTTTAAATATTGCTTATATATTATCTATTGATAAATAATTCCGGTTATGATATACTTAGTATAAGTATAAAATCAGCTAAATGGAGGTTAATTATGAGTGACACTGCAAAAATTTTAATCGGATTGTTAATCCCATTTTCCGGAACTGCTATAGGCGCAAGCATGGTATTTTTATTAAAAAATAAAATGAATTTACTTCTTCAAAAGCTTCTGCTGGGCTTTGCATCCGGCGTGATGATTGCGGCTTCCGTATGGTCGCTTTTAATTCCTGCGATAAATATGGCTGAGAAACAAGGTTTTATATCGTGGGTTCCTGCCTCTGTAGGTTTTATAATCGGTATGGGATTTCTGCTTTTACTTGACAGCGTTATTCCTCATCTTCATAAATATGCAGAAAATCCAGAAGGCATAGGTTCAAAGCTTGAGAAAGCAACTATGCTGATTTTGGCGGTTACCTTGCACAACATTCCAGAAGGTATGGCTGTAGGTGTTGTATTTGCAGGTATTTACACTGGAAACGCATCTATTTCTACCGCCGGAGCATTTGCGCTTGCCATTGGAATAGCTCTTCAAAATATTCCTGAAGGAGCGATTATATCAATGCCGCTGATAAGCGAAGGTATAAGCAAAAAAAAGGCGTTCAGCTATGGTGTGCTTTCCGGAATTGTAGAGCCTATCGGCGCTATAATTACAATCATTTTAACAAGCCTTATAGTGCCCATACTGCCTTACATACTTTCCTTCGCTGCTGGAGCAATGATTTATGTTGTGGTAGAGGAACTGATACCCGATGCGGAGCAGGGAGAACATTCAAACATAGGAACAATAGGAGCGGCATTAGGTTTTGTATTAATGATGATACTTGATGTTGCTTTAGGTTAAAGAAATGGAGATTAATTATGCAATACAGAAAATTAGGAAATACAGGTTTTGAAATTTCCGCGTTAGGATTTGGGGCAATGAGGCTGCCCGAATTTGAAAAAGACGGCAAATGGTTTATGGACGAGGAAAATTCTATTTTGGCAATGCACAAAGCATTTGACATGGGTGTAAATTATGTTGATACGGCATGGGGCTATAGTCATGAAAACAACCAATATATTGTCGGCAAAGCGCTTAAAGGCTATAGAGATAAGGTTAAATTATCAACAAAGCTTCCAACATGGCAAATGAAAAAGGAGGATGATTTTTGGTATTTACTCGAGGAACAGCTTAAACGGCTTGATACCGATTATATAGATTTTTACCATCTTCACGCGCTTAACAATGATTATTTTGAAAACAGGGTTATAAAATTCAACATGCTTGAAAATATGGAAAAAGCGAAGCAGCAAGGTTTAATAAAACATAAATCCTTTTCATTTCATGACAAACCGGAAATAATGAAAAAAATTATTGATACAGGCGCTTTTGAAACCGTGTTATGCCAATATAATCTTTTAGACCGTGAAAATGAACAGTCCATAGAATACGCTAAGGAAAAAGGGCTTGGCGTTATAATAATGGGTCCTGTTGCAGGAGGCCGCCTGGCTGTAACATCAGAAGTTTTAAAAAGTCTTGTGGGTAATGTTTCCGGCACGCCTGAAATTGCAATGCGTTTCGTTTTGGCAAATAAAAATGTAAGCTGCGCTCTGTCCGGAATGTCAGACGTTAAAATGGTTGAAGAAAATGTAAAAATCGCTTCCCGCGGGGATGAGCTTTCAAGTGAGGAATGGAAAAAAATCAGCGATACGCTAGAACAAATGAAATCAATGTCCGACTTATACTGCACGGGCTGCGATTATTGCCAGCCATGTCCGAAAAATATAAAAATTTCACATATTTTTTCTATATACAATTATCATAAGGTATACGGAATTACGGATTACGCGAAAGCTGAATTTAATAAATTCGGCAAAAAAGATGAATACGGAGCAAATCCTGAGGATTGTATAAATTGTGGCGCATGTTTAAAAAAATGTCCTCAATTTATTAAAATACCCGATAAACTTAAACAAGCGATTTGTGAATTAAAACAGTAGTTTTGTATAAACTAAAAAATAAAGGAGTTGAAGTAAATGAGTAAAGTACTTTATATAAAAGCAAACTCTAAGCCGGAGGATATGTCCAGAACTTTTAAAATTTCGGAAAATTTTATTGAGGCATATAAACGTTTTCATCCTGAAGATGAAATCACTGTATTGGATTTATATAAAGAGGGTATTAATTTTTTGTCAACCGAAGGCGTACTTCTGCATATTCCAAAGGAGGAAGACAGAAACCATCCGATTTTAAAATACGCATATCAGTTTGTTGAAGCGGATAAGTATATTTTCGCTGAGCCTTTGTGGAATTTAGGTATTCCGGCAATTTTAAAAGCCTATATTGATTATATCTGTATTACTAACATAACCTTTAAATATACAGAGAACGGGCCTGTAGGACTATGCGCAGGCAAAAAAGCTGTAAATATTACCTCAAGAGGCGGAGAATATTCACAAGGCTACTTCGCGCAATTAGAAATGGGAGATAAATATTTGAAAAATATTCTGGGCTTTTTAGGTATAACTGATTTTACTACAATTTCAGCGGAAAAGCTTGATGTTTACGGTCAGGATGTTGACGCAATTGTGGGAAACGCTGTAAAAAGAGCTAAGGAAATAGCCGAAACTTTTTAATTTTATATATTTAAGGCGTTTATCACACCGATAAACGCCTAATATATAATTCCCTAATCGAACAGAATATACCGCAGGTGAAATCAATCAAAAATTAAACGGAGACTCGCCTAAATACAGGCTTTGATTAACAACACTTCTGGTAATATATTTTATTAAAAGTTCCTTATCGTTTTCATTCATCTCTTCTATTATAAGGCCTATCTCATATTTAATTTTATTTCTGACTTCATAATTCATAATTCTTAAAATTTTACATTTTAAATTTATGCTTAAATCGTTTTTAAGCCAAATTTTCAGTTCAATTAAACAATCTTCCGAAAGTCCATCCAGAACGTCAACTAAAATACAAACTCCGGTATAGCTAATGTTTTTAGTTATAGTTTTTTTATATTCTTCTTCATTATATAAGCGATATTCGGCATTTAAAAAGCAGTCAGGTCTAAAGTATTCACGTTTTTGCATTTCTTTAAAGCTATCATCAATTTTAATATAAAACTTTATTCCGACTTTTTGCTTTTCCTTTCTGATTAATGTACCTTTAAAATTAAGCATTCCGTGCATTTTATGATGAAAAACTGCTTTAACGCTTATTGTATCTGAAAAAGAAATAGGTAAAGGCTCCGTACTTGGTGAAAAAATAACCACATCCATATCACTTTCAATTTCCATAAACTCGCCTGAGTATGTTTTTCCTAATTTTGATCCTAAACCGTTATATAATTCAAGCTCTACCTTAGTTCCAACAGAAATTGCTCTGGCATCCATACAGATTCCCCCAAAAAACATTATTTAATTATTTTTTTAACCGTATTTTTTATTTTATAACCCCTGCTGTATAAGATTTTTTGACTTTTTATCAAGCAAACCGCCCGACAAAGCATTTACAATATATTTTTCAATCTCATTATCAGTATTATATTTTCTGATTTCTAAAAGTATGATTAATATATCGAGCAAAACCGACTTTTGCATTGTTTCCCTGATTTCTGAAATATTCACCGCCATAAGCTTTTCAGCAATTTTTAAACGCATATTTTCTTTATATGGAATAATCTTTTTTAAAGCCTGAATACACTGCCGTATAGTAATTGGCTTATCATCATATAAAAGAGCTAAATAATCATCTATATTAAGCTTGTTCTGGGTATCCCATTTTGCGTTTTCAGCAATAAGCATAAGCCCTATGCTTCTTTGATAGGAATTCGCATTTTTCAGCCCTGCGGCAAATGTATCCCAAAACACATATACATCTTTTGAAGAGGAAGATCGGTTTAACAGCAGCTGCAACGCGCGGTATCTTATTTTATCATCTTTTTCTGATAATAATTCTATGAGCTGAGCTAAATCCTCAATTTCAATTGCGGCATTTGGAATATCGTTTTCATCAATATCCATCAACATTTCGACAGTTAACATAATATCACATCCTAATACTCTTTTTCTAATTTTATATCATTTAGATATATTTGTCAATAATAAATCAAGCTTTAGTATAATATAAATTTATTCTTGTTAAAACCTAAAATGCCTTCTTCCCGCATTTTACCAAGTTCTCTTGACATTGCGCTTCGGTTTACGGCTAAATAATCCGCAAGCTCGTTGCGGTCAAACGGAATAAAAAATTCCTTATCTCCCGTCCTTTTACTCTCCATTGATAAATATGCTATTAATTTTTCTCTAATTGTCCGGTTGAATAGTATTTGCATTTTAATATTTAAATTCATACTTTTTATCGCCATGATTCTCATTAAATTTTCTATTAATCTCGTATGATACGGACATGATGCAGGGCAGGTTTTAATAATTTTATCAAACGGAATAAATAAAATTTCACTTTCCTTTTCAGCGAAAACCGTAACCGGGCTTTTTTTCATCCCCGAGCATACAAAGGCTTCGGCGAAAACCTCATTTTCACTCGCCTTAGCAATAATGTTTCTGTTGCCTGCAAAATCCTCTTGAATTATCTGTACCAATCCTTTTAAAACAACACATATAGAGTATACCTCATCTCCCTCAATAAAAATTATTTCATTCTTTTTGTATTTCTTCACAATGCCCGATAAGCAGTTTAGCATATTATAGGTTTCTTGTTTTGAAATATTTTCGAATAATTTATTCATAAAAAACTCCTTTCGTTGCAAATGCAACCGACTGTTTAAGACTATTATAGTATACTTTAAATATAAAGTCAATATATGAAAGGTTGAATATTATGATAAGACAAATAATTAAAATTGATAAAGAGAAATGCAACGGTTGCGGGTTGTGCGTAAACGCCTGCCACGAAGGAGCAATAGCTTTAGTTGACGGTAAGGCGCAGCTTATAAGGGATGATTACTGTGACGGGCTTGGAAACTGTTTACCCGTATGTCCAACCGACGCTATTTCATTTGAGAAAAGGGAGGCCGCTGAATTTAACGAGGATGCTGTAAAAGCCGCTCAAGAGAAAGCCATAGAAAGCCAACCTAAAACCTTAGCCTGCGGGTGCCCTGGAACTCATTCCAAAGCGTTAAAAAGAGATGAAGCTGCTGTAGGGATTGCGCCTTCTGTTTCAAGACTTAATCAATGGCCTGTACAAATTAAACTCGCGCCGGCAAGCGCTGCTTATTTTAATAATGCTGATTTGCTTATCGCCGCGGACTGCACTGCCTATGCTTACGGAAATTTCCACAATGATTTTATTAAAAATAAAATTACCTTGATAGGCTGTCCAAAACTGGATGAAGGTGATTATACAGAAAAGCTTACTCATATTATAGCAAATAATAATATTAAAAGCGTCACTGTAGTCCGCATGGAGGTTCCATGCTGCGGCGGAATTGAAAATGCTGTTATAAACGCTCTTAAAGCCAGCGGCAAATTCATTCCATGGCAGGTTGTAACTATATCAACCGACGGCAGAATTTTAGATTAATACTATAAAGCTGCACTTCATTTTGATGTGCAGCTCATTTTTTATTAATTTAAAATTATAAGTACAAATAAAGTAACAATTATAAATATTAAAGCAAATCTATATTGCAATTTTAACCTAGTTAAGTTACAATCGTGATAATTATCAGAAACACATGGAGAAACGTCCATATCCCGGCCTATTAATCCTAAAGGAACTCTGCCGTAATAAATTTGACCTATACTTATGTAATCTCTTCTATACTCCTTTTTCAAATAATTCTTATACATTATTTTAGTTATAAAATAATTAAATATTGAGTAAATTACTATCAATAAATCTCCTATGATAATATTTTTAAAATAATATTTCCCAACAAAAATAAATATAGTGAATAATATAAATAATAGAACAGAGAATATAGTGTAATTAACATATTTTTTCATAAAAACAACGCTCCTAAATTTAGAACCTGCATCTGAAATTTTATATATTATACTAATGTAACTTCATTTTACTATAAAAATAATTGTTTGTCAATATACTTCTGTATACAATAAAATAAGCATAATTACAATTAATTACATATTTAACGTTTATTTTCTAATACCCTCCTTTTTCGTCAAGGGAATCATCATTGATTATCCAATCTTCAACGTCAATTATTCGGTATTCAGTTTTCGTGTCACGAATAATCACTTTTAAAATTCCGGCGTTAATTACAAGCCGTTTGCACATCATGCATGAGGTCGCGCCTTTAATATAATTCTCCCCTTCCTTTCCCGCTAGATAAAGCGTACCCCCAATCATATCCTTACGGGAAGCGCTTATAATAGCATTTGCCTCAGCATGCACGGAACGGCACATTTCATATCTTTCGCCTCTTGGTATATTTAATTTATCACGCATACAAAAATTAAGTTCACTGCAATTTACTCTGCCTCTCGGTGCTCCGTTATAGCCCGTTGAAATTATCTCGTCATTTTTTACAATTATAGCGCCGTACATTCGCCTGATACATGTGCCGCGCTCGAGCACAGTTTCAGCTATATCCAAATAGTAATTATTTTTATCTATTCTTACCATATGTATTCTCCTATCTTAAAATAAGTATAATGTAATTATACATGAAACAAATAATTTTGTAAAGAAAAAAAATTTAAGACGGCAAATCGCCGTCTTAAAATATATTTGTGTCAGCAAAAAAATAAACCACCTGCTATGCAGGTGAGTTCCCAGTAGCTTTAGCTTCAAGAAAAAACATTCTTGTGATAATTTGATGTAGGTTTGTTGACCACATCAAAAAACACAAGGACATTAAACAAGATATTAGTAGCGTCAACTGTTTACCCTTTTAAGGGTAGCGGTGCGTGTTATGCACAAGGCGGATTGTTCAATGCACTTACAAGTGCAGCCAGTATCAGACCCTTATAGGGTCAGTGCAAGCCACCGGCTAAGCCGGTGGTCTTGACTATTTCCTTTTCTTCCATTGCGCAGATAAAAGCAATTGACCGAATACATCTTCCTGTATATTAATCAGCCCCGCTTCGATTTCTTCCTTTGCAGGTGAATTTGTTTGAAATTCAACAAAAGGCAGATCGTCTATTACTGCAATCGGCATTTGTTCATCCGCTTCGCCCATACATAATACCGCCGCCGCCGCAAGCGCATTCGCGGTATTAATTTTGGTCATTTCAAGTTTTTTTCCGAATAAATCTTCTTTTGATACCTTGTCTGCAGGCGATTTAAATCCTGAATGCGCAATGCTTATACCCGTAACTCCCCATTTTAAAGGAGCAGGAACGCTGTCGGTAATAATTACGCCGATATTTTTTAGACCAAAACGGTTTTTAAGAAAATCACGGCAATAATTTGCGGACGCGAACGGATCTTCAGGCCACATTACATAGTAGCCTTCCGAATTGGATTCATCAACGCCGGCATTGGGAATAAGGATGTTATTTTTTATTGTAAGATATACGTCATATTTGTTTTCGCTTTTGGGGAGAAAAAGCTCAGCTTCATTTTCTATTAAACTATCCTTATCTGAATTTTTAATTTCAGCGACATTGCCTTCACAAAGTGAAACGATTTTAGAAGTTATCGCAACCACGCTGTTTTCTTCAAGTTTCCTAATTGAATTTGAAAGAATTTGTGTTATGTCGCAGGAAAACGCGTGCACGATTTCAGTTTTAACAGGTGTAACCCTCATTAATCAAGACTCCTTAAAGATTAAATTGCTGTTTCAGCCTTTTTCCGATATACTTTTCAAAAAGATAGATAATCATAATTTGTATCGGCAAAATGACTATTTTTATAAGCCTTGTATAAATTATTATATTAAACGCATTTTTAGTCATCAAACTGAGCCAAAAAGTATTAAGCAGCATATCAATAAACAATACTATAATAAAATTGCTTATTATTATTTTTGCAATTGTTATATTCTGTTTGTATAAAAATACACCAAAAATCAAACCGCTTAAAAACGCGCTTAGTGTAAATCCTAAATAAATTGTTCCTGTAGAAAAAAGCAAAACCCCGATAACGTCTCCGATTGCCGCCGCTATTGCCCCGGGTATGGGGCCGAACAGCATTGCAAAAACAGCTACCGGCAAAAAACCGAAGCCTATACGGAGAATCGGGGTTTGTATGGATAAAAATCGGGTAAGTATAACGTTAAGCGCAATAAGCATTGCGGCAAACGTTATCGTTTTTGGGTTTGAAAGCGACCTAAAAGACACTTTCACATCATTTAAGAATTTTTTCACAGATAATACCTCCTACATATTTTTGGCTATTTACATGCAGAGGTATTACCTCTCTCATGCAACAGCGGGATGCGATGTATGTACCGCAAGATTATATCTTCGCAAGATTTAATCTTTTCGTTCAGTGGCAACTCCCCGTCCTCCTGACACTTTACGCACAAACATCTACTCTGATTAGAGAGAATTTATAAACCTTAATTCAAAGAATTATGGTATCATTTTAAGCCGCCCCGCGGAATTTAGTATGTTAATATTAGTATTTGATTATTCTCTTTTTGCTTTCGCGTCCGGCTCTACATAAAGAGGGCTTACGGAAATATCCTCATATATTCTTGTAATAGCCTCCGCGCAAATTGGAGCAACTGATAAAATTTTAAATTTCTCAAGCATTTTATTTTTCGGTAATGGAATAGTATCAAGCATAACAAGCTCTTTTATGGGAGATTGCTCCAAACGCTCAATAGCAGGGCCAGAAAGCACGCCGTGAGTGCAAGCGGCATAAACCTCTTTCGCGCCTCTTTCAATAAGGGCTTCGGCGCCGACAGTAATAGTTCCGGCTGTGTCTATCATATCATCAACCATTATACAATGCTTGTCTTTGATATCGCCGATTATACTCATAACTTCACAGGCATTTGGACGAGGACGGCGCTTGTCTACAATAGCGAACGGCACGTTCAATCTCTGCGCAAACTGCCTTGCGCGGGATACGCTGCCGTGATCCGGCGAAACAATACATACATCCTCAAGATTATCTTTAAATTTATATTTAAAATAATTAGCTAAGAGAGGAACACCAAATAAATGATCAACAGGAATATTGAAAAAACCTTGAATCTGCGGCGCGTGCAAATCAATTGTAAGCACTCTGTCCGCGCCGGCTGTTGTAATTAAATCAGCAACTAATTTTGCCGAAATAGGGTCGCGCGCTTTCGCTTTTCTGTCCTGACGCGCATATCCGAAATATGGCATAACAGCAGTTATACGGGCGGCTGACGCTCTTTTAAACGCATCAATCATAATCAGAAGTTCCATTATGTTATCATTAACGGGATTACATGTTGATTGAAGTACAAACACCTCCGAGCCTCTGACTGTTTCATTGATGTTTACGAAAATCTCACCGTCACTAAATACTTTAACCTCTGAATTTCCTAATGGTATATGTAATTTTGACGCAATATCCTTAGCAAGCCTTCTATGTGAATTACCAGCGAAAATTTTTATATTCTTTCCGTGGGTGGCTATCATTTTAATCACTCCTAAATAATTAATCCTAACATATATATTATATAATCTAAACGATTATTTGTCAACTTAAAATTGTTTTTTGTTTCTCCAGTTCTCTTTAACAACCTGACGCCCTCTGGCAATCGCGAGAGAATCACTGGGAACATCCTCTGTAATAGTGCTTCCTGCGGCTGTATAAGCATTATCGCCGATTTTTACAGGAGCAACCAGATTTGTATTACAGCCGATAAAAGCGTTATCCCCTATTGTTGTACGGTGTTTCTTTTTGCTGTCATAATTAACAGTTACCGTACCGCAGCCGAAATTCACATTTTTCCCCACATCGCTGTCGCCTACATAGGTTAAATGAGATATCTTTGTTCCGTCATCTATATTTGAATTTTTAAGCTCAACAAAATCTCCAACCTTAACTTTGCTGCCAACCACACAATTAGGACGAATATATGAAAAAGGGCCAATATGTGTGTCAGTGCCTATTTTACTGTCTGTAACGACAGAATTAACGCATTCGGTTCTGTCTCCGATTTCAGAATTTTTGACTGTGCTGTAAGGCCCTATAATACACCCGCTGCCTATATTCGTTTTACCTTCTAAATTACAACCCGGGTAAATTATTGTATCCATGCCTATTTCAACATCCGCACCAACATAAGTTGCCGACGGGTCTATCATAGTAACACCGTTTAGCATATGCTTTCTTATAATGTTATTTCTCATGATTTGCTCTGCCTCGGCAAGCTGAACGCGATCATTTATACCCATGATTTCTTTATTATTTTCGAGCTTGTACGCGCCTACGCAGTAACCGTTTTTAAGCAGAATCGCAATTGTATCCGTCAAATAAAATTCACCTTGCGCATTATCATTTTTAAGTTCCGACAACGCCGCGCGAAGCATTCCTGTATCAAAACAGTACAGACCTGAATTTATTTCCGTTACCAGCTTTTGAGCTGCGGTAGCGTCTTTTTCTTCTACTATACTTTTAACATTTGATTCTTCATCTCTGATAATTCTGCCGTATCCGTGAGGTTTTTTTACTTCCGCGGTAATAATTGTTGCCGCAAGCCTATGCTCGCAATGATAGTCCACTGCGGATTTTAAAGTTTCATATGTAATCAACGGCACGTCGCCCGATAATACAAGCACGCAGCTATCATCATCCAGCTCCGGCATTGCGCACATTACCGCATGACCTGTTCCAAGCTGATTGTCCTGCAAAGCATAAGCCTTTTCTTCTCCCAGGCAGGCTTTTACCTGCTCTGCTTTATGCCCTATAACGGTTACCGTTTTTTTGGCTCCCGCTGCGGCCGCCGCATTATAAACCCAGCTTATAAGAGGTTTTCCGCACACTTCATGCACAACCTTGGATTTATTTGATTTCATTCTTGTTCCCGCTCCGGCAGCAAGAATGATTGCTGATATTGCTGACATTTTATTTCCTCCCTAATTTATTGTACTCATATATATTATCACATAGTTTATATAAAATATCAAGTATAAATTAAAAAAATATCAGAATTATTTAGCTCTCGTACCAAATATTATACATTGAAAAAGCCCCTCCCCCATGTTATACTAAGTTGCGTAGGGGGGACTATAGTATGAAGACAAAATTATTTGTCTTGCTTACTATATTAATCGCAATAGTTTCATTTTCCATTACCGAGGCGGGTTCATATAATTATGATACGCCGATAGATATTTTGGTTAATGACAACTATATAAAAATGGACGCAGAACCGTTTTTATATAATAATACAACTTATGTACCTGTGCGATTTGTAAGTGAGGCACTGGGGGCAAATGAGGTTAGCTGGGACGGCAATAGTTCTACCGCAATAATAAAGCATGGTAATACCACTATTGGTTTAACCGCCGGAAAGTACTACTCTTATGTAAACGGCAGCACTGTTAATATTGCAAACGGCATTAAATTGATCAATTCCAGAATTTTTGTACCGATAAGGTTCTTAGCCGACGAGCTCGGGGCTACGGTAAACTGGGATTCGACTTATTTTAATGTACAGATTTATAAAGACAACATTACAGTACCATCCGACTTGATTGACAATGCTTACACCTACGATGATGTGTATTGGCTTTCGAGAATTATCCAGGCGGAAAGCGAAAGTGAACCAATGGAAGGCAAAATCGGCGTCGGAAATGTTATTTTAAACAGAGTTAACAGCAATGAATATCCAAATACTATCTATGGTGTAATATTTGATTCGGAATTTGGCGTTCAGTTTGAACCGATTATTAACGGCACTATTTACAACACTCCAAGCTCTGAATCTATAATCGCCGCAAAGCGCGCACTTGCTGGTGAAAACACCGTAGGAAGCAGCTTGTATTTCCTAAACCCGAGAATAGCCGAAAATTCGTGGATACCAAACAACCGGACAAAATCAATATCTATAGGCAACCACGATTTTTATTTATAAAATTGATATGTTATTCTAAAATATAGTAAGCAACCCTTGCTTACTGCTGTTATATATTTTAGAACAACAGCCTAATAACCTCAGCCGAAAAAGCGGGTAACTAATTGCAGATTGGTTACCTGCTTTTTTGCCCCTAAATTTCAAAAGTCCATATTAAAAAACTAAAAAACCTATGCCGTTCGACATAGGTTTTTTATATATATTATTGATTGTCAACCTTGGACATATGTGAAATAAGGTCTACAACTTTATTGCTGTAACCCCACTCGTTATCGTACCATGATACGAGCTTTACAAAGTTATCATTCAGCGCTATACCAGCGTCTATATCGAATATAGAAGTTCTGCTGTCTGTAATAAAGTCGCTTGATACAACAGCGTCGTTAGTGTATCCGAGAATACCTTTGAGTTCGCCGTCGGCAGCTTCTTTAATAGCGGCAACGATTTCTTCATATTTAGCAGGCTTTGCTAAACGGCAGGTTAAGTCAACAACGGATACGTCAAGTGTAGGTACACGGAACGACATACCTGTTAATTTGCCTGCAAGCTCAGGTATAACTTTACCAACTGCTTTTGCAGCGCCTGTTGATGATGGAATAATGTTGCCGGCAGCTGCTCTTCCGCCTCTCCAATCCTTCTTTGAAGGACCGTCAACGGTTTTCTGTGTAGCTGTTGTGGAGTGAACTGTTGTCATTAAACCTTCGATGATACCGAATTTATCATTAACAACTTTAGCGAGAGGCGCTAAACAGTTTGTTGTGCAGGATGCGTTTGAAACTACCTTCATATCAGATGTATATTTATCGTTATTTACGCCCATTACAAACATAGGAGCGTCAGCGGATGGAGCGGAAATTACTACTTTTTTAGCGCCGCCTGCGAAGTGAGCGCTTGCCTTTTCAGTTGTTGTGAATACACCAGTTGATTCAACTATGTATTCAGCTCCGCAGTCTTTCCAAGGAATTTCGGTAGGATTCATAGCTGCGTATACAGCAATTTCCTTTCCGTTAACTACTAACTTATCGCCTTTAATCTCAATGTCACCTTTAAATTGACCATGAATTGTATCATATTTAAGCATATAAACCATGTAGTCTAGATCGATGAATGGGTCATTAATACCTTTTACTTCGATGTTTGGATTTTCGATAGCGGCTCTGAAAACCAAACGGCCTATACGACCAAAACCATTAATACCAACTTTTGTTGTCATTCTAAATTACCTCCATATTATATAAATCTTATACGACCTTATTATATTGTACAATATATTAGTAAAATATACAAGAGTGTTATTGATAAAAATTTAACCTAATATTCAAGCTTTTTTTATACAAAATGTACTATTAACATAAAAAAGCATTGAATAATACAAACTTAAAATAAGATTAATAAAATTATAAAAATGTAGCTATAATAATTTGTATAATTTGCACCAAAAAAAAATTGCATAATTTTTCACTTGACTTTTAAATTAATTTATGATATCATATATAAGCAATGCAGATGTGGCGGAATTGGCAGACGCGCCAGATTTAGGTTCTGGTGTCAACCGACGTGGGGGTTCAAGTCCCTTCATCTGCACCATTGCAGTTACGCGGGAGTGGCTCAGTGGTAGAGCGTCACCTTGCCAAGGTGAACGTCGCGAGTTCGAATCTCGTCTTCCGCTCCAATATGCCGAAGTGGTGAAACTGGCAGACGCACTGGACTCAAAATCCAGCGGTAGCAATACCATGCGGGTTCAAGTCCCGCCTTCGGCACCAAAAAACAACCGAAAGGTTGATACAATGAAAACCGCAGTAATACTGCGGTTTTCATGCTTTATGTGTATTTTGGAGCGGTTTAAACTGCTCTTTTTTTGGTTTGAATTTGGTGAAAGCTTGTTTTACAGCTTGGTGGATATAACTTTTTTGTATATGCAAAATATATGTAATAATTTGGCGGTTATATCAATGAATAAAATATTTCCTTTACTCCAATTTGACATTTTGTTACTTTAGTGATATACTTAACGTATGGGCACACATTAGTGAAGTGGTGCGAACATTACAAGTTTATAATGATTTTGAAAGTCACTTTTCTAAGGTGACTTTTTTTTATCAATTATATAAAGGCATACAACACATTTTGCTGAAATCGAAAGAAAACATATGTCGTTCCAGCTTAAAAAGACACAGTCAGAAAGCCGAATAAAAAGCGATATTTAAAAAATACGCTTACGAAGGAGAGAAATTTGAATAAAAAAAGAGTATTGGTGGGCAGCCCGGTTTATCAAAAACCACAAATATTGCAAAAATTCCTAACGTCCCTAAAAAACTTAATCAGGGATACCGTTACGCTTGATTATATGTTTGTCGATGACAACGTTGATCAGAATTCCAGCCGTTTATTGTCAGAATTTGAAAGGGAAAATTCGAAGGTTATTACTGTTTCGGGCAGGGAGCAAGGGATATATCTGTGCAATGATGAGTCGCATCATTGGAATGATGATTTAATGTTAAAAGTGGCAAAATACAAAAATTTCATTATCCGATACGCAATAGAAAATCACTATGATTATTTGTTTTTCGCAGACTCTGATTTGGTATTATATCCCGGCTTAATCGAGCACCTCAAAAGGTCAGACAAAGATATTGTGTCGGAAATATTTTGGAGCCGATGGCATAATGACCGCCCGTTTGAGCCAAATGTCTGGTTGTTTGACGAATATGATTTGGTTCCTAAACGGTTAGGCGAAGAATTGAGCGAAAAAGAGATGGATATAAGACAAACAAAGTTTTTGAACCGGTTAAAGGTTCCCGGCTTGTATAAAGTGGGCGGGTTAGGCGCATGCACGCTGATCAGACGAGAGGCTTTGGTAAAAGGCGTCAGTTTTGAGCCAATCAAGAATTTAACCATACATGGCGAAGACCGGTTTTTCTGTATAAGGGCGGCAGTGCTTGGAATTCCTCTCTTTGTAGATACGCATTATCCCGCGTACCATATCTACCGTGAGCAGGATTTAAATGGCGTTTCGGCTTATATAACGAAGCATAATGACGATCTCGCCTTTGTGCGTCAATATAAAGAGCGTGAAAATAAAATCACCCTTTCCATGCTTGTGAAAAACGAAGAGAATCGTTATCTGACACGGGTTCTGAGCAGCCTGAAAGGGCATATTGCGGAAGCTGTGATTATCGACGACGGAAGCTGTGACAACACCATACAAATGTGTAGGGAATTATTAAATAATATTCCCTTGCATATTATCGAAAATAAGCATTCGATGTTTGCAAGCGAAGCGTCGCTTAGAAAAAAGCAATGGGCTGAAACAATAAAAACAAATCCTGACTGGATTTTGAATCTGGACGCAGATGAACTGTTAGAGGACCGTTTTTGGGACAATGCACAGGAACTGATTGATAATAAGGACTATGATTTTTATTCCTTCAGGCTCTATGATATGTGGAATAAAACCCACTATCGCGAAGATGAATATTGGAACGCTCACCGTGTTTACAGGCCGTTTTTAATGCGGTACCAGCCCGAATTTCATTATACATGGAATGAGTTTCCGCAGCATTGCGGAAGGTTTCCGGTAAATACGTTCTCGTTTCCAAAGGCTGAATCAGCATATCGCATCCAGCATTTGGGATGGACTACTCAGAAGGATAGAGAGGAAAAGTATAAACGATATCAGCAGTTGGATCCGGATGCGATATACGGAATCAAAGCGCAATATGATTCCATTATGGATACGAATCCGAATTTAGTCCAGTGGGAAACGGGAGAAATAATATGAAAATCGAAAAAAAGAAAATGAATGTCGGGATCGGTTTTGTAACAGGCCGCAAGAATTTCAAAAACGTCTTAAAATCTTATGTGAATAACTGGAATGAATCGGGACTGATTGATAGTAAAAAAATTGCTCTCCACCTGTTTGTTGCTTACGATTTGAAATATACGAACACAAAAGCAAGTGATTACAAAATCACAGACGATGAAATATTGGATATGGTGGATTCGGCTTATTACTTAGGGGGTTCTGCGATCGCTAATGAGGCGCGCTCTCTGGTGGAGAATAAGGTGATCAGTTTAAAGGAAGCCAAACTGATATTCGGCGAAGGCTATGCAATGAAAAGGAACGCGGTTTTGTATTTTGCTTTAAAAAATAAAATGGACTGTCTTATTTTCCTTGATGATGACGAATATCCCATAGCCGCCTTAAAAATCAACAGCAGCATTGTTTGGAAAGGGCAGGAAGTCCTTGCCACCCATATTAAGAATATTCAAAATGCCGATATGACGCACGGACATCATTGCGGTTATATTTCCCCGATACCCTATTTGGATTTTAACGGCAAGCTCTCGGAAAATGATTTTAAAATGTTCATTGAAGCGATAAGCAATGATATAATAACGTGGAATTCAGTGAAAGAAAAAATGAACAACGGCGGGGTTACCTATGCAAATTGCGATATCATCAACAAGAATATCTCACAGAATGTGAGGGAAGTCGACGGCATGAAATTTGTTTCAGGGGCTAATTTAGGCTTCAACCTTAAAAATCCGGAAAAATTATTTCCGTTTTATAACCCGCCGGGAGCACGGGGAGAAGATACGTTTCTCAGCACCTGCATTGGGGGCTGTGATATTATCAAAGTTCCGTGCTACACGTTTCATGACGGTTTTTCTGCTTATTCGCATCTGCTTCTGGGTGTGCTGCCCAATAAACTAAAAACAATGAGAGCGGATTCCGCCGCAATTGTCAGACGATTTTTAAAAGCCTCTATCGGCTGGATCCGATACAAACCGCTCCTGCTGTATATCACGCAAAGAGAGAATTATGAATCTGAAATCGCGAACATGAAAGAAAGCTTATCCTATGTTATTCCGAAACTATGCCGGTATTTCGAGAATGACGAGTTTAAAACCATATTAGCAGACCTTGAGTTTTATCACACCCATGTGGAAGAACATTACAAAGATTTTGAAAATACAAAGTCTGCCTGGCTGAAAATCATTGCCTCTCTGAAGAACACTGAACTGCCCAATAAAAAATTCATCAGTATGAATAAGAGATAATATTTCGTGAAAAGCATCACGTCGCGGTATATTGGTTATTTCCGGCAGACGTCGAACAACGTTCGCCCCTACATAATAATTTCAATATTAATAACGTATTCATTATTATAAATTCTGATTTTTAAATTAAATTTGGAAAAGGCTTGAAAATTTAATTTACTAATGATATAATAAATATGTTTATGCTATGTAGGAAAGGATGCTGAAAAATGGCAATTACAGATTTTCTTGAAAGAAATGCGAAGCTTTATCCAAATGAGGTGAGTCTGGTTGAAATTAATCCGGAAAACCAGCCTGATCACGCTGTTACATGGCGTGAATATAACCTGATTGAAACAGGAGCGTCTGAAAAATACCGCCGTGAGATGACCTGGAAGGAATTTGACATAAAAGCTAACCGTTTTGCTAACCTTTTACTTACAAGAGGAATACGCAAGGGTGACAAAGTAGCAATTTTACTTATGAACTGCCTTGAGTGGCTTCCTGTTTACTTTGGAATTTTAAAAACCGGAGCTATTGCTGTTCCGATGAATTACCGATATACCGCCGACGAAATAAAATATTGTCTTGAGCTTGCGGAAGCTAATACTTTGATATTCGGGCCTGAATTTATCGGCCGTGTGGAACAGGTATTTGACCATCTTGATAATGTTAATACCTTTTTCTATGTAGGCGAAAACAAGCCTAGCTTTGCCGACAGCTATGATAAGCTTGCGGCATATTGCTCATCAACCGCGCCGGCTATTGAGCTTTGCGACGATGACAATGCGGCAATTTATTTTTCTTCAGGAACTACAGGCTTCCCGAAAGCTATTCTTCATTCCCATAATGCCCTTGTATCCTCGTGTGTTACCGAACAGAACCACCACGCGCAAGCACACGATGATGTGTTTTTATGTATACCGCCGCTTTATCATACAGGCGCCAAAATGCACTGGTTCGGAAGTCTTTTATCCGGAAGCAAAGCAGTTCTTTTAAGAGGTATTAAGCCCGAATGGGTACTGCAGGCTGTATCGGAAGAAAAAGCAACAATAGTGTGGCTGCTTGTGCCGTGGGTACAGGATATTCTTGACTCAATAGAGCGCGGAGATATTAAGCTTGAGGACTACCGTTTGGAGCAATGGAGGCTTATGCATATAGGGGCGCAGCCCGTTCCGCCAAGCCTTATACACCGCTGGAAAAAGGTGTTCCCGAACCATCAATATGATACAAACTACGGACTTAGCGAATCAATCGGTCCAGGCTGTGTTCATCTGGGCATTGAAAACATCCACAAGGTCGGAGCAATAGGAAAAGCCGGATATCTTTGGAAAGCTGCAATAGTTAATGAAAAAGGCGAGCCGGTTATACAAGGCGAAGTAGGCGAGCTTATTGTTAAGGGTCCGGGCGTTATGAAATGCTACTATAATAATCCAAAGGCTACCGCTGAAATTTTAAAAGACGGCTGGTTATATACAGGCGATGTCGCGAAAATGGACGAGGACGGCTTCATTTATCTGGTTGACCGTAAAAAAGACGTAATTATAACGGGCGGAGAAAATCTTTACCCTGTTCAAATTGAAGATTTTCTTCACAAACACGAAGCTGTAAAGGACGTTGCTGTTATCGGCTTGCCTGATGAAAGATTGGGAGAAATCGCTGCCGCCATTATTGAGCTTAAGGAAGGCGCAGCATGCACTGAAGATGATATTATGGAATTCTGCCTTGATTTGCCGCGTTATAAAAGACCCCGCAAAATTATTTTGGCCAAGGTTCCAAGAAACCCTACCGGCAAAATAGAAAAACCGCGTCTGCGTGAAATTTACTGCGGAAAAAGGCTTGTTGAAGCTCAAACCACAAAATAATTTATTTAAAATATATGATTGTTTGTTTTTCAATTTCATTTCAAAAAAATCAGAGCCTAAAACAGGCTCTGATTTTTATACTGTAAATTATTATTTCAAAAAATTAAGTATATATTCCTGCGCCCGCAGGTAAATCGTCTTAAATTGACGATTTTTATTTTAAACTAAACATTTCTTCTTTTAAATCAAGATAATAAAGGTAATCCTCTTCTTTAACGTCAGGAGGACAGCGATGATCGCAAAACGGTATATATCCGCCGCGTTCCACAAGCGGCGCAACGCTTTCAAGATATTTTTTAATTGCGTCTTTTCCTTCTTTTAGTTTCATTTTATCAATACCGCCCATAATACGCAAATCCTTACCATATTCATTTAAAAGCTCGGCAGGATGCGAGCAGCCGTTGACTTCAAACGGGAATAAGCAGTTTATACCGCCTTCCATCATATAAGGTAATAACGGACGCACATCACCGTCACAGTCAGTATACCAAATATCTATACCGTTTTTTTTCAGTTTAGCATTAATTCTCTTATATCTTGGCATTACAACCTCTTTAAAAAAGCTGGGAGATACAATCGGACCGTTTTTAAAGCATATATCCTCCCAACCGGCAGCGAAATCAAATTTAAAATGTGGCAAAAGCTGATCCAGTGCGTTTTCAACCAAGATACATGAGGTTTCCACCATATCCTCTACCATTTCCGGATAATCATAAATCGCATAGCAAAGCCCTTCAAAGGTCAGCATATCTCTGACTTTTCCAATCATAGAGCCGGTATTAACCCCTAAAGGATAATCACGATTTTCGGGGTGCAGCCTTTTTAGAGACTCAATATCAATTTTTCTAATTGGATTGTCTGTATTAAAGCGTTCCTTTTTTATCTTTTTCCAATCATCGGGAGTTACAATAGATGACTTTATAAAATGCGGAATTGTATCATGACCATCCTTTGCAACCTCTGCAAGCAAACCTTCTTTGTTGATAATTATTATTGTATTTTGCGTTTCCTGAATAACCTTTTGTTCAAACTCAGGGTATATCCATGAAGACCCCGAAATTTCAGCCATGTTATCAAAATTTAAAAAAATATTTGCTTCCTCATTATTTGTAATTCCATTTTCCATAAATAATTTCCACGTCTCAAAATTTTCATTCCAATATCCAAATTCCATATTAAAGCATCGGTCAACCGGCTTATAATGCATTTGATTAACAAACCGTTCCCGGGCTGTCATTGTACCCTTCCATGAATTTCTTATTGGTGTGATTTTCATTTTATAATTCCTTTCCTTGACTTTTTTTTAATTATATTATACAATATATTTATAAAATATAAATACTAAATATTGCTTTAAAATATAAAAATCTTGCTATTTGGTGATTATTATGAAACTTGCATATTCAGATCCGTCAGAAATACGTGAAAGAGCGAATTTAACCCCCAGCTCCGTTGCTAAAGACATATTTTTTTGCGCGACTTCAATGGGGCATTTTATTGCCGATTCTAAATATTTTGTATTAAGAAGCCAATTGCCTTCATTGCTTATAGTATATACTATAAGCGGAAACGGTGCATTAACCTACCAAGATAAAGAGTTTAAGACAAAAGCAAAAGACTTATTTATCATAGATTGCAATCAATTTCAGCATTACAGAACCTTTGAGAATTTATGGGATTTTTATTACATACACGTTGTTGGAGAAAACGCATTTAAGTTTTATAATTTAATTGTTCAAAACAAGGGAATTATTTTTAATGTTTCTTTTGATTTTATAAAAACATGGTACGAAATTTACAGATTAACCAGTGGTACAGGAATTGAGAATGAAGCAAAAATTTCGTTTTCACTGCATGGATTATTTAATTCAATGTTAGCAGATAACAAAGAAATAAAATCTTTTATAGATACGGAAAAGCTAATTCAACAGTATTATAAAGAACATATTACAATTGGGGATATGGCAAAGGCAGAATGCATGAGTAAATTTCATTTTTGCCATAGTTTTAAAAAATACTATGGAATTCCCCCTTATGAATATTTAATTAATTATCGCATCGACATGGCAAAAAAGCTTCTTATTGATAATAAATCATCGTTAAATGATATAACTGAACAATGCGGATTTGATAGCGTATCTAATTTTATTAATAGTTTTAAACGCGTAGTAGGCGTAACTCCGGGAGTGTATAAAAAACACGGATCAGATTTATAATAATTTATAATTTAAGTCTTGACTTTTATAAAAACATATGTTAAAATATTCATTGAAATAATTAAATATAATCTTATCAAGAGTGGTGGAGGGAACGGCCCTGTGAAACCCGGCAACCTGCGTTTGCAAGGTGCTAAATCCGGCAGGAATGCAAGATGAGTAGCGATAACCTCTCATTTGAGAGGTTTTTTTTAGTTTACAAGGAGGATAAAAATGAACAAGCTTTTATTCACATCAGAATCTGTTACAGAGGGACATCCGGATAAAATCTGTGACCAGATTTCCGATGCTGTTCTTGACGCAATTTTACAAAATGACCCAACAGCGCGTGTTGCGTGTGAAACCGCTGTTACTACCGGTATGGTTTTAATAATGGGTGAAATCACCACTAATTCATACGTTGATATTCCCAAATTAGCGCGCAATGTTATAATTGATATAGGTTATGACAGAGCGAAATACGGATTTGACGGATTAACCTGCAGCGTACTTACCGCAATAGACGAGCAATCCGGCGACATTGCGATGGGAGTCAATAGTTCTTACGAAACGCAAAACGGCGGAATTGCCGATACCGGCGCAGGCGACCAGGGAATGATGTTTGGCTTCGCTTGTGATGAAACACCCGAGCTGATGCCAATGCCAATATCTCTCGCCCATAAGCTAGCAAAAAAGCTTTCCGAGGTTCGTAAAAACGGAATTCTTCCCTACCTAAGACCCGACGGCAAAACTCAGGTTACTGTAGAATATGACGATGGTGTTCCTGTTCGTGTTGATACTGTTGTATTATCCACTCAGCATGATGACGGCGTAACGCTTGAGCAAATCAGAGAGGATATAAAAAAATATGTAATTGAGCCTGTTATCGACGCTAAATTATTAGACGGTGAAACCAAATATTTTATAAATCCTACTGGAAGGTTTGTTATAGGCGGCCCGCACGGCGACAGCGGACTTACAGGGCGTAAAATTATAGTTGACACTTACGGCGGGTACGCTCGCCACGGCGGCGGAGCTTTTTCGGGTAAAGACCCGACCAAGGTGGATAGAAGCGCCGCATATGCCGCAAGATATGTTGCAAAAAATATTGTTGCCGCAAAGCTCGCCAAAAAGTGCGAGGTTCAAATCGCATATGCAATCGGTGTGGCTCACCCTGTATCAATTATGGTGGATACTTTCGGAACAGGAAGGTATCCCGACAGCGAAATTGCGAAGGCGGTAGAAAAGGTTTTTGACCTTCGCCCGGCGGCTATTATTAAAAATTTGGATTTACTCAAACCTATATACAGAAAACTGGCTGCTTACGGGCATATAGGCAGAGAAGATTTGAACGTATCATGGGAAAAAACAGATAAGGCGGACGAGCTTTTATCCACGATTAAAAAATAATACTTATTTAATATGTATTGTATGGAACGCATAAAACAAGCGTTCCATATTTTTTTATATTATATATATAATGAAAAAAAAATTCATAAAAACTCTTGCTTTTTTAATTTATCTGTGGTATACTATATCATGTTGCTTTTAAAAAAATATATGTGCCCTTAGCTCAGCCGGATAGAGTGACTGGCTACGAACCAGTAGGTCGGGGGTTCGAATCCCTCAGGGCACGCCATAAGAAAAAGATGTCGAATTTTATTTTCGGCATCTTTTTTTATTGAAATTATGGAAATTTAATGATATAATATATCTAATGTTATATATTTTGAGGGGTGATATAATGAAAATGATGTTTTTAGTTGATGGGGATAATAACATCAACGAAGGTTTGAACGGAATTGAAATGCTTTCTCAAGAAGATACTGTGTTAGTCTTTCATCAAAAAGGAGCAGTGCTTACAAAAATAAAGAAATCAACGGAAAAGTCTCAAGCTAATATTCAGTTTCTTGAAAGTGCTAAAAACGGTAAAAATTCAATTGACTTTCAGATTATTGCTGAATTAGGTGTTTTGGTTGGCAAAAACGAAATAGAGTTTGCGTATATTATCAGCCATGATAAAGGATACACTTCGCCTATTGCCGCATTGAAAAAGCGATATTCAAAGGCATTTAAAGAGGTTGATTTAAAAGAGTCAATTGAAGAATGCCTAAAACTTCCGTTTGTACTTAAGGCTTCAACAAAAAACGAACTGAATTCAGCACTTATAAAAGAGTATGGAAATGCTCACGGAAGTCTAATTTATAACCATCTAAAATCAATTTTTGCAAAATCAAATGATATAAAGGATATTGTAGAAATAACAAAATAAATTGATTAATAGCCAAAATTGGTATTACATTAAGTGCTTTTAAAAAATAGTTGAAAATATATTGATTTTATGTTAAAATATTTCAGAGGTGATTTTATGTCAAATAGTATTAATTATTATTACAAGGATTTAAAAGTATTTTGCGAGGACGCATTTGAAAAATTCGGTTTTTCAAAAGGCGACAGTGAAATAATTACTGACGTTTTACTGTTATCAGATTTGTATGGTATCGAATCCCATGGCATGCAAAGGCTTGTGCGTTATCACAAGGGTATTCAGAACGGATTGATTAAGGTTGAGGCTAAACCCGAAATTGTATTTGAAACGCCTGTTTCTCTTGTCATCGAAGGAAATGACGGTATGGGTCAGCTTAATTCTCATTACGCTATGAATTTAGCTATTGAAAAGGCGAAAAATAGTGGTGTTTGCTTTGCGACAGTAAGAAATTCCAACCATTTTGGAATTGCGGGATATTATGCTAAAATGGCATGTGAGAATGGAATGATTGGTTTTGCTATGACTAATTCTGAGGCAATTATGGTGCCTACTTTCGGCAAGCTTGCTATGCTCGGAAGTAATCCCATTGCTGTTTCAATGCCAGCTGAGCCTTATCCATTCTTCTTTGACGCTTCGACCACTGTTGTTACAAGAGGTAAGCTTGAAATTTATAACAAACTCGGAAAACCGCTTCCAGAAGGCTGGGCATTAGATTCAAACGGTAAGGGTTCCACCGACGCGGCTGATGTGCTTAAAAATATTGTTGCTAAGGCAGGCGGCGGAATTATGCCTCTTGGCGGTGAATTTGAAAGAACCGGAAGTCATAAGGGTTATGGTTATGGTATGATTTGTGAAATTTTCTGTTCAATAATTTCGATGGGGCTTACATCCAACCATACCCATATCGGTGGTAAGGGCGGAACCTGCCATGGTTTTGCGGTTATCGACCCGAATATTTTTGGAAATGCTCAGGAAATTAAAGAGCATCTTTCAACCTTCCTGAAGGAGCTGAGAGAGTCGCCTAAATCAGAAGGCGCAAACAGAATTTACACTCATGGTGAAAAGGAGATTTTCGCGTATAAGGACAGAATGGAAAACGGCATTGAAATCAACATTAACACAGTTGCTGAAATGGTTGATTTATGCAAATACCTTAATATGGATGTAAAAAAATATCTGGGTGATGTGGATTTAGAAAACAAAAACAAAAGTTCTTACGATATGTAATATTAATTATATGAGAGGTTAAAAAAATGGATATTAAAGAAAAAGCGCTAAAATTACATTATGATTTGCGGGGGAAAATTGAAGTAATTTCAAGAGCTCCCGTTAAAAACAGCGAACAGCTGTCAACAGCCTATACTCCCGGTGTGGCAGAACCTTGTATGGTTATACATAATGATATAAACAAATCCTATGAGCTTACAAGAAGGCATAATTTAGTTGCAGTTATAACAGACGGCTCTGCTGTTTTGGGGCTTGGCGACATCGGTCCTGAGGCAGGAATGCCCGTTATGGAGGGAAAATGCGTTCTGTTTAAGGAATTCGCGGATGTTGACGCGTTCCCTATTTGCGTTAAAACAAAGGATGTCGATGAGCTTGTACAGACAATTTATAATATTTCCGGCAGCTTCGGCGGAATAAATCTTGAGGATATTGCCGCTCCGAGGTGTTTCGAGGTAGAAAGAAGATTAAAAGAAATTTGCGATATACCTGTATTTCATGATGACCAGCACGGAACAGCAATTGTTGTGGCCGCCGCTGTGTTAAACGCGATTAAATTAGTTAAAAAAGACATTTCGCAAATAAAATGCGTGATTAACGGGGCAGGGTCGGCAGGAACCGCAATTTGCAACCATTTAATGAAATTGGGCGTAACAAATATGATTATGTGCGACCGTTTCGGCATAATATGCGAGGGTATGGACGGGCTTAGCGAGGCTCATCAGGAGCTTGGCAGTAGAACCAACAGGAATAAAATTAGGGGCGAGCTAAAAGACGCGCTCGCAGGCGCTGATTTATTCATAGGTGTTTCCGCTCCGAATATTGTATCTGAAGAAATGATTAAATCCATGAATAGCGATTGTATAGTATTCCCTATGGCTAATCCGACGCCCGAGATTATGCCTGATAAAGCAAAGGAAGCAGGCGCTAAAATTGTTGGCACAGGGCGTTCTGATTTTTCAAATCAGATTAATAATGTACTTGCGTTCCCCGGTATATTCAGAGGCGCGCTGGACGTAAGAGCCTCCGACATAAACGAAGAAATGAAAATGGCGGCGTCATACGCAATCGCATCTTTAGTTTCCGACGAGGAATTAAACGAGGAATATATTATTCCAAAAGCGTTTGACCCAAGAGTCGGAAAAACAGTGGCAGCGGCGGTGGCGAAAGCCGCAAAGGAAAGCGGAGTCGCCAGAATATAATATTATAATAATCGGTCATGGCAAAATTTTGCCGTGACCGTTTTTTTACAATCATTTTCAGCATATACTCTATCATAAGGTAGGTGTCTTTATGAAAAGAGTAAAGCTGTTATTTATAAATGTAATTGTTTTAACCTTGGAATCACTACTCATTCGTTCAATCGGTATATCTTTCAACGTTTATCTCGCTGCGAAGATAGGAGCGGCCGGTATCGGGCTTTTTCAACTCATTATGTCTATCTATATTCTGGCTATAACCTTTTCATCATCGGGAATTCGGCTAACTACGATGAGGCTCGTTGCCGAGGAGCTTGGCCTTGGCAGATATGCCGGCGCAAAAAAGTCCGTAAAAAACTGTCTTACATACAGCCTTCTATTAAGTTTTATTTTTGCTATACTATTATTTACAGGTTCAAAATTTATAGGGACAGTTTTGCTTTGCGATGAACGGACTATTTTATCCTTGCGAATACTTTCGTTCAGCCTGCCTTTCGTTGCCGCCTCGTCTGTTTTCGGCGGATATTTTACCGCTGTAAGAAAGGCATTAAAAGCGTCCTCAGTTCAGCTGCTTGAACAGATAGTTAAAATATCAGTAACATTGGCCATTTTGGTCAAATTTTTGCCTTACGGGCTGGAATACGCCTGCGCTTCTATAGTTATAGGTGCATTAATGGGAGAATTAGTTTCTTTTTCTATTTTGTCTATACTTTATATAACGGACATCCGAAGATATAAAAACGAAGGTAAAGCTTCATATAAGCTTTTGTCAAGAATGTTCAGAATTGCGCTTCCCGTATCCCTAAGCGCCTATATAACTTCCACCATCAGAACAGTGCAGCAGCTTCTTATCCCCTATGGTCTCAGAAAAAGCGGTGAATCCAGCGAAATGGCGCTTTCTACCTACGGAACAATTCAGGGTATGGTTATGCCTGTTATAATGTTTCCGTCCGTGCTTTTAGATTCTATTGCCGATTTAATTGTGCCTGAGCTCGCGGAATGCAAAGCTTGCGGGAATAATGTGCGGGAAGGTTATATTGTAACACGAATTTTAAGAATAGGTATGCTAACCTCAATATGCGTTATGAGTATTTTGCTGTGTTATTCAAATGAGCTGAGCCTCGCTATTTATAAAAATGGGAATACGGCATATTTTATAAAAATTTTAGCGCCGCTGATACCGATATTTTATCTTGATATGCTTGTAGACTCAATGCTCAAAGGCATAGGTCAGCAGGTCAGCGCAATGCGGTTTAACATTATCGAAGCGGTTTTAAGCGTTACATTGCTGTATATTTTACTGCCGAGATACGCTATAGGCGGATATATTTTTACGATATTTATAACTAGGGCTTTAAATTTTTGGCTAAGCATTAACAGGTTAATTAAAAATATTGATATTAAAATAAGTATACTCGAAATTTTCAAATCGTTGTTTTGCGCCGCCTGCGCTTTGCAACTGACTAAATTATTTTATTATATGTTCGGGTTTACATCACTTACAATACATATTTTAATTATTGTTGTAATTTATACTTTGCTTTTAAGGTTTTTTTCCTGCGTTACTCATGAGGATTTAATATGGGCTAAAAAATTATTTAAGTAAAAAATTATGCCATTTGAAATTTTTTTAAAATATGTTATAATAATTGTAACCTTTTTTAATATTTCGGTACTAATATATAGATTTATAAATCATCCGCGCGCGCGTATACAAAAGGAGGGATGTACCTAGTGACAGATTTTCAAGAGCTTTATGAAAAATATAACAAAGATATTTATTATTTTATTTTAAGGTTTACAAATTACAATAACAATTTGGCAGAGGAGCTGACGCAAGAAACCTTTTACCAGACTTATATATCACTTTACAGGTATAAAGGCGGCTGTGATATAAAGACGTGGATTTGCCAGATAGCTAAAAATGTATGTTATAAATATTTCAGAAAAAATCCCTTTTATATAAATATAAACGACGCAAGTTTATATGAAAACGTAATAGCGGACGGCTCAAAATCGGCGCAGGAACTGATTGAAATGCAGGAAACCTCTGAAATTATTTATAACGCAATCCGTAAGTTAAAAACAAAATACAAAGATGTTTTGATTTACCGGCTGTACTTTGAGTTTTCCTTTAAACAGATCGGGAATGTAATGCATATTAGCGAGAATTCGACAAAAGTAATCTATCACAGAGGAAAAGAAATGCTAAAACAGAAATTGAAAGGAGTCTAATCATGGAAAATAAATATTCATGCTCGGTTATCAGGGATTTACTTCCTTTATATTGCAAAAATACTACAAGCGAAGAAAGCAATGAAATAATTGCCTCTCATTTGGCGGAATGCAAGCATTGTCAGGAATACATAAACAGTTTGAGCGAAAATTTAAAAAACGGGGATAAAGAAACACAGCGGTTTAACAAAATAGCTAAAAAAATTAAAAACAGAAAAATTAAAACAATCATTTTTATTATACTACTGTTTTTTATATCCATTATCGGCACAATGCAAATTACCGGTATTATCACCGTCACAGGAAACAGCATGGAACCGGCAATATCAAACGGAAATAAATTTTTTATTAATAAAATAATTTATAAGGTGCGCAAGCCTCAAAGATTTGACGTTATCGTTTATAAGGCTGACGGCGGCAGACTATTTATCAAAAGAATAGTGGGTCTGCCGGGTGAAACAATTCAAATAAAAGAAGGGAAAATCTACGCAAACGGGCAGCTTCTCGAAAATGAATACTTTAAAAATGAGATTTCCGATTCCGGAATTGCTAAAGACCCTGTTAAAATCGGCAGTAACGAATATTTTGTATTAGGAGATAACAGCGATAATTCTAAAGACAGCAGAAACGACCCGAACGGATTAGTAAAAGAAAATTTAATCGTAGGTAAAGTAAATATTAAATAATAATTTTTAAAATCCCGTATCATATTTTGATATGGGATTTTAAATGAAAAGAGGTGTTTATGCTTAAAGGCACTGGTCAGCAGGTCAGCGCTAAAAACTTATCTTCTTTGCATTTGTTACAAATTACGATTCATTTTAGCTAATATTTTTATATATTTTGTATAATATGTCCCTTGAAAACTTTCTTAAAATAATATATAATAATATTATACTTAAGCGCATAGGAAAAAAGGGAAATGAATAAGGAGAGATTAGATGACTGAAGTTATTGTAAAACATATAACCTTTGGAAAAGGCTTTGTTATTTTTCAGGATGACAAATATATAAAAATTAAATTTGAAGATGAGGAAATCGGCGAGAAGATCTTTATATATCCTGACGCTTTTTTCAAATTCATTGCATATGATGATGAAAATCTTCAAAAAGAAATAACGGAAAAATTGAGCATTATCAAACAAAAAAGAGATGAAGCAGACGAAAAGGCACGAATCGAAGAAGAAAGGCTTGAAGCTGAAGAAAAAGCAAGGATTAAAGCCATACTTCTTAAAAACGCAAATACAAAATCAAAAGTAAAACATCACTAAAAACACATGAGGTTATAATGTCTACATTTCACAACTCAATCAAAAAAAGACAAAATATTTTATTATCAGCTGTGAAAAACAAAATAATAATTCAGTAATTGTAAAATTAAAAATGCAATACTTACATTATACAGAGGTGATTTGCATTGGATAAAATATTTTTTGAAAATATACACAAAGTGATAGGCAATTATCCTTATTTGGACTTAATTATGGAGGATATAAATTACATTGCACATTTTCATGAAGATAAAAGGGCGGCCACTGGCCGCCCGAACAAATATTAATTTTCTTCTATCAATGTCTCAAACTCAGTTATCGGCATAGGTCTGGCAAAATAATATCCCTGCGCCTGTTTGCAGCCTGTCATTTTCAAAAAATCTACCTGCTGACGGGTTTCAATACCCTCGGCAATTGTATGAATACCGATATTTTCAATCATTGTAACTATATTTTCCACAATTGTTTTGCCGCGGTCGTCTGCAGTTTCTTTTATAAATTCCCTGTCAAGCTTTATTACATCCACATATATTTCTTTCAGCATATTCAGCGATGAGTATCCCGTTCCAAAATCATCAATTGAAATTTTAAAGCCAATATCTCTGAGATTCTTAATAATTTCAACTAATTCATAAGCTTTATCGTAAAATAAACTTTCAGTAATTTCAAGCTCAACAAAGGATGGATGAATTTCATGTTTATTTATTATATTAATAAGATTATCCATATAGGCTGGGTCATGAAGATTTATTCTTGATTGGTTTACGGATATAAGAAGTGGCTTTTTACCCTGCTTTATCCATTTCTGATTTAACCTGCAAATTTCTTCAATTACAAACAAATCAATTTTTGCGATAAATCCGTTCCGTTCAAAAATAGGAATAAATCTATCAGGCATAATCATACCTTTTCCAGGATGTTTCCATCTGATAAGAGCTTCCGCTCCGGCTATCTTCTCTGTTTCCAAATCATATTTAGGCTGAAGATATACCTGAAAATTGCCATTTTTCAGCGCGTCATCCATTTCACTTTCAATTTGCCTTTCCTCAACAACCCTGTTTCGGATTTCTTCATTATAAAAACAGTATCCACTCTTATTACTACCCCTGATAGTACTTAAAGCCATACCTGCACGACCGCTTATAGCGTCTATCGGCATATCAGTATTCGAAATTACATATATGCCTATATTGACATTAATATTAAAATAAAAATCTAAAGAATCCTTTGTATTTGAAATTTCATCTATCAGTTTATTTAAACGCTTTTCAAGCTCTGTTTTTCCTTTATAAATAGCAAGTATATAAAAATTGTCAGCTGATATTCTTCCGAAAAATTCTTTAGATAAAATATTCATATTTATAGTATCGGCTATATGTTTTATCAGCCTGGAACCGTTTTCATAACCCATTATCTCATTAACCAGACGAAATTTTTCAATATTAAGTGTTAAAAAAGCATATTGATTGCTTTCCCTTTTTATTAGATATTCAGCATTTAGTGTAAAATTATTTTTATTAGAATATCCGGTAAGCTCGTCCACATACGCCATCTGCTGAAGTGATTTTTTATAACGATTCTGTTCTACCAAAATATAAATCAGCATAAATAAAAAGATAATTGCGATTATTCCACCGAATATAATAGTCATATGCTTGATAAATATGGTATTGCTGATAGTAACATCATTCGGAATAACAGCAATAAGATACCAATTATTTATATTTAAAGGGAGGTATGTCATCCGCATTTTTTTATTGTCCGCGTTAAAGCTGATTTTATCATATTCGCCTGATTTCATATTGTTTTTCATTCTAATCGAATTTTTTTCAATAATGCTTTTAAATATTAAATCAGGATTTTCAGAATTGCCTTGATCTTTGCTGTGAACAATTACATTTAAGTTATCATCAACGATATATAAATAGCCTTTGCTGTCAACCGATGACATATCAAGAGCCTTTTCATAATCCTCCAAATATATCCATACACCAAGAACCCCGACTATAGTGCTATTATTTAAAATCGGAGTTACATAAGCAACTGTAGGCAGATTTTTCGTTTTGTCAATAATTATATCCGAAATATAGGTTTCGCCGTTCATTGCTCTTTGAAAATATTCCCTATCCGAAACATCTACTCCGTATCCAACGTTTGAATAACTCTTTCCATCAGGAAGTATAATCCCTACTCTGTTGTAATTTATAAATACATTTTGATTTTTAAGTATATTTATCCATGAATCAACATCCATAGATTCGCTGTTCCCGATAACTGCCGCAATCCCTTTAAGAATATTAAGATCTCCGTCAATTTTCTTTCTAATTGATATTGAATTGTTTCTGGCTGCCTCGTCAAGATATGTATCTATTTCTCCATCTATTATATTAATAGTATTAAAATTAATAAATATAAATGAAAATAAAATAATAAATATAACAAAAGCTATAATTATAATATTTATAAAATATTTGTTTTTTCTCTTTGGATAATAAGATTTATACATAAATTCACCACCGAAATAAATAAAATATTACAATTTATCTCATAATTAATATTATATTATATTTTTGATTTATTTGCAATACTTTTATAATAATTTGTCAAAATAAGATTAAAATTTTAATTAAGCATTCATAATCAGCCGGTCGGCGGATTTTGACGAGGTAATAGTTTTTTCGCAAATTTTAAAGGACTGCATCAGATTTTTCATAATACAGTCCTAATTTTATTTTATATTGCGTAACCTGAGTCAAGCACCTTATTATTAATTTCAAGCAAGGATGCTTTTCTTGCAGATACTGATTTTTTCATAGCGGTTTTAATATCATTAAGTTCCAGTGTTGATCTTTCTTTCGCGAGCTTACCAAGCATGACCATGTTAGCAAGTGTACTCGCCTGCATATCAACTGCCATTTGAGTTGCCGGAATTGCAAATGCCTTAATATCCGTTCTTTCGATTTTTTTTGAAATAAGTGAGCTGTCATAAAGTATAACTCCACCTGGTACAACAGCATTTTCAAATTTTTCAAGTGACGGACCATTAAGCGCTATAAGCACGTCAGGTTTTTGAACAATCGGAGATGCGATTTTTTCATCAGAAATAATAACATGGCAGTTTGCTGTACCTCCTCGCATTTCAGGTCCGTAGGAAGGAAGCCATGACACCTCTTTACCCTTTAGCATACCCGCGTAAGCTATAAGCTTTCCGGCGAATAAAATACCCTGGCCGCCGAAGCCTGCTAATATAATTTGCGTTGTCATTATCTTTTCCCCCTTATTCTTTGTTCTTGTATACCCCTAGCGGATATACAGGCATCATGTTTTCGCGAAGCCAGTCAAGGCTTTCAACAGGTGAAAGACCCCAGTTTGTCGGGCAGGTTGATAATACCTCAACAATTGAATAGCCCTTCCCCGCAAGCTGAGTTTCAAACGCTTTTTTAATAGCCTTCTTTGTCGCTCTGATATTTTTTACGCTGTCAACGGCACATCTTTCAGCGTAAGCTGTGCCGTCTAATGTCGAGAGCATTTCGCATACTTTTATCGGATAACCCTGAATCGCAACATCTCTTCCGTAAGGAGTTGTCTGTGTGATCTGACCTACGAGCGAGGTTGGCGCCATCTGCCCGCCTGTCATGCCATAAGTTGTATTATTTACGAATATAGTTGTGATGTTTTCACCGCGGGTCGCAGCGTGAACTGTTTCAGCCGTACCGATAGCGGCAAGGTCGCCGTCACCCTGATAAGTGAAAACAACGCTGTCTTTTAAAGCTCTTTTAATACCTGTGGCAACAGCCGGCGCACGTCCGTGTGACGCCTCCTGCATATCGCATTCAAAATAATTGTAAGCGAAAACGGAGCATCCAACCGGAGCAACACCCACTGTTTTTCCTTCTATTTCAAGCTCATCTATAACTTCTGCAATTAATCTGTGGATAATACCGTGAGTACATCCAGGGCAATAATGCAGGCTTATATCGCTTAACGCACGCGGTCTTTCAAATACCTTAGCCATTATTTGCCACCTCCTATAATTTTTTCAATTTCGGCGCAGATTTCGTCCGGAGAAGGAACCTTACCGCCGTTTCTGCCATAAAAATAAACAGGTTTTTCGCCGTTTACAGCAAGACGAACGTCCTCAACCATCTGCCCCTGGCTCATCTCAACAGAGATGAACGCTTTAGCTGTTTTAGCAGTTTTCGCGATAATTTCGGATGGGAACGGCCATAATGTGATAGGTCTTATTACGCCTACCTTTATGCCCTTGTCACGAAGTATCTGCATGGCGGTGTTAGCGACACGGGCAATAATTCCGTACGCTACGATAACAACATCAGCATCCTCTGTATTTGCAGTCTCATACAAAACTTCTTTCTCTTTTATTATATTATATTTCTCAAGTCTGCTGTTATTAATTTCCTCAAGTTCATCAGGCTCGATAAACAGAGAGTTAACCACATTTCTTTTTCTCTGCATCTTTGTGCCGCTTGTAGCCCATGTTTTTTCCGGAAGCTCACGTTTTGTTACCGAACTAAACTCTACAGGCTCCATCATCTGACCAAGCATACCATCGCCCATAATCATAACGGGCAATCTGTAAATATCAGCCAAATCAAAGGCTGTGGAAGTTAAATTAACCATTTCCTGAACGGAATCTGGAGCAAGCACTATCAAATGATAGTCACCGTGTCCGCCGCCCTTTGTAGCCTGAAAATAATCAGACTGCGCCGGCTGAATACCGCCAAGCCCCGGGCCTCCGCGCACAATATTTACAACAACGCAGGGCAAATCTGCGCCCGCTATATAAGAAATCCCTTCAGACATAAGGCTTATTCCGGGGCTGGAGGACGATGTCATAACTCTTTCGCCCGCGCCCGCAGCGCCGTAAACCATGTTTATTGACGCAACCTCACTTTCAGCCTGTAAAAATAAACCGCCTATTTTAGGCATTTTTTTAGCCATATATGCAGCAACCTCTGTCTGAGGTGTTATAGGATATCCGAAAAACAATTTACAGCCAGCCTGCATAGCGGCTTCTGCCATTGCTTCGTTACCTTTCATTAAAACCTTTTCAGCCAATTTAATTTCCCCCTATCTTTCAACTTCAATTACACAATCAGGACATATAATAGCGCAAGAAGCGCAGCCTATACATTCTTCCATTTTTTCAACATCAGCAGGTTTAAACCCCTTACCGTTAATTTTTTCGGCAAATTTTATAATGCCCTTAGGGCATACTGTTATACAAAGACCGCAGCCCTTGCATCTTTCTTCATTAAATGTTACCTTAGCCATTTTGACCCCTCCTATTACCACTTTTTCAATTTTATTTTTATTGGAAATAAATTGTCGCATTTAACCTCACCTGCGATGTCCTCTTTCACGCATACAAGCTTAACTGTTGTATTCATTAATTCAGCCGCTTTTTCAACTGCAGAGAGGCTTTGCTGTACTACCTCAGGCGTAGTTTCATAGGACAAATTAGTACAGTTTATAAGCCCTGTAAATTTAAGCCTTGAAACCGCTTCTATATCGCGCAGTCCCTCAACAATTTCCTCAACCTCACAAGTGAGCGGCCTTCTTACGTTTACCACTCCCAGTAGTTCGTAAGGCTTTTGTTTGAAATACTGATTAAATCTGCCCAAAACTATTGCTCCGTCATCATTACCGCCGACATCGAAAATAACCGAGCCTTCCATCTCAAACGCAGCATAGACCTCCGGCGAAAGCGCGGGCACGTCAACATTTGTATTAGCGTAAAGCGGCGCGATTACCTTGATTCCCGCAGACCGCAGCTCCTCTGCAATGTCATTCGTACGGAAATACGGGTTAACTACGTCCAAATCCACAATGGTAACCTGATTGCCCTCTTCCTTAAGCTTAAACGCCAAATTCAGTGCAAATTCAGTTTTACCGCTGCCGTAATGACCAACAACTACTATTCTTTTTTCGAATTTAATATCCATACTTCTCCTAAATAAAACAAAAAACCATAAAATTCGTCAAGCAGATTATATAATAATTATACTATAAATCGCTCGTTAAATAAATAACGTTTTTCGTTTAATTATTAAAATATTTTAATGTTTTCTGCTTTTAACTACTTTTTATTGTTCTGCGCCTTTTGCATAGCAAGCTCGAACGGGCTGATTTCCGTTGTTTTAGATTGACTATTGAGGAAATTTTGCACATCTTTTTTGCTTGCCTTGTCACTTTCACCCGCCATTCGTTTATGGAACGCTTCCTGCTTTTCACGGAAACCGCAGGTGCAGATATATTTTTTATTTTCTCCCTCGCCGTAAAGCTCCATAGCCTTATGGCAGTTGGGGCATCTTGCGTTTGTTTTTATACTAAGATTCTGTCGGTATCCGCATTCACGGTCGGAGCAAACCAGCATTTTGCCTCTTTTCCCGCTTACCTCCAAAAGATATTTTCCGCAATGCGGGCATGGTGTGCGCGTCATATTATCGTGAATATATTTTTCATCACTGGTTTTAACGGTTTGCACAAGCGACGTCGCGTATTTTTTGATTTCAGCGACAAACGCCTCCTGTTTAACCTTTCCTCGGCTTATCTGTTCAAGCTGCTGCTCCCATTTTGCTGTAAGCTCGGGCTGTTTTAAATCATTTGGAACAAGGTCGATAAGCTGAATCCCTTTTGAAGTGGGGTATAGCTCCTTTCCCCGTCTTTCTATATAAAAGCTATCCACAAGTTTTTCTATAATATCAGCTCGTGTAGCCGGAGTGCCGAGTCCGCTGCTTTTCTGGATAATTTCCTTCATTTTGGCGTCCTCAATAAACCTTGACGGGTTTTCCATCGCGGACAGAAGCGCAGCTTCAGTATATCTCGGCGGGGGCGTGGTTTTTAGCGTTTTCATCTCCGGTCTGCCCGAAAATTCCTGTCCGTTTTTTATTGACGGCAGGCTCTGGGAATCCTCCTCATCGTCATTTCTGTCATATACCGCCTTCCAGCCCTTGTCAGTGATATTTCTTCCCTTTGTAGTGAAAATTTCGCCGTTCGCGCTTAGAATAAGCTTCATGCTTTCATATTCAAAAGCAGGATAAAACGACACCAGAAACCGTTTTACAACCAAATCGTAAATTCTGCGTTCCTCAGGCGAAAGTGATGACAGCCCAACGCATTCCTCGGTAGGAATAATCGCGTGATGGTCGCTTACCTTAGCGTCATTTACGCAAACTTTTGAAATTATTCTGCGGTTTTTTATTATATCCCCGACATGCTTTGTATATTCACCGTTTGACACGCTTTTCAGCCTATCGGTCAGCGTCGGCACAATGTCGTTTGTAATATACCTTGAATCCGTCCTAGGATAGGTAAGTAATTTATAATGCTCGTAAAGCCTCTGCATTATCGACAGGGTTTGTTTTGCCGAATATCCGTAAATTTTATTAGCGTCCCTTTGAAGCTCGGTCAGATCATACAAAAGCGGCGGAGCTTCTCTTTTTATGGTTTTCTGCAAATCCGTTACACGGAATTTCGCATTCTTTACTTTATTTAAAATTTCTTCCGCCTTAGCTTTATCATAAATGCTTGAGTTACCTTTGCTGTCACACCAAGTCGCGGTAAACCCGTCTAACCCAACGCGCACGCTCCAGTAATCCTTCGGCGTAAATTTTCTTATTTCGTTTTCTCTGCTGACTATAAGCGCAAGCGTGGGAGTCTGCACTCTGCCCGCTGAAAGCTGAGCGTTGAATTTGCAGGTCAGCGCGCGGGTTACATTAAGCCCCACAAGCCAATCCGCCTCTGCCCTCGACTGCGCCGAATGATAGAGATTGTCGTAATCAGCCGCATTTTTAAGACTCGCAAAACCCTCCTTAATAGCTTTGTCCGTTTGGGAAGAAATCCAAAGCCTTTTCATAGGTTTTTTAACACCGGCTTTAAGGATTATCCATCTTGCCACAAGCTCGCCCTCACGACCCGCGTCCGTTGCTATGACAATCTGCGATACCTCGCTGCTCTGCAAAAGCTGACGGACAATCGAAAACTGCTTGCCTGTCTGCTTAATAACCTCTAAATCCATGCGCGGTGGAAGCATAGGTAGCGTTTCCATGCTCCAGTTATGGTACTGTTTCCCGTAATGCTCCGGATCCGCAAGTGTAACCAGATGCCCAAGCGCCCATGTTACGATATATTTATCCCCGTGTATTGACCCGTTCATATTTTTCCTGCAGCCAAGCACGCGGGCAAGCTCCCTGCCTACCGACGGCTTTTCCGCAAGCACAAGTATTTTTGACATATTAAGCTCCATTCCGCCGCCAATATCGGCGGCACAAATATTTTTATGAAAGCGCTTATCCTAAACCGCTGGAATTGGCAGAGGAATGATAAGAGCGCGAGTTTCGCATCTGCTTGTTTGCGAATATACGCTTTCGCATACATATGGCAGGCGACATGCTTTTGTTAGTTTGAATTTATTCAAACTAACCTCCGTTATTATAAAGGCGACCATATCGGCCGCCCGTTTTGGTATGTTAAGCCTGTTGACTCTAATGGGGTACGGTTTTATACTATACCCAAATCCAACTTATAACCGAATTTATAATTGCCGTCGGGGTATCCTGTCCGTCCGTCAACCAATTTTCCCTCTCTGAAAATGCCCTCCTGCCTGGTAGCATTCGCACAAGCAGGCTGATTAATAACGCCGAATCCGTCAAATTCATCGTTATAAAAACCACCGGTATAATAAAACGCCTGCCCCGCGTTACTTATCCAATAATAAATTCCTCTGCCGCTACGGGCGCCGTTTTCAAACTCGCCGAAATAAACCTCGCTCAACGAAGAGAATATCTGAACCTTTTCAAGCCCTATGCCGGATTTTTTGCCGTTTTTAATCTGCCCTGTATAGCTTGTCGCTTTCATCGTCATGCCGCCGCCCTCCAGTATAACCGGGGTTGAATCCTGCGATTGATAAATGTTATCGGAAGGCACAGCCTTGTATTCGTCTTTAAGTTCCTTTAAGGTTACATTAAGCAGAAGGCTTCTCGGCTGTTCTAAAAAGCTGAAACTCATTCCGTCCGCAAAATTAAGACCGCTTTCATTCCATGAAAGCTCACCGTATTTTTTCAAATTGTCCGCTGCAATTATAGTTTTGCCGTTTATATTAAATGAATTCACTAGATCCCCGTTTAAATAGGTTTTTATATCCGTTTCCAAAACATCATAAAGATATTCGCCGCATGATATATTTGCCTTTTCGATATTTACGTTTTCAAAGGCCATATAATCAATGCTTTTCTTTACGTTGCGGGTTACATAAAGCGCGCGCTCCCCGTCATTATAAACAACGTCAAAGCCGTAGCCGTTCAAATCCTCAACGATTATATATGTATTATCATTATAATTATAAGATTCAACAGGCATATAATCAATAAAACTCACAATATCGGTTGAAACCACGCTTCCTAAGGCCTCGCAGGAAGCGGCTATAATTCCCGTTGCAATAACCGCTGCTGATAATATTAAAATTCGCAGTATATGTCTCATATTTAATCTCCATTCCGCCGCCAAAGCCGACGGCACAAAACTTAAATGGATTATTACTCTCTTCACCCGCCGGATTTGGCAGAGGAATGATAAGAGATTAAATTCGCATCTGCCTGTTTGCAAATATACGGTTTTGCAAATATATGGCAGGCGATTTATTATATTAAGTCTGAATTTATTCAGACTTCCTCCTGGTTAATATCTTCTAGTTCTTGAACTTCATTCAGCTGCTCAACCTTATTAAGCTGCACCAAAATTTTTTTTGTTCTTGCACCTACCAGCTTATCCACATCCTCGCCTGCCTGCGCTATTTTTCTCTGCGCGCCCTCAAGCACAGCAGAAAATTTGACAAACTCGGTTTTAACCGCTGCAAGAACGTTCCACACATCAGCAGCACGTTTTTCAATTGCAAGCGTTTTAAAGCCCATTTGCAAACTTGTTAAAAGCGCCGACAGGGTTGAAGGCCCAGCAACAAGAATTTTATAATCATTCTGTAAAACTTCAAACAATCCCGTATTTCTCACAACCTCGGCATAAAGCCCTTCAACAGGCAGAAACATAATTCCGAAATCGGTTGTATTAGGCGGATAAATATATTTTTCCATAATATCCTTTGCGGATTTTTTGATAGCGTTTTCAAGCTCCTTTACCGCAAGCTGAACCGCCGCAGAGTCCGCCGCGTCATATGCGTCCAAAAGCCTGTTGTATGCTTCCAGCGGAAATTTCGCGTCCACAGGAATATATACCTCGCCGCCCTCTTTGCCGGGCAGCTTTATCGCGAATTCCACAACATCCCTGCTGTTAGGTTTAGTCGCAATATTTTTTTCGTACTGCGACGGGCTTAGAATCTGCTCAAGAATTGAGGAAAGCTGAAGCTCGCCCAAAATTCCGCGCGTTTTAACGCCCGACATAACCTTTTTCAAATCACCCACGCCCTGCGCGAGGGTCTGCATTTCGCCAAGACCCCGATAAACCTGTTCCAGCCTGTCGGATACGGTTTTAAAGGATTCGCTGAGCCTTGCTTCCAGAGTTTTATGCAGCTTTTCGTCCACCGTAACCCTCATTGCTTCAAGCTTCTTTTCATTGTTTTCCTGCATTTGAGTTAGTTTTTCCTCAACTGTTTTGGTTAAATTCTGCACAACCTCATTATTCATTTTTGTGATTTCATTGAGCTGTTTAAGCTGGTTTGAGGCATTGTTTTCAACTCTTGTCAAAAGGTTGTTTTCAAGTATGCCGATTCTTTTTGAAATTTCAGAGCTGTTATCGCTCATTAAACGCATATTTTCCTGCCTCATACGTGAGTTTTCATCCCTTATCAGGCTGTCTATCCTTTCGGACCCGTCCACTCTTTTTCTGGTAATTATATAAATAAGCAGGCTGATATTTACAAATACCAGAAACGCGATTATGTAATCCATAATATCAATCCTTTGTATATTATCCTTTATGTCTAAGCCGACATTTATTATAGTATAACATTTACCGCCATTTTTCGCAATACCTTTATAAAAAAAATTTAACAGTGAATTCATATACCCTGGAGTAAAATGTATAAAAGGGAACAGGAACATTTATTAATGTCCTATTCCCTACCTGTTTTTATGAACTGCTGCCGCCTCCGGATTTTAATGCTTTTTCTATAGCATCAACATTGCTGATTGCAATTTTTCCTTTTAATTCTGCCAGCTGCTGATTCTTTTCTTTTTCTACCTTTTCAAATTCATAGATAGAATAGTCAAGCTTGCTGAGCAATTCCTGCTGCTCCTGCGGAATAGCATTTTTACTGATTGCCCATGAGGAGTTAAGATTATTTATATCGTTGTCCGACTGTGCCCAATTGTTACTCTTAGAGCTAATAACTGCATTTCGAATAAAGTGCTTAACCCGTTTCAGATCCGGAGAAATTTCTTTTGATTTATAGAGAGAATAAAAATCCGGTAAAATCCCATAGAGATTACTTGATGAAATAAGAGCTCCAACATTATCTTTACTCTCAATTACAGTGGTCAGATTATTCAAAGCGCCGCTGTATTTTTCAATAAGCTGCTTGTCCATACCAATTTTCGCGGCATTTGGAAGATAATCGTTCCATAGATAGTGAAGTTTAGTAACAATCGGCTTAACTTCGCTCCAAATATCACTTTGCCCTTGACTTTGTCCCTGGCTTTGACTCTGTCCCTGTCCTTGGCTCTGACCCTGTCCTTGGCTCTGTCCTTGCCCTTGGCTTTGTCCCTGCCCTTGGCTTTGTCCCTGCCCTTGGCTTTGTCCCTGTCCTTGGCTTTGTCCCTGTCCTTGGCTTTGTCCCTGTCCTTGGCTTTGTCCCTGTCCTTGGCTTTGTCCCTGTCCTTGGCTTTGTCCCTGTCCTTGGCTTTGTCCCTGTCCTTGGCTTTGTCCCTGTC
>Ga0209373_10000190_pt1 | contig 130869 bp, 124 predicted proteins | sample Higcelweek5metaG_FD_187173 | JGI IMG/M metagenome (GOLD analysis project Ga0209373, IMG submission 187173) | Freshwater pond sediment microbial communities from the University of Edinburgh, under environmental carbon perturbations - High... | ecosystem: Environmental > Aquatic > Freshwater >... | reverse complement strand
CACAAAGCTGGCGCGCGAATAGAACGTCAAAATTTTCGGCAGCATGGAGCCAGGCTCCGCCAGCAGGTACACCGGCAGGCCCACAACGAGCCAGATGCCCGCAAACACCGCCGCCATGCGCCCCGCATGCCGCCAGGCCGAGCCCTCCGGGCGCGGCGGCGCGTCCTCGTCGGGCTCGCACGTTCCGCCGGGGCAGAAGAGGTCGGGCCGCGCCTGGCCCAGCCACAGGGCCATGAGCCCCGCGCCCACCACAATGCCGGGGAACTTGAGCCGCAGCGCGTAGCCCATGAGGAAGCTGGCGGCGGCGAAGCCATAGAACACCGGGTGGATGAGGGCCTTCCGGGAGATTCGCCATAACGCCTGGGCCACGATGGCCACCACCGCCCCGGCGATGCCGCGGAACACGCCCGCCACCACGGGCACGGCGCCGTGGGCCGCGGCCAGCCAGCTCAAAAAGAGCATGATGAACACCGAGGGCAACAGGAAGAACAGCCCGGCCACGGCGCCGCCCCGATAGCCGTGCAACCGCCAGCCCAGATACACGGCCAGCTGGTGCGCCTCCGGCCCGGGCAGCAGCATGCAAAAGTTCAAGGCGCGCAGAAACAGCGTGTCCGTCACCCAGCCGCGCGCGGCCACCAAATCCTTGTGCATCATGGCTATCTGCCCGGCCGGGCCGCCGAAGTTGACGAAGCCCAGACGCAGCCAATAGCCGAAAAACTCGCGGAAGGCGGGGGGGGTGCTCATGGGTATGGTTGTGGCAATTTCCGCTCCGGTTGTCGACCCCCCCCTGCTCCCCACGTTGCAAACTGCGAAACCCTGCACAAGATTGTGCACAAATCTGCGCAACCAGTCGAAAAACTGTAACCAAATAGGGAAAATGCCCGTCTTTTTGCTGGCATGAATTTGGCAAACAGCGTTTGACCGGCGCGAAGTGCAGAGCTTCTCCACGCCAGGCCCGGTTGAAAACCACAGCCCAGCCACAGACCAAGCAGGCAGGAGAACCACTTGAACCTCAAGGCTTTTTTCACAGCAAGAACACGGCTGGCCCTGGTGTGCGCGGTTCTGGTTCTTGCGGCGGGCGGCGGCTACCTCGCCCTGCGCAACGGCAAGACCGTGACCACCTACCGCACCGAAAAGGCCGCGCGCGGCGACATCTCCTCCACGGTCACCTCGTCGGGCACCATCAACCCCGTGGTGACGGTCACCGTGGGCACCCCGGTGTCGGGCATCATCAAGTCACTGTCCGCCGACTACAACTCCCAAGTGAAAAAGGGCCAGGTCATCGCCCAGATAGACCCGGCCACATATAGCGCGCTGGTGGAGCAGAGCCGGGGCAACTACTTGAGCGCCCAGGCCAACCTGGACAAGGCCAAGGTGACCCTGGTCGACGCCGAGCGCACCATGAAGCGCTACAAGGATCTGGTGAAGGACGGCTCCGTGGCCGTGAGCGACTACGACACCTACGCCACCGCCGCCGCCTCGGCCAAGGCCTCCGTGGGCGCGGCCCAGGGCAGCCTGGCCCAGGCCAAGGGCGCGTTCGATCAAGCCAAAACCAACCTCGACTACACCACCATCATCTCGCCGGTGGACGGCATCGTCATCTCCCGCGCGGTGGAGGTAGGCCAGACCGTGGCGGCCAGCCTTTCGGCCCCCACGCTGTTCACCATCGCCCAGGACCTGACCAAGATGCAGATTTACGCCACCGTGGACGAGTCGGACATCGCCAAAGTGCAGGAGGGCGGCAACGCCACCTTCAGCGTGGACGCCTATCCGGAGACGCATTTCTCCGGCATGGTGACCCAGGTGCGCAACGCAGCCACCACCACCTCCAACGTGGTCACCTACACCGTGGTGGTGGGCGTGGACAACTCCGAGCTCAAGCTCAAGCCCGGCATGACCGCCAACGTCACTTTCGTGGCCGCCAGCCGCGAGGGCGCGCTCAAAATCCCCACTTCGGCCCTGCGCTTTCGGCCCAAAGCCGCCAGCGGCCAGAAGCAACAGCCTGCGGCCAAGCTGGAAACCGGGCAGAAGCGCATCTATGTGCTCAAGGACGGCAGGCCCCAGGCCGTGGTCATCACCGTGGGCATAGGCAACGACAAGGAGACCGAGGTCATCGGCGGCGACCTGGCCGAAGGCGCGGACATCGTGCTGGAGGAGCAGACCGGCGCCCAGGCCAAGGCGTCCACCAACCCCATGAGCGCGGCCAGCGGCCCCGGCATGGGCCCCCCGCCGCGGTAAGGGGCGGGCGCACCATGAACGACGTCGTCCGCATCGAAAACATCACCAAGGTCTACCAGATGGGCGGGGAGCGCGTGCACGCCCTGCGCGGGGTCTCGCTCTGCGTCGCCCAGGGCGAGTTCGTGGCCATCATGGGCTCCAGCGGCTCGGGTAAGTCCACCTGCATGCACATTCTGGGCTGCCTGGACCGCCCCACCTCGGGCCAGTACCTGCTGGACGGGGTGGCCGTGGAGAACATGGCCAAGAACGAGCTGGCGGAGATACGCAACACCAAGCTGGGGTTCGTGTTCCAGGGCTTCAACCTGCTCACGCGCACCAGCGCGGTGGAGAATGTGGAGCTGCCCCTGGTTTATGGCCGCATGGAGGCCAGGCAGCGCCGCGCGCGCGCCCTGGAGGCGCTGGCCATGGTGGGCCTGGCCGAACGCGCCGGGCACCTCTCCAACCAGCTTTCCGGCGGCCAGCAGCAGCGCGTGGCCATCGCCCGCGCCCTGGCCGGAAATCCGGCCCTCATTCTGGCCGACGAACCCACGGGCAACCTGGACTCGCTCATGAGCGAGGAGATCATGGATATTTTCAAACGGCTGAACGCCCAAGGCAAAACCATCATCATGGTCACCCACGAGCCGGACATCGCCGCCCACGCGGGCCGGCGCATCACCTTCAAGGACGGACTGATCATCGACGACTCCGGCCCGGTTCCGGCCGCCCACGCCGCCCAGGGGGCCTAGATGGACCTGCTCATGCCCCTCAAGATCGCCATCCGGGCGCTGCGCGTGAACCTCATGCGCTCGTTTCTGACCATGCTCGGCATCATGATCGGCATCGGCGCGGTCATCGTCATGGTGGCCGTGGGCGCCGGCGCAACCAAGCAAATCGCCGACCAGATCGCCACCATGGGCTCCAACCTCATCATCATTCTGCCCGGCAGCACCACCAGCGGCGGCGTCCACGCGGGCATGGGCTCCGTGTCCACCCTGACCTTCGACGACATCAAGGCCATCCGCGCCGAGTGCCCCGCCGTGCTGCGGGTTGCGCCGGAGCAGCGCGGCACGGCCCAGCTTGTGGCGGGCAACATGAACTGGTCCACGGACATTACCGGCACCACGCCGGACTTCATGCTCATCCGCGAGTGGAAAATGGCCTCTGGCCGGGAGATGACCGAGGCGGATGTGGACACGGCCCAAAAGGTGTGCCTGCTGGGCAAGACCGTGTCCGAGAATCTTTTCGGCGACAGCGACCCCACGGGCCAGCAGGTGCGCATCAAGGGCGTGCCTTTCCGGGTCATCGGCCTGCTGGAAGCCAAGGGCCGCAGCGCCCAGGGCACGGACCAGGACGACAAGGTGTTCCTGCCCATCACCACGGCCCAGCGCAAGATCATCGGCAACGCCTTCCCCGGCACAGTCGGCCCCACCCTGGTGCAGGCCGTGAACCAGGACAAGCTGTCGCAGGCCGAGGAGGAGATCACCGCGCTGCTGGACCAGCGCCACCACATGAGCGCCACCAAGGACCGCGACTACACCGTGCGCAACCTCTCGGAGATTCTGGCCGTGTCGCAGCAGTCGGCCACGACCATGTCGCTGCTGCTGGGCGCGGTGGCCTCCATCTCGCTCTTGGTGGGCGGCATCGGCATCATGAACATCATGCTGGTCTCCGTCACCGAGCGCACGCGGGAAATCGGCATCCGCATGGCCATCGGCGCCAAGGAGCGCGACATCCTGCTCCAGTTCCTGGCCGAGGCCGTGCTGCTGACCATGCTCGGCGGGTTCATCGGCATTCTGCTCGGCGTGGCCGGGGCCCTGGTCATTTCCATGAGCCTGGGCTGGCCCACGCTCATCTCCAGCCAGTCCATCGTGCTGGCGGTGGTGTTCTCCAGCGCCATCGGCATCTTCTTCGGGTTCTATCCCGCGCGCAAGGCCGCGGGGCTGAATCCCATCGACGCCCTGCGCTACGAGTAGCAGGCCAAGCGGGCGCCCGGGCGGCCACCAGACCACGGACGCAAAAAAAGGCGGGGCGGCCCGCCTTTTTCATTGGCCTTGGCGAAAGCGCGAACCTACGGCTTGTCCGGGCAGGTGGCCGGGTCCAGGTCGAGCACTTCCTCGCCCCGGATGTAGTGCATGATGCGCGGGTTATCCACGGCGGAAAGCAGGTTGGCGATGGCCCCGCGCAGGCGCTCCGTCCCGCCCAGCGCGCAGCCGATGAGCTCCACCTCGCGGGCCAGGTCGAAGGTGCCCGCAAGTTTGCGCAGGGCCTGGGGCTGCCCGTTCTTCACGGCCAGCTCCATGTCCTCCTTCACCAGCTCCAGGCAGTTCTTGATGACGGACAGCGCGTTGTTGCCCACGTGGGCCATGCCGCCCGCGGCCTTGGCCAGGGCGTCGCGGCCCACCTCGAGCCGCGAGCCCACGGTGAGGGACACGATGCGCGAGCAGTCGGACAGGAAGCTGTGGTCATAGTGGCTGAAGAAATCCACAGAGCGCGAATAGAGCATGATGAGCCCGAAAGGCCGGGTGTCGTGCCCGCGCAGAATGAAGGCCAGGCGCGAGCGGTAGCCCTCCTGGTAGGCCACGCAGTCGTAAGACTCGCCGCCGCGCTCCGAGCTCATGAGGTTGTTCGAGACCACGTAGCTCCACTGTTTTTCGGCCACGGCCTGCATCACCGGGTGGCCGGGAATGCTCTCCTCCATGGCGCGCACCAGGATGGGCGTGCTGGAGCCATGGGAGGTGTTGGCCGCCACGTTGATCCACTCGCCGCAGGCGTCGCGCAGGCGGCAAACGAACAAATCGGCCTCCAGAAATTCGATGAGCACCTCGGCGCTCTGCTCCAGCACTTCCTCGGAGGTCTGGAACTCGCCGCCCACGTTGATCAGCGCGTAGATGATCTGCACCGTGAGGGAGAGGTCCTCGTGGGAGCGGCGCATGGTGGCGAACTGCTGCTCCATGTGGGCCAGGGCCTGCTTGGCCTTGCCCCGCCGCCGCAAGCGCGCGGCGACACCCTGGTCGAGCTTCACGCGCACGTCGGTAAGCATGGGCAGAAGCGAGCGCCAGTCGAACACCCTGGCGCGGCCATCCACAAAGGTCGGGGTCTTGCCCGCCGCCGTCAGCCCCTCCTTGACGGAGCGCATGAGATCGCACAGGGCGCGACGGACCGGGGCCGGGGCCGCGCCAACAATGGCGAGCAGCTCCTGGCGCACGGGCCGGGGCGGAACAGGACAGGCCTGGGGTTGTAAACGGCGTGGCATTCTGGTCTCTCGGGTAATCGGGTGTGCCGGAGTTGGTGCAGCATGTCGGCAAGGGCTGCGATTGGGGCAACTATACCCCCGGCAATAGGTTTGGCAAGTCTTGTGCGCAAAGGAACAAAGGCGGATCAAAGCGGGCTTGCGCTTGCCCCGGCTTCGGCTATCATGTTGGCGCAAACCGCCCGGCCCTTGCCGGGCAGCCGGACGCGGCAAACATGGCGGCGCGGCGAAAACAACGGAGGGACCATGAACGGATCACGGCGCCTGAATACCGGGCGCGGGCACCTGGCCCACCTGAACCCCACGGCGGAAAGCACCCTGCACGCGGTCCTGGACGACATAGCCCCGGACATGGTGGAGATGGTGGTGGCCTTTGGCTACGGCGACATCTACTCCCGCCCCGGGCTGGCCGTGCAGGACCGGCAGGTAGCCACCATCGCCGCTCTGGCCGCCCTGGGCAATGCCGAACCGCAGCTCAAATTCCACATCGACGGCGGCCTGAACGTGGGGTTGACCCCGCAGGAGGTGGTGGAAACGCTCTACCTCACCACTGTGTTCGCGGGCTTTCCTGCGGGACTGAACGCCCTGGCCGTGGCCCGAAAGGTGTTCGATGCCCGGGGGGTGAAACCCTCGACGGTGCCGCCGCGCACGGACGACCGCCGGGCGCGTGGCCTGGCCGCTGCGGGGGCCACCAGCAAGAACGCGGGCCAGGGCATAATCAACAGCCTGGGCGACATCGCCCCGGACATGATCGCGTTCATCCTGGACTTCTCCTACGGCGACGTCATCTCGCGCCCCTATATCTCGCCGGGCCGCAAGGAGATCGCCATGCTGGCGGCGTCCATGGCGCGGGGCACCATGCGCCCACAGCTCAAAGTGCACGCCCATGCGGGGCTGAACGTGGGCCTTCGCCGCGAGGAACTCACCGAGGTGGCCATGCAGATGGCCGTCTACGCGGGCTTTCCGGCGTCCCTGAACGCCCTGGCCGCCCTGCGGGAAGTTTTCGCCGAGGCCGACGCCCAAACACCTCCCGCGAACTGAACACAAAAAAAAGGGGCGGGACCACCAGCCTGGCGGCCCGCCCCGTGGCGTGACGTCTTGTGTGCGCGGTTTTTTAGCCGCCCAGGTAAGCCTTCTTCACCTCGGGATCGGCCAGCAGTTCCTCGCTGGTGCCGCGGGCGACGATCTCGCCGGTGTCCAGCACGTAGCCCCGGTGGGCAAAGCGCAGGGCCAGGTTGGCGTTCTGCTCGATCAAGAGGATGGTCAGGCCGTCCTTGTTCAGCTCCCTCAAGGTGCGGAACATGTCGTACATCAGAAGCGGGGCCAGGCCCATGCTGGGCTCGTCGAGCATGAGGAAGGAGCACTTGCTCATGATGGCGCGGCCCAGGGCCAGCATCTGCTGCTCGCCGCCGGAAAGCGACTCGCTGCGCTGCTTCCTGCGCTCGGCCAGGCGGGGGAACAGGCTGTACACGCGGTCGTAGTCCCGCGCGATGGCCTCGTGCCCGTCCTTGCGCGCGTAGGTGGCCAGCTTCAGGTTCTCCTCCACCGTAAGGTTGCCGAAAATGCGGCGGCCCTCCGGCACCAGGGCCATGTCCAGGTCCGACACGATCTTGTGCGGCGGCACAGTCAAGAGGCTCTGCCCCTTGAAGAGGATGTCGCCCTCGGTGACGCGCGGAGCCTCCGGGGGCGGCAGGCGGCAAATGGACAAAAGCGTCGTGGACTTTCCCGCGCCGTTGGCGCCGATAAGCGTGACGATCTCGCCCTCCTTCACGTCGAAGGAGATGCCGTGCAGGGCCTCGATGTTGCCGTAGCGGACCTTGAGGTTTTTGACTTCAAGCAGCGTGTTCAAATCGTATCGTCTCCGAGGTAGGCTTTGATGACCGTGGGATTCTTCTGAATCTCTTCCGGGGTGCCGTCGGCGATGGTGGAGCCGAAGTCAACGACCTTGATGCGCGAACACAGGCTCATGACCACTTTCATCTGGTGCTCGATCATCCAGATGGTCACCGGGAAGTTGTCATAAATCCAGCGCACCAGGGTGATGAGCCCCTCCACGTCGGAGGAGTTCAGGCCGGCGGCGGGTTCGTCGAGCAGCAAGAGCGAGGGCTTGACGGACATGGCCCGGGCGATCTCCACCCGGCGCTGCACGCCATAGGGCAGGTTGCGCGGCAGCTCATAGGCGCAATCCTTCAGGCCCATGGCCTCCAGCAGTTCCCAGGCGATGGTGTCGATGGCCTTCTCGCGCAGCGCGTAGTTCTTGGTGCGCAAAAAGCAGTCCATGAGGCTGTAGCCCAGGCGGTAGTGCTGGGCGATGCGGATGTTGTCGAGCACGTGCATTTCGCCCCAGAGCCGAATGCCCTGAAAGGTGCGCGCCACGCCCGCCGCCGTCACCTGGTGGGGCCGCAGGCCCTTGGTGTCCTGCCCTTTGAGGCGGATGGAGCCCTCGCTCGGCTGATAGAAGCCAGAGATGAGGTTGAACACCGTGGTTTTGCCCGCGCCATTGGGGCCGATGAGCGCCACCAGTTCGTGCTCGCCAAGCTCGATATTGAAGTCGTTGACGGCGATAAGGCCGCCAAACCGACGGGTGAGTCCCTTGATCTCAAGAAGCGACATGATCTCTCCGGCTCGCTATTTGAACGAATAGTACTTGCGCAGTTTGGGGAACAGGTCGGCCAGCTCCTTGTTGCCCATCAGGCCCTCTGGCCGGAACTGCATGAGCAGAATGAGCAGCAGCGGAATGACCACCCACTTCCAGACATCGAGGAAGCGCAGGGCCTCCATGAGCACGGTGAACAGCACGGCCGCCAGCGCGGTGCCCGAAAGCGAGCCCATGCCGCCCAGGTAGACCATGACCATGATCTCGGTGGAGCGCATGATGTCGAAGCTCTGCGGGTTCACGTAGCCCAGGATGTGGGCGTACAGCCCGCCAGCCAGACCCGCCAGGCCGGAGGACAGCATGAAGGCGATGAGCTTCATGCGGTTGGTGTCCACGCTCATTATCTCGGCCGCGATCTCGTCCTGGCAGATGGCGGGAACGCCCTTGCCCAAGGTGGAGGACACGAAGCGCCTGAGCAGCCACACGGAGAACAGCGTGCCAAGCATGGTGAACATGAGCACCCAGGGAATATCGACCACGGACTTCATGCCCACTTCCGTGGCGCTCATGCCCATGAAGCCTCTGGGGCCGCCGATGATCTCCATGTTGTTGATGGCCGAGATGACGATGTAGTTGGCCGCCAGGGTGATGATGGCCAGGTAGTCGCCGCGGGTTTTGAAGGACGGGATGGCCACCACGAGCCCGGCCACGGCCGCGGCCCCCGCGCCGGCCAAAAGCGCCAGCGGAAAGCCGATGAAGGTGAGATAGGGCGGCAGAAGCGGCGCGCCCAGAATGGCGTTTTTGCTGAACATGAGAACCGTGCAAAGGGAGGACACATAGGCCCCCACGCACATGAACCCGCCGTGCCCGCAGGAGAACTCGCCCATGTAGCCGTTCACCAGGTTCAGGCTGGTGGCCAGAATGACATTGACGCCCATGAACATGAGCACGGAGATGTAGTAACGGTCGAGCACGCCGAACTGGGCCAGCACGGTGAGCAGGGCCATGCCCGCGAAGACGGCGATGGTGACGGTGTGTTTCTGCATGCGCGCGCCCTGCCTAGATCTTGGTGGTCTGCGCCACGCCGTAAATGCCGGTGGGCCGCAGCCAAAGGATGATCAGCAGAACCGAGAAGGCGAACAGGTCGCGCAGGGTGCTGGGAAACACGGCCACAACGCCGAGCTCGATGAACCCGAGCAGAAATCCGCCCACGATGGCGCCCCGAATGTCGCCGATGCCGCCCACGACGGCGGCGATGAAAGCCTTCCAGCCGATAAGCGCGCCCATGTAGGGCTCCAGAATGGGGTAGCTCATGGCGAACAGGATTCCGGCCAGCCCGGCCATGCTTGAACCCAGAATAAAGGTGAACACGATGATGGTGTCCAGCGGAATGCCCATGAGCGGTATGGCGAATTTGTCATACGAAATGCCGCGCATGGCCATGCCGATTTTGGTGCGGGTGACGATGAACTGCAGGAACAGAAACACCGCGATGGACGCCACGATGACGATGACCTTGAGGTTCGTTACCGAAACGCCGCCGCCCAGGTCCCACACGATCTTGTCGATGAGATCGGGGAAGCGCTTGCGGCTGGCGCCCAAGAGGGCCAGGTTGCCGTTCTCCAGCATCAGCCCGGCCATAAGGGCGGTAATGACCACGTAAAGCCGGTTGGCGCCCTTGCGCCGCAGCGGGCGGTACATGGTGCGCTCCAGTGCCACGCCGACCACGGCGGTAAGGACCATGGTCACCGGCACGGTGAGGGCCAGCGCCAGGCCGGGGTCCATCTGGATGCCCAGGTTCAGGCTACCGATGCCGAGCAGCGTGATGGCCACGAAATAGGCGATATAGGCGCCCACCATGAAGATGTCGCCGTGGGCGAAGTTGATGAGCCGAAGCACACCGTACACAAGGGTGTAGCCCAAAGCGATGAGGGCGTAGAAGCTGCCGAACTGCAACGCGTTCAGGATATGCTGAAAAATTTCCACCGGGGGCACCTTGGCTTTGAAAGTGATGCTTGCGCGGGGGGTCAGGAACCCGCCGTCCCGGCGGTGGTGCCGGGGGCGGTCTGGCCTCTGCGCAAAACGAGGCGGGCGGGGACCGGAAAGGCCCCCGCCGCGCACAATGCCGTTTTTCCGTCTACTCGGGGCAGACGGTTTCCTTGAACTCGAACTTGCCTTCGGGGCTGATCTGGACGACCACGGCGCACTTGTTGGGGTCGCCGGTGCCGGAGAACTTCATGTTGCCGGTGATGCCGGCGAATTCCTTGATGCCAGCCAGGGCGTCGCGCACGAGCTTACGCTCGGCCTTGATGTCCTTTTCGACCTTGCCAGCGGACTGTATGGCCTGAAGCACCAGGCGGGTGGCGTCCCAGGTCAGGGCGGCAACGTCGTCCGGCACGTACTTGTACTTGGTGTTGTAGCGGTCGATGAATTCCTTGGTGGCGCCCTGGGCGCCGGCGGCGGCGTAGTGGGTGCTGAAGAACTGGCCGATGCAGTCCTTGCCGCAAAGGGTCATCAGCTCGGCGGAGCCCCAGGCGTCGGAGCCCATGAAGGGACCCTTGTAGCCCAGGTCGTGGGCCTGCTTCACGATGAGGGCGACCTGATTGTAGTTGTCGGGGATGAAGATGAAGTCAGGCTTGGCGGCGATGATCTTGGTCAACTTGGCGGAGAAGTCCTGGTCCTTGGTGCCGTGGGACTCGAAGCCAACCACGGTGCCGGCGCCGCTCTTCTTCTCCCACTCGGCCTTGAAGATCTCGGCCAGGCCCTTGGAGTAGTCGTTGGCGATGTCGAAGATGACCGCGGCGGTCTTGGCGCCGAACTGCTTGGAAGCAAAGTTGGCCGCCACGGGACCCTGGAAGGGGTCGAGGAAGCAGGCGCGGAAGACCCAGGGGCGGTCCTTGGTGGTGTCGGGGTTGGTGGACCAGGGGGTGACCATGGGGGTCTGGGAGTCGTTGCAGGTGGCGCCGGCAGGAATGGCCTGCTTGGAGGAGTTCGGGCCCACGATGGCGACCACGTTGTCCTGGTTGATGAGCTTCAGCGCGGCGTTGACGGCGCTCTCAGCCTTGGCTTCGTTATCCTGGTAGACGAACTCGAGCTTGTACTTCTTGCCGCCCACTTCCAGGCCGCCCTGGGAATTGATGTCTTCCTTCAGCATTTCGGCCGCGAATTTGGAGGCCTCGCCAACCTTCGGGATGTCGCCGGTCAGCTCCAGGTTGAAGCCAACCTTGATCGTATCACTGTCCTTGCCGCAGCCGGTAAGCGCCAACGCGCCCAGGGCCAGGGCCAAAACCGCCACAAGCACCTTGAAGGTCATCTTCTTCATCCGTTTTTCCTCCGAAATTTGTAAAATCTGTGCAACCCAAACCGCATTGCAGAACCTAACCCAAACGTAAATGGAGTTCAAAGGGTTTTTTCCTTTGGACGGGGCGTTTGCCCGCTGGCCGAATATTATTCTCCGGTCCCACCCTGGCGGCCGCGTTGCCTGTGCTTCAATATTCGTGTATTTCGAACCCTGCTTGGCGAAATTTATTGCAGCATCACGGAGCATCCATGTCAGAAAAAGCTGTCCGCAAGGTATTGGAACACGCCCGCGAAGGCCTGCGCGCCCGCGAAGCGTTCTTTGAGGAAAACGCCCAGAACCTGGTGAATATCGCCCGAGTCATGGCCCTGTGCCTTACCGAGGGCGGCAAGGTGCTGTTCTGCGGCAATGGCGGCAGCGCCGCGGACTCGCAGCACCTGGCCGCAGAGTTCGTCAACCGCTTCAAGCTGGAGCGCCCGCCCCTGCCGGCTCTGGCCCTCACCACCGACACCTCCATCATCACGGCCATCGGCAACGACTACGGCTTCGACCTCGTGTTCGTGAAACAGGTGCAGGCCCTGGGCCTGGCCGGAGACATCCTCGTCGGCATCAGCACCTCCGGCACCAGCCGCAACGTGGTGGCCGCCCTGCGCGAGGCCAAGAGCCGCGGGCTCACCACACTGGGCATGTGCGGCACCATGACCGGCGAGATGGAGCCCCTGTGCGACCACCTCATCAGCGTGGACAGCAAGGACACCGCCGTGATCCAGGAAGTGCACATCGCCGCCGGGCACATGCTTTGCCACGTGGTGGACCACTTCCTGTTCGAGGCCGTGATGGAGTTGGGCCAAGCCTAAAGGACCGCGTGCTGCGCATCCTCATCATTGAAGACGAGCCCGTGAACCGGGAGTTTTTGCTCCTGGCCCTGCGGGAGCATGGCGATTGCCGCGCCGTGGGCACGGGCGAGGCGGGCCTGCACGAAATACGGCAGGCGCTCAGCGGTGCGCGCCCCTTCGACGTGGTCTTTCTGGACATCATGCTGCCCGGCATCGACGGCCTCAAGCCCCTGGAGACGCTGCGCTCCGTTGAAGAAGAGTTTGAGGTCGCGGCTTCGGCGCGGGCCCAGGTCATCGTCACCACGGTTCTGGACGACGACCGCACGGCCTCGCGCGCGTTCATCCACGGCCAGGCCGCGTCGTACCTGACCAAGCCCTTTCGCGCCCGGCAGATCACCGACGAACTGTCCAAGCTTGGGCTCATTTTGAGCTGACGAGGGCCCCCGTGCAGACTCCCGCGCTCTCCAAACTTCCGGACAAGCTGGCCGTGTTTGTGGCCACCCTGGGCCCGGTGGGCCGCATGCCCAAGGCTCCCGGCACCTGGGGCTCGGCGGCGGCCCTGGCCGCGGCGCCCTGGTGCTTCGTGCCGCTGCCCCTGGGCGGTAGGCTGGCCGCGCTTTGCCTGGTGCTGGGCGCGGGCACCTGGGCGGCCGCCCGCGCGGAAAAGGCCCTGGGACGCAAGGACCCCGGCTGCGTGGTGGTCGACGAACTGCTGGGGCAATGGACGGCCTTCGCCCCGTTCCATCTCTCCGGCTGGACCCAGGCCATGCCGCTGGAGCTTCTGGCGCTCTTTTGCCTGTTCCGGTTCTTCGACATCCTGAAGCCCTGGCCCATCCGCGCCGTGGAGCGCACCGTTCCCGGCGGCCTGGGCGTCATGCTCGACGACCTCGTGGCCGGCGTTTTCGCCGCCGCCAGCTTCGCCCTCATCCGCCCCTTCCTGTAGCCGATCCATAAAAAAACCGCCGCTGCCCAAAGGCAACGGCGGTCATCAGGCGTCTATGCGCTGCGGGCTAGTTCTGGATCTTGAACTCGTCGCGGCGGTTCTTGGACCAGGCGGCCTCGGTCTTGCTCGGATCAAGCGGGCGTTCCTTGCCGTAGCTCACGATGGTGATGCGGCTGTCGGCGATGCCCAGCTGATTCAGGAACTGCTGCGCGGCCTTGGCGCGGCGCTCGCCCAGGGCGAGGTTGTACTCGCTGGTGCCGCGCTCGTCGCAGTGGCCTTCAATGACGATGTTGAACAGGGAGTACTTCTTCAGGGCATCGGCCTTGGAGGTCAGCACGTCGCGGCTCTCCGTGGTCAGCTCGAAGGAGTCGAAGGCGAAGAAAATCATGTTGCCGAGCTCGCGCTGGGCCTGCTCACGCTGGGCCGCGCGCATTTCATCCTCGGAAAGGCTGCGGGACTCCGGAGCGGGCTTGCTCTGCCAGTCGGTGTCCTTGTCCGAGATTTCGACCTTGGTGGCCGAGGCGGGCATGGCGTCCGTGGTTTTCTTGGCGCAACCGGCACCAAGGGCCACCAGCATGCACAGAAGCAGAATGCTACCGAAAAGACGTTTGGCGTTCATCGTTCCTCCTTCAATTCCATGGCGCATTCGCGCGAGTTGTATGGGCTGCCAGGATAAAACCCCAAGAACCAACAGATTTGTTCAGGCGTGCATCTTCCGCCTGTTTTTCCCGAATTGCAAGAGCCTTTTTGCACCGCCTTAATCAAGGGCTGGCGCCACGCCCCAGGCCGGGGCCATGGCATCGCCCGCGCCGGTGGGAATAAGCTTGGCCGCGTCGCCGTAGCGCGTGGTGACGTAGATCTTCACCCCGCCGCTTCTGCTGGAGGCGAAGGACACGAAATACCCGTCCGGGTCGAAGCTCGGATCCTCGTCGTTGCCGGGGCCGAAGGAGATCTGGCGCTCCTGGTTGGCCACCAGGTCGCGCAGAAAGATGCGCTGCCCGTCGGGCGTCAGCCGCGCAAAGACCAGGAAGCGGCCATCCGGGCTCAAGGAGGGCCGGGTGTTGTAGCTGCCTTCATAGGTCACGCGCTCCACGGAGCCGGTGTCGCGGTTGAGCAAAAAGATTTGCGGCCCGCCCAACCGGCCGGAGCAGAAGGCCATCTTGCGGCCCGAGAGGTCGAAGCTGGGCGAAACGCTGATGGCCCAGCTGGGGGCCATGGGCTGGCCGGGGGCCATGTTGCCGTCGAGCATGTAGATGTCCGGGTGGCCGTTGAGCGACAGGGAGATGGCGATGCGGCCGTCCGGGGCGAAGGTGGGGCTGATGGCCACGTTGCCGGAGAACTTGCGCAAGCGCGAAAACCGGCGGCCCCGGTCCCAGATGCCCATGCGGTGGCCTTTGTCGGAGATGTTGGTGTAGGCGACGTAGCGGCCGTCCTTGGACCAGGAGGGGCTGACGTTGAAACCGCCGTCGCTGGTGATCTGGGTCAGCCCCCGGCCCAGGGCCGAGGCTGTGAACAACTCCTTGCCGCCATTGACCTTTTTGGAAAAGGCCAGGGTGGAATCGAAAAAGCCGCTCTTGCCCGTAAGCACGCGCATAAGCTGCGCCGCGAAGCGGTCGGCCACGTGGGCCACGCCGCCCGCGTCCACCTGGCTGTACGATTTGCCCAAAAGCAGCTTGCGCGTGTAGGTTTCGTACACGCGGGCCTCAATCTCCTGGCCGCTGCCGCCGATGGTCACCACCAGGTCCACGCGGCCCAGTTGCAGGGGCTTGAAGTCGATGTCGTCGGCCTTGAGGCCGCGGCTGGGGTCGCCGCCCAAAACCTCGTTCAAGTAGGCCAGGCGCAGAAACGGCAGGTAGCCGATGTCGCCCTGGAGGTATTCGCCAAAATTGCGGGCCAGGGTGCTGGTGCCCACGCCGCCCGGCCCGCGCGCCGGAAGCAGCAGAATGTTCACCTTGCTCTGGCCGGGGCCAAAGATGTCAACGGACAGGGCGTCGGCGTGCGCGCCCTCGGTGAACAAAAGCACCAGGAGGCAGGTCAGTATCCAGGTCTTCAGTTTCATTTGCTTTTCAGGGGCGACGGAATCACTTCCGCAGCTCCTGCAGGTTGAAGGTGATGCGCAGGGTGTCTAGGCTCTTGACGCGCGGCGGCGGCAGCGTCTGCGTCTCCGCCACGGCGTTCATGGCCGAATTGTCGAATGCCGGCTTGCCGGAAGGCGTGACCACCTTGGATCCGGTGATCTTGCCCTGGGGATCGATCTTTATCTCAAGGGTCACGGCCACGTTGTCTTCAACGCCGAAGGCCGGGTACCGCCAGTTCTTCTTGATGATCTGCTTCACGATGTCGCCGTAGACGCTCATGAGCCCGGAGCCCGTGCCGCCCGCGCCGGTGCCTTTGCCCCCGCCCGCGCCGCCGGGGCCTGTGCCGCCCGCGGTGAAGATGTTGCCGCCGGTGGACTTGCGCAAAGCGGCCAGTTCGCCCGCCACGGGGTCCTTCTTGGCCTCGCCGGACTTGGCCGTGGCCTTGGCGTCCTTGGCCTTGCTTGAAACATCCTGCTTCACGTCCTGCAGGGCCTGCTTCAAGAGCTCCTCGCGGGTGAGCTTCTTTTCCTCTGGCTTGGGCGGAACCTTTTCTTCCTTCTTCTCTTCCTTCTTCTCGGGCTTCTTCTTGTCGTCGACCTTCTTCTCGCTGATGGCCTTGGCGTCGTCCACCTTAGGCTCGGGCTTGGCCTTCTCGGCCTTGGCGGGCGGCGGCGGAATGGCGGCCGAAGCGGCTTGCTCCTGCTCCTGGCCCTCGGCCAGGGCCGGGGGTGCGCCCGCTGCCTCGCCCGTCTCGCCTGCGGCGGGGTCCTCGGACGGATTGAGCGACACAAGATCCACGGTGTACATGGGTTTATCCATGTCCAGCTTGAGACTTGCGCTCAAATTCAACATCGCCACGGCGACAAGCACCGCGTGCAACGTCAGGGAGAGGAAGAATCCTGTGGCCCGCCGTGAATCCTGCACGAAAAAACCCCTTGAAGCCCAGCGCTACTGAGGCTTCTTGTCCTGGTCCGCACCGGCCGGAGTCTTGGGCTCGCTCGACTCGGCCACGATGCCCAGCTTCTCGATGCCGACGGCCTTGATCTCGCCCATGACCTTGACCACCACGCCGTAGGGAACTTCCTTGTCGGCGCGCAAATACAGCTGCTTGTGCTGGGCCACCACGAGGTTCGTGAGGTGCTGCTGCAAGTCCTCAAACGACACGTTGTACTCGTCGAGGTACAGCCCGCCGTCCTTGTTCACGGTCAGCACCAAGTGGTCGCTGCCGGCAGGCAAGGTGCGCACGCTGCGTGTTTTTGGCAGGTCCACGTCCACGCCTTGCGTCAGCATGGGCGCGGTGACCATGAAAATGATAAGCAGCACGAGCATCACGTCAACAAACGGTGTGACGTTGATCTCGGCCATGTAGCCGCGACCGCCTTTCTGCAGGGACATGCCCACGCTCAGGCCCTCCTACTGGTTCCGGGAACCGGCGCCGGAGGCCCAGGAGACCTCGCGCTCCACACGGTTCAAGAACGCTCCGGCGAAGTTCACCAGTTCCGTCTCCACCTCGCCCAGCATGGCCAGCAGGTAGTTGTAGGCGATGGTGGCGGGAATGGCCACCACGAGGCCGATGGCCGTGGTCACCAGCGCCTCGGAGATGCCGGGGGCCACGGTGGCCAGCGCGGCGCTTTGCGAAAGACCGATGGAGTGGAAGGCGTGCATGATGCCCCAGACCGTGCCGAAAAGGCCGATGAACGGCGCGGCGTTGGCGCAGGTGGCCAGGAAGGACAGCGAACTCGACAGGCGCTTCATTTCCTCGCTCACGCCCTGGCGCAGCACACGGCGCAGGGTGTCCTTCACCAGCATGCGCTTGCGGTCGCGCTCTATGTCGGCCTTTTCCAGCTTGCGGAACTCGCCCACGGCCAGCAGGCCCACCTTGGACAAGGGCGAGCCCTCGTCGCGGGAAACGGCTTGCAGGCCTTCGGAAAGGTCCGCCGCGTCGTTGAACAGGGCATAGCCGCGGCTCACCTGTTTCTTGGTGCGGTTGTACAGAATCAGCTTATGGAAGATAATGGTCCAGCTCCAAAGGGACATCATGGCCAGGAACACCAGGACGACCTGAACGCCCAAGGTGGCTCCCAGCATCATGCCCAAAAATCCGCTCTCAGGAATCATGCGCGTCTTCCTCCATACACGGCGGCGTGAAAATCAGGCCCGCCCAACTGTGCGCCGCCGCCCCCCTCGGGCACCGGACGCTGTGGTCCCTGGCCGCAGGTGGCCAGGGGTCAGTGCTTGCAAAAAATTTCAGCGCCTGCCGCGGCAGCGCTCCACAATGGCCCAGGCGTTGCTCGTGGCCAGGGCTATGTCCTCCGGGGTCAATCCGGCGCCAAGGCCCACCTTGTGGCGCAGGTCGCGCGAAATCAGGTCGCCGGGGGCGTGGGCGTCGTTGTCGATGACCAGCCGGGCGCCGCAGCGCTTGGCCATGGCCGCCACATGCCCGTTGGAGTAGCTGTGCCCGCGCCGGGTGGTTATTTCCAGCGCCACGCCGTACTCTGCGGCCAGCTTGGCCTCCACCTCGGTGATGAGCCCCGGGTGAGCCAGCACGTCCACGCGGGCCTCAATGGCCGCGAGGTTGGTGCCCTGGGCCACGGGCTCCACCACGGTTTCGCCGTGGCAGACAATGATCTGCGCGCCCGCCTCGCGCGCCATCCGGACGAAGTCGGCCATGAGCGCCGGCGGCACGTGGGTCAGCTCCACCCCGGCCAGCACTTCCATATCAAAGAAGTGGGCGTAGGCGTCGGTCAAGCGGCGCACATTGTCCAAAATGAGCGAGATGTTGCTGGCGTCCGCGTGGTCGGTGATGGCGATGGCGCGGTATCCGGCCACCTTGGCCCGCCGGATGAGCTCCGCGGGGATGAGTTCGCCGTCGCTGAATGTGGTGTGGGTGTGCAGATCTATCATAACCCCTCACATTTTGTACTTGAGCGCGTCGGGGGAAAGATTCTCAAGCTCGTCGGTCCACTTGTCGCGCTCGGCATCGGCGAATTCGGCCTTGGCCCCTTCCAGGGTCCGCGTGCCCGCCTCGGCCAGCACGGAATCGGCGACAAAGATCGGCACGCCCGTGCGCGCGGCCAGGGCGATGGCATCGGAGGGGCGGCAGTCCACGCGCCGCGGCTCGTCCGGGCTCTGGTCCGGCAGAAGCAGCAGCAGTTCGGCATAGAAGGTGCCCTCGCGCAGCGACACCACCTCCACGGCCTTCAGCGTGGCGCCAAGGGCCTTCACCACGCGGGCGATGAGATCGTGAGTCATGGGCCGGGGGGTCTCCACGGCGTTGATGGCGAGCGAGATGGCCATGGCCTCCACCGGCCCCACCCAGATGGGCAGCGCCAAGTCCCGCGCCTCGTCCTTGAGGATGAGCACGGGCGACTGGGCCTTTTCGTCCACGGCAAGGCCGAAGATCTTCATCTCTACCATGGCTGGCCCACCTTTTCTCCCAGCAGGGAGTGGTTCTTGGCCTCCAGCACGCGCACGCGCACCAGCCGGCCCGCCAACTCAAAACCGTTCACGTCCGTATCGTCCAGGCGCAGGTTCACCACGCGCCCGGCCTCATCGCGGCCGCGCCAGAAGGGCGCCCCATCGTCCTGCCTGCGGCTTTTGGCCTCCAGCAAAACAACAGCTTCCTGACCCTCAAGGCTTTTTAGACTTTCTTTAGTAATGCCATTTTGTAAAGACTGCAAGCGCAACAAACGGGCCTTGGCAATGGCCTCGTCTATTTTCGGAGTCATGCGCACGCTGGCCACACCGGGCCTGTCGGAATAGCAGAACGAAAAGCTCGATTCGAAGCGCACGCGCTCCATCATCTCCAGGGTGGCCTCGAAGTCCGCGTCCGTCTCGCCGGGGAAACCCACAATGAGGTCCGTAGTGAGCACGATGTCTGGCCGGGCGGCGCGCAGGGCCTCAACAATCTCCAGGTAACGCGCGCGGTCGTACTTGCGGCCCATGCGCCCAAGCACCGCGTCGCTGCCCGCCTGCAGGGGCAGGTGCAGGGCCGGGCACAGGTTGGGCAGTTCGCCAAAGGCGCGGATGACCGCCGGATCGATGTCCTTGGGGTGCGAGGTGGTGAAGCGCAGGCGCACCAGGCCGGGAATGGCCGCAACGCGCCGCAGCAGTTCCGCAAAGCCAACGCCCGCGCCGCCTTTATCCAGCCCGTAACTGTTCACGTTCTGGCCCAGCAGGGTGATTTCCCGCGCGCCCTGCTCCACCCGGGCGCGGCACTCGGCCAGCACGGCGCCGGGCTGGCGCGACTTCTGGCGGCCCCGCGTATAGGGCACGATGCAGTAGGCGCAGAAATTGTCGCAGCCCTGCATGATGTTCACAAAGGCCTGGGCCGGCCCGGCATCCGGTTCGCCCGCGTCGGCGTCATAGGCCGGGGCAGGGGCGTTCGGCAGGGCGGTCAGCACGTCCTGGCGCTCCGGGTAGGCCGCAAGAAAATCAAGCAGGGCGATGCGTTGGCCCGCCTCGGCCCCACCTTCGGCCAGCCGGTTCAGGGCATCGGGCGCGCCCGCTATGCCATCGGACCCGAACACCAGGCGCACAAAGGGGAAACGCTCAAAAAAGCCGCGCCCGATCTGCTGGGCCACGCAGCCGCCCACAGCGGCCATGAGTCCGGGCTTGCCCCGCAGATATGCGGCCAGCCGCCCCAGCTCACTGTAGACCTTCTGCTCCGGCTTGTCGCGCACGCTGCAGGTGTTGACCACGAAACACCAGGCGTCTTCCTCGGGCGCCTGCCGCCAGCCGCGCGCCAGCAAGGCGCGGGCCAGCCAGTCCGAGTCGGCCACATTCATCTGGCAGCCAAAGGTGACGATATGAAAAGTCTTGTCCAAGCTGGGCTCCGAAAATCGTTTGGCGCTGGCGGCCTGCCCGCGCGGATGCGGGCATAGACCCCTTCGTGCCCGAGGTCAACGCCCTGCGCCTGGGGCAAGGTGGGGTTTCAATTGTGTCGATTTCCGAAAAATGGCACAAGCATGGGCACGCGCCGCGCATAGGCCGCCCAGCGCGTTCCAAGCGCCTGCGCCAGGCGCCGTTCCTCCAGAACCGAACCCAACAGCATGTAGGCGCAGCCGAACACCGCAAACACCAGCCCTCCAAGGGTTTGGCGCGGCGCGCACGCCAAAAACAGCATGCCGCCCACGTGCATGGGGTGGCGCACCAGGGCGTATGCGCCGGAAGTGCTGAAATCCTTGTAGATATCCGCCTCGTCCGGCACGCGGCCGCGCAGCATGCTGACGAATTGCGGCACGCCCAGCAGCTTGAGCCCGGCCATGGACACCCCGGCCCAGGCCAGAAGGCCCAGCCCCAGCCCCTGCACCAGGTACAGAAGAATCATCGGCAGGCCGTTCAGCTCCCAAAGCACCTGCGGCAGGTCCGGCTCCTTCACCAGCACCAGCCAGAAGGTCCACAGGCTGACCACGGTGTAACCGAAGGGATACAAGGCGTAGCGCTGGCCCAGCACCAGTTCGCAGGCCGCCTTGACCCGGCGCGCGGCGAGCACGCTGTGCAGCGCGGCCCAGCCGGTCCACAGCCCGAGGACATAGGCCGCGTCGGCCAGGGCTTGCGGCCCAAGCTCCGTCATGCCGCGTCCCCGGCCAGTGGCGGCAGCCCGGGCAGCCAGCCGTCCAGAAAATCGAGCACGGCGCGTGCGTTTTCCTCCACGGGCCGCAGCGCGTCGAGCACGCACTCGGCCTGCGGGTTCTCCTCGTAGGGCACATCCACCCCCACCACCTCGCCCAGGCCGGGCACAGGGATGCCGGTGTGCTTACGCTCCAGGGCCTTCTGGTACATGCCGGGCATGACGTAGCCCTTGTGGTGCCCCACGTTCGCCTGGCTGGAACGCACGGCCTCGCGGCGCATGGCCTCCGGCAGGGGGCAACGCACCAGCACCTCCGCGAAGCGCTCAATGAGCACGCGCGCCTCCTGGCGCATGGCCAGACGGTTGGCCGTGGCGTCCAAAATCACCCCGCGCCCCTGTTCCGTCAGGTCCGCCGCCTCGCGGGCGAAGAGCGTGTAAGCCTTGGCGCGTTCCTCCGCGCTGTAGGTGGGGTGGCTGAAATAGGCTTTGCGCCGCTCATCCATGACGAGCAGGGCCGCGTCCAGGCCGCGCGCGGCCAGTTCGGCGTGCACGGCCCGGGCGATGGTGCTTTTGCCGCAGCCGGGCAGCCCTGTGAACCACAGCGCCCAGCCTCTGGGCGTCCCGTTGGTCGATTGAGCCTGCATGCCTTACTCCAGGAGACGGTTGACGTTGGCCCAGTCGAAGACCTCTTCCTCCAGCACACGGGTGAGGAAACGCACCAAGGCGCGCCGCACCGGGGCCGGATGGTTGGGATACCATTCCGGCGAGACGATGACCAAGGCCCGGAAGACGAAGAACGGGGCCATGACCTCCAGAATCCCGGCATCGCCGCTGCGCGCCAGGTATTCCTCGAAAAGGGCGTTCCACAACTCGGCGAAGGGACCGGAAAGGCGCGCCTGCTCCGGGTTCCGCAGCAGGCCGAAGAGCAGGTAGTTGGCGGCCAGGGAGGCCACGTCGCTGGCGGGCTCGCCCCACTCGCCCCGGCTGCGGTCGAGGACCGAAAAGCCGCCACGCCCATCCACCAAAATGTTCCAGGGGTGCACGTCGCCATGCACCACGGCCAGGCGGTGAGCATGGCCGCGCAGCTTCCAGCGCCAGTCGATGAGCCGCTTCTCCAGCGCCACGAACTGCGCGTCGGACAAAAAACCGCAGGGGTGCGGGAAAGCCTCGTCGATGAGGCCCATGATGCACTCGCTGGCGCCCAGCAGGTTGCGCACGTGGCGATAATAGAGGTCCGGGTCGTTCTTTTTCCCGGCGTGGATGTCCGCCAGCCAGCGGGCCAGGTCGCGGGCCAGGGCCACATCGCCGGGGCGGAAGTCTCCGGGCTTGTCCTTGGCGCCGGAAATCCGCTCCAGGTCCAGGAAGTAGTCGTAACCGGCGAGCTTTTCGTTGAGGATGAAGAATTCCTGGGGCCGGGCCACGGGAATCAGGCGGTTGTCCGCGTCCACATAGCCCAGGCCCATGGGCCGCACATGGCGCGGCAGGCTCCCGGAGGTCTCGAACTGGAACATGAGGATGGCGGCGCGGTCCCAGTAGAACTGGTGGCCGTATTTGTCGCCGCGCATGATGGAGAGCACGCCTTCGCGCGCCTCGCCGCCCGCGGTGAAGCGCACGAGCAGGGGCTTGCCGTAGCCGAAGCGCTTGATGCCCTGCTTGTCCAGGGTGCCTATGGCCCCCAGGTCGTCGAGCCGCGCATCAGGCCCGAAGGCCTGACGCAGGTACTCTTGCACGCTCTCCGGCTTCAGGTCGATCATGGGACCCTCCTCAAAGACCGGTTGCCGCCGGGGACGCGGCCTGTTGCGGCCCGCCTAGACGGACAGGCCGAAGTGCGCCCCGAGCTTCTTGTTGAACTCGTCCAGGCTGAAGCTGTGCTCCTGGGTGCCTTTCTTCTCTACGCAGAAGGCTGCGCACACGGAGCCCAGCGCCGCGGCATCGGCCAAGGGCCGGCCCAGGCGCAGGCCCTTGAGCAATCCGGCGCGGAAGGCGTCGCCCGCGCCCGTGGGGTCCACGGCCTTGCCCACCTTCACGGCGGGCACACGGGTCTCGTTGGCCCCCTCGGCGATGATGCTGCCCTGCTCGCCCAGGGTGGTGATGAGCGCGCCGGTGCGCTTCAGCAGGTCGGCGCGGGAAAGCCCGGTGGCCTTCATCACCATCTCCAGCTCATAGTCGTTGGTGCACAGGGCGAAGGAGCCGTCGATGGCGCCGGCCATCTGCGCGCCGGTAAGCGCCGTGATCTGCTGGCCCGGATCGAAGATGTACGGAATGCCCGCCTTTTTGAAGTACCCGGGCAGTTCCACCATGTCGTCCACATTGCCCGGCGAGATGATGGCCATGACCTTGCCGTCGTGCGTGGCCGGAAACTGGTAGCCGCAACGCTCGCGCATGGCGCCTGGATTGAAGCCGGTGATCTGGTTGTCGGTCTCGTCGGTGGTGATGTAGGCCCCGGCGGTGAACTGGCCCTCCACCGTGCGGATGCCGGCAAGCGAGAGCCCCAGACCCTTGAGGCGTTCGGCATAGGGCGCAAAGTCCTTGCCCGCGCAGCCCAGGATGAGCGGCTTTTCGCCCAGCAGGGCCAAATTGTAGGCGATGTTGCCCGCAGTGCCGCCAAAATATTCGTTCATGCCGTCCACCAGAAAGCAGACGTTCAGGATGTGGATCTTGTCCGGCAGGATATGGTCGGCGAACTTGCCGGGAAAGTTCATGATGCGGTCGAGGGCCAGGGAACCGGAAATGTACAGTTGCATGAATCCTCCAGGTATGGCGGGGCAGTCCGCCGAATGTGCCGAAGCCGAGCGGGGGGCGAGTGTCAGCGGGGCGCGGTCTCGTCCGCGATCCACTGGAGAAAGTCCGGGTTGCCCGCGACGATGGGCAGGGCCACCACGCAGGGACAGTCGTAACTATGGGCCGCCGTCAGGGCCTGGGTAAGGGCCGGGACCAACGCCTCCGTGGTCTTGAGCAGAAGCACCACCTCGTCGGCCTGCTCCAGCGCGCCCCGCCACCAGTACAGTGAGCGCATGCCGGGCAGGATGTTGGCGCAGGCGGCCAGCCGACCCTCCACCGCCAGCCGCGCCAGGCCCTCGGCCTCGACCAAGCTGGACGCGGTGACATAGACCAGATGCGCGGACATTGCCGGAGCGCCTACTTGCAGAGGGGCTTGGCGCCGGGCTTGGCCATGGTGAGGAACTCTGCCACGGTGTCGACCTCGGCATCGGAAAGCGCGGCTCCGTTGCTCTTCATGCGCTGCACGGTCTGCCGCCAAACCTCGGCTTTGCGGCTGCCCAGCTTCTCGCAGATGCGCACGGTGCTGTGGCAGGCGGAGCATTTTTCCGCAGCCAGCTTGCCCGCGCTGACCTGGGCGAACACGAGGGACACGACCATGAGCAAGGAATACACGCCGATGGCAATGATGACGAGCTTTTTCACACTGCTGCCCCTGTCTGACTTCTGCGAGGGAAACCGCGCCATGCGGCCCCGCTCCACGGTTTGAACCACACTTCAGGGCTCGTGGCAACACGAAAAGCGGCCCGGTTCCAGGCCCGCCGCCGCGCCGCGCCATTGCGGCCGCGCGGCCCACGCAGACCGCCCTTGCCTCATGACCGGACGGATGCTACCCACGCCAGAAATCAACGCCTCACGGGGCTATTCGAGAAGGAGCCTTCATGCCCGCCCAAAAGGACCGTGCCCAGGCCATCTTCGGCATTCTGGCCGCCCGCTACCCCGAACCAGCGCCCATGCTCGACTTCACCGACGCCTGGGGCCTGCTGGTGGCCACGGTGCTGGCCGCCCAGTGCACCGACGCCCGCGTGAACCAGGTGACGCCGGTGCTGTTCGGCCGTTGGCCGACAATCGCCGACCTGGCCGCCGCCGAGGTGCCGGACATCGAGGCCGTGGTGCACTCCACGGGGTTCTTCCACAACAAGGCCAAGAACCTCAAGGCCGCGGCCATGCGCGTCATGACCGTGTATGGCGGCGAAGTGCCGCGCACCATGGCCGAGCTCACCACCCTGCCCGGCGTGGCGCGAAAAACCGCCAACATCGTGCTGGGCAGCGCCTTCGGCATCAACGAGGGCATCGCCGTGGACACCCACGTGACGCGCCTGGCCTTCCGCCTGGGGCTTACGGAAAGCGCGGACCCCAAGATCATCGAGCGCGACCTCATGCCGCTGTTCGAGCGCGAACAATGGGCCGACATCAACCACTACCTGGTCTTCTTCGGGCGCGAAATCTGCAACGCCCGCAAGCCCAAATGCGACGCCTGCCCCCTGGCCGGGCCGTGCCCCCGCAAAGGACTCAAATGACCCACGACGCAACACCTTCCCTCGGCCAGTTCACCATCCACGCCACCGACGGCCAGGCCCGGCGCGGAAGCCTGATCACGTCGCACGGCGTGATCGAGACGCCCATCTTCATGCCCGTGGGCACCCAGGGCAGCGTGAAGAGCCTGTGCCCCCAGGACCTGAACGACGCGGGCGCCCAGATCATTTTGGGCAACACCTACCACCTGTACCTGCGCCCCGGCGACGAGATGCTGGCGCGGCGCGGCGGCCTGCACCGCTTCGCCCGCTGGGACAAGCCCATCCTGACCGACAGCGGCGGGTTCCAGGTCTTCAGCTTGAAGGAGATCCGCAAGATCAACGAGCAGGGCGTGGAGTTCCGCTCGCACATCGACGGCAGCAAGCACTTCTTCTCGCCGGAGAAGGTCATGAGCATTCAGAACAACATCGGCTCGGACATCATGATGGTGCTGGACGAGTGCGTGGCCTACGGCGCGGACTACGGCTACACGGCCACGTCGCTGGAGCTGACCACCCGCTGGGCCAGGCGCTGCCGCGAGGCGCACCCCAGGCACAAGAACGGGCAGCTGCTGTTCGGCATCATCCAGGGCGGATTCTTCAAGGATCTGCGGGAGCGCAGCCTGGAGCAGCTGACGCAGACCGACTTCGACGGATTCGCCATCGGCGGGCTCTCCGTGGGCGAGAGCATCCCGGAAATGTACGACATGCTGCACCACATCACGCCGCTCATGCCCGCGGCCACCCCGCGCTACCTCATGGGCGTGGGCACCCCGCTGGACATCCTGGAAGGCATCGAGGCCGGGGTGGACATGTTCGACTGCGTGCTGCCCACCAGAAACGCCCGCAACGGCACCCTGTACACCTCGCGCGGCAAGGTGAACATCCGCCGGGCCGAGTACCGCGAGGACGACAGCCCGCTGGACCCGGACTGCACCTGCTACACCTGCCGCACCTTCAGCAAGGCCTATCTGCGCCACCTCTACGTGGCCCAGGAGCTCTTGTCCTACCGGCTCAACTCGCTGCACAACATCACCTTCTTCCTCGCGCTGGTGCGCCAGGCGCGCCAAGCCATCGAGCAGGGGCGCTTCGCCCAGCTCAAGGCGCGCTACGTGGACGTGTTCGCGGGCGAGAAGGCGAGCGGAACGCCATGATCCGCCGGATTTTCGGCTTCCTGCTCCAGGTCTGGGGGGCGGCCAGCCTGCTGGCCCTGCTGCTGGGCGCGGGGCTGCTTTTCTGCGCCGGGTGGTGGCTGCGGGCCGAGGACGAGCCAAAACACGCCGACGCCCTGGTGATTCTTGCAGGCGACCCGCGCCGGGCGGCCCATGCGGCGGATTTGTACCTGCGGGGCCTTGCGCCCGTCATCTACCTGGGGCGGCCCCTGCACGACCCGCCGGAGCCGCTGTGCTCGCTGGGCCTGCCCTGCCCGCGCCAGGAAGACCAGATGCTGGCCGTGCTGGCCGCCAAGGGCGTGCCGCCGGAGGCCGTGCGCATGTACGGGCGGGATCTGCTGAGCACGGTGGAGGAAGGCGAGAGCCTGGCGCGCGAACTGGCGCCGGACCAGCAAACCCTGCTCGTGGTGACCTCGCCCTGGCACAGCCGCCGGGCCAAAATCATCCTGAAGCAACTGCTGCCGGGCCGCGAGCTGGTCATGAGCTCCACGCCGCACGAGCGTTTTGAGACGAAATGGTGGACTCACCAGCCCTCGGCCAGGGCCGTGGTGACCGAGACGGCCAAGTTCCTGCTCTATTTCCTGGGCGAGCCCTTCCGCTCGTCCTCGCCGCCGCCTGGGCCATAAAAAAGGCCAGAAGCGCGCGCCGCTGGCCTTACGGTCCGGGAAACCGGGGAAATTTATTTCTTGATCTGGCACTCCGGGCAAATGCCATAAAGGTCCATCTTGTGGCGCTCCAGGCGGAAGCCATACTTGGCTGCCAATTCCTCCTGCTTGCGCTCGATGACCGGGTCCATGATCTCGATGTTGCGGCCGCAGGCTTCGCAGATGAGGTGGTCGTGGTGCTCCACGCCGAAGTGGGGCTCGTAGCGGGTGATGCCGTCGGCAAAGCTCACGGCCTCGGCCAAACCGCACCCGGCCAGCAGCTTGAGCGTGCGGTACACCGTGGCCTGGCCGATGGTGGCGTCGCGGCGCTTGACCTTGGCGTACAGCTCCTCAGAGGACACGTGCCCGGGCTCCAGCAAAAAAATATCGAGGATCAACCGGCGTTGCGGGGTGATCTTCAGACGGTGCTCCTGCAGGTAGGAGGTGAAGGCCTGGTGCGGGGTCTGCCGGTCCGTTGAACTTTTTTTCGCGCGCATAGGGTGCCTCTTATGGAACTCCCGCCATTTCTGTCAATATAGGATTGCATCAGTCCAAGGTCTTCCGCGCCTTGACAGACCCTCCCCCCTGCGGTCTATTGACCCTGCACAACGCTCATTCGCCGCATCGGCAAAAAAGGTCAAGGCATGCTGGAACTTTCGCTATGGGTCCTCATGGGCGTGTTCGTGCTGGGTCTGGTGGCCTGCCGCCTGGCGCGCAAGCCCAGAAAGCAACACGACATGGAATTGCTGGACTTCGATTTCGACAAGAGCAAAAATTACGAGAAGGACGGACGCAAGTACCCGTTCTCCTACTGATATTCTACCGGGCCGAGCGCTCGTGGATGGCCGCGAGTTCGTGCGCACGCGCCGCCTCGGTGCGCATTTCCGCCGCCGCCTCGCGGGAGAACTCCGCCAAGGTCACGTTGGCCGGGCTCTGCCGGACGGCCTCGGCAAAGGACTCGAACAACGGGTCCACGCCCGCCTGAAACACCATTCCGCAGCTCATGCCCTCCCCGCAGGTATCAAGCACCTCCACCACCTCGGACATGCGGATATTCTCCGCCGCAACGGCGAGCCCATATCCCCGCGCGTCCTCGTCGCCCAAGGGTACGGTCATGCCCGCGTCGGCCAGGGCGGAAAGGGCGTCCAGCACCACGTCCGGGGGCAGGTGCAGGGCCCGGGCCAGGTCCACCACCGTCAACGGAGAGAGCCCGGCGGAAAACCGCGCCGCAAGATGCTTGAGCGCGGCCACGGCCACCTTCTGGCGCGACTGCGGGCTCAAATCCGCGGAGAGCCCCCGGCGCACAAAGGCGTTCAGGTGCTGCACGGCAAAGGACACCTCCGCCCCCAGCAGCACGATGATCCAGCTGATGTACAGCCAGACCAGAAACAGCGGCAATTGCGCAAAGCTGCCGTAAATGGCGTTGTACTTGGTGAAGCCTATCTGCCAGTGGATGTAGAACCACTGGGCCGCCTGCCACATGCTGCCCGCCACGATGCCGCCGGCCACCGCCGACTGGAGCTTCACCTTGGTGTTGGGCACAAAGGCATACACAAAGGTGAAGCCTATCCACACCAGCACCAGGGAAATGAACTTGAACAGGAACTTCTCCAGGCCGTCGTAGCCGGGGTCGCTGACGAAAGCGTGCACCAGGTCGAGCTTCTGCACGGCCACGGTGAAGCTGGCGGCCACCAGGACGATGATCGGGCAGATGACGATGACGGAAAAGAAGTCGGTGAACTTGCGCCAACTGGTGCGGCCCTTCTTGACGCCCCAGATGGAGTTGAAGGCGCGCTCCACGTTGCCCACGGTGGTGAACACGGTGACGAGCAGCGTGCCCACTCCGATCCAGCCCAGGGTCTTGACGTTGGTGTTGGCGATGTACTGGAGGATCTTGTCCACCACCTCGGGCCGCCCGGCGGAAATGCCCATGAGGAAGTCGCGGAAGAAATTGGCGTTTTGCAGCCCGAAGCCCTTGGAAATGGAAAAGGCCACGGCCAGCAGCGGCACAATGGACAGGATGGTGATGAAGGTCAGCGCCGAGGCCCGGATGATGCAGTGGTCGGCCAGAAAGCCGGTGGACACCATGTAGACCAACCGCGACACGGCAAAGACGCCCTTGCGCGCGCCGCCTGCGGCCTCCGCGTCCTTGGCCCAAATGTTCTGCCGGAAATGGCGCTCCACAGCGCCCCTGACGGACTTCAACCCCTGCCCTGCCATGCCGGACTCCTTGCCTGCGGTTGCAACCCTTAAAAAAGCAAATCCTTGAAGAATTTTATGGGCTTGAGCGGTATGCCGAGGATCTCCTTGATGGCGTTGCCGATGAGCGCGCCCGTGGGCACCTCCATCTCCGGGTCCTTCAAGCGCCCGAACACCTTGATGGGCACGTCCGGAATGCCGGTCATGCTGGCCGAAAGCGTCAGGTTGATGGAGTCGTCCACCGGGGAGAAGCGCCCCTTGCCGGTGACCACCATGTTTGCCCCGTCCATGCGGAAATCATCCGACTGGAACACGCCCTGGTTCACCTTCAGCCGGGCCGAGGCCTTGGAAAAGGGCGCGCCGGGGCGGCGGACGGCCGTGGGCTGGGCCGTGGCTCCGGGCGGCCGCTTCGGGGCGGGTTGCGTCTCGCCCGCGCCAGAGAGCACGTAAGAGCCATCGGTGATCTTGAACCCGGCCATGCCCTCCAGGCTACGCATCACGTCCACGTCCGTGGCGCCCACGCCCCCCAGGTCCAGAAACATGTCCGTCCTGCCGGTGACGAACTCCTTGCCCGCCCAGCCTATCATGAACGGCCCGGCCTGAAAGTCCTTGGCCGCGATGGAGAGCCGGGTCTGCATGCCGCCCGGCGCCACCTGGGCCGAAAATTCGCCGGTGAGCACGCCGCCGTAGAAATTTCCGCCCATGGGCTTGACCAGCAACGAGCCGCCGCCAGCGTGGGCGGTGGCCTTGAAGTCGCGCGTGGTGACGCCGCGGTACTTGAAACTGCGCAAGGCCACAGTGCCCTCAAGATTCAGGTCGCGCAAGGTCTCCACGGGCAGGGGCTCCGGCGTGGGCTTCTCGGGCGGAGCGCCACGGCGGGGCGGCTCCGGCGCGGGCAGATAGCGGTCCAGGTCTAGAACCCCGCCCGAGAGCGAAAGGGTCTGCTTCGGGGAATCGAAGTTCTGCACGGAGTAGGAGCCGCGCACGGGCAGGTCGTCGAACTGCGCGGAAATGTTGGCCAGGCTCGCGCCCTTGGCCGAGAGGGTCAGATCGGCCTCGCCGCTCAGGCGTTGCAGCACCCGCTTGTCCGAGGACTTGGGCACGTTCAGGTCCAGCGCGCCGAGCACGCGTTTGGGGTCGCCGTCCTGGCAGCGGATGCGCCCGGCCAGGGTCCAGTCGCCGCCCAGAACCTTGCTGCCGCTGATGGGACCGCTGAGGCTCAGTCCGCAAGCCTGCACCGAGGCCGCGGCCAGGTTCAGGCTCTGCGCGGCCACATCCAAAACGCCCTTGCCGGAAAAGCTGGCCTCGTTCTCGCGCTTGGGCAAAAACCAGCCCTTGAGCCTGCCGCTGGCGGAAGCTCCGCTGAGCAGCACCTTGCCCTGCTGGCTGCGCAACAGGCCGCCGATCCTGGCGTCGAGGTTCAGCAGCGGCTTGGTGCCCACGGCGGAAAGGCCGCCGTCCATTTGCAGCGCCCAGTCGACATCTCCCGCCGCTGCGGGAACGAAACGCGCCTGGGCCTGGATGGAGGAAAAGCCCATGCGCCGGGGCACGGCCTTGGGCTGGCTCTTGTCCGCCGCCCAGTCCAGGGTGGACGGCCCCAGGGCCGCCTGGGCCTCTATGGTGGCCCGGCGCGCCACCTGGGCAAGCTTCACCGTCGGCGCAAGCGTCGCTTTCTGGGCATCGGCCCTGGCGCGCAGATTCATCTTTCCGCTGGTGCTCAGCCCCGGCTTGTTCAACCACGACACCTGCCGCGCGTCCACGTCGTCCATGCGCAGGGAGCCCCCCCAGCCCACGATGGCGGGACTGGCCATGCCGGAGGTGGCGCGGGGATCCTTTTCGCCCCCGGCGAAACTGGCCGAGAGTTCTGCCGTGATGCTGCCGCCCTGGGCCTTGAGCGGCTTGAGCTGCACCCGGTGCTGGCCCTGGCCGCCCTGCCAGAGCACCTGCGCGCCCTGCCCGGTGACTCCGGCCAGCTTCAGCGTTTCCGCGGTGATGCTGCCCTCGCCCTTGACCTCGCGCAGGTAGTCCAGGGGCAGGTCGCCCACCACCACCGGCGTGCTTGTGGCGTTGGAGGTGAAGGCCGCTCCCAGGGCATCGGCGTCCAGATGATTGGCGCTGACGCCGAACTCAAGGCCGGAGACCTCGTCGAAACCCATGCGCACCTTGCCCTTGAGGTGCGAGGCGTCCAGCACGAACCCGGGGCTTTCAAACACCAGCTCGTCCACGGTGGCGAAGATGTTCAACGCGCCCCCGGCCGCGTGCAGCGCCCCCTGGTGCTCGTGGGCGATGGTTCCGGGCCAGTAGGCGTTGATCACCGCCCGCGGGCTGAACCTGCCGGTGTGCAGGCGCGCCTCCAGTCGGAACATCTCGGTAACATCGAAAAAGGTGACTTCACCGGTGACATCCGCGCCGATAAGGCGCAGCCGGAGGTCGGAAAGCCTGAGGTGCTTGCCGCCGTCCTCCAGGGTCACGGTGGTGGAAACCCCGGCCATGGGCGAACTTTTGGGCATAAAGGTGCCGCCGATCTCGCCGTGCACGGTGGTGTCGGTGAACAGCGGCAGGGGGTCCAGGGCGCTCCAGTGCAGCTGGCCCGCGCCTTCCAGGTGGGCCTTGAGCCCTGGCCGGGGCCAGGTGAACTCCGAGACGATGGTGAAGGGCAGCGGCTTGCCCGACTCGATGCGGCCGGTACGCAGATCGACGCCGGTCATGATGTAGCTGTGGTTATGCTCCAGGTCGTCCAGCCGGGCCTGGCTGTCCACCAGGCGGATGCCGCGCACGGTGATTTTGTGGAAGAAGGCGTCGGCCCGCTCGGTGGAATTCTCCTGGGCGCGCAGGCGCTCGGCCAGCCCGTCCCAGTTGCCCCGGCCCTCCGTGTCCAGGGTCAGGATCAAGTCGGCGTTGTCCAGCTCCACCGTGTCGAACACCAGGCGGCGCCGGAACAGCGGCATGACCCGGATGCGCGCGCTGATCTGCCGCGCCGTAAGCAGCGGAGTAAGGCCGAAGCGCGGGTCGTTGCCAAGGGTGAGCCCCTGGGCCTTGAGCCCGAACCAGGGGAAGAAGCTGACGGTGAGCTCGCCTTCCAGGCTCACTTCGCGCCCGGTGGCCTCTTTGACCAACAGCGCAAGTTCATTGCGGAATTCAGGCGTACGCATGTAGCGGGAGGTCCACCACACGGCGGACCCCACGGCCAGCAGCAGCGCGGCAAGGCAGCACAGAAGGATGAGGAGAAGTCTCTTGCGCATGAGCCCCGTTTGGGTGTCTGCATCGGCCCGCAAGATTGCGGGCGGGACGCGGAAATTCCAGCATGTCCGGGTTCCGCAGCAAGGCATAGCGACTTTGCGCGCGCCCGGCAAGCGGATGCGCCGGGAGATGAGGCAGGCGAGCGCCGGAGCGGTCTACCCTCCCAGGTCCGCCCCCGTGAGCCCCACAATGGCGATGCCGGCGCGGTCGGCGGCGGCAATGGTGGCTTCCAGGTCGAAGAACAGGCTCTTGCCCGCCTCCACGCCCAGGCAGGTGCCCTTGCCTTGGGCCAGAACGCGCACGGTGTCCGGGCCCACGCTCGGCAAATCCACGCGTTCCTCCTGGCCGGGCTTCATGACCTTCAGCACCACGCAGCCCGGTCCGCCCAGCTCGCAGCCCCGGCGGATGGCCGCGTCCGTGCCCTCCAGGGCCTCCACAGCGGCCACGATGCCCTCGCGCAGGACGAGGCACTGGCCGATGTCCAGACGGCCCATCTGCCGGGCCAGGTCTGCGCCGTGGCGCAGGTCGGTCCATTCGCGTTCGTCCGGGGCGCGGCGCGTCAGCACGCCGGGCGGGGTAAGCAAGCCCTGGGCGAAACTTTGCGGCGGCAGCAGGCCCATGCCCTCGGATTCCAGCAGGCCGGACAGGGCGCGCAAAATGGCGTCGTCGCCCTTGCCGCCCAGGGAGAACAGCAGCTTCACCGCGCGGGCGTCGAAATGGCGGATGTCCATGACGCCGGGTTTGTTGATGGTTCCGGCCATGACCACCTGCTGAACTTTGTTTTCCTTCAAATAGTCGAGGAGCTTGGACAGCTGGCCCAGCTTCATCTCGCGGGAGGCGTCGGCAAGGGGATAGACTTCGGGGTTGGTGTGGCCGGTGAAGCCGACCACAACGAGGCGGTGGCCCGCGGCCTTGACGCCCTGGGCCACCAGAACCGGGAACTGGCGTCCCCCGGCGATGAGCCCGATGACCGTGGCCTGCGCGCTCATGTGCGGAAAACTCCGGGCTAGTCTTCGCCGCCGGAGGAACTGCGCCCGGCGTCGGAGGTGATGCCGCGCACGGTGCTGCGCATGAAGTCCACCAGGCGGGCCACCTCGGGCACGTCGGGCAGCTCGGCAAGGGCCTTGGCCAGGGCCTCCTCGCGCATCAGGCCGGAGCGGAAGATGATGCGGTAGGCTTTCTTGATGGCTCCCACCGTGGCGCTGGAAAACCCCTTGCGCTTGAGCCCGATGAGATTCGGGCCATAGAGCTTGGCGCGGGTGCCCTGGGCCAGCATGTACGGCGGCACGTCGTTGCTGTAGCCGGAAAGCCCGCCCAAAAAGGCGTACTCGCCCACGCGCGCAAACTGCTGCACAGCGGCCATGCCGGAAACGATGGAATAGTCGCCGATCTCCACATGCCCGGCCATGCTCACCGCGTTGGCGATGGTGACATGGTCGCCGATGCGGCAGTCGTGAGCCACATGGGCATAAGCCATGAACAGGCAATGGGAGCCGATGCGCGTCTCCATGTGCCCCTGGGGCGTTCCCCGGTGCACGGTGACGAACTCGCGGAAATCGTTGTGCTCGCCGATGCGCACCCAGGTCTCCTCACCCTTGAAGCCCAGGTGCTGCGGCTCGTCGCCCAGGCAGGCGTAAGAGTGCACGTGATTGTTCGGCCCCATGCTGGTGTAGTTCTTGACCTGGGAAAAGGCGTCCAGGCGGCAGCCGTCGCCGATCTCGACCTTTTCCTCGATGACGCAGTACGGACCGACCTGCACGTCCTGGCCGAGCTTCACGCCGGGATGCACCACGGCAGTGGGATGAATCGTGGTGGCCACTACATTTTCCCCTTATCGACAACGGCGGCGGTGAATACGCCCTCGGCCACGAGCGCGCCGTCGACGGTGGCCCTGCCCTTCATTTTCCAGATGTTCATCTTGTGGCGGATCAGCTCGGCCTCCAGCAGCAACTGGTCGCCGGGAACCACCGGGCGGCGGAACTTCGCATCATCGATGCCGGTGAAGAGGAACAGCTTCTCGCCCATGGGGGAATCGAGGGTGCTGCCCACAAAGATGCCACCGGCCTGGGCCAGGGCTTCCAGAATGAGCACGCCAGGCATGATGGGTTCGCCGGGGAAGTGCCCCTGGAAGAAATTTTCGTTGAAGGTCACGTTCTTGTAGGCCTTGATGCGCACGCCGGGCTCCAGCTCCAGCACCCGGTCCACCAGCAGGAAAGGGTAGCGGTGCGGCAGCAGCTCCATGATCCGCCGGATGTCGATGGGCAGTTCGCTACTCATGGCCTGTCTCCTTGTCTTCGGCCTGTGCGGCCTTTTCCAGCCGTTTCACGCGGCGCATCAATTCCGGAAGCTTGGGCAGCGACAAGGACACCTTGAGGTAGGTCGCGCCGTCCATGGAGGGCGAACCGCCGGCGATGGAGCCGGGCGGCAGATCCTGGCCGACTCCGGACTGGGCCGCCACCTGCACCCCGTCGCCCAGGGTGATGTTGTCGCGCAGGCCCGCCTGGCCCGCCAGCACCACGCCGTTGCCGAGCTTGGTGCTGCCCGCTATGCCCACTTGGGAGATGATCAGGCAATGCTTGCCCGTTTCCACGTTGTGGGCGATCTGCACGAGGTTGTCGATCTTGGTGCCGTCGCCCACGCGGGTGGATTCCAGCGCGGCGCGGTCGATGGCCGTATTGGCGCCGATCTCCACGTCGCGGCCGATGACCACATTGCCCACCTGGGGCACCTTCACGTGGCCGGCGGGGCTTTGCGCATAGCCGTAGCCGTCGCTGCCGAGCACCGCGCCCGCGTGGATGGTGACGCCCGCGCCCAGCACGGTGCAGGACATGAGCACCACGTTGGGGTACAGCGTCGCGCCCGCGCCCACGACGCAGTCCTCGCCCACGTAGACGCCGGGGAAGAGCGTGGCGCCCTGCCCTATTTGCGCTCGCGCGCCGACAAAGACGAAAGGATAGAGGGTGACGCCGGACGCCACCTGGGCCTCGGGATGCACGAAGGCCTGGGGGCTGATGCCGGTGAGGCAGCCCTGAGGTTTGGCGAAAAGCGCAACTACCCGCGCCCAATCAAGCTTGGGGTTCGCGGTAAAAAGGCAGGCTCTGCCCTGCGGGGCGTGCTTCTCCTCGCAAAGCACTACCCCGGCCTGCGTTTCGGCAAGCTGGGGCAGATAGTTGCGGTGCAAAAGCGGCGCTATGTCTCCCGGGCCGGCGTTGGCCAGGGTGTTCACTCCGCTGACGTCAATGTCGTGGCCGGAGAAGGTCAAGCCGACCTTCCCGGCCACTTCGGACAGGCGCATTGCGTGAGGCTCCACTACTTCTTGCGAGACTTCCAGGCGCGGTTCAATTCCTGGGTGATGGCCTTGGTGATGTCGCTGGCCGGATCGGTGTAGTAGATGATGCCGGTGGTCTTGGCCATGACAAGGGTGAAGCCGTTCTTGCCGGAGTAGTCGCTCACGGCGGCGTTCAAAACCTTGATGATCTCGTTGAGCTTGAGGCTCTTTTCGCGGTTGGCCGCATTCTGGAACATGCGAACGGCCTCGGAGAGCTCGAACTCCTTGCGGCGCAGTTCACGCTCTTTGTCCTGGCGGGCTTCCGGGGCCAGGGCAAAGGCCTGCTTCTGGAAGTCTTCCTGCATTTTCAGGAAGTCCTTCTGCTGGCGTTCGATGCGTTCGCTGTCTGGCTTCATCTTGGTCTCAAACTGTTTGATGGCCTCCTGGCCGGGCTCGGAGGTTCTCAGCACCTCTTCCGGGTCGAAGATGCCGATCTTGGCCGGGCCAGCGGCCAGGGCGACAGATTGCAGGAGCAGGAGAAACAGGGCGGCTGCCAAAAACTTGCGCATGTGAATAACTCCTTTCAACGTGTGTTGAAGCCAGTGCTTGAATAAAGGGTTGCCTTCGCCTGTCGGCCCGCCCCGGAAGGCGCGGCCTGGTCTGCCAGGCTAGAAGGTCTGGCCCATGTTGAACTCGACCTTGTTGTTGGTGCTGTCGTAGAGCTCGTCCAGTCCGTGGCCGAACTCAAGCTTGAGCGGGCCCATGGGCGAGTACCACATCAGGCCCACGCCGACACTCTTATACAACCCGAACGTGGGGGCCGCAATACCGCCGCGCTTGGGTCCGCTGAACCAGCCTTCGCTTTCCTTCCACGTGTTGCCCGCGTCGAAGAAGGCCGATCCGTAGATGCCCATCTTCTTGCTCATGGGGTAGATGAGCTCCAGGTTGGTGAAGGCCTCTTTGGTGCCGTACACCGCGCCGTAGCCGCTCAACGGGGTGATCTTGCGCTCTGAGTAACCGCGCACGGTGCCCGAACCGCCCAGAGAGAAACGCTCGGTGACGGGGATCTCGTCGTCGCCCAGGTTCTTGCCCACCCAGCCCATCTGGCCATGCCAGTGGAAGGTCAGGTCGCCGATCACCGGGTGGTACCAGCCGGAGTCGAAGATGGTCTTCACGAACTGGTCGGTGCCGGCCAGGGCGCCGCCGCCGTACATCACGGTGAAGCTGTTCACCGTGCCCTGCGTGGGCAGGGTGGTGGAGCCGCCGTTTGTGGTGTCGCGCATCACCGTGGCCGAGGCCACGCTGGCGGTATGGGTGCCGACGGCGTCGATGACGAGCTGCGAGGCGCTGGTCGTGTCGACATCATAGATTTTATAGCGCTCCAGGCGGTAATCCCACAACAGGCTGGTGTACTCGCCAATGGGATAGGAGAAGTTCAACTTGCCGCCAAGGGAGTCGCGGTTGTACGAAACGTAGTCTTCTTTCTTGTCAAAGAGCTGGAAGCCCACGCCCAGGTTGGTGTCGTCCCAGCGCGGGTTCATGGCGGTGAAGGTGTAGGAGGTCTTCTTTCCGCCCCACTGGCCGTTCAGGCTGGAGGACCAGCCCTTGCCGAACAGGTTGGTCTCGGTGACGGATGCGGCCAGATACACGCCGTCGTACGTGGAGTAGCCCACGCCGCCGCCAATCTTGCCGGTGTCCTTGTCCTTGACCTTGACCTTGAGATCCATTTCATCCGGGCTGCCCGTGGGCACGGACTCGATGTCCACGGCCGCGAAGTAGCCGAGCTTGTCCAGGCGCTCGCTGGAGCGCTTGAGCTTCTCACCGTTGAACAGGTCGCCGTCGGCCAGGCGCATTTCGCGCAGGATGACGTTGTCGCGGGTCTTGGTGTTGCCTTCGATGAGCACGCGGCGGATGTGCACCCGCTGCTGCTTGCGCATGACATAGATGACGTCCACCGACTTTTCCTCGGGGTGGTCATTCATGCGCACGTTGGCCTCGGCGTAGGCATAGCCGAAATTGTTGTAATAATCGGTAAGGGCCTTCAGGTCGTCGCGCACCAGGGAGCGGTCGAGGTAGTCCTTCTTGGCCGCGGACTCGCTGATCTTGGTCAGGGAAAGCAGCTTCGGGGCGTCGGCGATGAGGTCGCCCTCGATGCGCACGGCCTCCACGCGGAAGCGCGCGCCCTCCTCCACCTTGAAGGTGATGGTGATGCCGTCCTCGCCCACGGTGACTTCCGGCGCGCCCACTTTGGCGTCGATGAAGCCGCGGTTGCTGTAGAAGGCGGCCAGGGCGGCGCTGTCGCGTTCCAGCTGCTCTTCCTTCAACACGCCGCTCTGGGTGATCCAAGACAGGAAGCCGCGTTCCTTCACGGCCAGCTCGTCCTTCAGCTCGTCCTCGGGAATCTGCTTGGCGCCCTGGATGGTGATCTTCTTGATGTAGAGCTTCTTGCCCTCGTCGATGACGAAGTTGAGGCGCGCCTGGCCCTGCCCGGCGGACTCGATCTCGTGGGTGACCTTGGCGTTGTAGTAGCCGTCCTTGCGGTACATCTCGCGGATGGCGGCGATGTCCTCGGCCAGGACCTTGGGGTTGAGCACCGCACCCTTCTTGGAACTCGCGGCCTTCAGGATGTCATCGCTCTTGAGCTCTTTGGCGCCCTTGACGCCGATGGCCAGGATGCGCGGCTTCTCAACCACCTTGATGACCAGCGTCTTGCCGCCGGAGGCGTCGCGCAGGAGGGCTTTCACGTCGTCGAAGTAGCCCAGATCAAAGACGGTCTTCACGTCGGTGTTAATGGTCTTGAGGTCGATGGTGTCGCCCTTCTTGGTGGCCATGCGCATGAGCACCACCTCGCGGTCCAGGGCCACCGCGCCTTCCACCTCGATGTCCACGATGCGGTCCAGCCCGAGAAGGTCGCCCTTCATCTTGGCCACCAGCTCGTCCACAGCGGGCAGAAGGTTGATGAGCCCGTCCTTGCTGACGAAAACGGGCAAGGGGGCCTTGAGGCCGAAGGGATCGATGACGCGCACGTCGATGGAAAGGGTCTCGCCCAGTTGGCTGAAGCTGCCGGAGATGGCATACTTCGCGCCCGTGAGCAGCGCGCCCTCCTTGAGGGCCTGGGGGTCCGTGGGCTTGAGTCCCTTGGAGGCCAGGGCCTTCTCCAGGACGTCCTTGGGCACCACGGTGAAGCCCGCCGCACCGAGGCGGTCGGACAGCATGTCCGGCAGTCCCTGGCGCAGGTACTTCAGGTCGTCGCCGGCGTTGACCTCGAACGGCAGCACCACCACCGAGACCTCGCGGGGCGAGGTGACGGCGGCCAGGAACTGCCGTGGCGCGGCGAACACCGCCAGCGCAACGGTCAAAACCGCCAGTGCGAAAAATTTTATCTTGCTACCCCTGGGCATAGAGAACTCCCAAACGCAACTCCAGCCGTCGTCCCATGACGCCCGCCAGTTCTATGTTATGCGTTACGACCACGAATGTCATCCCCAAGTCCTTGTTCAAGGACACCAGGAGTTCGCCAATCATTCTGCCCGTCTTTTCATCAAGGTTGCCGGTGGGCTCGTCGGCCAGAAGGGCCTTCGGGCGGAGGAGGATGGCTCGTGCGATGGCTGCCCTTTGGCGCTCTCCGCCGGAAAGGGTCGTCACCGGGAAACTCATTCTCGCTCCTAATCCCACCATCACCAGGGCTTCGCGGGCCAGCTCCAGGGATTCCTCCTTGGACTTCCCCGCGATCAAACCGGGCATGGCGACGTTCTCCAGGGTCGTGAACTCCGACAACAGGTGGTGGAACTGAAAAACGAATCCTATGTCCCTGTTGCGAAGCGCGGCCCTGCGCCTGTGGTCGAGGCCTCCCAGATTCTGCCCGGAGAAGAAAATCTCTCCATGCGTGGGCGCGTCCAGGGTTCCCAGCAGATGCAGGAGGGTCGTCTTGCCGGAACCCGATGCGCCAAGGATGGCTATGGATTCGCCGGGCATGACGGAAAGGTCTATCCCATCCAGCACCGTGAGGCGCTCACCCGGCCCAGCAAATTCCTTGCCAACCTTGTTCAGGAAATATAGCGGCTCTTTACTCATAACGCAAGGCGTCCGAAGGTTTGAGCGCGGCGGCCCGCCTGGCCGGGTACAATGTGGACAGGAAACACAAGGCCAACGCCGCAACGCCGATGAGCGTCATATCCAACAATTCCAGGCGCACAGGCAGGTAATCCACAGGGTACACGTCGCTTGGCAGCTTGATGAACTGGTATTTCTTGAGCAAAAGCGCCACCGGAATGCCCAGGCCGTAGCCCAGGGCCGTTCCCACCGCGCCGATGAAGCTGCCCTGGAACATGAAGATGCGCCGGATCATCCCCTCGTCTGCGCCGAGCGACATCAACACAGCGATATCCTTCGTCTTCTGCATCACAAGCATCACCAGCATGGTGACGATGCTGAACGAGCCCACCAGCACGATCATGGCCAGGATGATGAACATGGCTGTTTTTTCAAGTTCCAGCGCCGCAAAAAGATTGGCGTTCATTTCCTGCCAGTTGCGCACGTAGACCGGATACTCGTGCAGGGTGGCGCGGAGCTTCTCGCTCACCACGCCCGCCTGGTACACGTCGGAAAGCCGCACCTCCAGACCGGTAACGACATCTTCCTTGAATCCCAGGAGATTGCGCGCCGAGTCGATGCTGACGTAGCCCAGGGTGGCGTCGTATTCGAACATGCCGGTACGGAAGATGCCAGCCACGCGGAACACGCGAACTTTGGGCGTAAAGCCTACGGAGCTCTGGGTTCCCGTGGGCGAAAGCAGGTTCACGGAGGCCCCGAGGGTCAGCCCCAGGCGCTTGGCCATCTCCGCGCCGATGACGACACCGGGCAATCCGTCCTTTTCCTCCAAATCATTGACGCTTCCGGCCACCATATCTTTGGTGAGGCTTAAAACCTGGTCTGCGGTGCCGGGATCTATGCCGCGCAGCACCACGCCCTTCACCCCGCCGCTGGCGGAGAGCATGACCTCGGAGTACACGAAGGGGCTCACCCCGGTGACTCCGGGCACCTTGCGGCAGGCATCCTCCAGCGCCTTGTGGTCGCGGATGCCACCGGAAAACGCGCTGACGATGATGTGGGCGTTGACGCCCAGTATCTTGTCGCGCAAGTCCTTGGTGAAGCCGTTCATCACGCCGATGACCACGATGAGCGCGGCCACGCCAAGGGCCACGCCGCACACCGCGAAAAGCGAGATCACCGCGATGAATGATTGCTTGCGCAACGCGAAGATGTAGCGCAGGGCGATGAAGAATTCGAAGTTCATGCAGGTCCGGTGGCCGGGCCGGCGGGCGCGGGAGCGGCACCGCCGCCCTGAGCTGTTTCAGGCCGCAGCAGGGGGAACAATATGACCTCGCGGATGGAGGCCGAATCAGTCAAAAGCATGACGAGGCGGTCGATGCCGACGCCCTGGCCGGCGGCCGGGGGCATGCCGTACTCCAGGGCGCGCACGTAGTCCTCATCCATGTAATGCGCCTCGTCGTCGCCTGCGGCCTTTTCCTTCACCTGGTCCTCGAAGCGGCCCCGCTGGTCCACGGGATCGTTCAGCTCGGAAAAGGCGTTGCCCAACTCGCGGCCGACCATGAACAGCTCGAAACGGTCAGTAATGTCCGGGTTCTGCTCGTTACGGCGCGAAAGCGGAGAAATGTCCGTCGGATAATGATAGATGAAGTGCGGCTGGATGAGCTTGGGCTCGACGAAGATGTCGAAGAGCTTGGCTTGCAGCTTGCCCAGCTTCTCGCCTTTGACGACCTTCTCGCCGCTCTTGCGCACCAGCGCAGCGCAGCGGTCATAATCCTGGTAGTCCGCCGGGTCCACGCCGCCGATCTTCTCAATGGAATCGTGGAAGCTGATGCGCGTCCACTTGCCGGGAGTCAGGTCGATGTCGTTGCCCTGATAGGGAACGATGGTGGAGCCGCAGACCTCGCGGGCAACGGTGGAGATCATGTCCTCGGTCAGGTCCATGAGGTCGTTGAAGTCCGCATACGCCCAGTAGAACTCCAGCATGGTGAACTCCGGGTTGTGCCGGGTGCTGATGCCTTCGTTGCGGAAGTTGCGGTTGATCTCGTAGACTTTTTCGAACCCGCCCACCAAAAGGCGCTTCAGGTACAGCTCCGGCGCTATGCGCATATAGAGCTTCATGTCCAGGGCGTTGTGGTGCGTCTCGAACGGCTTGGCCGTGGCCCCGCCGGGAATGGGCTGCAGCATGGGCGTCTCGACCTCAAGGAAGCCCTTGGCGTCGAGGTAGTTGCGCAGGCCGCGCACGATGAGCGTGCGTTTGCGGAAAATCTCGCTGGTGCGGGGGGTGACGATCAAGTCCACGTAGCGCTGGCGGTAGCGCGTCTCCATGTCCTTCAAGCCGTGGTATTTCTCCGGCAGGGGGCGCATGGACTTGGTCACCAGGCTGACGGCCTTGGCGCGCAGGGTCAGTTCGCCGGTCTTGGTGCGGAACAGGTCGCCCTCGATGCCCAGGATGTCGCCGATGTCGAATTTTTTGAAGATTTGGTAGGCGTCGGGCCCCAGGTCGTCGCGCGCGACGAACACCTGCATGGACTCGCTGGCGTCCAGTATTTTAATAAAGGTGACCTTGCCAAAGGAGCGCAGGGAGGTCATGCGCCCGGCCACCAGGAACACCTTGCCGACCTCGGCCAGAGCGGCCTCGTCCATTTCGGAATACCCTTTCAGGATATCCTTGATGTGGGTGTCTTTGCGGAAGGTGTTGGGGTACAGGTGCAGATCGGCGTCGAGCAAGGCGCAAGCCTTGTCGATGCGCGTACGCAGGACATCGTTGTACTCGTCCCGCGCCTTAAGCGCGTCCGCCAGGGGCTTGAAGCGCCCGGCGTGCGGCGACCCGGCGCGATTCTTCGCCGCGCCGTTGTCCTTTTCGTTATCGGCCAAAACGGGTCTCTCCCTGGGGTGTGCGGACTCTAAAGAATGTCTCAAACCAAACGCCGGGATACGCTGACTGCCTATGCCATCCGCCCCCGGCAGTCAAGGGCGGGAGATACTCCGGGCGGTGAATGAAGTCAAAGCAAAGATGTTGCGCGATTTTGCGGGTCGGTGTTTTTTCGTGGAGAAATTTCTTGACCTGCCGAGCCAGTTCGGCGTAATCAGTCCTCCGCCGCATGAAGCGGCTTTTCCCCGGTAGCTCAATCGGCAGAGCGGGTGGCTGTTAACCACTAGGTTCGCGGTTCAAGTCCGTGCCGGGGAGCCAGACAAGACAAGGCCCGGAAGATGAAAGTCTTCCGGGCTTTTTCGCGTGGTGCAAACCTGGTGCACACCGGACCGGCGCACGTGGTTCCCACGTTCTCCGGCCGCCGACACCAAGCGGCCTCCAAAGACGGTGCAGGCCTCAGCCAACCGTAACGGGCGAGCAGGCCAGACCGCTTGGGCTTGGGGCTTGGCACACCCGATTGCGGCCTTCCTCCTTGGCCCGGTACAGGGCCTGGTCCGCGCGGGCAATGGCGTCCTCGACCGAGGCGTCGTCGCGCAGCACCCCGGCCACTCCGAAACTGGCCGTGACGGAAAAATGCTGGCCCTCCGACTCCAGGCTCAAGCCCTCCACTCCCAGCCGCAGGGCCTCGGCCACTGTGGCGGCCTGCGCCTGGCCGGTGCCCGGCAGAAGCAGCACGAACTCCTCGCCGCCATAGCGGCAGAGCAGGTCCGGCTCGCGCAGGCGGGAGGAAATGAACCGCGCCGCGGAGGACAGGGCCAGGTCTCCGGCGGCGTGGCCGTAGGTGTCGTTGACGGCCTTGAAATAGTCCAGGTCAAGCATGACGCAGGCCACCTCCCCGCCGTAGCGGGCCATGCGGGCGCATTCGCGCTTGGCCGCCGCCATGAAGGAGCGGCGGTTGAGGGCGCCGGTGAGCATGTCCGTCGCCGCGGACAAGGCCAACTGCTGCCCCTGGCGGTTGAGCCGTATCTGGCCGCGCACCAGAAGCACGCTCAAGGCCGTCACCACCAGCAGCAGGGCTATCGATGCCCCGCCGTAGACCAGCGCGTGCTGCCGCCAGGGGGCCAGAATCTGGTCCAAGCGAAAGGCCGCGAAGGCCAGCAAGGGGGACCGGCTCACCAGGGTGCTGCCTGCAACCAGCTCTCCCTCACCCACGGGCGAGCGGCCCACGAAGGTGCTGCCCTGGGCCCCATGTTCCACGTAATCCTTAAGCCCCGGAACCGTGCTCCCCGCGAAGTACTCTTGCCCCGGCGCGGAGATGTAGATTTGTCCTTCCTGGTTTGTAACCATAATGCCCACGCCGGGCGGGATGCCCTGGCCCTGAAACACCTCCAGCAGCAAGTCCAGGCTGATCACTGCCGCCACGATGTGCGTCAGTTCCCCTTTGTGGTCGCGCTGGCCCAGGCTGACCCCGAAGACCCAATCCCTGGCGTGCCTGGAGTTGGCCAGCGGCGAGCCCACAAAAGCCTCGCGCTCCGCGAGCCGGTGGGCCTGGATATAATCCAGGTGCCCCACCTCCGGGGGCTCTCCCCGGCCTGTCCAGTCCGTGATCCGTCCCTGGGGATCGGTAATCAGCAGGCGCCGCACGTATGGCCGCTTGTGCTGGATGTCGTCGAGCATTTCGCGCAGCCGCTGGCGGTGGTCATGGAGACGCACGTCCGGCAATATCTGCAAAAGTCTGCCAATGGCATGCAGGTCGCTTTCGCTGTCCAACAGGACCATGCCCATCTGCCCGGCCAACAGGCTGGAAACGAACCGGGCATTCTGCTTGGCCGCCTCCAGGGTGGAGCGGTAGGTCGTCACGCCCATGACGACAGACAAAACCAGCACGCCCAGGGTGAGGCCACAGGCGGCCAGAACCGCCAGCACGGTCTGCCACTTCGAACCATGAATCTCGCAATGGCTGTTCATGAATCAGGTGCCTCGGCTCTATTGTTCAAGCATCACACTCCATCCTGGGGCGCCCCAAACCCGGTTCACCCATTTTCTCTTTCACACACCATGGATACAAAGTCCAGGGTGGCATGCGGAATGCCTTTGCGCGGCACATGGCGCTTGTCTTCGGCGCCTGTGTGGGGAGGTGGCGAGGCCGTGTCCGTACGGGCCGCAGAGGAGACAACCCGGAGTGGGGTTGCTGTCCATCTCAGCGTCATGAGGACGCTGTGGCTTTACACGCAATACCTGGTGCGGTATCACTCTCAGTGAACATACAGTAACAGCTTGTCGCTGATGGGAAAATACCCTCAAGGGCTGTGCGCGCAGCAACGCTCAAACGGTACCGCTTTCCGGAAAGAGCCCACACTGAAATCTGTAGCAGGGCGGTAAAAATGACCTTCTTTTCAATAGTGATACCAGCATACAATGCTGTCGAACATATTAATGACTGCCTGCATAGTGTTCTTGACCAGAAGTCGGCGCTTTTTTCTTTCGAGATCCTTGTTGTGGACGACTGTTCAAGCGATTCGACCTGGACAGTGCTGGCCGCCATGCGCGACACCTTTCCGGGCACGCTGCATATATTGAAAACCGATAGGAATTCCGGCCCTGGCGAAGCCAGAAATGTCGGGCTGGAGAGCGCCAAGGGCGAGTGGATTATCTTTTTGGACAGCGACGACAGGCTTGCCCCCAATGCCCTTGAAGAACTCCATAAGCATATTTCGAATTTTCCAAACCCGGACAATCTTGACCTTATTGCAATAGACTGGGAATACGACAAACAATCGAATGTGAAAAGCGCCAGAAAGGGTGGCAGATATGATTTTGAAAGCCTGACAAAGCCAAAGAATGAACTTTTGAAAGATTATGTTTCTCTTGGAATGGATGGATCTGTCATATATTCCATTATCAGAAACAAACTTATTCAAAAAAATAAATTACGTTTCGACGCAGGAATACATGAAGATGTTGACTATGTTTTCAAGGTGTATTTTTATGCAAACGAAATAAGCATTCTCAACAAGAAAATATACATCAAACGCAACAGACAAGGATCAATAGTAAATTCAATCTCAAAACACCACATAGATGGATACTTCCGCGCCTATGCAGAAATCCTGTCCACCATGCAATTGCTGGAAAAAGCTCAGCTTGAACCACTTCTTCAGTATTATTACACGGGGCTTATCGGCGTTGTAGCCGTTAAACTTCGGGATATTGTGAATGGGAACCTGGGACAAATAGAATCATTCGAGCTGTATTCTGCTCTTTACGACAACTGGAAAAACAGCTCTCAGCTTTTTTCAACGGAACAGTTCTCTATCCCAAACACAAAATATGTTAAAATTTGGGAATATTTCATTTCCACGATGTCAGCTCCGGGTCGCGACGTGGCGATTGTTGACAACAACATTCGCCAATTCCTTGAATCCATCGCAGCGAAGAGCTGGAGTTGCTACGACCTCCACAACTCGATTTTTCTTGCCCCCACCGAAATAAGAACTTGCTGCAAACGCTTTTTTGTCAACAATAAGCAAAAAGGTGATGTTGTGTTGATTGATACACAATCAACAAACATGGCGGCGACCGCCGATGTGATCCTGAAAAAGAAGAGAGAGCTTTACAAGGAAATCAACAGAGGCGAAAGCGAAGAGTGCTCTGGGTGCCCGTTCTTGGAATTCAAGGAGTGGGGATACATCAACACCCTGGACATAAAACAGATATCCTTTGAGCACCACACGATATGCAATATGCGGTGTGTGTTTTGTGATGAAAAGTATTACGGAGGACAAAAAGAAACCTATGCAATTGAGCAGTTGATCGACGAGCTCATAGCTCTTGGTTCGCTTTCAAACTTAAGGAGCATTGTCTGGGGTGGCGGAGAACCTGTGCTTCACCCATTGTTTCCGTCCATCATCCATAAAATTGCAAACAATTTTCCTAATGTAAAGCAGCGTGTCATAACGAATTCTTCCGTATTTTCGCCCGTAATACAAGAACTCTTACAGCACGATAAAATCACTATCACCACAAGTGTTGACGCTGGCACTGAGAGCACATTCAAGATTGTAAAAGGCGGTGTAAAGATTCAAAACGTTTTAGAAAATCTCAGCAAATATGCCACAGCAAACGCAAAGGGTGTTACCATCAAATACATCATTCTTGAGGAGAACGCTGCCTACAGCGAGCTCCACAGCTTTGCGCAGCTTATAAAGCAATTCAACCTTGAAGCATGCAATTTTCAGATCAGCTGCAATTTCAAATGCAATACAATTCCTCGAAAGATCGCATTGGCTGCCGTTTCATTGTATGGATTGCTGATGGATATGCGTTGCAACATCATCTTTTTTGATGAGTTGCTGCGTCAACGTCTCCCGTCATTTGATGAGTGTTCGATTCAGGAGTTGAAAGACAGGCTAAAGCTCGTTGGCCTTGACCATGCCCTGGCAGACCCTCAAAAGTATGGCCACGTTGCAATATGGGGAGCTGGAATACAGACAAAGATGTTGGTTGAAGACTCTTTTTTCTTCAAAAACGCGGAAATCGATTTCATCGTCGATTCATACGCAAGCGCATCGAATAACTCCGCGTTCGAGATTCCGCTCTACACCCCGGAGAAGCTTTTGGACTCCGATATTCCTGTGCTCATTTCCGCAGTGCAAAGAACCCCGGCTCTCTACCAAGAGGCTCTGAAGCTTGGTATTGATCCTTCAAGAATAATTCGGGAAGCTGTGATTTAGCGCACACCAGGGCAGCTGGGCCAAAGCGCCGAGTGGGCGCTCAAAGCCTGCCCCCCCCTTGGCGCGAAGGGGCTTTTGTTGCTGCCGCGAACATACAGACAGCGACATTCAAGTGGTGCGTTTCCCTCCGCCGCCAGCCTAGGCTTTTCCCGTACTTTTGAGGGCCAGGGTCAACCCCATGGACACCACGGCCAGCAAAATCGCCAACACGCCCGCCCGCCGGAAGTCGCCCGAGAACACCGCGTTGTAGATTTCGAGCGAGATGGTGTTGGTGCGGCCGATGATGTCGCCACCGAGAAGCAGGCTCACCCCGACCTCCCCCAAGGCCCGGCCCGTGGCCAAAAACAGCCCGGCGGCAACGCTGAGCCGGCAGTGAGGCAAGGCCACCCGCACAAAGGTCGTCAGCCCATTTTTGCCCAACACGGCCGAAAGCTCGAGCAGGCGGTTCAGATCGCCGCGCACCGCCGCCTGGATGGGCCGCACCATCAAGGGAATACCCGCCGTGACCGCCGCCAGCACCAAACCGGGGAATCCGAAGATGACCTCAACATCCAAGTTGCGCAACAGCGGCGCGCCCAGCGGCCCCTGCCTGCCGAACAGCAGCAAAAGGCCGAAGCCCACGGCCATGGGCGGCAAAATCAGCGGCAGCGAGACCAGGAAATCCACAAGGTCCACAAGCCTGCCGCGCCCCCGGCCAAGCAGATAGCCCAGGGGAACCCCCAGCACGAAAAGCAACGGCACGGCCACGGCCATGACCTTGAGCGTGAGCCAGACCGGGAAGGCCACGCCAGGGTCAAGGGCCGCCGCCAGCCAGGTTTCGTCCATGCGCTACAGCCCGTGTTTCTTGATCATGCCCTGAGCCTCCGGGGTCTTCAAAAAGGCGATGAACGCCGCCACGGCGTCCGCGTTGCCGCCATTGGCAACTGTTGCCGCCCCGATGACAATGGGCGAGTACAAGCGCTGCTCCACCTTGAAGTAGCCGCCGATTTGCGCCCCAAGGTCCGCCACGTCCGTAAGGTTGGTCAGGCCGGCGTCCACCTCGCCCATGACGAGGTACGTGGTCACCTGGGGCACGGTGGCCACCACCAGCACCTTGTCCTTGACCGCGTCCGCCAGGCCCGCCTTGGCCAGGCATTCCTTGCCCGCCAGGCCGTAAATGGCCTTTTGCGGGTCAGGCATGGCCAGGCGCCTGATGCCCGGCTTGGCGAGATCATCAAGGGAAGCCAGTGTTTTGCCCTTGGGCCAGGCCAGAACCAGGGTGCCCCGCCCCAGGTCCACAAAGCCCGTCATGGAGATGCCCGCCTTTTCCAAAAAACCGCGCTCGCCAATGATCATCTGGATTTTTCCGCTGCTTTTGGCCTGGGTCGTCACCTGCCCCATGTTGCCAAACACAAGCTCCACCTTCTGCCCGCTCTGGCCCGTGAACGCACCGGCGAGTTCGGTGACGAGCTTCTTGTACCCGGCTCCGGCGGCCAGAAGCAGCGGTTCGGCCTGGGCCGTGGCGGCCAGGGCGAACACCAGCAACACCGCCAATATAAAGCGTTTCATAACATGGCTCCTTCTGCTGTTCGGGTTGATGACGGTTTGCGCGCAGCGGACGCGGCAATGCCGCTTTGTGCGCGCCGCCGCAAAATGCGCTCCTCCTCCAGGCGATGGCTCACCTGGTCGTCGAACCAGTGCGCGTCGACCTTGCCGCCGTTGATGGCCACCACCGCGTCGCCCAACAGCGCCGCCTCGGCCAAGTCATGGGTGACATGGACGATGGGGATGGCGAAGCGCTCGCGGATGCGCAGCAGCTCGTCGCGCAGGGCGCTGCGCGTGGCCGCGTCCAGGGCGGAGAAAGGTTCGTCGAGCAGCAGGGCTTTGGGACGCCGGGCCAGGGCCTGGCACAGGGCTCCGCGCTGGCGCTCCCCGCCGGACATGCCCAGGGGCCTGGTTCCGCCCAGGTGGGCGATGCCGAACAAGGACAGAAGCTCGGCGGCGTATTCCCGGTCCCTGGTGGCATAGGCCACGTTCTGGGCCAGGGTCATGTGCGGAAACAGCGAGTATTCCTGAAACACCAGCCCCACATCGCGCTGCTGCGGCTTTTGGCGCACCTTTGCCGCCGTGTCGCACCACACGGCCTCACCCAGGCTGATGCGGCCCTGGTCCGGAACGTCCAGTCCGGCCAGTATGCGCAGCAGCGTGGTCTTGCCGGAGCCCGAAGGTCCGGTGAGCACAAGAATGGACCCGGCGGGACAGCGCAGGTCCACATTCAGCGCAAAATGCGGGAGCTGTTTCCTCACCTGGGCCAAGAGCGTCATGGACGGCGGGCCTCCGCCTCGGACGGCGTGGACGGACACCTTCGCCCTCAGGCCGACTTGGCGCAAAAGCGCGCCCAGCCCATGAGCGCGGCGGCTCCGGCGATGGTGGTGCCGTAGACCAGCACCGGCCTGTCCGCCAGAAATTGCCCGAAGGTGTCGTTGGTCAACGTGGAGCCGGTGAGCAGGAGCAGATCGGCCCAGGCCAAGGCTTCCTGGCGTTTTTCCGGTCCCTCGATGAGCGCGCCGTGCAGCGCCTTGCCGATGTTGTCCGGGTCGAGATCGAGCACCCGCAGCGGAAAGGCCGCGGACAGGGCCTGAACGAACTTCGGCTGGAATCCCACCTGGGTGATGCGCACGGTGTCGCCGTGCCGCTCGCGGATGAACTCGCGCAGCAGCGCGGCGCATTCGCCCGGCTCCTCGTTGCGGCAGTGGACGGTGCGGTCGCAGGCGTCCAGGCTGCGCATGGTGGCGTTCAAGGCGGACACGAACACCGCCCGGCGGAAGTTGTTCTCCAGCGGCATGGCGGCCACGTCGGCCAGGGTGCCGGCAAAGTCGCCGTACTGGTCGGTGAAGGCCTGGCCCTTGGCCCCGCGGAACACGGCCTCCATAAGCCTCTCCTTGCCCTTTTGCAGCGGAAAGTCCTGGGCCTCCGGGTCGCCTATGGCCTCGTGCACGGTCAGCGTGCGCGCCTGAACGCTGATGGGCTCGCGCAGGAGCCTGTTGTCCTCCCAGAATTCAAGGGCCTTGGTTCGCACCTGGTCGAGAACGTGCATCTGCATGGCGGGGCTCCGTTTTGTTTTCTTGGGCAACTGAGACTTGTTTGCGATTGTTTATGAATATTTTGCAGGGCGGTCAACATGTGGAACAAGAAATCAACTGTTCCTTTTTCAACAATTTCAGTGACTCTTGTCGCAACGCCACTACAACGGCACTGCTACAGAGACGAATACCCGGCGCATTTCTTCACCTCAGCCTGAAGACATGGACTCGAAACGCGCCATGAACATGCGCAACGCCGTAAAACATGCCGCGCATCAAGAGTTGCGGAGCAAAACACTGCGGAGCCGCACAGAAACGCAACGGCGGCGCAAACCGCATGACCCGGCGTGCGCAACCGGCGCCCAGGCACCACGCCAGGCCCCGCCAACAGGGTGTTTCCAGGCTTCACCGCCCGCCGGCGCCCTTTCCGGCCGGAACCCGCCGGAGCCTTTCCCCTTGCCCGCAGGGGCGCTTCGTGCTAGCCGCCTACCCATGTCCGATCTTGCCCAATACCTCCGCGAGCTGACGGTGCTTCTTGTGCCGCTGCTGCTCACCATCACCTGTCACGAGGCGGCCCACGGCCTGGTGGCCTGGTGGCTGGGCGACCCCACGGCCAAGCTCGCCGGGCGCATCACCCTGAATCCCGCCCGCCATGTGGACCCCTTCGGCTTTCTCATCATGCTTGTGCCGCCGCACATCGGCTGGGCGCGGCCCGTGCCGGTGGACTCGCGCTACTTCAAGAATCCGCGCACCGGCATGCTGCTGGTGGCCCTGGCCGGACCCGGAGCCAACGCCCTGGTGGCCGCCCTGTGCGCCGCGCTGTTCCACGCCCTGGCGGGCGTGCCCGTGACGGACCCCGAGGGGCTTGCCGTGCGCGTGCTGGTGCCGCTTTTGACCATGGCCCAGGCCGGAGTGTACGTGAGCCTGCTCATCGGCGCCTTCAACCTGCTGCCCATTCCGCCCCTGGACGGCAGCAACATCGTGGCGCGCCTGCTGCCGGAGGACTTGGCCTGGCGCTACCTGGACCTGGGCCGCTACGGCATCCTGTTCATCATCGGGCTGCTGATCTTGGGAAATTTCGCAGGCATCAGCCTGTTCGGCACCCTGCTCTTCCCCGTGGTGGACGCCGCGGCGGGCCTGCTGGGCATGCACTCCCCCTTCTGAACACCTTTAAAACCAGAAGACACCGCAATGACCGCCACAAAAGAATGCATCGTTTCCGGCATGCGCCCCACCGGGCCGCTCCACCTGGGCCACCACTTCGGCGTGCTGGCCAACTGGCTTGCACTCCAGGAACAGCACGACTGCCTGTTCTTCGTGGCCGACTGGCACGCCCTGACCACGGAATACGCCGACCCCAAACGGGTCAAGGGCTTCGTGCCCGGGCTGGTCATCGACTGGATCGCCGCGGGTTTGGACCCGGAAAAGTGCATCATCTTCCAGCAATCGCAGGTGAAGGAGCACGCGGAGCTGCACCTGCTGCTCTCCATGCTGACCCCCGTGAGCTGGCTGGAGCGCAACCCCACATACAAGGACGTGGCCCAGGAGCTTGCCGGGCAAAAGGATCTGGCCACATATGGCTTCCTCGGCTACCCGGTGCTCATGGCGGCGGACATCATTCTGTACCGCTCCACCGCGGTGCCCGTGGGCCAGGACCAGCTGCCGCACCTGGAGCTGACGCGCGAGATCGCCCGGCGCTTCAACTTCCTGTACTGCGCCGAGGACAAGCCCTTCTTCCCCGAACCCAAGGCCATGCTCACCGAGGAAGCCAAGCTCCCGGGGCTCGACGGCCGCAAGATGAGCAAAAGCTACGGCAATTCCATCTCTCTGGGCGAGCCGCTGGAAGACATCGCGCCGAAAATCAAGACCATGCTCACGGACAAGAACCGCCTGCGCAAAAGCGATCCCGGCGATCCGGACGTGTGCAACCTGTACCCCTACCACAAGCTGCTCACCGCGCCCGAGAAATGCGCGGAGATCCGCGAAGGCTGCGTCACGGCCGGCCTGGGCTGCGTGGACTGCAAGAAGGTGCTCATGGAATCGCTGACGGCCTTTCTGACGCCCATCCACGAGCGCAGGCGCGCCCTGGAAAACGACCCGGAGCGCCTGTGGCACATTCTGGAGCAGGGCAACGCCCGCGCCCGCGTCCGCGCCGCGCAGAGCATGGAGGCCGTGCGCAAAGCCCTGAACTTCAACTTTTAATCACAACGCATCCAGGGTCGGGGCCGGGCATTGCCGGTTCCGGCCCTTTTTCCGTTCCGGGCCTTGGCCCGGGGCAAGGAGGCAGCGAAAATGAGCGAGAGCGTCCGCGTTTCCAAGCGCGCCAGCGAGATCACCCCGTTTCTGGTCATGGACATTCTGGAGGCCGCCCACAAGCTGGAGGCCAAGGGCGTCAACGTCATCCACCTGGAAATCGGCGAGCCGGACTTCGACACCCCGGAATGCATCAAGGAGGCCGCGAAGAAAGCCCTGGCCGACGGCGAGACGCACTACACCCACAGCCTGGGCCTGCTGGCCCTGCGCGAGGCCATCTGCGAGGACATGCTGACGCGTTACGGCGTCACGGTCGACCCGGGCCAGGTCATCGTGACCCAGGGCACCTCTCCGGCCATGCTGCTGCTCTTCTCCACCATTCTGGAGGCCGGCGACGAGGTCATCCTCTCCGACCCGTGCTACGCCTGCTACGACAACTTCATCCGCTTCGCCGGGGCCACGCCCGTGCGCGTTCCGGTGACCGAGGACGACAGCTTCCAGTACCGGCCCCAGGCCATAGAGGCCGCCATGACGGAGCGCACCAAGGCCATCTTGCTCAATTCCCCGGCCAATCCCACGGGCACGCTGCTCTCGCCGGAGCGCATGGACGCCATCGCCCGGCTGGCCGATGCGCACGGAGCGCACATCGTTTCCGACGAGATTTACCACGGCCTGGTGTACGAGGGCAAAGACCACAGCGCGCTGGAGTTCAGCGACCGCGCCTTTGTGCTCAACGGCTTCTCCAAGCTCTACGCCATGACAGGCTGGCGGCTGGGCTATCTCATCGCGCCCAAAGAATTCATCCGGCCCATGCAGAAACTTTGTCAGAACTTCTTCATCTCGGCCAATTCCGTGGCCCAGTTCGCGGGCATAGCGGCCCTCAAGGAATCCGCGGCCGATGTGGCGCGCATGAAGGCCACCTACGACGAACGCCGCCGGTTCCTGCTGCCGCGCCTGAAGGCCCTGGGCCTGGGCGTGGCCCACGACCCCACCGGAGCTTTCTACGTACTGGCCAATGCCCGCAGATGGGCGGAGAAATTCGGCGGCAGCTCCCTCAAGCTGGCCTACGACATCCTGGAAAAAGCCCATGTTGGCGTGACTCCGGGCATCGACTTCGGCCAGGGGGCCGAGGGCTTCCTGCGCTTCTCCTACGCAAATTCCCTGGAAAACATCGACGAGGCCCTGCGCAGGCTTGAGAAGTATGCGGCCCAAGCGTAAAAGACAGGCATGAGGTGCGGTCGCGAACCGCGGCATTGCCATGAAACGACTCTTTTGCTTGATATTTTGCGCACTGCTGCTTCTGGCCTTTTCCGGGGCGCAGGGCATCGCCGCCCAAGCCCAAACCAAAACAACCACAACGCAGGCCGCGGCCAAGGCCAAAAAGGCCCGCCGCGCGGCGGCACCCGTGGCCAAGGTTCAGGAGCAGCCGAAGCTGACGCGCGAGGAGCTGGCCTCGCCCTACTCGCCCACGGGCGCGCAGAACAACGCCACGCGCTGGCTCATGGACCCCGCGCCCACCGGCAGGCCCTTTGCCCCGGCGGAGCCGGACACGGGCCTGAACCTGCGCCTGGGACGCGAGAAGCTCATCGACCCGCTGACCGGCAAAGAACTGACCCCCAAGGCCGATGCGGCGGGAGCCAAGGAAAGCCTCGAAAAACTGGACCTCAAGGACGCGCTGAACAAGATGGGCGGCAAGGCCGAGGTCCAGGTGGAGATCCTGAAATTCTAAACCCAAAACGGACACCCCCCATGCCCGTCCGCCTCCTCGATTTTCTCTCCGGCCTGTCCGGCGCCCTCGACCTCATGAGCCCAGAGGTGGTGGGCCACCACAAGCGCGTGGCCTATCTGGCCGCCCGCCTGTCCAAGGCCCTGGACGCCAGCCGCGAGGAACGCACCGAGCTCTTCATGGCCGCCATTCTGCACGATGTGGGCGGCTTCACCCGGCAAAGCAGGCTGGCCGCCCTGTCCTTCGAAACCGACGGCGTGCGCCATGCCGAGCTGGGCTACCGGCTCATGCGCACCAATCCCCTGCTCGACAGCGCCGCAGCCATCGTGCGCCACCACCACACGCCCCACTCACGCTTCGGCGTGCTGGACGAGCCCGGGCGCAAGCTCTTTCTGGCCGGGGTGCTGAACCTGGCCGACCGGGTGGACGTGCTGGCCCTGCGGCAGCCCCGGCTGGACCCCGCCGAAATCCTGGGGCACATCCGCCCGCGCGCGGGCTACCAGTTCGATCCTCTGGCTGTGGAGGCCCTGGCCGCCCTGGCGGGGGATCCCGGCTTCTGGGCCCCCCTGGCCGAGAAAGACCCCACCCGCGCCCTGGCCGCCGACCCGGACATGTTCCAGGAGCGCGGCATGTCGCGCGGGCAGCTCATGCAGGCCAGCACCGCCTTCTCGCAAATCATCGACTTCCGGAGCAGATTCACGGCCACGCACTCGCGCGGGGTGGCCGAAACAGCGGTCTGCCTGGCCGAAAAGGCGGGCATGTCCGGGCAGGACCTCGTCGCCATGCGCCTGGCCGGCAACCTGCACGACCTGGGCAAGCTGGCCGTGCCCTCGGAGATCATCGACAAGCCCGGTCCCCTGGACGCGGAAGAAATGGCCGTCATGCAGCGCCACCCGGAACTGGGCGAGGCCATCCTGGCCGGCGTGCCCGGGCTGGAGCGGGTGGCGGCCTGGGCCTCGCAGCACCACGAGCAGCTGGGCGGAAACGGCTATCCCAAAGGGCTGGCGGGCGAAGACATCTCGCTGGGGTCGCGCATCATGGCCGTGGCCGACGTGTTCACCGCCCTGCGCGAGGACCGGCCCTACCGCGCCGGGCTCAAAAACGGCCAAACTCTGGGCATCCTCGCCGAGATGACCACCCACGGCGCCCTGGCGCCGGAAATCGCCGCCCTGGCGCGCCAGCACCTGGAAGAAATCGACCAGCGCCGCCAGACCGCCCAGGCCCAGGCCGCCACGGAGTTCCGCCAGTTCTATACCGACGTGCCGGCCCAGTAGCGCCAGCCCTTGTCCAGCCCCGCATCCGCCGGGGTTGCCAACCGCCTCCCCCGTGGCGTACACAGGCATGAATCCCGGCGACTCAAGGACTTACGCATGACCAGCTTCGCAGCGGACCTGCACATCCATTCGCGCTTCTCGCGCGCCACCAGCAAGGGTCTGACCATCCGCAGCCTGGCCGCGTGGGCCGAGGTCAAGGGCATCGGCGTATTGGGCACCGGCGACGCCACCCACCCCGGCTGGCTGGCCGAGATCGAACGCGATTTGCTGGAGGACGGCTCCGGACTTTTGCGCCTGCGCGAACCCGGCGGGCTGGCGGCCCAAATTCCCGGCCTGACGCTGAACCTTTCCGGCGGCGCGCGCTTCCTGCTCCAGGGCGAAATCAGCTCCATCTACAAACGCGGCGGCAAGGTGCGCAAGGTGCACAACCTGGTGTACCTGCCCACGCTGGAAGCCGCCAAAAAGCTCAACGCCAAGCTGGCCAACGTGGGCAACCTGGCCTCCGACGGGCGGCCCATTCTGGGGCTGGATAGCCGCAACCTGCTGGAAATGGTGCTGGAGACCCACCCCGAGGCGTTTCTCGTGCCCGCGCACATCTGGACGCCATGGTTCTCGCTCTTCGGGTCCATGAGCGGCTTCGACTCGGTGGAGGAATGCTACGGCGACCTCTCCAGCCACATCTTCGCCATGGAGACGGGGCTCTCCTCCGATCCGGGCATGAACTGGACGCTCTCCGCCCTGGACCGTTACCGCATGATCTCCAACTCCGACGCCCACTCCGGCGAGAAACTGGGGCGCGAGGCCAACCTGTTCAAGGGCGCGGCGTCATTTTCCGGCATCAGAAACGCCCTGCGCGCCCACCTCACGGGCCAGCCCGGCGACTGCGAATTCCAGGGCACCATCGAATTCTTCCCCGAGGAAGGCAAATACCACCTGGACGGCCACCGCAAGTGCAACTGGAGCATGGAGCCCGGCGAGACCCTGGCCCACAAGGGCCTGTGCCCCGTGTGCGGCAAGCCCGCCACCCTGGGCGTTCTGCACCGCGTGCTGGCCCTGGCCGACAGGCCCGAACCCGTGCAGCCGCAGAATCAGCCCGGCTACCATTCCCTTATCCCCCTGCGCGAGGTGCTCTCCGAGGTGCTGGACGTGGGCGCGGGAAGCAAGGCCGTGACGGCGGAATACCACCGCCTGCTGGAGCGCCTGGGCCCAGAACTCACCATCCTGCGCGAAACCCCGCTGCCCGACATCAGCCGCGCCTCCCCGGTGCTGGCCGAGGCCCTGGAACGCATGCGCGCGGGCAAGGTGCTGCGCAGCGCGGGCTTTGATGGCGAGTACGGGGTCATCACCGTCTTCACGCCCGAGGAACGCGCGGAAATGCGCCGGGGCCGCCTGCTTGCAGGCATGCCCACGCGGCGGGGCCGCAGGCCTTCGGGCATGTCCATGGCCACGGCCTCCGAACCGGAAACCGAAGCCGAAGCCGACCCCGCATCCGCCGACGCCGCTCCCGCCGCCGGGCTGAATCCGGCCCAGGAGGCCGCAGCGACAGCAGGGCCGGGACCGGTTCTTGTGCTGGCCGGACCAGGCACGGGCAAAACCCACACCCTGCTGGCGCGCGTGCTGCGCATCCTGGAAGCCGGGGCCACGCCGCAATCCCTGGCCATCATCACCTTTACCCGCCGCGCGGCCGACGAACTGCACGAACGCCTGGAGAGCGCCTTCGGCCCCAAGGCCGTGCTGCCCGTGGCCGACACCCTGCACGCCCTGGCCCTGGACCTTTGGGCCGCGCGCAAGGGCAAGCCCCCGGTGCTGCTTTCCGAGGACGCGGGCAAGCGCATGTTCCTGGAAGCCCTGCCCGAGGCCCTGCCCAAGGCCGAGCGCGTGGCGCTCTACCGCCGCCACGCCCTGGCGCGGGAAACCCTGGTCCCCCTTGCCGGAGCGGAGGCCGAGCACGCCGCCCAGGCCGCCGCCCAGGTGGCGGAGATCAAGTCTTTGCGCAACCAGGCGGACTTCACGGACCTGGTGGAATTTCTTCTGGCCGAGGTGCGCGCGCCGGAGTTCGCGCCGCCTTTCGCCCACGTGCTGGTGGACGAGGTGCAGGACCTCTCGGCCCTGCAGCTGGAGGCCGTGCTCGGCCTGGCGGGCGCGTCCGGGGCCGGATTCTTCGCCATCGGCGACCCGGACCAGAGCATCTACGGCTTCCGTGGCGCGGCGGGAAACGCGCGCCAGCGCCTGACGGACCGCTGGCCCGAGCTGCTGGTGGTGAGCCTGGCCGAGAACTACCGCAGCGGCCAGGGCATTCTGGACGCCAGCGGGGCGGTTCTGCCCGCGCACCCGCGCCTGCGGGCCATGGCTCGGCCACAGGGGCCTGGAAAGGACTGGGACGTGGAGCTTTTGGAAGCCCCGGACGAACGCCACGAGGCCGATCTCATCGCCGCGCGGGCGGCCCGGCTGCTGGGCGGCACAAGCCTGACCCTGCTGGACCGCGACGCCGCGCAGGACCGGCAGTTCTCCCCCGGAGACATTGCCGTGCTGGTGCGCTTCCGCGCGCTCATCGGCCCGCTCAAGGCCGCGCTGGAGCACGCTGGGCTGCCGTGCTCCGCGCCGGAGACCGAAGTGTTCTGGGAGGAGCCGCGCGTGGCGGCGATTTTGCGCGTGGCCGAGCGGCTCTTCGGCCTGCCCGCGCCGGAGGCGGATGCCGCCGACCCTTCCGTGGTCGACGCGGACCTGCCGGAATTTTTGCTGCTGCAAGGCCCGCGCGTGCTGCCCTCGGCCCTGCGCGAAACCCCGCCCTTTGACCGCTATTTTTGGGACGGCCCGGCCTTCCGCGATTTGTGCCACGCCTTTGACGAAAACGGCGGCTGGGTCGGGCTGCTGGACTGGGTGCGTCTGGAGACGGGCTTCGCCGCCATCCGGCAAACGGCCCAGAAGGTGCGCATTCTGACCCTGCACGCGGCCAAGGGCCTGGAGTTCGAGGCCGTGTTCCTGCCCGCCCTGGAACAAGGCATCCTGCCCTTTGCCGGGTTCGGCGGCGAGGCGCTGACCCCGGAAGCGTTGGCCGAGGAACGCCGCCTGCTCTACGTGGGCATGACCCGCGCCAAGCGCCGCCTCTGCCTGTCATATGCCAGGAGCCGCACCCTGTACGGCAAGACCACGCGACCGGAACCCTCGGCCTTCCTGGCCGACCTGCCCCCCGCGTTGCTGCGGCGCACGGTGCTGGCCCGAAAGGTCCAGACCCGGCAAACCCATCTCTCGCTGTTTTGATTCCCGCTAACGGGGAAGAACGGCCTCGCCCCTAAGCACGCGGGCCTTGAGGATGAGCTCCGGCCGGTACTCGAAGTGCATCAGGTCAAAGGCCGCCCACTTGCCGCCCCAGATGAAGCCCTCGGCCTCGAAGGCCGCCAGAATCTCCGGCGGGAAGGCCAAGACCTGCGCGGGTATCCTTTCCGGGTGGCGCTCCGTCAGCCAGTAGGCCAGGTGCGGATTCACGTCCACGGCCGCGCCGAAGGAATGCACGCTCAAGCGCGTGGTGGCGGCGATATGCCGCCAGGCCAGGGTGCCGCCAAAGGGCCGCAGCACGTGCGCCCAGCCGGGATGCGCCGGAACCTGGGGCGCAAGCCGCGCCCAGACACGGGCCAGGGCGTCGGCCGCACCGTGCCTGGCATTGAACTGCGCGGCGTGCCCGTCGAAGCGCACGCTCCGGCAGTGCGCGCGCACCTCGGCCTCGTTGCGGCCGTACAGGGCCAGAAAAAACGCCTGCACCCGGTGGCGGCCCGGATCGAAGCCCTTCTCCGGATGCGCCATGGCCGCGTCCACCGGCCCCAGGGGATACACCTGGGCCAGCATGGTGCGGATGTCCGGGCTCTCCTCGGCCTCCTGCTGCGTCCGCTTCTTGCCGTCGTCGTAAACCAGCCGTGTCCCGTCGGTCAGCACCAGCTCCAGGTGCCCCGCGCCGGACTGCCCACGCGCAAGCCCCGCCACCAGGCCGGGATACGCGGCGCGCAGCACGGCCAGGTCCAGCGCGGCCTCCGGCTCGATGTACGGCCCGGCTTCCACGCGGCCCGCGCAGAGCCACAGGACCACAGCCGTCAGGGCCAGCAGGCGCACGAGTTTTCGCGGGGGGGACGGATGATGCATGCCCGAAGCGTACAGCCACCGTGCCCGGCGGTCAACAGCCCCTGCCCCCTTGCCCCACGGCCCGGTCAGGCTTATCTATCCTTTCTCGCTCCCCTCGCGGGGCCACAGCGCGCCGCGACCACAACGCCAAGGAGTACTCCATGCGCCGCACCCTGTCCTGGCTCCTCACAGCCATACTGCTTTTCGCCACCGCCAGCGCCCAGGCGGCGCCCAGGACCAAGCACGTCCGCACGGCCCCCCGGCCCGCCCCGGTGGCGGCGCAGGTGGTTCCGCAGCCGCACCTGGCCCAAAGCCTGCCCGACAGCCACATCGACGGCGTGACCTACGTGCGCCTGAAGAACGGCCTGTCCGTGCTGGTGAAGGAGGACGACCGCTTCCCCCTGGCGCACATCCGCATGCTGGTGCACGCGGGCTCGGCCTACGAGACCCCGGCCCAGGCGGGCATAAGCCACGTGCTGGAGCACATGGTCTTCAAGGGCGCGGGCGACATGGGCCCCGGCGAGGTCGCCCGGCGCATCGAGGCCGCGGGCGGCAGCCTGAACGCGGCCACCAGCTTCGACCACACCGTGTACCACGTGGAGGTGCCCGACGCGGCCTGGAAGCTTGGCCTGCAGGTCGTGGCCGACATGACCTTCAAGCCCGCGCTGGTCCCCGCCGAGCTGGAAAGCGAGAAGGACGTGGTGCTGGCCGAGCTCAAGCGCGGCGAGGACTCCCCGGACAACATGCTCTTTCAGACCCTGCAGGGCCTGGTCTTCAAGGGCACCAGCTACCAGTGGCCCATCATCGGCTCGCGCGAGACAGTGCGCGCCGTCACCAGCCAGTCCATGCGCCAGTATATCGCGCCGCTGTACCAGCCGCAGAACATGCTGCTGTGCGTGGTGGGCCGCGTGAAGACGGCGGATGTGCTGGCCGAGATCCAGGCCCGGCTGGGCGGCCTCGCCAACACCGCCCAGCTCACCCCGCCCACGCCCTTCACGGCGCAGAAGACCGGCGGCCCGCGCCTCACCGTGGTGCCGGGCATGTGGAACAAGGTCCACCTGGGCCTGGCCTTCCCGGCCCCGGATTTCCTTTCCGCCAAGATGCCCGCCCTGGACATGCTGGCCCAGATTCTGGGCGGCGACGAGACCTCGCGCCTGTACCGCACGTTCAAGTACGAGCTGCGCCTGGTGGATTCCATCAGCGTGGGAAGCTCCAACATGGAGCGTGGCGGCGTCCTCATGATCAGCGCCGTGCTGGACGCGGACAAGCTGCCCGCCTTCTGGGACGCGCTGACCAGGGAGCTGGCGGCCTTTGACGCCGACTCCATCACGGCCCAGGAGCTTGCTCGGGCGCGCACAAACATCGAGGCCGGACTGTTCCTGACGCGCGAGACCATCGGCGGCCTGGCGAGCAAGCTGACCCACCAGTACGCCTTTGAGGGCGGCCAGCAGGGCGAGGCCAACTACCTGCAAACCATCGCCACCTTGAACCGTGCGCAGCTCAATGCGGCCTACCGCGAATTCTTCCGGCCCGAGGCCCTTTCCAGCGTCATCCTGGCGCCCAAGGGCGTAACCATCGCCGAGGGGCCGCTTCTGGACAGCTTGCGCCGCAACTGGCCCACAACCCCCGAGAAGGGCGCGGCCCTGGCCGCCACGGGCGGGCATGCCGTGCGGCAGATCAGCCTGCCCGGCGGCGGCACCCTTGTGCTGCAGCCCGACGCCACTCTGCCCTACACGGCGCTGAGCCTGGCCTGGCCCGGCGGCGACGGCCTGCTGGCCCCCACGGAGCAGGGTCTGGGCGCGCTCACGGCCTCGCTGCTCACGCGGGGCACGGCCACGCGCACGGCCAACCAGGTGGAGGACTTCCTGTCCGACCGCGCGGCCTCGCTGGGGGCCAGCCCCGGCACGGAGACCTTCGGCGTCAGCGCCAAGTTCCCCAGCCGCTTCACGGCGGACATGCTGGGGCTCCTGCGCGAGACCCTCGCGAGCCCGGCCCTGGCGGATTCGGAGCTGGCCCGCGCCAAGGAGGACCAGCTGAACGCCATCAAGCGCAGCGAGGACCAGCCCATCGGCTTGGCCTTCCGCAGCCTGCCGGGGCTGCTCTTCGCCTCGGCCCCGCACGCCTACCTGCGCCTGGGCCAGCCGGAGCGGGTGGCGGGCTTCAGCCGCGCCCAGGCCCTGGACTTCTGGAAGCGGCAGTCGGCCCGGCCCTTCGTGCTCTCGGTGTGCGGCCAATACGATGAAGCCGCCATTACGGCCTTTGCCACCACCTTGGCCAAGGAGCTGACCACGGCGCCCAGCCCGGCAAAGACCGCCGCCGCAGCGCCGCAGTGGAAGCCCAAGGCCAAGGCCAGCTTGCATCTGCCGGGGCGCAACCAGTCGCACCTCTTCGTCATCTTCAAGGCCCCCGGCCGCGCGGACCAGGACGCCAGCGCCAGGCTCTCGGTGCTGCGCGCGGCTCTGGCCGGGCAAAGCGGCCTGCTCTTCCGCGACCTGCGCGACAAGCAGGGCCTGGGCTACACCGTGACTGCCTTTTTGTGGCAGCTCAAGGAGGCCGGGTTCATGGCCTTCTACATCGGTTCCGACCCGGATAAGCTGCCCCAGGCCATGGAGGGCTTCCGCAAGGCGGCGGCCAACCTGGCGGCCAAGCCCCTGCCCGAGGCCGAACTCGTGCGGGCCAAGAACATTCTCTCCGGCGACTACTACCAGGACCGCCAAGGCTTGCTGGCCCGCAGCAGCGAGGCCAGCGGAGCCCTGGTGCAGGGTTTCGAGCGCGATGCCGAGCTGAAGCTGGTGGAGAAGGCCCAGCGCCTCTCGGCCGAGGACGTGCGCCGCGCCGCGGCCAGCGTGCTGAAGTGGGACGAGGCCTTTGTGCTGGAGGTTGCACCGTAAGGCCTTGCTTGCCCCGCCACGGATGGGCTACAAGTTCTCCAGGCCCAGCCGGGCACGCGACAACCGCCGCCCCGGCGCGCACGATGATCCGACAGCCAAGGGAGAACGACAGCATGGCCATTTTCAAGGGAAACAAGACCAAGCCCGCGGAAGAGGAGTCCAAGTCCGACCCGCGCCTGGGCCAGGCCAAAGACGTCTACATGGCCGGGCGCTTCAAAATCGTCACAGTGGACTCCATTCCCGCGCGTGAGGTGCTGGGCACCTTCGGCCTCATCGTCTGCCGCAGCTACACCTTCGACAACGCCTTCTACGGCCTCATCGCCCAAGCCCTGGAGGTCAACGCCGACGCCATTCTGGGCTACCGCGAAAGCGTGGCCTTCCACCCCGAGGGCGACAAGTACTACTCCTGCTATGGCACGGCGGTGCGCCTCAAACCCGTGAAGTAGCCCGAAACGGCAATAGGCCCGGAAGTCGGCAAGACTCCGGGCCTTTTTTTGCGCCCCGCGGCTTTACAGAGGCGCGCGCCCCATGCGAAGAGTGTTCCATGCTCGAAATAGCCGTATTTCTCTGTGGTGCCGTGGTCATGGTGCTGGAGCTGGCGGGTTCACGCGTGCTGGCGCCGTTCCTGGGAACCTCCATCGTGGTGTGGACCAGCCTCATCGGCGTGGTGCTGGGCTCGCTCAGCCTGGGCTATTGGTGGGGCGGGCGCGTGGCCGACAAAAAACCGGAGGCCAGGCTTCTCTCGCGCATCGTCCTGCTGGCCGCCCTGTCCACCCTGCTGGTGGCCGGGCTCAAGGGCTTTCTGATGACCTTCCTGCAAAACAAGGCCAGCCTCAGCATGGCCAGCCTGGCCGCCACGGTGGCGCTTTTCGCTCCGGTCTCGGTGCTGCTGGGCATGGTTTCGCCCTTTGCCGTGCGCCTGCGCATGGAAAGCGCACAGAACTCCGGCCGCACCGCGGGCAACCTCTACGCCCTGTCCACGGTGGGCAGCATTGCGGGCACCTTCGGCGCGGGCTTCTGGCTCACGGCAACCGTGGGCACCACCAACCTCGTGCTGCTCATGGCCGGGGTGCTCATCCTGGCGGCCTTCTGCGTGCACCGGGGCGACCTGCCCGCCAAACTCGCCGCGGCGGCGCTGGTGGCGCTCACCGCCATCGGCCTCGGTGTGTTCGACAGCCAGCTCCAGGCGGCGGGCATCCACGACCTGGACACACCGTACCAACGGGTGCTGGTGTTCAACGCCCGCAACACGGACACGGGCGAGAACCTGCGCATGCTCTCCACCGGGCCGGAGGGCAGCCAGTCCGCCGTGGACCTTGCCGACCCCACGCGCCTGGCCCTGCCCTACACGCGCTACTACCGCCTGGCCGCGCACTTCCGGCCCGGCATACGGCAAATGCTCATGCTGGGCGGCGGGGGCTACTCGTTCCCCAAATACGCCCTGAGCCACCGCTCGGAGTTCGGCGACGAGCCGCGCATGGACGTGGTGGAGATCGACCCCGGCATCACGGACATCGCCGAGGAATATTTCGTGCTCCGGCCCTTTCCAGGCCTGACGGTGCACCACGACGACGCCAGGCGCTTTTTGAACCGTCACGGCGCGGCGGCAGGCGGCGGCTACCAGGTGGCCCTGGTGGACGTGTTCACCAGCCACCTCTCCGTGCCCTTCCACCTGGCCACCCGTGAGACCGCCCAGGCCCTGTCCCGCGCCCTCGACGCCCACGGCGTGGTGCTGGTGAACTGCATCAGCGCCGCCGAAGGGCCGAAGAGCCGCTTCTACCGGGCGCTGCTGGCCACCTACCGCTCCGTGTTCCCCCGCGTGGAGAGCTTTCTGCTGGAGCCGGAGGACCCCACCTCGCCCCAGAACATCATCCTGGCGGCTTTCAAGTCCCGGGCCGAACCCGTCCTCACCAGCGCCAACCCGGACTACGCGGCCATGTTGGCCACACATTACGCGCCGCCCGCGTCTCTCCCCACGGACCCGCCGGTGCTCACCGACGACTTCGCGCCCGTGGACCACTACCTGCTGAATCTCTAGCGGACACAAAAAAAGGGCCGCCCGCAGGCGACCCCTTCCTGCTACGCCCCGGCGGACCGGAGCGTTTTCTGTGTTCAGGCCCCGGTGCTTACCCCGGCGGACTCGAAGGAAGCCATGTCGTTGTAGATGGCCGCGGCGGAACGCAGCAAAAACATGGCCACCGCCGCGCCCGTGCCCTCGCCCAGACGCATGCCCAGGTCCAGCAGGGGGCGCTTGCCCATCAGCTCCACCGCGTGCCTGTGGCCCGGCTCCGCCGAGGCGTGGGAAAGCACGGTATAGTCCGCCGTGGCCGGGCACAGTTTCCAGGCCGCCACACAGGCCGCCGTGGAGATGAACCCGTCCACACAGACCATCTGGCGGTTCTTCGCCCCCCCCAGAATCAGCCCGGCCAGGCAGGCGATCTCAAACCCGCCCAGGGCGGCCAGAATCTCCAGCGCATCACCCGTGGCCACGGCGGCGGCGTTCACGGCCAGCCCACGGCGGATGACCTCGAGCTTGCGGTTCACGCCCGTCTTGTCCAGGCCGGCGCCCGGGCCGGTCATGGAGGCCGCGTCCAGACCCAGATAGGCGCAGTACAGCGCGGTGGAAGGCGTTGTGTTGCCGATGCCCATGTCGCCGGTGCCCAGCACGCGCACGCCCGCTTTCGCGGCGCGGTCGGCCAGGTCCACGCCCAGCAGCAGGGCCTGCAAACACTGCTCGCGGGTCATGGCCGGGCCCTGGGCCAAATTGGCCGTGCCCTGCGCCACCTTGCCCGGGATGATGTTCGGGTGCGCGTCGAAGTCCGGGCCCAGGCAGCCCGCGTCCACCACGAAGAGCTCGACCCCGGCCACCCGTGTCAGCACGCTGATGCCCGCGCCGCCATTGACGAAATTCAACACCATCTGCCGCGTCACCTCCTGCGGGAAGAGGCTGACGCCCTCGGCCACCACGCCGTGGTCGCCCGCGACGGTGTACACGCGCGCCGGGTCGGCCACCGGGGCCTTGCCACCCTGGATGAGGGAGAGCTGCAGGGCCAGCTCCTCCAGACGGCCCAGGCTGCCCTGGGGTTTGGTGAGGTTGTCCAGATGGGCCTGGCAGGCCGGGACCAGGGACTGGTCCACCGGGACGATGGCGGAAAGTACGGCGTCGAATGCTGCGCGCATGGAGGCTCCTTTGCGAAAAATGGGGGTTGGACCGGGCGCCTTTCGCAAAAAAAAAGCCCGGCGGGCGCACGTGCGCCTACCGGAACCATTTGCCATCAAGTTCCTGGAAATCAACCGCTGCGGACAGGTCTTCCGGCTTCCGGATCAGCCCAGTGGAGACGGCCTTCCCGCAGGGGCGAACCCTTGCAGTGGCTGGGCCTTGTCTGCCCCGCGTCCCCCCAGTCCCCGGTTACGGCGATGGGATCGCCACGGAATCGCACCGTGTTCCGGGATGTCCGCCCGGAGGTTGAAAGCTAGCCCAAAGGGCCACGGTTTTCAAGATTTTTGCGGCGGTCCGGCGCGGCACGGGCTTTGCAAACTTTCCGGCGTGGAACGACGATTCGCCATACTGCACGCCAACTGCCAGGGCGAACCCCTGGCCGCGGCGCTCTCGCTGAGCCCGGAGTTCCGCCGCGCCTACCGCCCGCGCGTGTACCTGAACTACGCCAGGCAGGAGATTCCCCAGGCCGACCTCGACCGCTGCGGACTCTTCCTGTACCAGCACCTGGGCCCGGAATGGGGCGAGCTGGCCTCGGAGGCCTTGCTGCGGCGCCTGCCGCCGGGCTGCGCGGCCCTGTGCATTCCCAACATGTTCTTCCGCGCGCCCTGGCCCCTGTGGTCCGGCGCGCCAGGGTTCGACTACCGCGACATCTACCTGGACCGCCTGCTGGACATGGGCCTGCCCGCGCAGGATATTCTGCATGTGTACCTGCGCACCCCGCTGGCGGCCAAATTCGACCTGGCGGCCAAGCTGGAGGAGACCATCGCCATTGAGCGGGCGCGCCAGCGGCACACGCCGGTGCCCTATCTGGACCACGTGCTGGAGCACTTCCGGCAGCGGCCCCTGTTCCTCACCGTGAACCACCCCGGTGCGGAGCTCATCGGCCACGCGGCGGCGGGCATTCTGCGCGCCCTGGACCTGGCCCCGGCCAGCGGCCCCACCCCGCCCACGGGCTATGAGGATTTCTTTCTGCCCGTGCATCCGCAGGTTGCGGCCTTTTACGGCCTGGCCTACGGTGGACCGGACGCGCGCTACCCGGTCTACGGCGCGACCAGGACCTTTGCCCAGTACGCGGCGGCCTACGTGGGCTGCCGCCTGGCCGGCATCGACGACTTCATCGGCTACCTACAGGTGGCATAAGGCAGGGAAATGAGCACAGCGGTTCCAACCATCGCCTGGGTGGGCGGCCTGTTCTTCAGGCAGCACTTGGAGCGCCAGGGCTTCCGCACCGTGCCCATCCCCCTCACAGGGCCCGAGTGCCTCTCCTGGGACGAGATAGTGGCCCGGTGCGGCGGCGCGCCCGACGCCGTGGTCTACACCGACCGCAGCCTGCCCCCGCCGCTTCTGGGCGTGGAGCGCTTCCCCTGTCTCACGGCCTTTTACTGCATCGATTCGCACATCCACGGCTGGTACCCGCTCTACGCCGGGGCCTTCGACCTCTGCGCCGTGAGCCTCAAGGACCACGTGCCGCTGTTCTCCCGTGAGCTTTCGCCCGCGCGCACCCTCTGGCTGCCGCCCCACGCCGAGGACCGCTACCGCCCAAGCGAGGCCGAAAAGCAGTGGGACCTGCTCTTCGTGGGCACGGTGAACCCGCAGACCACGCCGCAACGACACGACTTCCTCAAACGCCTGGCCGGGGCGTTTCCCGGTCTGGCGGTGCGCCAGGGCGACTTCGCCCAGCTCCTGCCCAGGGCGCGCGTGGTGCTGAACATCGCCGAACGCGGCGACCTGAATTTCCGCGTCTTCGAGTCCCTGGCCTGCGGCAGCTGCCTGCTCACCCCGCGCATCGGCAACGGGCAGGACGAGCTGTTCGCCGAGGGCGTGCATTTCACGGCCTATGAACCGGATGACGAGGCCGACGCAGCGGCCAAGGCCCGCGCCCTGCTGGCCGACGCGCCCCGCGCCCAGGCCCTGGCCCGCGCCGGACTGGCCAAGGTGGACGAGGCCCACCGGGGGCGGCACAGGGCCGCGGCCTTTGCCGCGTTCTTGCGCCAAGGATTTGACGAGAACTTGGCGCAGCGTCGCCTGGCCGCTCCGGACGTGGCCCGGCAAAAAGACCTGCGCCTGCTTTTTCTGCACTGGGCCGACGCCTGCGGCGGCGCGGCGCTGGCCGCGCGGTATCTTGCCGAGGCGCGGCGGCTGGGCTTTCCAGCCCAGACGGAGGGGTGAGCATGGCGTCCCGCTCAACAAAAATCACGGGCGCGCTGCTTGTGCTGCTGGCCTTTGCCGCAAGCTCGTGCTCCGCGTCGGACGCGGTGAGCATTGCGCGGGTGGCCTCGGGCGACACCAGCGCCGCCGTGGGCCTGGCCAGAAGCAAGGCCATCCGCTACGCCGCCAACCCCAGCGCCATCATGGCCGATTACAAGCGCTTCAAGAACATCCTGGCCACCTTCCGCCGCGCCGTGGCGGGCAACTGGGGCGAAAAGGACGCGCGCGAGCCGCAGCCCAAGCAGTACGTGAAGTACACCCAGAACTATCTTTCCCGCGCCAGCGTAGACTTCGAGGAAGGGCGCATCATCGTGGAGACCCTGGACGACCAGACCCCGGTGAAGAGCCTGCGCGAGGCCATCGTCACCACGCTGCTCACGCCCTATGATCCGCGCGCCGTGGACATGTATTCCAGCGGACCGGTGAAGCTCGGCGCCACGCCCTTCCTGTTGGGCGAGGTGAAGGATGAGCGCGGGCAGAACATCCGCAACGAGGAGCAGGCCGAGGCCTTCGCCCGGCACCTGCTGGAGCAGAACGTCCAGGAGCGGCCCTCGGACAAGGCGGGCAAGACCGTGCGCTTCGTGGTCATTCCCATGATCGGCGACCACATGCAGGTGCGCGCCGCCAAGTTCAAGCCCCAGGTGGAGGCGGCGGCGAAGCGCTTCGGCGTGCCGCGCAACCTCATCTACGCCATCATCCGCGTGGAGAGCGACTTCAACCCCTACGCCATCAACGGCGTGCCCGCCGTGGGGCTGATGCAGGTGGTGCCCCAAACCGCCGGGGCCGATGTGCAGGAATTTCTCACCAACAAACGCGGCGAGCCCAGCAAGGCCTTTCTTTTTGAGCCGGAGCACAACGTGCTCTACGGCACGGCCTACCTGCATCTGCTGAACTCGCGGCATCTTTCCGGCGTGGTGGACGCGGTGAGCCGCGAGTATTGCGTCATCGCCTCGTACAACGGAGGTTCCGGCGCGCTTTTGAAGACCTTCAACCGCGACCGGACCAAAGCCCTGCACGCCATCAACACGCGCCCGCCGCTGGCGGTGTACGAAACCATCACCCAAAGCCACGCGGCCGAGGAGACGCGCCAATACCTGAAGAAGGTGCTGGCCGCCAAGAAGCAGTTCGTGGGATTGTAGGCGGGGCGGAACCGAGAGCGGTTCGGAGTGGGCTATAGATCCACGAAGCGGCAGGTCAGGCTGCCGTCGTCCGCCAGGTCGAGCAGGGCCAGGGAGCCCTCGGCCAGGCTGCCGGGATTGAGCAGGTGCGCGCCCTGGTGCTCGGCCCAGTGGCGGCGGTGGGTGTGGCCGAAGCACACCAAGTCGTGCCCGGGAAAGGTTTCGGCCACGCGCTGCCACACGGTGCCGCGTTCCCCCCAGCCATGGGCCATGCCCACCTTGAAGGCGCGTCCGCCAGGCAGGGCCAGTTCGCGGCTCAAGGTCGCGGGCAGGTCGTGGTCCAGCACAAAGTGGTCGCAATTGCCGCGCACGCAATACAGGCGCGGATGCCGGGCCAGGAAATGATACAAAGACGCGCCCACCATGTCGCCGCAGTGCAGCAAAACATCGGTGGGCGCGAGGTATTCGTCGTAAATGGCGCTAAAACGTTCGTCTGGCGCGGAGAGATGCGTGTCGGAAATGACGGCCAGACGCATGGAAAGCACGCAATGCACGGACCCGGACGGGCCTAGTCGTTCATCTTCTTGTAGCGCATGCGCAGGTAGGCGTCGCGCACGGCCACATACGGGTCGACGGAGGCTTCCTTGAGGGTTTCGTAGTCGCCCAGGCGCATGGAGGTCTCGTTGACCTTGTCGTAGGTCTTGGTGCCCAGCGACCAGTACCAGGGATTGAGGTAGCTGGTGGGGGTCAGGAAATAGTCGCCCGCGTAGCCCACGGTGTCGCGCGCGGTGGATGGGCCAAGGAAGGGCCACACGAGGTAGCAGCCGTTGCCAGCGCCCCAGTAGCCGAAAGTCAGGCCCAGGTCCTGCTCGGTGGAGGGAATGGGCTTATAGGTCTTGCTGTCCGCGGTGATGTCGGCCAAGCCGCCAAGGCCGAAGGCCGTGTTGCCGATGAAGCGCGAGGTTTCCACCGCGGCGGCGTCGAACTTGGCCTGCAGCATAAGGCTCGTGAAGCGCACGGGATACATGAGGTTGTGGAAGAAATTGTGAACCCACAGGCGCGGGCGCTCGGGGATGGCGTAGCTGTAGCCCTGGGCCACGGGCTTCAAGGCCCAGAAGTAGAGCTTGTCGTTGAAGCCGAACCACATGCGGTTCCAGCCTTCAATGGGGTCCGGGGTGTCGGCGACCTCGTCGGCCATGGTCATGCCGGTGGAAGGGCCGGTCCTTTTGATGATCTGCCCGTTCTCGTCCCAGATGTCGTCGTCGCCGTAGGCCAGAAGCACGGGCCCGGCGGGCTTGATCTCGGGGGCTTTTTCGGCTGCCTGGGCCACGCCGCCCAAGAGCAGCGTAAGAACCGCAGCCGCGAACATGCGGCGGATGTGTCCTTGCGAAAAGAGCGCACTGCGTACTTTCATGGTTGCCCCCTACCCTTCCTTGCCGGAAATGTCATCCACGTTCTTGCCTGCGTCCAGAGCCTTGATCTTGTCCTTGATACGCTGGATGAGAGCCTCGGGGCTTTCCTTTGAAAGAATCTTGGCGAACTGCGTGCGATAATTCTTCACCAGGCTCACGCCCTCGATAACGACATCATAGACCATCCACTTGTCATGCTTGATCATGACGTAGTTGATGGGGATGGTCTTGTCCTTCATCACGACCTGGGTGTTGATGAAGGCCTGGTTACCGTCGACCTGTTCCTTGGTATAATTCACTTTTTCGTTGTTATATTTCTCAAGCTTGAGGATATAGGTCTTCTGCAGCAACTCCGAGAAGCTGGCGATGAACTCATCCTGCTGCTTGGGCGAATACTTGGGCCACGATTCGGCCACGGCGCGCTTGGACAGCTCGCGCCAATCAAAGAAACCATCGGCCACGCTGCGCAGCTTGGTCTGGCGGTCAATACGCTTGGCCGGCCCCTTGAGGGAAGAATCGGACAAAATCGCGATGACCTTGTCGATTCCTGTCTTCAGGCGATCTTGAGGTTCGCCCGCGAAGGCCAGGGTCGAAACCGCAAGAAACAAAAGCAACACACCGGAAACAAAAGCATATTTTTTCATTCGCACATACCCTATAAAAGCGGAATAGCGCACGCGTTTACACGCCGCCAAACACATATTTACTGATTAACTCTTCAAGGTCAATAGAGGATTCTGTGTCGCGCAACACGGCGCCCGCCTGGATGGGTTCGCCGCCGCCGCGTGAAATCTTGATGTACTTGTCGCCGATGAGCCCGCTGGTCTTCACCGAGACGATGGTGTCGTCGGTAAGCTTCACATCCTTGCGGATGCGCAGGGTCACCACGGACATGCCGCTGTCCTGGTCGATGCCGATCTTCTCCACAAAGCCCATCTCCACGCCGTACATCTGCACCGGCGCGTTGACCTTGAGCCCGGTGACGTCGTTGAACTTGGCGGTGATGGCGTAGTCGTTGTCGGAGAACAGGTGCACGTTGCCGAGCTTGATGCTCATGTAGGCGATGGCCAGAAAGCCCACCAGCACGAACACGCCCACCTGCGTTTCCTTGGAATATTTCTTCATCCGGCACCTCGTTTGGTCTGGCCCGACTGTCGGGACGTGGTCGCTATTGCTCGTCCAGATATCCGGAGCAGTCTCGCTTCATCAGTTTGAAATCAAGGGGCGGCATGGTCAGCCGAGGGGTGGTGCGCAGGGCGGCCTGGCGGTCCAGGAAACGCCGCAGGTACTCGTCCGTCGTGGCCTCCAGCTCGGCCAGGGAGCCCTGGAACAGCACACGGGCCTCGCCCAGCACCAGCACATGGTCGGCAATGGTGCGCATGCTGTCCAAGTCGTGGCTCACCACCACCATGGTCATGTCGAACGATCTTTTGAGCTCCAGCAGCAGCTGGTCCAGCTCGGCTGCGGTCACCGGGTCCAGGCCGCTGGTCGGCTCGTCGCAGAACAAGAGCGGCGGATCCATGACCATGGCCCGGGCCAGGCCCGCGCGTTTGCGCATGCCGCCGGAGAGTTCGTTCGGGTAATAGCCGTAAAATTCGGCCAGACCCACCAGGCCCAGCTTGGCCAGCACCCGTTCGCGGATGTCCTTCTCGCTCAGGCGCGTGTGCTCGCGCAGGGGCAGGGCCACGTTGTCGCCCAGGGTGAGCGAGCCCAGGAGCGCGCCGTCCTGGAACAGCACGCCCATGCGCTGGCGCAGGCAGTGCATGCCCCGGCGGTCCAGCCCGGCCAAATCGTGCCCGCCGATGACGATGCGCCCGGCCAGGGCCGGATGCAGGCGCAAAATATGTTTGAGCAGCGTGGACTTGCCGCAGCCTGACCCGCCCAGGATCACCGAGATCTTGCCGCCGGGCAGGGCCGCGTCGATGTTGCTGACCACGGGATGGTCGCCGTAGCCCACGGTGAGGCCCTCGAGGAGGATGTCCGGGGTGTGGTTCTGCTGCGTCATCCGTCCGTCTCCCTAGAACAAAATGGAGGTCAGCACATAGTCTGACAGCAGGATAAGCACGCAGGAGGTGACCACGGCCGAGGTGGTGGCCTGGCTCACGCCCTCCGGTCCAACGGCGTCGCGCCGCAGGTGCGTGTAGTAGCCCATGTAGCAGCTCACGGTGCACACCAGCACGCCGAACACCAGGGACTTGATGAAGCCGCCGGAGACGTCGCTCATTTTTAAGTACGCGCTGACGCGGTACCAGTAGACGCCGGAGTTGCCGCCCAAAAGCAGCACGCCCGTCAGGTAGCCGCCCAGCATGCCCACCAGGTCGAAGAACGCGGTGAGGATGGGGAAGCAGATGATGCTCGCCGCCAGCTTGGGGCTGACCAGATAGCCGATGGGATTGATGTCCATGACCTGCAGCGCGTCCACCTGCTCGGAAATGCGCATGACGCCGATTTCGGCGGTCATGGACGAGCCGGCCCGCCCGGTGATCATGATGGCCGTGAGCACGGGCCCGAGTTCGCGCACCAGCGAGAGCGAGACCGCCGCGCCCAGAAAGCCGTCGGCCCCGAACTTGGCCAGCGCGTAGTACATTTGCAGGCCGATGACCATGCCCGTGAACAGGCTGATGAGCGTGATGACGCTGATGCTTTTGACGCCGATGAAGTAGACTTGGCGGACGATCTTGCGAAACTGGCCCCAGGACATGAACACGCGCCCGGCAGATTCCACCAGGAACAGAAACATGGCCCCCATCTCTCCGATGAGGCGCAAGGTGGCGTCTCCCAGGAGGGCGACTGGCGAGAGCTGGGCGCGTCTTCCCTGAATCATCGGTTGCGACTCCCCTTTTTCCCGGCCTGCGCGTTGCGCGTCAGGCCACACACGTGGTCAGCGGTGCTCCGGCGGCGGGCAGCCCTGGCGCCGATTGGGTATCATCAATACTTAGCACAACGTCAAACCTGCCGCAAGGCATGCCGCACCGCACGGCACGATTTTAAACACGTTTAGAAAAAGGAAAAAAACCACTTGCCACGCAGGGGCTACTGCCCGTCTTCCTCGTCCAGCACGCCGGAATCCTGCGGGTCCACCGCGATCTTGGGCAAATCCTTGCGCGAGCCGTTCTTGCGCTCCCACCAGGCCTGGTCCGGCCCCAAAAACCACCAGTCCGTGTGGTCCGTCTCCAAAATCACCCGGCCCAGCTCCTGGCCTTCCGGCGTGCGCAGGCGCTCTTTGGCGGCGGCCAGCCACTTGTCTGCGTAGCGGTTGCCCAAATCCGCCTGTTCCTTCAGGTTCAGCATCAGGTCCAGTTGGTCCGCGTCTTGGGCCAGCTTGGCCTCCGGGGTGGCGGTCTCCTCCAGTTCCTCCCACATGGGCATCAGGTCGCCCCCCAGCCCGGTGCCCGCAAGCGCGTCGGCCAGCGCCTGGGTGCGGGTGCTCGTGTTGTAAATGCGGTTCACGTAATTGAAGTCGCCGGTGCGCGCTTCGTGCAGGTCGTGGAACAGGCACAAGAGCGCCGTGCGCTCCTTGTTTGCCCCGGCCATTTGCGCCAGCACGAAGCCGATGACCGCCGTGCGGAAGGAGTGCTCGGCCACGTTTTCCTGTCCGGTGCCCAGGAACTGGTAGCCGCTGCGCGGAGTTTTGCGCAGCATGCCGCACTCGAAAAGAAAATCGGCCAGGCGCGTCAGGCGCGAGCGGGAATTGAGTCGTGACATGGTCGGGTGAGCCTCCGGCGGTCGGGAAGGAGCGCCGCCCCTTCCTGGACCATCCCTGCCAGGAGGATTTCATCCCCCTGGACCCCGATTATGGGGGTGGGTGATGGAATGTTTCAGGTGCGGTAATCCGCGTTGATCTCCACATAGCGCTTGCTGAGGTCGGAGGCCAGGAGGGTGAACGAACCGCGCCCGGCGTGCAGGTCGAGCACGATCTCCACGTCCTGGTGGCGCATGGAGGGAGCGAGCAACGCGTCCAGGTCCTCCGGCGAAGGCTGGCCGTGCTGAAACACCAGGATGCCGCCGATGGTCAGCACCACGGCGTCGGGATCGAACTCCGCGCCGCTGCGGCCCAAGGCCGCCACGATGCGGCCCCAGTTGGGGTCGCAGCCGAACAGCGCCGTTTTGACCAGCGGCGAGTTGCCGATGGCCCGGGCCGCCAGCTCCGCCTGGGCCGCGCTCTTGGCCCCCTTTACGGTGATGTGCGCCACTTTGGTGCCGCCCTCGGCGTCCTGCACGATGCGGTACGAGAGCTCCTGGCACACAGCGAGCACGCAGTCGCGCAGAATCCGCAGCGACTTCGCGTCATTGGCCGCCACGCGGGAGGCGCCGTTGGCCAGGGCCAGCACCGTGTCGTTGGTGCTCGTGTCGCCGTCAACCGTGAGGGCGTTGAAGGAGCGGTCCGCGGCGAAGGAAAGAATGTCCTGCCAATCGCTGGGGGCAACCTCGGCGTCGGTGAGCACAAAGCCCAGCATGGTGGCCATGTTGGGCGAAATCATGCCCGCGCCCTTGCACATGCCGAGCACGCACGCCTCGCCTCCGGGCAGGGCCACGGTCTTGGTCACCAGCTTGGGAAAGCTGTCCGTGGTCATCATGGCCTTGGCCACGTCCATGGCCGAGGCCTTGCCCAGGCTCTGCGCCAGCTGCGGCGCGGCGGCGGCCCACTTGTCCATCTTGAGCTGCGCGCCGATGACGCCCGTGGACGTGGGCAGCACGTCCTGCGGCGAAAGCTCCGCCGCCTTGGCCACCAGCTCCAGGGTGGCGCGGCAGTTGGCCAGCCCCTCGGTTCCGGTGCAGGCGTTGGCCTGGCCGGAATTCACCACCAGGGCCCGGGCCACGGGGCGTTCGCCCAGCAGCTCTTTGCACACCAGCACGGGCGCGGCCTGGAAGCGGTTCTTGGTGAACACTCCGGCCGCAGCGGCGGCGCCCTGGCTCACGATGAGCCCCAGGTCGTTGCGGTCAGCCCGCTTGAAGCCCGCCGCGGCCACGGCGAAGCTGTATCCTTTGGGCACTGTCGTCATGGGCGCACCTCACGAAAAAACGTCGCGAACGGCCCTCGCCGTCGCGCAGCACAGACCTAGCACAGGCCGGGCCGGGTTTCAAAGGGTCTCTTGGGGGAAAAGGCGGCCCTCAGGGCTCGGAAACGGTCACGCGGTTGCGGCCCGCGGCCTTGGAGCGGTAGAGCATGCGGTCGGCCTCGCGCAGCATCTCGTCAAGGGAGAGCCCCTGCCGGCAGCACAGGCCGATGCTCACGGTGTAGCTCACCGTGATGTCCCGGAAGCGCACCGGCGTGGACTCAAGGGCCTTGCGGACATCGTCGAACAGCAGCAGCGACTGGTCCGCGGCGGCGTCGGAGGCCAGGACGCAGAATTCCTCGCCGCCCACGCGGGCCACAATGTCCGAGGTGCGGAAGCGGGCCGACAGGATCTGGGCCATGTGGCGCAGCACGGCGTCGCCCGCCTCGTGCCCCAGGGTGTCGTTGATGTTCTTGAAATTGTCGATGTCGATCATGGCCACGGTGGCGGGCTGGCTGCGGCGCGCAAGCAGGGCGTGCAGCTGCGCCCCGGCGGAAAAGAAATAGCGGCGGTTGTACACGCGGGTCAGGTGGTCGCGCTCGGCCATGTAGCGCACTTGGGCGATGTGTTCGAGCATCTCCAGATTCTGGGTGATGCGCGTGTAGAACTCTTCCACCAGAAAGGGCTTGTTCAGGTAATCGTTGGCCCCGCTCTTGATGAACCGGGCCGAGAGCCGCGACACGCCCACGCCGGAGACCCCGATGATCCCCATGATGTCCTTGCCGAACTGGCGGCGGATCTCACGCGTCAGGGCGAAGCCGTCCATGCCCGGCATGCTGTAGTCCACCAGCACCAGTTTGGTGTCCGGGTGCTCGGCCAGCACGGCCAGGGCCTCCTCGCCGCTGCCCGCCTCCAGCACATGGTAGCGGTGGGTGGCCAACAGCCGCGCCACGGCGAAGCAGTAGCTGCGCGAGTCGTCCACCACCAGGACCTTGGTGGCGGGATTGTTCTGGAGCCGGGCCAGCAGCTTCACCACATAGTCCACGTTGCTCTGGTTGTCCTTGAGCACGTAGTCCACGATGTGGCGGTTCCAGAAGCCCTCGCGCAGGCTGTCGGAAAGTTCGGAGGTGAAGACGATGACCGGGACCTTGTGCGAAAGGACCAGTTCCACGGACTCGCCGTTGGGGGCGTCGGGCAGGTTGATGTCCAGCAGGGCCGCGAGGAAATCCGCGTTCTGCTCCAGCAGCGCTCTGGCCTCGGCCAGGGTGCCGGCCACCACCACCTCAAAGCCCAGCTCCAGGTGGATGCGCCGCGCCACCAGCGCGGCGAAGGAGCGGCTGTCCTCGACCACAAGCACTCTGGTCGGGGCGCCTTTCCCCAGCACAGCCTCGGAACTCCCGCGCCCGGGCGAGTGGTCCCGCCTGACCGCGTCTTCCGCACACACTTCCGCGCGCATTGAAATCAGACCCTCGGCGAAAGACCTAGCGGCCGCAGCAGCTCTTGTGCTTCTTGCCCGAACCGCAAGGGCAGGGGTCGTTCCTGCCCACCTTGGCCGCGCGCTTCACCGGCTGCTTCTTCCTGGGGGCCGAGGCCTCGGCAGAGCCCTGGTATTCCAGCTCGGAGGCGGTCTCCTTATGCTGGAACTCCTCCTCCTTCACCTCTTTCTGAATGCGCAGGCGGCAGATGAGGCTCATGGACTTCTCGGCGATGGTGTACAGCATGGCGCGGAACAGCTCGAAGCCCTCGCGCTTGTACTCCTGCTTCGGATCCTTCTGGCCGTAGCCGCGCAGGCCGATGCCGTCGCGCAGGTGGTCCATGGAGAGCAGGTGGTCCTTCCAGTTGCGGTCCAGGGTCTCCAGGCTGAAGTAGCGCAGAATCTCCTGGTAGTTGTCCGGCGCGGCAGCGCGCAAGCCCCCCAGAACCTCCGCAATCCAGGCCTCGGCCTGTTCGCGGCTGGGCAGGCCGTTTGCGAAGTCGGGGAAACGGGAGAGGTCGAACACCTCGTCCAGGCGGGAGGACAGAATGCCCTCGGTCTCCTCGTCCAGGCCGTGGCCCTTGGCGTCGGCCACGGGAGCGTAGATGTCGTCCAGAAGCTCGTCCACGTACTCCTGCACGATGTCGTCCAGGGTCTCGGCGTACATGATCTCGCGGCGGCGGGCGTAAATGACCTCGCGCTGCTGGTTCATGACGTTGTCGTAGTCGAGCAGCTGCTTTCTGATCTCGAAGTTGTGGGCCTCCACGCGCTTCTGCGAACCCTCGATGGCGCGGCTGACCATGCGGTTCTCGATGGCCTCGCCGTCCTGAAGCCCCAGGGTGTTCATGAGCCCGGCAATGCGGTCGGAGCCGAACAGGCGCATGAGGTCGTCGTCGAGCGCCAGGTAGAAGCGCGAGCTGCCGGGGTCGCCCTGGCGGCCCGCGCGGCCGCGCAGCTGGTTGTCGATGCGGCGGGATTCATGGCGCTCCGTGCCGAGGATGTGCAGGCCGCCAAGCTCCTTCACGCCCTCGCCCAGCACAATGTCCGTGCCGCGGCCGGCCATGTTGGTGGCGATGGTGACCTTGCCCTTCTGCCCGGCCTCGGCCACGATCTCGGCCTCCAGCTCGTGCTGCTTGGCGTTGAGCACGTTGTGCGGCACGCCGCGCTTCTTCAGCATGGCCGAAACCAGCTCGCTCTTCTCAATGGAGACGGTGCCCACCAGCACGGGCTGCCCGGCCTTGTGGCACTGGGCGATCTCGTCGGCGATGGCCTCGAACTTCTCCCGCTGAGTCTTGAAGATCATGTCCGCGTTGTCGATGCGCACCATGTCGCGGTTGGTGGGAATGACGGAGACGTCGAGGTTGTAGATTTCCTTGAATTCCACGGCCTCGGTGTCGGCGGTGCCGGTCATGCCCGAGAGCTTCTCGTACATGCGGAAATAGTTCTGGAAGGTGATGCTGGCCAACGTCTGGTTCTCGGCCTCGACCTTCACGTTCTCCTTGGCCTCCAGGGCCTGGTGCAACCCGTCGGAGAAACGGCGGCCGGGCATGAGGCGGCCCGTGAACTCGTCCACGATGATGACCTGGTCGTCCTTGACGATGTATTCCACGTCCAGGCGGTACAGGTGGTGGGCCTTCAGCCCCTGGAGCACATGGTGCTGCAGGGTGGCGTTGGCCGGGTCGTACAGGTTCTCCACGCCAAGCAGCTTCTCGCACTTGGACACGCCGCGCTCGGTCATGGAGATGCTTCTGGCCTTCTCGTCCACCTCAAAGTCGCCGGTGGGCTCCACCCCTTCTTCCTTGGACTTCTCGCCGCGCGCCAGCATGGGGATGATGGCGTCGACCTTGCGGTAGAGCTGTGTGGATTCCTCGGCCGCGCCGCTGATGATGAGCGGAGTGCGCGCCTCGTCGATGAGGATGGAGTCCACTTCGTCCACGATGGCGTAGTTGAGCGGCCTTTGGACCAGGGACTCCTTGTAGAACTTCATATTGTCGCGCAAATAGTCGAAGCCGAACTCGTTGTTCGTGCCGTAGGTGATGTCCGAGGCGTAGGAGGCCTGCCGCTCCTCGTCGGTGAGGCCGTGGACGATGACGCCCACGCTGAGGCCCAGAAAATTGTAGAGCTTGGCCATCCAGGCGGCGTCGCGCCGGGCCAGGTAGTCGTTCACCGTCACCAGGTGCACGCCCTTGCCCGAGAGCGCGTTGAGCACCACGGGCAGCGTGGCCACCAGCGTCTTGCCCTCACCGGTTTTCATTTCCGCAATGCGGCCCTGGTGCAGCACGATGCCGCCCACCATCTGCACGTCGTAGTGGCGCATGCCCAGCGACCGCTTGCCCGCCTCGCGCACCAGGGCAAAGCACTCGGGCAGCAGGTCGTCCAGGCTGCGGCCATTCGCCACTTCCTCTTTCCAGGCGCTGATCCGGGCCGGAAAGTCCTCGTCGGACAGGGCCTGCATCTGGGGTTCGAAAGTGGCGATGCGGGCCACGAGGGGTTCGAGTTTCTTCAGAAAGCGCTCGTTGCTGGAGCCGATGATCTTCTTCAGAATGGAGCCGAACATGTGCAAAAACTCCTCAAGCTGGCGGGGACTTGCCCTGCCTGCAGATTTTCGTCGTGTCATTGCGGGCCCTTGAAAAAGTCTTTTCCGGGCCTGGGCCGCCGCTGCGGGGCTTCCCCCCGGCATCGGCGCACGCGGTGTTCTCGGACATTTCCGGGGCCGCGTCAAATCATCGTGTGGAGATAACCCCGCTCCGCCTTTCGTCAAGCTGCGGCGCAGCCTTTTTGAGCATCAAGCGAACATCAGCCGGTGCGGATAATCTCCAGCCAATGCCCCACTTTGGCCCCGGCTGGCGCGGTGGCGGCCAGCTGCATCACGCAGCCGCTGCACCCGCTGAGCACATAGGCGGGCGTCACCTCTGGCGCGGCCGAGAAACCCAGGGCAGCGTCCAGCGTTTCCCAGCAGCCCCGCCCCACCAGGGTGGAAAGTTCCGGCGCGGAAAGCTGCATGATGCCGCCGAAGCCGCAACAGCCGCCCTTGGCCGGGGTGCGCAGGCGCGCGCCGAGCAAGCCGGACAGCAGCGTGAAGTCCGCGTCGCCGAACCCGTCGTTCAGGTCCGCGTGGCAGGGCCGGTGATAGCCCGCCACAGTGGGCGCGCCTCGTCCCACCTTGGCCCTTGCGCCCGCCAGCAGCGCGGAAAGCGGCACCACGGCGGCGCGGAACTGCGTCTCTTCGTCCGCGCTTTCAAACAGGCCGCAGCCAGCATACTGCGCCAACCCCTTGCGGCAGGTGGCGCAGTAGGTGGCGATGAGCGGCCTCGCGGCCTGGCGCCAGGCCGCGATGTTCTCGCGGCGCACGCCCTGCTGCTCGTCCGGCAGCCCGGCCACGCCCAGGGCGGAACCGCAGCAGGAGAACCGCGCCTCCACCATGTTCGCGCCCAGGCCACGCAAAAGAAACCGCGCCGTTTGCCCCCAGGCCGCGCGCGGGCCTTTGCCCACGCAGCCGTCGAACAGGGCCACGGGCCGGCCGGCGTATTGTGCGCCGAAGGCCTGCGCCGGAAATTTCGTGATGCCGAGCCAGGGCGCAAGCCCCGCTCCGGGCCGCAAGCCCTTGAGACCCTTCAAGGCCAGGCTGAAGGAGGCCGGAACAAAGGCGGCGGGCGCCAGCGCCGCCCCCTGCGAGGCCAGGGACCAAAACGGCCCCAGGCGCGTCAGCCACTGCTTCCACAGCCACTGGCGGAAATTCGGGTGCCGGGCGCGCAGGGCGGCCATGAGGGCCGGAACCTTGACCCCCTGCGGGCAGAGTTTTTCGCAGCGGCCGCAGGCCAGGCACAGGCCGGTGAGCTTGGCCACGTCGGCTTCGGGCAGCGCGGCGTCCGTGAACTTCGACGGCCCGGCCAGCAGGGCCTTGGCGCGCGGCGAAAGCTCCTCGCGTCCGGTGAGGGCGAGCAGCGGGCAGCCCTCCAGGCAGCAGCCGCACAAAACGCAGTCCGGCCCCTGGCCCGCCGCCCGGTCGGCCATCACAGCCACCCCTTGCCGGGGTTCAGTATGCCGGAGGGATCGAACACGTTCTTGATGCCCGCCATGAGCGCGCGCTCGTTCTCTCCCAACTGCCACGAGACATACGGACCCTTGGTGAGGCCCGTGCCGTGCTCGCCGGAGAGGGTGCCGCCCAGGGAGAGCGTCAGCCGGAACACGGCCTCCTTGCTCTTCTGGGCGCGGGCGGCCTGGTCCGGGTCCTTGGAATCGTAAATGATGTTCACATGGATGTTGCCGTCGCCCAGGTGCCCGTAGCACACCACATGCACGCCCTGCTCCGCGCCGATGGCCTGGAAGCCCTCCACGGCCTGGATGGTGGCTCCGCGCGGCACGGCCACATCCTCGCCCAGCTTGTCCGGCCCCAGGTGGAAGCCCGCCGGGCTGACGAGACGCCGCAGCTCCCACAAAGGCTCTTCCTCCGTGGCGCCCAGGCCCTTGAGCAGGCGCAGCGGGCCGGCGGGCGCAAGGGCGGTCTCCAGGCGCGAGATCTCTGCGGCCAGGGCGCTGGCCGAGCCATCGACCTTGAGCACCAGCACGGCCTGGGTCTCTTTCGGCCAGGGCACGTCCCTGATCTGGCCGATGGCCCAGCAGGCCTTGGCGTCCAGAAACTCCATGGCCGTGGGCAAAATGCCCGCCCGGAACACCCCCCGAGCCCCCTCCAAAGCCCCCGTGAGCGAGCCGAAGGCTCCCAGCAGCGTGGCCGAGCTTTCCGGCAGGGGCAAAAGCTTCAGAGTCAGCCGGGTGAACAATCCCAGGGTGCCGCACGAGCCGACGAAAAGCCGCGCGAGGTCGAGCCCCACCACGTTCTTGTGGGCGCGCCCCCCGGCGGTGACGATCTTGCCGCCCGGCAGCACGGCGCGCACGCCCAGCACGTAGTCGCGGGTCACGCCGTACTTGACCGCGCGCATGCCGCCCGCGCAGGTGGCCACGTTGCCGCCCAGGGTCGAAATCTTGAGGCTGGCCGGATCCGGCGGGTAGAAAAGTCTGCGCTTTTGCACCAGGGCCTGGAATTCGGCGGTGACAACGCCCGGCTCCACCTCGGCGCAAAAGTCGTCCGCGTCCACGTCCAGCACGCGGTTCAGCCACAGGCACGACACCACGACGCCGCCAAAGGCGGGCACCGCGCCGCCGCTCATGCCGGTGCCGCGCGCACGGGGCACCAGGGGCACGCGCTCGGCCTCGGCCCAGCGCAAAAGCTCCACAATCTGCTCTTCGGTCCGGGGCCGCACAACGGCCCAGGGCATTGCCGAGCGGCGGCTGGAATCCGCGCCGTACACGGCCATGCAGGCAGGCTCCACCACCAGCCCCTCGCCGGGGAACAGGCCTTCGAGGAAGCGCAGGTGCGCCGGGGAAAGGGCGGTGGCGAGGGAAGCGCCGGTCGTCGTGGTGGTCATGCGGAATGTTCCGAGTCAGGCCCGTCCAGCGGGTGAGGCGGGGTTATCTTCTTTTGTAGTCCGCCAATTGGCGGGCGGTGTCGCGGTTCAGGTCGCGCTCTTTGATGTCGTCGCGGCGGTCGTGGACGTTCTTGCCCTTGCCCAGGGCTATTTCGAGCTTTACGCGGCCGTTCTTGAAGTACAGGCGCACCGGAATGACCGTGAGACCTTTTTGCGCGGCCAGGGCCTGCAATTTGTCGATTTCGCGGTGGTGCAGCAAAAGCTTGCGGTCGCGCGTGGGGTCGTGGGGGTCCATGCCCGCGTTGGCGTAGGGCGCAATGTGCACGCCCGTCAGCCAGGCTTCGTCGTGGCTGAAGCGCACGTAGCCGTCCATGAAGTTCACGCGGCCCTCGCGCAGGCTCTTCAGCTCCGAGCCCATGAGCACGAGCCCGGCCTCCAGAACCTCCAGGAATTCATAGAGCCGCCGCGCCTGCTTGTTGGTGGCGATAAGTTTTTCGCCCGCGTGGCGATTGGGATTCTGGCTCATGCGCTAGCCGCCAAGGTCGTCGTTGTCCAGAAGGGAAGCAAAGAAGTTCAGCTCCTCAGGATATTTGTGGAAGATGGTGTCGCGCACCAGGCGGTTGATCTTGCCCACCGTGCGGCAGGCCAGCACATCGCGCAGCAGCAATTTGCATTCGCTCATGCGGGCCTGGCGGATGATGCGCTTGATGCCGGGAATGGCCTGGGGAGACAAGGAAATGCAGTCGATCTGCATGCCCATGAGGATGGGGACGCAAAAGGGGTCGCTGGCCACCTCGCCGCAGAGGCTGGCCTCGATGCCCGCCTGGTGCGCGGCGTCCACCACGTGCTTGATGCTGCGCAACACCGCCGGATGCAGCGGCTGGTACAGGTAGCTCACGTGGGCGTTGGTGCGGTCGATGCCCAGGCTGTACTGGATGAGGTCGTTGGTGCCGATGCTGAAGAAGTCCACTTCCTCGGCCAGCATGCTGGCCATCATCACCGCCGCGGGCAGCTCGATCATGATGCCCACGGGCATGTCCGGGTTGAAGCGCTTGCCCTCGGCACGCAGTTCTTCCTGCGCCTCCCGCAGTTTGGCCTTGGCCCGGCGCACCTCGCGCAGGCCGGAAATCATGGGAAACATGAGCGACACGTTGCCGAAGGCGCTGGCCCGGGCAATGGCCTTGAGCTGCGTTTTGAACAGCTCCGGGTGCTGCATGCAGAAGCGGATGGCGCGCAGGCCCATGGCCGGGTTGGCCTCGTCCAGGGCGCCGAAGCTGGCGATGAACTTGTCCGCGCCCAGGTCCAGGGTGCGGAAGATGACCTTGCGCGGGCTCATGATGGCCGCCAGGTCGGAATACTTGTCCGCCAGTTCGTCCTCGCCGGGCAGGTCGGTGCGGTTCAGATAGCTGTATTCCGTGCGGTACAGGCCGATGCCCTCGCCGCCGTTATCAAGCACCGCCGCCACTTCCTCGATGAGCTCGATGTTCGCCAGCACCTGCACCCGGTAGCCGTCGATGGTCTCCGCCGGGAGCTGGCAGCCGCGGTAGATGCGGCGCTGGTAGTCCTCGAACTGGTCGGCCAGCTCGTTGAACTCGGCCAGTTCGTCCTCGTCGGGGTCCACCAGCACGCGGCCGCCCACGCCGTCGATGATCACCAGGTCGCCGTCGTTGACGGCCTCCTCCAGCTCTCCCGCGCCCACCAGGGCCGGAATGCCCAGGGTGCGGGCCATGATGCCGGTGTGCGAGGTCTTGCCGCCCTGGGCCGTGGCAAAGCCCATGATCTTGCCCACCTCGAGCATCACCGTGTCCGCCGGGGTCAAGTCGTGGGCCATGATGATGACCCGGCCCTCCACGGCCAGCTCCGTGCGCACGGTGCCCAGCAGCCGGGCCATGACCCGGTCGCTCATGACACGCACGTCTTGCAGACGCTCGCGGATGTACATGTCGTCCAGTTGGCCGAAGGCCTTCTCCAGCTCGGCCACGGCCTTTTCCAGCGCCCATTCGGCGTTGACTCCGACCTCGCGCACGAACCTGGCCGCCGCCCCGCAGAGCTTGGGATCCTTCAGGATCATCAGGTGGGATTCCAGGATGTGGCGGTGTTCGGAAAGCTCGGCGGGAATGCGGTCGCGGGCGGCCTCCAGCTCGGTCTCCACCGCGGCGAAGGCCTGGCGCAGGCGCGCCTCCTCGCCGTCCATCAGGGCCGGGGCGATACTCTGGCGCGGCACCTCCGCGTGGTGCCTGCGGTTGACGAACACGGCCTTGCCTATGGCGAAGCCCGTGGACACCGAAATGCCGCGAACAATGGCTTTGGCCACTATTTTTCCCCAAACCTTGCGGCAAACAGTTGCGAAATCTTCTCCACGGCCATTGCGGCGTCATCGCCGCTGGCCCGGATCTCTATGGTGCTGCCGGGACCGGCGGCAAGAGTCAGCACGTCCAGGATGCTTTTGGCATCCACGCTCTGTCCCTGTCCCACAAGGGTGATGCTGGCGGCAAAGGCCTGGGCCTCGCGGGCTATTTGGCTGGCGGGCCGCGCATGCAGGCCCAGCTGATTGGCCACCAGCACCTGCCGCACGCACTGCCCCTCGGCGTTTGCCTCGCAATCCGTTCTGGCGCAAGTCTCCGTCATGGTCTCCAACCGCTGTCTTGGTCCATTCGATATTTCAAGCCTTACGGCATGCCCACGGGGGGCAGGTCGCTGGCGCGCTGCATCAGCCAGGGAACAGCCATCAGCACGGCCAGCACCACCCCCGCCACCAGCCAGCGGGGCAGAATGGGCCGCAGGGACAAAACCCCGGCCAAGGCCAGCGCGCCCATGCCCCAGGCCCAGGTCGCCGTCTGCCCCGCGGGGAAGAGCAGCACCCAGAGCCACAACAACAGGGCCGCGTTCACAAACTTGATGCGCCGGCCCCAATTGATAAGATCCCAGCGCTTCAGCGCGGACAGGAAGCTGAAGCCCCTGCGCACGCCTCCAAGAAAAGTGTACACGCGGAAGCCTTGCAATCCAAGAAAAAAGAAAATCCCGATTCCCACAGGAAGCGCGCGCTGGCCGATGACCAGCAGGCACGAGGTCAAAAGCGCCCAGAAAATGAGCAGGCTGCCCGCGAACACCGAGTCGCCGATGGCGGAAAGGGTGTAGCTGGTGGTGTTCTTGACCTTTTCCAGGGCGTCGGGCGGCAGCCTGCGCCCCGCGATGTCGGCCTCCACGGCCAGAAAGATGCCCACTAGGCAGGGCACCCAGAAGGGGTGCGAGCTGAAATGCCGCGCATAGCGCTTGAGGGCCTGCTCGCGCGCCTTGGGCTCCTTGTGGATGATCCACAGCCCCGGCTGCATGGCGTACAAAAGGCCCACGCTCATAAGCCCGCGCGGGTTCATGGACGCACCCACCAGATAGGTGCGCAGAAAGCACTTGAGGTACGCCTTGCCGCGTTCGGTCCAGAAGGTGTTCCTTATCCCGGTCACGGCTTATTCCCCAGGCTCCGCGATGCGAAGCCCCAGCTCCCGCGCCAGGACGAGGTCGGCGGCGGCCGGCGAGCCCGCGATGGTCAGGTAGTCGCCGATCATGATCCCGCTGGCCCCGGAGCGGAAGAGCTCCCGCTGGCCCGGGCCGCCCGCCGGGCCGAACACCAGCCCCCGGCCGCCGCACACGCGCAGGTGGGCCTGGGGCAGCATGAGCCGGTACAGGGCCAGGATGTGCAGGGCCTCGCTGGCCGAAAGCGCGGGCCGGCCCTCCATGCGCGTGCCCGCGATGGGCACCAGGAAATTCATGGGCACGTTGCGCACGCCAAGCTCGCACAGGGTCTGCGCCAGCTCCACGCGGTGCGCCCAGGTTTCGCCCAGGCCGAAGATGCCGCCGCAGCACACGAAGAGCCCCTCGTCCAGCGCCAGGCGCACGGCCTGCACGTCGTCCTCGTAGTCATGGGTGGTGCAGATGTGCGGGAAGAAGCTGCGCGCCACCTCCAGGTTGTGGTGCACCCCGGCCAGCCCGGCGTCCTTCAGGCGCTTCAGGCGCTCGCGGGTCAGAATGCCCACGGAGACATCCGGCGCCAGACCAAGCCCGCGCACCAGGCGCACGGCCTCGAGCAGCTGTTCGAACTCGGCCTCGGTGGGGGCCAGCCCGCTGGTCACGATGCCGAAGCGCGAGGCGCCGAGGCCCTTCATGACCGCCGCAGCGCGGGCTATCTCGCCGGGGTTCAGGAAGGCGTGGCGCGGGCTGCCGGTCTTGTGCCGGGAGGACTGGGCGCAGAAGGCGCAGTCCTCGGAGCAGGCGCCGCTCTTGGCGTTGATGATGGCGCAGAGGTGCAGGTCGTGGCGGAAATGCTCGTGGCGCACCATGGCCGCGCCCGCCAGAAGCACCGGCAGATCGTCGGTCTCGCAGCCGGTCACGGCCTCGATGGCGCCGGCGTCCAGGGGGAGGTTGCGCATGGCCAGCGCAATGGCCCTGCCGATGCGGTCTTCAGCCGGTTCGTAGGCCTCGCCCGTGAGCGGAACGTTCCGCCTGTCAGCGTTTGAGTCGCTCATAGGCCTCCTTCACGCCCATGCCAGGAACGCGCTCCGCCACGCGGCGGGCCACCTCGCGGGGCTTGCCGCCGCGCGCGCGCTCCTCGGCCAGCACCTGCTCCAGCAGGGCTTGGGGGTCAACCGCGGTGGCCGCGCCCGGCGCGCCCGGCGCGAATAGCGCGGGGGCCAAGGCCTCCGGCCCGATGATGACCGTCACCTCGCCCAGAACCTCCAGAGGAGTCGCCTCCAGCGCTCCCAGGCGGCCCAGGATAAACTCCTCGTATTGCTTGGTCAATTCCCGGCACACGGCGAACTCGCGGTCGCCCAGCGCACCCGCGGCCAGGGCCAGGGTGGCGGCAAGCCGGTCCTTGCGCTCAAAAAAGATCAGGCTGGCGCCGGTGGCCGCGTGGCGGGCCAGCAGCCTTTGGGCCTGGCCCTTTTGACGCGGCAAAAAGCCCAGAAAGGTGAAGGGCGCGGGCGGCAGCCCGCTGGCCGACAGCGCCACCGCCGGGGCGAAGGGACCCGGCAGCGAGGTGACCCGGCAGCCGCCCAGGCGGCAGGCCCGCACCAGCCGGAAGCCGGGATCGGAGAGCACCGGGGTTCCGGCATCGGAAATAAGCGCCACGGCCTGGCCGGAGGCGATCATCTCCAGCACCTGCGGAATGCGCCCGGCCTCGTTGTGCTCGTGCAGGCTGAAAAAGCCCGTGCGCTCGCCCTGGCGCTTGAGTCCCTGGCGGCGGAAGAACAGCCCGGCCCGGCGCGTGTCCTCGGCCAGCACGGCGTCGGCGCGGGTAAGCACGTCCGCCGCGCGCGGCGAAAGGTCGCCCGCGTTGCCGATGGGCGTGGCCACCAGATACAGGCCGGGCGGCAACGCCGCGGCCGTGGGGCCTGCCGCCGGAGACTCGGCAACGGAATATGCGTCGTCGTGCTGGGCCATGGCTAGTCGAAGTCCGCCAAAAGCGCGCCCACCTGGATGCCCATGACTTCCGGGCGGTGCTCGTACATCTGCCGGATGCGCCAGCGGGCCTGGTGCAGCTGCTCGTTGTTGATGCCGTTGCGCAGGGCCGTGTCGGCCTCGATGAAGGCGGCCAGGCGGTCGCACATCTTGAGCAGCGGGCCGTCCTTGGGGTCCAGTTCGTCGCGGTTTTCCGAGCCGCGCAGGTCGGCCTCGGTGACGTGGCGGACTTCCCCGTTCTCGCGCACGGTGGCGATGAACTCCGACCCCACCTCCAGGCCCAGCAGATAGCCCAGGCGCTCGGCCAGATCCTCGCAGCCGCCGTTCTTCAGCGGGCCGATGATCTTGCGCTCCAGTTCCTGGTTCTCATACTGCTTGATGAGCTCGCCGATGGACGCGTCGGAGCTCTTCACGGGCGAGATGATGTCGCGGGTGAGCAGTTCCGGCAGGTCGTGAAACAGGCCGGTGAAGAAGTTGTTCTGCCGCCTGGCCTGGCAGGCGCCCGCCTCCACGCTGAAGAACCAGGAGTAGGTGGCCACCAGAAACATGTGCCCCAGCACCGTGGTTTCGGGCACGCGCGGGGTTTGCGACCAGCGCTTCTGAAAGCGCAGCTGGCCCGCGCGCGCGGCGAAGCGGCTGAACTCGTTGTTGTTGTCCGCCAGCAAATCGGCCACGCCGGGAATGTCGGCCAGGGCGGCCAGCCGCGTGCGGAAGCTCTCCTCGATCTCCGGCATCTCCTCGTCGTGCGGGTTCAGGGGCTTCAGCACCCGGAACTCGGAATAGCTGGCGTACAGGTGCGCGGCCATGAGGATGCGCCGGGCCGGGGTCTTCTCCTCCGGCTCCATGAGCGCCTCGGTCATGCGCGCCCAGAACTCCGGCCCCAGGGGGGCCAGCCGGGGCTTCAGCTGCGGCAGCACCCACTGGGTGAGCTTCTGGTAGTCCTCGCGGTTGGCCTTGATCTTGTAGAATACGGGCGGTTTGATGTCGGTGATGACCAGGCGGTAGAAATAGTCGAAGATTCCACCCTCGATGGTCTCCTCCATGAGGGCCAGGCGCTCGGCCTGCCCCATGCCTGCGGTGACGCGGGTGAGCAGCATCCAGGCCACGATCATCTTGTGGGCCTGCTTATCCACCTCCATGAGCTCCATGGGGCGCAGGCGGTCGTTCCAGCGCTTCATGAACGCGCCGGAAAAGACCAGTTGCAGCAAGCTCTTGCGGATCACCGTCGACATGTTCCACTCCTTCGGGGACAATCGATACGCCTCAGCCTACCCCGCTTCCAGCCACTGGGCAAGGAGGCGGCGGCCAGGAGTTCTCCGGCGCAAGCCCCGGTCATTTGGGCCGGAACAGGGCCAGGCATTCGGCGTGGGCCGTGTGCGGAAACAGGTCCACGGCGCGCACCGCCGCAAGCTCGAAGCTTCCGGCCTCGCCGGCCAGCAGCCCGGCATCGCGCGCCAGGGTGGCCGGATTGCACGAAACATAGGCCAGCCGCGAGGGCTTGGTGCGGTTCAGCCAGGCGATGAGCCCATTGTCCAGCCCCTCGCGCGGGGGGTCCACCACCACCACGTCGGGCCGGGCGAAACCCTCGGGCAGGCGTTCCGGCACCGCGCTCTCTCCGGTCAAATCGGCGCGCAGAAAACGGCAGTTGGCCACGCCGTTGCGCTTGGCGTTCGCCTCGGCGTCGGCCACGGCCGAAGGGTTCATCTCCAGTCCCAGCACGCGGGCGCAGCTTGGGGCCAGGAACAAGGCGATGCCGCCGCCGCCGCAGTACAGGTCGAACACCACGTCCGTGGGCGCCAGGCCGGCCAGCCCGCGCAGGGCCGAGTACAAGGACAACGCCCCGCCTGTGCTGGTTTGAAAGAAGGCGTCGGCGCTCACGGTGTAGCGCACCTCCTCAAGGGTCTCCACCAGGGCGCTTTCGCCCAGGGCCAGCAGGGTGCGCTCGGCCTGGGCCAGGCCGTCGGCCCGGGCGCGCTCGGCGTGGACAAAGCCGCTCAAGAAGTCGAAGCGCCGCAAAAGCTCCTCGCCCATGCGCAGAATGGCCTGGGCTGGCGCGCTGTCCGCCGGAACCGGCGCGGTGATGAGCTGGGCCAGAAACTTGCCCTGGTGCACGCTGTGGCGCAGCACCAGATGGCGCAAAAGCCCCTGGCCGGTGCGGCGCTCATAGGCCGCGAACCCGGCCTCGCGGCAGAAGGCCCGCACGGCGTCCACAATGGCGTACCCGTCCTCCGGAAAGATGGCGCAGGCGGCGAGGTCGAACACGCGGCTCGAATCGCCCTTGGTGTAGAGCCCCAGGCGCAATGACGCGCCCAGGCCCTGGAACGCGAACTCCATCTTGTTGCGGAAGGCGGTGGAACTGGGCGCAGGCAGCGCGGGCAGCACGGTTTCCGGCTCCACACGGCCGATGCGCCGCAGCGCGTCCAAAATCTGCTGCTCCTTCCAGTAAAGCTGCCGGACCGGGTCCAGGTTCTGCAGCGAACAGCCGCCGCAGACGCCGAAATGCGGGCACAGGGGCTCCACGGCCTCGGGCGAGGGGGTCAGCACGGCCTCCACCTGGGCCTCGGCATGGCGGCGGTGCATCTTGGTGATGCGCGCCGTCACCTGGGAGCCGGGCAGACCGCCCGCCACGAACACGGCCATGCCCGCGCCCTCGTGCCCTTCGGGCAAGCGGGCCACGCCGGCGCCGCCCAGGGCCAGGGAGCCGATGTTCAGGGTCAGGCTGGTGCCTTCCAAAGGATGCGCCTCGCGCACGGTTTGGACCGGGCGGCTGGACTTGGAGGGCCTGTGGGGACGGGAACCGGGCCGAAACGGCTTGCGGGAATTAGAATTTTTCAATGGACCGCCTTGTTTTTCGGGGGTTCGTACCCCGTGAGTTCCATGGAGAAATGGCCGACCACCACCGTGCTCTTGACGCGCACGGGAATGCGCCGGGCGTCGTTGGTGATCCAGACCTGAAGGGTTGCATTGGGGCTTTTGCGGAACACCCCGCCAATGTTGCGCACGTCCGGCTCCACGAGCAGCGTATCAAACTCGCCCGCCGGGGTGCTGATCTTCTCGCGCCGGACCACCTTGGCCGTGCCGGTGATGCTCTTTTCGCCATCGGTGACGGGCGCGGCGAACTCGAAGCCCTCGCGCAGGGGCTTGGTGCGGAAGGCGAAGAGCATGGACAGCGGGTCGAAGGTGCCGAAAGGGATGATGACCGCGTTCTTGAGCGCGCCCTTGCTGTAGCGGTAGGCCACGTTGCCGTTGGGATCGAAGCGCACCAGATAGTGCCGCACGTAGTCGCCCTCGCTCTGGTCCTTGCGGTACAACAACGCGCGCGTCACGCCGGGGTCCACAAAGGACTCGATGGAGTCGCGCACCTTGTAGAACGTGTCGATGAAGGGCGTGCTCTTGGCCAGGGCGCGAAAGTGCAGGGCCGGGTTGCCCTCCACCGGCTCGGAGTCCAGGGTCTCCAGCGTGGCGGAGCCCGCCAGGATGAAGGTCCAGTAGATGTTGTAGCTGAGCTTCTCGCCGGGTCCGAAGGGGATGTCGGCCCGGGCCGTTGCCCCGCCCAACAGGCCGGACAGGACGAAAAGGACCGCGACGGCCAGAAAACGCTTCATACCCCGCAGAGTGCGGTCTGGCAGGGTTCTTGTCAAGGGCCGGGGGCACCCCGCACCCTTCCGCCCTCCCTTGCCTCCGGGGGCCTGGCCGGGGTATAGGGGCTCACCGCCCGGCGTCGACCCCTCTTTCGGGGCGGGATACCACACCCTTTAGGAGTGCCGCATGCTGTTTCGCAAAAGAGCCTGGGATTTGATGCGCGACGAATTTGCCACCGTGGACGAATCCGCCAGCCTGGCCGAGGCCGCGCGCGTCCTTTTCGAAAGCCAGAAGAAATCCCCTGAGAACAATGTGGTGCTGGTGCTGGGCAAAAACGGCTCCAAGCAGGGCGCGCTCAAGGGCGCCATCTCCGTATGGAGCGTGCTGGCGGCCCTGGACGAATGCGTGCTGCGCGATCCGGAGCTCCGGGTGGTGGAGGAAAGCGACTTCGACAAGACCTTCGCCCGGGCCAGCGCCGTGTGCACCCACACCTCCCTGGCCACGCACATGGAGCCCGACGTTCCGACGCTGAAGCCCAACGACCCGCTGCCCGTGGTGCTGGAGCTGTTCCTGCGCCGCCGCCGCGGCTGGGCCGTGGTGGAGGACAACGGCAAGGTGCTGGGCATCATCACCGTGGCCGACCTGTACCGCGAAATCTCCAGCGACCTCGTAAAGGCCCTCTAAAGGCGCCGCGGCTTCCCGTCCGGCTGCGGCGCGCCTGCAGCGCGGCCTACAGCCCGTCGACGATGCGGCCGTCTTCCAGGGTCAGCAGCACGTCCGCGCAGGACTCGAGCCAGGGCAGGTCGTGGCTGACGATGACCAGGGTCGCGCCGTAGCTTTCACGCGCGGCCAGGGCCGCGGCCTTCACGTGCTCCGTGCTGGCGCGGTCCAGTCCCGCCGTGGGTTCATCAAGCAGCAGCGCCATGGGCCGCAGCGCCAGCCGGGCAGCCAAAGCCACGCGCCGGGCCTCGCCGCCGGAAAGCTGCCGCCAGGAACGCCCGGCGTATTCGTCGGCGGGAAGCCCCACCAAGGCCAGAGCCTGGGCCACGGCCTCACTGGGCGCGGGCAGGCCGCGCAGCTTCAGGCCATAGGCCACGTTGGCCGCCACGGAGCGCGAGAGCAGGCAGGTTTCCTGCCCCAAAAGCGCGGCCTTGCGCCGCAGCAGGTGGCCGGAACGCCGCGCCTGGGCGTCCACCACCGCGCCGTCGAAGGTCATGACGCCCGCCAGGGGCGTGAGCAAAAATCCCAAAACCTTCAGCAGGGTGCTCTTGCCGCTGCCGTTGTGGCCCGCCAGGCCCCAAATGCTCCCCCGCGCGATGGAGAGCTCCGGCACATGGAGCACGGCCCCGCCGCCCTCGTAGGCGGCCTCGATGCCTTGCAAATGGTACAGCGGCCCGCTCATGCCCCGCCCCTCTGCGTCGTCGCCGTGCGGCCGCGCAGCAGCCCCACCAGAAGATTCACCGCCAGGGCCACCAGCATGAGCACGATGCCCAGCGCGATGCCCGTGGCGAACTCGCCCTTGCCGGTTTCCAGGGCGATGGCCGTGGTGATGGTGCGCGTGTGCCACTTGATGTTGCCGCCCACCATCATGGCGATGCCCACCTCCGAGACGATGCGCCCAAAGGCCGAGGCGGCGGCCAGGGCCATGGCGAAACGCGCCTCGATGAGCGTGGCGAAGAGCAGCTGCACCTTGTCCGCGCCCAGGGAGAGCACCGCCTGCGTCAGGCGCACATCGGTGGATTCCACCGCCGTGGCGGTCATGGAGATGATGATGGGCAGGCCCAGGAGCGTGAGGCCGATGGCCGTGCCCGGCAGGGTGAACAAGAGCCCCCACTCGCCCAGGGGCCCGCGCGTGGTGAACAGGCCATAGATGATGAGCCCGATGACCACCGTGGGCAGCGAGAGCATCCAATCCACCACCAGACGGGCCACGCGCCGGCCGGGAAAGCGGAAATGCCCCAGGGCGAACCCCAGGGGCAATCCCATAACAAGGCTGGCGACGAGAGCCAGGGCCGTCACCGCCGCCGTGGCCCAGACCGCCGAGAAGGTCTCGGGGTCCAGGGCCAGCAGCAGGACGAAGGCCCTGGCCAGGCCCTCGCTGAAAAAGTCCACGATGTTCTCTTGCTTCCCTTACTTGGCCGCGTTGGGGATGAAGAGCTGCTTGCCCTCGACCTTGAAGTCCGCGATGGCCTTCTGCCCCACGGGCGAAAGGAACCACGCCTGGAGCTTCTTGGCGGCCTCGTGCTTGATCTTGCTGCACTTGGGCGGCAGCAGGATGATGCTGTACTGGTTGCGCAGAACCAGGTCGCCCTCGGACACGATCACCAGGCCCGAATGCCCGTGGTGCTTGGCGTCAAAGGCGATCCAGGTGCCGCGGTCGGTGACGGTGTAGGCGCCGCGCTCGGCCGCCATGCCCAGGGTGGTCAGCATGCCCTGGCCCACCTGGATGTACCAGGATTCCTTGTCGGGCAGGGGCAGGCCCGCGCCCTTCCACAGGGCCTGCTCGGCCTTGTGCGTGCCGGAGTCGTCGCCGCGGCTGGCGAAAAGCGCCTTGGCGGCGACGATGGCCTTCAGGGTGTCGGCCACGCTCTTGCCCTTGACCTTGGCGGGGTCCTTGGCCGGGCCGACCAGCACGAAATCGTTGTACATGAACTCCATGCGGCTCACGCCGTGGCCCTCGGCGATGAATTTCTTCTCAGCCCCGGGCGCATGGACCATGAGGATGTCCACGTCGCAGTTCTTGCCGTGCTCCAAGGCTTTGCCGGTGCCCACGGCGATCCAGCGCATGTCCAGGCCGGTGTCCTTCAAGATTTTCGGAACAAGGGCGTCGAGCAGGCCGGTGTCGGCGGTGCTGGTGGTGGTGCCCACCAGGATGGGCTCCGCGGCCAGCGCGCTGCCGGCAAAGGCCAGCAGGGCCAGCAGGGTCAAGATGATGGAAAGCTTGCGCATGAGTGTTCCTCCGGTCGGGTGAAAAGTGAACGTTGCCTCAAGGGGGGCATGTTGTCTGAATGGCACAAGGGTCCCGCCGCTGTAAAGTGCTCCGGGCAGGTTCAGCGTTGTTGCACCGGCGCGTTGACCACGTTCTGCGGACTGCCCGCCAGAAACGCGCGCAGGTTCGCGGCGGCGATGCCCAGAAGCCGCCTGCGGGCCTCCACGCTGGCCCAGGCCACATGCGGGGTGATGAGGCAGTTGGGCGCGCCCAGCAGCGGGTTGTCCGGCCGGATGGGCTCCTCGCGCACCACGTCGAGCGCCGCGCCGCCAAGCGCGCCGGCCTTGAGGGCGGCGGCCAGGGCGGTCTCGTCCACCAGCGGCCCGCGCGCGGTGTTCACCAAAAACGCCGTGGGCTTCATGCGCGATAACAGCCGGGCATTGACCATGTTCTCGGTGTCCGCCGTCAGCGGGCAGTGCAGGCTCACCACGTCGGAGTCCTCGAACAGGTCGTCCAGAGTGGTGAAGGCGAAGGGGCCGTATGGCGGCAGCTCCTTGGCGCGGGGCACGTGGGCCAGCACGTTCATGCCGAAGGCGTGGGCCAGCTCGGCCACGCGCTGGCCGATGGCCCCGAAGCCCACGACGCCGAAGGTCTTGCCCGCCAGCTCCACGATGGGCGCGTCCCAGAAGCAGAAGTCCGGCTGGGCGGACCAGCGGCCCTCGGCCACGGCGCGGGCGTGGCGGCAGACTTTGCCGAAAAGCTCCAAGGTCACGGCCATGACGTGCTGGGCCACGGCCGGGGGCGAGTAGCCGGGCACGTTGCACACCACGATGCCGCGCGCGCTGGCGGCGGCGATGTCGACCACGTTGTAGCCCGTGGCCAGCACGCAGATGCAGCGCAGCTCCGGCAGGGCCAGAATGGCCGCAGCGTCCAGCACGGTTTTGTTGGTGAACAACACCTGCGCCCCGCGGGCGCGCTCCAGCACCTGGCCCGGCTCCGTGCGGTCAAAAAGCGTCAGCTCGCCCTGGCCGGAAAGAATATCCCAAAACACGTCCTGGCCCATGGTGAATGCGTCCAGCACCACAATGCGCGGTTTCGCCGTCATGTGCGCCTCCTTGGCGGATAATGTCGGCAGACGGTAGCGCCTTGGCCGTCTTGCTGGCAAGCCCCATAGCCTTCGGCCAAGGTGGGAACACCCCTTGACATTTTCGGCCGATCCGGTGAAATAGAACCGCTCCGGCGCAATCGGACCGGAAAGAAAACCTGGAGGAACGACCCATGCTCGGCGAACTCTTGAAGGATATGGCCCACAGCACCAGCCAGGGAACCGTTGGCGTTTCCCTGATCTTCATCTACCTGGCCTGGATCATCACCGTGGCCTTCATCCGCATCCAGCAGGGCAAGAAAGAAGGCCACTAGGCCCTCTGCCGGAGTTTCCTCCGGCCCGTCCACTGATTGAGATGGCTGTCCGGGTCGCCGCGCGCGATCCGGACGGCTTTTTGTTTTCTCCGCGTCCGCGCCGTCTCAGCGCCGCCCCCAGCCCACGCACAAAAAAAACGGCCCGGAAGAGCTCCCGGACCGTCATCTGCCATGCTTTCAAGGCCAGACTGCCGCGCCTATCTGTCGCTCCACTCGGCCGTCAAAGCCGCCAGCTCCTCCGGCGTAAAGGCCGGGGAATCCAGCAAGCCCGCCCGGCGACGCTGGGAGAACATCTCGTAAAGAATCACCGCCGCCGCCACGGAGACGTTCAGGCTCTGCACCATGCCCTGCATGGGAATGTAGAGTTCCTCGGCCACGCCCTCCACAAGCTCCGGGCAGGCGCCCCGGTGCTCGTTGGACAAAATCACCGCCGTGGGCCGGGTGAAGTCGAAGTCGAACAGCGGCTTGGCCGTTTCGGAAAAGCCGGTGCGGATGACCTGCACGCCCTGCGCCGCGAAACCGCCCAGCATCTCACCCGGATCGTCGTGGCGCACGCGCTCCACCCACTTCTTGGCCGAGGCTGAGGATTTCTTGCCCAGATCCGGCCATTTCTCGGAGGTGTAGTAAAGATGCACGCGGTGAATGCCGAAAGCGTCGCAACTGCGCAAAATGGCCGAGACGTTGTGCGGGTCCCAGATGTTGTCCATGACCAGGGTGACGTCCTTCTGGCGGCGGGCCAGAACGGCGCGGATGCGCTCTTGGCGCTCGGGTGTAATGAATCCTCGCATGGGCGGGCTTCTACCCGACAAACCCCGCCCTGTGCAAGCGCCCGTATGCGAACATCCGTGCCGTTCCTGTTGACTTTTTATGCTATTGTGCGAATAGAATGACATACCGGGTGGATTGTCCGCTGCTGGAGGAAAGCTATGCGAGCGCTTGTCGTTGAAGATGAATTTCTCGGCCGAAAGGTGCTTTCGGTGTTTCTGAACACCCTGTTCGAGGTGGACGTGGTGGTCAACGGCATCGAGGCCCTGGAGGCTTTTCGGCTCGCCCACGCGGAGGGCAGGCCCTATGATCTGCTGCTCATGGACATCATGATGCCGGGAATGGACGGTCTGGAAGCGCTGAAGCAGATACGCGCCCTGGAACAGGATTTGCCGCTGCGGCCCAGGGTCAAGGTGCTCATGACCACGGCCCTGGACGACCCCAAGACGGTGATCCGCTCGTTCCACGACGGCGAGGCCTCCGGCTACATCGTCAAGCCGGTGCGCAAGGACAAGCTGTTCGAGGAACTCAAGAAGCTCGGCTTCATCACCGCCTAACCGGACCGCAAAACCGGCCAGCCCAAGGATGTTCGTTTGAGCGACGCCCTCTCCGAAGAATTCTTCGCCGAAGTCGGCGACAAATACTACCCGCAAGTACTGGAGGGCCTGGAACTCCTTGGCGCGGGCGATGTCGGCGCGGGCATAGAGATTCTGGCCCGGCCACTGCACACCATCAAGGGCGTCACCGGGTTCATGCCCGGTTTCGAGGCCGCAAGCCTGCTGACCCACAAGGTGGAAAGCTTTCTAAAAAAACTCCAGGCCAAGACCCTGCCCCACAGCGCGGACAACATCTCGCTGGCCGCCTATGGCGTGAACTCCGTCTTCGCCGTCATCGAGCAGATCCGCGAATTGGGCGAGCCGGACCAGGGGGAGATAGACGCCGTGTGCGAAGTGCTGCTGGCCGCCGCCGGCGGCGAGAAGCAGGCCAACCAGGGCGACGGGCGCGCCTGCCTGACCCTGGAGCAGGACGCGGCCGGAGCGGTTGTGCGCGTGAACAGCCCGCGCATACACAAAAAATCTCAGGCCGACCAACTTGTTGGAGCCATTCTGGGCCTGCCGCAAACCTCGCCGGTGGTGTTGGACGTCAGCGCGGTAAAGAGCTTCGGCTCCGGCGCTTGGGAAGACGTGGCCGCCCTGGCCGGCATGTGGACCATCCGCGTGCGCGGGCTTTCCGGGGCCTGCCGCGAAACGTTCTACGCCTGGGACTTCGACGCCGTCATGTCCCCGGTTGCCGAGTGCGGCGCGGACGAAATCCCAACGCCAGGCGGAATCTCCCAGTGAGGGACCACATCCGCCAGTGCATCGCCCCCCTGGAAGAGCAGATCCTCCAGCTCGAAAACGGCCGCCCCACGGGCAACGACGTGACCCACGTGCTGGAGGCCCTGGGGCTTTCGCACCTCAAACTGGCCTCGGCCCAGGTCATCTCGCTTTTGGACATGCTGGCCGATGGCATCACCCCGGTGAACGAGCCCATCGTCACCGCGCTGTTGCGCCTGTGCGAGGCGCACAAGAAATTTCTCTACGCTCTGGCAGGCGTGCTCGACCAGCCCAAAACAGCCGCCGCGCCGGTGATAGAGTCCCAGCAGGCCCAAATAGCCAGTCAGATAGCCAGCCAGCCAGAGGCGGAATCCGAGCCCCTGGCGGACGCCCCGGCGGAGACCACCGCCAACGGCGACGACCCGGAAAAGCACGCCGACAAGGCCCTGGCCGCAGGCAAGCAGGGCATCACCAGCATCCGCGTGCCCACGGAGCGGCTCGACAGCTTGATCGAGCTGGTGGGCAAGCTCATGGTCACCTTCGCCGTGCTCTCGCAAAGCGGCACGCGCGGAGCCACCCTGTCCGCCTCCACCCTGGCGGAGCTCGACACCGTCATCACCGGCCTGCAAACCCAGGTGGACGCCATCCGCCTGGTGCCCCTGAAACAGATCTTCTTGCCCATGAACCGCCTGGTGCAGAGCCTTTCGCAAAAGATGCAGAAAAAGGTGCGCTTCACCATCGTCGGCGACGAACTGGCGCTGGACAAGACCATAGTGGAAAGCCTGAACGAACCCTTGGTGCACCTGCTGCGCAATGCCCTGGACCACGGGCTGGAGCCGCCGGAGGAACGCCAGGCCGCAGGCAAGGACGAGACCGGCGCCGTGAACCTGACCGCCTACCGCAAGGGCGACACGGCCTATGTGGAGGTTTCCGACGACGGCCGGGGCCTGAACGCCGAGCGGATTCTGCGCAAGGCCCAGGAACGCGGCCTGGTGGAGCCCGGCCAGGAGCTCACCGAGCAGGAGATCATCCAGTTCGTCCTGGCCTCCGGCTTCTCCACGGCGGAGAAAGTCACCGACGTTTCCGGCCGCGGCGTGGGCATGGACGCCGTGGCCAACGCCGTGCGCACCACCCTCGGCGGCGACATCACCATCGAGAACCTGCCCGGCGCGGGCTCGCGCTTCACCCTGTCCATTCCGCTTTCGCGCTCGGTGAACGAGGGCATCGTGGACGCGCTGGTGTGCCGCGTGGGGCCGGAGGTGCTCATCGTGCCCTCGCGCGACGTGCTGGAGATCTACGCGCCCCAGGCCCATGACCTGGTGGCCCTGCCCGACGGCAGCGAGACCGTGAGCGTGCGCGGCCAGATTTTCCACCTGCTGCGCCTGTGCCGCCACCTGGGACTGGGCGACACCTGCCCCGGCATCGAGGCCGGGCTCATCGTCACCGTGCGCATGGGCGAGGTGGGCGCGGCGCTCCTGGTGGACGAGGTGCTGCGCCAGCAGCAGGTGGTGGTGACGGGCTTCACCGTGCCCGTGCAAGACATCTACGCCCTGCCCATCCTCGGCTTCGGCATGATGGGCGAAAGCGATGCGCTGGTGCTGGACATCGAGAAGCTGCTCTCCGAGCTCAGCGCGCCAGCCCAGGAGTAAATGCCCCAGCGCAGGCGCCCGGGCTTGACACCCCAGCCCCCGCATACTATCGACCACATTCGTCCGGTGCCCTGTATTGACAGGGTGAAGAGGGAATCCCGTGGAATTCGGGAGCGGACCCGCCGCCGTGAGCCCCGCAAAACGATCGACCTCCAAGCGCGCCACTGGGAAGACATTCCTGGGAAGGCCGGGGTCGATGGGGTGAGTCGGAAGACCTGCCGGATGATCATGTCATGGCTTCTCGTCGGCAACGAGGGCTTTTGTCCGACGGGACTGTAAGGGGACGAATACGGGACTCCCTTTCCGCGTAGCATTGCGGGAAGGGACTTTTTGTTGTCCTCACACCGGCCCTCCACTCATGGAGGTGTTCATGCGTTCATCCGCATTCTCCGCGCTGTTGCGCGCGGTTTTCCTCGCCGCCCTTTGCCTTGCCCTGGCCGCACCGTGCCTGGCGGGCGAGTCCAAGAAACCCGCAGAGCCCAAGCGCGGCATCCTGCTGGTGGCCTTCGGCACCAGCGTGCCCGAGGCCGCCCAGTCCATCGACTCGCTCAAGCGGCAGGCCGAGGCCGCGTTTCCCGGCGTGCCCGTGCGCATGGCCTATTCGTCCAAAATCATCCGCGACAAGATCGCCGGAGAAGGCGTGCTGAAGCACTCCCCGGCCCAGGCCCTGGCCGACATGGCCGCAGAGGGCTTCACCCACGTGGCCGTGCAGTCGCTGCACTCCATCCCCGGCCGCGAATACTCCGACATCAAGGCCACGGCAGAGGCCTTCCAGGCCATGCCCAAGGGCATCGCGCACATCGGCGTGGGCCGCCCGCTGCTCTACAGCCCGGAGGACGTGGAGCAGGCCGCCGAGGCAATTCTGCCCTGCCTGCCCAAACACAAGAAGGGCGAGGCGGTCGTGCTCATGGGCCACGGAACCGAGCACCCGGCAAACGCAGCCTATTCCGCGTTGCAGCTGGCCCTGTGGAAGCACGACGCCAGCGTCTTCGTGGCCACGGTGGAGGGCTCGCCCACCCTGGACGACGTCCTCCCGGCCCTGAAGCGCCAGGGTGTGCGCACCGTGCATCTGGTGCCGCTCATGAGCGTTGCGGGCGACCACGCCCACAATGACATGGCGGGCGCCGAGGACGACTCCTGGGCCAGCATCCTCAAGGCCAAGGGCTTCGCCCCCAAGGCCCAGCTCACGGGCCTGGGCAGCCGCCCGGCCGTGGCCAAGCTCTGGATCGACCACCTCAAAGACGCCGTTACGGCGCTGGACAAATAGCATGGCGGCGAAGGCCGGAACAGAACGCAAGGCCGGGCGGGCCGTTTGCACCGCCGTGGCCGTCGTTCTGGCGCTGGCCTTCGCCGTGCTGATTTCCCTGGTGCTGGCCTGCGGGCTGGGCAGCTTTCCCGCCACCCCGGGCGAGACCCTGCGCGCGCTGTTGCAGGCCGCCGGGTTCGCGGCGGGCGAGCCAGTGGACCCCAGCCTGGCCGTGGTCATCGTGGACATCCGCTTGGCGCGGGTGGTGCTGGCCGGTCTCACCGGGGCGGCGCTGGCCATCGCGGGCGCGGCCTTCCAGGGCGTGCTGCGCAACCCGCTGGCCGATGCCTTCACCCTGGGCGTTTCCGGCGGTGCGGCCTTCGGGGCCTCGCTGGCCATTTTGACCGGTCTGGCGGGCGAGGCGGCGCTTTCCGGCAACGCCGGCGCCCTGCCCGCCTGCGCCCTGGCCGGGGCGCTCACCGCGCTGGCCCTGGTGCTGGGGCTTTCCCGCGCCGGGGGCGGGCCGCTCTCCGGCCTGCGGCGCGAGACCCTGGTGCTGGCGGGCATCGTGGTGTCCACCTTTCTGTCCGCGCTCATCTCGCTTTTGAAAAGCCTGGATGAGGAGAGCGTGACAAGCATCGTGTTCTGGATCATGGGCAGCTTCCAGGGCCGGGGGTTCGAGCACGCGGCGCTGGCCTGGCCGTATATGCTGGCCGGCGCGGTCATCGTTTTCTGGCGCGCGCGGGAGCTGGACGTGCTGGCCCTGGGCGAAACCCAGGCGCGCATGCTGGGGCTGGAGGCCGGGCGCTCACGCCTGTGGCTGCTTTTCGGCGCAAGCCTGCTCTCCGGCGCGGCGGTGGCCATCTCCGGGGTCATCGGGTTTGTGGGACTGGTGGTGCCGCACCTCATCCGGCTGCTGCTGGGCGCGGGCCACCGCACGCTGCTCCCGGCCTCGGCGTTCCTGGGCGCGCTTTTGCTCATCTGGTCCGATGTGCTGGCGCGGTCCGTGCTGCCCGGCGGGGCCGAACTGCCCGTGGGCGTCGTCACCGCGCTCATCGGCGGACCGTTCTTCTGCCTGCTGCTGGCCCGCAAGAGCCTGGGGCGCGGGGGCGCGGCATGATCCGCGCGCGCGGCCTGTGCTGCGGCTATGCCGGCCGCGAGGTGCTGCACGGCGTGGACCTGCGCCTGGAGCGCGGCGAGTTCGCGGCCCTGCTGGGGCCAAACGGATCGGGCAAGACCACCCTGCTGCTGGCCCTGGCCGGACTCTTGCCCGCCAGCGCGGGAAGCGTGGAGCTCTCCGGCCAGAACCTGAACGGCCTTTCGGCCCGCGAGCGCGCCCGGCTGGTGTCCTGCGTGCCGCAAAGCGCAACCCCGCCGCCCGGCTTCAGCGTGCGCGAGCTGGTGCGCATGGGCCGCTTTGCGCACAGCAATTTTTTCGGCGGCTACGGGGAGCAGGACGAAGCCGCCTGCCACACCGCCCTGGCCGAGGCCCGCTGCCTGGACCTGGCGGACCGCCCGGCCCAAGAGCTTTCCGGCGGCGAGTTCCAACGCGTGCTGCTGGCCCGGGCCCTGTGCCAGGGCCGCCAGGCGCTGCTGCTCGACGAAGCCACCTCGGCCCTGGACCTGGCCCGGCGCGTGGAAGCCTTCGACCTCCTGGCCGCGCAAAACCGCCAAGGCAGCACGGTGTTCGCGGCGGTGCACGACCTGAATCTTGCCGCGCTGTACTGTCCGCGGCTGGTGTTTCTCAAGGCCGGGCGCATCGCGCTGGACGGCCCGACCCATGATGTTTTCACGGAACCGAACCTGAAGGGCATTTATGACACGGATATCCGCGTGGCTCCGCACCCCGTCACCGGCGCGCCCCAGGCGCATCTGGTGCCTGGCGCTGGCGCTGGCGCTTTTCTGCACGGCTGAGGCCCGCGCCGAGGTCCGCATCACCGACGACGCGGGCCAGGAGATCGTGCTGGAGCGTCCGGCCACCCGCGTCATCGCGCTGTACGGGGCCTTCAACGAAATTCTGGACGGCCTGGGCCGGACGGAGCTCATAGTGGCGCGCACCAACGCGGACACAACGCCCGCGCGCATCGCCAGACTTCCGGTCATCGGCACGCACATGCGGCCGAGCGTGGAGGCCGTGCTGGCGCAAAAGCCGGACCTGGTGCTCCAGATGGCGGGCCGCAAGGAGGCCTCGCTGCCGGTGGAGGCGCTGAAGAAGCGCGGGCTGCGCGTGGCCGTGTTCCGCGCCGCCAGCTTTGCGGAATTGTTCAGCATCATCCAGCGCGTGGGCGTGCTCACCGGGTCCGATGCGCAGGCCGGGGACATGGTGCGCTCCCTGGAGGCCCGGCTGGCCGCGCTGGAGGCCAAGGTGGCCCAAACGGCCCAGCGCCCGCGCACGTTCTTCGAGGTCCACTCGCCGAACATGTACGGGGCCGGGCAAGGCAGCCTGGTGTCAGAGATCATCCACCGCGCCGGCGGCCTCAATTGCGTGGAGGACAAGGCCAAATTCGTGCGCCTGAGCGAAGAGGAGATCATCCGCCTGGCGCCGGAGGTCTATCTCATCCAACGCGGCCCCATGAACCCGGCCCCGCTGCCGCTGGCCAAGCGTCCGCGCCTGCGCACCATCCCCGCCGCCGTCAGTGGCCGGGCCTGGTTCGTCAATGAAATGAAGTACTCCCGGCAAGGCCCGCAGAGTGTCGACGCCGCCGAGGAGTTGGCCGGGCTGCTGCACCCGGAAATAATCGCCAAAACCCCAGCGCCCGCCACTGGCGCACGCAAGAAGGACAGGAAATGACCCGCTACGGCACCCTTTACGGCATAGGCGTCGGCCCCGGCGACCCGGACCTCATCACGCTGAAGGCCGTGAAAACGCTTCAGAAAGTCGACGTTGTGCTGGCAGCGGCCTCCACCAGGAACGAGGCCTCCCTGGCGCTCTCCATCGCCCAGCTCCACCTGCGCCAGGGCGCGGAGGTTGTGCGCCTGGACTTCCCCATGACCCGCGACGAGACCGTGCTGGCCAAGGCCTGGCGCGCCAACGCGGACACCGTGGAGGGCATTCTGGCTGCGGGCAAGAGCGCCGCGTTCCTGACCCTGGGCGACCCGCTGACCTACAGCACCTTCGGCTACCTGCTGCGCACACTGAACGGCCTGCTGGCCGAGATTCCGGTCGAGGTCATCCCCGGCATCACCAGCTATCAGGCCGCGGCAGCGCACACGGGCCGCGTGCTGGTGGAAAGCGGCGAGAGCCTGGCCGTGGTTTCCGGCGTGGCGGGCGAGGAAGAGCTGACGCGGGTGCTCTCAAGCGCGCAATGCGCCGTGATCCTGAAGGCCTACAAGAACATGCCGGTCATCCGCCGGGTGCTGGAGCGTCTGGGCCTGGCGGACTCGTCGGTGTTCGTCACCCGCCTGGGGCTGGAGGACGAGGAAGTCATCACCAGCCTGGACAACGTGCCGGAAAAGCCGAGCTACTTTTCGCTGATTCTGGTGCGCCGGGGAGCGTAGGGGCGCTTCTAGCCCGCGCGGCTGCGCCAAGCCCGCACGCCTGTTGACGCAGCGCTTGTCCCGGGCTACGCACAGTGCTTCTCTCAAAAAATATCAGCACTATAGAGGCCCACCACATGCGCACGTTCTTCCTTCTCTGCTTCTGCTGTCTTGTGCTGCTTCCGGCCAGCCTTCTGGCCGCCGAGGACGTGACCTACGGCAGCCTCAAGGCCGCTGGCGTGCAGCCCCTGCCCAAAGACGAGGTGCAGGCGCTGCTGGCCAAAGGCCGCCTGCGCGCCCAAACCAGCGAAAACGACGAGACGCTGTGGCCCAAAGAGGATGGCACCATACGGGGCGAAGGCTGCCCCAGGCACCTGTCCTGCTCCAAGGCCGCCAAGGGCAGAGGCCTGGGCACATGGAGCCTTGCGGAGGACGGAACCCTGCGGCTGGTCATGGACTGGGGCCGCTGGGGCAGTTTCGACGACGCGGGCAAGCTGTATTTTTTCGAAGGCTATTTGTACCAATTCGATGGCGCGAGCGATTCCAAGTCCTGGGGATACCGCTTCGAGAAATAGCGCCCGGGCTCCTTGCCGCGCCTATTCCACCAGCAAGAGGTGCAGGTCGCAGACGTTGGTGCGCGTAGGGCCTGTTTTGTACAGCCCGCCGATGGCCTCGAAGAAGTGGTAGGAGTCGTTGGCCTTCAGCGCCTCGGCAATGGACAGCTTGGCCTCTTGCGCCCGCGCCAGCAACTGCGGCGAGGCATAGGCCCCGGCGGCGTCCGTGGGGCCGTCCGTGCCGTCGGTGGAGGCGGACAGAAAGGCCAGGGACCGCCCGGCCTCCGGGTCGCGCTCCATCTCGGCCAGAAAGGCCAGGGCCATTTCCTGGTTGCGCCCGCCCTTGCCGTCGCCCGTCAGGGTCACCACCGTCTCCCCGCCCAGAATCACGCAGGCCGGCGGCTTGACCAGCATGCCCGTGCGCCGCACGTCCTGGCCGATGCCGGACAGGAACCGCGCCACCTCCCGCGCCTCGCCCGTCAGCAGGCAGGTCAGCGGGGCCACGTTGTAGCCCAGTTCGCGCGCTTTCTCGCAGGCGGCCAAAAGCGCCGCGTGGTTGGTGCCTATGAGCAGGTTGGTGGCGTGGGCAAGGGCCTGGTCGCCCGGCTTGGGCGTTTCGGAAATCTCCCCGGCCGCGCCAAGGGTGAGCGCGCGCAGCGCCTCCGGCGGAATGCCGCCGCCGATGCCGTAGCGCTGCACGATGGAAAGGGCTTGGCCGTAGGTGCTCTCGTCCGCGCAGGTAATGCCCGAGGCGATGGTGTCCAGCCGATCGCCCACCACGTCGGAGAGGATGAGCGACACGCTCTGCGCCGGGGCCATAAGCCGCAGAAAACGGCCTCCCTTCAGCTCGGACAAATGCTTGCGGATGCAGTTGATCTCGCGGATGTCGGCTCCGCAGGCCAGCAGCGCGCGGGTAACGGCCTGCTTGTGTCCAAGGGTGAGGGCCACCTCGCGGCCCTGGTCCGTGTAGGCCATGGGCGCGGGCAAAAGGGCCGAGCCCCCGCCGGAAATGAGGTTGATGACCAGCGTATCGGCCCCGACTCCGCGCGCCAGCGCGGCGATGCGCGCCGCCGCCCGCACTCCGGCCTCGTCGGGCACCGGGTGCGCGGCCTCGGCCTGCTCAATGTGCGCAAGCGTCTCGGTGTGGCCGTACTTGGTGCACACCAGGCCGCCAAAGCCCATGCCGGGCGGCAGGTTGCCCGCCAGAATATCCTCCACGGCCTTGGCCATGCGCGAGGACGCCTTGCCGCAACCCAACACCAGAATGCGCGAAAAACGCGCAAGGTCGGCCTCGTAGCGCTCCTTCTCCAGCTCGATGAACAGCCGCGAACCTTCAAGGCGCATGCGGTCCGTGATCATGCCATAGGGGTCGATGCGTAAGAGCGCGGCTTCGAAGATGCTCTTGAGGGCCAGGAACTGGGGGTCGCTGTGCATGGGGCCTCCGGATGGCGAACGTGGCCCCAGGCTAGGCGTTTTGCCCGCCGGACTCAAGCCCGGGCTTTGCTGAGAGGAAAGTTCCGGCACAGGAAGTCCGCCTGCCCCCCTTGACATAACGGGCATATGCCCATAACACTCTCTTCCACGGAGACCTGATGCCAAGACCACGCTGCTGTAGATTCATCGCGGGCGCCCCCTGCGCCAAGGTGTTCAAGCCCGCCGGACAGCCCACCGCCTCGCGGGAAGAAGTCTCGTTGAGCCTGGAGGAATACGAATCCATCCGCCTGGCGGACCACGAGGGCCTGTACCAGGAGGAGGCGGCCAGGCAGATGGGCGTGTCGCGACAGACCTTTGGACGGGCCATTGCCCAGGCCAGGGCCAAGGTGGCCCGCGCGCTGGTTCTGGGGCTGGTTTTACGCATTGAGGCCGCCACGGCCGAAACGGCCCTGATGCCGCAACTGCGCCAGTTCCGCTGCGACCATTGCGCCCACGTCTGGCAGGAGCCCTTCGGCACCGGCAGGCCCAAGCACTGCCCGGTCTGCCGGGCACACGAATTTCACCGTAGCGACTGCACCGGGACCGTTTCCCCCTGCGGCCACCCACCCTGCATCGAATGACATCCCCCACGGAGGGCACCATGCTCAAGCTTGCAGTCCCCACACGCGCCGGACAGGTGGACGAGCACTTCGGCCACTGTGAATCCTTCACCATCTACGCCATCAATAAAGACAAGGCCGTCACCGGCCAGGACCGCTTCACCCCGCCGCCGGCCTGCGGCTGCAAATCCAACCTCATTCCCACCCTGGTGGAGATGGGCGTAAAGGTGCTTGTGGCGGGCAACATGGGCGAGGGCGCGGTGATGCGCCTGCGCGAGGCGGGCATCGAGGTGTTCCGCGGCGCCAAGGGCGACGTGGGCGAGGCCGTGCAGTCCTGGATCGAAGGCAAGCTCACCGACAGCCAGCTCGTCTGCATGGAGCACGGCGACGGGCACGAGTGCCACCACGGCGAAGGGCACTAGAAAGAAAAGGCCTCCGGCGGCCAAGGAGCCTAAGGCCCTTTGGAAGCGCCACAACACGAACGGTTCCTTCCGGCAAAGCCCACCGGAAGGAGCCTTTTGCTTTGGCCAAGGCGGGCTGCGCCTTGCCGGTGCCCCTGGCTTCGTTGACAGCCCAGGCCAAAGGCCGTAGTTCTGCGCCCAGATTTTTCCGCCCGCGCCTCATCCTGCAAGGCGGGCTTATTTCACTGGAGGACACCCATGCGCGAGAAGGTGGAAGCCGCCCTGGCCAAGGTTCGGCCCATGTTGCAGGCCGATGGCGGAGACGTGGAGCTTGTTGACATTACGCCGGGCGGCATTGTGAAAGTGCGGCTGACGGGCCGCTGCCAGAACTGCCCCATGTCCAAGGTGACCCTGAAGAACGGCGTGGAGCGCATCGTGCTCAAGGAAGTGCCCCAAGCAAAGGGCGTCGAGGAAGCATAACCCATGAGCACCACCACCCGTTTCGCCCCCAGCCCCACCGGTTACCTGCACATCGGCGGCGCGCGCACCGCGCTCTTCAGTTGGCTCTTGGCCAAGAACAAGGGTGGGCATTTCCTCCTGCGCGTGGAAGACACCGACCGCGAGCGCAGCACCCAAGAAGCCACGGACGCCATCATCGAGGCCATGGCCTGGCTCGACCTGGCCGCCGAGGGCACCGCCGTGTTCCAAAGCCAGCGCTTCGACCTCTACAACAGCTTCATCGACACGCTGCTGGCCACCGGCCACGCCTACTGGTGCAAGTGCACGCCCGATGAAGTGGAAGCCATGCGCGAGAAGGCGCGGGCCGAGGGCAAGAAGCCCAAGTATGACGGCCGCTGCCGCGAGCAGGGCCTGGGCCCCGGCCCCGGCTGCGTGGTGCGCTTCAAAACCCCGCAGAGCGGCGTCACCGCCTTCCACGACATGGTCAAAGGCCCCACCGCCGTGCAGAACGCGGAAATGGACGACATGATCCTGCGCCGCAGCGACGGCTCGCCCACGTACAACCTCGCCGTGGTGGTGGACGACCACGACATGGGCGTGACCCATGTGCTGCGCGGCGACGACCATGTGGCCAACACCCCGCGCCAGATACTGCTCTACCAGGCCTTCGGCTGGGAGGTGCCCCAGTTCGGCCACGTGCCCATGATCCTGGGCCCGGACAAGGCCAAGCTTTCCAAGCGCCACGGCGCGCTTTCCGTCATGGAATACAAGAAGATGGGCTACCTGCCCGAGGCCCTGGTGAACTATCTGGCGCGCCTGGGCTGGAGCCACGGCGACCAGGAGATCTTCAGCCGCGAGGAATTGGTGCAGCTTTTCAGCACCGGCAACCTGGGCAACTCGCCCTCGGTGTTCGACATCAAGAAGCTGGAGTGGCTGAACGCCCACTACATCAAAGAATCCGCGCCGGAGCGCCTGGCCGCCCTGCTGCCGGAGTTCATCGCCGAGGCAGGCCCCACGGAAGGCCTCAAGCTCGACCCGGCCTACCTCGCCAGCATCGTGCCGCTGTTGCAGCCCCGCGCCAAGACCCTGGTGGAAATGACCGACATGGCCCGGCTGTTCCTGGTGGGAGCAAACGCCCTGGTCTACGACGAAAAGGCCGTGGCCGACCAGTTGAAGCCCGAGTCGCGCGCGCTGCTGACCGAGCTGCTGCCCATCTATGAGGCGGCGGACGGCTACACCGACCACAAGGCCCTGGAGGCCGCCACCCAGGCCTTTTTGGACGCTCGGGAGCTTAAGTTCAAGGCCGTGGCCCAGCCCCTGCGCGTGGCCCTTACCGGCAAAACCGCCAGCCCCGGCCTGTTCGAGACCATGTGCGTGCTGGGCAAGGCCGAGAGCCTGGCGCGCATCAAGCGGGCGCTGGCGCTGTAAAGACCGCGGATGACGCACGCGCGCTGCTTCGCCAGCGACGACGACGCGGGCGTACACCCGGCCATTCTGGCCGCCCTGGCGGCCAGGACCAGGCCGCGCCACGCCGGACACTGAAGCGGAACAACTCACTCTCCGCTGCGCACCGGCCAAACCCAAAAGTCGCGGTTCGTCTTGAAACCCACGCCCACCGCGCCCTTCTGCGCATAGAGCACAAAGGCCCAGGCCGCGTCGAAGCCGCTGGTGGTGCCGGACCAGAAGCCCTCGGCCAGCAGGGCGCGCGGCAGCGGTTCGCTCAGCTCGCGCGGCAGGGCCGGGTCGGCGTATTGCGCATCCACCAATGATTCCAGCGCGTCGATGCCGGGCAAACGCCAGCCGGGAGCAGAGGCGAAGGCCAGGGCCTCCGGCCAGGAAAGCGGACGCTCCGGCAGCTCCGCCGGGTGCATCCAGCACAGGCCGGTAAGGCGGTCCACAAGGCCCCGGGCCGTGGGCTCAAAGCGCGGCGCGGGCCAGGGCAGGCCGGCGCGCAGCTCGCCGTCCTGGCCGGTAGCCAAACAGCGCGTGGCCAGGCCGGAGGCGTCGTAGCACCCGGTCTGCCCGGTTTGCGCCAGCACATGGCTTTGGCCGCGCACGGGCCAGAGCAGGCGGAAGTCATCCTTGCGGCTGTAGAACATGCGCCCGCCCTCGAAATGGACATTCCAGGCATAGGCCGCAAGCCCGGCCTTGCTGGTGGAGGTCCAGTACCAGCCGGAGAAGACGTTCTGGAAGGGATGCCCGGAGGGCAGCGCGGGCTGTTTTTCGGCGTGGTCGATGAGTGAGCGCAGTTCGCGGCGGTTGGGCAGGCGCCAGTCGCCAAAGCCCAGAAAACGCTCGCGGTTCAGCCCGGCCACGGCGTCAAGGGCCGCCGCCCAGTCCAGGGGATAGCCCAGAATATTGGCCGAACGCGGCCAGAGAAGCCCTGTCCGGAAGTCCTCGACCACATCCCGGCCGTGCAGAAGAAAGCGCTGGCCGCTGGGCGGCTGGTGTTCTGGCATGGCGCCCCGGCGCGTTATTCCTCGTTGTTCTCGGCCTGCTGGGGCGCTTCCGACTTGCCGGACTGCATGACGGCCTGGAGCAGGTGCGGGGTCCGCAGGCGGATGACGCGCCGGCCGCTGGAGGCTGGACCGCCAGCCCCGCCCGCGTCGATGACGAGGTGTCCCTGGTTGGCCAGCCCCTGCACATAGCCTTCGATGGTGGCGGGGCTGCACACGAAGATGTCGGCCATCTGCCGCACTGCGGAATCGTACAGGATCTCCGTCTTGCCGTTGGTCTCGAAAAGATCGAGCACGCGCACGATGCCCATGGGCACATTGGGCACGCGCAGGGCTTTTTGGGTGGTGGACTTGAGCCGCGAGACCATGACGTTCAGCATGGCCTGGATGGTGGGCGGCGCGGAGGCGATGTAGCCCTCCAGGTCGTCGCTGTTGATCACCACGACCTTGGAGTCCTCCAGGGCGATGGCCGTGGCCGTGCGGGCGTGGCTTTCCAGGAACAGGGCCATTTCGCCGAAGATGGACACGGGCGTGAGCACCGCGAAGACCTTCTTGCGGCCATCCACGGAGCCGGAAATCTCCATCTTGCCTTCGGTGAGGATGTAGGCCTCTTCGCCCTTGCTGCCCTGGGTGAAGACGACATTGTGCTTGAGCACTGTGCGCTGCAGAAACGAGCCCTGGCTCACGCGCTTCATGACCACGGAGCTGTCGCGGCTGCCGGGGAGGGGCACGGGCTACCTCGTCGTCGCGTCTTCGCTGGCGAAGAACGGTCCCTTGCCGCCTTGGGCGTCGCGGCTCTCGGTAAGCACCAGGCGGTAGCCGAAGGCGATGAACAGGGGCCGCTGGCCCCACTGCTTTGGCCGCAGGGAGAACTCGAAGCCGATGCCCTCGTCCGCCCTGGCCTCGCGCGGGAGGAAGGTGCGCGTGTCCTGGGCCACCACGCGGCCCTCGGGATCGCACAGATAGGCGGTGAAGCGCAGCGACTCGACCCACTTGGCCCACTCGGGCAGCTTCTGGATGTCGAGGTAGGCCCAGCCCTTGATGCCCGCCACATCGCCCACGGGCAGCACCTGGTAGTCGAAGCGCATGAAGTTGGTCAGCAACGAGTGCGGTTCCTCAAGCGACCAGGCGTCGCGCTTCAGGTGCGCGGCGCTCATGGGCGCCTGGGCGCACCCCCAGAGCAGGGTCATGACGACCACGGCCAGAACGCACACGGCGGCGGCGATGCTCTTTCTGTTATTCATGGCTCCAGAATTACCACAATGGCCAGAGGATGCAAATAATTCTTGCGCTCACAACCCGGCGGACAGAGCCCGCCACTTGCCGGCAAGGTCCGCCCACAGGGACTCCAGCCCGACGCGGAAGGCGGCGTCGATCTCCTCGCGCCCGTGCTTGCCCTCCAGCTTGATCTTGTTGCCGAACACCTGGCCCATGGCCGCCGGGCCCTTGGCCTTGGCCAGGCTGGAGTGCTGCACGTGGGCGATGGCCACGTCACCGGCGTAGACGGCCGGACGGCCCGCGCAGGCGCTGCGCAGGTCGCGGTCCAGGTCGTCGAACTGCGTGGGGCTGAAGCGGATGTCGAAGCCGCCCAGCTCGCGCAGCACGGCCACCCGCAGGGCGTGGCAGCAGCCGGACACGTGCACCGCTGGCCGGGCGTAGGTGAACAGGCCAAAATCCAGCGCGCCCGCGCAGTTGTCAAACACATTCACATGCTCTGGCAAGTCGCGGAAGGTGCGGGGCTGGCCCGTGGGCGCAAAGAGCTGGTAGTCGGCCGATTGCAGGCAGGGCGGCGGCGTGGCGGAAACGATGCGGCAGCCCGCCGCGCCCGCCTCCGGCCTGGACTGGGCCGCGCCCAGCAGGCGCAACAGCCAGCGTTCGGGCAGCAGCACGTCGTCATCCAGAAACACGGCGAATTCCGCTGCCTGCACCTCCGGCTGGCTGATGAGCCAGTTGCGCGCGGCGGGGGCGCCGATGTTCACCGGCAGACGCAGGGTGCGCATGGCTCCGGCGGGAAATAGCCCGGCTGCGGCCTCCATGACGTCACCTGTGCCGTCCGAGCTTCCGTTGTCCAGGGCCAGGATGCGCGCCTGGCCGAAATCCGTGCGGGCGAGGCTTTCCAGGGTTTGGCGCACCAGCGTGGCCTTGTTCCACGAATACACGAGGATGGCGGCGCGGGCGCTGTCGGTTGGGGGGGCCACGGGCGGCGGAAAGGCGAGGTCGTGGAGCTTGAGCCCCAGGTGCGTGTGCCAGGGCAGCGCGGCGAAAAGCGCGGCCAGTTCGCCGCGCCCGGCCTGGGCCTGGCCCAGGCGGAGCAACAGCTCCGCGCGCAGGTAGCCCGCAAAGGCCCCGAACAGGGACTGGTCCATTGCATCAGCCCCGGCAAGCCCGGCCAAGGCCTGCTCTGGCGCGGCGTACAAAAAATGCGCCTCGGCGGCCAGGCGCGCGCGCAGGGGGGCCAGGGTCTGCGGCCAGGCGCAGGCGTCCAGGGCCGCCAGGGCCAGGTCCGCGCTGCCCAGGCGCAGCAGGCCGTCCCAGGCCGGGGCCAGCCAGGCCAAACCCTGCCCGGCATCGCGCAGGCGCGGCAACAGCACGCGCAGCAGAAGCGGCACCTCGCCCGCGGCCACCAGGGCGGCCACCTCGTCCGGGTCTGGTCCGTTTTGCAGCCGGGGCAGCAGCGCGGCGGCGAAACGCCCGGCGGGCGTGGCCCCCAGGGTTTGCGCCAACAACTCCGTGCGTTGGCGGTCCAGGGGCGCGCGCTGCCAGCTCCACAGCGCCAGCCCGGCTCCGCAGGCCGCCAAGTCCGCGTCGCCGGAGCCCAGGGCCTTCAAGGCCAGGTAGCGCGAGAGCCCAGGCTCCTCCAGTCCCATGGCCCACTGGGGCAGGGCCGCGCGCAGCTTGTCAGCCAGGGCCGGGGGCGCTATGGACAGGGCCGGAAAGCCGGGCGGGCGGGACATTCTGCCTCACTTGTTATAGGGCATGTTTCTGGGTGTGGCCTGGGCGCAGTGTAGAGCATGTGCCTGCGGATGAAAAGCGGAGGAGGGCGCGGCATGAATACGGACGAGGAAAAGGGCGCGAACATGGACGCGGCGGCGGCGGCGCTGGCGGGCGGCGGCGTTGTGCTCTACCCCACGGAAACGCTGTACGCCCTGGGCTGCGCGGCCCATAGGGTCGAAGCCTGCCTGCGCATCGCCGCCCTCAAAGGCCGCCCGGAGGCCAAGCCCTTTCCCCTGGTGTTGGCGGACCTGGACGGCCTGGAAAGCATCGCCGAGGATCTGCCGCCGGACCTTCTGCTTTTGGCCAAGCATTTCTGGCCCGGCCCGCTGTCTGTCTTGGTGCGCACCAAGGACCACCTGCCGCGCCTGGTGCGCGATGACGAGGGATTCTCCTCCGTACGCATGACCCCGCACCCCACCGCGCGTGAGTTGTGCCGCCGCGCCGGCCCGGCCCTTGTGGCCACCAGCGCCAACAGAAGCGGCCAGCCCGCCACGGCCCTCCCAGGCAAGCTGGACCCGGCGCTGCTGGCCGGGGCGGACGCCGCGCTGCTCGGCCAGCCCTGGCCCGCGGGCGGCGCGCCCTCCACCCTGGTGCGCCTGCTGGGCGGAGGCCGCATGGCCGTGCTGCGCTCCGGCGCGGTCAGCGCCCAGGCCCTGGCGCGGTTCTTCTCCCTGGCTTCCTGAGCGTCTTTTCCGGCCCGCTCGCCAAGAGCAATCGACACACCGTAAAAAATCCTGAACCCAAAACCGGCTCATTCCTGCTTCCACCTGTTTCCAGTACAAAATCTTCAACCGATTTTGGGCCAAAATGAGGACTCCACCCTTTCCCTGTATTTTTTCTGTACAAGCAACATGCTGTAAATAAAGGATTAAAACTTTTCTTTCGGAGTGCCGGCCACTTTGGCCCGCGTCTTGCTCTACTCTGTTTATCCTTCCTTCTTTTGCTGAAACCGGCTTCCCTGGGGTGGTCCCACGGGAAGCCGATTTCGTTTCAAGCCCTGAAAATTTTCCCCGCCCACGCCGCCGCCCTGCAAACAGCGCAATACGCTGAAATAGCATAAAATACACCACACGCCATTCCTCTTTCCGCCGCGTTGCGCTGGCCGCACGCACACCGCCGCGCGTGGTGGCTTGCGCCCTGCGCGCGCCAGGTTCCTACCCAGCCCCGGCAAGGCCCGGTGCAAAGACTTATACCGCCGCTTTTCGCTTCGGCCCACGCCTGGCGGCCCTTGCCGAAACAGCCCGCCGGAACAAGAATTCACCGGCATGTCACAGGATTGTGCTTGTCTCCCGCGCCGAAATATCCTACGTTCCCGATACTCCGCGCATGTCACCTGCGTCGTTCGCAGCCCTGCGCATGCGCGTGTACCGAGGATGAAGCATGCCCGGAAATCGCCCCCGCAACCCCGCCCCCACCGTAGACGTGGTGATTTTCGTCCCCCACCGGGGCATTGTGCTGGTGGCGCGCAAGAACCCGCCCTTGGGCTGGGCCTTGCCGGGCGGTTTTGTGGACTACGGCGAAACCTGCGAGGCCGCCGCCGTGCGCGAGGCCAAGGAGGAGACCGGGCTGGATGTGGAGCTCACCGGGCTTTTGGGGGTCTATTCCGACCCGGCGCGCGACCCGCGCGGACACACCATGAGCGTGGTCTACACGGCCCAGGCCTGGGATGCGGATGTTCTGTGCGCAGGCGACGACGCGGGCGACGCCGTGTTCTTCACTCTGGACGCCTTGCCGCCTCTGGCTTTCGATCATGGACGCATTGTGCAGGATTTCATCGCCGGGCTCGCGCGCCTGCGCCCTTAAGAAGGCACGCGGCCAGCACTGACCCGCGCCGGGAGCACCCGGCCGGTTGTTTCGAGGAAGCGCATGGGCACCAAGCCGCTCGTCCTATTCATGACCTCGGAGATGTACCCCTTCTCCAAAACCGGCGGTTTGGCCGACGTTCTGGGCGCACTCCCGCTCACACTCTACCGCATGGGCGTCAACACCGCCGTGGTCACCCCGCTCTATGGCCGCTTCGCCACCTCGGAGTTCGGCCTGCGCCTGCTTACCGAGCGTTGCCCCGTGGGCTACCCCTGGGCGCCCATCACCGCAGAGATCTACCAGGCCGACTACTACGGCATGCCCGTATACTTCGTGGGCCGCGGCGAATATTTCGACCGCAGGCACCTCTACAACACCCACGCGGGCGACTATTTCGACAACTGCGAACGCTTCAACTTCTTCTGCCGCGCCACCCTGGAATGGGCCAGAAGGCTCGACTGGGCTCCGGCTGTCATCCACGCCCACGACTGGCAGAGCGCCCTGGTGCCCGCCTACCTGCATTTTTGGCGGCGCACCGACCCCTTCTGGAAAAACACCCGCACGGTGCTCACCATCCACAACCTGGCCTTCCAGGGCCGTTTCGCCTCGCGCCTGTTCTTCGAGTCCGGCCTGCCGCCGGAGGCCTGGAGCATGGACGGCGCCGAGTTCTACGGCGACTTCAACCTGCTCAAGACCGGCATCGCCTACGCCGATTCCGTCACCACCGTGAGCCCCTCCTACGCCGAGGAAATTCTGACCCCGGAGTTCGGCTGCGGGCTTGAGGGCATGCTGGGCAAGCGCCGGGGCGTGCTGCGCGGCATTCTGAACGGAGCCGACTACACCGTGTGGGACCCGCGCGACGACAAGTACCTGCCCTGCATCTACAAACCCGGCTGCGCCGGCGGCAAGCAGGACTGCAAGACCGCGCTGTTGAAGGATCTGCGCCTGTCCGACCAGTTGGAGCACAAGCCGGTCTTGAGCTTCATCGGCCGGTTCCGGGGGCAGAAGGGCGTGGACATGCTCATCGACATCATCCCCAGGCTCATGGAGCAGGAGGTGGGGCTCATCGTGCTGGGCGAGGGCAAGCTGGAGCACGAGGCCCGGCTGCAAGAGCTGGCCGAGGAGCACCACGACCGCCTGCGCGTCATCGTGGGCTATTCCGAGGACCTGGCCCACCGCATCCAGGCCGGGTCGGACATCTTCCTCATGCCCTCGCGCTACGAGCCCTGCGGGCTGACGCAGATGTACGCCCTGCGCTTCGGCACCCCGCCGGTGGCCACCGCCGTGGGCGGCCTGCGCGACACCATCGTGCCCTACCCGGACCCGCGCGCCACGGGCTTCACCTTCACCGAACCCAATGCCGAGGCGTTCTACGCCGCCACCTGCCAGGCGCTGGACCTGTGGCGCAAGAACAAGCCCTACTGGAAGGGCATGGTGGAGCGGGCCATGGCCCAGGATTTCAGCTGGGAGCAGTCCGCGGCGCAGTACATCGAACTGTACCGGTCGCTGGGCGCCAACGTATAGCCCGGCCGGTCCCTTGCATCAGCTCTCCGGGGGGTCTCGGGGGCTGCAACCTTTCAGGGGGGTGACGCCATGCCGCTGACCAAGAAGCTGTCCAAGGACAAGACCGTGTGCAAGGTGGGATTTTCTCTGCCGGCGGAGAACACCGGCGACGCCCAGAAGCTGTACCTGGCGGGAGAATTCAACGCCTGGAAGCCCGCGCCCATGCGCAAGTCCAAGGGGAACTTCAGCGTAAGCGTGGAGCTGCCCACCGGAGCGAGCTACCAGTACCGCTACATCACCGATGCCGGGGTCTGGCTCAACGACACCGAGGCCGACTGCTACGTCTTCAACCCCTATGCGGATGCGGACAATTCCGTGGTGCTGCTCTAAGGCTACTGCACGCGCGCCAGGCGCGGCTTGAGCCCCCACCAGCCGCGGGGAACGGGCAGGCAGAAGCTTTGTTCCGGAAAGTCCGCGCAGAGGATGAGCCCTCCGCTCTTTTCGTCCCAGAACACATGGTCCAGAAACAGCGCCAAGGCGCGCGAAAACGACAGCTCGGCCTCGTCCACCGCGCAGAAACGGCGCATGATCGCCGTTGCGGCCCGGCGCACCAGGCGCATGCCCGCCGCAGTAAGCGCCAAGTCCTCGTAGTCCAATTCGTGCAGGGCGCCCGCTTCCTCGCCCAGGGCCTCAAGCACCCTGTGGCGCGAGTCCGGGCCGTTCAGAAAGCCGTGGTTTCTGCCTCTGCATGGGGGAGCGTGGGTCAGCATGCCGGTGTCCTCCTTGCGGCCCGCACGGGCCTTTTTTTCCTGCTGAAGTTGATGCACCAGCCATGCCAGGCAATTCCGGCCACGCTTGCCCGCCCCGCCAGCCAGACGGGCTCTTCCGCAGCGGGGCAAAGCCGTATAGGATGGCCTGGCCGACACCGTTGCCCGGCCATCCACCGCCAAGCCCCAAGGAGACCCCACCATGCCCCCAGCCCGGCGCACCAGCGGCGTGCTCCTGCACATAACCTCCCTGCCTTCGCGCTTCGGCATCGGCGACCTGGGGCCGGAGGCGGTGCGCTTCGGCGAATTTCTGGCCCTGGCCGGGCAAAGCCGCTGGCAGGTGCTGCCGCTGAACCCCACGGCCTCCAGCCTGGGCAATTCGCCCTACTCCAGCTTTTCCGCCTTTGCGGGCAACACCCTGTGCATCAGCCCGGAGAGCTTGTGCGAGGACGGGCTCATCTCGCCCCGGGAGCTGGACGCCCTGGCCATGCCCGTGCAGAACCGCGTGGACTTCCCGGCCGTGGAGCAGGCCCGCAACGAGATGCTGCGCCGGATCTTCGACCGTCTGCTCCCGGAATCGGGCGGCGGCCTGGAGGACGATCCGGGCTTCAACGCCTTCCGGGGCGACAACGCCTCCTGGCTGCCGGATTTCGCGCTGTTCATGGCCCTCAAGGAGCACTTTGGCGGCGCGGCCTGGACGCAGTGGCCGGCGGACATCCGCCAGCGGCGCGAGGAAGCCCTGCACAGGCACGGCGCACGGCTGCACCGCGAGGTTGTGTTCCACCAGTTCTGCCAGTGGTTGTTCTTCCGCCAATGGGGCCGCCTCAAATGGGAGCTGGCCAAGCTTGAGGTGGAGCTGGTGGGCGACGTGCCCATCTACGTGACCCACGACTCCGCCGACGTGTGGGCCAATCCGCGGCTGTTCAAGCTCGACGCGGCGGGCAGGCCGCTCTTCGTGGCCGGGGTGCCGCCGGACTATTTCAGCAAAACCGGCCAGCGCTGGGGCAACCCGGTCTTCGACTGGCAAGCGGTACAGGACGAGGGCTTCGCCTGGTGGATCAGCCGCATGCGGCACAATTTCGGGCTCTTTGGCCTGGTGCGGCTGGACCATTTCCGGGGGTTTTGCGCCTACTGGGAAATAGACGCCAAGGAAAAGACCGCCGTGCATGGCCGCTGGGTGCCCGCACCCGGCGAGCGCCTGCTTGAGGCGGTGTCGAGCGCCCATGGCTCGCTGCCGCTCATCGCCGAGGACCTGGGCATCATCACCGAGGACGTGGTGGCCCTGAAGGAGCGCTTCGCCCTGCCGGGCATGAAGATCCTGCAGTTCGCCTTCGGCCCGCACACGCCCACCAGCCCGGACTCGCCCCACAATCACGAGAAGAACAGCGTGGTCTACACCGGCACCCACGACAACAACACCACGCGCGGCTGGTTTGAGGCCGAGGCCACCCCCGCCGTGCGCCGGGTGCTTGCGCGCTACCTGGGCCACACGGTGGCGGAGGCCTCCATCGTGCGCGAGTTCATCCGCCTGGCGCTTGCCAGCCCGGCCAACGACGCCGTGATTCCGGCCCAGGACCTGCTGGACCTGGGGGGCGAGGCGCGCATGAACACCCCGGGCCTGTCCACGGGCAACTGGGGCTGGCGGGTGCCCCAAAACCGGCTGTGCCTGTGCGGGGCCGGGCGCGCCCTGGCCGAGTCCCTGCGCGGGCAGTGCGAGTTGTACGGCCGCACGCCCCAAACCGCCCCGAAAGACCGGAACCAGGCTTGAAACCAGAGCGTTTTTTTGCCCCGCCCGTGTTGACACAGGGCCGTGCATGTTTATGTAAGCTGTGCTGAACACGCCCCGTGCTTGAAGCGGGGCTTTTTGCACGCGAACTCTCGCGAACCATGGCGGCGGCGCCTCCCTCGCAGGCCTTCCCTCACAGGCCGCTGGAGCGGGCCGTTGCTCGAAAACACACATTACACCCGTGGAGGACCTGCAAGATGAAGTTGAAGCCACTCAATGACCGTGTTCTGGTGAAGCGTCTGGAGTCCGAAGAAGTAACCTCCGGCGGCATCATCATCCCCGACAGCGCCAAAGAAAAGCCCCAGAAGGGCAAGGTCGTGGCCGCCGGTCCCGGCAAGCTGGACGAGAAGGGTTCTCTTGTGAAGATGGCCGTGAAGGCTGGCGACGTGGTGCTCTTCACCAAGTACGCGGGCACCGAGATCAAGATCGACGGCGACGAGCACCTGGTGCTGCGCGAGGAAGACATCCTCGCCATCGTCACGAAATAGGGCGCGTTCCGCACCCCGACGAATTTCGAGTGAACCGGGCGAATGATGCCTTGATGGCCGCGCCCCATCCCCAATACAAACGCCATACGGCATAAATTTCAAGGAGTCGCACCCATGGCCAAAGAGATAATTTTCGACGCCAAAGCGCGCGAGAAGCTGAAGATCGGCGTTGACAAGCTGGCCAACGCCGTGAAGGTCACCCTGGGTCCCAAGGGCCGCAACGTGGTCATCGACCGCAGCTTCGGCTCCCCGCTCATCACCAAGGACGGCGTCACCGTCGCCAAGGAGATCGAGCTGGAGGACAAGTTCGAGAACATGGGCGCCCAGATGGTCAAGGAAGTCGCCTCCAAGACCTCCGACGTCGCCGGCGACGGCACCACCACCGCCACCATCCTGGCCCAGGGCATCTTCGCCGAGGGTGTGAAGCTCGTTGCCGCCGGCCGCAACCCCATGGCCATCAAGCGCGGCATCGACAAGGCCGTTGAGGCCATCACCAAAGAGCTTGGCAAAATGGCCAAGCCCACCCGCGACCAGAAGGAAATCGCCCAGGTTGGCACCATTTCCGCCAACAACGACGCCACCATCGGCGGCATCATCGCCGAGGCCATGAACAAGGTCGGCAAAGAGGGCGTCATCACCGTTGAGGAAGCCAAGGGCCTGGAGACCGCGCTGGACGTGGTGGAAGGCATGCAGTTCGACCGCGGCTACCTCTCCCCCTACTTCGTCACCAATCCGGAGAAGATGACCTGCGAGATGAGCGATCCGCTCATCCTCATCTGCGAGAAGAAGATCTCCTCCATGAAGGACATGCTGCCCGTGCTGGAGCAGGTCGCCAAGATGAGCAAGCCCCTGCTCATCATCTCCGAGGACATCGAAGGCGAGGCCCTGGCCACCCTGGTGGTCAACAAGCTGCGCGGCACCCTCAACGTGTCCGCCGTGAAGGCCCCCGGCTTCGGCGACCGCCGCAAGGCCATGCTCCAGGACATCGCCATCCTGACCGGCGGCACCTGCGTGTCCGAGGACATGGGCGTGCGTCTGGAGTCCATCACCGTCAATGAGCTGGGCCAGGCCAAGCGCATCGTCATCGACAAGGAATCCTGCACCATCGTGGACGGCAAGGGCAAAAAGGCCGACATCACCGCCCGCGTGAAGCAGATCCGCGCCGAAATCGCCGAGACCACCTCCAGCTACGATCAGGAGAAGCTCCAGGAGCGCCTGGCCAAGATCGTGGGCGGCGTTGCCGTCATCCACGTTGGCGCCGCCACCGAGACCGAGATGAAGGAAAAGAAAGCCCGCGTGGAAGACGCCCTGAACGCCACCCGCGCGGCTGTCGAGGAAGGCATTGTGCCTGGCGGCGGCGTGGCCCTGGTGCGCAGCCAGAAGGTGCTCGACGACGTCAAGGCCATCGACGACGACGAGCAGGCCGGCATCGACATCATCCGCCGCGCCATCGAGGTGCCCCTGCGCTCCATCTCCATCAACGCGGGCTTCGAAGGCTCCATCGTCGTGGAGAAGGTCAAGGGCGGCAAGGACGGCTACGGCTTCAACGCCGGCACCGGCGTCTACGAAGACCTCATCAAGGCCGGCGTCATCGATCCCAAGAAGGTGACCCGCATCGCCCTGCAGAACGCCGCCTCCGTGGCTGGCCTGCTGCTGACCACCGAGTGCGCCATCGCCGACAAGCCGGAGCCCAAGGGCGCTGGCGCTCCGGCCATGCCCGGCGGCATGGGCGGCATGGGTGGCATGGGCGGCATGGGCGGCATGTACTAGCCCCCGTTCACCATTCCCGCTTCCACAGAGGCCGGGGTCCGCAAGGGCTCCGGCCTTTTTTGCGCCCTCGGTTGTACCCCAGTGGAAAAACGTGTATGGTACATGTCCCCCCCTGTATGACATCTCCGCACGTCCAATGCTCCGCTCTGAGAGGGCCACCGCCATGATCCTTCAGCACAAGCCGATCGTTCTCGCCAGCCTGGCTTGGTCGTTTCTCGTCGCCGCGGCGGCGGGAATCTCCATATACGCCAGCTACGAAAGCACCCTGGCCCAGGCGAGGGTGGCGGCGAGGGTGGCCTTTGAAAAAGACCTCACCTTCCGGCGCTGGAACACCTCGCAGAACGGCGTGTACGTGCGCGTCAACGAGCGCAACCAGCCCAACCCCTATCTCGATGTGCCGGAGCGCGATCTGGAGACCAAGGACGGCAAGACCCTGACCATGATCAACCCCGCTTACATGTCGCGCCAGATGTATGAACTGCAGAAGCACACGGCCGAGGTGCAGGGGCACATCACCAGCCTGAACCCCATCCGCCCGGACAACCTGGCCGATCCCTGGGAGCATGAGGCTTTGCTGAGCTTCCGCGAAGGTGTCGACGAGGTCTTCTCGCACGAGTTGATCGACGGAAAGCCCTACCTGCGCATCATGCGGCCCGTGCGCATCGAACAGTACTGCATGCCCTGCCACGCCAAGCAGGGCTACAAGAAAGGCGAGATACGGGGCGGCATCAGCGTCTCCGTGCCGCTGGCCACGCACCTGGCCGAGTTCCGCGCCCTGGCGGCCAAAACCACAGGGGGCTACGGCCTCATCTGGGCCATAGGACTCGTGGGCATCGTCTCCGTGGGCAGAAGGCTTGGGCGCAGCATGGACCAGGAGCGCCAGGCGCGCCAGGCGGCGGAGACGGCCAGCGTGGCCAAAAGCGAGTTTCTGGCCAACATGAGCCATGAGATACGCACCCCGCTGAACGGCGTGCTGGGCATGCTGCAACTGCTCAAAGAGAAAAGCACGCCCGAGGAGCAGGCCAGCTTCGTGGACATGGCCTATGACTCCGGCCGCAGGCTTTTGGCCCTGCTGAACGACATCCTCGACTTCTCGCGCATAGAGGCCGGGGAGCTGGAGCTGCGGCGCCAGCCCTTCTGCACGCGCGACCTGCTGAGCTCCGCGACGAACGTTTTCGCCGCCACCTGCGCGGAGCACAAGCTGGCGCTCATCGTCCGCGCGGACGACACCCTGCCGGCCATGCTCGTGGGCGACGAGGCCCGGCTGCGGCAGGTGCTCTTCAACCTTCTGGGCAACGCCATCAAGTTCACCCCCAGCGGCTCGGTGACGCTGGAGGCCTGGGCCCAGCCCCACGGCACGGATTTCGGCAAGGTCCGCCTCTACCTCGTCATCAGCGACACGGGCATCGGCATAGGGGACGAAATGATCGGCCATGTGTTCGAGCGCTTCACCCAGGTGGACGGCTCGTTCACGCGCCGCTACCAGGGGGCGGGGCTCGGGCTGGCCATCGTCAAGCGCCTGGTCGACCTCATGGGCGGCAGCATCACCGTGATGAGCGAGAAAGGCCAGGGCACCACCTTCTACCTCCAGACGCTGCTCTCCCTGCCGGAGCCCACGCGCTCGGCTAAGCGCTTCGAGCCCGGCACAGTGGCCGCTGACCCGGACAGGCAGCTGCGCGTTCTGCTTGTGGAGGACGAGGAAGTGAGCCGCTTGTCCACCAAGCTGCTTTTGGAGCGGTTCGGCTGTTCCATCACCTGCGCGGGCGACGGAGGGGAGGCGGTGGAAGCCTTTATGCACAATCCCTTCGACTGCGTGCTCATGGACATTCAGATGCCGGAGATGAACGGCGTCGAGGCCACGCGGCGCATCCGCGCCTTCGAGGAATCGCGGGGGCAAAAGCCCACGCCCATCATCGCCCTCACGGCCTATGCCATGCCCGGCGACCGCGAGCGTTTCCTCGAAGCCGGCATGGACGACCATGTGACCAAGCCCGTGCAAATGGAAGAGCTGAAGCAGTCCATGCGCCGCGTGATACCCGCGTGCAGGCGCGCAGAAGACCCGGATGGCGGCGCGGCGGACGACGGGGGGGCCTGAGGCGCGAGATTGCCGGGGAGCCCGCGCGGAGAGAACAGGCCAGGGCAGCGGAGAATGTCCGTGTCCTGCGAATTGAGGGAGGCGGCTCGGGCGGTCAACGCGCGGGCAGGCCGGTGCGGTCCCAGAAAAGCTCGCCCTTTTCGTTGATGGAGAGGATGACGTAGAGCGGCGTGGCCAGCATGCGCGCCCGGTTCACCGGTCCGAAGCTGCGCGAGTCGAAGGAGGCGTGGCGGTTGTCGCCCATGACGTAGTATTCGTCCGGCGCAAGGCGCGCGGGCGGCATGTCCAGGCTCTTGAACCCTGGCTCGCGCGAGGCGTAGTAGCCTTCCTCGATGGGATCGCCGTTGACGTAGACCAGGCCGTCGGCCACCTCCACCACCTCGCCGGGCAGCCCCACCACGCGTTTGACGAAGATGAGCGAATGCTCGGACGGGTACTGGAACACCACCAGCTGCCCGCGGCGGATGATGTCGCGCGGGGCCAGCGACCTGCAGCGCAGGCGGTCGCCGGAGCGCAGGGTGGGCCGCATGGAAGTCTGGGCCACGGTGTAGATGGGAAAGGAGCCGTGCTCGGCCTGGCCCGCCACCACGGAGGCCGTGGTCATGGCGGCGATGATGCCGAGGTAGACGGGCAGCGTGTTGTACCGGCCCAGGCGGTACTCGTCCAGGCCGCGCGCCACGCGGCAGGCGTCCCACGCGGTGTAGAGCGAAAGCAGCAGGTACCCCGCCAGGGACGAAAGCCACCAGCGGAAGGCCTCTGCCGCGCCGATGCCCAGCAGCTGCCAGGCAGCGGCTATCCCCAGGAGCGTGAACCCCCTGCGGAAGCGGCCGTTGTACACCTGCCCAAGCCCCGGCCACAGAAAGGACAACAGCGCCGCCAGCCAGGGCTTGCGCGGGCTGGGAGGAAGGCTTGGGGAAGTTCCGGGCTGGCCGGACCTTCTGGGCAGGACGTTCAGGTGCATGCTCGCGCCTCTTCTACTTTCTCCGAATGACTCTAACAGAGGACGCGGCGGCTGGCAAAGGGTTGCGCCCCCCGCCGGAAGCAGGCAAAACGCACCGCCGCTCTTGACACCGGCCGGGCCTTTGGCCCACACTCCGCCCGCTCCGCCAGTGGCAGGCCAAAGGCCCGGCCAGCGCGGAAAAAGGACACTACATGCGCGTGCTCGGCATCGATTACGGCCAGGTGCGGGTCGGCATAGCCATAACGGACCCGGAGGGGCGCATGGCTTTTCCGCGCCCGGCCATTGTGCGCACCACCCGCGACGCCCTGTTCGCCTCCCTTGCGGCGCTCATCGCGGCCGAGGGCGCGGAGGCCGTCGTGGTGGGCCTGCCCTTGACTCTGGACGGCGAGGATTCCCTCACCACCCGCCAGGTTCGGAACTTTGCCGAAAGCCTGGCCCGGCGCACCACCGCGCCGGTGCATCTTATGGACGAGCGGCTCAGCTCCGCCGCGGCGCAAGCCCAACTCAAGGAGGCCGGTCTGTGCAGCCGGAAGATGAAAAGCCGGCTGGACAGCCAGGCGGCAGTGCAGATCCTGGAAACCTGGATCAGCCAAAATCCCGTTTAAAGCCTCTGCTGTGGACCCTGGCGGGCTTCGCCCTCACCGTCGCGGCGGCCATCGCCTTTGCGCTCATCTATTTTCTTGGCCCGCTGGAGACGCCGGGCCGGGAAGTTGTCGTGCTCATCCGTCCCGGCATGGCCATGCCCGCCATTGCGCGCGAGCTGGAGGACGAGGGCATCATCCGCAACGCCCAGGTCTTCATGCTGCTGGCCAAGCTGCGCGGGCACCAAGGCTTGGCCAAAGCGGGCGAGTTCCTGCTCAATTCCGGCTGGGCCCCGCAGGAGATCCTGCGCGTCATCACCACCACCAACGGCATCCAGCACCGCGTGGTTGTGCGAGAGGGCCTGCCCTGGTGGGGCGCGGCCAAGCTCTTCGAGGCCGAGAACCTCTCGAACCAGACCGACTTCGAGCAGGCCATGCACAACGCCACCCTGCTCCAAAAATACGGCGTCCCGGCGGACAACGCCGAGGGCTTCCTGTTCCCAGAGACCTACCAGCTGCCGCGCGTGCTGGCCGAAAGCGGCACCGCCGTGGTCGAAGCCATGCTCAAGGAGTTCGACCGCACAGCGAAGAAGCTGTGGCCCCAGGGGCCGCCGCCGCCCGCGGAGCTTCTGCGCATCGTCACCCTGGCCTCCCTTGTGGAGCGCGAGACCGGCACCCCGGAAGAACGCCCGCGCATCGCCGGGGTCTTCATGAACCGCCTGCGCCAGGGCATGCGCCTGCAGTGCGACCCCACCACCATCTACGGCCTGGGACCGAGCTTTGACGGCAACCTGAAGCGCGCGCACCTCGAAGACGCGGACAACCCGTACAATACCTACGCCCACGCGGGCCTGCCGCCAGGTCCCATCTGCTCGCCCGGGCTGGCCTCGCTCAAGGCGGCCATGAGCCCGGAGGCCAACGAGTACATCTACTTCGTGGCCAAGGGCGACGGCTCCCACGAGTTCAGCAAGACCCTGGACGAGCACAACCGCGCCGTGAACTTCTACCAGCGCCACCGCGCGGACGGCTACCGCTCCGCACCCGGCCCCCAGTCCGGCGCGCCTGTGATGCCCACCGTCCCACCAGCCGCCGTCCCACTGGCCGCCAAGCCCACGGAGGCCAAAGCGGCGGAGGCCAAGCCCGCAGCCAAGGCCGAGTCCAAGACGAAGCAAGCGCCGGACAAGAAAGCCAAGGGCAAGATGGCCGCGAAAAGCGCCGCCAAATCGAAATCCACGGCCAAGGCCAAAGGCAAACCCGCGGCCAAGACCACGGCGAAAGCGAAGGAGGCCGCCAAGCCGCAGTAAGCTTGTCTGGCCTTGACACCTGCGCGCCCCTGGGGCATTTTTCGGTCTACTGTGACATACCCCCCGGAGGCGGCATGGCCGAGCGCAACATATACCTTTCCACCATCGAACCGGCGGAGGCCGTGCGCCGGGCCAAAGACGCCCTCGCCCGCGCAAGCCTCATCAAGCCGGAGATTGTTCCCGCCCACGAAGCCCTGGGCCGCGTGACCTGCGCGCCCATCTTCGCGCGCTGTTCATCGCCCACCTTCCATGCCGCAGCCATGGACGGCATCGCCGTCTCCTCCGCCGCCACCTTCGCCGCGCGCGAGGGCAGCCCCGTGGCCCTGCGCAAAGGACCGGGCTACCTCCCCGTGAACACCGGCCATCCCTTGCCCAAGGGCATGGACGCCGTGGTCATGATCGAACACGTGGAGCAGGTGGACGACAATACCGTCCGCATCGAGGCCCCGGCCTTTCCCTGGCAGCACGTGCGCCGCATCGGAGAAGACATCGTGGCCACGGAGCTGCTGCTGCCGCAAAACCACACCCTTTCGGCCTACGACATCGGCGCGCTTTTGGCCGCGGGCATCTTCGAGCTCAGCGTGTGGGAGCGCGTGCGCCTGACCTTCATCCCCACCGGCGACGAGGTGCTGGACTTCACCACCCGGCCCACGCCAGCGCCCGGCCAGGTCATCGAGTCCAACTCGCAGGTGTTCCGGGCCATTGCGTCCGCCTGGGGAGCCCTGCCCGCCTGGACCGCGCCGGTGCCCGACCAGCCCGAGGCCCTCAAGGCCGCCGTGGCCGCCGCCCTGGCCGATGGCGCGCACATCGTCGTGGTGGGCGCGGGGTCCTCGGCCGGCAGCAAAGACTTCACCCATGCCACCTTTGAGAACTTCGGCGAACTCATCTGCCACGGCATCGCGGTCATGCCGGGCAAGCCCACCCTGCTCGGCGTCACGCGCGGGCTTTTCGAGGGCCGCCTGCTGGTGGGCGCGCCGGGCTATCCGGTCAGCGCCGTGGTCTGCCTGGAGGATGTTCTGGAACCCATCGTGCGCTGGCTCGGCAGGCAGGCCCTGCCCGGCAGACGGACCATAACCGCCCGTCTGGCGCGCAAGACCCCCAGCCGCCCAGGCATGGAGGAAATCATCCGCCTGGCCGTGGGCAAGGTGGGCGGCGGCTTCGTGGCTGCGCCCCTGGCGCGCGGGGCCGGGCTCATCACAAGCCTGACCAAGGCCCAGGCCGTCATGCGCATTCCCGCCCAGAGCGAGGGCCTGGCCCAGGATGAAATGATCGAGGCCGAGCTGCTGGTGCCCCTGGCCGGGCTGGATGCCGTGCTCATGCACATCGGCAGCCACGACAACATATTGGACCTGCTGGCCAACGAGCTCATGGGACTTGGCGAGCCGCTGTCGCTGGTGTCAAGCCACGTGGGCAGCATGGGCGGGCTCACGGCGCTCAAGAACGGCACGGCGCTGTTCGCGGGCTGCCATCTTTTCGACCCGGCCACGGGCGACTTCAACTTCCCCTTCCTGCAAAAGCACCTGCCGGGGCTGGACCTCACGGTCCTGAACCTCGCCATCCGCCACCAGGGGCTCATGGTGCAAAAGGGCAACCCCAAGCGCATTACGGGCGTGGCCGACCTGACCCGGCCCGAGGTCAGCTTCATCAACCGCCAGCGCGGCGCGGGCACGCGCATTCTGCTCGACCACCACCTGCCCCAGGCGGGCATATCGCCCAACGCTGTGCTGGGCTACGACCGCGAGGAATACACGCACATGGCCGTGGCCGTGAACGTGCTCACCGGCGCGGCGGACTGCGGAATGGGCATCTTCGCCGCGGCCAAGGCGCTGGATTTGGACTTTGTGCCCCTGGCGCGGGAACGCTACGACCTCATCCTGCCCACGTCCTTCTTGTCCGATCCGCGCATCAAGACCCTGCGCGAGGTCATCGGGCAAGAGGGCTTCCAGGAGCGCATGCGCGGCCTCGGCGGCTACGACACACCGCTCACCGGGCAGATAATGCGGCCGGGCATGGGGCTGGGGGAGTAAGCGAACGCGACGCAATGAGCTCCCCGCAAAACATCTACGACGACCCCACGTTCTTCGCCGGATACAAGAGTCTCCGTGAGACTGGCGCCGGGCTGAACGAGGCGCTTGAGCAGCCCGCCCTCTGGTCGCTTTTGCCGGATCGGCTGGACAACCTGCGCGTGCTCGACCTGGGTTGCGGCTTCGGCGATTTCGCCCGGGCGGCGCGGAAACGCGGGGCGCGCGAGGTTCTAGCCCTCGATCCATCCGCCAACATGCTGGCACGCGCGGCGGAGCTGACGCACGACGACGACATACGCTATGCACGCGCTAGCATTGAATCTTTCAGTGGCAAAGGTGCATTCGACCTTGCTGTGTCTTCGCTGGCAATGCACTATGTGGAGCATTACGCGAATGCGGTGGCGCGGGTGGCGCAATGTCTGGTCCCAGGCGGACGGTTCGTCTTCTCGGTGGAGCATCCCATATGCACTGCGCTGCCCAGCCAGCAATGGGTGCGCGACTCAGATGGCAACCCGCTGCACTGGCCTGTAGACGCTTACCGCAACGAAGGCCCGCGCAGCACTAAATGGTTTGTGGACGGGGTGGTGAAATACCATCGGACCATTGAAACCTACGTCAATGTCCTGCTCGATTGCGGGCTGTGCCTACGCCGCCTGCTGGAACCGGAACCGCAGACGGGAGAAGCGGCACGGCACGTACCCGATGTCGACTTGCACCGCCGCCGTCCACCGTTTTTGCTACTGGCTGCGGAAAAACCGAACGCCTGACGGCCCTTCCAAAACCTCCCCCGCCAAAACGAAAAACGCCGGACTGCGCAATGCGGTCCGGCGTTTTTCGTTCGTTCGAGGTTGCTGGCGCTACGGCATGAGCGGGGCCAGGGGCAGGCCCTCGGTCTCCGGCAGGCCGAGCATCAGGTTCGCGCCCAGCACGGCCTGGCCCGAAGCGCCCCGGCACAGGTTGTCGATGGCGGTGACGATGATGAGCCGGCCGATGCGCTCGTCCACGGCCAGTCCCACGTCGCAGAACATGGTGCCACGCACGAAGCGGGTCTCCGGCAGGGTGCCCAGGGGCAGCACGCGCACCAGCGCCTCGTCTTTGTAGCGCTCCGTGTACAGCGCATGCGCCTCGGCCAGGGTCAGCGGCTTTTTGAGCCGCGTGTAGATGGTGGAAAGAATGCCCCGGTTGATGGGCAGCAGGTGCGTGTTGAACGAGAGGGCCACCGGCGTTTTGGCCAGCAGCGAGACCTCCTGCTCAATCTCCGGCGTGTGGCGATGCCGGGTCAGGTTGTAGGCCTTGAAGCTGTCCTGCACCTCGCAGAACAGCGTGCCCACGCTGGCCTTTCTGCCCGCGCCCGTGGCCCCGCTCTTGGAGTCCACCACGATGTCGTCCGTGTGCACGAGCCCGGCCTCAAGGGCGGGCAAAAGCCCCAGGATGGCCGAGGTGGGGTAGCAGCCCGGGTTGGCGATGAGCCGCGCGCCGCGCATCTTGTCGCGGTAGATCTCCGGCAGGCCGTACACGGCCTCGGCCAAAAGCTTTGGCTGGGTGTGCGGCGTGGCGTACCACTTTTCATAGGTGGCCTTGTCGCGCAGGCGGAAGTCGGCCGAGAGGTCCACGACCTTCACGCCCTTTTCGATGAGCGCGGCGGCGATCTCCTGGGCGGTCTTGTGCGGCACGGCCAAAAACACCAGCTTGCACGCGCCCGCCATATCCGCCGGGTCGGGCATGGTCACGGTGAGCGCGCCCATTTTGCCCAGGTCGCCGGGGCCGGCCAGATAGGGGTACAGCGCGGCCAAAGGCTTGCCCGCCTCCGACCTTGAAGTGGCGCGCACCAGCTCCAGGCCGGGGTGGCCCGCCAGCACGCGCGTCAGCTCCATGCCCGTGTAGCCGGTAACGCCGACAAGTCCGACCGGAATGCGCTTGCTCATGGGCTACTCCACCTTGCTGACGTATTTCATGCGCAGGGTGTAGAGCATTTCGCACAACAGCTTCTGCTCTTCCTCATCCAGGCCGTTCTTGGTTTTCTGCTGCAGCATGGCCAAGATGTCGATGACCTGCTTGGCCAGATGCGGCTGAAAGTCCACCTTGCCGGAACTGGGGTCCGGGGCCTCGCCCAGGTTCACCATGGCCGAGGAGGACAGGGACAGCACAAAGGTGGAAAAGTCTATGTCGGGCAAGCCCATAAGGTGCTCGCCGCAGCCGCAAGATTTGCTCTCGGCCATGATCGCCTCCATCATCAACGGGATGCCTAGGCCATACACCTTCCCCGCGCGCCGCACAAGGCCAAGACGCGGCGCGACGCCTGGGATTCAGCGTCCGGCGGGGCTTTGCATCACGCCGCGAAGGATGTACAAGGAGGCAACTGCGAATCTGTGCGGCAAGGAGACTTCATGATTGCGTTTCTGCTTTTTCTGGCGGCGTTCGGCCTCGGCATGGTGCCCTTTGGCCTTTATGTGGCGAAATTCGTCAAGGGCATAGACCCGCGCGAGGCGGGCAGCAAAAACGTGGGCGCCACCAACGTGGCCCGGCTGTGCGGCGCGCCCTGGGGCGTGCTGACCCTTGCGCTCGATTTGCTGAAGGGCTTTGTGCCCGCGGTGCTGGCCCCGGCCGACACAA
>Ga0209373_10000189_pt1 | contig 131042 bp, 131 predicted proteins | sample Higcelweek5metaG_FD_187173 | JGI IMG/M metagenome (GOLD analysis project Ga0209373, IMG submission 187173) | Freshwater pond sediment microbial communities from the University of Edinburgh, under environmental carbon perturbations - High... | ecosystem: Environmental > Aquatic > Freshwater >... | reverse complement strand
CCTCAGCACAAACAGAAACACCATATACCCCTGCTTGTACACAATGCCTTAATAATGGCTTACAATCCTCTACAATACATATAATCTTGTTATCATGATCCTTAGCCATATCTAAAACATTATCAACAATCCTAAATACACTATTCCTACTCAAATCATACTTAGCATTCTCATCACTAATCTTAAACCCTTGCATCTGTTTAGCGATACGAGGGATATTAAGGATAAGGCCATCGATCTTAGTATTAAGAATATCATCTGCAAGAATAATCTCTGAAGGATTATCTAAAATTGCATACACCTTAAAAGAAGAAGTCCTTCTCAAACCCTCACCAGAAAGCTGTTTCTTAAATTCCTTCATCATATCCTCATTCATAGGGGAGTGGAGAGCAATTGAAACATTTCTCTTTTTGTAAATATTCCTAATCCTCTTAACAATCTTAATCGTTCTCTTTAGTAACTCCAAGTTATTTACATAGTGTGTGGCACCATATATTTCGCTAGACAATGTCTGATCTTCAAACTCTTTACCTCTGGTAAGTTTTCTAAATTCTCCAATGGTTGCAGAGCCAATTGAAACCACAACCTCATTCCCTTCTGCTAGTTCCACATACTTAACTACTTTTTCAGAAATCTTAGCTGCATAGTCTAGGAATTTACGATCCTCCACATATGCTAAAAGATGTCGCCCTTCATCAAGCATGATTTCATCAAGGTCAACATATACCAAACCATGGGCATTACCAACAAAGTCTATTAACTTGTTTGGTTCTACGTTCGTCATACTAAATACTCTAGTAGCAGAAGGAGGAAGAGTAGTATCTTTCGCAACTTTAAGTGCAGGTTCTTCAACCTTAACCTCTTCTTCTTGAGTCTTCATGAAATCGATACCATCACCATATGTTTCAACCACCGGATGCACCTCTTCCTTAGCAACATCTTTGTAAACACTCCCCGTATTACCATCTATCTTTACAACATCTCCATCTTTTAGTAATTCCGAGGCATTGGTAGCACCAACAATGGCAGGAATCTTAAACTCTCTACAAAGAATAGCTGTATCACTTGTAATACCACCAAAATCCATAATGACACCACCACAAGGGATAATCATGGACTCCATCTCAGTAGAATATCGCTTAATCAAAAGAATATCGTTCTTGGTGTAAAGTTTTCCATTAGGTTGATCAACTACGGATATTTTTCCAGAGACAATCCCAAAGCTAGCACCAATACCTGAAACCAAAAGATCTTCTTTACTTAGTTGCTGTGCATTTTGTATCTCTTCTTTCTTTGTCTTAGCCGCATTAATCAAGCTTTCAATCTTTCCGCCAAGTCCAGTATTTTGCTTCATCATCATCTTTTGGGCATCATTTATCGCCTGGCTTACAAACATCTCTTGGGTCTTGTATTTGTCCAAAAATGCTACTACTAAATCTCTCAATGATTTCCTTGGCATCTCCATCTCCGATACCTTCACACGATATTGCATAACATCAGAGAGTAGGGATTTGTTCTGTAATACCCAAGCACGCCCGCCAGATATAACCCATTCAATATTTTGTGGCATTCTCGACTTGTTTTCAATAATTAAGGCAATTTTGGAAATTTCTTGTATATCCTTGTCATTTAGTTTTTGTTTGTGACTCCAACCTGCCGATATCTTTATCTTCTCCTCATTATTCTTTCTTCCTCTTGAAGGATTCATAGTCCTTATCTTCATCCACTCCTGTGGGGAAACATGCTTTTCCAAAATACTTAGGTCTCGCTTGTTAAGTAGGTAAGAATCAGGAGTAACTTCGCCGGTAGATATGACATCACCAAGTCCGTATACGGCTTCAATACCTAGCTTAGTATCATCTTGAGTAATTGGATCTACTGTGAATACTACACCAGAGATTTCAGCTTGTATCATTTTTTGTACTACCACTGCAAGCTTTACTTCAGCTAAATCAATATCCATCTTGTTTGCATATGCAACCACATCATCCGTGAAGAGAGAGGCATAAACCTTCTTAATCGCTTCTTTTAAATCTTCATACTTTCTAACATTTAATTCAGTACTAAAGATCCCACTAAAGGAAATATTATCATTGGCTGGGAATACTACAGAGGATCGTACAGATACCCATGCATCAGAAAAACCCGAGAGGCGAGTATATGCACTTAAAATATCCTCTTGTACATCTTTTGGGAATTCATCTTCTAACAAAGCTCTAGCTATTTCTTCTCCTTCAGGATTTCTTCCTTTTTCAAGCAATTTTTCCTTCTTTTTTTCTAAAGCGTTAGTACAAAGCTCTGTAAAAACATTACTCGCTACTACAAAAAATTCTGGAACTGGTACATCCATTCCCTTGAGTGTGAAAAGGCTTAATCCCTTTCGACCAACCTTGTTTTCATTCAATTCTTTAGCTGAGAAATCTTCAAAAAAGAATATATTGTTCTTTCTTGGTATTGAATTTTCCATTTACTGGGCAGTTAAAAATAATGGTATATATACTAAACAATACCTTTAGCTTTTAATTTTTGCAAGTCGATGTAGAACTCATAGAATATTTGTAAGAGAACCATGAATGGGACTGCGATCAATGCTCCAAACACTCCAAAGAGTATCAAGAATATGAAAACACCGAGCATAATGATGACAGGTTTAAGCCCAATGGCATTTCCCATTATCTTTGGGATTATGAAATTGTTCTCGATCTGTTGATATACCAAGAATATTGCTAAAAGAATAACTGCTGGAACAGGGCCAACTGTAATTAATGCAATCAAAGCACATAGTGCAATTGCAATTGTAGCACCAATTCCTGGCACAGCATCAAGCAAAGCTACTAACAAGGCAAGTGGCAAGGCAAACGGAACTTTAAATATTGTTAACAAAATACCTGCAAATACTCCTGCTACCGTACTAATTGTGGCCTGACCAAGCATCCATCTTCCAAGCTTTCCTTCAACATCCAAAACCAACTTCTTAATTCGTTCTCGTTTTTCATCGGATATGATACGGATTAGTCCAAATTCCAATATTGAGTCATGCTCTAATACAAGGTAAATCGAGAGGATTAGAGAAGATACAAGCAATCCCGTTGTACTAAATACTCCAGTTACAGCACCAGCAATATTTTTAAAACTCTCACCCGTAGTTATAGATTGTAAGCCATTGGATACAAATTGAGTTATCTCTGCAGAATCAATCTTGATACTTCCAAATTTAATACCATTGAAGTTAGCAACAACCTCTTCAACCCAACCTGGGAATGCTTTAACTAAATCTGAAAACTGACTTATCAATGGGATTATTACTACAGAAAGTACAGCCAAAGTAACAACAATAGCTATGAAGTAGGTTATAACGACAGCCCAACCTCTGGATATCTTCTTAGACATTAGCCAGTTAACCACAGGTCTAGCTGCAGATGTAAATACAAAACCCAAGAAGAGGAACAATGCAACACTTATTAGTTGGTTTCCTAAAAATATGATAGCCAATATTAAAAGGATTAAGGCCAACATCTCCCATGAGAATTGTACAACTATGACAGGTTTTGGTTTTTCTATCTTGTCATTATATTTTACAGCCTCTCTCAATTCCTCAAGCCCTCTTTTTTCGACTTCTTTAATCTCTTTACTGGTATCCTTAAATGAAAATATTTTTCCCATAATGTTGATGAATAATTTACTTCGTACATTATATCAGCTTTAAACAAAAGAGGGGAGGTTAACCTCCCCTCTAAATAATCTGTTTAAATCTTACAGATATTACTCTTTCTTTGACTTAACATACAACACTGAAGTTGTAGCTATGCCTGAGAATAGGGCAAGTAATCCAAAGATCATTACTAGGTTATTTCCTAAAACAAAATCAAACATTCTGCTAATCTCTCCGGCAGCTACAGGTATAGAGTCATCTGTAACCGCATCGCCATTTACGCTACTATCTGGAGAGTAGGTTACTTTTATTTCGGCATCCAATACAGTCTCATTCCCTGCGAGATCTTTCAAAACTACATTAAATACATTAGCACCAGAGTCTAATGCAATACTAACAATTTTAAAATTCCCCTGTGCATCACATGTCGCACTGTAATAGTCAGTACCACGCTTTATAACAACCTGAGCATCTTCTTCTACAGTTCCCGTAACTGTAAATGTCTCTGTACCTACCTCTTGAGCGTATTTAATTACTGAAAGCACAGGCGCCTGTTTATCCAATGTAACTGATTCTGCTAAAGATTGAGCTGAAAGATATCTTCTTGGAAAACCTTTAACACCTGCTACTGTTATTTCGTACTTTCCTTCTTTGTCCAACGTAACATCAGATTTAAATTCGCCCTTAGCACCAACCTTTACATCTTTTATCTTCTCCCCATTTACATATACATATACCGTGTCATATCCTGTGGCATTTCCATTTACAGCAATCGTGTTACTGTTGGTTACAGATGGGATATCTGATACAGAAGGAGAAACGAGTGTTTCATTTAATTGAGGATTAGAACTGTATTTAATAAAGGAATAGACTCCAAAAGCAACTAAGAGAACTCCAAGAAATATAAATATGGCTCCTACAACTTGGGAAACTCTTTCAGAATCTTTAGGATTCTTAATCTCAACCTTGGAGACCATAGTTGTTTCTTTCTTAATAATATTTTTCTTAACTTCTTTGGGAGCAGTATTTATAGATTTAGATTTCTTTTTTGCCATCCTAAGCCTATATTAAAATTATATACTTCTATATTTAGAATATTACAATCCCCCAATTAATGCAACAGTAGCCAAAAGATAGTAGAATATATGATATGAAATTAAATAAATCAGCCAAAATCATAGTAACCGTATTCCTCATACTATTGCTTCTTACGCTTTTTGGATTTTTACTTGTATTTCCTTCGTACAATAAGGTCTCTTTGATCTTTCAAGATCTAGATCCATATCGAGTTTCAAAAAACATATATATTGATTTTCTTTCTAAGCTATCTCCAACTTTGGAAAAATTTGAGAATCGGGTATTTGCAGCCGGTTCCTTAGAAGAATCTCTAGACGAGAGCTTTGTTCTAGATCGTAAACTCTTGGAAGAATTGCATGCCAATCTCTCAATTGATCCCGCCAATATCTCTGGTAGAATTTCAGAAGGTACTACCTCCGGCGCTATGATGGAAGGATTCTGGCACTTTCCAACTTCAGTATATCCTGGTCAAAAAGGGAATGTGGTAATCGTTGGACATCGATTTCAGTATTTACCCCCTGCAAAGAATACATTTTTTAACCTAGATAAGGTGAAGATCGGAGACAGCGTAAATATTACACAAGACGAAGGTGATTACACATATATAGTGACAGATATTCAGATAGTTGAGCCTAATGATATATCAATACTTCAAGAAACCGATGATTACCGATTAACCATTGTAACATGTACTCCACTTTGGACTTCCGAACAAAGGCTTGTCATAACTGCAAAACTAGACAAATTATACAAAAAAGTGTAGACTTTTCGAGCAAAATATTAAGTTAAAAATATTAAAAAATGAACGATTTTTACCAGAGAAAAGATGTAAGTAAAGATACAATAGAATTTACCATCACCATACCTAAGGATAGCTTTAACTCTAGTTACGAGACCTTAATGAAGGCTAAAGCTAAGGAAACAGATATTAAGGGATTTAGAAAAGGAAAAGTTCCAGCTAAGTTAGTTGAGACTCAATTGGATCAATCCGTACGATTAGAAACTTTAGAAAAGATTGCGCCTTTGTATATCTCAACCGCTATCCAGAAAGAGAACCTTGATCCTATCGCCCCTCCTGAGTACAAAGAAATTCCAAAGTTGGAAGTAGACAAGGATGTTGAATTGGTTATTACCGTTACAGTAATGCCAGAGTTCAAATTAGCAAATCTTAAAAAGGTTAAGGTTGAAAAGGAAGAGGCTACAATATCTAAGAAAGAGATAGACGAGGCGTTAGATGATATCAAGAAGAACTACAAAACTAAGGAAAAAGAAATTAATGATGCTTGGGCAGTAGAAGTAGCAAAAATAATTCAACTTAAGGATGTTAAGGATATTAAAGATTTGAGAAAGCAGATTGAGGAGGCTATGAAAGCTCAAAAAGCGCATATGCTCTTACACCAAAGACAGGAGAAAGCATTAGACGAAGCTATTAAGCTTTGTGACATTGAAATACCTAAACCTGCGATAATGTATGAAGCACATGAGAGAGAAAGATCATTTAGATATGATATGCAGCAAAAAGGTGTAAAGGTTGAAGAGTTCATCAAATCTCAAAATTTAACCATCGAAAAGATGCGAGAGCTTTGGGAGAAGGATTCTAAAGAAGCTTTACAAACAGATACATTCTTAAAAATGTATATGAAAGCACATAATATTGAAATGACAGAGGCACAATTAGCAGAGAGAATCGAAGAGTTGAAGAAGAATGCACCTAAGGGCACAGATATGAGTGTATATGATGATGAGAACTGGCAAGCATATGTTAAGAATGTCGACTTGAAGCAGAGAGCTTTTGAAGAATTTATTAAAGAAGTTTTGGGAGAGATGCATAAGGATTAATTAATTTAATCTGTTAAATATTATGTATTTAATACCAACTGTCATAGAAAAGGATAGGGAGGGTGAGAGAGCATATGATATATACTCTCGTCTTCTCAAGGATCGAATTATATTTGTCACTGGTGAGATTGATATTGAGATGGCCAACATTGTTGTTGCTCAATTGTTATTCTTGGAAAAAGAGAATCCTGATGAACCTATTCAGATGTTCATAAATTCCCAGGGTGGCATTATTACTGCTGGTATGGCTATTTTAGATACCATGAATTACGTTAAGTGTGATATTTCTACTATTGCTGTTGGTTTAGCTGCTTCAATGGGTAGTATTCTTTTAGCTAATGGTAAGAAAGGTCAAAGATTTGCATTACCTAATAGTAAGATTCATATCCATCAACCTTTGGGTGGAGCAGAGGGTCAGGCTAGTGATATTGCCATTGCAGCAGAAGAGATTCTTAAGAACAGAACTATGCTTTATGAATTCTTAGCTGAAAAGACTGGAAAAAACATTAAAGATATTGAGAAGGATGCCGATAGGGATAAGTATTTTACTGCTAAAGAGGCTAAGGAGTATGGATTGATAGATAAAGTTATTAGGAAGAGATAATGGCAAATATTTCGGATGATCCTACATATGATTCAAATGAACAAGAGTCTTTGTCAAATTTGAGAAATGCTTTGGAAGCTTTTTTTGATCAAGAAAGATTTAACGGATGGATAGTAGATCAAAAATTTGAAGATATGCCAGCAACCAATATCGGAGATTATCTCAAACAGCTTATGAGGGACCAAAGCATAAGTTTTAAAGATCCTGAATTAACAGAAATAGCAATTGAAGAACCTATTCTTTTTCAAAATGTATGTGATTATGTAAATATTACAGATGTAAATCCATATAAAGGTGCAAAGGTATATGTATTAGAGAGCGGAGATTTTGCAACTGTTATAATCCCTATAGATTTGGGAGAAAAAAGAACTAACCTATTTATACAACCTTTAGAAGATTTAAAAGGCGACGGTTTGTTAATTTTAAACCTTTGGGGAGAAATTCGATTTGGAAAGAAAAAAATAAACCTTAATAGTATTCAAGGGATTATGAAGGGGTCTGATTTGAAAAAACGTTAAATACAATATAGAATACACACAGTTATTTAATAATATATGGACGATTAGCTCAGCTGGTTAGAGCATCACATTGACATTGTGGAGGTCACAGGTTCGAGCCCTGTATCGTCCAGGTTATTAAGAAACTATTCTTTGTGGACCTGCGTATTGTACATAGTCGCATACAATCCTTTCTGGGTAATCAACTGCTCATGATTTCCATCTTCAACAATCTCTCCTTGATCAATGACTATGATCCTCCTCGCTTTTCTAACTGTAGCAAATCTGTGAGAAACTATTAATGTAGTTTTGTTTTTAGCATTTTCTCGTATATTATCAAATATCTTTTCTTCTGAGAGTGCGTCAACTGCGCTAGTAGGCTCATCTAATATCAACAGTTTTGCATCTCTGTAGAAGGCTCTTGCAATAGCTAATTTCTGCCATTGACCCCCAGAAAGTTGTATTCCTCCTTTTACTTCTCTTGAAAGAAAGGTCTCATAACCCAAAGGAAGTTTGGCTATTGTGTCATGAATATCCGCCTGTTTTGCCGCTAATTCCAAATTCTTTTTGGTTCTTTCCCTCAAAACATCTCCAACAAAAATATTATCCTTAGCCGTTATATTTAATTGATTAAATGATTGAGAAAGGATACCAACATTCTTGTAATATGAATCTAAATTTACATCCTTAATGTTAATCCCATTAATGAGAATCTCTCCTTTTTCTGGATCATAAATCCTTAGGATTAATTTAATCAGTGTGGTTTTCCCGACACCATTCTTTCCTACAATCGCTAAGTCTTCATCTGGATTTATCTTGAAATTCAAATTCTTAAGAATCCATCTTTTAGTGCTTGGATATTTAAACCATACATCTCTAAACTCTAAGCTGATTCCATCGCTAACAGTTCCAAGGCTAGACAAGCCACTGATAATTTTGTTCTTCCAATTCTGTACTATGTAGAATTTCTCTAATATTTTTTTGTTTCCTAATAAGGTAGAAGTATCATTTAGAAGTCTCGAGATATTTCTATTGAACTGGTCATATGCAGAGATCACGAATGTTAACATACCAATAGTTAAATTTCCTGCGAATACCATCTTAATGGAATATATTAATGCGAAAAGATAGATCAGATTTTTTGCGACATCAGCAAGACTAGTCCATGTATATCTTTTTTTATTGTTCTCTTGTAGCTTTTTGCTAAAATTAAGATTTAAAGCTTTTGCTTTTTCAAGAAGAAATTTCCCGTATTTAAACACAAATATCTCTTGATACTTTTCAAAGCTTGTTGTCCAAATAGAGTCCTTGTATGAAGAATATTTTACTTTTTCTTCCCCACGATCATTCCAGATACTCCAAATCTGCTTTCCAAACTTTTTAATAATAATTGCAGGAGGAATAGAAGCTAAAATAGACAATATGGCTAGCAGGGGAGATATTTTAAAGATTGCAAAGAAAGAAATTATTACAATTGGGATTATACAAATAATCTGAAAAGCTCTATAAAAAGAGCCCCATACAACAGAACTATTCCAACCTAATGTGCTTTTATTATTTACAAACTCCACATCCTCATAGGCCTGAGGTTCAATCTCCAAATATCTTTGTAAATATACTTCATCATCCAAATATGTAATCCATAATGTTACTAAAGAATCTACATATTGATAAAAGCTATTAATTACAGACCACCCAACAATCATTATTCCAAAAACTATAATGATAGGATACATCTCTTCAAATACACCGCCACCATTAATAAGAGATATGCTTTTATCAATTATTTGGGCAAGTAAGAAACTAAAGAGTAGGGGATAAACGTTAGACAATATCTCCAAAAAGAATAGAGCCCAGATATGCCATGCAAACTTAATATCGTGATAATATCGTTTATATACGAACCATATTAACTTGAAAATACTTGGGACTTTTGTTTTTTCCATAGGGGTAATTGTACACTTTAGTGAAATAAATTTCACTAGAATCTTAACAATATTCCATATATGATACTGATATATAAAATATAACGCACATATATATGCAAGATCTACATCAAATACAAATGCTCATTCTTAGAGAATTACTCTTTAAACCTAATTCTAGATTTAGTGAATTAAATATCAAAGGATTAAGCAATGATCATTTCTCATATCACGTTAATACATTAGTCGATCTTGGTTTAGTTAAAAAAGGAGAACATGGATATTCACTTACAAGTACAGGGAAAGAATTTGCTAACCGAATGGATACAGATCAAGCCCAAATGGAAAAGCAACCCAAGGTAGCAGTCATGGTGATTGCTTACAAGTATATAAAGGGAACTAAATATCTCCTAATGCAAGAACGAGCTAAAGAACCATTCTACGGATATAAAGGATTCATTACAGGAAAAATGAGATTCGGAGAAAAGATACAAGAATCAGCAAAGAGAGAATTAAAAGAAGAAACTGGATTAGATTGCAATGATATTACTCTTAAAACCATCTATCATGATCATGTCATAACCACTGAGAATGGGAAATTAATGGAGGATAAAATATTCTTTGTTACTGTTGCCAAAAATCCATCAGGAGAGCTAATGAATACTGAAAGTGGTAATCACAGTTGGGTTTCGGAAAAAGAATATTGGGAAACAGAAAAGAAATATTACAATGAAGATAATATATATGAGAGTTCTAAGAGAAGGGGCGCTTTAGATATATGCGAGAATACATATGCTGTAGAGGACTTTTAGAGCTAGGGTGATTGCCTTAAGACCGCTGAGCCAACTCTTTATCCAATTCCGTAAATATACTTTCTTTGTGACTTTCCAAGAAGATTCTATCCTCGTCATTTGTAAGCTGTTCAAAAGCATCTTCATATGAGAACCATTTTGCTTCTTTTACATCCTTATCCTCAGGATTAAGTTCTCCCTCCTCAGAAGTAACAAGTAAATACATATGTATTTCCATAGGATATGCTCCAGGAGTATCTTTAGTTATTCCATTGGGATATCTTTCATAGGTTCCTAATTCTTCAAAGGAAATCATTTTATCAATAACTGAACCGCCAATCTCTTCTCTGACTTCTCTTTTTGCAGCAGTGACATAGTCTTCACCTTCATCTACACCACCTCTTGGGAATCCCCATAGATGTTCATTAGCTAAAGCAATTTGTCCTAAAGAATTTACAACTATTGCACCTGCTCTGTATGACACTTTTCTTTCGTCCATTATTATAAATAATTAAATTAATTTTTAAACTATTAACTCCTTCAAATCCTCATAGTTATTAACCATCATCAACCTCTGTCTTAATTCATTAGCCCCTTGGAAATCAGAAATATATGCCTTTATATACTTCTTAATAACACTAAAATTCTTTTCCTCACCCCATACCTCATTAAACAGTTTTGCATGTTCTAGCAATGTATCAAATCGTTCTTCCTCAGGAATATCATCTCTACCACTAAACAACCATGGGTTATTCAAAATCCCTCTCCCAACCATATACCCATCCGTACCATATGTTTTTACATATTCCTCGCCCTGTCTGGAAGAAGTAATATCACCGTTGCCAATAATCAATGTAGTAGGGGAAATCTCATCTCTCATCCTTACAACCTTCTGTATCTCATCCCATCTAGAAAGAACTGCATAGCTGTCTTTAGCAATCCTCCCATGCACAGTCAGCATATCCAATCCCTGATTTAGTAAAAGCCCAATCCAATTCTCAGTATCAACAGTCGAATAGCCCAACCTAGTCTTAACACTCACAGGAATATCTCCAGCCTCTTGTTTAACCGCTCGGATTATCTCCATAGCCAGATCTGGCTCCTTAATCAATGCAGAGCCACCCCCTGTATTTACCACATTTCGGACAGCACACCCCATGTTAATATCAAACCCCTCTGGCTTTAATTCTCGAATTTCTCTAACTGTCTTAGCAAAATCCTCTGGAACATTTCCCCAAAGCTGTATGACAATTGGACGCTCAATCTCACTAAACTGTATCCTATGATTTACTTTCTCCTTGCCAACAGAACAATACCCTTCAACATTCATAAACTCGGTGAAGAAAACATCCGGTTTACCAATCTTACATAGGATTTGCCTGAAAACAGTATCTGTCACATCTTCCATAGGAGAGAGCATAGCCAGAAAACCCCTCTCTTGTTTAATAGTTTGAAATATATTCATAGGGATATTCTACCATAGATCAGATCTAGAACTGATCTCCCCAGACCTTGCGCAAGAGGGGATTTTACAATAAACTAAACTAACAGATAAAATCTGCCCAAATAATGGAAGTAAAAAATACCGTCTCGGATAACTCGGGACAACAATTACTCACAGGTACAAAAGTCGACTCGTATGCGACGATTTTTTTGTATTCTTTTCAAGATTTCCTACGATGGTGGTATGTAAAAATGCCAATTTGGCATCTAAGAGAGTTAAACAGAATTGCTACAGTTGTAGATGATCAACTCTCTTTAAGTCTCTTGGCTAAGACCTTCTTTGTACCTTGGCACAGAGACTATTCAGCCATGGGATTCCTTTTTGGGATCATCATGCGTATCGTATATCTCCCAATAGCACTTGCAATATTCCTAGTCATCTTCTTTGCTTACCTTGGTTTCATTGTCATATGGTTAATACTACCCGTAGCAACTTTGACGTTCATAATAACTTCGATCATTAAGTAACAATGGCGCTAGATTTTGAAATGCAACAAAAAACAATATGCGGATATCACAAAAAAGATACTGGAAGAGTAGGAATCATTGAAAAGAAATTCCCTATTTTAGAAAACGAGAACGAAGCGACATTTCTTGTTACTCGAGATCACTTCTTCTCTATATCTACACAACAAATCTCTTCCGTTATTAAGAATTTCTTAAGATACAAAAAAACTCATGACCTCGTAAGATTAATCGCAAATATATTGGTAGTACCAGGGATATTTGTTGCTATCGGATTCATATTTAAATACTTAGACCTCATTCCTTCTGGAACAATAATTCTTCAATTCTTAGAATCAAAATGGAGTGGAGTGCTATTTGGCCTTTCAATACTTGGAGTCATTATTCTTTGGCACGATTTCTATGAAGAAAAGAGCCATCCCATTCAGTTGCCCATTGCAAAAAAAATATCACAAAAGGAATTTGATGAAATTAGGGCAACCGGATTCAAATTTGGAAGATATGCTCACCTAGAGATAGTTCATTTCACAAATCAAGAGACTTTAGAGATGCTGTGTAACCTCACAAAAGACGAAAGCTTCTCTATATATGAGTTGTACAAAAACCTACTTATTGATAACTTTGAAGTCCAACAACTCATTCGGCGATCAGGTATAGAAATGGGAATAGAGGAACTTGAGAAAGATTTCAAAATTAGTGAGACAACACTTCCGAAGTACAACATTACAGCATACCGAAGTTTACTCACCTATGCCGCAGAAGAAGCGTTACTTACTGAGAGTAAAGAGATACAACCACAACATCTGTTCTTGGCCATCACTCGAATTTTTCCTTCTTTGCAAAAGTTTTTACAAACAAAAAATATCACCATCGATATATTTAGAGAGATATGCCTTTACAACAATAAGGTAATAACCAAGAAGAGTAGGGCGAATTTCTTGGATATTAAAATCCCATACTTCCGAAGAGGAGGCATTGCGCATCAATGGGTATTTGGATATACCTTTGTATTAGGTCATTTTAGTAAAGATCTTAATCAGATAGTTGCAGAGAGTAGAGATACTTTTGGAATCGGCCATGAAGATGAAATTGAGAACTTAGTCTCAGTATTAGGTAAGATTTCAAACAAGAATGCATTACTCATTGGAGAAGCTGGCGTAGGCAAATCAAGTCTAATACTTGGCGTAGCACAAAGAATCAATATGGGTGATGTCCCAATTCAACTAAAAGACAAAAGAGTCATTCAATTAGATATTAATGGATTAATAGCTCAAGCCTCTGGAGAGAAAAAGATTGAAGAGCTGATTATAAAATCGATGGAAGAGCTTGGAAATGCTGGCAATACCATTCTCTACATTGACGAGATGCAAGAATTAATTCCTGCCAAAGCCGAAGAGTCTGGACAATCAATTGCGGGGATTATGCTCCCATATATCATGAACAGCAAATTTCCAATCATTGGAACGATAAACTATGCAGATTACAAGAAATACCTTTATAGTAATGAATCTTTAAGGCAAAGTTTTAGTAATATCGAAGTAAAAGAGGTAAGTACTACAGATACATTAAAAATCCTTGAAACAAAGGTTGCAGAACTAGAATCAAACTTCTCTTGTTACATTACATTTCCTGCGTTGGTGGCATCTGTTGAATTAGCACAGAGATATATTAGGGACAGAAAATTACCAAGTAGTGCAGTACAGACCATTGAGGCAACATGTGCTTGGGCACAATCTAACAATATTCCAAAGATTACATCTGAACATGTATCTAAGGCTATATCCATACAAAAAAATATAAACATAACCGAAATTGATCAAGAAGAGAGTAATCGATTAAGGAAATTAGAAGAAAATATTAAAGCTAGAGTAGTAGGCCAGGACGAGGCTGTTGTTGCCATCACAGAAGCGCTTAGAAGAGCAAGGACTGATATAAGAAGTCCAGAGAAGCCAATTGGGTCATTCTTGTTCATAGGCCCTACTGGTGTCGGTAAAACATATTTAGCAAAAGTAGTAGGGGACGAATTCTTTGGAAACAAACAAGACATTATTAGAGTAGATATGTCAGAATATCAAGAAATCTCTAGCATAGATAAATTCCTAGGCTCTTCTACTCAAACAAATATACTTGGGCAATCTCAGATTACTTTGGTAGACAGAGTAAAATCTAATCCATACACTGTAATTTTGTTTGATGAAATCGAAAAAGCTCATCCGGATATTCTAAACCTGTTCTTGCAGATTTTTGATGAGGGAAGACTTACAAGTAGCGCTGGGGAAACTGTAGATTTCACCAACGCAATAATAATCTGTACAAGTAATATTGGAAGCCAAATCCTCTTAAACGCATTAGAAAAAGATGCCTCCCTGTGGGAAGAGGCTAAGAACAGAGCACTGCTTGAGCTTCGGCAATATCTAAGACCAGAATTACTTAATCGTTTTGACAAAGTAATAGTATTTGCGCCTCATGACATTAATAACCTAACGGAAATTGCTAATCTTTTACTTACTGAGCTTGCTAAAAGACTTGCAGACAAAGGCATTATCATTAAATGGAGCAGCCAGATTCCAATGTTAATCGCCAACAGATCTAACGAACCAGGCATGGGCGCAAGACCAATGAAACGATATATACAGGACAGGATAGAGGGGGAAATTGCTAAAGAAATCATAGAGGGCAATCTTAAATCAGGGGCAGAGATCAACATTCGCGAGAGCTGGATTATATAGCTGTTGAAAAAGAGCACTAGATCGAATATAATCCAAGATTGATAATATAAATATTTAAAGCAATGGGAGCACTTCCAAAAAGAAAAATTTCAAGTAGCGTACGTGGACAAAGAAGATCACACAATGCATTGAAAGTTACAGGTATGTCAAAATGTCCTAAATGTGGAAACGTAAAACGAGAGCATTTTGCATGTCCATCATGTGGTTTTTACAAAGAAAAGAAAGAAACTAAGAAATCATAATAATATATGAAAAGAGCATCTGACCCAAGGCATTTAGCGAGAATTCTTGCATTACAAAGGCTATTTTCAAGCTACTTCAATAGTGGAAATCAGGACGTAGCAGAAATTCCTGTAGAACAGCTAATCGAATTAGATGAGATAGAGGAGTACAACCTTGAGCTTTTCAATGGAATAGTTGATGGTGTAAATAATCAAAAAGAAGAAATTGACAACCTCATTACTAAATATGCCCCACAATGGCCAATCTCACAGATGAAGTTAGTTGATTTACAGATACTAAGAATCGCAATATTTGAAGGATTTGTAGGAAAGAAGACTCCACCGAAGGTAGCTATTGATGAAGCAATTGAGATTGCAAAAGACTTTGGTGGTGACACTAGTGGCAAATTTGTTAATGGAGTACTCGGAGCAATATATGAAGAAGCAAAGAAAGATGAATAATTACGAAGAAATAGAAGCAAAATTAGGAATAGTCTTTAAAGATAAATCCCTTCTAGAGAATGCTTTAACACATAGATCATATCTAAATGAGCATAGAGAGCTTTCATTACAAAACAATGAAAGGATAGAATTTCTGGGTGATGCAGTATTAGAATTACTCATATCTACGTATCTTTTTAAAACATACCCTGAAAAACCAGAGGGGGAATTAACCAATATTAGAGCTGCCGTTGTAAGAACTGAAAGTCTGGCAGAAGAATCAAGAGATTTGGGACTAGGAGAATATTTGAAAATGTCAAAAGGAGAGAAAGAGTCTGGGGGAAAAGATAAGGACTATCTTTTAGCCAACACGTTCGAAGCAGTACTCGGAGCAATATATCAAGATCAAGGATTAGAAGTATGCAAAGAGTATATAGATAGAACGCTTTTGAGAAAGGTAAATCATATTGTGGAGAATAATCTTTTCATAGATCCAAAGACTCAAGCTCAGGAAATTATTCAAGCCAACTTCAAGGTAACACCAATATATGAAGTTGTGAAGCAAGAAGGTCCTGATCATGACAAGATATTCACAGTAGCATTAAAGATAAATAATAGAAAAGTAGCAGAGGGTACCGGCTCTAGCAAACAGAAAGCTGAGGAAGAAGCGGCAAAAGCAACTGTAGAATTATTAAATAAACAAGGAAAGTCCTTGAATTAATGTATTTCATTTGATAGAATCCCATTATGTTAAAAATAAGACTAAAAAGAACAGGAAGAAGATCTCAGCCTCACTACAAGATTGTAGTCATGCAAGATAGCAAACCTAGAGATGGAAAAGCAATTGCTGAACTAGGCTATTATAATCCAAGAAATAATCCAACTACATTTGAAGTTGATAAAGAAGAAGCTGCTAAATGGCTTAAAAATGGAGCACAGCCTTCAGAGACCATAGCACAGTACTTCGTTAAGCTTGGACTTCTAAAGAGCCTCAAGAGGGGTTCTACAAAGCCAAGTACAGAGAAGAAGACAAAAGAAGAAAAATAGTTGTATAATAATTCAAAGTATTTTAATTATTTTGAATACACAAATGAAAGAGCTTCTAGATCACATAGTTAAGTCAATCGTAAATCACCCTGATAATGTTGTTATAGAAGAAAAAGAAAGTCAGGATTTTCCTGGTTTAATTATTCTAACTATAGACGTTGCAGAAGATGATAAAGGTGTTGTAATTGGGAGAAAGGGAAGAACTATTAATGCTATCCGAGATTTGATTACCATTAATGCTATCAGAAATGACAAGCGTGTTAAGGTATTGATTAAAGATGATAAAGCTGGACACAGAGATGATACCGAAACTCCAAAACAACAGGAGGAACAGGTAACCACATCTGATAACGACAGTATGCTTTATGATGAAATCTAGTCTAACTGACTAGCCTTACTCTCAAATATTGTTACCACATCTGGGTATTGAGTATATGGCGTAAATGTTGAATATACATCAACACTTGTAGCTACCACAGGGACATAATAGCCAGTAACTGACAAACTTACCTGCCAAATACCCCCCATAGATTTTAAGTCTAGATTTGCTATTGTTATTATATATGGTGAAGCTGAGTACAAACTATCAAGGAAGCTAAGCACATTATTTAAAGATCCTTTATATGCCAATGGGCCACTCACTCCTAAGATGTAATTTCCATCGCTAGTTTCTCCCTCCGTATTTATTTTGATATCTCCCGCAGAAATCTCTGAGGAATTTAATCCTTTTTGTGATGCTAAGTTATCAATGTAATACATAAAGCTTGAAACCTTCAATGTGTTAGGTATAACCTTTTGAGCATTTACAAGATCACTTTGAAGAATACCCTCATCCATTGAGTTTAATGTAGTTTCCAACTGTTTTAATTGTTCCTCCTTTTTTACCACCGTGGCATGTTCTGATTGAAAAGTAATCGCTTTTTGGATCATAGGAACAAATACAAACACACCTAGTATTATCAAAATAACAACAACTAAGATAGGGATAACAATATCCGAAATTCTAAGCTTGGTTTTCTTTGCTCTTTCGCTTATGGCTTCAATCTCTTTTTTTGTTTTATTTGCATTTACTGTATTTGTTACTATTGGCATTACATTAATTTGTAGAACTTAAGAAATCGTTTAACACTAGTTTCCCCTTAAAAGAGAAGCGTACTGTATTTACTCCGTTTCCAACTGATTTCAGCGTTACAGTCTCCATCTTTGGATCATTACTTAGGAGATACCAGAATTTTGAGACATTCTCCATATCAGTTGCATTACCTTCAAGTGTAAAGGAAAGATCTTCCCCTAATGAGAAATCCGATACTGTAGAAGTTCCACTTTTTGCTGCTATGGCGTTGATATAGTCGACAACCTCTTTGGGAGAAAATGTCTTTCCTAATACTCTGTTGTACAACTTAACTCTTTCTGTGATCTCATTACTTGAGATCATCTTCTGAGTCATCTTCGTAACTTCGGTTTCATATGCCTGCAATTTGGACTTTTCATTATTTAAAGACATTCTAGAAACGATATTAAAACCAATGATTAGGATTGATACAATAACCAATATGAGTAGACTGGCGATTGATCCTACGTTTAGCTTTTTCTTTTTTTCTGCAATAACAACCTCTTCTTTAGATAGAGTAGGTATGAGGTTTATACTTTTTTCCTCTAAAATATTTGATGGGGCAACTTGTTCTTTGGGTTTTGGAGCTTCAGGGGGAAGTTTCTCTTTTGCCTTTACAGGTAAGGGAGCAACTTTAGAAGGAGTCTTTTTCTCAAAAACTTTTGTATCTATTTTCTTTTCGCTTTGAGATTGATTATTCATCTTTAAGTGCTAAACCTATGGCGACAGAGTATGAAGGTCCACTCTTCGCTATAATATCTTTAAATTTATTATCAACTTTGATTGAGGTCCATGGCATTGCTATAGTGACATTTACACCTAAACTCTTAGAAACATATTCCATTAATCCTGGAAGAAGCGCACCGTCTCCATTTAATATATAATCCATTGGAGCAGCAACGAGGGTTTTATTTTTGTAGAACTCTATGCCCCTTCTTACTTCTACTAATATTGATTCAATTATAGGGGAGAGGACATTATATATCTTACCCTCTAATACATTTTCAACCACACCGTAATTTCGCTTAAATTCTTCTGCTCGGGAATACTCAAAATTGAATTTATTAACTATCGATTGTGTTAAGGAATCAGAACCAATGGCGATACTTTGAGAAAAGACTAAGTAACCTTCAGAAAGTATACTCATATCGGTACTGTTAGCACCAAAGTCTAGCATAACTAAATCCTTTTTCTTAGTAGCACGATACATAGCACGTCCCATTGCAACAGATTCTGTTTCTATAGCTGCAAGCTCTAATCCAGCATTCATAGCAACATTTATGTATATATCAATAATCTTACGTGGGGCTGCAACCAAGAGTACACGAGGAGCGTTCTTGGCCTGATTAAATCCTATGGTAACGTAGCTCAGTTGAACTTCGTCTAATGGCATTGGAATGTACTGCTTTGCTTCAAAGTAAACCGCATCTTTCAACTCTTCGAGTTTTACTCCTGGGAATTCTAAGAATCTGGTAAACACCGAGAATTCAGGAAGGGCCATAACTGCAGATTTATTCTTAATCTTAGAGGAGTCATATAATTTTTTCAGTACATCTGCGAGTTTTGTCTGATCTGCTTTATCTTCGCTGTTTATAACACCACGAGGAGTAATCTGTGAGCCTAGGTTAACTAATTCTGGGAAACCAGAGGTGATACCCTTTAACTCAACAGCTTTCACTGAGTGAGTTCCAAAGTCTATACCTACATGGTCGGGCAACTTAGCCATATTGAGCAGTTTCTTCTAAGTTTAATTTCTACATTTATATATAATAGCAAAAAAAGGATAGGGGAACAAAAGTTATTCTCCTAAATACTTGCTAAGTTCTTTCATCAGTCCTTCATAGTCTATATCTGTTTTTACTAGATATGATGAAGCACCAAGATCAAAGGCTTCTTTGATGACCGCATCACTTGTCATATTGGTTAAGACTATAACTGGGACATTTCCATATTTTTCAGGATTGGTTTTGATTGCTCTTAGTACTTCTAGTCCATCAACGCCTGGCATCATAAGGTCTAGCAATACAAGTCCTACCACTCCAACCTGTTGAGACATAATATCTAGACCGTGATATCCATCATTCGCAGTCAAGCATACATAACCTGCAGTTTCTACAAGCTCTTTGTAAGAATCCAGCAATTGTTTATCATCTTCGACTATTAAGATTGTTCTTGGCATATTAATAAATATATAAAATTAATAATAATTACATACTTGTATACAGTATAATCTGATAACAAGGTATATGTTAAGAGCTAAAGATATGTTACCACTTTTCTTGCATCTACCATACTATTCCCTCTGTTGAGACCACAGCTTGTCGATGAACAAGTCGCTTAACAGGAGCGCCTTCGGCTAAGTACCATTCCGTAGGTTCAGCCTCAATATCAAATCTAATGAGATAGTTTGTGTCTCTCAGTACTGTGTAGGCTATATCAAAACTTTTTATATTTACAACTTCTGAATTTAGGGCTATTACATAGTCACCAGTATCACTATCAAAACAAGTCTCCTGTTGATTTAAAAGATTTTGCGCAGACGTTTTAAGAATATAGCCCATGCCATCATCTTTAGTAGAAGGGAAGTAGCCTATACATATCCAGCTCTCATAACCGTAAGGACGAAAATGAATTTCATTCCCAACTTGATTCTCTAAAACTGGGTTATCGTATACCTGAAGTACCGCTGGGCTGGCCAGCATACCATCACTGTTTACAACAACATTTGTATCTGGGTCATATTCTCTAACAGCCTCCGAGTTAAAAATATACACATCTGAAGGATTAGAATTACGAACAGTTCTTCTTACAAGCTCAAGGACGAACTCACTTTCGGATCGAACTCTGGTTTTGTTACTTGAAACTGTAGATATTTTTATCAATGTAGTAAGTGTAGAAGAGGCAGTCAACATAACCACACCCATTATGGCTATTGTTATAAGCATTTCTACTAAACTAAATCCTTCATACATATTTTTTTTGTTCATAATACTTCTCATAGGTTGACTACTGTAAAATAGGTATAGTCTTTCACACTGCTTCCCTTGGTAATACTTACGCCATTAACTGTTTGAGCACTTGATAGTCCAACTACAATTTTGACAACAATGTAATGATCTGATGCCGAATAGTTCTCTATACAAAATATTCTAAAGAACTTACTATCCTGATCCTCTTGTACCAATGCTTCGTCTTTGTATATATTTCTATCTGTATCAACAGTATAGGCAAGATATTCTTCTCCTGTTTTTCTAAAAGAATATTGATCGTCAGCACCTTGGTCAATTACATAGCAATTATTAATATCACCACTCGGGCTTGGAAATACATCTGCTCCTGAAAGTTTCTCTTGCATAGCGACATTTTGTACCATGGTAGAGCCTTCCACAGCATACTGAGTCATAGTATCAATTGTTTCATTTTGTATCATATCTTGGAGCGTGTTAGTCGCAATCTGCATTAACACTACAGAAGAAGCGCCCACGACCATAATAGCAATCAAAGCTTCTACAAAACCCATTCCCTCATATTTTGACTTTATATTATTTTTCATTATTGTAGTATTGATGCTTCAATTTTACCTGAAAGATTTCCTATCGTTATGACCCGTGAGCTAACATCACTGGCTGGAATTATTGTAATTACAAATGCTTGTGGAGTTTCTACTAATTTTCCCTCGCTTGTATAGTTCAATAATGCACCTTCGTTGTCATAGAAGAATGCCCTTCCTGAAACTGACTCAAAAACAAGATATCTTGGTGTCTTTCCATCTATTGCGGTTATTGTAATTGTGGATTTTGGGGTCGTCGTTGATTTGTCATATCCACTAAGCAAGCTCAGAGACGAGGTTATTCCTGTATCACAATTGCTCTCTATCCCTGAAAATACATTCATATATCCATTTCTTTCAGAAGTATAACCGGGAAGAGTAGAGCCTAATGGATATGATGTAGATGGATTATATCCCGGCAGATTTGATCTTGTTAAAATATCTCCGTAATCACTGAATGGGGAACACCATTTGAATACACTGTATGCACCATCGTGGTTAACATTCATATCGCCAAAATCTATTCCCAACCCATAGAGCCATTTCTCTCCGGAATCTCTTTGTAACAACATTGTTGATCTTTGCACAGATCGTATATCCTGCTCTAGTGTAAGAACATATTCATTCATTTTGATAGTATTTTGTAAGCCTCCAAAGGCCGAAAAAGACAACCCTCCTAAGATTCCAAAGATCGTTAATACGACCAAAAGTTCCATCAAGGTATACGCTGGATATTTTTTAAATGGTTTTAAATTCAAGGCAGTTTCCATACAATTCAACAATCCAATTTAACATAGAAAGGGATTAGTATCAATTATTTAGCGAGAAACCATCGTCTGTATGCCAGTCTGAATTGTCTAAACTTTTTATGATAACGGCGAGGGAATCACCACTTGATTGAGAATCGATATCATTGTCTGTGATAGGGCTAATTTCTGGAAGCATACCAATTCCATCACCCGTGCAGTAGAAACCGCGTTCTTTTTCATCATCGATTCCTCCAAGTGATACACAAACTACAACGAATCTTTGATCTATTGAGTCTACAGCATAGTAGAAAGTTGCATCGCTTCCTCCGCTAAATACTCCGTCTTCGTCTGCATATTCTTTAAGGATGTAGTTATCTGATGTACCATTGTATCCTAGTGCATATGCAAAGAACTCTCGTTCTATACAACCACTACATGTTCCTAACGCAGGATATGCTCCATTAATATTTTTGTATTTTACTAGTGCTATATAGAGTATTCTTGCAGCATCCTTGTGTTTTACATCTTGAGCCTTTTGTATAGCATACCTTCCAACCATTACGCCTATGGAGAGGAGTACAATCAATACTCCCATTACGATTAACATTTCTACTAATGTGAAAGCTTTATATCTCTTAGGCATGATTTAAATTTATCACATTTCCAATAATTTAAGAATACAACCCCAAATTGTTTCGCCATATATGATAGATATTACAAAAGCTATACTTAAAAAAGGTACCATAGGAATTTTTGCTTTCTTAATATTTATCTTCTTTTTAATAATAATAGCTATCGAATAGAGTAGGGCTGTAATGATAGATAGCCAGAAGAAGACTATGAACTGTTCTTTACTAATTAAAATCCCTAGTCCTAAAATTATTAATATGTCCCCAAGACCAAAGGATTTCTTAAAGAGATTCATAAGGATCAAGATTATACCTATTAATATCGGAAGATAGATTTTAGTGATATCAAACGTAAATATGAATATTACTAAACATACAGTAAGGAATATGTGAGTTAGATCTTTTGGGATTCCAAATTCTTTTATATCATAGCTACTTAGTATGAATAGAAAAAGTACAATGATATAGATATAGAAGGGGATAGAGAAGATGAGGAATGCTAAGAAAATTAGTCCTAGGAGTAATTCAGAGATTGGATAGTATATATTAACTTTGGAATGACAGTATTTGCATCTCCCCTTATTTATTATGAATCCCAAGATAGGTATAAGGTCTATCCACGACAGTGGGTGTTTACAATTCTCACAATGGGAGCTCTGAGTTAGTAGTTCTTTCCATTTGAATTCTTTTTCAATTCTGTAAAGGGTAGCATTAATAAAGCTTGCAAGTGCCGCACCAATAAAGAATATACAAATATATGTGATGATCATAATTCAATTATATACTGTTGGATAAAATAAAAAACCCCTCATAGCGAGGGGTTTTTAAATGCTTGCTTAAGCTATTGGTTTACCATGCCTTACCATCCCAATCTGAGCTAGTATATCCCGTGGTACCAGTAGAAAGGTATGCAAACCCTGCGGGAAGATCTTTTGATGTAATAGTACCGGTAGCCACATAACTAGATCCAAATCCATTCCCATTACAGTAGTAGCCCAAATCTTTTGCATCATCAATTCCACCTTTTGAGACACATACCAATACTACCTGTTGGTCATCCGTATCCACTAAATAGTAGAATGTCGCAGCCGTTCCTCCATTGAACGCACCATTATCCAAATACTTTCCTAATGCGCCAGTAGCTGCCGTCATTGTTTCTGGAGTTTCAGTTGCTACTGGGAATTCTCTGTTATCAGTATAATATGCTTGTAATCCAGTATAGATCTGGTCTACAGCATTCTGGTGTGCTACATCATTTGCTCTATTGATAGCAAATCTTCCTGCGGTGATACCCACTGCCATTAAGATAATAAGGATACCCATAACGATAAGCATTTCTACTAATGTGAATGCTTCATAGAGATTCTTTCTCATGTTTGATTAGACAGTTTATTAATTTAACTAATTAAAGATTACAAAACTTTCTATACCTTGTCAATGACGTACTAACCGATTGCAGAGGACAATTGGAACATAGGCATATACACACCCAGGGCTATGAATCCTACAGCCAATCCCATGATGATTAAGAACACAGGTTCTAAGATGGAAGACATATTTGTTGTTGCTACATCTACCTCTTCTTTGTAATACTGAGACACTTTTGTCAGAACGGAATCTATCTCTCCGGTCTCTTCACCAACCGCAATCATGCTACTTACAAGTAGGGGGAAGTATTCACTTCGGGCAATAGGCAGAGCAAGGGTTCCACCTTTTTCAACTTCTGCTTTAGCCTCTGCTACCGTATCTTTGAACATGCTGTTGTTTAGCGAAGAAGATGTTAGTTCTAAAGCCTTGATGATCGAGAGTCCGCTTCCTAATAGTAAAGCTAATATTCTAGTAAATTGTGACAGTTGCATCTTCGTTATAATTCCACCAACGACCGGAATCTTTAATACAAGTTTATCCCAATTTCGCTTTCCTTTCTCTGAATCCAAATACCATTTCCCTCCGATTATTAGCACAGCGATAACCACTAATATTGCCCACCAATATTTCAAGAAAAATGTACTCATGTTCATTAAGAATTGCGTTATCCATGGAAGTTCGGCTCCGAAATCTCCATATATGGTTGCCATAGAAGGAATAAGGACGGTCATCATCAAAACCATAACTGCGACAATAACTACCAAGATTATAATAGGGTAGATCATTGCAGACTTTAACTTGCTACTGAGACTGTTTCTATCTTCCAATTCTGTAGCTAATCTTTCTAAGATGGCTTCTAAATTACCACTTTCTTCTCCAGCTTCTATCAAATTCAAGGTAACCTCATCATAGATTTCCTCTTGTGCTCTAAATGAATCAGATAATGCTTTCCCTGATTGAACCGAGGAAAGCACCTCTTTTAATACTCTCTTGAATAAAGGGTTCCCAGCCTGTTGTACCATAATTTCCAAGGCTCTGGTTAATGGTAATCCCGCTCCAACCATTGTAGACATCTGACGCATGAAGATAACCTTTTCCTTCATTGGAACTCCACCAATATTGATTTCTGCTAAACGCTCAAAATCAATACCCATTCCTTCTTTCACTTTTACAACTATCAAGCCTCTATCATGCAATATATCAGTTACAGACTCAACGTCTCTTGCTTCTATCTCTCCACTTACTATCTTTCCTTTTACATCTCTTGCTGAGTACTTAAATTTTTTCATATTAATTCTTTAATAATCTTAGGACTTCTTCTGGGAATACCGCATATTCTTGAGCCTTAGTTACAGAAATAACTCCTTCTCTTACCAGATTTACGAGGGATTTCTCTAATGAGATCATTCCTATATCTGAGCTTGTTCTAATAACGTTATCTATCTGGTTAGTTTTTCCTTCTCTAATAAGATTGGCAACTGCAGAGTTCTTTAACATAATCTCTGATACAGCTCTTCGCCCACCTTTTTCTAAAGGAATCAATCTTTGAGCCACTACGGCTTCAAGGATATTTGAGAGTTGAGCTCGTACTTGAGGTTGTTGGTTATCTGGGAACACATCAATGATACGATCTATTGTTTGAGAGGCACTATTGGTATGTAATGTCGCAAAAACCAAATGTCCTGTTTCTGCCAAGGTTATAGTTGCAGATATTGTCTCATAATCTCGCATCTCTCCAACTAGCAATACATCCGGGTCTTGTCGCAATGCACTTCTAAGCGCAATATCCCATGAATGTGTATCATCGTTCATCTCTCTTTGATCTATTAGAGATTTCTTACCCTCAAAAACATATTCCACAGGATCTTCAATTGTGACAATATGACAGAATCTTGTTCTATTAATATCTTCAAGTAAGCTAGCTAGTGTAGTACTTTTTCCATGACCGGTAGGACCAGTCACAAGTACAAGCCCCTGTTTCAATTTAGTAAATTGATGATACATTTGTGGTAGCATCAATTCTTCGATTGTTCTAATTCGGGAAGGAATTAATCTAAATGCAGCACATAGGCTCTTCATTGCGTAGAATGCATTGATTCTAAAACGTGCATTGGTTGCACCCTGATATGTGTAAGCGAAGTCAATCTCTCGGTTTACTTCCAAAAGTTCTTTCTTTTCGTCAGATAATACTCCAAATATTAATTCCTCTGCATCTTCAGGATTTAGGACTCGATCTCCAACATCTTCAAGTTCTCCGTCTACTCTAATCACAGGAGGATATCCAACTGCGATATGTAAATCTGAAGCATTTCTACTTACTGTTAAAGCTAAAAGATCCGCTATCTTGTATTTAGAGTTATTAGTTCCATTTACGGAGTAATTAGGAAGTTTCTCTTCATTGTTATTAATATTCTCCTTTATACTTTCAGCAAGTTTTACACCATCTACTGGTTTGGCTAAGTTATTAGATTTAGGATCTCGCTCCATAGCCTTGGGTTTTTTGAAATCGGGCATAATATCATCTAAATTGCTTCCGGATCTACCAAGTGAATTTAGTGTCATATTTGATGAGGGCAGAGGAGCTGGCTCATTAGGCAGAATCCCCATATCTAAATTAGGCAAAGGAGTAGGTTGGGCGGTATACGAATTGACAGGTTTAGTTGCTTCTGGAACTAGATTAATTTCTGCAATATTTTTTGTTAATTGATTAATATCACCGTCTGGAGGAGGGGGAGGGGTAATAGTAGGCGTAGCAGAAGGAGTTACAGCAACTGGCGTTGGTGTAGTTACCTGGGTATATCCAAATTTTACATTGTTATCTTGGGCAGTATTATTATCCATTACTTATTTATATCAAAAATTTACTCTTTTGACACTCTCATAACTTCTTCAATCGTGGTTATACCTTCTAGTGCCTTAAGGTATCCATCTTCTATCATTGTTAGCATTCCTTGTTCTTGAGCAACTTTCTCAATATCTTTGTCTGTAACCGTTTCCATCATCATTCTACTTAATTTGTCTGTTATATCCAAAACCTCAAAGATTCCGATACGTCCTGAATATCCTGTACCTCCACACTTGTCGCATCCTTTACCTCGGTACAGGAAGATAATTGGTTGTCCGTCAGGACCAACCTCAGGTGCTTTAAAGGCCGAAGATCTTGGGATGAAGTTGAAATCTGCGGAAGTATTAGGCGAAGCTGCTATTCTTGTAAGATATTGTATTAAATCAAAACCTGGGATACTACTCATTTCCTCTTTAATGTTCTGTACTACTTCCGGTATGGCAGGATATGCTTCCATACAGTGCTCACAAACTTTTCTTGGTAATCTTTGTGCAGCTATGGTTCTAATGGTTGAGGATAGTAGGTAAGGCTCAATACCCATATCTAAGAGCCTTGGGATAGCTGCAGCTGCACTGTTGGTGTGAAGTGTTGAGAGTACTAAGTGACCTGTCAGGGAAGCTTGTACAGCGAGCTGAGCAGTTTCTTGATCACGGATCTCACCAACCATTACGATATCTGGGTCTTGTCTTAATACTGAACGTAGTCCTGTTGCAAATGTTAGACCTGCATCAGGATTAATCTGCACCTGGGTAACTCCTGGGACACGGATCTCGACTGGGTTTTCTAAAGATATGATATTTACCTTAGAATCATTAACCTTCATCAATGAACATGCCAAAGTACGAGTTTTACCACTACCAGTAGGACCAGTTACTAATACAATACCGTTTGTAACACCAAGTCCATCTAAAAATATCTTGTAAGCATGTCCTCTTAAGCCGGTAGATTCTAATGTGACGCCAGATGTGTCAGATTCGAGCAAACGCATAACTACCTTTTCACCATATATTGTTGGCATCGTAGAAACACGAAGGTCTATCTTTGCGCCATTAACCTTAATTGGGAATCTACCATCTTGTGGAATACGTTTTTCATCTATTTTTAAATTTGAGAGAATCTTTACTCTTGAGATGACAGCTGGATTGAGATTGGCAGGCAATGTAAGTCTTTCTGTCATTACACCGTTGATTCTAAACCTTACTCTAGTTTTCTTTTCCATAGGTTCAATATGGATATCAGAAGCTTTGGATATAGCAGCATATTGAAGTATTGCATTTACAATTCTAGCTATTGGAGCACTTGAGAGATCAGTACTTGTCAAAATATTAGGATCCTCGTTAATCTCTGTAACTGGCATCTCAACATCTTCCAAAGCTTCAGTAACTTCTGAGCTCATGGTTTCTCCAACTCTACGATCCAATATGTAACCTATACTTTCCGCCGTAGTAATATATACCTGTATCCTTGTACCAGCAGGATATTTCCTTTGTAATGCTTGAGTTGCTTGAATATCAAAAGGATCCTGCATTGCAATCTTGGCATAGTCTTGTCCTCGTTCAAATGGAACCGCTCTATACTTTTGTAGCGCATCTACACTAACTTCGGATATGATGCTTTCTTGAATTTCTACATCTTTAAGATTTATGTATGGTATTCCAAATATCTCTGATTTTGCCTGCGCTATCTGTTCGTCATTAGCTAAGGTCATCTCTCGAATAATTGTCTCTTCGCTTTTTTGGCTACGGCTTCTTTCAACAAGTACTTTTCTTGCATCATCTTCATTAATCAGACCATTACTCTGAAAGTATTTTAACAACGAACTTTTAGTTATCATTGGGCAGCAGTTTATTAGCTAATACTCCTTTTAGTTTATGATAACCAGTATAGAGAGTCAATGATAGATAGTAATTGAATCCCATATGGTAGAATAGGCTATGACGTACCTCTTCATCAGCAAAAATACAGAGCAACAGAGCAGCTATTTAGCTCAGTTTGTCTCAAAACTTCTCGGACAAGAAATAGTATCAGTGCAAGAGACACCGGATATACATATCTTGGATAGGAGAGAGGAAAACAGTATTGGAATCGAAGATGTAAAAGATTTTGTTAAAGAAATGATATTCAAACCGTTTGGTACTTCCAAACAGGTTGCCATTATATATCAGGCCGAGAAACTAACTCCTCAAGCTCAAAACTCTTTTCTTAAAACATTAGAGGAAAGTAACGATGAGACAATATACATCTTGTGCGTGGACAACGAAAAGAATGTACTTCCAACAATATATTCCAGATCCAAACCTGTTTACATTAAACAAGAGAAGATAGCAGTAAAGGAAGAAACTAAACATACGATACTTAGTCAAGATCTTGTTGAGCAATTCGAATATATTGACAGCATTTCAAAGGAGAAAGTAAAATGCCTTGAGTTATTGGACAATATTGAGAAGTACTTTAGCAAAGAGCTTGAAAAGGAAATTAAAAATGATAATATAAATAGCTCTAGGGCTATTTCAGAGCGTTTGAGATATATACAGGAAACAAGGGATAAGATAAACAGCAATTGTAATAAAAAGCTTGTATTAGAGGCATTAATATTATCTCTAAATGCTTAACATTTACCTCTAAAAAAGGTAAAATATAGGGTATTTTGACCAGTGAATTAAATTACGGAAACCACATAAATAATGACCAAACAAAGTGATTACGGAGCATCTAATATTCAAGTTTTAAAAGGATTAGAAGCTGTCAGAAAAAGGCCCGCAATGTACATTGGTTCTACCGATAAGTTTGGCTTACACCACATATTTACCGAAATTTTAGATAACTCTGTAGACGAAGCACTCGCAGGGTATTGTTCCCATATATGGGTCATTTTTAACAAAGATGGATCCTTAACTGTTAGAGATAACGGTAGAGGTATTCCTGTTGAAATGCATTCCGAAACTAAGGTTTCCACCTTAGAAACCGTTATGACCAACCTCCATGCTGGAGGAAAATTTGATGGCGGAGCATACAAAGTATCTGGTGGTTTACACGGAGTGGGTATGAAATGTACTAATGCACTTTCTGAATGGATGGAAACTGTTGTAAAGCGAGAAGGTGGAACTTTTAAACAAAGGTATGAGCGAGGAGTTCCCGTAGCCCCAGTTGAAAGAATTGGTGATTCCAAAGAGACAGGAACACAACACACATTTAAACCGGATAAAGAGATCTTTTCTACTATTGATTTTGATTTTCATACGATTGTTAAAAGTTGTAGACAGCATGCATACTTAACCGCAGGTTTAAGAATAACAATAACCGATGCAAGAGAAACAAAAGCTAAAAACTATGACGTATATTTTGAGGATGGCATTAAATCATATGTGCAATTTTTGGTAGTAAACGAGAAACCCATTAGTACTGAGCCTTTCTACATGAACAAAGGGGAAGATGATGTAATGGTGGAAGTTGCGATGCAATATACAGATAGTCTAGAAGAGGATGTTAGATGCTATACCAACAATATTATCAATCCAGAGGGTGGAACACATTTAGTGGGTTTCAGAACAGCTTTGACAAGTGCACTTAACTCATACGCCCAAAAGAATGAGCTTTTGAAGGGTTTGAATACAGGATTAAGTGGTGATGATGTAAGAGAAGGATTAACTGCTGTCATATCAGTTAAGGTGCCAGATCCACAGTTTGAAGGTCAGACAAAGATAAAACTAAACAATCCAGAGGTTAAAGGCATTGTTGGAAAAGTTGTAAGAGATGAGCTTTTAACATACTTAGATGAGCATCCACAAGAGGCTAAGTCCATAATTGGAAAGGCTGTGCTTTCAAACAAAGCTAAAGCGGCTGCAAAAGCTGCAAGAGATGCCGTCATAAGGAAAGGTGCCTTGGAGTCAACAAACTTGCCAGGCAAATTAGCAGATTGTAGTAGCAAAGATCCCGCAGAGAGTGAACTATTCATTGTTGAGGGTAACTCAGCAGGTGGTTCTGCAAAACAGGGTAGAGATAGACGAACTCAAGCTATTCTTCCTTTAAGAGGAAAAATCTTGAATACACACAAATATAGAATTGATAGGGTTTTAGGCAATGAGGAGTTCAACAATATCACAACTGCATTAGGAGTAGGTATCGGTGACACTTTGGATGTAAAGAAGCTTAGATATCACAAAATCATCATCATGAGCGATGCAGACGTTGACGGGCTTCATATCACTGATTTAGTATTAACATTGCTTTTCAGATTCTTCCGGCCTCTAATCGAACAAGGTTATGTATATGTTGCTCAACCTCCTCTACACAAAGTTGAGATCGGAAAGAAGAAGTATTACCTACTAAATGATGCTGAAAAAGATGCATTTGTGAAAGAAGCGAAAGAAGAAGGAAAAACTGTAGTAGCAAATAGATTCAAAGGTTTAGGAGAAATGAATCCAGAGCAATTGTGGGAAACCACGATGAATCCTGCGCTTAGAGTATTAAAGCAGGTACATATTGATGATGCGCAAGATGCTGAACAAACATTCGAATTGTTAATGGGAAATGAGGTCCCTCCAAGAAGAAGGTTTATACAAACCTATGCAACTAAAGCTAACTTAGATATTTAACCAAACCATCATGACAGACGAAGAGCAAAAAGAAAAAATATTAGAAATAGCAGAGGAAAAGCCAACAACGGAGGAAACTCCCGTTGTAGAAGGCGAAGAAATAATTCCCGAGCCAGAAGATAATGGAGACATAAACTTTAGTCTATCATTTAAACCCGGGGAAATAGCAGAACGATCAATCGTGGATGAAATGAAGTCTAACTACATCGATTACTCTATGTCCGTCATAGTCTCTCGTGCATTACCAGAGGTAAAAGATGGTCTTAAACCATCTCAACGAAGAATACTTGTGGCTATGAACGACTTGGCTTTGACATCAAGTGCACACTACAGAAAATGTGCAAAGATTGCAGGAGACACATCAGGAAACTACCATCCTCATGGAGAAGCCGTCATTTACCCTACATTGGTAAAACTCGCACAAGATTTCTCAACTAGATATCCCCTAATTGATGGACAAGGAAACTTTGGTTCAATCGATGGAGATATGGCTGCAGCAATGAGATACACAGAGGCAAGGATGGGAAAGATAACCCTTGAATTGATGAAGGACTTAGGCAAGGGAACTGTAACTTTCATACCTAACTACGATGGTACAAGATTAGAACCAACCGTATTACCAGCTGCATTCCCAAATGTCTTAGCCAATGGTGGCGATGGTATTGCAGTAGGTATGGCAACTAAAATGCCACCTCACAATCTCAAAGAATTGATCAATGGTTTACAAGCAATGATTAAGCTTGGAAATACATGGAATGGGAATGCAATCTACAATGAACTTAGAAAAGCTAAGGAAGCGGGAGAGGTTATTCCTCGAACCTTGAACTCCAAACCTGAAGACTATCTTGAGAACTACGTTGATACAAACGATTTAGACTATCCAGAGAAGATAAAGACACTTAGAGAAAAGATCGCAGAGGACAAGAATGTCCTGTATCCTGATTTCAAATCTGAGATTTCTCCATTGGATTTAATTGAGATAATTCCTGGGCCTGACTTCCCAACAGGATCTACCATCTATGATCAAAATGAAATCTTAAATGCATATGCAACAGGACGAGGAAGGGTTCTGCAAAGAGCAAAAGCCTCAATCGTTGAAGGTCATCAAGGCAGATTCAATATCATAGTTACTGAGATACCATTCCAAGTAAACAAAGCACACATGATTGAGAGAATGGCAGATTTAGTAAAGGAAAAGAAATTAGAGGGTATTGCAGATATTAGAGATGAATCCAGTAGAGAAGGGTTAAGAGTCGTAATTGTCTTAAAGCGAGAAGCTCAGCCGAAGGCAGTATTGAACAAACTCTACAAATATACCGAGATGCAAAAAGTATTCAATATGAATATGATTGCATTAGTAGAACAACAACCAAAGACATTACCATTAAAGCGAATCTTAGAACTATTCTTGTCGTTTAGAATGACCGTTACTATTCGTAGATATGAGTTTGATTTAGCAGAAGCAAGATTCAGAGCACACATCTTAGAGGGATTACTTAAAGCTTTAGATCTCTTAGACGATGTCATAACTACTATTCGTACTTCAAAAACTCAAGAAACTGCAAAGACAAATCTGATGGACAAATTCAAATTTACAGAGGTACAAGCACAAGCTATCTTAGATATGCAGCTTAGAAGATTAGCAGCACTCGAAAGAATGAAGCTCGAAAATGAACATAAAGAGTTGCAAGAAAATATTAAGACATACAATGAGATATTGGAAAATCCTGCTAGAATTCTTGAAATTATCAACGAAGATTTGGAAGAAATCAAAACTAAGTATGGTGATGAGAGAAGAACTAAGGTAGTAAAAGGAAAGATAGACGAAATCTCAGAGGAAGATATGGTCGCTTCGGAAGATACCCTAGTAACTATTACGCACACAGGATATGTAAAGAGAGTTCCACCTGATACATACAAAGCTCAAAAACGAGGTGGAAAGGGAGTCTCTGGAGGAGATACGAAGGAAGGCGATTTCATTGAGCATGCATTCCTATGTAATACTCATGATGAACTTTTACTATTCTCCAACCGAGGAAAGGTCTTCAATCTAAGGATATTTGAGATCCCCGAATATGGAAGAACTGCAAAAGGATTGCCATTAGTAAACTTGGTCCAACTCGAACCTGATGAGATCATTACCTCTGTTTTGACTAGAGATCCTAAAGGTCTCATTAAAGAACGTCAAGCAAGTGGCGAAAAGATCGCTTACGAATATTTCCTAATGGTAACTGAAAAAGGAATAATTAAGAAAACAGAGCTTTCAGAATTTGCGAAGATTAGATCCAATGGACTTACTGCAATAAAGCTGGAGACTGGGGATCAGCTATCATGGGTTAAACCTACAACTGGAAAAGATGAAGTCCTAATTGTAACTGCTGAAGGTAAGTCTGTAAGATTTAAAGAATCTGATGTTAGACCTATGGGTAGAAATACAAGAGGAGTAACGGCTATAAAATTTAAATCGGCTACTGATAATGTTGCTGGAATGGGAATTGTAAAGAATGATGATATGTTGGTACTAACACTATCTGAGAATGGTTTTGGTAAGATGTCTATATTAAAAGACTATCCTGCACAAAAGCGAGGAGGAACAGGTGTATTTACATTTAGAGTAACACCAAAGACGGGTAAGGTTTCTGCCGCTAGGATTATAGAACCAGATCAAGAAGAGATAGTGGTTATCTCTGAAAAATCTAAAGTCATACGTTCTGAACTAAAAGCAGTACCCACACTTGGAAGACAGACATCGGGAGTAAAAGTTATGAATATTGGTGGAGATGATAGGGTAGCTACAGTAGCTTTACTTTAAGATTTGGAATAGCCATCGGATCCTTTGTCCAAAAGAATATTATATGTCTCGGTCTTATCTTCGAGTTTCTTTATTCGTTCAGAAAGAAGTGCGTTATTTGCCCACAGATCTTGAGCAGAAAGATCCATTCTTTGCATATTACCCTGTATAGCTATTAACTTTAGGTTAATATCTTTAAGCATAACTGTATGCAGAGCAACCATATCTGAAATAGCGTCTAGTCTACTAGCTATACTCACGAATCCTTTACCATGTTCCTCCAGTTTATTTTCTATGGACTCAAATCGTTTATCATGCTCCTCCAGTTTATTTTCTATGAACTCAAATCGCTTGTCATGCTCCTCCAGTTTATTTTCTAGGAATTCAAATCGCTTGTCATGCTCCTTCAGTTTATTTTCTATAGACTCAAATCGTTTATCATGCTCCTCCAGCTTATTTTCTATGGACTCAAATCGTTTATCATGTTCTTCAAGTTTATTTTCTATGGACTCAAATCGCTTATCATGTTCTTCAAGTTTCTTATCTATTACTCCAAATCGTTTATCAATAGCATCAAACTTTGGTTGTAATAGCTCTTCAATTTTCTTTAGATCCTCTTTTGTAAGCATAAATACATTTTAAATGTTAAATCTTACGAAATCTTTACAATTTTAAAATTTTTAACCATACCTTTATCAACAGAAGCCGTAATCTCTTCATAAAGCTTGTCATATGTCATTCCAATAGGATATTTAATCCTATTCTTCTCAAGTTGTTTAATTAAAAGCTCTATCTTAGTATTCATCTTTTCCATGTTAAGAGCCATTTTATTCATATCTATGACATTGATATTCATTGTACTTCTCCTAACAATTTATATCTCTCTAGTATATTCCTTCTCCCATATAGTTCATGACCTAAAATCTGATATACACACCTTGTAATATTTTTAATATATAATGGAGAAATGAAAACAGTATTCATATCAATAATCGCCTTCATATCAGCAACTCTTAGAGTTGCTCCCGATACCGCAACGATTGTTAATGTAGAGTATGGCAATCAAAAAGAGCTTACATTTAATCAACAGATTGTAGAATACACACCAGCATTAGAAATAAAGCCATCAATTGTGTCTGGCTCAGTATTAGGCAAATGGTGGGGATATCCAGAGGATATCAAAGCTGTAACACGAAGTGGGGATGATTTTTTGGTATTAGTAAATAAAGAGTACAAACTTCCTTCGTCATATGCACCAACCGATTTGGTTCTTGCTAGTAATTCTGGTATAAGGCTAGGCGGAAGTTACTATTTAAGAAATATTCTAATTAATGATCTTACCAATCTTGTTAATGATGCAAAGGCAGATTCAATTGATTTAAGTATTGTCTCTGGATATCGTTCGTACAACACGCAAATATATACTTACAATCACTGGGTAAGTATAAATGGGGTAGATGGGGCAGACAAGATTTCAGCAAGGGCAGGACATAGCCAGCATCAATTGGGAACTGCCATTGATTTTAGTAGTAATGAAGTAGCAGATGGATTAGGAGGACAATTTAGATACACCAAAGCAAGTGCTTGGTTAGCAGAGAATGCTTGGATATATGGCTTTGTTATTAGCTATCCTAGTGGATATGAGAGTACAACAGGATATAGCTATGAGAGTTGGCATTACAGATATATAGGGGTTACAAATGCACAAGAGATGCATGATAGTGGTATGATTTTAGAAGTATATTTAGAGAATAAAAACTAATTATGAAAAAACGAACCTTTTTAAAATGGATTAGCAGTACATATACAATAATAGGGTTTGTATTCTTACTCTTCGCATTAGTATTAGTACTAATACCCGTAATACCATACATCGCATATAGAATACATCCCGAGGAAACTACAAATGAAATAACCAAAATATCACAAACTGTAGTAGATAACACAGAAGTGCAAACACCTACTAACCAGATCCAACTTCCACCATTAGATATCACTTTGCCTACAGATCCATATATATCCATTCAAAAAATAGGGGTATATTCACCAATCTCAACAGAGTCCAATTATACTGAAGCTCTGAAGAAAGGAGCCTGGGTTGTTCCTGATTATGGTACGCCAGAAAACGATACCATACCTATAATAATCGCCGCTCATCGTTTTGGATATATATATTGGGATAGGGAGACAAGGGAGAAGATATCCTTCTACAATCTTCCTCAGGTACATACCGGAGACGCTATAGAAATCATATGGGGTCAGAGGAAGTACACATATGAAGTATATGCACAATCCGAAGGATCTAAGATCGTAGACTACTCCGCCGACCTTGTTTTATACACCTGTAAGTACTTTAATTCTCCCGTTAGAGTCTTTAGGTATGCAAGGTTACTAGCCCCATAGTATTTACAATATGGGCTATAATTGATATAATTCTCATTGTTAAGTTAATTTGCCCTTAAAAAATGAGAAAACTTATGTCAGTTTTGTCTGCTGTAATCATTCTCTCTATTTCGAATATATCGATAGTACTTGCTGATGGAAATCCATATGGGCCATATAACCCATATATACCTCACAAACCAATAGATACTGGTTTTGAGGATGTAGGAATATTTTACATAATAGCTGGTATTGTTTTTGTATTAGGAATGGGATTTTTAACTACAGCTAAAATCTTGAAGAACAAGCTTTCCTTACAAAAGTAAGGGAAGCCCCTTCAAGGGGTTATGTATTTTCAATTAATTATTATTTAAATCGATGAAACTATCCTTAATAGTTCCAACATATAAAAAAGAAGATATTGTTTTAGATCAATTAGAAAGATTGTACGGATATCTTTCTAGAAAGAATCCAGACTTTGAACTCATCTTTGTTATCGATGGGTATGTTGATAATACTAAGGATATTCTTAAACAATATATTGCTGAGAATAGATTACAAAAGGTTAAGGTCATAGGATACTCTGTAAACAAGGGTAAGGGATATGCAGTTAGATATGGTATGAAGAGAGCTACTGGTGATGTAATAGGGTTCACAGACGCTGATATGGATATCCAGATCAGGACCTTGGGATATGCTTTGAAGGAAATTAAGAAAGAAGATGTTCATATTGTTATACCTTCTAAATTACATATTGATTCTAATGTTCAGATGTCTCCTAAGAGAGTATTACTTTCTAATGGCTTGATATTCATAAATAGAATGTTGCTTACTTTACCAGAAAATATTTCTGATATTGGTTGTGGTTTAAAACTTTTCAAAAAGGATATTATAAAAAGCATATTACCCAATTTACATGTAGATAGGTTTGCAATTGATTCTGAGATATTAAATGAGGTTGGAAAATTAGGATATACAGTATCTGAAATTCCATTCTTCTTAAACAAGAATAGAAGTACAAGTACTTCTACAAATATAAGGGATATGTATCATATGGTAACTGATATTATGAGTATCTCTTTTAGAAATAGGGCTCTCGTTAGCTTCATAAACAAATCTCTTAAAGCTTATAGCACCCGATAACTTCTCAGTTCTAAACCGCTCTTTAAAAACATATGCCTAGACTATGGAGTAGGGGGATATTTACAAATATATCAACCTATAGTATAATATATACATAAGTTAAAGGCTGCTCTTTAATAAATAAACATAATAATTTTCCACAAGAAATGTGTGCGTATGAGGATTCATATATAGAGATAGTATCTTTGATATGAGTTCTTATGAACTCTCGATCTTTTAAAATTTCTAAATATATTATATAGATTTTTATCTTATATATTTAGATAAAATAGCGTGTGGTGAATATATAGCTAAGTCATATTTTCTCTGCATATATTTAGTGTTGCATATTGTATTTCTAGTACTTATTAGGAATATAGCGTGCAACACAAAATAGTATGCAAATCCCAAAAAGGGAATCATTCAAAAGGAGAAGAAAATGGCAGCACAAATAGTTACATTGGGTACAGAAAAGTACCAACTGATTCCGGTCGAAAAGGGAACGAAAGTCCCCGCTGGAGTTAGCACAATCCGATGGCACGATGGGAAGGATTACATCCTTTCACCGATCGAAACCAAGGCTCCGGCCAAGGAAGAATCCAAGACTCCGGTCAAGGAAGAACCCAAGGCTCCGGCCAAGGAAGAACACGAGAGTCCATTTGTAAGGATAGGGAAATGGATAGCCGGGATTGGATTAGCAGCACTTATATTGCTGGTCGTAATCATCCTCATCTCGAAGGTCTCGGATCTTGTGCACGTTGGGCAGAATCCTGCAGCCTCAGCACCAGTATCGGCACCTGCATCGGTTGTCCTTTCAGAAGCTACGGTCGTGGATCTCGGCTCCATTGGCAGCTACCATGCTGTCTATGATAGCAACGTAGGTCAATGGACCCTCGGCATCTGGGAAACCAGTATGACACGGGCAGGCAAGGGCTTAAGCGAATTCAAACTGAGGGCAACTTCAGTATCATTCGTTATGCCGGCAGATGGAATCATCAACAACAGCGCTGACCATATCGCCATCAACAATGTTGAATGGACACCTGGCAACCCTGCGGTTGATTCAAACGGTAGCTCTTTGGTAGCCAAAGGCTCAAATGTAACAATTTGGACCGATGGCCCAAACGACAGTGCCGGATTCCAAATCTGGTTCAAGTAACATTTTTTCCAAGGTAAAACTTGGGAAGTTCTTAGCTTGGTTCCGGTTGGAGGGAGTATTTTTATTGTCACTAATCTGACTCTAACTCCCCCCAACCAAAAACCATCACCACACGCTAAGATCCTATAAGACTAATATTGTCTTACTGATGAGTCCATGTAAGGACGAAAGGATTATTAATTAAAGAAATATAGAATAAAAGCAGGAGTAAAATCCTGCTTTTTTGTTATTTAAACACTTTCCTAACCAATTCAAACATACTCATAAATACCTTAGGTGGAAATATGCTAAATACATATACCCCTAGGGTTTCAATCTTCCACTTAATATATTGTCCTAAAGTAGGTTTTATACCCAATTCCTGTATAGCCCATTTTCTTACTTCATTAGTTTTCTTAAAATGATCTACCATCTTAGATTGAGACTCAGTATCAAAGGTCATACGATATTTAAGTACAGTATCTGGAAGATTATGAAATGTACCTATTTTACTAAGTAAAAAGAAAAACTTAACATCTTCTACCTTCCACATATTCTCAGGATACAAACCTACTTCTTCCACAGATGATTTTCGCAACATAACCGCAGGATGAGCAAAAGGCATAAACAAGAACATATTCCTCTTAATATCTTTATCCTCAACTGCATACTCTCTATGCCCTGTGACCTTGCTATCTACATCTATTATATCTATCTGACCTCCCACAGCTACACAATCAGGATTGTTCTCTAAATATTCTGCTTCCTTTTCCAATCGAGTAGGGTACATAGCATCATCAGCATCCAATCGGGCTATATATTTACCTTTAGACTGTCTAATTCCAATATTTATGACATTTCCCAATCCATTTTGTTTAGATACTGATATCACTTGAATACGGTTATCCTTTTCCTCATATTCTTTAAGAATATCTAGTGTAGTATCTGTACTCTCATCGTCTACCACTATTATCTCCAGAGTAGAGTAGGTCTGGTTAACACAGCTATCTAGCGCTTCTTTAATATATTTCTCGCCATTATGTACAGGTATGACTATGGATACCAGGGGGTTATTGTTTTGCATATGTTCTTTTTCTAAATACTTTAATTAGTAGGTATGTAAATTCTACAACAATTAATATATATCCTAGATATCCTAAGAGATTAGGCCAGTAGAATATATATATTGTATCGAAATCGGTATTAGAGAGATCCCAACCTTGTTTCCAACCATTTACTGTAACCTTATCATTTAATATATGTCCTTTATCTGTTATCGCTATCCAACCATCTGATTTTGATTGAGGAATGGTGAGTAATATATGCTCTCCATTCACATCACTTTTTACCATTTTGTATATTGGAAGCTCTGAAGATTTGTTTAATGTAATGGCTTCTACTACAGAGTATTCTGTGTTAATAGAAGTGGTTAGGTTCAAATCCATCCATTGCTGTGGGATTTGCATTACTATGAAATTTTTAAGACTATTCTCTGTAACAGAAGAGTAACTTGTACTATTAAAAGAAGCATCCATAAAAGAATATTTTGAAGAGGTCGTAAACAGCCTGGTTACAATCTTGCTCTCCGAAGTATCGTAAAAGGTATCATCTATCCAACATTTATCATCTCCTTGATATGTTAGGCATACTGAGGATGCAATATTTGAAATATTTTGGCCTTCCCAAATCCAAAGGTACTGCTGATTAGAATCGGTTTGTAAGATGTTTTCATACTGATTTAGGTACTGCCCTTGTACCTTTTGATTCATTCCTGCATTAGTAGTAACGGAATATTTCTTTAGAGTATCTGATGCCTTGTTAGGATGCCATAGACTAGAGTTATCCGAGCCTAAATATACATAGCTATTTGATCCGTAGAGAATGGGAATCTTGACCTCTACTTCATCACCATTCATAACCGATGTTGTCAATATACCAGCTGACAAAGATTCTGAAGTGTATGATATTGATTGAAAAGCATTGGCAAATGACAAGGAGATATCTCTTACTACAACCTCAGCTTCTTCACCGGAGGGATTCAATGCATAGACAAGAAGGGTCAGGTTGTCTTTTTCTGATATGAGTTTTGGTATCAAGAAATGTCTTGTTCCAAAGCCTTCGGTGTTAGCAAAATACTTCTGATCATTAACACATTTATTTTCTAATCCCGAGAAAAGACATACACCTATCAATGTATCTTGGGAGGCTTCCCAATTAATATTAACAATTCCGACAAAAGGATCTGTATTATTTACTGTTAAGCTTGTACTTACACATGGTAACTCTGATTTCCCCTTAATGGAGAAACCTGACGCTAATTTTTCTGGGATTAAGTCCGTTATGACTTTGTACTTGTCACCTGCACAATTCCCAGGTTGGCTATTCTTCAATATGTCTGTGTAGTCTTTCGTTTCGAAAACGTTACTGGTAACACTCTGAATATAGTTCAAGGTACCCCAATTATTTTCTACAGTTAGCCCTTTGAGAATTGCAGATCTGTCATATACATTATTGGAAATTATTAGATACTCAAAATTACTTGGGACATTGAAGAGTTTCTTACTAGTTAGTTCCATCCCCGCAACTATTGGAATTGAAGGAGAAACAGTTAACCTGTTATTTCCATCGTATGAAATAGTTGAAGGTAAGTTGGCTTGATCTATTTCTGACTGATCTAGGGTGAAGAATTGGGAGTCTCCAGAATATATGAACTTTCTAACCAAGTAGCCATTTTCAATAGATAGATTTCCAATATTCATATCCAAAGCATTAAGGCTTGGACTCTGAGCACTATCTCTTTCAAATGTGTATATATTTCCATCCAAGGTTTCCGTATATTGTGTTGTTGTACCTGCATCAATGGTATACAGCTCTAAGAAATCTTTTTGCCAAACCAATTTCCAGCTCTTAGTATATCCATCTAATACATCCCAGTTAATAGCATGCCCATATCTTCCTTTAACTAAGCTTCTGTCTACTAATACATACTTAACATCATATTTCTGTAATTCTTCTGTAAAAGCATTTGAGTCGCCAGCTTCAAAATCATTGCTTAGCTGTAACATTCCTTCTTCACCGACAGCGGAACCAATTGCAAGTGACATATCCATTAATGGGTTAGGAAGTATGTATCCTAAAAATTGTGAACCCACAAATCCCCAATTGTATTCTCTAAAGTACCCATTGTTTGATGGAGGAGCATAATATATTCGACTTTGAGAGTCATCTTTTAAGTATTCTGCTAATGCCTTGTATTCACTTGGAAGCGATACGGTTGCTCTCTGAGTGAACAACTCGCCTCTAAACAGATATTCAGAGAAACCAAATAGGCCAGCAATTGTTAATATCGAGAAGATAATTACAGGAAGATGTTTTACTTTCTTAAAGAATGAGCCCAGGAAATCCACAAAATACAAGAATCCTATTCCAGATGTAATGGTTAAAACTAACAGATATGGCTGACATAGCTTTGAGGAAACCCATCTAAAGATCTGTTTGAAAATGGCAATGTGTTCTTGTAGCCATATGTATATTCCACCTAAAGGAGGATTCTGGTTTTTTAAAAGGAATAGAAATATTACTAATGCAATCCAGAGTGGAAGAAGTTCATATTTCTTCTTTATAACAACAAACACTAGCCCGACGACTGAGAAGAATAGGGGGATATATGCTAGAACTTTAAAGAAGTCGTAGTTGGTATAGTCATTTGATTGAGGAAAAATATATGTACTCCGTGATGAATCGTCAACCGTACCTAGAAGGCGGGTATAGAAACGAGCGGAATTCTCAAGTGTCATCATCTGCTTTTCGAGATCTATGGTGCTGGAAGTGATGGATCTGTTGGTGGAAGAATTGATAATATCCGAACTTGTCGAAGCTGTGTAATGAATAAATGGAAGGATCCAAAAGAGTTGAGTTACAAGTATTACTCCAATTACGTACAGAATTCGCTTTATTTTAAACTTAAACAGATAGCCAAAGAAGAGTACAAAGAATACTATTACTACAATATCTACAACAAAAAGAGTCGCTATTACCGAGGTAGCTGTAAACAATAGCGTGCTAATGAACACCAAGAGTAATCTTTTACTACTCCAATTACTAAATAGGTAGTAGAGAGAGAGGATTAAAAGGGGGAGGAATCCATACTGGGTTATGTATGGCATCATATTAAAATTGAATACCCATGCAGTCCAAAGAGTAGTTAGGTATATGATACCAGCTAGGAGGAATATAACGCTGGAGTACTTTGTTTTTACAAAATCTTTCACCATCGCTCTTGTTAGAAATGCCATGGATAATACACCAGTCCACAAACATACAAGTGAGAATACCTGAGCAACAGAAGATGAAGGAAGAACAAGATTAAACAACCCCATTATTCCAGTTCTAAATATATCTGCCTGTTCACTGTCCGAAGCAAATCCTAATACTCTGTAACCTCTCCATGCTGGAGATAGTAGGGATCTTAATATGGTTAACCCTGGGTTTAGTTCGGGGGAGTAGTTATCGTTAGATAATAGGTATTTACCAGGGACAAAAGATAATACAGAGATAACTAACAATATAATAACCAATAATATAATAGACCAGTATCTCTTAAGAAATGTTTTCATATATAAATATAACGAACTCAGGGTATATCTGCAATCTATTTATTAATAATGTATTTAAGGATACAAAACATTTGTTTATATACTTAAGTACATCACCAGAAGAGAGAGAGCCATAAAGGCAGATTCTCCCTTCTGGGATTTGATGTACATGTTGCTTATGAAGCAGGGGTCGGTGTAGGTACACCAGGTGCATAGATTATGTAGCCATCTTCGCGAATTGAAGACGCAGGGATCAGTTGGTCGTAATACACGATGGCATCAAAGAAAGCCTTTGCTGTAATTTCTTTGACAGCTCTGTAGCCCTCTTTGACATACACCATCTCGCCCGTTACCGGATCTGTGGTTGGAGCCATCAAGGCCTGCCAAGAAAACTCAGCAGTATAGAACGAATAGGAGGTTCCGTTATCGTTCAATTGAACCTTGAAGTACTCACCACGCCAGCTGCGATAGATGACTCCGTCACCAGGGTCTTTTAGACCAAGGCCCTGAAGCCACTGTTGCTGATCGATACTGTCAGGCACTGCCGTTGCTTGCGCGTTTCCAATGGAGAGTTGATCCCCAGCGGGCACCGCAGGTGCATTGGCCTTGACTGAAGAGGTTCCCGCCGTCATTGCGGAAAGGAACACCGCAACGCCGATCACCAAAAACGTGAACACGAACACTACTGCCTTTTTCATTACCGTCTCCTTTATTGTGGGCATACCCACTTGTTTTGTAGAAGCTATGTTCGCTTCCCTCGTATCAAAATCCGAGAATATTCAGACATTAATATGAGAGAAGCCATATACTTCTAGAAAAGAGATTTAACATGTACATCTTTAATACCTATTCAATACAGATATAAATATCATGTATATATTAGAATAAGTAATATTTTAAAGAACATTATCTCTTCATATAGAAAAGATATTAAAAAGAATAGGGGATATTCTCTAAGACATCATTTCTAATATGGGATATGTTTTTGCTGTATTATTTAAAGAGCAGTCTTTACTTTTGACATATTAATTATACAAAATACTGATTTCCGAGTCAATACTATGGGGCATTACACACATATAGTGTAAATTGGGTAAGATTTTACCTTAAAATCGCTTGACTTAGTATATAACTTCACATATATTTTATGTATATAAATCTGCCTATTTAAACATACTTGTTCAAATAGGTTGCTAAATTAACCTAAATGATTAAGAATATGGGTAACAATACTGAACCCGAAGCAGGAACAGGTCTCTATACGGGGCCATCATCTGATAGTTTTAAAAGTAATGAGCAATTAGGCGTAACTGATACTGGCTCTATTATTGATAATTCGGGACAAATACACCGTAATGTAGATGAAAACCCCATAAATTGGAGTAACTTTAACACTACTGAAAAAACTATTCCAACACTATCTCACGTAGCAGCAGATGAAAAGAGATATTACGACAAAGACCTTCATTACTATCCAGAAGTGAACACATATGAACCTCATCAAAACGCTCAAGAAGCTCCTGAAACTGCTAGTTATATGGTTGCTACAAAAAAAGAGGCTATCGCTAGTAATAACAAAGCAAATGAGGACTTTACAGGTGTTATCTCTCCCAAAGCTACAGAATTTCTTTCAACTGAAGACCTTAAAGCAGAAAATGCTAGATTAAAAGAACAAAATGAGGAATTAAAAAAGAGATTAGATAGCCTTGAAACAAAGATTGATCTCTTGATTGCCAAGATACAACCTTTAAATCCAGATATTCAGAATGCTCTAGATCCAAATAATCCTAATAAGGTTGATTACGATAAGCCGTTTAAGGATGTATATAATGCAACAGTTAAAGATGCTAATAAACAGCTAACTCCTGCACCTCAACCATCTACGGAAATTGGCACTGCTAGTAGTCAAGAGGCCACGGAAGCAGAAAAATTAGCTCAAGACAAAGCTAAAAGAGATTATCGAAAAGCAGCTCTTATAGGAGGAGTAGTTGGAGCTACTGTTGGAATTCTTGGCGGAGCAACAGTTGCTGTTGTGGGAGGTGCCGTTTGTTTGGCTGTAGTAGCAGGTGGTAGTAAACTAGCCGGTTGGAGATATGATGTATTAACATCTAAGATTAATAAAGCTGAGACACCTGAAGAAAAAGCGAAACTTGAAAAGAGAAGAGCTACTTGGGAGAAGATTGGCAAATTTATTACCAAAGCAAAACCATATCTAGGCGGTGCAGCCATCGGTTTTGGTGCTGCAGCAATAGTAAGTAATTTATTCTTAGGTGGTCAAGGTCTGCTTAATATGCCACACAATGCAGTCGCTGGAAATACAATACCAAATGGAGCTGAAAAAGTAGCTACAAATACATCAACCGGAGGAGTGACAGAAATGTCTTCTGAACCTGGTGGAGTGATTGTAAATGGAAGAGTAAATCTTCCTGGTAGTGCATGGGATGGAAACTTGGCATCAGCACCTCAAGATATTTTAAGAGGTGGTGAATTGAATCCTTCAAACTATCCTGGTGGTGCAACAAACATGGGAGGCTGGCTATTAGAAAAGAAATTAGTTGATGCAGGAATATCTTGGAATAATATAATCCAACAACATGGCACAGATCTAGCACATCAGCTACTTAACGTGGTGCAGAACAATCCTAATGTAGATGTGAATACTGCAATAAATCAACTTGTATCTGCTGGATATTAATAATTTAACTTAATATATATACGAAAATGGATTACACTGCCCAAATAGAAGAATTAAAAAATCAATTAAAAGCATTGGGGTTCGATGAAGATAAGTTAAATCAATTAATGGATCTTGCTGTACAAGAAGCCATAGATAGTGCGTTACTTGATTTGCAAGACAAGGATGAAGAGACCCTCAATCAACTAATGCTTTCTTTAGAAAATGATCCTACAAACACACAAGAAGCTCTGGATAAGGTAAACAAGGTATTCAGTACCGTTTACGGCGAGCAAGCAGAAAGTAAGAAGCAAGAGTTAGTTTACAACTATCTCAAAGCAACCATTGATCAAACCCAACAGGCAAAAGATATGCTCCAAAAATATCAAGCTGGGGATCCTTCTACTGTAGCTTTCGTAAAATCACAAGAAGGAAATCCTGATGTGCAAAAAGTAATAGACGAAATGCAAAAATAGCTTTTACTTTAACGGATGATTTTTTCTAACAGTTTCTTCTGCGAATTTTTCGCTTGCATGTACATACTTGGTAGTAGTATTTAAACTCTCGTGACCCAACAACGCTTGCAAAGCCACAGGACTAGCACCTTGTTCAGCCAAGTAAGTAGCAAATCCATGCCTGAGACTATGTGCAGAAGTAGGAATCTGTATACCAAGCTTACGTCTATATTCAGCAATCTTTTCTTGAAAATAGTTTGTAGATATTCGCATATCTTCTTTACCATACCGTCCACCAGAAAAAGGAATGAACAGAGCAGGGGAGTCAAACTTATTTAAGAACCCACTCTGTCTGTAACTCTCAACCAAAGAAATATATTTCCTATTCCCTTTATCAAATATTTCTAAATTCAATTCATCACCAGATGTTTCACGATCGGTATTCACATCAGCCATTAACTTATCCAAAACTCCTGGTTGTTCTTCCGTATCCTTATTTGTAAACGCATATTTAAGCCTTACACTCAAATACTTATTCAACCAATCCAAACTTCTTTGTGTTAGATATACAGATCTTTCTTTTTTACCCTTACCAATGATATACATCTTACCCTCAACATTAATATTTTCTAGATCTAGATTGATTAATTCAGAGATACGCATACCACTAGCAAACAACATCTCTAACATACATCTATTCCTTATGGCAACTCTTTCATCAGACTCAAATTCCAATGGAGATTCAATGAGTGCTGTCAGGTCTTGTAATGACGCAACCTTCTTAACCCGTTTTTCTCCCTTCATCATATCAACTGCATCTGCAGGTAATGGAATTTCCAAATCCCATTTAACTCTAAATTTCAAATATGATCTTACAGATGACAACATACGATTAATACTGTTAACATCCAAACCAGATTTTTTTCTTGCATTGGTATTCATAGGTCTTTCGAAGATTCCAAGCGACCCATACACACGGTTGTACAAGCTCTCCAGGAAACTAACCTCAAACACAGGAGTCTTTGAAGGTGTATTTATGGCACCCATATCAGTATCGTTGCTTAAATCGTCGCTAGCGGCCTTTACCCCGGATATTGCCTGTATACCGGCATTCTTTACGAATTCCTTCCTTATTTTATCCAAATCCTTCAAATGTTCACCCGCTTTTAGGTATCCCTTGTACATAGAAATGTCTTTCTTAGAGACATCCTTAAATTCAACACCACGGAACTTAAGAAAGACAGCAAATATACAAAGATCTCTGGCATAGTTATGTATGGTAAGAGAACTGTAATTACTGTTCTGTAGGTCCATCAAGAAGTCATCTTGATCGGGTAGCTTAGGAAATACTTTGTCTTTCATATGTTTATGTTACTACAAATATAATTTTTAACCAATCAGAGTAGGGGGCCAATTTTTTAATTTTGAGAGATTATGTAAGAAGAATACAGAATGAGTAAGGGAAGAATAAAATAAGATAAATATGTTAATTCAGAGAATTAAAAGAATAAATAAAAGGAGCTACACAAGAGGACTTTTTTGATTTCCAAGGTACAGGACAGCGTATAAGGGCGATTATACTCGGTCATAGATTCTAGAATTGTAACATATATTTCACTGGAGTAGAACCCCTCCCATGGGGAATGTATAAACTCTTTAATTCATGGAATATTTCAAATCCTCATACTCTACTAACATTCCAATTTAATTTGAAAATGATTAGCAGAAGGTTATCCACACTGTTAACTATAGGCCTGGTGAAACTATGGGCCTCGTGCAACTACAGGCCCCTACCCCCTACTCTCACATAGGATACCCTTATTAACTAGAAACAATATTGAAAATTATTACTACAAAAAATATTAATGCCAAAAGAATCATTGAGAAGATAAAGCTCACAGAGTTCTTTCTAAATATCTGCTCTTGGGTTACCATGCTTACAGCGAAGTAGTACCCTATCGCTGGACTAATAGCGGTAAGTTCATGTGTGCTACCTGTCAAGAAAACTCCTAGAAAGAGCGCCATTGATATGATAGTCGTTAGGATAGTTTTTCTCCACAACCCCTCCTCTTCCATTCCCATATTCACATAGTGAATTAATGCAATGAGTAGATATATAACCAATATTATCGGCAGAAGAACATATATTGGCAAGCTGCTAGATAATAAACCAAATGTCAGGAAATATGTCATCAAAAGAGATATCAAGTACGACGATGTTCGCCCCACCTGAACAAGTGGAAGCTTTTTAAAAAGATCCACATTAAATACATTCGCCATCAAGAATGAGACGTATACCCCAACGAATATTAATATTAACAGGAAGAAGAGTAAGAGTGCTTCATATATACGATCAAAACTTTGAAAGAAGAATATCTCTACAAAGATTACCTCTGAAAAAACAAATAGGCTTGATTGAAATATGTAAAGTAATGACTTCTTTTTTATCTGGAAATTGAATGCCCACAATAATCCTACAAATGCGACAACAAAGTATATTGCTCCGTCTAGATATATTCGCCAGGTCGGGAGATCTGAAGATCCCTGTAGAACCTTAGTCAGAAAGATGGCCAAAGATATTACACCGGCTAGGAATAATAGCTTTCCCCTCTTCTCACTGTCTGTGTTAATATCTGTTCTATCCATTTAAATCTTCCAAATATTTTAATCCTTTTTGAGTGATTACTCTACCTCTAGAGGTGCGTTTGAGATAGCCGCATTTCATAAGATATGGTTCATATACATCTGCTATTGTAGATACATCCTCGGAAAGGGATGCCGCTAATGTTGAAGCTCCAACTGGTCCACCATTAAAATTATTTAATATCGTATTAAGTATTAACCGATCAATATTTTCCAAGCCATATTCGTCAATATCAAGAAGCTTTAATGTCTGATTCACCGCATCTATGTTTATAGATGTATTCGAGCTATTCTCCATGTAATCTCTAGTACGTTTTAATAATCTCAATCCAATTCTTGCAGTACCACGAGAACAGTTAGATAGCTTTTCTAATGCTTCATCCTCTATTCCAATCTTCCAAAGGTTAGCCGCACGTTTCAATATTGATCCCATATCTTCACTGGTAAAGAAATCTAATCTCTGTACTAATCCAAACCTATCTCTCATTGGTGAGCTTATCTTCCCTATCTGGGTAGTTGCCCCTATTAATGTAAATGGCTCTAAGCTCAATCGAATAGTCTTAGCTGATGGACCTTTTCCCATTACGATATCTAATACACCATCTTCCATAGCTGGGTAAAGAATTTCCTCAACTACTCTGGATAGTCTATGGATTTCATCAATGAAAAGAATATCATTTCGTTTTAACCCGGTAAGTATAGCTGCAAGATCTCCCTGCCTTTCAATAGCGGGACCGGAGGTTATTCTAATGTTGCCCCCTATTTCGTTAGCTATAGCCATTGCAAAAGTTGTTTTGCCTAATCCTGGAGGGCCATAGAATAATATATGGTCTACAACTTCTTTTCGTTTCTTTGCAGACTCTATCATCATTCTGAGGGTCTTCTTTTCTTGTGTTCTGCCGATCATCTCATCTAATTTAGATGGTCTAATCTTTTGTTCTTGCTCAAGGATATCTATAACGTCTTTGTGGAGTGAATCCTTATTTACAACCGGCTTTTTTTTAGGTTGGGAACTGGATTGTATCATTATTCTGATAGTACTTTTTTAATTAATATCTCTATTTCAATATCTTTGTTCTTCTTCATAATCTCTTCTCCTTTTTCAAGTTGAGAGTTCAATGCTTCGCCTGTAAATCCTAAAGCTTTCAATGCATTCTTTAGATCTTTCATATCATCACTTTCTTTTGGTGTTTCTTTCTTGAAATCTATCTTTCCTCTTAACTCAAGGATTATCTTTTGTGCTCCCTTACTTCCTAATCCTGGGGTTTTACTTAAACCTGCGTCATCTCCCTCTATAATCATATTCTCTATTTCCAATTGTGAATATGTGGATAGAATAGCCAAAGCTACCTTAGGTCCGACACCAGATACTGTTAGTAATTTTTCAAAGAAATCTCGTTCTGATTCGGTTAAAAATCCATACAAGGTTTGTGCATCTTCTCTCACATGGAATGATGTGTACAGAGCTACTGGAGAACCGTCATTTACAATATTAATCTTCTTAGTAAGGAATACACGATAGCCTACTCCCGAAGCGGTTAATATATCTACAAATGAGTCTTTCCCTATGAATACTTTTAGTAATTTTCCACTAATGTATGAAATCATATATGTCCATTATACAGTATTAGTATTGTTTCCTCGAGACCAATATTTCGGTAGCTATGGCTATGGCTAAGGCATCTGCGGCATCGTCTGGCTTTGGTATTTCATCTAACTCACAGATGGTTTTTACGTTCTCCTGTACTTGTCTTTTGTCAGCTTTTCCATATCCTGTTATGGCATCTTTTACTTGTAATGGTGTGAATTCTTCTAATGGTATGTCATGTTGCTGTAGTGTCAAAAGTACTACTCCCCTAGCCTCTCCCACGGTTATTGCTGTTTTTGCATTATTACAGAAGAGTAAAGTTTCTACTCCGGCATATTCGGGTTTGAATTTGATGATTAATTCGTTCAAATCTTTATATATTTCTTCTAATCTTTGAGATATGGTTAATTCTTTTGCAGTTAGGATAGCTCCATAGTCCACGGGATGTGGTTTGTTATCTTCACCAAAATCAATTATGGCCCATCCAGTTGTTGCTACTCCTGGATCTATTCCTAGTATTCTCATGGGTATATTGTAACACTAATCAATGTTCTCCAGTGCTATTTTCGATGCTTCATATCCCTTTTCAACCAATGCTTTCTCCTCAATAGGCAGAGTCTCTGTGTTTATGACTGTACATTCAATCACGAAACCATCGGGACACACTAAAACTGGGATTGCACAATTCATGTCCAAACCATCTCTATTCTCTATACAGTTTCTTTCTGCACAAAAGAGATCAACCCTGCTTAACTCCTCAAGAAAATCTCCTCGGGTGATGGTTCTATCATACTCTCCCTCTCCAAAATCCATTAATATAAAAGCACATATATAGGTTCCCCTTCTCTCAAGCTTTAACATGCTTGCAAGTTCTAGAACCTTAAGATTATTCTCAGGGTCGCGCATTGCATTCATAAGAGTTGAAATCTTTTTCTCTCGCCAGGCTTTATTATCTGGTTTTCTATCTTTGTGATCTTTGAACATATATATAGTATTTACAATTTATATATACCTAATCATTAGGATCTCGCAAAGGTTCTTTTACGCACTCTATTTTAGCTTTTAACAGACTTATTGGTATCCCATTCGCCTCAACATCCTTATATTCTGCATATGTTCCTACAATTATTGCGGATTCTTCTGGTATAGATACAACCGGAATCACATCATTATACCCATCCTCTTCCCATTGTTTCTCATATCTAGCAAGAAGAGAAAGATCGCTTGTCAAAGAAGGAAGTGGCTGTACAGAGAATTGTTCAGAAAATGGCCATTTTCTTTTTAAAGCTCCCCAAACGAAACCTTTCGTTGTAAAAGTAGACTCTATACATCCTATCTGTACCAATTCATATTCGCATTCTTCATCCAAGAGAATTTTTTTAGGATCTATTTCCTCGCTATCTACAAAAGCTTGTAAATATTTTAGGAATATTTCTCTCATTTTCTCGCGTTCTTTTAGAACAGGTTCTATGGATTGTAAATATTCTTGGGACAAATCATGTTTAAGAGGCATGGTGTTATATAGGATAATCTAAAATTTTACTTCTGTTAACATCCGAGGGATTAACTTTCTTATTAATATTTTCTGATGCTATATTTCTTAATACTTCAACATTATGCATTATTAATTCCTTGGGGAATTCAGATAATCCCAATAGATCAATAGCAATACAACTTATATAAAATCCACTCCTATTCAAGATAACAGGCATCTTTGCGATATTATGCTCATATTGTGCATAGAAATTTAATAATGTTTTATTTTTGGGAATTCCTGTAACTCTTTCTACAGTATTAACAGGGTGATCGTATAGATCTGGAATATATTCAAAAAACAGAACTACGGTAGATTCTCTATCTGGTGGTGTCAAAACTGCTAATACAGCACCAACTTCTGGGATATCACTCAAATCCTCTCTAAGATTATCATCTGTCAATGTATGGGAGTAAGTAAGCCAATCTTCTAACTTCATCGCCATTTGTCTGGCAAAAGTTTCTTCACTAAAACCATCTGGGTCCTTGGGATCTGTCATAACAGGTAACAATTACAACTTAGTACTGGGCAGTACTATCTTTATCTTCTTTAAATATATCCTAGTAATCCAAATCTGTCCATACATTCTGTACATCATCATACTCTTCTAATCTCTCTATAGCATTCTGAGCCTTTTCTAACTCTTCACCTTCTAATTTCTTGTATATCTTAGGCTCTTTAATAATCTCAGCCTCTTTTAAAACAAAACCCAACTCATTAATCTTGTCTCTAACCTGTGCCAATTGATTATATTCTGTATATATCTCAAACCCCTTAACCCCATCCATATCAATCTCTTGAATATCCAATATCCCAGGAATATCCATAAGCATCATCATAACTCCCTCAGATTCATCAGCAACAAAAGTATCCTCCCCACCAAATTTCTCAGCCTTTTGCATATGCCCAGACTTAACCACAATGTATCCCTTAGTTTCAAAATTCCAATCAACAGCTCCCTCAGAACCGATATTGCCACCAATTTGATCAAATATCTGTCTTAATTCTGAAACAGTTCTATTCTTGTTATCACTAATCGTATCAACAATAAGTTGAATCCCACCAGGACCAAAGCCCTCATATGAAGCCTCTTCGAATATAACTCCGCTATCACCACCACCCACACCCTTCTCTATTGCCTTTTCTATTCTATCCATTGGGAAACTCGCGTCTCTAGCTTTATCAATATACAACCTCAAATTAGGATTCATATTTGGATCTCCCCCACCCTGTCTTGCTGCGTGTGTAATCTGTACTGAAAGCTTGGAAAATGCTTGACCTTTCTTAGCATCATTTAATGCTTTCTTATGTTTAATCGTATCCCATTTGGAGTGTCCTGACATATATTTACTATCTATATGAATTTATTTGCTAGATCAATTTTACCACAAAAACTTCTCTAAATCTTTATGGTGTACTTCTTTTTGTCCTCTTCTTTTTTAGTTTCTACTTTAGGTTCTTCACGCCTAGATTCTTCTTTTCGCTCCATAGGTCTCTCGTCCTCATGCTTTGCTACCGACCTATTTCCCTTCTCGCTATATGTCTGATCACTCCATTTCTGAATCTTTTCTTCAATTATCTCCCTATCCATACCGTATCTTTCTCTTGATTTTTCAATGATTTCCTTCTTACAATCAAATTTCTCATATCTTACCGGTAGAGATTTAGCACTGAATGGTATTGAGGTCATACCATCAATACAAAGCTTTACATACATAGCATGGGAATCTAGAGAGACTAAGTCATCACAAGAAACCACCGGTGCAAATTCTTTTTCTAGTGTAGACGCATCTGACTGACTTACAACAAACGAACCTAAAGTTCCAACATTGCCGAATATGGCTTGTTGCACTGTTATCGGAAGTTGATCAATATATTGGTTAGTCATCGTTAAATTCAAATGATATTTTCTCGCTTCTGAAAGAATCTTTGCGAAAGATTCTGTAGCAAAATTCTGGAACTCATCAACATACAAGAAGAAATCCTTTCGCTCTGATTCTGGCATATCAACTCTCTCCATTGCGGTTGCTTGCAGACGTGTAATGATCATTCCACCTAGCAAAGCAGCTGTCTCCTCACCTAGTCTTCCCTGAGCCAAGTTGACTAAAAGTATCTTCCTGTTATCCATTATATCCCTCAAGTCAATTGTAGATTTCACCTGCCCTATGATATTTCTAGTAACTGCGGAGGATACAAATCTACCTACTTTGTTTTGAATTGGAGAAACTGATTCTGCAAGCAATCTAGGATTCTGCGCCATCTGGGCATATTCTTCAGTCCAGAACTTGTAAAGAATTGGATCATTTACCTGCTTTAAAATGAACTTTCTGTAACTTGGATCTATTAGTATTCTTAGTATGGCTAGCAAGGTTGTGCCTTGAGCTTCGAGTGCTGTAGCCACGGTATTTACAAGTATATATTGTAATCTAGGTCCCCATGAGGTACCAAACTGCTTCTTGAATACCTCTACTACTCCGTCTGCAATTAAATCTCGCTGTGATTTGTCCTTCAATTCTAAAAGGTTAAAGCCCACAGGATGGTCTACATCAGTTGGATTAAAGTAAATGACATCATCTACACGATTAGGCGGAATATGATCAAGCAGATCCTCTACAGTGTCTCCATGGGCATCAATGAAGCAAGCCCCATCACCCGCCAATACATCAGAAATGAACATATTTTTAAATACTGTAGATTTACCAACACCAGTTTTTCCCAAAAGGTAGAAATGTCTTGCACGATCCGCACGTTTTAAACCAAATTCTACTGTTTGACCTCTGTAATCTGTCTCTCCAAATATTGTAATATCGCCATCTTTGGCCTTAGGTAAGTTCATAGGGGGTTCAAGTTTCCTCGATCTACTCCACGCAATATTGGGAGTTTCTACAGAGATGTTAGGAAGATGGTACAAAGATGCCAATTCTTCAATATTCAAGATATCTGATTCATCCATATCCATATGCCTTATGACATATTCATCATATATCTCCTTCCCCGTTTTTACCGGTTTGGAATGTACAAAGTTGTTCAAATGCGCAGTTGTAAATTGCTTGAAACTTGCAGTCACATCTCTCAATATTTGCTCGGATCGTTCCTGGGTTGGAGCTTTTGTCACCACTCTAATCTTTACCTCAAAACCAAGCTTCAGCATCTTCGTCTCAATCTCTTTTAACTCCTCCTCTTGCCCCGGTTCAAGCTTTACAACTTCCTTCTTTACCGCTCCAGGTTCACTTGTAGAAAGACTCTGCCCTATCTTGGTTAATACTCCAGATATTTTACTAAATATGGATTCCCCATTTATATCTTTTCCCTCTCGTATTGATGTTATATATTTCTTAGATTTCTTTTGCCAGAAGTTAGATACAGGTCGGATAGCTACCTGAAGCCAAGCTTTTTCCCCTTTTGACAAATCAGACATAGCTCCGGTTATTGCCGCAAGAGGATCTACCTCAAAGTTTCTAAATGTTTTAATTGGAAAGATTGAATCCTTTTCCATCTCTATCTCACCACATGTTACATAGATATCATCGTCCCCATTCACTTTAGATGCATAGTCAGGGACATAGCTAATATCCGCGTTTGGATATTGTGCATACATCTGACCCTCTACAAACTTCGCTAAATGTTTAGGAGTAACAATGTAGAAACGAATTCCTTCCTCATCGCTTGAGATTATTTCAAAACTAATTATGTCCTCCCCCTTTATCAGATCTCCCAATACGCCATGAACTGATGCAAACATTTGTTCAGCTGCCAAGGCAGATTTATCATTTTCTCTTGGGACTAAGACTTGTAAAACCAATGGGCTTCGGATGTCTTCAAAAACATTTATCTCTGATTTATTTGCCTTACTTCCCCATACAAGAATAAAGGCCACAAAGGCCCCAGCGAATAGAAGAAGTATTAACATAACTGCAATCATATGGAAATTTTAGATGAAAAAACATATTTAAGCAAATATTCTTAGAAAGAGTACATCTGTTTAATATCTTGGCCCAAAACAACGACGATATCCCCTGTAGTCATGAAATTGGGACGACCAACAACAAGATCATAGCTACCGGATAATATCTCAGATACTACTTTCAAAGAGCTTGCAAAACTTTGTTCATCAGATACGTACAATACTGTTCTATCTATTGTCTTTGGCGCATTTTCATACCTAACAACATCACATCCCGAGTTTTCAATTTTTCTTCCAAACTGTTTTGCTGCACCCGATACTCCACTCCCATTGTATATCTCTACTCTTACTCGCTCCTTCTCGAGCGATCTGTCTATGATCTTTGAGATTAAGGCCCTGTAAACAGTATCAAATTCGTCTGTATTAACATATCTAATCTGTCCTCCACTAGAAGAAAGATCTTCCGTTGAGTACAGGGAAGATGAAAGATCAATTCCATACGTTTCTGTATTTGCAACAATCTGATTCAATGTACCAAAAAAGCCTAGGAAACCATTAAAGCTTAAGTTGCTGTAAACAAGTTTGTTGAACCCTAGCAAACGACCAAGCCCAAACATATTCTTCATTACTGTGTATTTTGAGGACATCATTGAAAGCTTGTAAAAGGATTCATTCAAACTATCTCCCTCTGTAACTTTGTAATATTCTTTAAATTTATCCTCTACACCACTGGTATCACCATACAAGCTTGAGAAATTTTTCATGCCATCGGGTGAGAACCAGATATAGTTGTCCACCTTAATACCAAGCATTTGTCCAATTTGCCATATTGCGTACTCTACTCCTCTACCCTCTTGCAAAAAATCTCCTGCATATCTAAAACTTGATACTGCGAGACTATTTCCGAAGTCTTCTTCTAATCCACCATAGTATATCCATCCGGGAATGTATATTAGTATAGATTCTTCTTTGTTTTTGTTAGTTAAGAAGAGATAGGCTTCGTTGATTTTGGTATCTTGTCCGCTATTTCCTTCAAATACAACTAAAGTCGTAGATGTATCATCATTGGTTTGAGATAGTAAATATTGGTCAGAACCATTTGATTTAGTAGAGTCTTGTAACTTTGAGGCTAGAAGGATAGTAACATATACTCCTAGAAAGAGGATGAGGGCGGCAATGAGGGTGTATAACATGATCTTTACTACATCTATCTTTTCTCGCTTTCCACTTTTATTTTTACTCCTCACTCTTAATCTCTTCATTTTAGTCTTTGAGTCAGGATATTGCCTTCCATATCTTTAAATGAGAGAAGCACAGATTCTAATTCTATTGAATTGGGAATGGCACCCCCTTTTAATGTTTGGAATAATGTATCCCCAATTATACTTATACCTAGATATTCGAATGTAGCTCGAATCTGATACATTCTTCCAGTCTTTATGACTATTAAAGCTTCATTTTTGCTCAAAGGTTTGATATATGACAACGAAGTTCTAGCATGATTAAATGTATACATTTTAAAAATCATCTTCATTCGATTAATCGTACTTCTTCCAATATATCCTTCAATCTTTAACCAGCTATCATCTAACTCAAAATTGTTATTAATTAGTGTATCTAATTCCACCGATACATCTAATCCAACGTCTGGTATTTTTTCTACATATTCATTATCAGCATGATCTCCTAGGTTAACTTTTGCCAGGTATACTTTTTGTACCTCATGGGCCTCAAAAAGTTTTTGATAGTACAATTGGGATTCGGATGTTTTCGCAAAAAGCATCAGTCCGGATACAGGCTTATCAAGTCTATGTACAACCCCACCACGTTCGATTCTTGCATCATATTCGTCTTTCTTCTCAAGATATCCTACAACATAATTTACAAGCGTATCTGTGGGATTTCCAATCCCAGGATGTACTGAAATCCCTTTGTGCTTATTAACAACCAGCACTTCGTCATTCTCAAAAACCACATCAATTTTCTCATACTGTGGGACTATCTTCTCATATGAGTTATCTTCCAATATTCTATCTACATCCTCATCAAGAATCTCTACGATATCTCCCCCTCTAAGCTTGTATGAGGGTTTCTCGGTTTCCCCATTTATTTTTATCAATCTTGCCCAGTTGTTCTTTAAAAAACTTCTGCTATGAACATTGTAGGTATTAGATACAAATACATCTGCTCTTTTTCCTTGATTTGTTTCGTCAATACAGACAGTTTGCATAGTCTAAATTATTTGGGTAACTTAATTGGTTGATTAATATCAATTCCTCTTACAGAGGAAACTTTCTCAATTACAACATTAGCTCGTCTTGAATCTTTAATAAATATATACAGACCTACCAATGCCCAACCTAACAATGCAAATATCGCAATCTTTTCAGACTGATTAATATCTCCGGTTAGATATACATAACCTATGACACCACAGGCAAGCAATATTAGTAGCACGTTGGCAATGATATATATATTCTTCTCCTGCTTTGGCTTTTGTATCTTGTTTACATATCTAATGAGTAATACTGATACTAATGGGAATACTGAAAGAATCAATCCTTCATAGATCCAAGTAGCATTACCACTACTAAGCCCAATTAGGAGAAAGGAAACACTCAACATTACTTCCCCTGAGAAAAAAATTGTCGGGAACATATGATTCCATTTCCATTTCTTTACAAGTGAAGACCAGAAACTGGCGGTAAAAAGATAGCCCACAAACATAACTAGAATATTGAGTCCCCCATCAAAAATATTTAGGAATCTCCAAGGAAGCAATCTAAACCAATATACCTCTGTTCCATATCTTTCGTATGGGATCCAATACCATATGTATCCGGAGAAATCTTGCCAATTAGATATAACATAGATTATCCTTCCTGCCAAAAGACCAACAAATATGGAGATTATGAATAGATCAAATATGGAGGATCTATCCTTTCTTGTCTCCATGGCACCTCTCCAGCAGACAAACATACCAAATACCACAACACATATGAAAAGTACTGCAGGACTGAAGCTCGAGAATATCTGATATATGCTATTGATAATATTTTGCACCGAAGTTTATTAACAACTTAGTAACTGTGAATATATGATATCACAGTTATTAATGTTTTTTACTCTTCTTCTTTTTATTTTTATTAGCAACTGCTTTGGTAGTATTTTTCTTACTAGTCTTTACTTTCTCAGTATCGTTGATTGGAGTTATTCCTCCCCTTATCTTGTCAAAAAGGACTTGATATCCATCAATTATTGAGCTTCCTAATCGAACAGTCAAGCTTCGCTTTTTGGTGTTGTATCTTGTTTGCTCGGATTCTACAATCTTAGTAGCTTCGTCCTTTGAAGCTTGTATCTGTTGCTCCATTACTTCCCTACTTGGGACCATATCCTCTACCATTACTTCTTTACCAACTCTTACACCACAATATGGACAATATTCACTATTCTTTTCAATATATACGTTACATGCCTTACATCTAATCTTAATATCCAACCCACAGGTTGGACAAAATGTATATCCTGGATAGAGTTGAGTTCCACACTTTGAGCAATCTCCTAATTCAGAGGTCTCATATTTCAAATATCTTCTTTCAAGATCTCCCCAGTATATTTGCTCAATAGTTTGGGAAGGTCTTAGTATTAAGTACATTATCCAACCGAATACATTAAAGAACACAACCAGAAGTAAATATATTATCCTTGCGGTTTTGTTGCTAGTTCTCTCTCCTGCATCAAGCCAAACCCAATCTAATACTATGATCCAGAATATGACAAAGGCCACAGCTAAAAGGATCCAAACCATCTGGAAATTTATCTTTCCAACACCACTGAGCAGATTGAGTAAAAATGTCTCCATATTTTTAATCTCAAATATAATATGGTCGGGAAGGGAGTTGAACCCTTATGCTATTGCTAGCACGGGATTTTGAGTCCCGCGTGTCTGCCAGTTCCACCACTCGACCTAAACTGCAGTATTATACTAGAAATATGGGAGATATAGAAGATACTAAGCTACTTTTCGCCTTTATACAGATTCCTAAAACTTGCGATTTCATTGACGAATGCCAATTTGATATTACCCGTTGGTCCATTTCTATGTTTTGCCACACTCAATTCCCCTATTCCCTTGTTTTCGGTATCAGGATTCCAGGTCTCTTCTCTATCTATGAACATTACTACATCAGCATCCTGCTCGATTGATCCAGATTCTCTAAGGTCAGACAACTGAGGTCGCCTACCCTGCCTTTGTTCAACTGCCCGATTTAACTGGGATAGTGCAATTACTGGGACATTAAGTTCTTTTGCGATATTCTTTAATCCTTGGGATATTTCGGACACCTCTAATGTTCTACTTTCTGTGCTACTACCATGCATAAGCTGAAGGTAGTCCACAAAGATTATATCTAATCCATGCTCTAGCTTTAATCTTCTTGCCTTCGTTCTAATTGAGTTAATATGTTGACCTGCTTGGTCATCAATATATATATTTGTATCTCCAAATTCACCCATTGTATCTGCCAACTTCATCAATTTCTTGTCTGTAAGTCTTCCCGTTCTAATCTCCCAGAAGGGAATACCTGATTGCATACCAATAAGTCTATCCATGATCTGAGTTTGACTCATTTCCAAAGAGAAGAATACAACTGTTTTCTTTTCAACCATTGCAGCATGTCGCATCATATCCAAAGCCAAAGAAGTTTTTCCTACAGAAGGTCGAGCTGCAATAATAATTAAATCGGATTTCTGGAATCCACCTAAGAGTTCATCTAAATCTTTGAATCCCGTGGAAATCCCAAGGTAAGCTTCATCATTATCTGCTCTCTCTGCTCTTTCATATGCTTCTTTAAGCAAATCTTTGATATGTACAAAATTGCTTTTAATACCAGATTGAGCCACATCAAAAATCTTCTTTTCAGATTCGTCCATTACCGTATCTATCTTCATAGACTCATTGAAGGCAAGCTCTGTAATATCTCTAGATGCAGATATTAATCCTCTCCTAGTTGCACTCTCTTTTACTATCCCGCCATATTCTTCAGCATGTGCAGAGGTAGGAACCATAGCCACCAAGTCAGCGAGATAAGTTCTCCCACCTATCTTGGTTAGCTGCTTTTTCTTTTTTAACAGATCAGAGAGTGTAATTAAATCTACTGGTAATGCTTCATTGAAAAGTTCCAATATATTGGCATATATAATTCCATTACGATCTTCATAGAAATGCTCTGGCAATAACCAACCGGAGACAGAAATAACCGCATCTTTATCTATTAGCATTGATCCTATCAATGATTGCTCAGCTTCTATATTTTGTGGCGGGACTTTTTCCGTCATTTAAGTAATTATAAAAATATTACATCAACACTTTGTTGATTTTCTTCATCAACCTTTTTCTTGACTACATTCAAGTAGCTTTCTTCTCGGACATTGGCAAATCCAAAATGTTTGATAAATTCTTCTTTGGTTTTGAAATTATTGCCTTTAGGTCCATCTTCGCTAAATGCACATGGCAAAAGTATGGCAGGATCTATATCTGAGATGACCTTTTCCATTGTATCGAAATTCATAAAGTTGACTCCATCACCTACTGGTAATATTAGGACATCCACATCCCCAACATTCTTTATACCCTCTGGATCAAATTTGCTATCAGTGCCACCAAGATAAACAATACGTAGAGTATTCTCATCAATAATATAGAAATCCTTATCTATATCTCTTCTAATCATTAGTCCCCCTATTTCAAATTCTCCAGGAGTAGATATTTCCATAACTTTATCCCTACGGTCTGGGACTATCTTTGCATCAAGTTTGTTGTCCTTTAATATACTGGCTTTTATATTTTTATCATATTTTGTAAATATAGCTATATCTGCACTAGTCTTGGGAATGGTTGCTCCAATTTCAAAGGAAGCCAAAGGATCTGTAATAGCAGAGATGTTAGGAGAAGATATTAAAAAACTAGTCCACCCTATTTTCTTGATTTTCATAGTGTTCAAGTATATAAATTTAGCAATTGTCTATTATCCATAGTATATCAGATTTCTTCTGGGGCGGTAGAAGAAATTTTTAGGTCAAACCTAAAGATTTTTTAACATCTTCCACAAGAGATTGTTTCATCTCTTGTTTTATCATCTCTACTTTTAAACTTTCTAATGAGGATATGCATGCTTGCAACTGTGTCATTACCTTTACATTGGTTTCTCCATCGGTCATCATTTTCTTTACTCCTTTTACCTGACCTTCTACCCTATTTATTCTGTTTTGTATTGATTTTGGATATTGCATTACAAAAGTATAGCCAATAGATTTAATATAATCAATAATTATTCCTTTTTCTTCTTTACTAAGAATATTATTCCACCTACCAGCGCCAGACCCAAAACAATGTATAAAACATAATACGTATTAGATTTGGGAGAAGATTCTTCCGTGGTATCCTCAGCATTACTGCTGCTATCATCCGTTGATGGACTAGAGCTATCTATTAATGGATTGGTGCTTGTAGAATCATCTGGATTAGAAGATTCCTCTGTATCTGTATATGTCTCCACAAGATCGTTGGATTGATCCACGATATCGTCTGTACTATCTACCGGGATATCCTCTTCCTCACTAACCCCCATGGCAACACTCATTCCTCCAGTACCTGTTAGTCCAGTAACTTTCCAGTAACTCTGTCCGTCAATTGTTACAACTGAGGTATCAGAATCTGTAGCACTTTTTGTAATTGCTCCAGAGCAATTTTCATTAACCAGAGTTAGACTGGTAACATTCGGACATATGATAACATTGGTATCCTCAGCTCCTTTGGGAACATATAGTGTATGGATACTTGTAGCGCCAGGAGCATCCTCCACATTGGCAATATATGATTTTTTTTCAACACTACTAGAATTTCCTGCTACTATACTCCAATCCCTATCGGTTGTGAGATCCACGACCACATCACTAATTAGCAGATCTGTCTCAGTATCTTTCACAATCACATCTACTGATGTTCCATTTGCGCCACTTAAAGAATTTTCTTTTATGCTATTCCCATACTCATCCAGAACATCTAAATTACTTTGAACTCCAGTTATCTGATTTAAGGTAACAAGTTTTTTACCATAGGCCACAAATTCACTCTCCTCAGATGTTTGGCGCCATGTAATTATAGTTCCCCCATTGTTATTCCCTACTAGCGAAAAATAGGTTGCAAGACTTAATTCGTTGTCGGATATTACTATTCCATCTATTCCCCACAAAAGAGAACCCTCCGTAGAGATACGTTGTGCATATAATTTCCCAATTGCATCATCTAGATCATCTCTAAAGTCTACCCATACTGAAATTATTCCAGAATCTCCGTCAGAAACAATTGCCATATTACTCTGATCCTGAGCTTCGGTACAGATTGCAACTCCATTCTCTGCCCAGAGTGTATCTCCACTGCTATCAATTTTCTGAGCATATATATCTGTGTAACTTCCATCTCCATTTCTGTAATCAGACCAAGCCAGTACATATGTACCATCCTCCATTGCAATGAAATTTCCCCCGTTTCCATTACCAGCTCCTAAGTGTGCAACACTTATATCAAACCAGGCATCTGTGACAGAAGCAATGATTTTACCATTGCTTGTCCAAAGCAAATCTCCACTTTCATCAATATGTTGAACAAAGATTTGGCTTTCTTGATCAGTCCCCGCGATAAGCACACCACCAACGCCATCTGAAACAGGATAAGCATCATAAGAAACTATTTCCGAGACTAAGACACCATCAGAATTCCATAACAACTCCCCCGTACTACTAATTCTTTGCCCCCGAATCAAGCGAGAACCCGTTTCATTTTGAGACCACGCAATTATCGCCCCGTTGCTTCCATCAGATACTAAATGAGGGGCGCTTTTATACGATCCTACTAAAACTCCAACAGCCACCCCATTTGCTGTCCACAAAGCTGTTCCAGAAGAATTAACTCTTTGAGCATAGATATCATTATTAGTACTACTTGTCCTACCATCTCTCCATGTTACAACAACACCTCCTAATCCATCGCTCACGGCATCTACAAAAGCTTGATCACCGGATGCTGCGCTTACAACAACCCCATCTGTTCCCCATTGTTTTTCACCATCCTTATCTATTCTCTGTGCATATACATCACTTACACCATCAAAATCATATACAAAAACAACGATTACTCCATTATCCTCATCAGAAACTAATTTTGATATGACCCCAGGGGAAGCAACCGTAACGTCCTCTGCCCAAAGACTTGTTCCATCGTCACTCATTTTTCGTATTTTTGCTGTATCACTTAAAGAATCAAATATGGCTAGATAGTAGAAGCCATCTTCATCCATCATGATGTTTGTAGGCCAGCCCCCTTCATACAATAATTTTCCACTTGTCTCCCATTGAAGAGAAGGTATTGCTGCATTGGTTCTAAATTTCGGTAAGAAGATACATACTGCCGTAGTTCCTAAAAGGATGGCAATCAATGCAACTAAAATGGGGAATCTTTTCTTCATGCAGGTCTTGGCTTTTAAATTAGCAGTATAAAAAGTATATGGGAAAGATATGTTTAGTGCAATATCAAGACAAGAGCTTACCACAGGGAAACATTTTGAGCCTTTAGCCCAGTCTTTGTTGCAGTATCTTTGTATATTATAGGTCCCGTATTGTATAATTACGCTCATGGTTAAGACAGAAGATTTTAAAGACACAACATTAATAGACAATGCTCCGCAAAAGATAGAAGAATTTTTCATTGCCCACGATGCAGGAAATTACATCACGGCACAAACAGCACAGATTCTTCATCTTTTCTCCTTCTGCGAGACTCAAGAATATGATACTTTCCATTCCATAAGCGGGCAATATCACGAACCTTTATTGGAGATATCTTTTGATCTCCAAATAGGTGGAAATACACCAGGTTTGAGATTTACTTTAGGAACAACATATGAGAGTAAATTAATTATTCCCAATAGTAGAACAATAGAATTCTTTCTACTTAAACAACAACGAGAGACTATGGATCCACTACAAATGCTGTACTTTAATAAACAAATCCTTTTCTGCAAGGGAGAAGAACCTAAGGTACATAGTCAGCTATATATTCCATTTAGAGATCCTAAAACCAATGCTTCACAGTGCATTATTCAATATGACGGTTGCATTGCAAAACTCAATCCTTCATATGATAGTTTCATCGCTACTTTCTAGACAACCCCTATTTCATCTGATATAATCCTACTCGCTATGAAAAAGAACATACATCCAGAATATAATCACAATTTAGAAATTACCTGCTCATGCGGGAATAAATTTGTAACCGGATCTACACTCCCAGAAGGAACACATAACGTTGATATCTGTTCTAAATGTCACCCATTCTACACTGGTGAACAAAAGATCGTAGATACAGACAACATTGTAAAGAAATACGAAGATAAGCTTGCTAAAGCACAAGGAATGTCTTACAGAAGTAAGAAAGAAAAAATGCTTGCAAGAAAAGAGAAACTCGGAAAAGCTTCTACAAAACCAACCAATACCCTTACCCTCAAGGATCTTCTTGAGAACGCAAGAGTATCTAGGTAACAAATTTCCATTCATAATTTAAAATGATATATTATCCATATGGATATAGCTTTGTTAAAGGAAAAATACAAGAACAATGATGCACAAACCCACGTTAGTGATTTGGAGCAACAGATTACCCTAGCCCATACAACAGGTGGAGCCAATCTCTCTAAGTTAAGTGGGGATTTGAGCTACTACGCTCAATTAGCTGGGAATACTTCTGCCATACAGAAAGCTATAAAGGATATAGAAGAAGCACAATATCTCTTGAACAACGAAGCTGAGGCAGATATCAAAGAGATGGCCAAGGAAGAAATCACCCAGAAAGAGATCTTAATCAACACACTAGAACAAGAAATATTCCAGATAAAGGTAGAAAGACAATTCGAAGATGAAGATGACAACCGATCTGCAATTATAGAGATAAGAGCAGGTGCCGGAGGTGATGAGGCAGCCCTTTTTGCAGCTGACCTATTCAAAATGTACTCCATATATGCAACCAACAAAGGCTGGGAGGTACAGATAGTAGATAGTAATGTCACCCAAGATGGTGGATACAAAGAGGTAATTGCACATTTAGCAGGTAAAAACGTATTCAAAAACCTAAAATACGAAAGTGGTGTTCACCGAGTACAAAGAATCCCTTCAACCGAATCTGCGGGTAGAATACATACCTCTACCGCTTCTGTTGCCATATTACCTGAAGCAAGAGAGATTGATATACAGATAGACCCAAGTGAAATTAGAGTTGAGGTCATGAGAGCTTCAGGTGCTGGAGGTCAATGTGTCAACAGAACCGACTCAGCAGTCAGAATTACCCACATCCCAACTGGAATTGTAGTAAGTTGTCAGGAAACCAAACATCAGGCACAAAATAGAGAAAAGGCCATGGCTCACCTAAGATCTCGTTTGTACGATATGAAGAAACAAGAAGAGATGGCTAAGCGAAAAGATATGCGATCCTCACAAATTGGATCTAACTCCAGAGCAGAGAAGATTAGAACATACAATTTCCCTCAGAATAGAGTCACAGATCATAGAGTAAAGCTTTCCTGGTTTAATATGGAAAGTATTCTTGCTGGAAATATCCAAGGAATAATCGATGATGTCCGAAAGGGTATCCAGGAAGAGATATTAGCTGAACAAGAAAAAAGTGAATAACGAATTGCAAACGCTTTTTCAAATACAGGAGGCATTAAAAACGTCTGGATACTATGATATATCTCGTGTTGCACAAGATATTTTAGAATACACCTCAAGCAATTCTCTTCCATTAGAAAATGTTTTAGAAAGGATTAAGAAGAACGAACCATGGGAGTATATTAAAGGAGAAGGAGAATTTAGAGCAAACAATTTCAAATTAAATCCACACACACTTATACCTCGAATCGAAACTGAGATTATGGTTGATATTGCGAAACAGGAATTACTTAAATCCCCTACTCCATATACTGATATTATCGATGTCGGAACTGGTAGTGGATGTATCATTATCTCCTTGATAAAAGAGTTGCAAGAGAAATCAGATAAAGATATTAAATATAGCTTCCATGCTACTGATATATCTCAAGAAGCAATTGATATTGCCAAGCAGAATGAGACCCATCTATTGGAAGAATCAATTATTCAATTTGCCCAAACAGACCTCATAGAGAATCTTACGTTTCAAAAAGATAGTCTTTGCATGATATTGGCAAATCTTCCATACATACCCACACAACAGTATCTAGATTTAGATAAAAGCGTAATAGATTTCGAGCCCCGAACTGCGTTAGATGGTGGAGAGAATGGACTACAATATTACGAGAAGCTATTGGCTCAGATAGAAGAAAAGAAGATCAAAGGATGTGCGATATTTGAGATTGAGCCATCAACATTGGAGCTGTTTAAACCACTCTACCCTAAGGTAATAAAGGACCAATATGGCAAAGACCGATTCGTACTAATCCGACTCAGTTAGGGTTACTTCAAAGATTTTTTCTACTCCCGCCCTGTTTACTTTAACTTCTACCGTATCCCCTACTTTATGTTTTTGAATATATGTAGAAAGCGAAGATGTTACTTGCTCACCACCAAGATATGTAATTATATCCCCCTTTTGTATCCCTGCCTTAAATGCAGGTCCATATACATCAAGACTTTGTATTAAAGCTCCCGGTACTACGTTTGCATTTGAATAGTACATTGCAACATATTCAGAGATCATCTCATATGTTACTCCCATATATGCGGTTATAAATTTACCATATGTCCGATACTCATCTATCTTGTCCTTTACTTTATTTATTGGTAAAGCAAATGAGATATTTTCAGCACCCGACGTGGTTGCGAAGTTAACTCCAATAACCTTACCTTCGCTATTGAGTAATGGTCCGCCTGAATTCCCAGGATTAACTGCAGCATCAGTTTGTATTACTCCCTCATATGTTTTTTGAGTTGCACCAAACCAGCTTGCACTTGTAGTTACAGTTCTATTTAATCCACTTATTACTCCCTTAGTTACACTTCCCGCATATTCTCCAAGTGGAGTTCCAATTGCTATAACATCCTGGCCTGCTACTAGATTGTCCGAATTCCCTAATCCTAGTACTGTCAATCCGGTTGCATTGATTCTTAGGATTGCAATATCATTAGCATCATCGCGTGCAATCTCTGTAACATCATACTGTTTCCCCTCACTTGTAACTACCTTGTAAGTTGCAGTCGTACTAGATACCACATGTTGATTAGTTATGATCCAACCATTAGCATCTACTACGAAACCTGTTCCGATATTACTATCTGTACTTATAACCCCCTTATTCTGTGACAAAGACAGTTGAGAGATCGCTATACTTACAACCCCTGGTGCTGAATTTTTTACAATATTAATTGTACTATTCTCTTCTTCTGAAACAGTTATCGTAGAATCATCATTGCTTGTGGTACTGGTTATACCAAGCCAGCTGTTAACCTGATTTATATTTAAAACCACAATTAAAGTTAAGATTGTGGATATAAGGATAAAACCTAGGATAGTTCCAAATATAAATAGATACTTTCTTGGAAGTTTTTTAAAAACTTTCTTTTGGGTTTTCTTCTCTTCTTCCATAGTTATACTGATAAAAAATTATTTTTCTATCTCACTTATTGCCCTATTTAATTGAGTATCTATACCCTTGAGGAAATCCTCATTTGAGTTAGCAATCTCAATATTAGGGGTTATTGGATTATCTTTATTCAACCACCCTCCATCTGGTAGTAACCACTTCAATATTGTGACATGTAATGTAGAACCATCCGAGAGATTCAGTACGCTTTGTGCTGTACCTTTTCCATATGTTTTGTCTCCAATTATTGTAGCTCTACCAGATTGTTGAAGTGCACCCGAAAGGATCTCAGACGCTGACGCACTTCCACCATCTACTAATACCACCACCTCCATATCGACAAGTTTTCCACCTTTTGTAGAGTTAAACTCTTCCACTTTACCATCGCTATCCTGTTCCTTAGCAAGTACTTTTCCTGTATCTATGAAATCATCCGCTGCATATATTGCGGCATCAAAATATCCTCCTGGGTTTCCACGTAGATCTAGAATCATCTTTTTTACTCCTGAGTTAAGAATGCTCTCAACACTATCATCCCAATTCTTCTGCCATTCGCTGTAAGATGAGTCTGTAAATCTATTAACTTTGAATAGTGCGATATCTTTATCAGTTCCGACATATGATACGGACATACTTGGTACCGTTATTTCACTTCTTGTAATTTCTAACTCTATTGGTGTAGCTGCTCCATCATGAAGTATTTCTAATTTCACTTTTGTTCCTGATTCACCACGAATCTTAGCAACAACATCATATATAGTTTGATCTGTAGTTATATCTACTCCATCAATGGACAATATATGGTCTCCTACTTTAATACCTGCAGCTTTGGCTGGCGAACCCTCCAATGGCGTTACTACAATAATATTTTTGTCGCTATCATATCCTAATTCTGCTCCTATACCTTGGAACAATTTCCCTTCACTTGCCTCATTAAATGCCTCTGTTTCTGTAGGATCTAAGAATACAGTGGCGGCATCTCCAAAAGAATCAACCATTCCCTTTATAGAGCCATATAACATGTTCTGATCATCAACCTTAGATGAATCTACATACTTGTTATGCATTAAATCCCAAACATCCCAATACAGCTGGAAACTTACATCTGCCTTGCCTGAGAATACATTGGTTATTGCCCCTTTATTTGTCTGAAATATTCTTCCCGCTACAAACCCTATGGCAAAAAGACATATCATTAATATAGCTATCCCTAGATTTTTCGAGGTTTTCTTCTCCATGATTTATTTTCTTAAATTATACTAATACGAGACAAATTCTAGACTTCCAAGATGTATGATACTTCGTCCCCCATGTTCCCATTCTACCGTTGCATATGACGATCCTTCCACTTCGGCTATCTCACCAGCCATTCCATAACTACCAAGGGTACGAGATACTATTTTACTCCCTACTAAATTTTTTACAAATACAGATTCGCCTACTTTAAGTTTTTTCTCTCCTTCAAGAAAGAACAGCTGGCTTTCATCAAAATCTACAACTACTGTATGTCCATCTAATTCTGCAAGAATTTTTAAAAGCTCATCCCCTGAATATATCTCTCCAAATCCTCCCACTACCCCTATTGGCAATCCCTGATTTCGGAAATCTTGGTAGTCCATTGAATATGTAAGTACAAACTTAGCACCTTTCTCAAAGAGATCTCTTAACAAACCTGAATGAAGATGCTTTCCAACGAAGACAACTTTTCCATCATAGCTAATATCCTCACCTCTCAACTTAATATCTTTTCCCATATTTAAGGTTACAAATTCTCCTGACAAAAGCACACGTTCCGCACTTGATACACTAAGCAGATCTAGTGCTAATGCCGAAGCATTAAGTGTAATCCCATCCAATGGGTTTACATCTAGAATTTCAGCATTGAACGTACTCTTTATGAGTGCTTCTCGTTCTTCTCCTAGAACATCAATATATCCTAACCGTGTACGTGTCAGATCTACAATACCATTTGATGGCGCAATCAGTCTTTTGACTGTAAGTCCACCTGCTGAGACTTTCTCCGCTAAGACATCTCCTTCGTTCACAAATTCTCCATCTATACAGGTAACATATTGCATTGCAGAAGCCAAAGTACAGTTAAGTTGGTCAGGTAGGTAGAAGGAGTGCCTCGCGTTATTCCCTTTCCTCATATACAGATCTACTCCCTTGGTTACCTTGTCCCCTGTTTTTACCAATACCTTGTCTCGGCTATTCACCGGTATTTTAAAAATGTATGAATCGTATTTTTCTAGTAATCTGTGTTTTAATATCATCTAAACCATTGTTGTAATTTTAATTTATTTGAATATATATCCGGTCCATATACAATTGGCTTTGGTCTTGCATCTATTACCATTGAATCATATCTTAACTTCCCAGGTATTGATATGAAGCTTATGTCATCTTTTGACTGTGTATTCCTAATATATGCTCCGTTCTTAAATTCTCCCTCAATTATGAGGTTCTCTCTGTGCAATGGTAGATTGAGATATGTGAACTCAGGGGAAAGCGCAAATATATCTTGTTTTTCACCCTCTAACGAATCTGTATACCCATTAAATACCACCCTATTCCTGTTCCTCGCTGACTTAATTTCTGGTACTAACACTTTAGTCGCACAAGCAAGTAATTCTTTTCTTGTTAATACCATATCCGTCGAAGCAGGACCGGCAGTATAGCTTTTACCATATGAAAGAACTCTTTTCTCAGTATCAAAATATGCATCAAATATTCCAGAAATCTCAAAACCATCAATCAATGAAAGAAGTAATTTCTCTTTGCCTAGTAACAATGGGACTGAACCTGTGAGTATGATTCCGGTATTTCCCTGAGTACCAAAAGCTTGCAATTTCTCTTTGTTATCCTGATATATCGAATGTAATTGGGCAGTTGTATATGCTCTTAGCATATCTAGTATGTTAGGATCTTCGGTAAATACCACCCTATTTAATACAAAGTTGCTCCAATAGTTGAGCATATCTTTTGTCGTAACATCTGAAGCTAGGAATGCTTTAAATCGTGCATCTTTGATGGAATCTATTACTCCATATTCGTTATTCCAGACTATCTTAGATTTTGATATCTCTATCTTTCCTGTTTCTTGATCTTTAAATGCCCTATATATCTTAAAATCTTGAAGATCTAGATTTAGAAACAGGAGGTCGTCATATCCCAGCTTTTGTGATAATCCTTCTAACATCCCTCGGGTATATGTTTCGTCTATTACTCTTAGTGCAATATCGTTTGAAAATTCTCTTAAGGAGGAGAATATTTTGTTGAAATATTTTTGGTTTTCATCCATTAATACCCTGATACCGGATATTCCGTCTCCTTCATCTACAAATTTTCTAAATGAGAATATTCCATATCCATTCCTATCTACTATATTCCAATTGAATACTTTTTCTAAGTTATCGAAATATTCATACCAAAAGTTTTTGGTAAAGAAATCGTCGTCCAATCTTTGTTTTAATGGGTTTAGATCTGTGAAATCACTTAGTATGTATTCCCTATTTGCATTGTGATCTGTATATGCGAGGTGTGCCCAGATGTTGTTATCTGATATGACGAGGCTTAGATATGAGTTTTTCTCTAACATTGGCAGTGTAGACATATCTAAATATATTACTTGAAAGGAGGGTTTGTTGCAATGAAATGAAGGGAGAACTTATAGTATTGATCTCTTTCTATAATGATTGATATAATATCCCTTGAATAAAGATTTCATTTCTTTATATCTTTGCTCTTTGGAGGGAATATGGATACTGGCATAATTGTTCAGATCGTCGGTTGGGGATTAGTTGTGTTGACGATCCTCTTTGTGGTTGGAGTTATGGTCCGGGCACTTTGCATGGATAAAAAAACCGCGAAGGTGGTAATCACAGTAATAGCCTTCGTTATGGGTATTATTACGGCTTTTGTGGGCTTTCTGATCTTTTTGATTCCACCAGCCTAATTCCACCCATGCCAAATTGGGCAATCAAAAACATCTGATTGCCCAAGCATTTCTCAAAAATTTCAACTGGATTACAAATTTTACCCATGTGTTGTCTTATAGTATGTTCTAGCAGTATAATCTACTCTAGCTCATACAAAATTCATAAAGATAAAGAAGGGAAACTAAAAGATGAACGAGTTCAGAGAAATGATTGCACCATTTGTCTTTGACCTGATTTGGATTATCGGGTCTGCCATTTTCTGGGTATGGATCTGCAAAGATACCATAAAAGCAAAACACCAGGTAAACGGAAACGTACTAGCGGCGGCTATCGTCTTCGGTGTTCTTGCGTTTATAGTCTCTGCGATAGGCAGATTCGTCATCAAGAGTTACCCTGGAGCACTACCTTCAAAGATCATGGACGTATCAACTTTGGTATTTGTTGGCTTGTTGATTTGTACCCAGGCGACACTTCCATGTCCCAGATTCATAAAAAAGCAGAATGTCTTTGATGATGTAATCTTCTTCATATTGCTGGGGCTTCCGTTTGCTACCAATCTGGCCGGGATCTTAGTCCGTGTCTTTTCTCTATTTTGAATTTTAGTAAGCCCCTAGGGGTCAAAACAACTTTGACCCCTAGGCAGTAACAAACAAAAGTCTCTAGCATCTCATCGTATTGATCTCTTTCCCTACTGATTGATATAATAACAAATCACACCCAAGGAGGTGGATATATGGATACTTTGGTAGTTATGTTGAAGAATATCGCGTGGGTATTTTTTCTTGTAGGTTGCTTCATGGTAGCTATAAACTGGGGGAGATTAGGACATACAGAAATTCCACCTAGTTTAAATCTAAGAGGAACCATAGCCGAAAAGGTCATTTGGAGATACCTATTCTGGTCCATGGTGGTTCTCTCCAGCTTTGGGGTGCAACTTGCATCAGCACTCATCAACTAACTCCAGAAGGGAGTCACAAATACCCCAATGTGGCTCCCTTCAAACAATCTCTAACCTGCTATTCTTGTTATAGGGTTGTAGTGATATAATTACCATAAGATCGTTAACAAAATCCTTTAAGGAGGAAAATTATGAATCCCGTTCTTGGAATGGTAACAGATTTTCTTTGGGTAGTTGCTTCCGTTATCTTCTGGATTCTCTATCTCATTGACACGAAACGAGAAGGCGAAACCCAGAAGCAGCAAACCCGACGGATAGTAGCCATGCTCATATGCGTGTTGGTTGGTATTTTCAGCTTCATCTCAGCATTTGCCGCAACAACACCAAGCTATCCACCCTTCCCATGGTATAGCAGAATGAACTTCATTACGATGATTGCATTCGTACTCTTTTTATTCACCATTAGTGGAAAGAAGTGGGCAACCGCTTGCATAATCTTCCTGGTGGTGACGTTTGCAAGTGCACTCATCGCAGTATTTCTCAGAACTTGGGAAATATATATACCTCTACTCAAAGGTTTTTTTTAATACGACCTGTTCTAGGTCAAGCCCCAGAAACTTGACCTAGAATGCAACACCTCATTTTATATATATACAAAAAAAGAGGACCTTTCGGTCCCCTTCTCAATTCAATGTATATACTACAGACTATTCATTAGAAGAATATGGTAAGAGAGACATAAATCTAGCTCTCTTAATAGCCCTCTTTAACATCTTCTGATGCCTATGGCATGCTCCAGACTTCTCAACAGATATAATCTTACCTCTAACAGATGTAAACTTCTTTAATTGATACACATCCTTGTATGTAACAGTCTTAACACCAGATTCACATAGAGGACATTTTAAGTTCTGAATAATTTTTCTTCTTCTTCGTACATTCTTTTTCTTAGTCTCAAAAGAAGAATCATCATTAGTACTAACTGTACTCTCTACTACTGGGCTTTGTGTAACTATTTCGTCTGACATTCCTTAAATATATATCAAATTAAAATGGCAAATCTTCTTCCAATGGATCCTGATCTGCAACAGGAGCTTCCTCTTCAACCACAGGAACATCCTCAGAAGGAGCCTCTTCTTTTGAAGCTTTAGCTGGTTTCTCAGCATGTGCACTATCTTCATCAACACCAGCACCTTGCTTACCCTTGCTATCCAAAAGAATCATATCCTCTACTCTAACTTCTGTCTTGTATCTAGTTGTATTATCATCTGCCTGCCATGATCTTGTATTCAAAGAACCCTCAACATAGATCTTCATTCCCTTAGCTAACAATTGCTGACATATCTCAGCCATCTTGTTCCATGCAACTACGTTATGGAATTCTGCCAATTCTTTCATCTCACCATTGGTATCTTTCCACGACTTGTTTGTTGCCATTCCGAAAGTAACAACTGGAGTTCCAGAATTGGTATATCTCATCTCTGGGTCTCTTGTGAGATTTCCTATTAACATTACTTTATTTAGTGATCTAGCTGCCATTTGTTTAATAATTATAATTTAACTTACCTAAATATACACAACAAATATTAAAATTCGATTAAATTTCTATCTCCTTTTTCTTAATCTTCTTCCCTATCTCATCAACATCATCTGCTTCTACGACCATATATCTCAAAACTTCTTGTTTTAATTCCATCTGTCTTCTGATTTCTGCAATGTTGGAAGGATCAGTTATGAAGGTATATATAATGTAATATCCTTCATTATGTCCACCTATCTTGTATGCTAAATATCTCTTTCCCCATACATCTACATCTACAACTTCACCATCCTTACTTTTTACCAAATCAACAAATTCTTTGTGAATTGCTTTTCTAACATCGTCTGGTAATAGTGGCTTTAAAGCTATAGCCATTTCATAATATTTTCCTTTTTTTACTTCTTCTGCTGCCATTTAACCGATATATACAAATTATGTCTTAACGAGAATGGATTTTAGCAGAAAATATTAGTTAATACAACAGGTAGTAACAGGAAAGAAGGTGGAATTCGCTACGAAGTAGAAATGAATTCCACCACCTGTTTTGTCTTTTTGCTCTTTTTGAATCATTACTCTGAATCCCTCGGGGGTGTCACCTCGTATGGTGTTAAAAAATCCGAGGAATCAAATCTCCCAATCGTCAACTCGCCCGGAACAATGGCGTGTTTTCCAACGGAGGAGATTACGACATTATCGTTTGGATGAATCTCGTCCAGGAAGGTCAGCGCGTAGCTAGGACCATCTTGCATGAGTGGGTCATTACGGCTTTGATCCTCATAAAGCAGGATATATTTCTTCTTTTTCCTTTCCAGGATGTAAAGCTTCAGAAGCTTGATCCTCACGAAGAGCACCTGCTTCTCAAAGATCTGAAGCTGGTTAGCTTCAGTTACATCCGTTTCTCCCTGTGGAAGTTTCGGTGTTGTTTTATCAGGAAGAAAGAGATGTCTCTCTCCATTGATCTCTATTAGCGAAGCTGAACCGTAAAGCTTTACGTATGCGTATCTCATATTATCAATCCCTTCTTAAGAGCGAATGCGCAAAAAGACACTATAATTCTATAGGATATCTGATTCGTTGTAAATATCTACTACAACAGTATTTCTTTAGAAAAATTCTTACTTGTTCGCAAGAATAATAATATAATCACCATCTTGAACAATATAATCCTTACCATGATTCTTAACCAAACCCAACTCCTTAGCCTTAACCCAACCACCAGCATCTAACAAAGCATCAACATTAACCACATCAGCAGTAATAAAATTGTTTTCTAGATCAGTATGTATAACCCCAGCCGCCTCCTTAGCATTAGCACCCTTCTCAATAGTCCAAGCATTACATTCCTTCTCAGAACCGGTATAGAAAGTAATGAGGTTAAGAGCATCATATGCCCCCTTAATAATATCTTTAACAGATTTAGGAACATAACCCAATAGCTCAGCATATTCATCAGCATCTTCCATCTCCCCTACCAATTTAACATCAGCCATAATAACGAGATCACCCGTTTTCTCTTCCAATTCCTTTTTCCATTGTTCAATCTTTTCACTTTCTAACCCTTCCTTACAATTCAACACAAACATCCTCTTCTTACTGGTTAATAACCAAAGATCATATACATATTCCTTCTCTTTCTCATTCATCTCCATATCTACTACCGGAATACCCATACCAAGATTCTTCTGTATCTTTTCCAATATATTCATCTCCAAGGCAGCATCTGCATTCCCTATCCTAGCCATCTTGTTTACACTAGCTATCTTCTTTTCAACTGTTTCAATATCCTTAAATATGAGTTCTGCTTGTACGATTTCAAAATCTTCCACAGGATTTACTCTCTCATATACATGTACTATCTCCTTACTTTCAAAAGCTCTAAGTACATACATAATGACATCGGTTTCTCTAATATGTGAAAGAAATTGATTTCCTAATCCTTCTCCTTTGGATGCTCCCTTTACTAATCCTGCAATATCTACAAATGTCATAGCTGAAGGTACAATCTTCTTAGCATTGAAATATGCAGACATTCTTCCTAATCTATCATCTGGTATTTCTACTACTCCTACGTTTTTATCTATCGTACAAAAAGGAAAATTCTCTGCTGGTACTGTTAATTTGGTCAGTGCATTAAATATTGTAGATTTTCCTGAATTAGGAAGTCCTACAATACCTAGTGACAATGAGTGTGACCTTTTTACTGACATAATGGTGAATTATATATTAATATCTATATTTTTGATACTAAAACCTAATCTGTGAGCTTCGTATATTCGGATATCCCGAAGCCCACAGATGTAGCTAGGTCTATATTTTCGAGAGTCTCCCCGCAAGTTCGACGCAAGAATACATACTTTTAATTGTTTGCGTACGCAACTCGCCCTTAATTGCATTCAGCTTCGTGAGAATAATATCCATTGCAGACTTTTCATCTGGTGAATTCTTCTCCGAAGTGAGCAGGTACAACGCGGCAAGAGGCAGAGATGTGGAGGCCATTCCCTTCAATGAATCCTGGATATACTCCCGAAATCCCTTGTTCTTCTCCCCTTTGAGAATGTTGAAGAAATACCACCAATTCTCTGGTTTGTGCAGACATTGTTCCTTGATTGCTGTTTTTCTGAGAATTTTGCGATTCTCTTTGTAAAATTGTTCGACAATGCTTTTGTCTATTTGGTCGAAATTTAAAACAGCCACGGTTTACACTCCTTGAGATAAAAATATAAAGATCTAGTACGGCGTATATTATAGGTTATTCTAAGGCTATTTTCAATTCTGAGAGCTTAAATTAGCCATAACTGGTGTAATAAAAGATTTCTTACTTTTGATATGTTAAAACCAATTCTGTAGAGATCTCAAAGTAACTTTGTATGAGATCTCTACAGATCGAGCAGGTTTTTATTGTTATCGACAAGAGTTGATGAATTCCTCCATTCTTCTAGCTCTCTTTGTATCTGGCGCAAACGCATCTTCAACCATCATTTCCAACTCATTGATGTTGATCCCCGATACTAAGGATGCAATATTTTCCTTAACTGCAGGATCTGAAAGCTGATCAAATACGGAGTCATTGGCCAGGGGAAGAATTTCTACCAATTCCTCAACGTCCGGACATTTCGCAAGTGTGATTGGGAGCAAAGTAATTAGCAACCCATCCTCTTCAAACCTTTGGACAAACTCCTTGCAAAATGCGTAATCCATTCGTTTGAAAAGCACTGTCAATGCTTCTCCGATACCCATACGCAAAGACTCGATCTGGAGCTCATGATCTTCCCCCTCAACGAAGAAGAGAAAGTACGTTTGCGTAAGTACTTCTGCAAGATATTGCGGGTTGTATTTTTTCACTTTAACCTCTCTTAAGAGCAATATTGTCGACGCGCATATTATAGGTCCTTTTTCTTATTTTTTCAATTCCCAAAACTCAAATCCAACATAACTGGTTTTAAAATACTTAATCTTTGATATATATATGAAAACCAACCTGCGAGCCTCTTTGATATAAATCAATAAAGAGGCTCACAGTTGAGCAGGTTTATGTTTGTACCCCATGGCTTTGGAAGAAATCTCTCGCCCGTTTACGATCCTCTTCGGAACTTAGAATACGAGCTATCTTCTTCGATAAGAGAGGAGAGTCCCGGAGGAAACAAACCCTTTCCTTGAAGAATTTTCCTCTGCCCTTTGGCCATTTGCAACCTTTCTCCCACGCTACCGCCAACCAGATAACCTGGGAATCATTATGTGCCTCCCACGCAAGGGTTTTAAAGAGCTTCTCTCTCCATCTTGAAAAAGGATCTTTCTTGATACCCCGCAGAGAACCAAGCGCACCAAACCTTTCGTCCCAGGAGAATCTCCGAGATATTATCTCGACAAGGAACCCCTCTTCCATAAGATCATTTAACTGCTTTGACTTTTTGAGCCTTTTCGAAAGATGAATAAGATCAAACGGACCCATTCTACACTCTCCTTTTTCCAATTTTATGAGCAACTCGATATTATAGGTCTTCTGCCCTATCTTTTCAATTCATGAAGCCTAAATCAACCATAACTGGTTTATAATTTTTACTCTTGGATATATGAAAACCAACCTGCGAGCCTCTTTGATATAAATCAACAGAGAGGCTCACAGTTGAGCAGGTTTTTACACATTCGTTTTGAAAAGGGCTCGTATATACTCGGCGATCTCAGTCATCGGTGCCCTCCAAAAATGCTCATTGAGAAAAAGCGAAAGATCTTTCTCTTCGCGCAAACACATCCTTATGTTCTCATCAAGTTCTTGCGGTGGGGGCCATCCACAAGCCTGTTGATATATAGATAAGGCCGTCGCCATTTGCAAAGATGATGTCGCGGTAGCAATTAGCCTTACATGGAGTTTGGGGCACAATTTAGAATGTGCAGGAACTGATCCGCAACAACTGCTTAAGGCATTCCAATCGCCATCACAAAGGCGTATTACCAATTTGAAGAATCCTATTTCCAAGAAATAGTTCATCAAACCTTCTTCGAAATCAATGGATCTGTACATCTGTTGTACAACTTCCTGAGCTTTCAGCTTATTTGCCAAAATATCCCTGTCCTTTCGTATAAAGAGCGAATGTGTAATCTCGAATCATATTATAGGTCTTCTTCCTTCCTTTTTCAATAATTGCTATGATGTTAAATACATTAAATAGCCCAAACCAATACAATGAAAAAAGTCCTCATATTCATTCTAAGTATCCTAACCTTCTGCATATTCTTCTCCTCAAAGATATTCGCTAAAGCCTCAGACTTTGTCATAGACTCAGACACACACATCACATATGCCACAGGGAATACATATGTATCTGTTGTAACTAAATATACAAGAACAGTAGAAAATAGTGATTACTTCTACCCCGCTACTGGTGAGAAGGTATTCAATATCCCCGACCTCCCAAGTAGTACAGAAGAAGCCATAACTGCGGAAAGAAAATACAAACTAGATTCACTCAAAGTAACTAATTCCCTAGGCGGATCTGTAAAATATACCGTTGAGGAACAAGCCTCTGGAGCAGGAATATATATTAAGGTTCCTAACTACAAACAAACCACATCTAGCTCACCATATATAGTACAGATAGCATACAACACCCATGATTTTGTAACCAAGGTTGCAAATTTTGTAACCCTACAAGCCCCTGCACTACCCAAGGACGTCATATTTGAACAAACAGATACAAGTACCAATACTAAGACAGAATTTAGCTATGGACTGGATATTACAGTAGATAGTGAGATAGCTACATTAGCTAAAGTATTTCCATCTACATTTACTCAAACATCTAAAAACGGAAAAACTACATACTCATTCAATCAAGAAGATAGAGTTGGGAATTCCCCATACATGGAGTTTGGAACATCAGTAACATACAAATTTGCGTTAACATACACCACACCTAAAACAGATACCTTACTACCAGAGAAATTAACTGAGGTCATTAAAGCACTCTCAACCAATATCTTTGAGATCTCGCTTCCTCGGGAGTTTGAGGAAACCAATCAAAAGGTATATTTCACCAATGTATCTCCTACTCCATCAGATATATATCAGGATGATGAGGGAAATATAATTGCATCTTTTGAAGTACCCGCCAATACGATTGGAACCATAACCTTGGAAGGATATATTGTTGTCAATCAAGACAAATATACTGCAGATGCTACTCCAGTAAATATGGACTGGACTGCTTACAAACAGAATATTGCAACAAGTTCATTCTTAAATAGCTACCTACTCTCTACTGAGTACTGGCAGGTAAATGATTCATTCATACAGGACGAAGCCAATAAGTTGCTTGAGGGTAAGACAACGGTTATGGATATCATTAAGGCAGACTATGCATATGTAGATGACAAATTGACATATGATGATAACAAGGCTAATTCGGAAAATGAAAGAATCGGTGCTAAGGCAGCATTAGAAGGAGGTGCTTCCGTATGTATGGAATATGCAGACTCCATGATTGCACTTCTAAGAGCTCAGGGGATTCCTGCAAGAGCTGCATTGGGATATGCCAATATTGGTGAAGCTCAACAATCTCAAGTAAGGCATCAGTGGGTTCAGGCATGGATTCCTGAATATGGTTGGTACTCAATAGATCCTACTTTGGAGAGTAACAACATGAGGTTAGGACAGAGTATGGATAGGGTTTTGTGGGAGGTATTTAATGAAGATACACTTTCAAATATAAAGGTGTTTTCAGCAGATAATATAGATGTGTTAACTACGGAGGGATATAATCTAAATATATATGGTGTAGATAGTTCGGATATTGATCTTACTAAGTTACAGAAATATACAGATTTGGTTCCTGAAAAGGGTTATACCTCTACTGATGATATTCCTTCTACTACAGCGTATGGGTTTGAACAATGGGTTAATACATTTCTTAAAACTACAACTATTGGGAAGGCGATTATAATTACTGGTCCTATCCTATTAGTTATACTAGTTGTTTCAATAGTTGTTGGTATTATTAAGAAGGTTGTAAGGAACTCAAAGAAGAAGAAATTGAATAATACACAACCTATTCAGCAATAAATATATCTCTTAAATACAGATATGCAATTCACTTGGGGTACCTATATTTTTATTTTCTGTCTTGTTAGACAAATTTTATTATATATAGGTACACCCAAGGTGCAGAGGCTACGATAGTACATAGGTATTTGCAATCAGTGGGAAAGCCACTAAAGTTACACCCAAGACAACAGTCCCTATATCGAGCGAAAAAGCAAGAGAAAATAATATTAACAATAATCCTACAACAATTGAGATCTTGCCGATGATACCTGGTTTTTTGAATTCTACTATCATTTAAGTCCTCATTACTATTCTACACACAACAGTGTGCGATATAACTAATATCAAGCATATTGATACCAAGTAAATCGCACATCGAGGATGAAAGAATTAGAAAGAGAACATAGTATTAAATATACAAAGATATCTAATACATTCCCTCTGCATTTAAGAAATATATTTTAAAAGAACATTATTAATATCACTTACAAACATAAGAAGATAACCAGCAGGTGTTTTTGTTTTTTAAAAACACCTGCATGGTGCAGTTCGGTTATCTACTCTTCTTAGGGAGCAACGCGTACGTTATTACTACGATCAAACCAAGAGTTCCCCAGAAAAACCAAGGGTATAAATCTGGCCCAAAGGCAAAGTCATGGGTATTTTTCGTACCAATCAGTGACATAAAAAACACTACCAGAGCTATATCTAACAAAGCAAAAAACAACTTCATAATATTCCTCCTTCAGGGGATATATATATTTGGAATTTTTGATAACCAAACCAAGAGAGATGTATAACATCTTTAAGAATTAAATCTTTAAAGGAATCTCCTTGTGTTTGAAAATGATATTTTAAAGAGCAGTTTTAATATATCTTTAACTACTCTATTATACCTTTTTCAAAGAAAAATATCAATTACTATGGGTTACGATATCTCATACATCTTCTCTAGGTTAACCGCTTTCTTACCATTCTCTAACCTATCCTCAGACGTAGCATACATAGTAAAGAGAACATCCCCCTTATGTACAGACTCCCCTGGCATCTTCTCAATATACATACCCGCATCCTTAATACGAGGGCAACCCAAAGCACGAGCAACATTTACAATCTCAATACTACTAATCAATTTAACCGTACCCTCCTGAGTAGCCTTAACATCAAAACTCAAATTTCCCGTCTTTATCTCACTAGACTTCGTTATCTTCTTAGCACCCTGAGCAAAACCAATCTCCCAGAATTTCTCATATGCCTTCTTAGAATCTAATAGCTGCTGAGCAAGTACTTTACCCTCCCCTTCTTTTGATATATTTGTGGCCTCAAACAGAATACCTGCCATATCTATGACCACACGCTCCATCTCCAACGATGCACAGCTGTCTCTTTCTAAAATACGCAATGACTCCTTTATCTCCAGATTAGGGCCAATACCTCTACCATCTGGTCCATTGACCTTACGTGTAGTCGTTTCACACTCAATACCAAATTTCTTAAATAGTTTTTTAAATTCTTTAGCCAATTTAAACACATCCTCGGTTACTTCAATCTTACTGCCTTTACCATATGGCAAATCAATCAAAATATTTTCGATACCTAGGGCCACCTTCTTAGCTACAATACTAACTAACACCTTCTGATATTCTTGAATACGAAGAGATCTTTCAACATTAATAATGACATCATCTGCAGGAGAGATACTCAAAGACCCACCCCAAAACAGACACCCCCCAGTCTTCTCTACAACCTTCATTATCTCTTCCTCTGTTAGCGATACAGGCATCACAACCTCAAGGATATCTGATGTGCCAGACGGCGAGGTAATTGCTCTAGAAGAGGTATTAGGGACGATCAAGCCACCAGCTACAAGTATTGGAACTAATACAGGTGTAACACCCTTTCCAGCTACCCCACCAATGGAGTGTTTATCCGCTATTACGCTACCCTTAGATTTGAATTTTTTAAACGAAAGTGAATCTCCAGATTGAGCCATACCTTGGGTCATCCAGTATATCTCTTCATCATTAAATCCAGGATTAAAGAAAGTTGATATGAAGAAAGCAATCTCTGTTTCTCTTAACCTTCTCGAGGCAATATCCTGCATTATCATCTCTAAATCCTCTTTAGAAAGATCATGCCCCAAAAGTTTTCGGCTAATAGCTTCCAACGACTTACTTCGTTCTGGAATATCTACAAACACAGTACTCCCCTCCACTACCATATATCCTTTCCATATCTCTTCAAACAACCCTATCTCTCCCTGATGCACCCTCTCTTCAGTTTCCATGACATTGGCATACAGATCAGCATCGCCTATACCAAGGTATACCAATTCACCTTCCTTAACACCGATTTTCTCAGCATCTTTTCTATGTAAAACGACATTAAAGCTATTATCTTCGCCCAAATCCAATATTTTGCTTCTCAAGTAAAATGACATGACTGATTAGTAAAAAGTTAGTTATCAAATATCCAAGGATATTTCTCCTTGACCACTGTGTCCACTTCCTTAGGTTTAACTATACCAAATTCTGTCACAAAACCAGTAATTAGGACATTATCCACAATCTCAAACGCCGGATTGTATATCTCCAAAGCCTTAGGGGCATCTGGCCATATTTCTGAGTCTTCTCTTACCTCAATTTCGATATTTCCGATGTATGAACTCTCGTCTATTTTCAACAAGGGGGTTATGACATAGAGAGGTTTATCCGCATAATGAGCACTCATTGCAATACTCCAGCTCCCTATCTTGTTTATGGCATGTCCGCCTTTTACAATCTGGTCACACCCTATAAATATCGCATCAACACTTACATTTCCCCTGTTAATTATGAATGAATCCGCCGCGCTATCCGTTATCATTGTTGTTTTAATTCCTGCGTTTACAAGATTCCTGGCAGTAATCCTACCTTGTAATCTTGGTCTGGTTTCTGTGCACACCACTTCGAAGTTGCTATCATTCTGAGACAATTCTTTGATCAAAGTCTCTACCGTAGAAGAGTGGCAATGCGTAAATAATTTGTCATAGTTTTTTAGATATTCTTTTGATTTTTCCACAATACTTTTTTTTGATTCGGAAATCATTCCTATATATTCTGTACATAGCTCTTCAAGCCTTGGTTTCATAGTGGACATCTCTGGTAAAACAGAAAACTCTTTTTTGAAAAAATGCTTTACAAATTTAACCCCATTCTTTGCCAATGGTTCATTAGGTCTTGCCTTAGAAAGCTTTTCCCCCACCTCAATGAATTCACTCATGAGCTTTTGTGCATCTGTTTCTTTAGTCAAAGAGAGATACAATTTCATGCCTTCAAAGGTTGAAAGTGCAACATTGGTCGCACCCTGTATGTTCAAATTTTGTATATCCTCATATATTTTGTCTATCTGTGTGTATACTTCCATGCTACTTAAGTTCAAACTCTTCATTTAAATTAGGTACTATGGTCTCTATTTGCGATTCCTTGTATATCTTGTCTGCGAACTCTTCGGCAATCTGTTCATCTCCATGAGTTATGAATATCTGTTTGAGTATGTCCAAAACTTCCTAGCCAATATGACAAATCTCGTTCGTCTCCATGGGCAGAGAATCCTCCAAGCGTATGTATATGTGCATTGTTCTCATATTCTCTTCCAAATATCTTCACCATTCTTTCACCGTCCATAATCTTTCTACCCAATGTCCCAGATACTTGATAGCCTACAAATATGATATGTGTCTTGCTATTTTCAATATTGTTTTTCAAGTGATGTAGTATTCTTCCTCCAGTACACATACCACTGCCTGCCATGATAACTACTCCGCGTTTAGATATGAGGCGTTTTGATTCTTCAGAATCCTCTACAATATGTAATCCTGGGAATTCGAAAGGATCATCTCCTTTACTAAGTAATCGTTTAGCATCTTCATCATAGAAATCGGGATATTGTTTAAATATGGCAGTAGCTTTGGATGCCATTGGGCTATCTAGATATATTGGTAACCCCGAGAGTAAGCGTTGTTCTACAAACAGATTCATTTCATACAGAATTTCTTGGGCTCGTTCAATAGCAAAGGCGGGTATTAAAACAACCCCTTCTTCCTTTTGAGCTACTTGTAGTATTGAAAGTAATTCCAAAAGCGTTTCATTCCTATCTCGGTGTACTCTGTTTCCATATGTGGATTCGCAAACTACATAGTCTGCCTCTCTGATGAGATCGGGGTCTTTAACTATACGTGCTCCTGGTTGTCCAAGATCTCCTGAGAATACTAATTTTCTTGTTCTTCCGGCATCATTCTTTATCCAGAATTCAACACTTGCAGACCCAATTATATGTCCTGCATCCCTCAATCTAAATTCCAAATGATCATTGATATTTACAGATGTACTGTATGGATATACTTCAAAGTATGGAAATATGGCCTCTACATCGGCTACTGTAAACAACGGTTTCTTACTTGCATATATTGATTCTTCCTCTTCAGGCGTAGCTGTTGTTCCACCTTCATTAACTTTGGCTACCCATCTCTCATACTCTTCTTCTTGTAGATTGGCAGCATCTAGCAGTACTACCTTGGCTAAGTCACGTGTTGGTTGCGTACATACTATTCTTCCATGAAAGCCTTGTTTTACTAACACAGGTAGTCTTCCACAGTGATCAAAGTGTGCATGTGTTAGGAATACAAAATCAATATCGGCAGGATTGAAGGGAAATGGTTCGTAGTTCATAGCCTCCTGTGTGCTAGAGCCTTGATATGCACCACAATCTACGACGAATTTTACCTCCCCAGTATCCACATAGTAGCAAGATCCAGTAACAGTTTTTGCAGCTCCACAGAATTTTAACTTCATTAGGCAGTATCAGTTAATTAAGCTATGTACATGATAGACGAAAAGTAGATGGATTTACAACCCTATTTAAACGACATAACTACAAATCCAAGCTCATCTATATCTTCCTGACTCCAGAATTTTAGATCTTTGGTTTTCATAACAAAGGTTATAGTTTTCTCCAACTGTCTACCGGTATAGTCCTTTGTATCAGGATCCCATTCTCTAAGTACCAATACGTCCCCTATCTCACAATCGAATTCAGCAATTCTTAAATCAAAATTCTTTTCTCCATTAAGTACTTTCTCAAAAAGTACTGGCCATGTTTTCTTCTCAATTCTTTTCATAATATATGGATATTAATTTAAATATTTGCTAACTTCTTCGCTTTTTCTAAGAGTTTTTCCTTAGTATTAAGCATTGGATCTTCTAATACCATATCTAAGAGTTCCTTCAGTATCTTTCCTACCCGTGGTCCCCTTTCAATTCCCAAACTTACCAGATCCTCTCCTTTAATTTTTAAATCCGTTACTTTGAATGCCATATCTTGTTGTAATACTGCAGATATTCTCTGCTGTAGCAATGTTATCTCCTCAGGTTTAAAGGCGGTCTTAGGATTTGCTTGAGCATCTGCAAGACGCAATTTAAAAAGTTCATCTATATTTTCTATACCTACTCTCTGGATGAATCTTCTTACTGCGGAATCAGACCATTGATGTAATTCAATTTTCTCTTTCTCTTCTTCTGTCATCTCCTCTGCGATATGAGGATAGTAGAACATATGGTTCTTAATGAGTAGCACCACCCTCTTTATCTCTGCCTGTGGAAATTTCATTCGTTTTAATATCTCTTCAGTCATCTCTGCGCCCATTGCATCATGACCATAGAAATGACCATTACCCATATCGGTACGAGGTTTAGCAATATCATGAAGTAAAGCTGCTAGTTTTACACTGTCGTGAGCTACATCACATGTTCTTAAGTTATGCCAATATACATCATCGCTATGGAACATCTTCTGTTCTACTCCTAGTCCCTCTAGAAGCTCTGGCATGAACAGTTGAAGTAATCCAGCCTTACGCATCAATTCAATCCCTATGGAAGGTTTAGAAGACTTAAGAAGCATCTTCATGAACTCATCTCTCACACGCTCCATTGATACCTGAGCGGCTACTGGAGCACATTCAATCATGGCCTTGAATGTTTCTTCATCTATATCAAACCCTATCTGTGACGCTAGTCTACAAGCCTTAAATGCTCTCAATCCATCTTCCTTAAATCTTTCCAATGGAGTACCAACTGCACGAATCTTCTTAGCTTCAATATCTTTGATTCCCCCATATGGGTCATATATCTCAACTTCCATCTCTGCCCCATCTCCTTCTAAATCTAGCTCTCCAAGATCTACAGCCATAGCATTAATGGTGAAATCTCTTCTTCCTAAATCTTTGTCTATCTCCTTTACAAATTCAACATTAGTAGGCCAACGGCCATCGATATAGTCGGATTCACTCCTAAAGGTTGTTACCTCAACCTCCATTGTTTCTCCTTGGCTGTCTTGTATCAATGCCATTACAGTACCAAACTTGGCACCCACAGAAACTGACTTAGGAAAAATGTTTAACATCTCATCAGGTAATGCATCTGTTGCCAAATCATAATCTCGTGGAATCAAACCCATGACAATATCACGTACCGCACCCCCTACAAGGTAACATTCAAAGCCCTCTTTGCTGAGCATTCTACTTACTTTTTGTACATATTCCGGAATTTGTATTTTTACTCTCATGGTTCCTCCTTAATATATACACAGAATACCAAAGAAGCCCATCTACAACAAGTAAGCCTACTAGAGTCCAATCCATACTCCCAGTTTTAGGTAATATATTTTCATTATTACTCTCAATTAAGTTATCCGTTATACCCAACACCTCTTCCACTGTCTCCGGTTTTTCTTCTACAACACTTAATACCATTGGTTCTGAGATCATCGTATATGGTATCCTCTTTATGCAAAAACTATCCCTAATTGGTTGAACCATAGCTCCAGGAACTACATTCGTTCCTCTGTAAGACAAGACTGGAATCGCATCCGTCAGATTGTAGGTATAGTATGGGGAGCCATATACCGCGCATACCTGCTTAATATTTGGATTGTAAATACTGAAGGTACCAAGTACCGAGGGCACACTCAATGTAGAGAATGTAACTAAATGTTCTTCCCCTGCCCCAAGATTGAATGTCTCTTCATGACCACTGTAGGTTAATTTCAAGTTATTTAAATACTCATTGCTGTTGTTCTGTACATATATTTCGAAGTCTACTCCACCTTCAGTATTTGCAACCGCCTTTACACTATCAATGTTTAAAGGATTTTTTACAGTAACACTTTCTAATATATATGCCCCACTTCCACCATTAGGGATCATACCCTTACCAGTATATTCCTTGTATATACCGGATTTAGTTAGATTCTGACCTGAATATTTGTAATTAAGATTGCCCTCAGAATATCCCGAGACATTTAAAAGCTCGGTTAGATCTCCATTGGTTTTGTTGTTTCTACTTAATACCCAAACTACTTTTGAAATATCCACACTATGTCCTGTCGAATTCTTGTAGAGGTAGACAACATCTATCAATGTGCCAGGCGGCACATTGACATAGTCGGCTACCATTGGGATACGTCTTGTATAGTCAAAATCTGTAAAACCCCCGATATTGTTACTAAGGGTTGAAGCTGTTCCTTCAGCTACGAAATCTGCCTTTTGATACAAAATATCCTTTATACTCGGATACCCCAATGTGGTGAATGCTATGGTCTGGAAATATTGGTTGCTTGAAGTATCAACTGTACTATCGAAATTATCCGCATATACTGGCTTTGCAAAAATTACGAAGAAATACAGAATCATCTTAAGTATTTTGAGAAGCATAATGGGAGAAAATAATAAGTTATTGTCTCCACATTACAATACTAAGATTACATCTCTCTGAATTTAAGCACGTTTTGACATTTTAACCTTTTCGGTTACATAGAAGTTGCGTTTAAATGCGGATTGGCCCAACATCATCTCTGTCTGAGCTTGAACATATGGTATGAACCCAAAGGTAAGCATATTTACAGTGACCAGGAATGTCTCAGCGAAATCTATGATATGTCTCCACCATTTCCAATCTTTAGGTACAGGTGTAATCTGTCTTCGGAACATAACAATGGGGATATTGGTAAGTGTAATTGCGGTAAATATATAGCTTAATGCACGTTGGAGGTTGTAAGCAAGAACCGTATACTGATAGCTTGGACTTAACCAACCCATTATTGTCAATCCAAAAGCAAGAATGAATACCACCGTTAAATACCATATCTGATATTCAAAAATACTCTTTAACATGTACAGCTTTCGATATGTAGGAAATTCTTTATTCTTCTGGAATAGTGCAGCTATCGTGATTGGGACATTTATAGTTCCCCATCCCCATCTGTGCTGTTGTTTGTAATACGAGACATGGGACTTTACATAGGTTTGATTCTCTACAGCATCATTATATGTAGGAATATATACCTCCTGGCTTTTAAATGTACCATGGGTCCTAACCATTGCATTCCAGTAAAAAGCAGTGTCATCATTAGCGATTTCTGGATTCCAATATTCAAGATCATGCAAAGTTTTTAAATTTACAATATATGAGGAGAAAGTATCTCTTACATACATGCTTTCTCTTACAAATGGTATCTTCTTTAGTTTATCTACTACCCAGTTTTGCAAAAGGACCAACGTTAGCATATTGGATTGGGCTCGAATCAATGAAGGTACGTGCCATATGTTGTTGTTGAAAGTATGCAACGCACTTGCATAGTATCGGTTATCTCGCTCATCTACTGTTAAATATTTATACAACACTGCAGATAGATACTTAGGATGAGGTCTCAAGTCCGAGTCGCAAGATATTAGTAAATATTTTGAGATATCCTTTCCCTCTTTTTCAAGATCTTTTACCAAATTTCTTCCAGCCCAGTTAATATTGGCACCCTTAACTCCTGCCACTTCTCCAGTAATTCCAAATGGATGAACATAGTATCGCATACTACCAAATCGGCTCCCATATTTTTCTTTTAGCTTATTAAAATTGGATATCTGTAGATCCTGTTTTTTCTCTTCTATTGCCATAACTACATCTATCTTATCCGCACCGACATCGCTATTTGCGAAGGCTTCAAAAGAGGGTCCTAGAACATCTAAGCTTTCAGAATATACTGGACACATGTATATATACCTGATTGTTTTTGCCTCCTCACCTACCTCAGAATTTATCTTTCCTACCCAATCTGTACTAGTATCTCGTTTTACACGTTTTAGGCCTATCGCAATACCAGTAATAAACTTTATCGATCTTAGAGACCAATATGCAACTAAAAAAGCCACATATATTGCAAAAAGTTGGTTCCATCTAAGAAGCGCAAAGATCACTGGAGAAAGAATAAATAGCCAGGTGAAAAAGCCTGGGATTACTTCATAGAATCTTCTTAGAAACTTTGGAGTTCCGCTTGGGAATCCATCTTCCCTATCTTTAGGTTTATATGGATTTTCATACTTCACTACTCCTCCCAATGTCCCATACAATCTACTACTAACATTGTTTACCTTGTATCCGAAATCTCTGGTTAATGGAAATCTTACTAAGGAAATTGATATGATACCAAACACTCCCGCAAGGAATGCTTTTAACCCAGCTAATATTGATCCATCTCTTTCATTCCTACCAGTAACAACAAGCCCTACCTTTTTCTTTATGATCTTGTACTTGAATCCTCTTGATACAATCTTCTGAATGAGAAGTGTATCTTCCATATATTTAAACTCTGCAACAAATCCTCCAACACTTGAGAATGCTTCTCTTGTTACAATAACAAAACCTGCATAGTCCCATTTCAATCCTTTGATAGGATTCATAGCACTAAGATTTTTTGCTACATTTATGAATTTGGTCGCAAGGTCTTTGTTAAATGATCTCTCTCCAGTATATTCAAACTGAGAAGTTGCACAATCCAATTTTCTTTCAATGAATTCATCTACTATTTCTTTGAGATCATTTTCTCCTAAGAATTGGACATCCGCATCCATGAATATGACTATGTCCTTTTCAGCTGCATTAAAACCGTTATTTCTTCCTACCGCAGGGATTCCACCTTCAGCTACCCTTGCGCCATATTCTTTAGAAATCTTCCTTGTGTCATCTTCAGATTTTGCATCTGAGACTATAACCTCATATGGTTGATATGTTTGTTTTTTAATACTCTCAAGTATTACTTTAATATTCTTCTCCTCATTCTTAACGGGTATGACTATGGATACTGGTAAGACTTTGTTTTCCATTTATTTTATCTTCTTAAATATATTTAACACAAAGGTTTCAATTTTCTTTTGAAAGGACTTGTATACAATGAATATTATAACAGCTATTAGGATTACAAGACCGAGTGTCTTAAAAATATCATATACCTGCATGAATTGGCCTACTCCCTTTCCAACCATATATCCTAAGAATGATAGTAGTATGGCTCTTGTTCCCGCTACTATGACTGCATACCCTAGGAATTGTGGGATACTTAATGCCTTTACTTTACCCATATACAATATTCCCGGTATTGCGAGTGGACCTGCGAACTTTATGAGCATCAATGTAAGTCCAGGGTGTTTTTTGTATGCCCCTTCCAATGTCTTTATGAACTCATTGTTCTTACTATCCGTTAATCTTTTTACTATTTTTGTATCCGATACTCTATGTCCTAGCAAGAAGTAAAACATATCTACCATTAGTTCGATGATGATTGCGGCTCCTGCTATTATCCATACATTTAACAATCCACTTCCAGCCAATGTTGAGGCTATGAAGTTAGTAGATGATCCGTCTATGAAAAACATTAAGAATATGAGTGGGTATTTTGCGGTGGAGATTATTTGTGTTATTAGTGCTACAAGATCCATTATCGTATATGTATATTCTTATGGAATGTTAAATGATACAGGGTATATATTAGATTTACAAATGAAGCTAGACCAGTGACTTAAGATGTATATTTAAGCCACTGGCCATCTTGCATGCTTCATCATCAATGAGTCCGCCGTCGCCTCTCTTCGTGGTGTACGGATTGATAGATAGCCAGGTAAAGCAACCAAGCTAAGAGGAAGAAGATACTGGGTACCCACACAAGCCAGATATGTATTGCTATTCCTCCGACGATAACGCCTCCGATTGCCACCGCTGTCAATAGTCCCAGGATGTAGACCATTTGATTATCTGGTGTCTTCCTTCCGGCGACAGCTACTGTAGCAATGGCAAGTAGAACGACAAGAATCGTAAGCCCAAATGTAATAATGATCTTAGGATCCATCTTAAGCTCCTTATTTTTAGCGTGCAAGATTTTAATATCTCTTTGTTAGGAGAAATTAATTCATTATTATACCGTTATTACTATGAGTTTTCTATAATGTCAGTTTGAGAAGCTAGACCAGTGGCTAAAGATATATATTTAGCCACTGGCCATCTTGCATGCTCATTAATGGGATCTCCGCTTACGGTATCTTTTCTGCAGAGAAATAGATATCAACGAGAGCATCAGTATCGTGAACGCAATAGAGCCAATTAACCACGCCCAAAAGAGAAGGACAACAATGCCTCCGCCTATGACTCCCGCCAATACAGCGAGCGCAGCTAATCCAAAGATATAGACTAATTCCCTAGCTCCTTTTTTGTAAGCCGCTATTGTGGCGACTACAAGGAGGAAAGCTAATACTGCCAATCCTATTACAATGACTTTTGCTTCCATTTACCGCTCCTTTTAGCGTGCAAGATTTTAATCCCTGTGATGGAATTAATAACTGATTATACAATGATTACTATGAGTTTTCTAGAATATTAATGTGTGAAGCTAGGCCAGTGGCTAAATATATATCTTTAGCCACTGGCCATCTTGTACTTCTAACTATCACCGTCAACCGCCAAGTCCATTTTAACGCAGATCCAGTACACGAGCATTGCGATTAAGCAAACGCCCACAAGCACAGATGCTGTGATCCATGTCCATTTTTTGAGATTGTCTAAGTAGGCAAACACTCCCAAAAGGGACAGAACGATAGCCGCAGACCATCCGAAACGATAGAGCCATCTGTCCCAAACCTTTACAAAGGCAAGAGCAAAGAGCACCATCAGCAGGACTGCCAAGACGATTGCCGCATAAAGAACAGGGTTTGGTATCATTTTACTTCTCTCCCTTTTCGTACAAAGATTTAATTCCTTCTTGGGAATTATGGACAATTATACAATGATTACTATGAGTTTTCTATAATCTTTATATATAAAACAAAACCGAGCGTTTCCGCTCGGTGATGATACTAACTTTTACAAAAGAATTATTCAGTTATTACTTCTTTAACTTCTTTTGCTTTCTTAGCTACCTTCTTTGCTGTTTTCTTAACTTCTTTAACAACTTCAGCAACTTCTTTCTCTATAGCTTTCTTAGTAGCTTTTACCTCTTTGATAGGTTCAAGAATACTAATAATCTTGTCTAATTTTTTGTTTAATGCTTCAATATCTGCTTTACAATCACAGTTACATCCACCTCTGTTACTTCCACCATTGCTCTTGTTTCCTTCTTTACCTTCGAAACACTTACTACAATAGATTGGTTTGTTACTAGATGGTTTGAATGGAACTTCACAATCCTGTCCACATTCATCACATACTGCTGTGAACATCTGTTTCTCTTCTCTATCTCTAAATCCACCTCTATCAAAGCTTGGTTTTCTATCTCTACTTTCGAATCTTCCTCCTCTAGAATCTCTTCCACCATCATCTCGCTTTGTTTCAAAACACTCACTACAGTAAATAGGTTTGTCTCCAGATGGTCTGAATGGGACTCTACAGTCCTTTCCACATTGATCACATACTGCATCAAACATCTCTGGTCTTTCACTTCTTCCTCCAAAACTTCTACCGCCTCCTCCAAAGCTTCTTCCTCCACCTCTGCTGTTTCCACCTGATCTATTAAAGTCTCTCATTTTATTTTTATATTTATTTTAATACGGACAGTAGTGAGTATATTCTAAAATCGTTAGGATAACAAGGAAAAGATATATATGGGATATGGTTGGTAAAAGAAAAACGACACCTCTAGTTTTCACACTGTTGGTGTCGTTGTTCTTTGTTAAGTTGCTACTGCACGAGCTCGAGTTTCCGCACTTTACCGGATTTTACAAGTTCGTCCCATCGAACATGCCATTCGTTTTTCTTCCATTCCACTACAACAAGTCCATCCTTGAGACGCTGGTAGCGGATAACCGCCCTGTATCCAATGACTTTGTTCAAAGCTCCGATTAGGGGAATTGAAAATTCCTCCATAGATACGACAGCCCGTTCGTCATCAAGGACCTCTACGCGAAATGCGTTTTGCTTGACAAGGATGCCTCTGAAAACGAAGCCCTCCGACGGATTGGGTTGTAGAATCAACCCACTTAGTTGCAGCATTTCCTTAAGTTTTTCTTGATCTATTGGTGGTGTCATTTAAGCCTCTCTATGGGTATGTATTTATCAAATGGATAGAACCCACAACACAATATATATTGTGTTACAAGTAGTATCCATTTGTATCGCAACTTATTAAAGAACTAACAAGATTGAAAATATGCATGTACATATATTTATATAACCTTGTTACAACAAAGATTATATAAAAATTGTTGAAAGAAATCTATGCTATGGGATTAAAAGAAAAACGACACCTCTAGTTTTCACACTGTTGGTGTCGTTGTTCTTTGTTTAAGTTGCTAAACTTCTAAGACATGGCACAGAGATTTAAAACCCCCAACCTTTGTAGTTCGTCCCAACGCTTCTGCCAGTTATCTTTCTTCCACTCAACCACAAAGCGGGGATCATTAGTACGATTGTAACCAAGCACAGGTTTGTACCCGTAGAGCTCAGTAAAGATCTCAACCAGCGGAATTGAGAGGGTGTCCATCGATATGATGATTTGATCCTCTGTTTCAGTTTCCACCGTGAAGAAGTTCGTAGTAACAATCATACCGGAGTACATTGAACCAAAGCGAAGTTCCAGTTTTCTTTCTACCAACAATCTTTCAAAAGCTTGCTTATTTATTCGTGATGCCATTTTAACCTCTCTCTCTTGGGATATATTTATCAAATGGATAGAACTTGTGACACAAGATACTGTGTTACAAGTAGTACCCATTTGCATATAGCAACTTATTAAAGAACTAACATGGTTGAAAATATGTATATGTACATATATTTGTATAACCTTGTATAGAAAGGATTATACTAGAATTTGAGCCTAATTTCTATATTATAGGTTATCTGATTGGTAATATCTGATATTCAAATGCATATCCCCCACTCTTTGCTACTTCTTCTACCTTACTTCTAATATCTTTGTAATCAAATATATATTCATATTTCTTACCAAATAGATCTGATTGTTCTTGTATATTACCTTCTCTGCCACCATTCATAGTATTGTATGTTTCTGTTTTAAAACCAAATCCTGTAGACATACCATCATCATATCCTCCTGATGTAAATCCACTTCCTGCTTCCATTAACATTTCAGAGAATTTTACTTCCTTATTCTCTTCCTCTATTCTCATTTTAAAGGAATATGTTAATTTCTTTGTAGAAAGGAAGGCTTTTCTTTCTGCTATTGTTGATTTGAATTCATAGAGGCCTTTCTTTTCGGACCAATCGCCACTGTAACTCTCTAAGGATTTTTTAATATTGTCTATCATATTTCAAAGAGAACAACTTAATATTTAATTATATTCCAGCCGAGAAACAGATACAATGATATAATTCTTGTATGGCATATGTTTTTAAGGTTTCAAAACCTGGCTATGATGTAAATAAAGCAGAAGGAGAACTAAAACTATCCTCTGCAGAAGATAGAAAAAGGTTCGTCCAAGTGTTCGTACTTCCATATTCAAACGGTGCCATTAAACAAATTCAACGGTTTAAAGAGAATTGCCAGATGATAGCTACAAGCTCAAATAACAATAATTTGTTTCTCTGTATACACGATATTTCCTGTTTGTTTGAAGACTTGGCTACGGTTTCAATATATATGAGAGATTTAGGACATGATCATAGTATGCATAATCTATTTATAGCGGCAAGAACACTAATTCGACATGATATAAGAGAAAATTTTGACTATAAAGATCCTCAAAATTCACATCGAAAAGAAGGTAGATTAAAAAAACTCAGAGTCCCGGGAAATCTCCAAATGGATTTAGAATTTGACCTCAGTTACATCAAAATTGGAGATACGAAATTCGACTTGGCAACCATAAAGAGCTATTTGATGTGGGCAAACATAATTCTTTCCGAAGGATTAAATCAGATATATAAAGATGGGAATATGCGAATAGAGAATAAGTAAACTTTGTAAAAGTTACAAAACGGAGAGGAAGGGATTCGAACCCCCGATATGGTTACCCATATAACGGTTTTCAAGACCGTCTCATTCGACCACTCTGACACCTCTCCATATATATGAACATAGGGATTATACCAAAAAAAACCTATTAAATCTTGTACCCACCCTCAAAAATACCCTTAATAACAGATTCAAGATTAGGTTCACTAATATCCAAATCCACAACCTCAAACAAATTCAACAACTCCTTAGACACATCACTAACCCTCTCCCTACTAACCTCTAAAGTACCCTCATTACCACTACACTCAGTTAATTTACCCAAAGCTTTAAAATCATCAGGAGAAATATTCTCCTTAAGAACAAAATGAATATGTTTTTCCTTAACAAAACCATTAATCAATTCAGAAATCTTACCATCATACAAAACCACACCATGATCTATAACGATAACCCGCTTACAAAGATTAGAAACATCCTCCATATTATGACTAGTCAGTAATACCGTAGCCTTGTACCTCTGGTTATACACCTTAACAAACTCCCTCAAGTTATGTTGAGAAACCACATCCAAGCCAATAGTAGGTTCATCTAAAAATACTAACTCAGGAGTATGCAACAATGCCGCTACAATCTCACACCTCATACGCTCACCAAGTGAAAGATTCCTAGTAGGCTTTAGAATCACCTCACCAATATCCAAAATCTCAACCATCTCATTAACCACCTCATTGTATTCTTTGTCCGAAATACCATATATCTCCTTGTTTAGCTTGAATGTTTCAATTGGAGCTAACTCCCACCACAACTGACTCTTCTGACCCATTACCAAGGCGATATTTTGTAGAAACTGTTTTTTTCTTTTCTCAGGTTGAAAACCCAACACCTCAACCTCACCACTAGTAGGAACTAACAAACCCGAAAGACATTTCAATGTAGTAGTCTTACCCGCTCCATTAGGACCGATGAAGCCAACCACCTCTTCACCATATATATCAAAAGAAATATCTTTGACCGCTTCCACCTCCCTCTTCTCCGTACTAAACAAACCCTTACTAACTCTAGTGTGATATATTTTCCTTAAATTTTTTACATGTACAACCGTCTCTTTCATATATTCATTGACTAATACTTTCCTTTTACAATATCATTAATCATGAAAGCTGCCAATATATTCAAATTAGTCCGCATAGCTGGGATATCCATAACCCTAGTACAAGGAGTACTCGCCACAGACCTAGACTCAACCAACTACACCATAGTAGGAGCTACAACCTCTACCGGAGGAGGACTCCTAGACTCAGTATCTGGAAACTACAGCATGATGAACTCACTCGGAAATATATCCGCAGACCCTAGAAACTACTCTTCTAATTACAGATTACAACAAGACCCCTCCTCAAACTTCTTAGCCGCACAACCAGGAGTACAATGCTTTGAAACCACTACTAGTGGGAGTACCAACTGCCTTACTGGTCCTACCGAATTAAGTGGCGGAATGGTAGCCCTCTGTGGAGTTGGAGGTTGCTATGACAAAGCTAGATTTGAAATCATTGAATATTCAAATCCATCAGATACCCTGTATACCATCGCAATATCAACGGATAATTTTGTTAACGATGTACAATATATAGATGGGTCGACATTCAGACCCGAGGCTGTTGCAAATCATGATATTAACGACTTCAGATCCAAAACTGATTGGGAAACAGAAGTCTTCAATATACAAGGATTGATTGCTAATACCACCTACTACATTAGAATATCTGCGCTTCAGGGAGATTTTACACAATCCGATTACAGCTTAGCATCCAGTACTACAACGGGGGTCGGCTCAATATCTTTTGATATCGACATTGCCCCATCAAGCGGAATCACAACAGAAACCGGAGCACCATATACCATAGCTTTCTCTGGCGCTGATGACCTCATGGCAGGAGCTGCAGCCACCACCGCACCCAATCTGATTTGGTTAGACATCAACAGTAACTCATCTGGAGGTGTAGCCATTGTTCAGTTTGGAAAAAATGGTGGACTCTACAGTAGCACTACAACACAGACCATAGCTTCGGGGAATGGAGACTTAGATGCAACAACCGAAGGATTCGGATTGCAGAGCTACTATATTGACAATGACACCTCAGCATATCTTGGGAATCTTACTGCAATGACAAACTACTCGGGAAGTCTAAATACCGTAGGAGCTGTTTCAACCACTGCAAACAAAATATATGACGGAGATGGACCAATACAAAATGGAAGAGTCGGTATGAACTTGATTGCAAAAGCTAGTACTAGTAACACTCCTGCAACAGACTACTCCGAAGAAATCTATTTCGTCATTGTACCTAGATACTAGTACAAAAGCACCCCCTACTACGATGTTTTTAGAGTACGGAATTGGAGTAAAAGATAATTTGACAAACAAACCTATTTAATATTAAATTGTATTAATATTAAGGTCTTCATTTATATTTCTGCCCTAAAAATATGAAAAAGTCTGGCTTGATCTCAGGAAGTATATTTGTCTTTGTTCTGACAGTATTTTTCATACTTGTTTCTCCAGTATTCCTCTCTAAAGCAGGTGCGCTTGCAGCTACATACTTCTACCTAAGTAGAATACAAGCAAATATCAATGGATCATCTGCAACTATAGAGTATGTTCTAGCTATTGATACCGCACAAACTATTCCCACCGGCGGGACAGTTACAATTTCATTCCCCGACAATGACGATACTAATTGGTGTAGAACTGCAGGAGCATTAACCGTCGCGGGATTAGCATCTTCGGCAGCAGATCTAAGTGCTACCAATTGGGCAATTGATGCAGTCATGCCAGACTCTGGGTCTTCATTGACCGCTGCATGTACTCAAGGTTCTGGGTCTTCCTCTGTAGACAAAATCACAATCTCAAATGTAGGAGCTTTAACCGCGGGGACTACGTATGGGGTTAAGGTTACAAATGGTTCTACAGCTGGAGTTATTGGTACAGATGATACCGCAGGAGAACACGAGATCACAGTAGAAGCAAAAAATGGCGCAACTATCGACTCTGGTACATTTAAAGTATTTCTAGTATCCAACGATACCGTTGTTGTTTCAGCTACAGTTTCTTCAGTTCCTTCAGTAAGCTGTACAATCAGCACCAACTCTGTAAATCTCGGTTCTTTGTATCCAGGTGGGTCATACTCTACAATAACACACGATATTTCAACAAGTACCTCAACTACTACCGGAGGATATTACTGGGCAGCATACGGTACTGGTGATGGATCTACAGATGCAGGACTTTACAAATCAACATCTACAACATACCTCTTGCCATCAACAGGTAGTACTACGATAGACTTAACAGCTGTAAATGCCGAAGGCTTTGGAATGACAGTATCAGATCCAGATGGAGCTGGTGCAGCTGCAATCCCAACCGACTTCGGAACAGGAACCGCAGGAACATTTGGTTCATTAGACATGGCACCTTCAGGCGCACAGCTTATTCTCTACCAAAATGGTTCACAGTCATCCTCTGAAAGTGCTACAATTACCTATGGCGCAAGAGCAGGTTCATCCGCAGTGGCAGGTAGCTACTCAGAAAGTGTTGTCTTTGTTTGTGGTGGTTACTACTAGCCTTATGAAAAATATATATACTCATCTTTTTAAAGGAATATTTGTCCTGTTGGCTTTTTTCTCGCTTTCTTTTTGCTTTGCAAATACTGTAAAGGCAGATAGTATATCCATTGGTACCGCACCTACTTCCGAAAAGCTCAAACTTGTACCTGGACAAAAATACAATGGAGAACTAGTGGTTTGGAATCTAACACCCAAAGCAATTAACTACAATATTGTGATCCGTGGCTTCCGTCAGATTGAGAACCAACCAGGAACAGCCATACTACTTACAGAAGCCGAAGAAGCGAAATCTTTGTATACCGCAACCACCTGGACCAAAGCAAGTCTGAGTAGTATCAACCTCATACCTAACAAAAACGAAAAGATATATTACGAAATTAACGTCCCTAAAGATGCCACAAAGGGAGAATATACCGTCATCATAGCCTTCATATCCGAAAATGATGCACAACTAGTTGGGACAGGTGCTACCACGACGCTAACTCTTGGTATGCCAATATTGATACAGATTGGAGACGAGTTTGTAGAAAATGCTGAACTTCTCAAGTTCTCTACTGACAAGAACTTCTACGAATACCCTACCCTAACGTTTGATACGAGGATAAAGAATTTGGGAGATACACATATAACACCGGTGGGAGAAATAGTTCTCACCAATATTTTTAATCAAGAGATTACCCGCATTCCCTTTAACCCAAGTAATCAGAGTATTCTAAGGGATAATACAGGGAATTACGAAACCATCTGGAATCTTGGAACCTTCTTAACCAAAGATAACGCAATCGTTTTAGGCCCTATTAAGGCGAATCTAATTCTTACTTACAGAACATTCCAACCTGGATTTGCCCCACTAACATCAGAAATTACCTTCTGGATTATCCCTTGGAAGATAATATTGATAATAGTTACTGTCATAATCTCAATCATCGTCATTGTTAAAGTTAGTAAAAAGAAACGACATACTGTAAATCATCCACTACCACGATGAAGTTAAAACTACTGCCCACAATTACTCTCTGCATTGTAGGGACTATCCTACTTAGTACTTCCAACATATATGCAGACTCTGTAACTCCATCTATCTTTGAACAAGTTGTAGTAGCTGGTTCTCAGACTACTGGGAGTGTTACTTTTAGAAATGAGAATGTAGCTTCAGTGCAGATTACACCTAAGGTTTCAGCCTATGACCCTGAGACATTACAGTTAATAACTGACGAAAAGACGCTATTCATAACCTTGGATAAAGAAAGCTACACAGTACAACCACAAGGGACATTAACATTGAGCTATGCCATAAAGCCACCAGAAAATTTAGAACCTGGGACATATTTCAATCTCATTATCCTTCAACAAACTGTGGCTTCGAGCCAAACACAGAAGAATCAATTAGGTACCGTAGATAGCCTCTCCCAGCTTGTCACAATACATATTCTAGAGAAACAGGAAACTATTCCTCTACAGATTAAAACCGATTTTGCCCAGATCTCTGTTGATGTTACTGATGCTGGAATTCCATTCCTTAAGCCCATGAGTGTTAAATATACATATCAAAATACCACCAACTATGTACTTGAGCCGCAAGGGGAGATACAGGTGTTTGATGGCAAAAGTTCATACTCCCCAGCGTATAAACAGATTAATGCAACAGGCAAAAAGCTGTATCCTGGAGATTCAATGGAAGAGACCATTACCCTTGGAGATTGGCATATTTCGGACATTCTTTTTGGAAGGAAAGTAGTAGGCAGATTTTACAATGGAATTGACCAAAACTCCATTGTTAAAGATATCTCCCTCAATACATATTATGCATACTTGGCAATAGTTCTTGGGATAGCACTACTCTCAATAGTGTTAATCAAATCAGTACAAGCGGACAAGAAGAGAACCTCTAATTCTTAATATCTTTTGTAGTTTTAAAAGATATCTTTGCTACATTCCTTAACTCATCCATACCATATTTCTTAACAAATTCCTTCCCCTTCCCTATGACATGGGTAGCACCCTTAGGAAAATCAAATTTGTAAGCATTCCCCATCTTCTCCATCTGTTCTAAGAATACGCCTCTAGCTAATACTGATGCAGCAGCTACTGCAATATCAGATTCGCCTTTGTGGAACTGATCTATATTGGCACCCTGTCCCATCTTTCCCAGTTCATTCAATATTCTACTCTTACTGTTTGAAAATTGATCGATAACCACAGTGTTACACTCAATATTTTTTGATTTTAGATCTGCCAAACCCATCTCAATAACCTTGGAATGCTGTCTAGCAAGCAATATTGCTACGTTGCCTGTCTCTCTTTGTAATTCGCCGTACTCAACAGGCATTACAATACTTACATAGTAATATTCATAATCTTTTAATTGCTCATACATTTCCATTATCTTCTTGTCTGAGAATTTCTTAGAATCCCCTACCCCTATCTTCTCAAAAATATCTACATTTTCAGGATTAACAAAACATGAGACTACAACCAAAGGGCCAAAATAGTCTCCCTTACCTACTTCATCCACACCAAGATGAGGAACAAGAGTCTTATTCCCTACCTCAGATGTCTCGCCTAAGATATTTGAGAAATCTTCATTCCCCTGAAGTACTAATTTCCCACTGGTGTACAACATTGCGGCAGAACCAAGGTAGCTCTTCATTCGAAGTTTTACATATTCATTGTTAGACTTCTCTTCTCTCCATTTCAATTTAAGAAGTATATCCTTAATATTCTCTTCTTGAATATGTGTTAATTGGACAGTTTTAGTATTTTGCATATTTAGTACCTTCTGGAGTATCGAAAACTTTAAAGCCTGCTTCTTCTATTAATTTTCTAAACTTATCTGCATCCTCATATCTCTTCTCAGTCCTAGCAGTATCTCTTTCTCTAGCATAGTTCTCAATCTGTTCATCAGCTATAACTACGCTGTAATCCTTAATATTGTTCAAATTCAATCCCAATACTTTGTCGAATTCCAATACTGTAGCTAATATATCTTCCTTGTTTTCTTTACTCTTTAACATCTCGTTTAAGATGGATAGTACCTCAGACATATTTAGATTGTTCTCTAATGCATTCTTAAATCTACCAATATATCTAGGTATGGATTTATCGCTCTTGTCACCTAATTCTTTTACCTTCTTGTTAAGACTTAATCTGGCATTTTTAGCGCCCTCTAATGCCTCTGCAGAGTATTGTATTCTCGTTCGGTAGTTCACAGACACAAATAGATATCGTAGGTCTAGAGGGTCATAACCTTGCCCAACCACCTCTGGTAAATTCAATGCATTTCCCATACTTTTCGAAAGCTTTTCATCTTCTTTTGTAACTAACCATTCATTGTGGATCCAATATTTAACAACTGGTTGTCCAAATGCTCCGATATTCTGTGCTCGTTCATTAGGATGATGTACAGGTTCTAAATCAATTCCTCCTGTATGCAGATCAAAATGTTCACCTAATGCTGTTGTACCCATAGCAGAACATTCAATGTGCCAACCCGGAAAGCCATCTCCCCAAGGAGAAGCCCAATGCATGATATGGGTAGTATATTTTCCCGTTCGCTTCATCCAAAGGACAAAATCTGCTGGATGCTTTTTATTCGTGTCTACTCCAACTTCTTCCCTATCTCCAACATTTTTGTCTTCTAATTTCTGTCCTGTGAATATGGTGTAATCTGAGATCTTAGTAACATCAAAATACACAGCTTGCTCAGTTTCGTATGTATATCCGTTTGCTTCTATCTTTTTAATCAACCCAATCATATTGTCAACATAGTTTGTCGCACGCATCCAACCATATTTCTCCACATCATGGAAATCTAAATCTCTTGGAACTTTCTCACCACTTGGTGTGAGAATATTTAATGCTTTAAAATCTTCTAGTATGGTGTTTATGTATTTGTTGGCAATATCAATTGGTTGCAACCCTTCTTTGTTCGCTTCTTTGTCCATCTTGTCCTCTCCAAAATCTTCGTCCTGAGTCATATGTCCAACATCTGTGAAGTTCATAACCCGGGTTACTTTGTATCCTAAGTATGAAAGTGATCTCTGAAGGACATCCCAGTTAATATTGGAACGTATATTTCCTACGTGCATACGAGAATATACCGTTGGTCCGCAACTATATATTGAGATTTCGTTATCTTTTATTGGTTGAATGTCTACAATTTTTCGATCTAGGGTTGAATAGAGTTTCATAATTTTGATTATATCACAGCATGTAATGACAAAAATACAACAAAGTTTATTTTGTTGTATATATGCAAATAAATAGAAAAAAATCATTTTACAAACATAAGAAGATAACCAGGGGTGTTCTAAAATAAATGAACACCCCATGGTGCAAATTTTGGTTATCCTATTGAATCGCGAAATCGTGATCCCAGATGATAAAGCTTAACATTACAATGAATACAACAAAAGCAAAAATCCCTATCACTAAGATAGAGTTCGCTCCTGCGATAATTCCCAGAACTGGGAAAACAACTATCGCCAAAAAACGACTCTTCTTCTCTTTGGGCGAATATGTTAATGCATTGATTGTTCCCGCGAAATTTCCGACAGAAATAAGTGCACTAATCACCCAGAATATGGCAATATTATTATCAGATTCTGGTATTTTACTAATAAAAAACAAGCTACAAGCGATAATCTGAAACACTGACATTATTAAAGCTACTAAAACTGCATATTGCAAATTCTTTTTCATAACGTTTCTCCTTCAGAATGTTCTGAAATTTCCCCGCACACTCGTGCAAGGTTGACCTGATAACCAAAACAAAGAGATGAATACATCTTTAAATGAACAAAATCATAAAGAAAATCTCCTTGTGTTTGAAAATGATATTTTTAAAGAGCAGTCTATTTAACTACTCTATTATACAATTTCTAAGTGGAGATCTCAACACTATGGGTTCCACTAAATCCCTCTTCTTCCTTCCAACGCTCTCTTTAACGTAAGCCTATCTGCATATTCCAAATCTGCACCAGTAGGTAATCCCATTGCTAATCTAGTAATCTTTATCTTCTCCTCCTTAAGTTCTGATTTAAACAAATCAATAATATAGCTAGCAGTAGCCTCACCCTCCAAACTAGGATTAGTAGCAACAATAACCTCTAAGGAATCACACCCCTCTAACAATTCATCAACCCTAGCCTTCAATTCCTTAAACCGAATCTCTTCCTCACCAATACCCTCAGCAGGAGATATAACCCCACCAAGCACAAAGTAAAGACCATCAAAAATACCCGAATTCTCAAATGCCACCACATCCAAAGGTTCCTCTACAACACAAAGCTTATCCTGTTTCCTTAACTTACTAGAACAAATATCACACACCTCCTTATCACTAACATTAAAACACTTCTTACAATTCATAACCTCATCTTCCATAGCTAACAGCGCATTAGCTAGCTTAGTAGCATCTAACTTAGAAGAACGAAGGTAGTGGTAAGTCATACGAGAAGCAGATTTAGGACCAACTCCTGGAAGTCTACTAAATTCATTAATTACATTTTCTACTGACTTGGGTAGTACTGACATTATTTTTTACCAAACAATTTTTGAATCTGTTCCATATCTACATCTTGAGCCATATCTTTCTGTAGTTTCTTCTGGTAATCCTTGAACGCTTCCTTCATACCATTCTTAATTGCATCCCCCATATCTGGATCTAGATATTGCTCATCAATATAGATATCTTCAAACTCTTGAGCACCATTCATAAAGATTATGATCATTCCATTCTTGGACTCACCTTTAATCTTCTTCTCTCTCATCTTATTCTGCATCTTCTTAGCTTCATTTTGCATTTTTATTAACTCAATCGGGTTTATCATTACGAAAAAATATTAATTTAAAGTAAGCTATTATACTACAGTTTAAATCTCTAAAGAATATTAATTGATATCTCTTTGACTATTTAAATTCATAGAAAGAGATCGTGGCACCTGCCATAGGGGTTGAAAGATTGTATGCACTTGGTAGTGGATCTACCTTAAATGTCTTTAGTCCACCACTCCAGTATGTATATTTTACTTTTACAACCTTTGCAGAGGAAGGAACTGTTCTTGTTACTCGTTTGTATGAAAGTAACGAGTTATTTTTAGCAGGAGGACATTGTTTTCCATAGCCCACATTATTTTCTTTAACTGTAATTGTACTTAACTGTACAGTTACTCCACTTTTGTATATACAATATTCTTTAATTGTTACAGTAATTGCTGCTGCATCTGTGCCGCTAGGACCGACATTGGATTGAGAAAGTATGATACCTATACCCACGGTAGTAACGATACCTAGAAAGAACATTACAAAGGCTATGATTTTACGGCCTCTCGTATATGACTTACGCATTACTCCCTTTTGACAATTTAAATCATTACATTCCCTCAAAGATTGCCTCTATTTCTGCGGATGGTTTCCTCGCTTTGTAGAAATTCTGTTTCTCCGGTTTCTCTTCTTTAGGTGCCTCTTTCTTTGTTGCTACAGGTACATTTCTAAGTACAAACTCCGCATCAGATTTCTTTTCTAATTTCATCTTCTCATTAATGTTACAAACCACCTTACATGTTGAACCGTATACTTTTTTAAATACCGAAGCTATTACCTCTCTACTCTTAGGGATTTCTATCCTATCTTTGTGGAATGAGAATGGTACCTCCATAGTTAATACGCCTTCACTAAATCCAACCACTTTGGCATTCTCTAGAAATGCATACAGATGATTGTTGAAAGGCTTAACCTCTAATACAAAACTCTCCCATCTCTTCTTAATATCATCCACAGACACTTCCTCTCCGTTAACTTCATCTTCTTCCTCTTCAGAATCTTCCGCCACTTCGCTTGGGATTGGTTCTTCCTTAACCTCTGGAGCTATCTTGTTTTTAACATCTGTATTTACTATTTTCACTTCATTGTTAGGTACTTCATCCTTCATCATCTCAGGGATAATCATTTCTAATACCAATGCTTGATTACTCGCATATTTAATACGATTTTCAGCCTCCAAGAACAGATTAATAACCCTATGTATCATCCTAATATCCCATCCAATAAACATTTCATAATCTTTACCCAACTTTCCTTTAATCTTCCCTACTAATATCTCTCTCAATATGGATAATGTATAGCTTGTAAACTGTTGAAGATTTACACCCTTTTCCTCTAAACTTTCAACAATCTCCAACGCTTTCTTTCCATTACCCTCTTCTAAGCTACTTAGTAATACTGTCACCTTATCAAAATCTGGCAATCCCAATATATTCCTTACCTCTTCCTCAGTTATCTGCTTCTTTCCTTTCTCTTGCCCACTGTAAACTACATCCAAGAGGGAAAGTGCATCTCTGTAACTACCTTTTGCATTTTGTACTAGTAAAGCCAATGCTTTTTCATCCACACCAATACCCTCTTCTTTAGATACACTGGATATAACTTCCGCTATTTCGGAATCTGTACCAAGCCTAAAATCATATCTCTGACATCTCGACAAAATCGTAGGTGGAAGCTTATGTACATCAGTTGTAGCCAACATGAAGATTACATGCGCAGGAGGCTCCTCTAGGGTCTTTAAAAGGGCATTGAAAGCCTCAGTCGTAAGCATATGGACTTCATCAATGATATATACCTTGTATTTACCCTCGGATGGTGAGAATTCAATCTTTTCCTTCAATTCCCTAATCTGATCTATACCTCTGTTTGAAGCTGCATCAATCTCTATTAAATCCATCATAGAGCCATTTGAAATGGCATTACATATACTACATTCATTACATGGGTTACCATCTTTCGTTGGGTTAAGACAGTTAACTGCCTTTGCCAATATTCTTGCAGTAGATGTCTTTCCTGTACCTCTAGAACCAACAAAAAGATATGCTTGAGCTATTTGGTTTGTCTTAATAGCGTTTTTTAGCAATTTTGTAATATGATTCTGCCCTATTAACTGGTCGAAGTTCTGGGCGCGATATTTTCGGTATAGTACGGATGGCATAGCTATATACTAGACGATGGAATACCAATTTAACAAGTGAAATTTTTGTATTCATTAAGACCCTTTACTACAGGCATTTCCTAACGTTGATTTCTTCGTAAATCATCAACTGCCTCTTGAAGCATCTGTGTATACAAACCGTACCCTACCGAATTGATAGTTCCTGACTGACTTCGGCCCAAAATGTCCCCAGAGCCCCTTATCTCTAAATCTCGATTAGAGAGTAAAAATCCTGAGCCTAAAGCTTGCGAATCTCTAATAGCAGTAAGTCTTTGTTCCGCATCTCCTTGGAGGGTATCATAGTAGAAATATGCGTAACCCTGCTCCAAAGCTCTCCCTATCCTCCCTCTAATCTGGTACATCTGTGACAGGCCAAGCTTAGTTGCATCATCTATGATTAATGTATTGGCAGTAGGTATATCCAAACCATTCTCAATTATTGTTGTACAAATTAATATATCGATTTTCTTGTCTACAAAGTCCGCCATTGTCCTAGTAAGTGATTCTACGTTCATCTGACCATGTGCGGTTTGAATATTTGCCTTAGGGAAGAGCTTCTTTAACTCCTGCTCAATATTCTGCATATTTCCAACTCGGTTATGTAGGAAATATACCTGACCCTTCCGCTCCATCTCTTTACTAATCGCTTTGAGCACCGAATCCCAGTTAAATTTCTCAAAATGATTAATGATTTCTTTCCTACCAAGTGGTGGGATTGCCAATACACTAATGTCTCTGATCCCTGTTAGAGCCATATTCAATGTCCTTGGAATTGGTGTAGCCGTTAAAGACAATACATTGGTATCCACTCTAGCCTCCTTTAATTTTTCCTTCTGTTTAACACCAAACTTCTGTTCTTCGTCTACAATTAATAGCCCCATATTTTTGAACTTAACATCCTCGGAAAGCAATGAATGGGTACCAATAACAATATCTACCACTCCACTCTTTAATTCTTTTATGACCTTCTCCTTTTCAGCTTCGGTTGAGAATCTTGAGAGCGAGACAATGTTGAAAGGATAGTTTTTGAATCTTTCCTGGAATACCATCTTGTGCTGTTCAACCAATATTGTTGTTGGTGCTAATACTGCTACCTGATATCCTGCATTGGCAACAGCATATGCCGCACGCATTGCCATTTCCGTCTTTCCAAATCCAACATCACCAACAAGTAATCTGTCCATTGGTTTGTCTTTTTGGAAATCATCCGCTATCTGTTTAGTAGCTAAAAGTTGGTCATCTGTATCGGTATATTTAAACTGGCTTGCAAATGTCCAGAACCCATCCAACGCCTCCTCGCTATCTATCATCACAGGGGCCTGAGCGGTCTTTCTAAGTGCGTAAAGTTGTAAAAGCTCTTTCGCTATCTCTTCCACTTTCTCCTTAGCTCTAAGCGAGATTCGTTTCCAAACGCCACTATTGAGCCCAGTTAACAAAGGTCGTTTTTTACCCGCTCCAATATATTTTGTAACCTTGTCAGCAGCACTAAGTGGTACATACAATCTATCTAGCCCTGCATATGCAATTTCAATATATTGCCCTCCATTTCTTTCCTGTATTCCTCCAAACTTACCAATACCATGATCTTCATGGACTATGAAGTCCCCTGGGATTATTTTTTTAAGAATAGCCACAGAACTTGGATCTACATTCCTATCTACCTTCTGATATTTAAACAAATCTACCTCTCCTAGTACCTCTAAATCTGTTAACACCAATGTTCTTGTAGCACCTAGTACAAACCCTCTGCTCAACTGCTTTTCCAAACTTCCTTGCGAACTAAAAATTTCTTCTATTTGATTTCTCAACGGGTTATTTTCAAATCCTTTGCTATCTTTAGTCACATACCAAATCTTAAAGCCTCTACTTTTGAAATTCTTTATGATCTCGGTTACGACTTTGGTATTACTAAAATTCTCAATACCAGGAATAGTTCTAATGCCCAAATCTACACAATCCTCTTGATCTCCAATCCTATGCATTATCTTAATATTTACATCCTCATCTGCTTCTTCATTACCAAGGAATATATCCACACCATTCGAAAGAAACAACCGGGTATCAACTGACCTAATCTTTTTTCTGGTATGTATGTCCAATATATCTATATTCTCAATCTCTTCCCCATACAGACTAATCCTAACTACATTGTTCATACTGTATGGCCAGACTATGACGACATCACCAAGTATGGAGATTTCGCCCTCATTCCAAACCCTCTCTACTCGCTCATATCCCAAATCTAAGAACTTTTGAATTTCAAATTTCTCCTTAAGCTTAATATTTAATATCTTCTCCTGTGCAGATTCCAAATCAGAGAGCAAAAGCCAAACTCTTTTGTTTAGAGCCTTACCTAATATCTCTGCAGCCAGTTCATAGTAGTTGGAATCTATCCCTGATACCTTCTTTTTAGAAAGAATCTCCTCTCTCAACTGCTTGATCTCATTCGAAATTTTGTTTAAAAATCCATCGTTCACGTTGCTATTTTATCAATCTTAGGAGAATATGTATAATCAATGGAGTTAAACTTTTTGAATTTGTAATATGTTTCTAGCACATGCCCCAATATCCTTCCTGGGAAACGAATTAATCCAGAGAAAAAGTATTGCTAAGTTAAAACAGAATGAAAAAGTTTTAGTCGGAATTGCAGCACTTCTGTTTGGGATAATGCCAGATATTGATATCCTTATTCTCGTTGGTGCAGGTCTCCCATCCTTCATCCATCACACAATAATATCCCATACCCCTATCTTCTATATCCTCCTTTGGCTCCTTTTGAAACTGATCTACTGGATTGTTAAACGATGGTTTAGTAAACCCGTAAGCAAATTTTTAAATCCTGAGTTTGTAAATGTTCTGCTTAATACATTTCTAATTGCTACACTACTACACCTTCTGGCAGATCTTTTTGCAGAGGATATTATGCTGTTGTATCCATTTACTACGCAGAACTTCACATTGCTTAAATATGTTTTGGAACCCAATATGTTTGGAGGATATTTTTTGAGTATAACGTTTGGAGTAGAGACATTGATAACTGGGATATTTGGAGCCTACTTACTAAACCGATTGTTCAAGAAGTCTGTAATACATATGATATTGAATATAATATTAATAGTGCCTGCTACACTCTTTTTCTGTATGAATGCATACGCACATTTTAATGCCTACAATAGCAGTATCCTTAGGGATGATGAGGAGCAAGCTAATGTAGATATTGATGGGGATTCGGTATTTGATAGCTATGATATGGATGTAGACAATGACGGGAAGGACAATGTTATTGATATTGATCTAAAAGAGCTTGTCGCACAGGTAAAAGTTATTCTTGAAAGTAACAAATGGACCGCAAATTCTGATGCCACAAGTCTAAGTGGGAAATTTAAGTATGAATATGGTGGACTATCTTCGTTCAGATTGCTGTCTCAAGCATATGCAGATATTCATTCCCCTATAAATCCTGTCTTGAGAAATATGCTTACAGAGAATGGAAGCATTGAAAGATATTCTTTTGAATATGATTCCCAAGCTGCTTTATTTGAATACTTTGCCTCAAAAAATATTCTTGTGGAATTAGATCAGAATTCTGAAGATGCACTTACCAAAGGCGCTATTTTCTTTGCTATAGATAGTGATGGAGAGGTTTTGAATATGGGTATTGTGGTAGATAGTGAAAGTGTTGGAACTGTTTTACCATATGACGAAAGGTTAAAAACACATACCTTTAATGAGTTCACCAATTACTATGGAGATGATACAAAAATTATGATTACGAGATAATGTCGAAAAGGATTCCTTTTACTGCATCCTCTATGGCTTCATCAAGTAGAATCTTTTCTTCTTTTGAGAATTTCATGAGGACATAGTCTGTACCTGAGATATTTTTGTCTTCCCTATTTTCTATTCCTATTCTTACCCGTTTGAAATCTTTTATACCTAGATGTTCTTCAACACTTGCTACACCATTATGTCCTAAAGGAGATTTGCCCTTTTGTATCTTGAATTCTCCAAGTTGGATATCTAAATCATCATGGATTAAGATTAGATCATTGGAAGGATCTATATCGAACTTTTTTATGATCTTTGATACAGCCTCCCCAGAGAGATTCATAAACGTATATGGCTTCTGGAGTATAGCGACTATCTTAGACCCATTCTTTATGAATGCGATATCTGACAGGAATGTATCCTCTGTTCTCCACTCAGTTGGGTATAGCGTATTCTGATACAAGAACTTTTCTCTTAGTGCATCTAAGAAGAGAAATCCTGCATTGTGCCTCGTATTATCATATTCTTTGCCTGGGTTGCCCAGACCTACTATTAATTTCATAGTACATTCTCTAATATCTGCTCCTGTTTTACAAACATCTTTTCCGTCTGCTTAGTTTCCTCTGTAAGTTCTACTTCATGATCATACCCTATGAGGTGCAATATTCCATGGATTATTAATCGTAATATTTCTTCCTTGAATGGGATTTCTGGGTGTGTACTCTTCACATATTCAGGACATATATAGATTTCACCCAAAAGCTCCTTGTCATCAATGTTAAAGGATAACACATCCGTAACATTATTTATGTTTCGGTACTTGGTATTAAGCTCCTGGATAAAGGTTGGGGTAACAAATATGATGCTCACATTTTGGATATTGTGGTTAACAAATTCTGATTCAATCTTTGGTAAATATTTATCTATGTGTATATCTAGAATTTCCTTGTTGAAAATTTCTAAATTCATTATTTCAAAAATTCCATAACTATATTCTTCACAGTATTTCCATCTGTTAGTGTACCTATCTCTGCCATTACAGCACCCATGAGTCTACCCATATCTTTCATCTCTGTAATTCCTAACTCTGTGATTTTGTTCTTCACCACTACTCTAACCTCATCTTCTGTTAGTAACTGTGGTAAATATTTATCGAGAATTTCTAACTGTGCTTTTTCTTTTGCTAAAAGCTCTTCTCTACCCATCTTGGTATATTGATCGATTGCATCTGTTATCTTTCTGGCCTCTTTTCTTAATATCTTTTCAACTTCTGAATCTTCTAATTCTTTACCTGTATCAATCTCAGCATTTTTAATAGCTGCTAAAGCCATTTTAAGGATGTCTGATTCATCAACTCTTCCTTCTTTGGAAGCGGTAAACATATCTTTACGGATATTTTCTGATATGGACATATGTTGTAAGAGTAAATTTAACTGCTTATTTAGCTCTTCTAGCTGCAGCTCTTCTTCTTCTCTTCATTTTGGCCCATTCCCTTCTCTTCTCGATTTTGAGTGTTCCAGGGATGATTCTAAAAGCCTTAGCTCTGTAAGTTTCTAAAATCTTTTCTCTTAATACTTCTCTGTGAAGTCTCTTAAGAGCACTATCTATATTTTCGTTGGAATGTACGATAACTGACATTTGAACTCCTTTTATTTAATATATATCTATGCTCGGTGATTATATCATACCCTTTTATCTTTTTACCACCTTTTTTTCAAAATTCTTTTTTCTTCTCTCATCTGAGATGTCATTCATGGATATGCTTAATTTCTTTGTTAGGTTCATCACCCTATTAAAATTAAGTCCAAAGAGTATGAATATGACTCCTAACGTGATTTTTGCGGTTGTTGAGTCTAAGAGCCCTGTATCTGGTACATCTATCATACAATCCGCCAATACTTCTGCATGGGCTATGAGGTTTTCTCCTGTGCTTGGATATGCAGTCACGACATTGGTATATGTTCCAAATTGATCTTTGGGTATTGTAACGGTATATGTATATGTTCGTGATTCTTGCGAATCAAATGTCTGATCTGCTAATGTCCATGTTATATCTCCCTCAGAATATGCCCCACTGTCAGATATATTACTGATATATGTTTGTAATATCTTTGAGTCTAGTGCATCTACAATCTTTGTTATGGTTCCTACTCCTGCACCGATATTCCTTAAGGTAATGGTATATGTTAGTTGTGAGGTTGGGTTTTCGGTATTCTCGTCTATACATTTCTCTACTACCCCCTTTGTAAATTCCCAATCGGGATTGAGTACTTCTTCTGAGACGGTAAATGTTGTACTTAGTGCGCAATTTGTACTGGTAGCAGCCTTGGTATCTTTCCAATCCATGGCTAGTGTGTAGGAGCCTGGGGCTAGGCAGTTTGTAGCACTGCTAAGAGTTTCAGATATGGTTGTGCTTGTACCACTGGTATTTTTAGCTACATTTACTCTACTTACAGTGTTTAGTTTTACTGATATTGAGGTTTCATCTATGCCATCGCTATCTGTAGCTGTAGCTGAATATGCTATGTTATCGCAATATGCATATGTTCCTGTGGGTTTAGTAACCCATGCACCTGAATCACATGTATTGGTATCACAGTTTAGCTTGGCAACATAGTAAAGATTGTCACACCCTCCACATCTTGCAGAACATTCACTGGCGCAAGTTGGTGTACACTGGGGTTCTGTATCTGTACATCCATTACTACTTCCACTCTTACAACTGCAAGTCCCATCACCATTACAGTATGCAACTTCGGGCCAATAGCATTTCTTGGTACATTGCGAACCTACGTTACATTGAACATCTCCAACCACAACGTTACTCTCAGGAGCAGAATGATTACAATTGGTACAAAATTTTGCATCTGTTCTACTTATGTTAGGATTTTTCCTTATAACTGCATTATCACCACAGGTAATTGTGCTGCTATTACAACAATCATCATTAGGACAATCGTAAAGACCATCAGCACGTAAAGTACAAGTTGGCTTTCCGGTGGCTTGCGTCGCGTTACAAATATGACAATAGTTACAAATTCCATTATATGATTGACCTGCTTCGCTATCCGTTGGAGCTACAGTATCATCTTGATTAACTCTCCAAAGTAAGTATCCACCACTCCCTGCTAATATGAGCATTAGTACAGCCAACATCCATATCTTTCCTTTTTTAGTTATGTGAATTTTTACACTCATTATTTAAACCTTTTTTCAAACCTATTTCTCTTTTCCTCTTCTCGTTTTCTTCTTTTTTCTTCTGACACAATCCTGTTTCTTTCTCCCAATGCACTAACCATGTAGTTTAATTTAGGAATTTGAGTAGTTAAGACACCAAAGAATACAAAACCCGTACCTAGATATATCTTTCCCATAACCCCATCAAATATACCAGTATCTGGAACTACAACATCCTCATCATCCGCAACTACAAAGGTCGTAGATTCGGCACAGGATTCAATAGCGCCTGGAAGTGTTACTCCTAAAACATATGTACTCTCTGCTATAGATGGTTGACCTCCGAATAGCGTGATTGTTGCTATCTGCTGATTACTAGAGTTTGTGTCTACACTAAAACATCCACCTCCTACAGTGGAACCACATTGAGAAAGTGCTGTTCCATTTAGGGTGATAGCCACACCTGTTGAGAGTGCACTTGTACTGTTTGGATTGGTTATTGTTATTGGAGATATTGTTGTTACATCGGTTGTTTTGTATGCCCCACTAGGTTTATTCCCCCATACCATGGCTTTACATGCACAATCTGATGCACAGGTTGTTGATGTTTCTGAACCAGTACATTTACTGTCTCCGCAAACAGAACAATCCCCAGGACATGAAGCTAGGGTTTCTGTACTACTACATATACTATCTCCGCATGTAGCACAATCTTTTGGGCAAGAGGTTACTGTTTCGCTACCATTACATGTACCGTCGCCGCATGTGGCATTACAAACTCTATGAAAAGTACAACAGTTATACACTCCTTCACTTACGGTATACTGAGAAAGGTTCTCAGGACACTCACCACTTGTATCAAAATCCTCAACCTGCCCTGTTTCATCACACACGTTATGGCACCCACTCGCATCACTATCCGTAGGAGCTACCGTATCATCTTGGTTAACCCTCCAAAGCAAATATCCTCCTGTACCACCTAATACTAATACAAGTAGAATTACAACTATTATTTTGTTTTGCTTGGACAGATTTATTCTCATATATAGCTATCTAAACATACTCCTAATATTATCAATATTTAGGACATCCTTAATCATTATAAATATAACAAGAATCATAAGAAAAATAAAACTCCCATTTATTATAAGTGTCTTTATCCTTTCATTTAAATCTTTTCGCAATATACTCTCAATTAGTAAAATTCCAACCCTACCCCCATCTAACGCAGGTATTGGGAGAAGATTCATAATTGCTAGAGAAAGAGAGAGATCACCCATTACACTTAGGAATGTAACAAAACCTAAGTTTTTAAAATAGTCTATAAGGAAGTATATTCCCACTGGTCCAGAAACCGAGTTAGATATCTCTGAGTAATCACCCGTGGTTTTAGCTTCACTAAAAAGCTCTCCAAATCTTATGCCTATCAATCTGACCGTGTTTATTAAATGCGCAAAACCTGCAGTAATTTTGTTATCCTCATATGAGATAATTACATAATAGTTTGTAGGAAGCACAATCCCTATCGTTCCTTTGTCAGAAACCTGCACATCATATGTATTACAAATATCATTACATATATTCATCTGCACTATTTCACTCTTGTGAGCTCTCAATGTCTCACCTACCTGGCTTGAGAGTGTAATATCCATATCTGCTACCAATTTAATTACTCCCTCGCTTGGGATCTGAGCAAGATATGCACCACCATCTGCTACAACCTCGGTATATTTAACCTCTTCGCCAATCTCTTTCACAATCTTTGCGCCAACGGGCTTGAATCCTTCAAATGACCAATCTAATGTCATCTTCCAACCAGAACTACCAAGGATAATGAAGTACATGGCAATTGCAAAGAGGATATTCATAGTTACTCCTGCAAGCATAACTGCCATCTGAGCTAATCTAGGTTTGTTATGCAGATTTCCATCGTCATTCTTAGATGATTTCTTTGTCCCTTTCTTCTCAGGATCTCCGTCCCCCAGTATCTTAACAAATCCACCCAGTGGTAAGAGACGAATGTTGTACTCGGTACCTTTGATTTTTTTTGATAGTAGTTTAGGGCCAAATCCTAATGAAAATTCTAAAACTGTAGCTTTGATTAATTTGGCTACTAAAAAATGACCTAATTCATGTACGAAGGTTAGGATACCGATAACTGCGATGAACAAGAGTATGTTTACTAGTATGGACAGCATTTTGATCTATTCAAAATTATATAGTTAGAAGTTCTTTTTCTTTAGTTTCTCTTATCTCCTCTATGTTTTGATTGGCTTCTTTTACAAATTTCTCTATCTCTTCCCTTGTTCTATCTGCTTCATCCTCGGAAAGGCCATTCTTCTGAAGTTCATCTATCTCTTGCATATATTTCTGTCTTACCTGTCTTACTGCGATTCTGCCATCCTCGATTCGGTCTTTCATAATTTTTACATATTCTTTTCTTCGCTCTTCAGTGAGATCTGGGATTTTAACAATTACTCTGTCACCTTCAATCATTGGAGAAAGTCCCATGTTGGCAATATTTATTGCTTTTGAGATGTTCTCTATGATGCTTTTGTCCCATGGTTGTATTGAAAGCGTTTTTGCATCAATGGTCGAGATTGAGGCATAGTTCTTTATTGGAGCCATTGTCTCATATGCATTTACCATGACTTCTTCTACTAATTCGGGGGTTGCTCTTCCTGTTCTAATTTGGGTTAGATCATCGTGTACGTGATCTATACATTTTTGAATATCCGATTTAAAAAGGTCTATGTCCATTTTTGTTAATATATACCTAATATTATCATTCCATTGTACAACAAAAAGGGGGAGTTTTTAACTCCCCCTTCTACATACAAAATCTAATGAGCTACTTAGTTCCAAATTCCCAGAAAAGTATTCTAGTGATCTGTATAGGTTCACCCATTTTCTGAGTAATCTCATCTAGAAGATTATTCATTGTCTTGGATTCATCTTTAAACCACTTCTGTTCTAGTAAGCATTTCTCTGCGAAATATTTAGAGAACTTTCCTTCAATTATCTTCTCCATTATATTAGCTGGTTTGCCTTCACTCTCGGCTTCTTTGGTAAAGATGACTTTCATCTTTTCTACCTCTTCGGCATTGATACCATCTTTAGAAACATAGAGAGGCTTCATTGCAGCTACCTGTAATGCTACTTCATGAGCAAATGCTCTGAAATCATCATTTGTAGCAACAAAATCTGTTTTACACTTTACCTCAACAATTGCAGCTAATTTGTGGTCTGTACCATGTAGGTAGGTTTCTAGAACTCCCTCACCCTTTTCAATGGTCTCATCTGCTGTTGGTTCGTTCCAACCTCTTTCATTGATTAGAGCCACTGCTTTTTCAAAATCTTTTTCAGCTTCTTCAAAGGCCATCTTACATAGCCCTATCTTTGCGCCTGTGAGGTTATGAAGTCTTCCAATTACATCACTTCTTTCATTGATATATGCGGTTGCTTTTGCCATATCGCCATCAGAAGCAACTAAGGCTTCTTTACAAAGTCCCATTCCAGCTGATGTTTTAGCTCTCAATGTTTTAATATCATCTACGGATATTCCCATTGCAGTATTTGTTAAAAGTTATTTAAGTGACTTTAATATCTCTACTGCAGCTTTCTCTCCAACACCTTTGATTTCCATTAAATCTTCTTTGGTCTTGCCTGAGAGATCACTTACACTCTTGATTCCATTTTCTGCTAAAGCTTTGACTACTCTTGCTGAGAGTCCTAGATCTTCAACACTCTTGGAATCTACCATCTTTTTTGCTTCTTCTGCTGCTGCTATTTCTCCACTTATATCTTTTTTAACAACTCTTACAACAGTTCCTTTTGATTCTGCTACTTTTCCATCTCTAAGTGCTTTCATTCTTTCTCTGTCTTCTTCTTCCATTCTTGCATTTCTTTCTTTTTGTTCTGCATATTGCTTTGCTAACATTTCTAATGTAGCTTTCTGACTGTTTCTCAATGCAATGATTCCTTGTGATTTCTTAGATTCTCCAATTACCTCGCCTAGTACATTTAAGAGCAAGGATATGCTCTTTAGGGAGTCATCATTTGCTGGGATTGGGTAATCTACTAGATCTGGATTACAGTTGGTATCTATCAATGCTACGATTGGAATGTGCGCAATCTTTGCTTCTTTTATAGCTAGTTTTTCGACTTTGCTATCTACCACTATTACTGCTACTGGTAATTTGTCCATGAACTTAATACCTTTGTATATTCTATCCAATTTCTCTGATTCTCTCTGCATGAAGAGTCTTTCTTTTTTAACAAGATCTTCTCCTCCTCTTGCGAGGCTTTCTTCCATCTTTACTAATCCTTGTACACTCTTTCTAATTGTTTCGAAGTTTGTGAATAGTCCACCTGGCCATCTTTTGTTTACGTAGAATGCTCCGTTGTCGGTAGCTATCTTTTCAACTATTGATGCTGCTTGTCCTTTGGTTCCTACAACTAATACATTTCCCTTTTCAGTTAATTCGCTTAATGCTTTTATTGTTGCGGTTATGAGTTCTTGGGTTTTTACTAAGTCTATGATATGAATACCATTTCTCTCTTCATATATGTACTGTTTCATTCTTGGATTCCAAGCACTTTTCTTGTGTCCAAAATGACAGCCTGCTTTAAGTAAATCTAGTATCTCTGGGGTTTTTACATTTGAAACTTTGTTTAAAGTCTGTGTTTCTACGACTGTTTGTTTTTGGTTTTCCATTTTTATATGTTTCCTTTTATTAATATCTCTGTTGGGTGATATTTATCATCCAGGAAAATTACAGGGATATATGAGATTAAATAACATAGGGATTATACAAAGAGAATGAGGAGAATGCAAGGTTATACCTCTATCTTTAGAATATTCTCAGGAAGATTAGAACGTCTTTGCATTTCATTAAATGGTCGAGATACTTTTTGTCCAGATTCTCCTTGAAATATACACCTTCCTGTCCTGCTATCATAATATGCAAGGTTCTCTTCCACGGCTTTAAGATTATCTTTCACAGACATCCCTTCTCTAGAAAATATCTGTTTGCTTTGCCATAGGCCCGAAATCCAAAGGATTTGATCATCAACAATTTGTATACCACCCATTTGATTCCATTGTAAATTTTCATCTATATAGTATGCAGAAACAGAAATTGGTTTTGTAGTTCTAGAAATAATAAGTTCCACGCGCGAAATACCACAAGAATGAGAGAATACATCTTTATCTATTCCCGATGGTGCAGGGCTTGCGACATTATGATGATCATGTCCTCTACCGACCACTTCTAAGCCTTTGTTATCCGCATCCGCAGCTATCTTGGCGAATGCTTCAGATGTAAAGTTCTTTTCGCCGACACCTGTTGGTGCGCTTGAATCAACAGGAACTATTTCTGTTGCAACAAAAGAATCTAATGCTCGTTTTCCTAGCACAAAGAAGCCAAATTCATGAGTAGATCCTTGAGTTTGATTGGCAGGGACAACAGTCAGAGCCAATTCTGCTAATTGTCGTGCTGCTTCACTAGAAAAATATAGTTTCCCTTTGTATTGATCTTCTGGTTCACCAAGTTCCATTACAACTTTGATATCTGGATTTTCAATAGTAGATATTATTTTTATATCTGACCCATCATCTTCATCAAATGTTATTTCATTATCAGTTTCATCTTCTATTATGCGGATATCGTGGTCTGTCATAGCGAAGTTGTATAAATTACTATATTCAAATATAGCATATCAACATATACTCTTCCAACTCTCCCTCCCTATAACCATATGATCGAGTAATTTCATCCCTACCAAATCCAAAGCTTTCCCTACCCTCTCTGTAACAGCAAAATCCTCATCACTAGGTAAAGGATCACCTGAAGGATGGTTATGTGCCAATATAACAGAACTAGCATTAAGTTCTAATGCAGGAATAATAACATCCCTAGGAAGTAACCCAGCCCCATCCACCGTACCAATAGCTAAAGTACGTTGTTCTAATAATTCGAATCTAGAATTAAGAAATATGCCCACAATATATTCCTGTTTCTTCTTTTGCATATCCCTAAGTAAATAGTAAGCCTCTTGAGAATTACGAACAATAGCTTTTTCCTTACTCCCAAGATCATACAACCTCCTACCCAATTCAATACCAGAAAGAATCTTCATAGCCGTAGCTAAACCAATACCAAGGATATCAACAATATCATTCACATCAACATTCCCATTCTTCTTTATGGATTTACGTATTTGATATACCACAGATCTCGAGACAGACATAAAATCATGCCCCTTAATACCAGAACCAATAATAATGGCTATTAATTCCATATCACTGAGGCTATCTATACCCCTTTCTAAATATTTTTCTCTTGGAAGCATGTATATATCTTAGAAGATATATATGAAATTACTCTGAACTCTTCTTTTTCTTCTTAGCCTTAAATGTCTTCTTTATGTACTTACACTCCGGATAGTTACTACATCCAGTAAATGTTCTACCCCACTTACTCCTTCGCTCAACCAAAGGATGATTACACTCAGGACACTTCTCTTGCAAAAGAAGAGGAACAGTACCCTTACACTTAGGATAGTCCTTACAAGCCCAGAACTTACCATATTTGCTATTCTTTAACACCAATTCCCCACCACACTTAGGACACTTCTCAGGTCTAAGATATTTAGCAAAATCCAAACTCTCCTCATTCCCAGACAAATCCTTCATACCCTTACACTCAGGGAACTTAGCACAACTAAGGAACTTACCATATCTACCAATACGTATAATCATCTCCCCACCACACTCAGGACACTTGTCCTCAGCCTTACCAAGTATTACAACATCTTCCTTGTTAACATCCTTCTCAGCCTTAGCAATCTCCTCAACCAAAGGTTTGTATTGCTCATCCATAACCGGAGCATACTTCATCTTACCCGCAGCAATACCATCCAATTCAGCCTCAACCTTAGCAGTGTATTTGTAATCTACCAACCTCTTAAAGTTGTCTCTAAGGAAATTAGTAACAATTCTACCAACATCAGTAGGAATCAAAGCCTTAGCTTCCTTAGTAATATATCCTCTCGCTTCAATAGTCGAGATAATGGTTGCATATGTAGAAGGTCTACCAATCTCCAACGCTTCAAGTTTCTTAACCAATGATGCATCAGTATATCTAGCAGGAGGTTGAGTATATTTCTGTTCCTTAACAAACTTCTTCCATTTCAATGAATCACCCTTCTCAATCTTAGAAATCTCTTGTAAATCATCTTCCACCTTACCAGTACCTAAAACCTTTCTAAAACCATCAAACAAAGTCATCTCACCACCCAAAGTAAATACATATTCAGGTTTCTTCACATCCTTGTTAACAATGGAAACAGTTAAAATCTCAGCCTGTTTGTCAGTCATCTGACAGGAAACTACTCGCTTCCATATCAAATCGTAAAGCTTTGCCTCTGCACTACCAAACTGTGCCTCAATCTTCTCTCTAGTAACGTTAATATCTGAAGGTCTAATTGCTTCGTGTGCTTCTTGTGCCCCCTTACTTCTAGTTTTGTAGAAATTGGGATGCTCAGGTAAATATTCAACACCATATCTTGTGTTAATCAATTCCCTTATCGAATCTATTGCTTTGCTACTAAGGTTAAACGAGTCAGTTCTCATATATGTAATGTAACCCGCTTGGTACAAGATCTGAGCAATAGCCATAGTTCGTTTAGAAGAATACCCTAATACATTGTTTGCAGCTTGTTGAAGTGTAGATGTAGTAAATGGTGGGAATGGATGCTTGTGAACCTTCCTTACTACAACATCTTTAACTGTGTAATCAGAAGATCCCAATGTCTTTTCAATTCCCTCTACCTCATCTTTGTTTGTAGGAATATATTTCTTACAATCTTTTTGAGCTAATTTCGCATTTAATGTATTACCACTTTCATCCTTAACCTCTACTCCAAAGTCCCAATATTCCTCAGCTTTAAAAGCTTCTCTCTCCTCTTCTCGCTCAACAACTAGTCTCAATGCAACGGATTGTACTCTACCCGCAGAGAGCCCATACCAAATCTTTTTCCAAAGTAGTTCAGAAAGCTTGTAGCCTACCAATCTATCTAGTATTCTTCTCGCTTTTTGTGCTTCTACAAGGTTTTCATCAATATCTGTAGGATGAGCAACAGCTTCAAGTATTGCGTCCTTAGTGATCTCATTAAACATTACCCTTTTAATATTCTTAGACTTCAATACACTGTTTACATGCCATGCTATGGCTTCTCCTTCACGATCAGGGTCCATTGCTAAGAAGACATTGCCATCTTTAGGAACTGCTCGCTTCAAATCTGTGATTATTTTTCCCTTACCATATATTGTTTCAAACAAAGGTTCGTAGTTATGCTCTACATCCACTCCTAGCTTACTCTTTGGAAGGTCGATAATGTGGCCAACAGTGGCCATTACTTTGTAATCTGTACCTAAATACTTGTTAATGGTCTTCGCTTTAGCAGGAGACTCAACAATTAAAAGGTTTTTGTATGATTTCTTTTTCTTTTCCATATGCTTGCTTCTTAAAATACATTAAATTAATTAGTATTGTCAAACATGTATACAAAGCTTGCACGCTATTTAACCGTTTTTAATTCTGTATACATTTTCGCGCCGATATCCAAAATCTCCTTTGTCAGAAGCACTTAATTTGCTCCCCCTCCAGACCTAAAACCTGCTTAAAATCCTCTTCACCTGTAATTATTCCTGCCCCTTGCTTAATCAACGAATGACATCCGCGGGACGTAGATTTAAATATATCGCCTGGAATTGCATACACATCTCGACCATATTCCAAAGCTAAATTAGCTGTAACCAATGACCCACTCTGAATATCCGCCTCTATGACTATTGTTGCCTCGGATATCCCTGCAAGAATACGATTCCGCATTGGAAACATACCTTTGTGCATATTAACCCTACCCCCGTACTCTGCCATTACTAATCCTTTTTCTGAGATATCATCGTAAAGCTTGGTGTTACTAAGTGGATATATATTGTCTATACCTCCGGCTATGACTGCGATTGTAGGAATTCTTAATTCCAGACATCTCCTATGCACCATTGTATCTATACCCTCCGCTAGCCCGCTTACAACACATATATCCAAATCCTTGAGGTATGGTTGAAGCAACATATTTAATACTTCTGTACCATATTTTGTAGCTTTCCTTGTACCAACAATGGTTAGACATCGCTTACTCAGAAGATTCGCATTTCCTTTGTAGTACAAACGCTTCGGAGGGTTATGGATCTCTTTCAAAAGACTAGGATATTTGGAATCGTCCCTACATATATATGCCATATGTAGAGTATGGCAGAGATATATGAATTAAATCTTTCCTTCTTTTACCATCCAGGTAATCATTTCGCGTATTACTCTAACTGCATTTATACTCTCCCCACCATCTTCTAAAAATATACTAAAAGAATATTTAGGATTGTCATATGGGAAAAAGCCACCTACCCAAGCATGTGTATGTTCGTAGTTTCCCTTTTTGTCCAAAGTACCAAACTCCGCAGTACCAGTTTTGGCAGCTACCACTGTTCCTAAATTGGCTAAGGAAGATATTGATGCACCACTACCATTTACTGCTGACCACATTCCTTCTTTGGTGATGTTAAAAGCTTCCGTACTAGCTATATTTGTCTGTAATGTTTCAACTGGGATCTCTACTTTCTGCTCGTCTTCTCCAATAAAATATTTAGCTATATGGGGCTTGTAAAGCGTACCCTCATTGGCTATGGCAGCCATCCAATTAGACATCTGTATTGGTGTAACCAAACCGATACCCTGCCCTATGACTGAGTTACAAGAGTCTCCCTCTGGATACCAGACAGGATCAAGCCAAGGGCTAGTAGATGTAGCTAACATTAACTTGTTTGCAGGAGACGGCGCTCTTCCTGCCATCTCACCAGGAATATCTATTCCTGTTACCTTACCGATACCAAATTTGTCTAGATATGGGACTAGTGAATTCATATCCCAGTGCCTTATGAGTTCACAAAAATATATATTTGATGAAACAGTAAGCGCACCGACCACATTAACTGTTCCATATGCATGGTTATGGTACTCCTGAAAGGACGCTCCGTTGGAAAAAGTATAGTTTGAAGTACTGGTATATTGTGTATACCTAGTTATGGCCTTCGCATCTAACGCTGCAGTAGCAACCAATGTCTTAAATGTCGAACCCGCTGGTACCTGTGCTGCAATTGCTCTGTTCATCAACGGGTTAGCAAGATCATTTAGAAGTTTAGAGTAATCAGAGATGGATATACCTCCAACAAAGAGATTGTTGTCATATGTAGGGTATGTAACCATAGCTAAAATTTCCCCTGTATTCACATCCTCTATGATCCCAGCTCCTCCAGTAGCTTTCGCGCTCTTAACGCCTGCTTGTAGGACCTCATACAGCTTGTTCTGCATCGTAAGATCCAATGTTAGATACATATTCTTACCCGAGGTTGGAGTTTTAAGTGTTAAGCCTTCTTGAGAGATTTTCTTTCCCATATTATCAACCTCCCAAACGATTTCACCATCTTCCCCAGCTAGCTGTTGATCATATTCTCGTTCTAACCCTGTTCTACCAACAATATCTGTAGGATTTAGGTAGCTGATATCAGCTAGATCCTCAGCAGTAACATTGCCTGTGTAACCCAATATTGATGAGAGTACATTTTTGTAGAGATATGATCTTTTACTTCCATCATCTATGTATATGCCAGGAAGATCTTCTGTGGCAGCTTTAATCTGTATAACCTCGTCATTGTTTAGGTCTGAAGCAATTAAGATATCGGTAAAATATGAGCTCTTTTCGTGAATTTTAAGAATTCGCTCTGTTATGGATGTATACTCTTCGCTTCTGTCATCTGATGTCTTCTTCCAGTTGTCTCCCAGTATACCCCCGAGGGTATCTGCTGTTTGCTGAAGTAAGCTATTATCTAGATTCCCCTCTTCAATATACTTGTCTATCATAATGTACAAGCTTGCAGAAGCGGTATTCTCAACAAGTTTTACCCCATTGCGATCGAATATGACTCCCCTGTAAGCCGGTATGCTCTCCCTCCTTATCTGATTAGTCTCAGATTTAGCCAACATCTCCTCCCCATTTGTGATCTGGAGTTTAGCTAATTGCAAGAAAAGCGTTACAAAGACGCTAAAGAACAGAACAAAGACAATTAGATAGCTCCAAGGAGATTGAGTTATATTTTCAGGTGAGGATTGAAGGATCTTCTTGAATTCTCGTTTTATATTTACCTCTATAAAAGGCTTCTCTCCATATTGGGCTTTCTTTTTATTACTTATTTTTAATTTTTTTGAGAACTTTAAATCCATATATATTACAATGATCTTAATTTCGTACCCTCATCCTTTTTTCGCAGCCTACTCCATAGCCAATCAAATACCAAACAAAAAGCCACTGATGCTAAAGACTTAATCACCATTCCCCCTATCATCAATCCTGTTATGGCAGTCCACTGTCCACTAGCTATCAACGTGGGGATAATTGCAACAGAGAGATAGTACAGGAATATACAGACAAATTTTACGCTATACCCTGGAAGATTGGATTCGTAAGGTACTATTAACGATATCCCCATTAACAGAAGCAGTGATATACCTATTAAAAGCAGGTTGGTTCCAAGCGTGTAGTGGTATATGACATCAAGCGCTACCGAGCCAACTACCGAAAAGATGAGCATATATTTCCAGCTTATCTTCTTGAAAAGCGCAATGTTAAGCACATAGAAGAAGCGGAAGTTACACAATGCCACAAGAAAGACCTCTGTGAAGATTGCAATCAGTGTTGTTAGAAGTATGTACAGTACAGGCATTGTATATATATTTAAATTATTCTACTCTCACAAATACTTGCATAAGGTTATCATAGTCTAGAATTGGAGACACAAAAGCGGTTTTGTATGTACTAGCAGGATTACTGGAAAGCCCAACAACATAGCCTAGTGCAAGGAATCCTCCAACTTTTGAGTCGTTGATATATACCGTATCCCCATCAGCTACATCAGAATTCATCGATATATTTTCAATCTTTATGCCTTCTGGGGAACCACTTATGACCCCACTACTTAGAATTCCAGCTTTTGTGACATTACTTTGCCCAGATTTAAGTACAACGATCTCCAGATGAGAGTTTGCATCTGATGGAAGTCTAACTGTGCCACCTTTTAGGTCTACGCTTGAGACTATACCTACAAAAGTATTCCCAACTGTGACAACATCCCCTTGCTTTACACCTACATCGCTACCCTGGTCTATCAATACTGCATCTACTAAATCTTCTCGCAGAACATTAGCCATAACATATTGAGTTTCTTGATTTCCCAGTGCTATTTGTTTTTTCAATGCATCATTTTCATTCTTTAAGATTGAATAGCTTGAGTAAAGGGCTTCTTTTTCATATATTTCAACTTTCAGAGCATTGTAATCTTTTTGAAATTCTCCTAGATGTACAAATACTTGGAAATATTCATTCACTTTCTTGCCCACCGCATTTACTTGGAATGTAGCTGGCTCAAAGACAAAAGAGATTCCTTTTCTTATACCGGCAAAACTGCCCAAACTATCTAGGATTAGGAGGAGAATAGCAAGAAACAGAGATATATATACTGCAATATTGCTGTGTTTTTCGGAATTATTTTCATTTTTCATATACAGATGTATTTACTAAACTAACTCATTCCAAGATCTTTGTACTCTCTCTAATAGTTCAATGTGATCTAGCATTAATGCAGTCCCTCTGGCAACTGCAGAGAGTGGATCATCTACAATTTTGACGGGTAGATTCAATTCTTCAGTCCAGAAAGTATCCAATCCTTTTATCAATGCCCCACCTCCGGTTAAATGCAGTCCAGATGTAAGTAAATCCTTCAAAAGTTCTGGTGGCGTGTCTTCAATAGCATCTTTTACTGCTTCTGTGATCTGATATATGGAGGTCATTATGGCCTCTCTTACTTCTACACTACTCAATTCTACTGTTTTAGGTAATCCGGTTAGTAAATCTCTCCCTTGTACAGCCATTTTGGTTTCTTTTTTCATTGGCATAGCAGAACCGATAGCAATTTTGACATCTTCGGCACTTCGTTCACCTATTAATACATTGTACTTTTCTCTTACATAGTTAATGATATCTTGATCCATCTCATCTCCTGCTACTCTGAGGGTGTTATCTACCACAATATCTCCCAAGGAGAATATCGCGATATCCGAAGTACCTCCACCTACATCTACAATCATACTTCCAGAAGCATCTTCTATGGGTAAACCTGCCCCTATGGCTGCTGCCATTGATTCTTCAACTATGAATACTTCTCTCGCTCCTGCAGTTTTTACCGCATCAATCACGGCTTGTCTCTCCACCTCAGTCACAGAAGATGGAACGCCAACAATTACTCGGGGTCTAGGGAGTTTAAATGAATTTCCAAAATATGAGTGTGCCCTATGTATGAAATGATGGATCATGGCCTGAGTAGTATCAAAGTCTGAGATTACTCCATCTTTAAGTGGTCTTACTGCAGCTATGTTTGCAGGAGTTCTACCGATCATCTGTCTAGCTTCTTTACCCACAGCGAGTACTGTTTTAGTTCTTTTGTCTATTGCTACAACCGAAGGTTCCGATACCACTATGCCGTGGTTACGCATATATACCAAGGTATTTGCAGTACCCAAGTCAATTCCCAAATCATATGTTAGTAATTCCCACATGGAATCAAAGATCTTCATAGACTGATAGTATACAACTAGATATTAATTGATTCTATCATTTAAAAAAAAAGAACACGAGTGTTCTTCACATAGTAACTATTGGTAGGAAATGATTATTTCTCTTCTGCTTCTTTTTTTAATTTCTTGTAGCACTTCATACAGATGGTAACGTTCTTTACCTGTCCGTCAAACTCTAAGTCTACACTTCTGAGATTTGGCTTGAACTGTCTGATAGATCGTGGTGCCTTATATCTCCAACCCACTGAGTGCTTGTGTTGGATACTTCGACCTGCTATCGTAGATTTTGAGCAAATGAAACATTCTTTTGACATAACGGAGGTATTATAAACTAAAATCTGTTTTATTGTCAAAGATTTTGTGACATATATTATATAATAGATTATGGAAGGTTTAAACGCAGAGACAATTTATTGGATTATACTTGCGGTCCCAACTATTCTAATCGCTTCTACAGTACATGAATATGCGCATGGTTGGGTTGCCTACAAGCTTGGAGATCCTACTGCAAAAGCCGCAGGGAGACTTACATTAAATCCACTTAAACATATCGACCCTATTGGTGCATTATGTATGATTTTGTTTAGATTTGGTTGGAGTAAGCCAGTACCGATAAATGAGTATAATTTTGAGAAGAGAGAATTAGGAACTGCTTTGACTGCGATTGCTGGACCTGTATCAAATATGTTCCTTGCGTTGTTAGCTGGGCTTATTAATTTAATTTTTAGACCTGGCTTAGATACTATATTGGGAGGGATATTAGTAACTTTTGCTTCTATCAATATATCTTTAGCCGTATTTAACCTTCTCCCTATTCCACCATTAGATGGACACAAGATTGTAAGAGCGCTGCTTCCCAAGAAAATACGATATTATTGGGAAAAGCTTGAGAAATTCTCAATAATCTTAATCCTAATATTTATTCTCCCCATCTCTCCACTATCGGCCTGGACTTCGAATTTTTTAAGCGGAACTATAACAAGAATACTGTCATTATTGGGTTTCTTATAGAATTTTGCTTACAGGCTCGATCTTATTTGCATACTATATATTTGCATCATAGAATGTAGATGCTCTGGTGGGGATTATAGAAATCATAGCTCTATATTCAATAATCGGGATCCCACACATCACTTAACTCCGTGGAGTTAAGTTGAGGAATCCCACCTGTTTTACAGGGCTCTATGATCCTGCCCTGCTAGAGCATTTATCCTAGCTAATAACGGCTCTTGTTTTTTTGTTTCCCTTTTTAAACCCTCGCTACGATGGCAATATATAGTTGTATATATTTTTCAAGTATATTATACTTACACGGTACGCCTAAGTAGCTCAGTTGGTCAGAGCAACTGTTTTGTAAACAGTAGGTCGAGAGTCCGAATCTCTCCTTGGGCTCCATTACGCAGAGGTGGCGGAGCGGTCAATCGCATTGGA